>OBJK01000004.1_pt1 | contig 616659 bp, 501 predicted proteins | sample 1481691 | NCBI WGS metagenome assembly OBJK01 (sample SAMN05831935, study PRJEB22555) | human gut metagenome | isolation source: Skin biopsy | host: Homo sapiens | reverse complement strand
CCGCCGGACAACCCTTCACCGAAGGCCCACCCCACACGGGGTGGGCCTTCGGCATTTCCGCATACCCCCACACCACGCGAGGGACGCGCTAGCGCCGGCACGTCCGGGGCCGTCGTCGGCCCCACGGACGGTCGCACCGGGACGCGAGAGCGGCCGAGGAGCCCTCAGGACCAGCCGTACGCCGCCGACCAGCGGACGATCTCCGCGAAGAAGCGTGCCCGGGGCTCCGGCGCCGAGAGCGACAGGTCGTGGATGCCGCCGGGGATGCGGACCAGGGTGACGACGCGCCCCAGGTGCGAGGCCCGGCGGGCGAGCGGCTCGACGTCGAGCACGATGTCTGCGGCGCGCATGTCCTCCGTCCACCGCGTGCTGAACAGCGACCTCTCGGCGAGGAGCACCAGCACGGGGCAGTCGATCGCCAGGCCGGCGGCGACGCGCGCGTGACCTGAGATGATCGCGCGCAGCCATCCCGCGCGGACGGGGAACGACGGAACGGGACGCCATGCGTCGTCGATGGTCCACGTACCGTCCTCCCGGTCCCGCAGCGTCCGGGCGTAGTAGCCGGGATCGACGTTGGGGAGCGGGGCGCGGGGCTGGAAGCGGGCGAGTTGGCGGATCGCGGGGCCGGAGACGGTCCGCGCCACCGACGAGCCCTGCAGCTCCAGCCACGGGCTGTTGAGCACCAGGCCACGCACGACGCCGGGGTGCCGGTGCGCCCACAGCGCCGCGACGAGACCCCCGGTCGAGTGCCCCATGAGCATGATCGCGACGTGCGCCCCGAGGTCCTCCCGCACGACGTCCAGCGCGGCGGCGATGTCGGCGTCGTACTCCTCGAGGTGGTCCGCGTACCCGGGGGTCTGGTGCGGGCGCAGGCTGCGACCGTACTTGCGCAGGTCGACGGCGTAGAACGCCGCGCCGAGGCCGTGCCAGGTCTGGGCGAGCTCGGTCTGGAAGAAGTAGTCGCTCCAGCCGTGGAGGTAGAGCACCGCGCGCGCGGGGCGCAGGGGCTCGTCCGTCGGCGGGACGTGCCGGACGACCGTGACGACGACGTCGCCCTCGTCGTCGGGCTCCAGCTCGACGGTGCGCTGCTCGAACCCTGCCCCGAGCACGTCGGGGGCCCAGGCCGGGGACGTCACGGCGTGAGCACCACCTTGCCGAAGTGGTCGCCGGCCGCGAGCCGCGCGAGGCCGTCGCGCGCGCGGGCGAGGGGGAGCACCTGGTCGACGACGGGGCGCACCTCGCTCCGCGCGAGGAACCGCAGGAGAGTGGCGAGGTCGTCGCGCGAGCCCATGGTCACGCCCTGCACGCGGATCTCGTGGAAGAACACGCGCGTGAGCTCGGCGGGCGACGCGTCGCCGCTCGTCGCGCCCGCCACGACGACGGTGCCGCCCGGCCGCACCGACCGCAGGGAATGGCTCCACGTGGCCTGCCCGACCGTCTCGACGACGACGTCGACGGGCGCGGGCAGGCGGGCGCCGGGTTCGAACGTCGCCGCCGCCCCGAGGCGGGCCGCTCCGGCGCGCTTCGCCGCGGAGCGAGACGTCACCCAGGTCTCGAGCCCCGCGGCGGCGCCGAGGGCGACGGCCGCCGTCGCGACCCCGCCGCCCGCGCCCTGCACGAGGACACGGTCGCCGGGGGCGGCGCCACCGGCGGTGAACAGCATGCGATAGGCGGTGAGCCACGCCGTCGGGACGCACGCGGCCTCGACGAAGGTCAGCTCGGGCGGCTTGGGGACGAGGTTGTGGGTCGGGACGGCGACGCGCTCCGCGAGCGTGCCCGGGTACCGCTCGGACAGCAGGGAACGACGCTCGGCTGGCCCGACGCCGTGCCCGTCCGCGCCGACGACCGCGTGCACGACGACCTCGGAGCCGTCGGGGGCGACGCCCGCGGCGTCGGTCCCGAGGATCATGGGCAGGCGGTCGGCGGGCAGCCCGACGCCGCGCAGCGACCAGAGGTCGTGGTGGTTGAGCGACGCGGCGCGCACGTCGACCGTGGTCCAGTGCTCGCGGGACGCGGGCTCGGGGCGGTCCCCGACGACGAGGCCGGCCAGGGGGTCGTCGGGATCGGTGCGGTCGGCGTAGGCGGCGAGCATGGGACCAACCTACGGTCCGGCCCGTGCTCCGACCACGGGGCCCGCCCGGGGGAGCCCCGAGGGCCTGCCCCGACGACGAGCGGGTCAGTCGCGCACGCGCGCCCGCTCGCCGAGGAAGTCGGCGACGATCGGTCCGAGCTGGTCGAACTCGATGAGGAAGCCGTCGTGCCCGAAGTCGCTCGTGAGCGTCCGCAGGGGCTCGGCGCCGGGGATGCCGGCGGCGATGCGCGCGCAGTCGGCGGGGAGGAACAGCCGGTCGGTGTCGACGGCGACGACGAGCGCGTGCGCGGTGATCTGCGCGAGCGCCGCCTCGACGCCGCCGCGGTCGCGCCCGAGGTCGTGCGTGAGCATCGACTCGGTGAGCACGACGTACGAGTTCGCGTCGAACCGGCGCGCGAGCTTGTCCCCGTGGTGGTCGAGGTAGGACTGCACGGCGTAGCGGCCGTCGGTGAACGGGTCCTCGCCGCCCTGCGGCAGCCGGCCGAAGCGGTCGTCGAGCTCGCGCGCGGACCGGTAGGTGGCGTGCGCGATCTGCCGGGCGATGCCGAGCCCGACGTGCGGGCCGTCGCCGTCCGCGGCGTCGTAGTAGTCGCCGCCGCGGAAGCCCGGGTCCGCGCGGACGGCGCCGAGCTGCGGGTGGGCCCAGGCGATCTGGTCGCCCGTGGTCTGGGCGGCGGTCGCGATCGCGGCGAGCGAGACGACGTCGACCCCCGCCTCGGGCCCGAGGAGCGCCCACTCCAGCACGCGGTGCCCGCCCATCGAGGCGCCGACGACGAACGCCCACGACGTGATGCCGAGCGTCCGGGCGAGCTCGATCTCGACCGCGACCTGGTCGCGCGTCGTGACGCGCGGGAACCGGCTGCCCCACGGGCGACCGTCAGGCGCGGTCGAGGCCGGTCCCGTGGTGCCCTGGCAGCCGCCGAGCACGTTCGGCGCGACGACGAACCAGCGGTCGGTGTCGATCGGGGCGCCGGGCCCGACGAGCGACTCCCACCAGCCCGCGGTGGCGTGCCCGGGGCCGGCGGGGCCGCTCACGTGCGAGTCTCCGGTGAGGGCGTGCAGCACGAGGACGGCGTTCGAGCCGTCGGGCGCGAGCGTGCCCCACGTCTCGTACGCGACCCGGACGTCGGGCAGGCGGGCGCCGGACTCGAGGTCGAACGTGCCGACGTCGGCGAAGCGTCGCCGGCCCGTCGGGTCGCCCTCGCGCCACGCTCCGGTCGCCGGGACCGGGGCCTTCACCCGCGCGCGCGACGGCGCCACGCCGTGCGTCGACGAGTCGACCGGCCGCGCGCCGGAGCGGGCGTCGGGGGCGGGGGAGAGGAGCTCGTCGTTCACCGGGGTCACCGTCGGCCACTGTACGGCCGGGGCGCCCAGGGCGCCCCGGCTGTCCAGATCCGTCATCGTCGCGCCCGTCGTCGGCCGGTCAGGAGCCCAGCGCCGACTTGGCGGCGGTGAACCCGAGCTCGAGGTCGGCGAGGATGTCGTCGACGTGCTCGATGCCGACCGCGAGGCGGACCAGGCCCGGCGTCACGCCGGACTTCGCCTGCTCCTCGGGGCTGAGCTGGGCGTGCGTGGTCGACGCAGGGTGGATGACGAGCGACCGGACGTCGCCGATGTTCGCCACGTTCGAGTGGAGCTGCAGCGCGGAGACGAACGCCTGCCCGGCCTCGCTGCCGCCGTCGAGCTCGAACGCGAGGACCGCGCCCGCGCCGCGCGGCAGGTACTTCTGCGCGTTCGCGTGCCACGGGCTCGAGGGCAGGCCCGCGTAGTGGACGGTCCGGACGTCGTCGCGCGCCTCGAGCCACCCGGCGACCTTCTGCGCGTTCGCGACGTGGCGCTCGACGCGCAGCGACAGCGTCTCGATGCCCTGCGCGATGAGGAACGCGTTGAACGGCGAGATCGCCGACCCCAGGTCGCGCAGGAGCTGGACGCGCGCCTTGAGCACGTACGCGAGGTTGGCACCGAGGATGCCGCCCACGCCGAGGTCGCGCGCGTAGACGAGACCGTTGTACGAGGGGTCGGGCGTGTTGTAGTTCGGGAACCGCTCCGGGTGCGCCGCGTAGTCGAACGTGCCGCCGTCGACGATCACGCCGCCGATCGCGGAGCCGTGGCCGCCGAGGTACTTCGTCGCGGAGTGCACGACGACGTCCGCCCCGTGCTCGAGCGGGCGCAGCAGGTAGGGCGTGGCGACCGTGTTGTCCACGATCAGCGGGACGCCGACCTCGTGCGCGACCGCCGCGACGGCCTCGATGTCGAGGACGTCGGCCTGCGGGTTCGGGATCGTCTCGCCGAAGAACAGCTTCGTGTTCGGGCGCACGGCGTCGCGCCAGGCCTGCGGGTCGTGCGGGTCGGCGACGAACGTCGTCTCGACCCCGAGCTTGGCGAGCGAGTACTGCAGGAGGTTGTAGGTGCCGCCGTACAGGCTCGGGGAGGCGACGACGTGGTCGCCCGCCTCGGCGACGTTGAGGATCGCGAACGTCGTCGCGGCCTGCCCGGACGCGAGGAGCAGCGCGCCGACGCCGCCCTCGAGCGAGGCGATGCGGTTCTCCACGACCTCCTGCGTCGGGTTGCCGATGCGCGTGTAGATCGGGCCGAGGTCCTTGAGCGCGAAGCGGTCGGCCGCGACCGAGGCGTCCGGGAAGACGAACGACGTGGTCTGGTAGATCGGGAGCGCGCGGGCGCCGGTCGTCGGGTCGGCGGTCTGGCCGGCGTGGACCTGGCGCGTCTCGAAGGACCAGGCGGGGGCGGTGTCGGTGCTCATGGTTGCTCTCCTGCGGGTGGGGTGGGACGGCGGCGTGCGGGTGCACCGGGGCGGGTGCGGCGGGGACGGGGTCGTCGACCGCGGCGAGAGGCGCACGCGGGACGGGATGCCGCGGCGAGGGCGTCGTCGACGACGGCTCGCGGGCAGGCGAACGTGCGCTCGGGTCAGCGACACATTCGACGGGACATGAGGCCGAGGCTAGGCGCGTCGTCGGCGACCCGGTAGGCCCCTCTCAACATGCGAGACCACATTCTGAGAAGGCCCCGGCTGCTCGGAGCGCGCGGAGCGGACGTTCCGGGCAGACTCGTGCGAGTGCTGTCAACGAGACACGCCGAGGAGGGGTTGATGAACCGCGTGACCCGGAGCGCGCCGCGCCGTCGCGTCGCCGCGGCAGGGGCCGCCGGAGCGCTCGTGCTCGCGCTCGGCGTGGGCCTCGCCCCGACCGCGTCGTCCGCGCCGTCGGACGACGACGTGCGCGCCGCGCGCGAGGCCGCCGACGGCGCGTCCCGGGACGTGGCGACGGTCGAGCGCGAGCTGGCGTCCCTGCGCGACCGGCACGCCGCCGCGGTGGCGGCGGTCGAGACGGCGGCGGAGGAGTACGCCGCGGCGCAGGGCGAGCTCGAGGCCGCCGACGCCGAGGTGCGCGACGCGCAGGCGGCGCTCGCGACGGCCCGGTCCGGCGAGTCCGACGCGCGCGCCTCCGTCGGCGCCCTCTTCCGCGCGTCGCGCCAGGGCTCGACGGAGCTCGACGCCCTGCGGACGGTCCTCGACGCGGACGGCGTGGAGCAGGTCGTCGCGCGCCAGGACGCCGAGCGCGTCGCGGGACGCACCGCCGGTCGGGCGGTCGAGACCCACGCGACGGCACGCGCCGTCGCGGACACGGCCCGCGCGCGGGCCGACGCGGCGCTCGCGCACCAGGCCGAGGTCGAGGACCGCGCGCGCGACGCGCTGGCCGCCGCGCAGGTCTCCTCCGGGGCGCTCGACGAGGCCGTGCAGGAGTCGGCGGCACGCCGCGAGACGCTCCTGGCCGAGCTCGCGCAGGCCCGCGCCACGAGCGTCGACGTCGAGAGGGAGCGCCAGGACGCGCTCGACGCCCAGGCCGCGAGCGCGCGCGAGAGCGCGGCCCGGGAGCGGGTCACCTCGCCGGCCGCCGAAGCACCGACCGGGACGCCGTCCGCCCCGGCCGCGCAGACCCCGGCTCCGGCTCCCGCGCCGGGTCCGGCCCCCGCGCCGGCTCCTGCTCCGGCGCCCGCTCCCGCCCCGGCGCCTGCACCAGCACCAGCGCCTGCCCCGGCTCCGGCGCCTCCGCCTGCCCCCGCCCCGCCGCCCGTGGTCACGCCGCCGCCCGGTACGGGCGTGGGGAACGGTGCCCAGGGCCAGGCCGCCGTCGCGTGGGCGCGCACGAAGATCGGCGCGCCGTACGTGTTCGGCGGCACCGGGCCGGGCTACGACTGCTCGGGCCTCACGTCCCGCGCGTGGGCGGCCGCGGGTGTCGACATCACCCGGACGTCGCGCTCGCAGTACCAGCGTGTGCAGAAGATCTCCTACGACCGGCTCCGGCCCGGCGACCTCATCTTCTATGCCAACGACACGTCGAACCCGTCGACCATCCGCCACGTCGCGATGTACACCGGCGGCGGGATGATGATCGAGGCGCGGCAGCCGGGGAGCCCCGTGCACGAGGTCGCGATGCGCTGGGCCGACGCGATGCCGTACGCGGGCCGGCCGTAGCCCGCGACGCGCGACGGCGGCCGCCCACCTCGTGAGGTGGACGGCCGCCGTCGTACGGGGGGACGAGCCGGTCAGTGGCCCGGCGTGTGGTACCCGGAGTCGATGGCGCGCTGCAGGGAGCGCTCGATCTCGGCCTCGGCGTCGGCGCGGCCGACCCAGTGCGCGCCCTCGACGGACTTGCCGGGCTCCAGGTCCTTGTAGACCTCGAAGAAGTGCTGGATCTCCAGGCGGTGGAAGTCGGACACGTCGTCGATGTCCTGGCGCCACGCGGCACGCTGGTCGCCCGTCGGGACGCACAGCACCTTGTCGTCGCCGCCGGCCTCGTCGCGCATGCGGAACATGCCGAGCGCGCGGCAGCGGATCAGGCAGCCCGGGAACGTGGGCTCCTCGAGCAGCACGAGGGCGTCCAGCGGGTCGCCGTCCTCGCCGAGCGTCCCCTCGATGAACCCGTAGTCGTCGGGGTAGCGGGTCGAGGTGAAGAGCATGCGGTCGAGGCGGATGCGACCGGTCGCGTGGTCCACCTCGTACTTGTTGCGCTGCCCCTTGGGGATCTCGATCGTGACGTCGAACTCCACTGCTTCCTCCAGTCGTACCGGCACCGCGGCGCTCGGGCGGTGGCTGGTGTCGGATGATCGACGGACGACGCCGTCGTGCGGGAACTAGTGTGACACGGGACGTCCGCCCACAAGAGTCCGTACGGCCCTGGGCGGGCGACGCCGTGAGTGATAATGCGCACGTGCCCGCGGCCCGGCAGCCGGGTCGGACGACCGGCGAACTGCCGGGACGGGCGACGGACGACGCGCCCCGGCGGCCGGGGCGGACCGAGGGAGAGGTATGGGCTGGGCGACGCGCACGGGCGTGGCCGTCGGCGTGGTGCTCGCGCTCGCGGGCGGGTACGCCGTGGCGGACGCGTACGACGTCGTCCCCGGCGTGCTGACGCTCGAGCCGCCCGTCCCGGAGCCGCCGCCGTTCCCGCAGGCGCCGGGTGCGGCCGCCGCCCCGCCGCTCGAGGTGGAGCTGCCGGCGCTCGACGACGCGGCGCCCGTCCCCGCGACCGGCGCGGTGCAGGCGCTCGTGGACGGGCTCGTCGCGGACACGCGGCTCGGCCCGCGCGTGGGCGTTCTCGTGACCGACGCGGTGACGGGCGACGTGCTGGGCGCCGCCGGCGAGAGCGTGGGGCACGTCCCGGCGTCGACCCTCAAGACGTTCACCGCCGCGGCGGCGCTCACCTCGCCGGGGGCGCACACCACGCTGCCCACCCGGGCCGTCCTCGAGGGGCAGGAGACGGTGTACCTCGTGGGCGGGGGCGACATGATGCTCGCGGCGGGTGCCGGGGACCCGACGGCGGTCAACGGCCGGGCCGGGCTCGGCGACCTGGCCGCGCAGGTCGCGGGCGAGCTGCGGCTGACGGGACGCACGACGGTCTCGCTGCGCCTCGACGACACGCTGTTCACCGGGCCCGCGGTCGCGCCGACCGTCGACCCTGCCAGCGTGCGCAACGGCTACGTCGCGCCCGTCGCGGCGCTCGCGGTGAACATCGCGCGACTCACCGACGAGGAGTACGCGCCGCGCGCGGAGGACCCGGCCCTCGCCGCGGCCGACGCGTTCGTGGCCGCGCTCGCGCAGGAGGGTGTCACCGTCTCCGGGGACGTCGTGCGAGCGCCGGCGCCGAGCGAGGGTCGCACGGTGGGCGAGGTGGAGTCCGCCCCGCTCGGCGACGTCGTCGCGTACCTGCTCCAGCACTCGGACAACACCATCACCGAGGTCGTCGGCCGGGTCGTCGCGCTCGACGCGGGCCTGCCCGGCTCGGGTGCCGGCGCGACCCAGGCCGTGCGGGCGGCGGTCGAGGGCCTCGGCGTCGACCTCACGGGCGCGACGCTCGCGGACCTGTCCGGGCTCGGCGACGGCTCCGTCGTCACGCCCGCACAGCTCGACGAGGTCGTGGGCCTCCTGGCCGACCCTGCGCACCCGCGGCTGCGGCCCGGCGCGGTGGGCCTGCCCGTCGCGGGGCTGTCCGGGACGCTCGACGAGCGCTACCTCGCCAACGCGGGCCGCGGCGTCGTGCGCGCGAAGACCGGCAGCCTGCCGAACGTCACGTCGCTCGCCGGGACGGTCGTCACCGCGGACGACCGCCTCCTCGTGTTCTCCCTCATGGCCGACGCCGTCCCGGACGGCGGCACCTACGGCGCGCGCCTGATCCTCGACGACTTCGTCGCGTCGCTCGCGGAGTGCGGCTGCAGCGCCTGACGGGCCGCGCCACGTCTGGGGGAGGGCTCCCGGTTCAGGGGCCGTGCGTCGCGTCCGCCAGCCAGTCCTCGACCTCGAGGCCGGGCACGCGGGAGAACTCGCGGACGTTGTTGGTCACCAGCACGAGCCCGAGCGACCGGGCGTGCCCGGCGAGGAGCGCGTCGTACGGGCCGACAGGGGTGCCGCGGGCCGCGAGGACTGCGCGGACCCTGCCGGCGTGCATCGCCGCCAGGCTGTCGAAGGGCAGCACGTCGACGAGCGACAGCAGCTCGTCGACCGCCTGCCGGTTGCGGGGCGGGTCCTGCGACCGCTCCACGCCGTACTCGAGCTCCATCTCGCTCACGGTCGAGACGGCGACGCGCCCCTCCGCCTCGCGCAGCCTCGGACGCGCGGCTGCGCCGTGCCCGCGGAGGAGGGCGACGAGCACGTTCGTGTCGAGCAGGTAGAGGGTGCTCACAGGGCCTCGCGCTCGTCCGCGGTGCCCTGGTCGCGGTCGGCGAGGAAGCCGGGACCGACGCGCAGGCCGTGCTCGAACCACTCGTCCCACCCGGAGCCGGCCGGGGTGATGACCCGTGACCGGCCGACGGCCCGGACGTCCACCTCCCGGACGTCGTCGGGCAGCGCGACCGCCTTGGGCAGCCGGACCGCCTGCGTCGTGTTGCTGCGGAACACCGTCGTGCGCACCATGCCGACCTCCCGTTGTATATCCCGAGAGTATATCCTCCGGGCGTCCTCGAACCCGTCGGCCGGGCGAGCGGGTTACCGTGGGCCGGTGACTCTCGTCGAGCAGGACGGCCGACCCCACGGCCCGTCGCGCGGCGACCGGTCGGTCGTCGACTGGTCCGCCGCCGCGCAGATCGCCGGGCGCCTCGCGCGCCCGGGGCCCCAGGCGTCGCGCGCCGAGCTGGCCGACCTCGTCGAGGGGCTGCGCACCGCGGCGGGGAAGGCCGTCCCGCACGTGCTCGACGTGACCCGCATGACGCCCGTCGCGGGGACCCCGGAGACGCTGGGCACGGTGCACGTCGTGGACCGGCCCCGCTGGGCGCGCGCCAACACCGAGATCATGGCGTCGCTCACCACGGGCGTCACCGAGGCGCTCGTGGGGGAGAGCGGGCGCGTGCCGCAGGCGACCGCCCTCGTCGGCGCGGCGCAGGTCGGCTCGGTCCTCGCGGTCCTCTCGAGCCGCGTCCTCGGCCAGTTCGACCCGTACAGCGGGCAGGCCGCGGCAGGGGCGGGCCCCGGCCGGCTCGTGCTCGTCGCGCCCAACGTGCTCCAGGTCGAGCGCGCGCTCGACCTGCGGCCCGCCGACTTCCGCCTCTGGGTGTGCCTGCACGAGCAGACGCACGCCCTCCAGTTCGCGGCGGCGCCGTGGCTCGCGGACCACCTGCGCACGCGCGCGGGCGACCTCCTCACCGAGCTCTCCGCGTCGTCGCGACGCCTCGCCGAGGCCCGCCTGCGCGACAAGCTCGTCGCGGTGGGGCGCGCCGTCCTGCACGCGGTGCGCGGCGAGGGCACGACCCTCCTCGACGGCCTCCTCACGCCCGAGGAGCAGGACCGGCTCGCCGACGTCACGGCAGTCATGGCGCTCCTGGAAGGCCACGCGGACGTCGCCATGGACGCCGTCGGGCCCCGCACCGTGCGCACGGTGCGCAGCATCCGGCGCAAGTTCGACGCGCGGCGCGACGGCGAGGGCAGCTCCGGCCTCGACGTCGTGCTGCGGCGCCTGCTCGGCATGGACGCCAAGATCGCCCAGTACCGCGACGGGGCGGCGTTCGTCCGCGCCGTCGAGAAGGACGTCGGGCGCGACGGCTTCAACGCCGTGTGGGCCTCCCCGGAGAACCTGCCCACGGCCCGTGAGATCGCCGACGCGCGCGCCTGGGTGCGCCGCGTGCACGGCTGAGCCGTGGGCGGTCCGGCGCCGGTCGTCGCCGCCGCGCGCCACGCCGTGCGCGGCGCGCTCGCGGACCTTCCCGCAGGGGCGACGGTGCTCGTCGCCTGTTCCGGCGGCGCCGACTCGACGGCACTCGCGGCCGCCACGGCGTTCGTGGCGCCGCGCCTCGGGCTGCGGGCGGGCGCCGTCGTCGTGGACCACGGGCTCCAGGACGGCAGCGCCGCCGTCGCGGCGGCCGCCGCCGAGCGGTGCCGCGACCTGGGGCTCGACCCGGTGGAGGTGCGCCGCGTCGTCGTCCCGACGGCGGGCGACGGCCCGGAGGCCCACGCCCGGACGGCCCGGTACGCCGCGCTCGACGACGCCGCGGCGGCCCACGGCGCCGGCGCGGTGCTCCTGGGCCACACGCTCGACGACCAGGCCGAGACGGTGCTGCTCGGCCTCGCCCGCGGGGCGGGGGCGCGCTCGCTCGCCGGCATGGCGCCGCGGCGCGGGGCGTACCGGCGCCCGTTCCTCGCCCTGCGGCGCACGCAGACCGAGGCGGTGTGCCGCACGCTCGGGCTCGACTGGTGGGACGACCCCACGAACACGGGCCCGCCGCTGCGCTCGCAGGTCCGCGGACGGGTCGTGCCGGCGCTCGTCGAGGTCCTCGGCCCGGGCGCGGTGCCGGCGCTCGCGCGCAGCGCCGACCTCCTGCGGGACGACGCCGACCTCCTCGACGCGCTCGCGGCCGACCTCCTCGCCGCGGCGCTCGTCCCACCCGGCGCGGACCCCGCCTCCGGCGCGGACCCCGGCCCCGGCGCGGCCCCCGGCCGCGGCGGGGGAGCGTCGCCCCGCGCGACGGTCGTGCTCGACGTCGGCCCGCTCGCCGCCGCGCACCCGGCGCTGCGGCGTCGGGCGCTGCGGTCCGCGGCGCTGCGCGCGGGGTGCCCGGGGAGCGACCTGTTCGCCGTCCACGTCGACGCGCTCGACGCGCTCGTCACCGCGTGGCGCGGCCAAGGCCCGGTGCACCTCCCGGGCGACCGCAGGGCGTCGCGCGCGTGTGGCAGGCTTTCCCTGGGCCCGGGACCAACGCGCCGGGCCGGCACCTCCCCCCTCCCCCCAGCTCAGGAGTGACCCCCGTGGAAGCATCGGACGTCGCAGGCGACCTCGAGAACATCCTGCTCACCGAGGACCAGCTCGGTGCGCGGCTCGACGAGATCGCCGCGCAGATCGACCGTGACTACGCGGGCAAGGACCTCCTGCTCGTCGGCGTGCTCAAGGGCGCCGTCATGGTCATGGCGGACCTGGCGCGCCGCCTGCACAGCCACGTCGAGATGGACTGGATGGCCGTGTCGTCGTACGGCTCGGGCACCAAGTCGTCGGGCGTCGTGCGCATCCTCAAGGACCTCGACGCGGACCTCACCGGCCGCAACGTGCTCATCGTCGAGGACATCATCGACTCGGGCCTCACGCTCTCGTGGCTGCTGTCGAACCTCCGCTCGCGCGGCCCGGCGTCGGTCGAGATCGCGGCGATGCTTCGCAAGCCCGACGCGGCGAAGACCGAGGTCGACGTGCGCTACGTCGGCTTCGACATCCCCAACGAGTTCGTCGTGGGCTACGGCCTCGACTACGCGGAGAAGTACCGCAACCTGCCGTTCGTCGGGACGCTCGCGCCGCACGTCTACTCGAGCTGAGCCGGGCGGCGGCGGGCCACGAGCCCGCCCGGACCGCCCAGGGAGCTGCTCAGGAAGTACGGACCACGCCCTGGGCGAACAGGGGGAAGATCCTCAGCAGGCGCCAAGGTCCAGAGTGTAGTTTCGAGCCCGAACACTTGCGCGAGCGGAGGGATCCGGGGCGCACGCCCCGTCGCCGATGAACATCAAGAAGATTCTCAGTGGGCCGATCGTCTGGATCGTCCTGGGCCTCGTGATCCTGTGGATCGCGTTCGCGACGTTGTCGCGCCCCACGGTCCAGCGCATCGACACGTCCGCGGGCCTCGAGCTGCTCTCGGGCGACACGGTCGAGCAGGCGCTCATCGTGGACGGCGACCAGCGCGTGCGTCTCACGCTGTCCGAGGACTACGTGGTCGACGAGGGCACGGACACCGAGGAGAACAAGGGCAAGAACGTCGAGTTCTACTACGTCCAGCCGCAGGGCGAGGCGGTCGTCGACGCCGTCGTCGCCGCGGAGCCGAAGGACGGGTACAACTCCGAGGTCGCGCAACCCTCGTTCTGGTCCTCGCTGCTCGGGCTGCTCATCCCGTTCCTCATCATCGGCGTGCTGTTCTGGTTCCTGCTGTCGCGCATGCAGGGCGGCGGCTCGCGCGTCATGGGCTTCGGCAAGTCGCGCGCCAAGCTCGTCTCGAAGGACACCCCGCAGGTGACGTTCGCGGACGTCGCGGGCGCCGACGAGGCGGTCGAGGAGCTCCACGAGATCAAGGAGTTCCTCTCCGACTCGGAGAAGTTCCAGGCCGTCGGCGCGAAGATCCCCAAGGGCGTCCTGCTCTACGGCCCTCCCGGCACGGGCAAGACGCTGCTCGCGCGCGCCGTCGCCGGCGAGGCGGGCGTGCCGTTCTACTCGATCTCCGGCTCGGACTTCGTCGAGATGTTCGTCGGCGTCGGCGCGAGCCGCGTCCGCGACCTGTTCAACCAGGCCAAGGAGAACTCGCCCGCGATCATCTTCGTCGACGAGATCGACGCCGTCGGCCGCCACCGCGGCGCCGGCATGGGCGGCGGACACGACGAGCGCGAGCAGACGCTCAACCAGCTCCTCGTGGAGATGGACGGCTTCGACGTCAAGACGAACGTCATCCTCATCGCCGCGACCAACCGCCCCGACATCCTCGACCCGGCGCTCCTGCGCCCGGGCCGCTTCGACCGCCAGATCGCGGTCGAGGCGCCCGACCTCAAGGGTCGCGAGGCGATCCTGCGGGTGCACGCGGCGGGCAAGCCGATCGTCCCCGAGATCGACCTGGCGGCCGTCGCGCGTCGCACGCCCGGCTTCACCGGTGCCGACCTCGCGAACGTGCTCAACGAGGCGGCGCTCCTCACCGCCCGCAGCGGGGCGCAGCTCATCGACGACCGGGCGCTCGACGAGGCGATCGACCGCGTGATCGCCGGTCCGCAGAAGCGCACGCGCGTCATGAACGTCAAGGAGCAGAAGATCACCGCGTACCACGAGGGCGGCCACGCCCTCGTCGCGGCGGCCATGCGCTACACGGACCCCGTCACGAAGGTGACGATCCTCCCGCGCGGCCGGGCCCTCGGGTACACGATGGTCATGCCGACCGAGGACAAGTACTCCACGACGCGCAACGAGCTGCTCGACCAGCTCGCGTACGCGATGGGCGGCCGCGTCGCCGAGGAGCTCGTGTTCCACGACCCGACGACGGGCGCCTCGAACGACATCGAGAAGGCGACCGCCATCGCGCGGAAGATGGTCACCGAGTACGGCATGAGCGAGCGCGTCGGCGCGATCAAGCTCGGCTCCGGCTCGGGCGAGCCGTTCCTCGGCCGCGACATGGGCCACCAGCGCGACTACTCGGAGTCGGTCGCGGGCACGGTGGACCACGAGGTCCGCAAGCTCGTCGAGGCCGCGCACGACGAGGCGTGGGAGGTGCTCACGCAGTACCGCGACGTGCTCGACGCCCTCGTGCTCGAGCTCCTCGAGAAGGAGACGCTGAACCAGGCCGAGCTCGCGCGCGTGTTCTCCCCCGTCGAGAAGCGCGCCCCGCGCGACGTCTGGCTCTCGAGCGAGCAGCGGGCCGTCTCCCAGCGCGGGCCCGTGCTCACCGACGCCGAGAAGGCGGCGCAGAACGGCGCGCCCGTGATCCCGCAGGACGAGGCCGCGGCCGCGAACGACGAGCTTCCCCCGGAGCGGATCGGCGAGGTGCCCGCGGACAGCCCGCTGGACCGCGCGCTCGGCCGCGACACGACCACGGACGTCACGGACGTGCGCGAGCCGGGGCAGGACTGATGGGCACCCCCACGGACGCCTCGGCGGGCACGGGAGCGATCACGCCGGCCCGGTCGGCGGAGAGCCTGCGCGCCCCCGCGGACGTCCCGCCGTACGACCAGGACCGCGCGGAGGCCGCCGTCCGCGAGCTGCTGCTCGCCGTCGGCGAGGACCCGGACCGCGAGGGGCTGCGCGAGACGCCGGCCCGCGTGGCGCGCGCGTACCGCGAGATCTTCGCGGGCCTGCGCCAGGAGGCCGCGGACGTCCTGACGACGACCTTCGACCTCGGCCACGAGGAGATGGTGCTCGTCAAGGACATCGAGGTGTACTCGACGTGCGAGCACCACCTCGTGCCCTTCCACGGCGTCGCGCACGTCGGGTACATCCCCAACGTGGACGGCCGCATCACGGGCCTGTCGAAGCTCGCGCGCCTCGTCGAGGTGTACGCGCGCCGCCCGCAGGTGCAGGAGCGGCTCACGTCGCAGGTCGCGGACGCGCTCGTGGAGCACCTCAAGCCGCGCGGCGCGATCGTCGTCGTCGAGTGCGAGCACCTGTGCATGTCGATGCGCGGCGTGCGCAAGCCCGGCGCGCGCACCGTCACGTCGGCGGTGCGGGGCCAGATGCGCGACGGCGCGACGCGGGCCGAGGCGATGAGCCTCATCCTGGGGCGCTAGGCCCGTGGACCGGTTCGTGGTCGCGGGGCTCGAGGAGCTCGCGGACGTCGGACGCACGCTCGTCATGGGCGTCGTCAACGTCACGCCCGACTCGTTCTCCGACGGCGGCGAGTGGTTCGAGCCGGACGCCGCGATCGCCCACGGGCGCGAGCTGCTGGGCGAGGGCGCGGACATCCTCGACGTCGGCGGGGAGTCGACCCGCCCCGGGGCGGGCCGGGTTCCCGTCGAGGCGGAGCTCGCGCGCGTGCTCCCCGTGATCTCCGCGCTCGCGGCCGAGGGGGCGGTCGTCAGCGTCGACACGACGCGCGCGGTCGTCGCGGAGCGCGCGGTCGCGGCGGGCGCCCGGCTCGTCAACGACGTCTCCGGCGGTCTCGCCGACCCGGCGATGGCCGACGTCGTCGCGCGCACGGGCGTCGCCTACGTCTGCATGCACTGGCGCGGGCACGCTGACGTCATGGACGACCTCGAGGACTACGACGACGTCGTCACGGACGTGCGCGACGAGCTGGCCGCGCGCGTGGACGTGCTCCTCGCGGCGGGCGTGCGGCGCGAGCAGGTCGTGCTCGACCCGGGTCTCGGTTTCTCGAAGGCCGGGTCGTCGAACTGGCCGCTGCTCGCGCGCCTGCGCGAGCTCGAGGCGCTGGGCCTGCCCGTCCTCGTGGGCGCGTCCCGCAAGCGGTTCCTCGGGCACCTCCTCGCGCGCTCCGACGGGCGGCCCGTCCCGCCGCTCCTGCGCGACGACGCGACCGCCGCGGTCACGACCCTCGCCGCGGCGTCGGGCGCGTGGTGCGTGCGGGTCCACGCGGTCCGGGCGTCCGCCGACGCCGTGCGGGTCGCCGCCGCCTGGGGCCGGGCCCGCGACGAGGTCGTGGGTCCCGGGGACGGCGCCGCGGCGGAGCCGACAGATCGACCGAGGGCCGGGAGCGACTCGACGGCGCGGCCCACGACCTAGCAGGATGGGCGAGGGGCCCCGCGGCGCGGGGCGGCCCGGCGCAGCACGACACACGCAACGAGACACGGTGACGACGACCCGCCCCCGTGGGCGACGACGCAGCACCGGACGGGAGCACGACGTGACCACAGCGTTCGCAGGAGCGGTCCTCGACGCGGACGGACGGCCGTTCGACCGGATCCGCCTCACGGGCCTGAGCGCGACGGGCCACCACGGCGTCTTCGAGCACGAGAAGGCGCAGGGCCAGCTCTTCCGGGCCGACGTCGTGCTCCACCTGGACACGCGCGCCGCGGCGAGCGGGGACGACCTCTCCCGGACGGTCAGCTACGCGGGTGTCGCCGAGGACGTCGTCGCCGTCCTCGCCGGGTCGCCCGCCGACCTCGTCGAGACCGTCGCCGAGCGCATCGCCGCGACGATCCTCACGCACGACGACGTCGTGGCCGTCGACGTCGCGGTGCACAAGCCGCAGGCGCCGATCACGGTCCCGTTCGAGGACGTCGAGGTCGTCATCCGCCGCGACCGCGTGGTCGTCCCCGTGGTCGCACCGCTGTCGCGCCGTGCGGAGCAGTCGCGCGACGCGCAGCCCGTCGGGCCGATCCCGGTCGGGTCGGTGGCCCCCGCGCTCATCCACGGCGTCGGCGACGTGCCCGCGCCCGACGACCGGACCCCGCTCGCCCCCGCGCCCGAGGTCATGCCACCCAGCATCCTCCCGGGCTCGGCCGGTGCCCCGGTCGAGGACGCGCGCACCGCGGCCGAGACCGGAGCGGTGGCCGCCGGGTCACCCGAGGACGCGCTCGACGCGACCCGCGAGGCTCCCGCCGTCCGGGACGACGCCGTCCCCGGCGACGACCGCTCCGAGCAGCAGACCCCCGCGGAGGCACCGCACGGCGAGGCCCCGTACGGGGAGGCGCCGTACGCGGAGCCCGCGCACGACGACCGCGGCGAGCCCGCGCACGACGACGCGGCGCCGCACCCGCAGCAGGCGGCGTCGTACGACGAGCTCGTCGCCGGGTCGGTCCCCGCGGCCGGCCCTGCCGAGCACGTGCTGCACCACGACGCGCCGCCGGTCGCGCCCGGCGCGCCGTCGGGCGAGCAGCAGACCGTCCCCGGCGACGCCGCGCCCGTCGAGCACGCCGCCCCCGAGGCCGAGCCCCTGCCGTACGGCGCCGCGGCCGAGCCCGTCCCGGCGCACGACGAGGCCCACGGCGGGGCGCGCGACGCCGCGGAGGTGGCCGCGCCCGTCGAGCACGACCGGATGGACGACGTGCCCGCCGGGTTCGTCGAGGTCGTGCTCGCGCTGGGCGCGAACCTCGGCGACGCCCAGCAGACGCTGCGCGACGCGATCACGGACCTCGACCGGATCTCCGGTCTCGAGATCACGGAGGTCTCGCCGCTGGCCCGGACGGAGGCCGTGGGCGGCCCCGACCAGCCGGACTACCTCAACACCGTCCTCCTCGCGCGCACGCGCCTGTCGGCGCGCGACCTGCTGCACGCGTGCCAGGCGGTCGAGCAGGCGCACGGCCGGGTGCGCGACGAGCGCTGGGGTCCCCGCACGCTCGACGTCGACCTCATCGTCTACGGCACGCTGACGGCCGTCGCCGACGACCTGGAGCTGCCGCACCCCCGCGCGCACGAGCGGGCGTTCGTGCTCGAGCCGTGGTCGCAGATCGACCCGGACGCGGTGCTCCCGGGCCTCGGGGGCGGCCCCGTCGCGGCCCTCGCGGCGACCGCGCCCGACCGCGGCGGCATCCGGTGGCTCGCGCTCGACTGGCTGACGGACCCTGCTCCCGACCCGACGGGCGCCGTGCCCGTCACCACGGGCAGCACGGACGCCGCGCCCCCGCCCGCGCCCGTCGACGTGCCCGACCCCTACCAGCAGGCGCACTCCGGTCCCGTCGCCGCCCCTTACGACGGTCCCGCGACCCCCGGCGGCGGCGTGCCCGCCCCCGACGGCGCGCCGGCACCGCAGCACCCGGCACCGCAGCAGTCGGCACCGCAGCAGCCCGTGCCGCCGCACGAGCCGCACCCGGCGCCGCAGCAGCCGCTCGCGCAGGAGCCCCTCGCGCAGCAGCCCGCGGCTCCGCAGCAGCCCGTCCCGCAGCAGCCGCCGCACGTCCAGCAGGCGGAGCCGCCGCAGCCGCCCGCACCGGAGCCCGCGCCCCCGGCCGCCCCGCCGCAGCCCGCGGTCGTGCCGCAGCCGGCCGGTCTCCCGCAGACCGTGACGCCGAGCGAGGCGCTCCCGGCACGGCCGGTCTTCGCGCCCGTCTCCGAGGGCGTCGCGCCCGAGGGGGCGGCCCCGCCGATCGTCCCCGACGGCTCGTTCGACCCGCGCGAGGACGCGGGCGTCCCCGTCGCCCCGTTCCCCGGGCCGTCGAACCGGCCGCCGTCGCACCCCGTGCCGTCGTCGCCCGACGCCGGGCACGCCCCGGACGCCGGGCCCGCCCCGGCTCAGGACGCGGCGCGCTTCCCCGAGCACGGCGCACCCGCGCACCCGGTCTTCCCGCCGGTCCACGCGCCCGAGCCCGTGCCGACGGCGCCGCAGCAGCCGGTCGCGCAGCCCGCGCACCCGCAGCCGCCCGCGGACGCCGCGTCGTCCGGTGACGACATCATCCGGTCGGTGCCGTTCCCGCCGGTCTCGGGCGGCGGACCGGCGTCCGCCCCCGGCCCGCTCGCGGACGCGGGGCTCCCGGCGAACGACCCGTGGCCGCCGTTCGGGCCGGTGTCCGGCGACGGTCGCGACGACGAGCGCTGATGCGGCGCACCTCCGTCCGCACCCTGCTGCTCGTGGCGGTCGCGACCGCCGTCGGCGGGTGGTTCGTCGTGCGCCTGCTCCAGAGCCGCGGCACGCTCCTGCCGGCGGTGCCGTGGATCGTGGACGTCACCGTCCTCGCGCTCGCGGCAGCCGTCTTCTGGGCGGGCTGGACCGTGCGCGCGTACCAGCAGGGCAGGCGTCCGTCGCTCGACGCGATCCGGGCGGCGCGCACGTTCGTCCTCGCGAAGGCGGCCGCGCCCACGGGCGCGCTCCTGACGGGCTGGTACGGCGCGCAGGTGCTCGCCGCCCTGCCCGACCTCTCGATCGACGCGTTCCGCGACCGGGCCCTCGCGGCCGGGGTGGCCGCCGCGTGCGCGGTGGTGCTGGCCGTCGTCGGGCTCGTTGCCGAGCGGTTCTGCCAGCTCCCGCCCGACGACCGCGGCGAGGGCCGGGAGGGCCGCGAGGGCTCGGTGACGCGCGAGGACCCGGAGACTCCGGGCGCGGGCACGCCCGCCTGAGACGCGCCCTCCGCCCCGGCCTGTGCACGACCCGGTCCGCACCGGGACGGGATGGGAGAATCGACGTATGACCGACCCTGCACGGGACCAGGACCCCCGCGGCACCGGCCCCTTCGACCCGCCCGGCATCGAGTGGACGCGCGTGTCGCCGCGGCTCGTCACGGCGCGCCTGCTGTCCGTGGGCATCACGCTCGCGGTCCCGGCCGTCGCCGTGGTCGTGCTCGCGATCCTCTTCCCGCACTGGTGGCAGTGGCTCGTGCTCGGCGTGCTCGCGCTCCTGGGCCTGTGGGCGGCCGTCCTCGTGCCGCGCCAGGTCCGCGCGATCGGCTACGCGGAGCGTGACGACGACCTCCTGATCCGCCACGGCATCATGTTCCGCACGCTCGTCGTCGTGCCCTACGGCCGCATGCAGTACGTCGACGTCCAGGCCGGGCCGCTCGCGCGCAAGCTCGGCATCGCCCAGGTCCAGCTCCACACGGCGTCCGCGTCGACCGACGCGACGATCGACGGTCTCGAGCCCGCCGAGGCGGAGCGCCTGCGCGACCGGCTCGCGTCGCGCGGCGAGGCGAGGCTGGCGGGCCTGTGAACGACGCACCGGCCACCGACGACCTCGTGTGGCACCGGGTGCACCCGGTCACCCCGCTCGTGCGGGGCTGGACGGTCATCGCGGTGCTCCTGGTCGTCGTCGGCCAGCAGACGCTCAACGGGCTGCCCGAGGGGGAGAACCTCCTCGAGGGCGACCGCTGGTGGATGATCCTTCTCGGCATCCTCGTGGTGGGCCTCGTGGGGCTCGGCTACTCGGCGGTCGCGTGGCGCATGACGAGCTACGCGGTCGACGACGAGTCGGTGCACCTGCGCACCGGTGTGCTGTTCCGGCAGCAGCGCAAGGCGCGGCTCGACCGGCTCCAGGCGGTCGACGTCGTGCAGCCGCTCCTCGCCCGGTTCTTCGGGCTCGCGGAGCTCAAGCTCGAGGTCGCCGGGGGAGCGGACTCGGGCGTGAAGCTCGGCTTCCTCAAGGAGGCGGAGGCGAACCGGCTGCGCAACGACCTCCTCGCGCGCGCCGCGGGCCTGCGGGTCGCGCGCGAGCGCCCGGCCGCCGCGACGGCGACGGGCGCCCCGGGTGCGACCGCGGTCCCCGGCTCTCCCGGCACCGTCGGCACGCCGGCCGGAGAGGTCACGGTCCCCGCGACGGACGCGCCGTCGTTCGTCGCCGAGGCGCCCGAGCAGCCCGTGACCGCCGTCGGGCCGGGTCGGCTCGTCGCCTCGCTCCTGCGGTCGGGCGCGACGGTCGGCCTCGTCCTCGGTGTGCTCGGCATCGCGGGCGTCGTCGTCGGCACGCGCGAGATCGGGATCCTGTTCAGCGCGCTGCCCGCCGTGCTCGGCTTCGGCGGGTTCCTGTTCTCCCGGTTCACGGGCGAGTTCGGCTTCCGGTCCGCCATCTCGCCCGACGGCATCCGCCTGCGCCACGGCCTGCTGGAGACCCGCTCGCAGACGATCCCGCCCGGTCGCGTCCAGGCCGTGCGGCTGCGGCAGGGCCCGTTCTGGCGCGGGCCCGACTGGTGGCGCGTCGACGTCAACGTCGCGGGCTACGGCGTCAGCACCGACGGGACGGACAGCACGAGCGTGCTCCTGCCCGTCGGCACGCGCGACGAGGCGCTCGCGGCCCTGTGGCTCGTGCTGCCGGACCTCGGCACGCCCGACCCCCGCGGCCTGCTCGACGAGGGCCTGTCCGGGCTCGACGCCGGGCAGCACTTCGTCGCGTCCCCGCGCCGTGCGCGCCTCCTGGACCTCGTCGCGTGGCGGCGGAACGGCTTCAGCGTCACCGACCGCGCCCTCCTGCTGCGCGGCGGGCGCGTCTTCCGCACCCTCGTCGTCGTGCCGCACGAGCGCACGCAGTCGCTCGGGCTCGAGCAGGGCCCGCTGCAGCGCCGGCTCGAGGTCGCGTCGTTCACCGTGCACTCGACGCCGGGTCCGGTCTCGCCCCAGGTGCGACACCTCGACGCGGGCGATGCCGCGCGCCTCCTCGACACCCAGGCCGAGCGCGCCCGCGAGGCCCGCGCGCACGCAGGACCGGAGCTCTGGATGCGCCGCGACGACGTCCCGCTCGAGGAGAACGCGTGAGCGCCGCGGACGGCGGTCGCCGCCCCGGGCGGCTCGGGGTCGGCGTCGTCGGGGCCGGCCGCGTCGGGGCGGTCCTCGGCAGCGCCCTGCGTGCCGTCGGCCACGCGGTCGTGGGCGCGAGCGGCGTGTCCGACGCGTCGCGCGACCGCATCGAGACCCTCCTCGCGGGGGTGCCCGTCCTCGAGGTCCCGCAGGTCGTGGAGCGCGCCGAGCTCGTGCTCCTCGCCGTGCCCGACGACGCGCTCCCGGCCCTGGTCCGCGGCCTCGCCGACACGGGGGCGTGGCAGCCCGGCCAGATCGTCGTGCACACGTCGGGCCGCTACGGCACGGCCGTCCTCGACCCCGCGCGCGCCGCCGGCGCCATCCCGCTCGCGCTGCACCCCGCCATGACGTTCACCGGCACGTCGCTCGACCTCGCGCGGCTCGAGGGCACGACGTTCGCCGTCACCGCGCCCGGCCCGGTCCTGCCGATCGGGCAGGCGCTCGTCGTCGAGCTCGGCGGGGAGCCCGTCGTCGTCGCGGAGGAGTCGCGCGGGCTCTACCACGCGGCCCTCGCGCACGGCGCGAACCACCTCGTCGTGCTCGTCGCGCAGGCCGCGCAGGCGCTCGAGGCCGCGGGCGTCGACCAGCCCGGGCGCGCGCTCGCGCCGCTCCTCGCTGCCGCCCTCGACGGCGCGACGCGGGGCGCCGACGCGGGCGCCGAGTCGGGGACGGGCGCGGGCGCCGGGGCGCTCCTCGGGCTCACCGGGCCCGTGGCGCGGGGCGACGTCGGCACCGTCCGCGAGCACCTCGCCGCCCTGGACGCGCTCGCTGCGACGAGCGACGCGGCGGACGTGCCGCCGTCGTACCGGGCGCTGAGCCGCGCCGCGACGCACCGTGCGCTCGCGGGCGGCCGGCTCGGCGAGCGTGCGGCCCGCGATCTTCTCGACGCGCTCGACGCGCCCGCGCCCGACCCGCAGGACCGGCACGACCAGCAGGACCGGCACGACCAGCAGGACCGGCCCGACCCGCAGGACCCGCACGACGAAGGACGAGCATGACGAGCACCCCCCGCCCGGACGCCGGGCCCCCCGCAGCCGGGACCCCGGCCGTCGTGACGACGCGCGCCGCGCTGCGCACCGCGCTCGACGCGTGGCGCGCCGAGCACCCGCACGGTCGCCGCGTCGTCGTCATGACCATGGGTGCGCTGCACGCCGGGCACCTCGAGCTCGTGCGCCGGGCGCGCGCGGAGGCGGGCCCCGACGGCCAGGTCGTCGTGACGGACTTCGTCAACCCGCTGCAGTTCGGCCCCGGCGAGGACTACGAGCGCTACCCGCGCGACGTCGCGGCCGACGTGGCGCTGCTCGCCGCGGCGGGCCCGGACGCGGTGGTCGACGTCGTGTTCGCGCCGCCCGTCGACGAGCTCTACCCCGACCTGGGCTCGGCCGACGGCCCGATCGTGCGGGTGACGTCGGGGCGCATCGGGACGGTGCTGGAGGGCGCGTCGCGGCCGGGGCACTTCGACGGCGTGCTCACGGTCGTGCTCAAGCTGCTCCACCTGGTGCGACCGGACGTCGCCGTGTTCGGGGCGAAGGACGCGCAGCAGCTCCTCGCGGTGCGCCGCATGGTCGCCGACCTCGACCTCGACGTGGAGGTCCTGGCGGTCGAGACCGTGCGCGAGGCGGACGGTCTCGCGCGGTCGTCGCGCAACGCGTACCTGACCCCGGCCGAGCACGAGCACGCGCTCGCGCTGAGCCGCGCGCTGCGCGCCGGGCGGGACGCCGCGGCCGCGGGGGAGGGCGCGCCGTCCGTGCTCGCCGCCGCGCGGGGAATCCTGGAGGCCACCGACGGCGTTGACGTCGATTACGTGGTGCTCGTCGATCCCGCTACCGTGGAGGACCTGGCGCCCGGCGCCGTCGGCCCCGGGCTCCTCCTGGTGGCGGCACGCGTGGGCACCACGCGTCTCATCGACAACACGGCCGTCGAGATCGTGCCGCCCGCGACCCGGGCGGCGGACCCCGCGGGCCGTGCCCCCGCACCTGGAGGAACCGCGTGACCGCGCAGACCCCGCCGAGCCCGCCGCGACGTCCGGCGTCGCTGCAGCGACCCATGATGATCGGCAAGATCCACCGCGCGACGGTGACGCAGGCCGACCTGCACTACGTCGGCTCGATCACCGTGGACGCCGACCTGCTCGACGCCGCGGACCTCTACCCGGGCCAGCAGGTCGACGTCGTGGACGTCACCAACGGCGCGCGCCTGACGACGTACGTCATCCCGGGCGAGCGCGGTGCGGGCCAGATCTGCATCAACGGCGCCGCCGCGCACCTCGTGAGTCCGGGCGACGTCGTCATCCTCATCGCCTACGGCATGCTCGACGACGCCGACGCGCGCACCTACCTGCCGAACGTCGTCTTCGTGGACGAGCAGAACCGCATCGTCGAGCTCTCCGACGAGCCCGGGCTCGTGCCCGCGGGCCACGGCCTCGAGGCGAGCGGCCTGCCGTTCGCCCCGTTCCGCGGCGCGGTCGACGACGGCGGCGTGGCCTCCGCGGTGCGCCCCGCGTGACCCGGGCCGGCGGGGCGTCCGCGCCCCAGCTCGCCCGGTCCCTCGCCGCCCCCGCACCGGGGTGGACGACGACGGCGGACGTCGTGGTCGTCGGCTCGGGCATCGCCGGCCTCACCGCCGCGCTCGAGCTGCGCACGCGCGTGCCCCACGTCCTGCTCGTCACCAAGGGCGAGCTGTCGTCGGGGTCGACGGTCTGGGCGCAGGGCGGCATCGCGGCCGCGCTCGACCCCGAGGACTCGCCCGAGGCGCACCTCGCGGACACGCTCGTCGCAGGGGCTGGCGTGTGCGACCCGGCGGCCGTCGAGGTGCTCGTCACCGAGGGCCCCGCACGCGTGCGCGAGCTCGTCGCGCGCGGCGCGAACTTCGACCGGGCGGCCAACGGCGACATCGCCCTCACGCGCGAGGGCGGGCACCACGCCGACCGGATCGCGCACGCGGGCGGCGACGCCACGGGCGCGGAGATCTCGCGGGCGCTCGTCGCGCAGCTCGAGGCCGTGCGCCGCGACCCGGGCATCGAGGTCATCGAGAACGCGCTCGTGCTCGACGTGCTGACGACCGACGGCTCGGGCGACCGCGCTGCCCGCGCGTGCGGCGTGACCCTCCACGTGCGCGGCGAGGGCTCGCGCGACGGCGTCGGTGCGGTCCTCGCGCGCGCCGTCGTGCTCGCCACCGGGGGAGTGGGGCAGGTGTTCCGCTCGTCGACCAACCCGCCGCAGGCCACGGGCGACGGCATCGCCGCGGCGCTGCGCGCGGGCGCGACGCTCGGCGACCTCGAGTTCGTGCAGTTCCACCCCACGGTGCTGTGGCTCGGCCTCGGCGCCAAGGGGCAGCTCCCGCTCATCTCCGAGGCCGTGCGCGGCGAGGGCGCGATCCTCCTCGACACCGACGGCCACCGGTTCATGCCCGCGCAGCACCCCATGGCCGAGCTCGCGCCGCGCGACGTCGTGGCGCACGCGATCGTGCGGCAGATGGCCGCGACCGGCTCGGACCACGTGCTGCTCGACGCCCGGCACCTCGGTGCCGAGTTCCTGCGCGCGCGCTTCCCGACGATCACCGAGCGGCTCGCCGAGAACGGGCTCGACTGGACCGAGGAGCCTGTCCCCGTGGCGCCCGCCCAGCACTACCACTCGGGCGGCGTCGTGACGGACCTGCACGGTCGCTCCACCGTCGATGGTCTCTACGCGATCGGCGAGGTCGCGTGCACGGGCGTGCACGGCGCGAACCGCCTCGCGTCGAACTCGCTGCTCGAGGGGCTCGTGTTCGCCCACCGCGCGGCGCGGCAGATCACGGAGCGCGTGGCCGCGGGCGAGCTCGAGGTGGGCGAGCCCGTCGACCGCCCCGGGCCGTCGGCCCTCGTGGCGGCGGCCGCGCGCTCGCGCATCCAGTCGATCGCGTCCGCGGGCCCGGGCGTCCTGCGCGACGGCGACGGGCTCGCGGCCGCCGCCGCCCGCCTCGCCGCGGTCCGCACCGACGCGCACGAGGCGAGCGACGTCGTCGCGCAGCCGCAGGCCGCGGAGTGGGAGACGACGAACGTGCACCAGGTCGCGACCGCGCTCACCGCCGCGGCGGCGCTGCGCACCGAGAGCCGCGGCGGCCACTTCCGCACCGACTTCCCGGCGAGCGACCCCGCGTGGGAGCGGCGCGTGCTCGTCTCGCTCGGCGCGGACGGGACCCTGCTCGTCCGCTGAGGCGCGGCGCGCGACCTCGCGACCGCGGGACTGCACGACCGCGGGCCCGCACGACCGCGGTCCTGCGCGACGGCGTGGGCGGGCGGCGGCCGGGAGCCGCCGGGCAGCGGCGCGCTGCAGGCACGCGAGCGGATAGCGTGGGGGACCGTGAGCAGCCCTGCCGAGCCCGTGCCCGCCCGTCCCGCCGACGGCGGAGCACCGCCCGCCGTCCCGTCCCGCGTGGAGCCCGGCCTCGACCCGGCGTGGATCGCCGAGACCGTCGCGCGGGCGCTCGACGAGGACCTGGGCCCCGTGCCCGGGCGCGACGTGACCACCCAGGCGACGGTGCCGGCGTCGGCCACCGGGACCGCGCACCTCGTGTCCCGCGCGGACGGGGTCGTCGCGGGCCTCGTCGTGGTCGAGGAGGTGACGCGGCAGGTCGCGGAACGGTTCGGCCTCCCGCCCGTCGAGGTGACGTTCGTCGCGTCCGACGGCGAGGCCGTGGGTCGCGGCCGTGTCCTCGCCGCGCTGACCGGCCCCGTCCAGGTGCTGCTCACGGCGGAGCGCACGCTGCTCAACCTCGCGAGCCGCGCGTCGGGCGTCGCGACGGCGACGCGCGCGTGGGCGCGGGAGCTCGCCGGCACCGGCGCCCAGGTGCTCGACACGCGCAAGACGACCCCCGGGCTGCGCGCGCTCGAGAAGTACGCGGTCCGCGCGGGCGGCGGCACGAACAAGCGCATGGGCCTGTACGACGTCGCGATGGTCAAGGACAACCACGTCGTGGCCGCGGGGTCGGTGAGCGCCGCGATCGAGGCGATCCGCCGGGCGTTCCCCGACGTGCTCGTGCAGGTCGAGGCCGACACCACGGCGCAGGCGCTCGAGGCGCTGTCGGCGGGCGCCGACTTCCTGCTCCTGGACAACATGCCGACGCCGGTGCTCGCCGACACGGTCGCGGCCGTGCGGGCGCGCGAGGGGACCGACGGCGTCCCGGCGAAGGTGGAGCTCGAGGCGACGGGCAACCTCACCCTGGACCGCGCGCGCGAGGTCGCGGGCACCGGCGTCGACTACCTGTCCGTCGGCGCGCTCACCCACTCGGCCCCGATCCTCGACCTCGCGCTCGACCTCCTCCCCACCCTCCCGCCGAGGGAGAGCCCCGGTCCCGCGAGGTAGAGCCCCGGTCACCACCACGGCTCTACCTCGGCGGACCACGGCTCTACCTCGCGCGACCACGGCTCTACCTCGGGGACGCGGGAGCGTCGGTAGAATCCAGGGGTGACCTCCCCCGCCGGAACTCCCTCTCCTGCCGTGCCCGAGCCCGAGGACCACGTCGACGACGTGCCCGAGCAGATGCAGGTCCGCCGCGAGAAGCGCGAGCGGATCCTCGCGCGCGGCGACGAGCCCTACCCCGTCTCGGTGCCGCGCACGACCACGATCGCCGAGGTCCGTGCCGCGTACGCGCACCTGGAGACGGGCGAGGAGACGCAGGACGAGGTCGGCGTCGCCGGCCGCGTGGTGTACCTGCGCAACACCGGCAAGCTGTGCTTCGCCACGCTGCAGGACGGCGAGGGGAACCGCCTGCAGGTCATGCTCAGCCAGGCCGTGGTCGGGGAGGAGTCGCTCGCGGCGTTCAAGTCCGACGTCGACCTCGGCGACCACCTGTTCGCGCACGGCCGCGTCATCAGCTCGCGCCGCGGCGAGCTGAGCGTGTTCGCGGACGCGTGGCAGATCGCCGCGAAGGCGCTGCGTCCCCTCCCGGTGCTCCACAAGGAGCTCTCGGAGGAGGCGCGCGTGCGCCAGCGCTACGTCGACCTCATCGCCCGCCCGGCCGCACGCGACACCGTGCGCCTGCGCGCCGCCGTCGTGCGCTCGATCCGCGAGAACTTCTGGGAGCGCGGTTTCGTCGAGGTCGAGACCCCGATGCTCCAGACGCGTCCGGAGGGTGCCGCCGCGCGTCAGTTCGAGACGCACATGAATGCGTTCGACATCGACCTGTTCCTGCGCATCGCGCCCGAGCTGTTCCTCAAGCGCGCGGCCGTCGGCGGCGTCGAGAAGGTGTTCGAGATCAACCGCAACTTCCGCAACGAGGGCGTGGACTCCACGCACTCGCCGGAATTCGCAATGCTCGAGGCGTACGAGGCCTACGGCGACTACGACACGATGGCCGTGCTCACCCAGAACCTCGTCCAGCGCGCCGCGCAGGATGCTCTCGGCACGACGCTCGTGACGCTCGCCGACGGCACGGAGTACGACCTCGGCGGGGAATGGACCCAGCTGAAGATGTACGACTCGCTCTCGGACGCGCTGGGCGAGCACATCACCCCCGAGACGTCGGTCGAGACGTTGCGGGCGTTCGCGGACAAGCACGAGCTCTCCTTCGACCCGAAGAACGTCAATCACGGAAAGCTCGTCGAAGGCCTGTGGGAGCACCTCGTGGGAGACCACCTGGTGGCACCGACGTTCGTGCGGGACTTCCCGGTCGAGACCTCGCCGCTGACGCGCGACCACCGCACGGTGCGCGGGCAGGTCGAGAAGTGGGACCTCTACGTGCGCGGCGTCGAGCTCGCGACGGCGTACTCCGAGCTCGTGGACCCGGTGGTCCAGCGGCAGCGGTTCGAGGCGCAGGCCCTGCTCGCCGCGGCCGGCGACGAGGAGGCCATGCGCATCGACGAGGACTTCCTCACCGCGATGGAGTACGCGATGCCGCCGTCCGGCGGGATGGGCCTGGGCATCGACCGCCTGCTCATGGCGCTCACCGGTCTCGGCATCCGCGAGACCATCCTCTTCCCGCTCGTGAAGCCCGCGCAGTAGCGCGGCCGAGAACCTAGGACCGACAGCATGGACATCTGGCCCACCCTCGCGGCGCTGATCCCGTCGATCGGCGTCGGCGTGCTCTTCTATGTCGCGATGCGCGCGATCGTGCGCGCGGACCGCAACGAGCGCGCCGCGCTGGCGCGTCTCGACGCGGAACAGGAATCCGCCGCGCGCGGGAATGCTGCTCCCGCGCACGACTCCTGATCTCCGCGGAAGGCCCTCGGGCGGCGTCCCGAAATGATGGACCTCCGTCCAAGAATTGCCCGTCGGGTACGGCGCGCACGTTCCGTCGGCGCGGCGTGTTCAATTGACGCTCGCCATTCGCGGTGGCATCCTGACGGCGACAGCAATTCCTGTGAAGCGTGAGGAAACCACAGTGGCCCAGAAAGTCCAGGTAATTCTCGTCGACGATCTCGACGGGGGTGCGGCCGACGAGACCGTCACGTTCGCACTCGACGGCGTCTCCTACGAGATCGACCTCAGCACGAAGAATGCCCAAGAGCTGCGCGACGCCTTTGCCTCGTGGGTCGGCAACGCGCGCAAGGTCTCGTCCCGCACGAGCTCGGCCCGGCCGGCCCGCCGCAGCGGCGGCGGTCGTTCGTCCGGCTCGGCCCGTGCGACCGAGGTCCGCGAGTGGGCCCGTGCCAACGGCTACACGGTCAACGACCGTGGTCGGATCTCCCAGGAGATCCAGACCGCGTACGACGCCGCGCACTGACGCGTCGTCTCACCGAGCACCGGGGCGCCCGGCCGACGACACGTCGGCCGGGCGCCCTTCTCGTGCGCCGGGGGCGCTCGTGCCGAGCCGCCCGCGCGGAGAACTAGGCTCGGGGCATGACCTCCGCGACCCGCGCCCTCTGGATCGGCACCTACCCGCACCTGAGCGGCGCGGAGGGCGTGTGGCGCGTCGAGCTCGACGTCGACCCGGCCGCGGGCACCGGCTCCTTCGGGGGCGGCACGCTCGCCGCCGCGTCGGGGTCGCCGTCGTTCCTGGCGCTCGACGGCGACACGCTCTACGCGGTGGGGGAGACGGAGGCCGGCTCGGTCTCGGCGTTCGCCGTCGGGCCCGACGGCGCCCTCGCCCCTCGGGGCGGCCCGGTCGCCACGGGCGGCTCGTACCCGTGCCACGTCGCCGTGAGCGGTGACGTGCTCGTCGCGAACTACGGCGACGGCGTCCTCACGGTCGTGCCGACGACGGACGACGGCGCGCTCGACGCGACCGCGTCCGACGTCGGGCCGCGCCGGCAGCGGCACGCGGGGACCGGCCCGGTCGCCGACCGCCAGGAGGGGCCGCACGCGCACTTCGTCGCGCCCCTCGCGCACCTCGGCGCGGCGGACGACGGCAGCGGCGCGGTGCTCGTCGTCGACCTCGGCACCGACGAGCTGCGCCGGCACGACCCGGCCGCGCCCGACGGCTCGACGGCCCGCGTCGTCGCGACCTTCCCGCCCGGCACGGGCCCGCGCCACCTCGCGGCTCTGCCGTCGGGGCACCTCGTCGTCGTCGGCGAGCTGGACCCGGCGCTGTTCCTGCTGTCCCCGGTGGACGGGCCGGACGGCGTGCGCACCTACGACGTCGTCGCGCGCTACGACGTCACGCACGCCGCGGCTCCTGCCGACGGCGGGAACTACCCCTCGCACGTCGCGGTCACGGCGGACGGCACGCGCGTCCTCGCCGCGGTGCGCGGCGCCGACGTGCTCGCGGTGCACGCGGTCGAGCCGGGGCCGGACGGCGGCGTGCCGACGCTGCGCCACCTCGCCGACTCGCCCGTGGGCGGCGCGTGGCCGCGCCACTTCGCGATCCTCGGGGGCGCGACCGGCGCGGAGTCGGCCGCCGAGGCCGACCAGGGGGACGCCGACGCGCCCCTGCACGACCTCGTCGTCGTGGCGAACCAGAACGACGACCCGCTCATCGAGCGGCCCGCCGTGGCCCGCCCGGACGCCCCGACGTCGAACGTCGCGCTCCTGCGCGTGCGCCGCTCGGACGGCGCCGCCCAGGTGCTCGACGTGCTCGCGCTCCCGGCCCCGGCGTGCGTCGTGGAGGCCTGACCCGCCGTGACGACGCTCGACCTGCCGGGCAGAACCGCCCCCGACCCGTCGGACCCGCTGCGGGTCGCGATGCTCTCGGTGCACACGTCGCCGCTCGACCAGCCGGGCACCGGCGACGCGGGCGGCATGAACGTGTACGTCACCGAGCTCGCGCACGCGCTCGCGCGCCGCGGCACGCAGGTCGAGATCTTCACGCGCGCGACGGCGTCGAGCCAGCCGCCCGTGGTCGAGGTGTCCGACGGCGTGACGGTGCGCCACGTCGCCGCCGGGCCCTTCGAAGGGCTCGACAAGAACGACCTCCCGGGCCAGCTCTGCGCGTTCACGGCCGGGGTGCTCCGGGCCGAGGCGCGGCACCGCGAGGGCTGGTACGACGTCGTGCACACGCACTACTGGCTCTCGGGGCAGGTCGGGTGGCTCGCCGCCGACCGCTGGGACGTCCCGCTCGTCCACACCATGCACACGCTCGCGCGCGTGAAGAACGCGGCGCTCGCGCCGGGCGACGCGCCCGAGCCGCTCGGGCGCATCATCGGCGAGGAGCAGGTCGTCGCGGAGGCGGACGCGCTCGTCGCGAGCACGGACGCGGAGGCGCAGGACCTCGTGCGCGACTACGCGGCCGACCCGGCGCGCGTGCACGTCGTGCCGCCGGGCGTCGACCTCGAGCTGTTCTCCCCGGCTCCGGGCGCCGCGACCGGCGACGCCCGGGCGCGCCGCGAGCTGCGGGCCGAGCTGGGTCTGCCGGCGGACGGCGGCCTCGTCCTCTTCGCCGGGCGCGTGCAGCCGCTCAAGGGCCCGGACGTGCTCGTCCGCGCGCTCGGCGTCCTCGCCGCGCGCGGGGAGCCCGTGCCGACGCTCGTCGTGCTCGGCGGCCCCAGCGGCCGCCCGACGGCCGTCCGCGAGCTCGAGGCCCTCGCCTACCAGGTGGGCGTGAGCGACCGGCTCGTCGTCCGCCCGCCCGTCCCGCGCGACGAGCTCGTGCGCTGGTACCGGGCGGCCGACGTCGTCGCCGTCCCCTCGCACAACGAGACGTTCGGGCTCGTCGCGGCCGAGGCGGAGGCGAGCGGCACGCCCGTGGTCGCGGCCGCCGTCGGCGGGCTGCGGACCGTGGTGGAGGACCAGGTCTCCGGCGTCCTCGTGCCCGACCACGACCCGGCGACCTGGGCGCGCGTCCTCGCCGACCTGCTCGCCGACGACGCCCGCCTCGCGACCCTCGGCGAGGGCGCCCGACGCGCGGGGGAGCGGTTCGGGTGGGACGTCGCGGCGGTCCGGATGCTCGACGTCTACGCGCAGGCGAAGAAGGTCCGCGCGGCGCGCTGACCGCGCGGACCGGTACGCGGGGTCACGCCGGGCTCAGTCGCCCGCGCGCTCCAGCACGAGGACGGGGATCTCCCGCGACGTCTTCTCCTGGTAGTCGGCGTACGGCGGGTAGGCCGCGACCGCGCGCTCCCACCACAGCGCCTTCTCCTCGCCGTGGACCTCGCGCGCGACGTAGTCGTGCCGCTCGGTGCCGTCCTGCAGCTCGACCCGCGGGTGCGCGAGCACGTTGAGATACCAGACCGGGTGCTTCGGCGCGCCGCCGAGCGATGCGACGACCGCGTACGCGCCGTCGTGCTCGACCCGCATGAGCGGGGTCTTGCGGACCTTGCCGCTGCGGCGCCCGAGCGTCGTGAGGACGACGACGGGCATCCCGTTCAGGGTCGTGTTGCGCGTCCCGCCGGACGACTCGTAGGCCTCCGCCTGCTCGCGGGACCAGGTGCTCGGGCTCGGTGCGTACTCTCCGTCGATCGGCATGCGGGAGAGAACGTGCGCGACGGCGCGCTGATTCCCGGCCGCGCCCCCGGCCGTGGCGCGGCGCTGCTCGGGCGGCCCGGGACGGTCGGACCTTCGTCCCACGCCGCGCGGCGACGGTCACCACCACGTGGGACGCGCGTGCCGCCGCGCCGGGCCGTGCGGCAGGATGGAGGCATGACCTACACCCTCGTGCTGCTCCGCCACGGCGAGAGCGAATGGAACGCCAAGAACCTGTTCACCGGCTGGGTGGACGTCGCCCTGTCGGAGAAGGGCACCGAGGAGGCGAAGCGCGGCGGTCAGCTCCTCGCGGAGGCCGGCGTCCTGCCCGACGTCGTGCACACCTCGCTCCTGCGCCGCGCCATCACGACGGCGAACCTCGCGCTCGACGCGGCCGACCGCCACTGGATCCCCGTGAAGCGGTCCTGGCGCCTCAACGAGCGGCACTACGGTGCGCTCCAGGGCAAGAACAAGAAGCAGACGCTCGAGGAGTTCGGCGAGGAGCAGTTCATGCTCTGGCGCCGCTCCTACGACGTCCCGCCGCCCGAGATCGAGCTCGGCTCCGAGTTCTCGCAGGACACGGACCCGCGCTACGCCGACGCCCCCGTCGTGCGCACCGAGTGCCTCAAGGACGTGCTCGAGCGCGCCCTGCCGTACTGGGACGGCGAGGTCGTCCCCGACCTCAAGGCGGGCAAGACCGTCCTGGTCGCCGCGCACGGCAACTCGCTGCGCGCGATCGTCAAGCACCTCGACGGCATCTCCGACGAGGACATCGCCGCGCTCAACATCCCGACCGGCATCCCGCTGCTCTACGAGCTCGACGAGGACCTCAAGCCCGTCACGAAGGGCGGCCGCTACCTCGACCCCGAGGCCGCCGCCGAGGCCGCCGCGGCGGTCGCGAACCAGGGCCGCTGACCGGCCCCACCCCGCGCACGACCGTGGCCCGTCCGGAGATCCGGACGGGCCACTGTCGTCTGCGTCGGTCGAGCGGGTGCTCCCGGCGCTGGGTCAGGCGGTCGCGCGCGTGGTGCCCGCCGGGGCGCCGCGGTCGTCGGCGAACTCGCCGGTCACGAGGTACGTCACGCGCTTGGCGATCGACACCCCGTGGTCGCCGAAGCGCTCGTAGTAGCGGCCCACGAGCGTGACGTCGACCGTCTCCTGCGGCGTGCCCGTCCACGTGCCGTCGAGCAGCGCGCTGAACGTGTCCTGGTGCAGCTTGTCGAGCAGGTCGTCGTCACGCTCGATGTTCGCGGCGACGGTGAGGTCGCGCGTCGTGAGGAGCGTCGTGGTGCGCCGCGCGACGCGGACGGCGGCGTCGTGCATCTGCTCGAACGTGCGGTGCAGCGACGGCTCGATCGCGCGGCCCGGGTAGCGGCCGCGCGCGACCTGCGCGATGTGGCGCGCGAGGTCGCCCATGCGCTCCAGCGTGGCGCTCATGCGCAGCGCGCTGACGACGACCCGCAGGTCGGTCGCGACGGGCTGCTGCTGCGCGAGCAGCAGCACGCAGCGCTCGTCGAGCTCGCGCTCGAGGGCGTCGATCGTGTGGTCGTCGCCGATCACCGACTGCGCGAGCTGCAGGTCCGCCGTGAGGAGCGCCTGCCCGGCGCGGTTCACGGCCGACTCCACCAGCCGGCTCATCTCGGCCAGGTCGTCGCCGACCTGCTTCAGCTCGGCCTCGAAGATCTCCCGCATCGCTTCCCTCTCGTCGTGACCGGTCGGTCCGGTCCGTGACGGCGTGCGCCCCGACGCGCCGGGAGGCGCCCGGGCACGCCGTCGGCTCCTGACACGCTCGCAGGCGTGGTCGACCGGCCGGTGAACACCAGTGCGCCGTCAGGTGAACTCTTGGCGGCTCGGGCCCGCCCAGGGTCCGGTGGGGCCGGGAGGGAGCGCGCGCGACCGTACGCTGGACGGGTGCAAGCCGAGAGTCTGATCGAGGGCGTGACCGTGCTGCTCGCCGGTGTCGTGGGCATCGTCGTCGGCGTGATCGCCGCGATCGCGTTCCGCGTGAGCGAGCGGCAGCAGCGCGCCGCGCGCGAGGAGACCGCGCCGGAGCTCGACGAGGGACTCGTCCGGGTGCTGGCCGTGCTGCGGTCCGCCGCCGTCGTGCTCGACGGCGAGGGGGAGGTCGTGCGGGCCAGCCCGCCCGCGTACGCGCTGGGGGTCGTGCGCGGCGACGCGATCGCGCACGCCGCGATCCGCGACATGATCGACGACGTGCGCCGGGACGGCGTGATCCGCGACGAGGAGCTCGAGCTCCCGCGCGGCCCCGTCGGCCGGGGCACGGTGATGCTCCAGGTGCGCGTGGCCCAGGTGGGCCCGCACCACGTGCTCGTGCTCGCGGAGGACCGGACGGAGGCGCGTCGGGTCGAGGCGATCCGCCGCGACTTCGTCGTCAACGTGTCCCACGAGCTGAAGACGCCGGTGGGCGCGCTCGCGCTGCTCGCGGAGACGGTCCAGGACGCCGCGGACGACCCGGTGGCGGTGCGCCGGTTCGCCGCGCGCATGCAGTCGGAGGCGACGCGCCTGTCCGCGCTCGTGCAGGAGATCATCGAGCTGTCGCGGCTCCAGGTCGCGGGAGCCCTGCAGGAGGTGACGGTCGTGCCGGTGCGCGGCGTGGTCGAGGAGGCCGTCGACCGCGCCCGCACGACCGCGCAGGGCAAGGGCATCGTGCTCACGACGGGCGGCGAGCTGGACGCCGCGGTCTACGGCGACCACAACCTGCTCGTCACCGCGGTGCGCAACCTCCTCGACAACGCGGTCGCCTACTCGGGCGAGAACACGCGCGTCGGCGTCGGGGTGACGCGGTCGGGCGACCTCGTCGAGATCGCCGTCGTGGACCAGGGCATCGGGATCGCGGCCGACGAGCAGGCGCGGGTCTTCGAGCGGTTCTACCGCGTCGACCCGGCGCGCTCGCGCGACACGGGGGGCACCGGCCTCGGGCTGAGCATCGTCAAGCACGTCGCCGCCGACCACGGCGGCGAGGTGACGATGTGGTCCGAGCCGGGCCGCGGGTCGACCTTCACGCTCCGCATCCCGGCGGCGAACGTCCCGGCCGCGCGGACGCGCGGCACGGTGACCGACCGGGTGGCCGAGCAGGCACCCGACGGGCACGCGACGGAGGGTCGCGCACCGGACGAGCACGAGCGCGTGCCGCACGAGCACGCGTCGGACGACGGCGCCCCGGACGCGGGCGCACGGAACAAGGAGGTAGGCGCGTGACGCGCATCCTGGTGGTGGAGGACGAGGAGTCGTACCGCGACCCGCTGACGTACCAGCTGCGGCGCGAGGGCTTCGACGTCGTCGAGGCGGCGACCGGTACGGAGGCGCTGGAGCGGTACGACGCCGACGGCGCGGACCTCGTCCTGCTCGACCTCATGCTCCCCGGCCTGAGCGGCACGGAGGTGTGCCGGGAGCTGCGCCAGCGTGGCGACGTCCCCGTCATCATGCTCACGGCGAAGGACTCGGAGATCGACAAGGTCGTGGGCCTGGAGCTGGGCGCGGACGACTACGTGACCAAGCCGTACTCGTTCCGCGAGCTGCTCGCGCGCGTGCGCGCCGTGCTGCGGCGCAAGGGCGGGGAGGCCGGCGCCGAACCGGTCGCGGAGAGCGCGCTCGAGGTCGGTCCCGTCCGCATGGACGTCGAGCGGCACACCGTGAGCGTGGACGGCGAGGTCGTGCCGTTCCCGCTCAAGGAGTTCGAGCTCCTCGAGCTGCTCCTGCGCAACGCCGGTCGCGTGCTCACGCGCGGGCAGCTCATCGACCGGGTGTGGGGCACGGACTACGTGGGGGACACCAAGACCCTCGACGTCCACGTCAAGCGCATCCGGTCGAAGATCGAGCCCGAGCCCGCGAGCCCGCGCTACCTCCTCACGGTGCGGGGCCTCGGCTACAAGATCGCCGACGGCGTCGGGCAGGCCTGACCCGGCGGTCCCGTCCGGCGGTCCCGTCCGGCACGAACGACCGGCGCGAGTGCCGGCACGACGGCCCCGGTGCGTCCCTCGCGGACGCACCGGGGCCGTCGTCGTCCGACGCCGCGGAGCCCGTCGTGCGAGCCGGCAGCCCGGCACGGAAGGTCTGTGCACTGTTCATCCGTCGTTCACCCGCTCTCGGGGAACGCGTCACCCGGCGCTCCTAGCGTCGGGATCGTCACCGGCGCTCGCTGGTGGCACGAGACGCGTGAACAGGATGGAACGAAGAGTGAAGCTCAGCCGATTCTCCCGTGCAGGATCCGCCGTCGCGGTCGGCGCGCTCGCCCTGACCCTCGCCGCGTGCGGGTCGGACGACCCCGTCGGCGGCGCCGACGGCTCCACCGGTGGTTCCTCCGAGGGCTCGTCCGAGACCGCGAGCGACCTCAGCGGTGAGCTCAACGGTGCGGGCGCGAGCTCGCAGGAGTCCGCCATGGAGGCGTGGCGCGCCGGGTTCCAGAGCGCGAACCCCGACGTCACGGTCAACTACGACCCGGTCGGCTCCGGCGGTGGCCGCACCCAGTTCCTCGAGGGCGGCGTCGCGTTCGCCGGCTCCGACGCGGTGCTCAAGGAGGAGGAGATCACCCAGTCGCAGGCCGTCTGCGGCCCCGACGGCGCGATCGACCTCCCCGTCTACGTCAGCCCGATCGCGATCATCTACAACCTGCCGGAGGTCGCCGAGCTGAACCTCGCCCCGGCCACGATCGCGGGCATCTTCAACGGCACCATCACGCAGTGGAACGCGCCGGAGATCGCCGCCGACAACCCCGACGCGACGCTCCCCGACGTGGCGATCACGCCCGTCCACCGCTCCGACGAGTCGGGCACCACCGAGAACTTCACCGAGTACCTCGCCGCGACCGCGGGCGACGCGTGGGGCCACGAGCCGAGCGGCGACTGGCCGACGCAGGGCGGCGAGTCCGCGCAGGGCACGTCCGGCGTCGTGCAGACCGTCCAGGGCGGCGAGGGCACCATCGGCTACGCCGACGCCTCGAAGGCCGGCGACCTCGGCACCGCGAAGATCAAGGTCGGCGAGGAGTGGGTCGCCTACTCCCCGGAGGCCGCTGCCAAGGTCGTCGACGCGTCGCCGCGCGTCGAGGGCCGGCACGAGCACGACATCGCGGTCGAGCTGGACCGCACCACGACCGAGGCCGGCGCCTACCCGCTGGTGCTCGTCTCGTACGCGGTGGCGTGCCTCAACTACGAGGACGAGGCGACGGGCGACCTCGTCAAGGCGTTCCTCACCTACGTCTCGAGCGAGGAGGGCCAGTCGGCCTCCGCGTCGGCCGCGGGCAGCGCGCCGATCTCGGAGGACCTGCGCACGGACGTCCACGCGGCCGTCGAGGCCATCACGGTCGGCGCCGCCGGCTGACGACCGCCGGGCGCCGGGGGGCGGCGGGGCCTGCGGGCCCCGTCGCCCCCGACCCGCGACCAGACCGTACGCCGCAGGACAGCACACCGGGAGCACGAGAGTGACCACCACAGCCCCACCCACGACGCCGGGCCCCGCGCCGGGCGGCTCGTCCGAGCCCGCGCGTCGCGCGGGCACCTCGCGCCGCCGCGCCCGCAACAGCGACCGCGGCGTGAACCGCGCGTTCCGCTGGACCGCGACGGGTGCCGGCGCGCTCATCCTCGCCGTGCTGGCCGCGGTCGCGATCTTCCTGCTGCTGCGGGCGTGGCCCGCGCTCAGCGCGGGCGGGGCCGAGCTGAGCGAGCAGGTCGCGTGGTTCCCCGAGGGCGCGTCGCTCCTGTCGTTCGTGGGGCCGCTGATCTTCGGCACGCTGCTCGCGGCGGCGCTCTCGCTCGTGCTCGCGACGCCCGTCGCGATGGGCATCGCGCTGTTCATCTCCCACTACGCGCCCCGCCGGCTCGCCTCGACCCTGGGCTACGTCGTCGACCTCCTCGCGGCGATCCCGAGCGTCGTCTACGGCCTGTGGGGCTCGCTCGTCCTCCCGCCGGTCGTCGTGCCGGTGTGGTCCTGGCTCGCCGACACCCTCGGGTGGTTCCCGCTCTTCGCCGGCCCGGCGTCGCCGACCGGTCGCGTCCTGCTCACCGTCGCGCTCGTGCTCGCTGTGATGATCCTGCCGATCATCACGGCCGTGAGCCGCGAGGTGTTCCTCCAGACGCCGAAGCTCCACGAGGAGGCCGCGCTCGCCCTCGGCGCGACGCGCTGGGAGATGATCCGCACCGCGGTCATCCCGTTCGGGCGGTCGGGCGTCATCTCGGCCGCGATGCTCGGCCTCGGGCGCGCGCTCGGCGAGACGATGGCCGTGCTCATGATCCTCTCGCCCGGGCTCCTCTACTCGTTCAAGATCCTGCAGGCGGGGCAGCAGCAGACGATCGCCGCGAACATCGCGGCGGACTTCCCCGAGGCGAACCCGCTCGGGGTGAGCGCCCTCATCGCGACGGGCCTCGCGCTGTTCGTCATCACCCTGCTCGTCAACATGGGCGCCCGCGCGATCGTCGCGCGGCGCAAGGACTTCTCGGGAGCCAACTGATGAGCGCCCTCAGCACCAGCCCCGCGCGCGGGGCCTCCGCACCGGACCCGGAGCGCACCGCGTCCGTGCGCGCGCTCCTGCGCGGCGCGGACGCCGGACGTCGCCGCAAGGACCGCACCATGACGGTCCTCATGTGGGGCGCGTTCGCGCTCGCGATGGTGCCCCTCGTGTCCGTCGCGTGGACCGTCGTCGTGCACGGCATGGAGCGGTTCGACGTCTACTTCCTCACGCACTCGATGCGCGGCGTCTTCGGCGGCATGGACGCGGGCGGCATCTACCACGCGATCCTCGGCACGCTCCTCATCACCCTCGGCGCCGCGGTGATCTCGGTGCCGATCGGCCTGCTCGCCGCGATCTACCTCGTCGAGTACGGGCGCGGGCCGCTCGCGCGCGCCGTGACGTTCTTCGTCGACGTCATGACCGGCATCCCGTCGATCGTCGCGGGCCTCTTCGCGTACGCGCTCTTCGCGGTGCTGTTCGGGCCGGGGGTGCGCATGGGCATCGTCGGCTCGGTCGCACTGTCCGTCCTCATGATCCCGGTCGTCGTGCGCTCGTGCGAGGAGATGCTCCGGCTCGTGCCGAACGAGCTGCGCGAGGCCGCCTACGCGCTCGGCGTGCCCAAGTGGCTCACCGTCGTGCGGGTCGTGCTCCGCACGTCGATCGCCGGCATCACGACGGGCGTCATGCTCGCCGTCGCGCGTGTCATCGGCGAGACGGCGCCGCTCCTCATCACGGTCGGCGTCGTCGACTCGATCAACGGCAACCTCTTCGAGGGCCGCATGATGACGCTCCCGGTGTACGTCTACCGGCAGTACAGCCAGGGCCTGGTGCCCTGCAGCAACGTCACCGACGCCGTGTGCCTCCCCGACATCAACTACGACCGGGCCTGGGCGGCCGCCCTGACGCTGATCCTCATCGTCATGCTGCTCAACCTCGTCGGGCGACTCGTCACCCGCTGGTTCGCGCCCAAGACCCTCCGCTAGAACAGGACAGCCCCGATGGCACAGCGCATCGACGTCAAGGACCTCAACATCTACTACGGCGACTTCCTCGCGGTGCAGGACGTCGGCATGACGATCGAACCCCAGTCCGTGACGGCCTTCATCGGCCCGTCCGGCTGCGGCAAGTCGACGTTCCTGCGGACGCTCAACCGCATGCACGAGGTGATTCCCGGCGCACGCGTCGAGGGGACCGTCGCGATGGAGGGCGTCGACCTCTACGGCGACGACGTCGACCCGGTCGCCGTCCGCCGCCAGGTCGGCATGGTCTTCCAGCGGCCGAACCCGTTCCCCACGATGTCCATCAAGGAGAACGTGCTCGCGGGGGTGAAGCTCAACAACAAGCGCATCTCGAAGGCCGACGCCGAGGACCTCGTCGAGTCGTCGCTGCGCGGCGCGAACCTGTGGAACGAGGTGAAGGACCGCCTCGACCGCCCGGGCTCGGGCCTCTCCGGCGGCCAGCAGCAGCGCCTGTGCATCGCGCGCGCGATCGCCGTCAAGCCCCAGGTGCTCCTCATGGACGAGCCGTGCTCGGCGCTCGACCCGATCTCCACGCTCGCGATCGAGGACCTCATCGCCGAGCTCAAGGACGAGTACACGATCGTCATCGTCACGCACAACATGCAGCAGGCGGCGCGCGTGAGCGACCGCACCGCGTTCTTCAACATCGCGGGCACCGGCAAGCCCGGGCGCCTCATCGAGATGGACGACACCGCGACGATGTTCTCCTCGCCCACGCAGCAGGCCACCGAGGACTACATCTCCGGCCGCTTCGGGTGACCTGAGCCCGTCCGTCACGGCCCCGGCCCGACGCGCGACGGCGCCCCTCCCCCCGCGGGGAGGGGCGCCGTCGTGCGTGCGGGACGGATCAGGGGAATCAGGTCGCGCTGCCCTGGAGCGAGCCCGTGACGTCGGTGCCGTTCGTGTCGAGGACGCACTGGACCACGCGGTCGCCCTGCCGGGTCCAGCCGTCCGCGCGCGGCGTGAAGTACCAGTACTCGTGCGCCGACTCCTCGTAGGGGAGCCCGACGAACGGCTCGAACGCGCCGTAGCAGAACTCCTCGGCGCTCGTGGTCACGGCCTCGTCACCGGGGTAGTCGCCCGCGGGGAGCTCGGTCTCGGCGTAGACCTCGGCGTCGTGCGGCTCCGAGCACGGCACGACGGGCACGGACTCGACCAGGTCCGCGTCGTCCAGCTTCGAGGAGACGATGCAGTCGCCGACCTGGACCGAGAAGACGTCGGCGTCCGACGCCTCGGTCACCTCGCCGCCGGGCTCGTCGCGCTGGGCGTCGGCGGGTCCGGAGATCTCGTCGAGGATCGCGCCGCAGCCCGACGCGGTCAGGGCGAGGGCGACGGCGCTCACGACGAGGACGAGCGGCCGGCGGGTGGAGCGGGGGAGGGTCACCAGGGTTCCTTCGGTACGAGGCCCCGACCAGGGTGGTGGGGCGGCACGCGAAGGCTAGCGCCGGGCGGTGACACGAGCCGAGCCGATCTCCGGCGCGACCTGCGCGGTCACGGCAGGAGGTGCGCGTACTCCTCGAGGGTGCCGTCGAGGACGGGGAGGGAGAGGGTCTGCTCCTCGCCCGTCGTCGCGCTCACGGTGACGGGCAGCATCGCACCCGGCTCCGCGTCGACGCGGCCGATCTGCGCGTCGAAGCCGTCCTCGGCGCCGAGGTAGACCGTCTCGCCCGCCGCGACGGGGATCGTCACCGGCGCGCCGCCCTCGGGCGTCACGTCGAACTCCACGTCCTCCGTCGAGTCGTTGGCGAAGGCCCCGACGAGGGCGCCCGGCTCGCCGTCCTCCGCGCTCACGACGAGCAGGTTGAGCCCGCGCAGCTCGCTGGTGAGGTCGACCCGCAGGCCGTCGGAGGGGGAGTACGGGCGGTTCGTCTCGATGGGGGAGCAGGCGGACGCGAGGGCCACACCGGCGACCAGGAGGGGCACGGCCCAGGCGCGCGCACGGCCGGTCGCTCGGGACTCCGCACGGGTCGAGGCTCGGGGGGTCGGGATGCGGGTCACGTGCACTCCAGGGCTGCAAGAAGGGGGACGGGATTCCGCGCCCAGCCTAGTGCGTCGGGAGGGCGCGGGCGGCCGGAACGGCCGGCTCGCGACCGTGGCGTGAGCGGCGTCACGTGGCTCCGGGGGCGCCGGGACGGTGGTCGTCGGGCGAGGTGAAGGTCCTGAGAGGGCCCGCGGGGCGCTCGCAAGGGGCCGATGGGGCCCCTCCCCGAGATTCGTCAGGCGCGCTGACACGGCTCTGACCTGCGCGAACGTGCTGGTGACGGGCTTGTCAAGGGGCCGAGGGGCTCGGATTTCCGCCCTTCCGCGTGGTAAGGTGGACCACCGCGAAAGGGGACATCTGCAGATGACGTTCACAGTAGGCGAGACCGTTGTCTACCCGCACCACGGAGCCGCACTGATCGAGGAGATCAAGACGCGCACCATCCGCGGAGAGGACAAGATCTACCTCAAGCTCAAGGTCGCGCAGGGCGACCTGACCATCGAAGTCCCAGCCGAGAACGTCGACCTCGTCGGCGTGCGTGACGTCGTCGGCCAGGAGGGTCTCGACCGCGTGTTCGAGGTGCTTCGTGCACCCTACACCGAGGAGCCGACCAACTGGTCGCGCCGGTACAAGGCGAACCTCGAGAAGCTCGCGTCGGGCGACGTGATCAAGGTCGCCGAGGTCGTGCGCGACCTCTCCCGCCGCGACGCCGACCGCGGTCTGTCCGCCGGCGAGAAGCGCATGCTCTCGAAGGCACGGCAGATCCTCGTCTCGGAGCTCGCGCTGGCCGAGCACACCGAGGAGGACAAGGCCGAGGCGATCCTCGACGAGGTGCTCGCCTCCTGACGTCGCGGGCCGCGGCCCGCGCAGTCAGCGCCACAGACCACCGGGGAGGGCGCCGTCCGTACGGACGGCGCCCTCCCCGTCGTCGTGCCCGGTAGCGTGTGCGCGTGCCGACTCTCGCCGTCCTCACCGCCGCAGGCTCCGGGACCCGCCTCGGGCTGGACCTGCCCAAGGCCCTCGTCGAGCTCGACGGCCTCCCGCTCGTGGCGCACGCCGCCCGACGGCTGTGCGCGTCCGGGGTCGTGGACGCGCTCGTCGTGACCGCGCCGCCCGGGCTGCGCGACCACGTCGCGACGCTCCTGGCCGACGACCCCGCGGTCGACCGGCCGGTCCGGGTGGTCGAGGGCGCGGGGACCCGCCAGGCCTCCGTGGCGGCCGGTCTCCGGGCCGGCCGCGACCTCTCGGAGGGCGACGTGCCCGCCGACGTCGTGCTCGTCCACGACGCCGCACGGCCCCTCGCGCCGCCGTCGCTGGTCCGCCGCGTCGTCGCGGCCGTGCGCGCGGGCCACGGGGCCGTCGTGCCGGGGCTCCCCGTCACGGACACGATCAAGCGCGTGGCGCCCGCGGGCGCGGGAGACGCGTCCGGTGCGGAGCCCGTCGTCGAGACGGTCGACCGGAGCGCGCTGCGCGCCGTCCAGACCCCGCAGGGGTTCGACGGCGAGCTCCTGGCCCGCGCGCACGCGGCAGCGGCGCACCGCGCGGACGACGAGTCCGTCGCCGCGACCGACGACGCCGGGCTGGTCGAGGCGCTGGGCGTCCCGGTCCACGTGGTGCCCGGCGACGCCGCGGCGGCCAAGATCACCACCGCGCACGACCTCCGGGTCGCGGCGCTCACGCTCCGGGAGGACCGATGACCACCCCTGCAGGCTCCACCGGGACACCGGCCGAGACGCCCACCACCGCACCGGCCGCCGCGGGCCCCGTCCCGGCGCTCCCGCGCACGGGCATCGGGGTGGACGTCCACGCCTTCGCGACCGAGGGCGAGGATCGAGCGCTGTGGCTGGGCGGTCTGCACTGGCCGGGCGAGCGCGGGCTCGCCGGGCACTCCGACGCCGACGTCGCGGCGCACGCCGCCGCGGACGCGCTGTTCTCGGCCACCGGCCTGGGCGATCTCGGTTCGAACTTCGGCACGAGCGCGCCCGAGTGGGCGGGCGCGAGCGGTGCGAGCCTGCTCGCGGAGGCCGCGCGCCGGGTGCGGGCCGCGGGGTTCGCGATCGGGAACGTGGCCGTCCAAGTGATCGGCAACCGGCCGCGCCTCGGACCGCGCCGCGCGGAGGCGGAGGCGGCGCTCGGGGCGGCCGCGGGCGCCCCGGTGACCCTCACGGCGACCACGACCGACGGGCTGGGCCTCACCGGGCGCGGCGAGGGCGTCGCGGCGGTCGCCACGGCCCTCGTGGTCCGGGTCGCGCCGCCCGCCTGACGTCAGCCCGCGGGCGCGACCTGGACGCTCTCGAGGATCGCGCGCGCCTGCGCGGCGCCGTCGGCGTCGTCGACGGCGTACGACGCCGTGAGGTCGACGACCCACGCGTCCGGCCCGTCGCCCGTCCGCACGGCCACGATCTCCTGCGCGACGGCGGTGCCCGCGGCGCCGTACGTCCCGGCCACGCGGTAGGCGGGCAGCCCGGCGAGGGTCGTGGGGCCCTGCCCGTCGGGATCGGGCACCCAGCCGGGGATCGAGGCGACCGCCGCCGTCGTCGCGGCGCCCGCCTCGTCGACGGTCTGCGCCGACTGCTTGCCGGTGACGACGACGTTCGCCCGGAAGTCCTCGGAACCCGTGCCGCTCGGCGCGCGCAGCAGGAACGCGCCGTCGCGCGTGCCGCGCTCCCAGTCCGGGGGCGCGGTCACCTGGACCGGGATCTCGGGGACGTCGTGCACGACCGGCTCCGTGCCGCCTGCGGCGTCCTCGGGCCCGCCGCAGGCCGCGAGGGCGAGCGCGACGGCCGCCGTGAGGGCGAGCGTCCAGGGGGAGCGGGGCAGGCGCGGTCGGGGCACGGGAGTCCTTCGTCGGGGGTGGGGCCGGGGCTGGTCCGGCTCGTCATTCTCGCCCGCTCCCGTCCGGCGTGCCAGGCCCGCCACCTGCCTCTACGATCGCTGGAAGCGCATCGATGTGTTTGACTTTCCCAAGAACGACACATGGGATGAATCGCACATGAACCGAATGTCCGTCGAGGAACGCCGAGCCCAGCTCGTCGACGCCGCGATGACCATCGCCGTCCGCGAGGGCGTCGAGGCCGTGACCATCCGCGGCGTCGCGGCCGAGGCCGGGGTCTCGCTCGGCGTCGTGCACTACTGCTTCGAGGACAAGGACGAGCTCCTCCAGGCGATGGGCAACAGCCTCGCGCTCGTGGCCTCCGAGCCCGTCCGGTCCGCGCTCGACGTCGACGGCGACGTCGTGGCGCTCGCCCACGCCGCCGCCGACGGCCTGTGGAGCGGGCTGACGCCGCGTCGTCACATGCGGCTCCTCACGTTCGAGTTCGCGACGGCGGGCGTGCGCAGCCGCGCGCTGCGCTCCGTCGCGCACACGCACCTCGAGCAGACCTGGGCGATGACGCGCGGGTTCCTCGAGAACGTGGCCGAGCGGGGGAACGTCAGCTACACGATGGACATGGGGTTCCTGTCCCGGGTCGTCGCGGGGTACATCGACGGGATCGAGATCGCGTGGCTCGTCGAGCAGGACGACGAGACGGCGGTCCGCAGCTTCCACGCGCTCGCCGAGTACGTGCTGTCGATGATGGTGCGCCCCGACGGCTCGCCGGTGCGGGAGCACGGTCCCGAGCCCGTCCCCTGACGGACGGACGACGTCCCGTCCCCAGACGGGTCCGGGACGTCGCCGGTCAGCGCCGCGCGGCCGGGGCCGGGCCAAGCACGCGGTCGGTGTAGCCGTTCGCGAACACGCCCTCGGGGTCCGTCGCGTCGCGGACGGCGACGGCGTCGTCGAACCGCGGGTAGAGCTCCCGGAACCGGTCCGCCGCCAGGCCGTGCATCTTGCCCCAGTGCGGGCGGCCCCCGACCTCGGCGACGATGCGCTCGACGGCGTCGAAGTACCGCTCGTGCGGCAGGCGCGCGTACTGGTGCACGGCGACGTAGGCGGTCTCGCGACCGTGGGCCGTGGAGAGCCACACGTCGTCGGGCGCCGCGAACCGGACCTCGACGGGGAACGGCACGTGCTCGCCGGACCGGTCCAGCCACGCGTCGATGCTCGACAGCACGTCGACGAGGTGCTCGCGCGGCACGGCGTACTCCATCTCGCGGAACCGGACGCGGCGCGACGTGACGAACACGTGGTGCGACGGCGCGACGTACGTGCGCGGCGCGAGCGCCCGCGCGGAGACGGCGTTGAGGCGCGGCGTGACGCGCGGGACCGCGGTCGCGAGCCGGTTCACGAGCTCGAACGCGCCGTTCGACAGGAGCTCCTCGTCGACCCACGTGCGCGCCCGCGCGACCGGCCCGGGGCCCGTGGTGCGCAGCCGCTCGAGCTCGACGGCCTCCTCGTCGGGCGCGAGGCGGTTGTTGCGCTTGGTCAGCGCCCGGCGGGTGTGGGGGAACCAGTAGAACTCGAAGTGGTCGTTGCCGCCGACGAGCCCGTCGGGGTCGTCGGGCGTGCCGAGCCGCTCGAGCACGCGGTCGAGCGGCCACGGCTCCTCCTGCGCGCGCAGGAGGAACGCCGGGACCACCTCGAGCGTCACCGCGGACAGGATGCCCGTGACCCCCAGCCCGAGCCGGCTGACCTCGAACAGGCCCGGCTCGTGCGCGGGCGACGCCTCGCGCACCTCGCCGTCGGCCCCCACGACGCGGACGCCGCGCACCTGCGTCGCGAGACCGCCGAGGCGTGCCCCGGTGCCGTGGGTGCCCGTCGAGATCGCGCCCGCGACCGACTGCCGGTCGATGTCCCCGAGGTTGCGCATCGCGAGCCCCGCGGCGGCGAGGGCCTCGTTGAGCCGGTGCAGGCGGATGCCCGCCCCGACGGTCACGAGGATCGCGTCGCCGTCGGTGCCGTCCGCCCCGCCGCGCGCGATGCGCTCGACGAGGCTGAGCCGGTCGAGGTCGAGCAGGAGGCCGTCCGTGACCGCGGCCGGGGTGAACGAGTGCCCGGCACCCACCGCGCGGACGGGCAGGCCCTCCGCCGCGGCGCGGGCGACGAGGCCGCCCAGCTCCGCCTCGTCGCGCGGCGAGGCCCGACGGCGCGGCGTCGCGGAGGCCGTGCGGGCCCAGTTGGTCCAGGAGAGGGCGTCGTCGCTGCTCACAGGTCGTACTGTCTCACGCCCGGCGGGTGGCGTACGTTCTCCCCATGACGACCCACACGGCACCGGGGGCGGACCAGGGCGCGGGCCCGCAGGACGGTGACGAGCGGGGCGCGACGCCGTCGCTCCTGGCCCGCCTGACCCGCGCGACCGCGACGCTCGACGGCCCGCTCGCCGTCGTCGACCTCGACCGGTTCGACGCCAACGCCGACGAGCTGCTCGCGCGCGCGGGCGGCGTCCCCGTGCGGGTCGCGTCGAAGTCCGTGCGGGTGCGCTCGCTCGTCGCGCGCGCGGGCGAGCGGGGCTTCCAGGGCGTCATGGCGTACTCGGTGCGCGAGGCGCTGTGGCTCGTCGAGTCGGGCGTCCGCGACGTCCTCGTGGGCTACCCGTCGGTCGACCGCGGGGCGCTCGCGGCGCTCGCCCGCCACGAGGCCGGCCGGCGCGAGGTCACGCTCATGGTCGACGACGCCGCGCACCTGGAGCTCGTGCGCCACGCGCTCGCCGAGACCGGCACCGGGGACGAGCCGCCCGTGCGGGTGTGCCTCGACGTGGACGCGTCGCTGCGCGTGGGCCTCGGTCTCGTGACGGTCCACCTGGGCACGCGCCGCTCGCCCCTGCACGGTGCGCGCGACGTCGCGTCGCTCGCCGCCCGGGTCGTCTCGACGCCCGGTCTCGCGCTGCGGGGCCTCATGTTCTACGAGGCGCAGGTCGCCGGGATGCCGGACTCCAGCCTCGCCGTCCGCGCGGTCAAGCGGCTCTCGGTGCTCGAGCTGGGCGAGCGCCGGGGCGAGGTCGTCGCGGCGGTGCGGGACGTCGTCGGGCACGGCCTCGAGCTCGTGAACTCGGGCGGCACGGGGTCCCTCGAGACGTCGTCCGCCGACGCGGTCGTGACCGAGGTGACGGCCGGGTCGGGCCTGTACGTCCCGGGCCTGTTCGACGAGTACCGCGCGTTCCGGCCCCGGCCGTCGGCGTTCTTCGGCCTCGACGTCGTGCGCGTCCCGGGCCCGGGCTGGGCGACGGCGTTCGGCGGCGGGTACGTCGCGTCCGGCCCGGCGACCCGCAGCCGTCTGCCGCGCGTCGTGACGCCGGGCTGGTCGCTCACGGGCCGCGAGGGCGCGGGCGAGGTGCAGACGCCGCTGCACCGGTCGCGCGGCGCCGCCGGGGCGCCCGACCTGGGCGTGGGGGACCGCGTCTGGTTCCGCCACGGCAAGGCCGGCGAGGCCATGGAGCGGTTCGACCGCGTGCACCTCGTGCGCGGCGACGAGGTGGTCGACGTCGTCCCGACGTACCGCGGGGAGGGCAAGAGCTTCGGCTGACGCGGCGGGGACGGGCCGGCCGTCGCCCCGGCGTCGCTTCGGCCGCGACGGTGCGTCCCCGGTACCCTTGCGGCGTGACCCTTCGCCTGTTCGACACCGCCACGCGGGACGTGCGCGACTTCGTCCCCCTGACCCCGGGCGAGGTCGGCATCTACCTGTGCGGTGCCACCGTCCAGGCCGCCCCCCACATCGGGCACATGCGCTCGGCCGTCGCGTTCGACGTGCTCGTACGCTGGCTCCGGCGCGGCGGCGCGCGGGTGACGCTCATCCGCAACGTCACCGACATCGACGACAAGATCCTCGCGAAGTCGGCCGACGCGGGCGAGCCCTGGTGGGCCTGGGCCGCGACGTACGAGCGCGCGTTCACCGCCGCGTACGACGCCCTGGGCGTGCTGCCCCCCACGTACGAGCCGCGCGCGACGGGCCACGTCCCGGACATGGTCCAGCTCATGCAGCGCCTCGTCGAGCGCGGCCACGCCTACACCACGGGCCCCGGCGACGTGTGGTTCGACGTGCGGTCCTGGCCCGAGTACGGCGCGCTCACCAACCAGCGCCTCGAGGACCTCAACCCCGTGCCCGACGACGTCCCCGCCGACGCCGAGGAGGCCGCCGCCAAGCGCGACCCGCGCGACTTCGCGCTGTGGAAGGCCCCGAAGCCGGGCGAGCCGGAGACCGCGTCGTGGGACACGCCGTTCGGGCGCGGCCGTCCGGGCTGGCACCTCGAGTGCTCCGCGATGGCGCGCCGCTACCTCGGCGACACGTTCGACCTCCACGGGGGCGGCCTCGACCTGCGGTTCCCCCACCACGAGAACGAGCAGGCCCAGTCGCGCGCCGCGGGCTACGGGTTCGCCCAGCACTGGCTGCACAGCGCGTGGGTCACGCAGGGCGGCGCCAAGATGAGCAAGTCGCTCGGCAACGGGCTGCTCGTGCGCGAGGTCCTCGCGACCACGAGCCCCGCCGTGCTGCGCTACGCGCTCGCGTCCGTGCAGTACCGCTCGATGCTCGAGTGGACCCCCGCCACGGTCGTCGAGGCCGAGGCGACGTGGGAGCGGCTGGCGGGCTTCGTCGAGCGGGCGACCGAGCGGGTGGGCGAGGTCGACGACGTGCGCGACGCCGAGCTCCCGACCGCCTTCACCGCGGCGATGGACGACGACCTCAACGTGCCGGCGGCGCTCGCCGTCGTGCACGAGCACCTGCGCGCGGGCAACGCGGCGCTCGCGGACCGGACGACGGCCGCGGACGCCGTCGCGCGCCACCACCTCGTGGCGGTGCGCGCGATGCTCGACGTGCTCGGGCTCGACCCGGGCGACGCGCAGTGGGCCGACCGCGGCGACTCGCGCTACGCGGCGGTGCTCGACGCCGTCGTGGGCGCGGAGCTCGCGGCGCGGGCCGAGGCGCGCGCGTCGCGGGACTTCGCGACGGCCGACGCGATCCGCGACCGGCTCGCCGCGGCAGGCGTCGCGGTCGAGGACTCGGCCGACGGCGCGCGCTGGACCCTCGCCTGACGCCCACCGGACGACGGCCGGGAGCCACCCGCCGGCGCACGAGACAGAGCTCCGGTAGCACGAGATAGAGCTCCGGTAACGCGAGGTAGAGCTCTGGTAGCGCGCGGGAGAACCCTGGTGACGACCACGGTTCCCCCTCGGCGGGGTGTCTGGGGGACACTGGACCCAGGAGCGAGACACGCACGCCGGGCGCCGAACCCGACGTGGACTGACCTGAACTGACCTGAACGACGACACGATCGGTGCACCATGGCTGGCAACTCACAACGACGCGGCGCGACCCGCAAGCCCGGAAGCAAGAAGGGCGCGACCGTCGGCTCGGGCGGGCAGCGGCGCAAGGGCCTCGAGGGCCGCGGGCCGACCCCGAAGGCCGAGGACCGCGTCTACCACGCGGCGCACAAGCGCAAGGTGGCCGACGAGAAGCGCGCGACCGGGCGAGGCGGCCCGGCGCGCGGCACCGAGCGTGCCGGCACGTCGCGCGGCGGGGCCTCGCGCGGTGGCGGCCCCAAGGGCCGCGGGTCGGTCCAGGAGGTCGTCGCGGGGCGCAACTCCGTCCTGGAGGCGCTGCGCGCACGCATCCCCGTCGAGGTGGTCTACCTCGCGTCGCGCCTCGACGCCGACGACCGCACGCGCGAGATCGTCGACATCGTCGCGGGCCGCGGCTACGACCTCCTCGAGGTGGGCAAGCCCGAGCTCGACCGCCTGACCGACGGGGCCGTGCACCAGGGCGTCGCGATCAAGGTGCCGCCGTACGAGTACGCGGACGTCGACGACCTGCTCGACGCCGCCGAGGCGTCCGGGCGGCCGCCGCTCGTCGTCGCGCTCGACGGCGTCACGGACCCGCGCAACCTCGGCGCGGTGCTCCGCTCCGCGGGCGCGTTCGGCGCGCACGGCGTCCTCGTGCCCGAGCGCCGCGCCGCGGGCGTCACCGCGTCCGCGTGGAAGGTCTCGGCCGGCGCTGCCGCGCGCGTCCCGGTGGCCCGGGCCACCAACCTCGTGCGCGCGCTCGGCGAGCTGAAGAAGGCGGGGTGCTTCGTCGTCGGGCTCGACGCGGGCGGCACCACGGCGATCGGCGACCTCCAGCTCGCGACCGAGCCGCTCGTCGTCGTCGCGGGCTCCGAGGGCAAGGGCCTGTCCCGCCTCGTGCGCGAGGCGTGCGACGTCGTCGCGTCCATCCCCATCGGCTCGGACACGGAGTCGCTCAACGCCGCCGTCGCGACGGGCATCTCCCTCTACGAGGTCGCGCGGCTGCGGCGCGAGGCCTGACCGCCCGCCGCATCACCGTCACGAGCGTCGCCCCGCCGGTCCCTGGACCGGCGGGGCGACGCTCGTCCGTCAGCCGTAGTACTCGGGGTCCTTCTCGCCGGGGGCGAGGCCGAGGATCGCCTTCTCGTCCGGGCGGTGGCGCAGGACGTTCTCCACGTACGACTGCGTCGCCTCCGCCATCGGCACGTCGCGACCGGCACGTTCCGAGATGAACCAGCGGTGGTCGAGGATCTCGTGGAACAGCTGCGCCGGCTCGAGCTTGCGGCGCAGGTTCCGCGGCACGGCCTGGATCGTGGGCTCGAACACACCGCTCAGCCAGTCGTGCGCGACGAACTCCTCGTCGTCGTTCTGCCGCTCGGCCGCCGCGCGGAACGAGTCCAGGTCGTTGAGCAGACGGCGGGCCTGGTTCTCCTGCACGTCGAGTCCGGTGAGCCGCAGCAGGCGTCGTGAGTGGTGCCCCGCGTCCACGACCTTCGGCTGGATCTGCACGGTCGTGCCGTCGATGTCGGTCGTGATCGCGAGCTCGTCGACGTCGAAGCCGAGGTTGTTGAGGTGCTCGATGCGGGCTGCGACGCGCCACCGCTCGTTCGCGTCGAACGACTCCGACGTCGTCAGCGCCTCCCACAGCTCCTCGTAGCGCGCGACGAGCGCGTCGCCGATCGCGACCTCGTCCACGTCCTCGTCGAGCAGCTCGCCGGCGGCGAGGTCCATGAGCTCGCCGATGATGTTCGTGCGCGCGAGGTCGACGTCGTACGAGCGCTGGCCGGGGGAGAGCTCGCGGTGCAGGTCGCCCGTCTCGGCGTCCACGAGGAAGGCGGCGAACGTCTCGGCGTCGCGCCGGAACAGCGTGTTCGACAGCGACACGTCTCCCCAGTAGAAGCCCACGAGGTGCAGGCGCACGAGCAGGACGGCGAGCGCGTCGATGAGGCGCGTGGCCGTGTCGGGGCGCAGCGACTGGCTGAACAGCGCGCGGTAGGGGAGCGAGAACTGCAGGTGCTCGGTGATGAGCACGGCCTCGAGCCGCTCGCCGTGCGCGTCCTGGCGCCCGGTGATGACGCCCACCGGGACGACGCTCGGCACCTCGAGCCGGCGGAGCTGCCGGAGCAGCTCGTACTCGCGGTACGCGACCGTCTCGCCGATCTCCTTGATCGCGATCACCCGCCCGGAGAGGCGGACGAACCGCACGATGTGCCGCGAGATACCGCGGGGGAGGGCGGCGAGCGTCTCCGCCGGCCACTCCTCGAGCGGGACGTCCCAGGGCAGGTCGAGGAGCGCCGGGTCGGGGGCCGACGCGGTGATCTGCAGGTTGTGCACCGTCACGGGTCCATTGTCCATGGTCGTGGGACCCGGGCGGGGCGGGCCCGACCCGTGAGGTCGGACCCGCCCCGCGACGAGGTGCCGCAGGTCAGGCGCAGGCGACCGCGTCGTGGTCGACCTCGACCGTCGACGTGACGTCCCCGCCGTCGACCGTCGCGGTGCCGGTGACGGTCACCGACCCGTTCTCGACGGAGGTGGAGCGCACCGCGAACGACTGGTACGCGTTCGCGCCCGGGGCGACGTCGGCCACCTCGCGGGTGCCGTACGGCGTCGCGAGCGTCACGTCGACGGGCTGGTCCTCGCCGTTCGCGGCGCGGACGGCGACGTACGCCTGGCCGGCGAGGCAGCGGGCCTGCACCTCGACGTCGAGGTCGAGCTGCCCGGCCGGTGCGCCGTAGACCTCGAGCTCGTAGAGGGAGAAGCCCCACTGCGTCGCGCGCTCGGTGAGGTAGAGCCGCACGTGCCGGCCCGTCCCGGTGATCTCCAGGTCGTCGAACCCGCCGTCACCGTCCGTGACGGTGCGGACCGTGGTCCAGGTCTCGCCGTCGGGCGACGTCTGGACCTCGTAGCCCGACCCGTACGCCGTCTCCCAGTCGACGACGACGCGGCTCAGGTCGTAGCTCGCGCCGAGGTCCACCGCGATCCACTCGGGCTCGCTCCACGCGCTGCTCCAGCGGGTCCCGGCGTTGCCGTCGACCGCCTTCTCGGGCTCGTGGCCGGCCTCGTCGATGCTGGAGGCCGTCACGGGCCGGCCCAGGGCGAGCGAGTCCTCGTCCTCCTCGCCGCCCCCGTCGTCGGACCGGAAGCAGCGCAGGTACTGGTAGGACTCCGCGGAGGTCTCGAACGACGGTGCCCAGTCCCACTCGTAGGTGAAGTACTCGACGTAGGGCTCGGCCGCGGCGATGATCGCCGGGAGGTCGAGCTCGCCGCGGCCGAGCGCGACCTGCCGCATGTCGCCCGGCGCGTCGACGTTCACGGCGTCCTTGATGTGGAGCAGCTCGATGCGGTCCCCGTGCTCCTCGATCCACGCCGGGACGTCGAGGCCCGCGTCGGCGGCCCAGCCGACGTCGAGCTCGAACGTGACGTAGCGCGGGTCGGTGTTCTCCTCGATGACCTCCCAGGCACTGACCGTCTCGCCCGTCTCCGGGTGGGTGTACCGCGTGGTGAACTCGCTCTGGTGGTTGTGCAGCACGATCTTGTTCGCGCCGTTCTCGTGCGCGTACTTCCCGAGCTCGTTCACGTACGCCGCGGTGGCGACCGCCTCGTCGTAGGTGCCGTAGCCACCCGCCATGCCGCCGGTCCCGATGTAGTCCTGGCCCAGCGCGACGGCGTACGCGACCGTCTCGGGCCACGTGGCCCGGTCCGTGCTGCCGTGGCTCGACGACACCTGGAGGCCGTACCGGTCGAGGATCGCCCGGTAGTCGTCGACGGGCATCGCGTAGGGCTGGTTGTACGGCTCGACGTTCGTGAACCCGGCCGCGGCCACCTCGCCGAGCACGCGGTCGAGCGTCTCGGGGGACGGCGTCCCCGAGCCGCCGAGCTCGCCCACGTGCGTGTAGAGCTGGATCGAGATCTTGGCGTCGGGGAGGCCGTCGTCCGCGTCGCACGTGACGGCGGCGGTGGTCGACGGACCCGAGGACGGCGCGGGCCCGACGGGCGCTGCGACGGCCGGCGCGGCGGCGAGCGCGGTCGCGACGAGCGCGCCGGTGGCCAGCGCCGCGCCGAGGCGCCGGGCGCGCGGGGAGAGGGACGGGATCTGCATGAGGCTCCAATTGACAGCGTTGTCGATTTGGGTGACGAACAGACGACTTTTGGCGTCGTGTGTGCAAAAGCAGTCTTGAGGTCCCCCATGACCCTGTCAAGGGCACGGACCCGGCGGGTCGGCGAGAGGGCGTGCCTCGCCGTCGCGAGCCCGGAACGCCGCAGGGCGGGCCCTCCCGACCGGGAGGACCCGCCCTGCGGCGGTGGTGCGAGGTGTCAGCTGATGCGCTGACCCGAGGCGGCACCGAAGACGTGCGACTGACCCGGGCGGATCGTCACGTAGATGCGCTCGCCCTTGGCCGGGACGTTGCGCGGGTCGACGCGGACGATGACCTGGTTGTCGCCGGCGCCCGAGTGGACGTCGGCCTGCGAGGCCAGGTCACCCTTGAGCGTGCCGTAGACGAACGCGTCGGAGCCGAGCTCCTCGACGATGTTGACCTCGACCGGGAACGCGGCCTCGTTGGCCTGCGACACGACGTCGAGCGCCTCGGGACGGAAGCCGATCGTCACCTTGCCGTTGTCGGCCTCGGTGATCTTGGCGGCCGTCTCGCGCTCGAGCGCGATGCGCGCGGGGCCGACCTCGGCGACGCCGTTGTTGACCGCGAACGTGCCGATGTTCATCGCCGGCGAGCCGATGAAGCCCGCGACGAAGACGTTGGCCGGCGTGTCGTACATCTCGCGCGGCGTGCCGACCTGCTGGAGCAGGCCGTCCTTGAGGACCGCGATGCGGTCGCCCATGGTGAGGGCCTCGGTCTGGTCGTGCGTGACGTAGACCGTCGTGACACCGAGGCGGCGCTGGAGCGACGCGATCTGGGTGCGCGTCTGGACGCGGAGCTTGGCGTCGAGGTTCGACAGCGGCTCGTCCATGAGGAACACCTGCGGCTGACGGACGATCGCACGGCCCATCGCGACGCGCTGACGCTGACCACCGGAGAGCGCCTTCGGCTTGCGGTCGAGGTACTCGGTGAGGTCGAGGATCTTCGCGGCCTCCTCGACGCGCTGGCGGATCTCCGCCTTCGGCGTGCCGGCGATCTTCAGCGCGAAGCCCATGTTGTCCGCGACGGACATGTGCGGGTACAGCGCGTAGTTCTGGAACACCATCGCGATGTCGCGGTCCTTCGGCTGGACGTCCGTGACGTCGCGGTCGCCGATGTAGATGTGTCCGCCGTTGACGTCCTCGAGGCCCGCGAGCATGCGGAGCGAGGTCGACTTGCCGCAGCCCGAGGGGCCGACGAGGACGAGGAACTCGCCGTCCTCGATGTGCAGGTTGAGCTGGTCCACGGCAGGACGCTCGGTCCCGGGGTAGACGCGGGTTGCGTGGTCGTAGGTGACCGTAGCCATGACTGGTACATCCCTCCACCGGCAGGTACGTGCCGGACGATCCGTTGTGCAGTGACGTGCCACGTCGACGTAGCTGTTCGCGATGGCGGACGAGCGTGTCTTCGACGACACAGAAGAAGTCGGACCCCCTCCGGAACGGGCAGGGGACCCGACGTCATCGTGACCCGATCCTACTCCCGGTCCTGAGTGCTTCGTCACAGCGTCGGTCACGATCCGGTAGCGGTTCGGTGCGGGCGGCAGGGTCCGCCGGGCGCGCGCCCGGCGGACCCCGCTCGGGGTCAGGCCTCCCGGCGCTCCAGGAGGTCGGCGAGGAGGTCGAGCACCGCCGCGAGCCCGTCGGCGTCGGGCACGCGCTGCTCGGCGAGCGTCTCGCCGTCGCCCACCTTGACGCCCAGGTCGCCCGGGCCGAGCACGGCGAACGCCGTCTCGTCGGTCGTGTCGTCGCCCGCGTAGAGCACGCGCGTGCGCGCGTCGGGGCACCCGGCGTCCTGCCCGACGACGTCCCGCAGCCGGTCCACCGCCTCGCCCTTCGACGTCTCGACGACCGCGACCTCGACGACGTCCTTCCCGTGCATCGCGTGCAGCCCGAGCCGCGCGGCCACCGCGTCGGCCAGGTGCTCGGCGGCCTGCGTGTCCGCCGCCGAGGCGAGCCGCGTGTGCAGGACGGCGGCGCTCGGCTTCTCCTGCACCCACGCGCCCTCCCGCCCCGCGACGGCCTCGGCCATGCCCGTGCGCAGGGCGGCGAGGTGGTCGGCCTGCTCCGGCGTGAGGTCGAGCGGGACGGCGTCGAGCCCGTCCTCGGTCACGTGCCCGGTCTCGGCGCCGTGGCTGCCCACGAGGTACGTGCCGACGGGCGGCTCGCTGCGCTCGGCGAGGTCCGCGAGGTTGCGGCCCGAGACGAGGGCGAGGCGCGTCGTCGTGCCGACGAGCGCGGCGGCCAGCCGGTCAACGGCGGCCCGGGCGGACGGCGCCATGCGCGCGGTGAGCGGGTCGTCGACGAGCGGCGAGAGCGTGCCGTCGAAGTCGAGCGCGACGAGCCGGGCGGCGGGTGCGCCGTCCGCGTCCGCCGCGAAGGCGCGCACGGCGTCGGCGACCGGCTCGGGCACCGGCGCGGGGTGGTGCGTCGCGGTCACGCGCCCTGCTCCGCGGGCTGGTCGGCGCCCTCGCGGGCGTCCTGCGGCGCACCCGGCTCGTCGTCCTCCGGGCGGCGGCGCGGCACGCGAGACGGCATCGCGGTGAGGACGCCGAGGAACGACTCCGACCAGCGCGCGACGTCGTCGGTGAGGACCTTGCGGCGCAGCCGGCGCATGCGCTTGCGCTGCTCGCGGTGGTCCATGTGCGCGGCCGCGACGATGATGTCCTTCATCCCGTCGATGTCGTGCGGGTTGACGAGGAGCGCGCCGGACGAGAGCTCGTCGGCGGCACCGGTGAACTCGGAGAGCACGAGCACCCCGCGGTCGTCGGAGCGGGCCGCGACGTACTCCTTCGCGACGAGGTTCATGCCGTCGCGCAGCGCCGTGACGAGCATGACGTCGGCCGCGAGGTACAGGGCGGCCATCTCCTCGGGCGGGTAGGAGTGGTGCAGGTAGTGGATCGCGGCGTGCCCGATCTCCGCGTACTCGCCGTTGATGCGGCCCACCGCGCCCTCGACGTGCTCGCGCAGCTCCTGGTAGGCGTCGACGTTCTCGCGGCTCGGGCTCGCGACCTGGACGAGCGTGGCGTGCTCGACGTCGAGGCGGCCGTCCTGCAGCAGCTCGCCGTACGCCTTGATGCGGTGCCGGATGCCCTTGGTGTAGTCGAGGCGGTCGACGCCGAGCATCATGATGTCCGGGTCGCCCAGGTCCGCGCGGATCTCGCGCGAGCGCTGCTGGACCTCGGGCGTGCGGGCGAGCTCGTCGAACCGGCGCGAGTCGATCGAGATGGGGAACGCGGCGGCGCGGACGTGGCGGTCGCGCCCGTCCTCGCCCGGGACCGTGATGATCGGCCCGCGCGTGGTGTGGGCGCGCAGCCGCCGCACCGCACGGATGAAGTTCGCGGCGTCGCCCGCGCGCTGGAAGCCCACGAGGTCCGCGCCCAGCAGGCCGTCGATCACCTGACGGCGCCACGGCAGCTGCTGGAACAGCTCGAGCGGGGGGAACGGGATGTGGTTGAAGAACCCGATCCGCACGTCCGGGCGCTGGGCGCGGATCATCTGCGGCACGAGCTGGAGCTGGTAGTCGTGCACCCAGACGACGGCGCCCGGCGCCGCCTGCGCGACGGCGGCGTCGGCGAAGCGCTGGTTGACGCGGCGGTACGCGTCCCACCACGTGCGGTGGTACGTGGGCGGCGAGATGACGTCGTGGTAGAGCGGCCAGAGCGTGTCGTTCGAGAAGCCCTCGTAGTACCGCTCGATCTCGTCGGCCGAGAGCGTCACGGGCACGAGGCGCATCTCGTCGGCGTCGAACGGCTCGCTCGCCAGGTCGGGCGCGCCGGACCAGCCGACCCAGGCGCCGTCGGACGCCTGCATGACGGGCTCGAGCGCCGTGACCAGGCCTCCGGGCGACCGCTTCCACTCGATCTCACCGCCGGGGCCGACCGTGAAGTCCACGGGCAGCCGGTTGGCCACCACGACGAGATCGAATCCCTCTTTGCCTGTCAATGGACCTCTCCTTGAGCTTCGATGAATCGCGCCTGGGCGGCCCAGGGTAGTCCGCTCGTCGGGCGCATGGACGGGTCGTCCGGTGCCGGTCGCGTGCCGGACGCCGCCCCGGGCCGGGTCGCCCACCGGTCCCGTCGGGGCCGCACCCTCCAGCGCCGGCCCGTCCACTGCGGCTACCTTGTCACCATGGAGGAGCCCACGCAGCGCGTCGAGGCACGGAACGTCGCCGGGGGGCCGTCGCGCGGACCCGCACCCGGCAGCGAGGTCGGGGGCTACCACATCGGTGCGCGGCTCGGGTCCGGCGCCATGGGCACCGTCCACAGCGCGCACGACGGCGGCGGCAACCTCGTCGCGATCAAGCTCCTGCACGCGCACGTCGACCTCGACGCCGCCGCGCAGGGCCGCGAACGGCTGCGCCGCGAGGCCCGCGCCCTCCAGCGCCTGCGGCACCCCGCCGTCGCGCAGATCCTCGACGTCGAGCTCGACGGCCCGGACGCGTTCATCGTCACCGAGCTCGTCGACGGCCCCACGCTCGAGGACGAGATCGCCGAGGGCGGGCCGCTCGACGCCTGGGACCTCTACGAGCTCGCCGACCAGCTCGCCGCGGCGCTCGAGGCCGTGCACGCGGCCGGCGTCGTGCACCGCGACCTCAAGCCGAGCAACGTCATGGTGTCCTCCCGGGGACCCGTGCTCATCGACTTCGGCATCGCCCAGGGGCTCGAGGACGCGCGCGTCACGTCCACGGGCCTCGTCATGGGCACCCCGGGGTACCTGGCGCCCGAGCTGCTCGAGGGCGCGGCCCCCAGCGTGGACACCGACTGGTGGGGGTGGGCTGCTCTGCTCGCCTACGCGGCGACCGGACGGGCGCCGTTCGGCGTGCGCCCGACCGACGTCGTGCTCGCCCGCGCGCGCAGCGGACGCCCCGACCTCGCCGGCCTGGGGCCCGTCACCGCGCACGCGATCGGTCGTGCGCTGCACGCCGACCCGGCGCAGCGCCTCGGGCCGACCGAGGTCGTGGCCGCCCTGCGGCACGCGGCCGACACCGGCGACGCCGCGCCCGCGACCCAGGTGGTCGCGCCGCCCACCGGACCGACCCAGGTGGTGCCGCCCGTCGCCGTCGTGCCCGGCGGCACGGGGGCCCAGGCGTGGACCGGCGCGTCCGCGTGGACCGGCCAGGCCCAGGTCGTGCCGCCGCCCCTGCCCACGTCGCAGGCGCAGGTCAACGACGGCCGCACGATGGCCGTCCCCGTCGGGCACGACCTCATGGACGACCTCGGCGCCCCTCCCCTCGGCGAGGACGGCGAACCGCTCTACGTGCGCCCCGTGCCCGCGGCACGGCGCACCGCGCTGCTCCTGCTCGCCGTGCCGCTCGTGCTGCTCGGCGGGACGTACCCCGGCGTCGCGTTCGTCGTGCTGTCGGTGCTGGTCGTGCTCGCGCGCGTCGTCGGCGTGACGACCGAGTCGCTGCACGCGCGGCGCGAGCGGCGCGGCGTCTCGTCGCGGGACACGGTGCGCGCGGTCGCGGCGTCGCCGTGGTACGTCGTGCGTGCGCTCGTCGGCGCGCTCCCGTCCCTCCTGGTCGCGGCGTGCGCCGCGGTGCTCGTGGTCGTGGCCGGGTGGTGGTTGCTCGAGTCCGACCGCTGGGTCGTCGTCGAGGGTCCCGACGGCGGCAACGCGCCCGTCGTGACGACCGTGCTGCTGTGCCTCGCGGCGGTCGCGGCGGTGACCCTGGGCTGGGTCGGGCCCCTGACGCACCTCACGCGGTACGGGACGCGGACCGCGCTGGCGCGGCTCGCCCCCGGCCGCACGGGGACGCTCGTGCTCGCCGGCCTGGGTCTCGTGCTCACCGTCGTGTCCCTCGTGCTCCTCGGGGGCGACCCGGGCGTCACCTGGTGGCCGTTCCCCGGCCCGCCGTCGCTGCGCTGAGCCGGCACCGGCCCTTCCCAGCCCGCTGCCAGGCCGCGCGCGTAGGATGGGCGCCGTGCTCCGGACGACGGTGCCGCGCGCCCTGTCGCGCGGCGTGACGCGCACGTCCGTCGTGCCCGCAGCCGGCCGTCTGCTCGGCCCCGCGCTCCTGCTCCTCACCCTCCTCGCCGCCGTGGTGACGCACCTCGCCGACCGCGGGTACGCCGTCGTGCACCAGTGCGTGACGGTGCCGGGGGTGTGGGGAGCCGCCGGGATGCACCTCGCGCTCGTCCACGAGGTGCCGGACTGCCCGTCGGGCACCGCGCTCGGGGGCGACCCGGCCGCCATGGTCACCGTCGTGGGCGCGCTCGCGCTGCCCGTCGTCGTGGCCCACGCGGCGGCGGCTGCCGTCGCGTGGGGGCTCTCCGCGTGGGCGCGACGCGCGCACGAGCGCTCCCGCGCCGTCGTGACCGGGGCCGGGCGTGCGCTGCGCGCCGTGCTCCGGGGGGCGCTGCGCCCCGTGGGGTCGCTCGTCGGGGTCGCGCGCCGCGTCGTGCGCCCGGTGCCCGACGCCGTCCCCACCGCGCTGCACCACCTCGCCGACGCGGTGGTGCGCACCCGGCGCGGGCCTCCGCAGGTCGCGCTCGTCTGACGACGTCGTCGGACGCACGGCCCGCGCGACCCCGTCGGCGCGCACCCTGACACATCCCCAGCTCTCGGCCACTCCCTCGGAGGACGACCATGCCCAGCAACGAAACCCAGACCAAGGCCCAGCGCCGCGAGGCCGCGCGCGCGGAGGCGCTCGCGCTGCGCGAGGCGCAGGCCAAGCGCGACAAGCGCAACCGCCTCATCACGATCGGAGCGCTCGTCGCGGGCGTCCTCGTCCTCGTCGGCGTGTTCCTCGCCGTGTGGATCCCGGCCATGAACGACCGGAACAAGACGATCGACGCCGTCGCGGCGGGCAACCTCGCCGACGTCACGAGCCCCGCCACGAGCGACGCCGAGGACGGCGGCATCCCGATCGGTGCGGACGGCGCCGCCGGGACGCAGAACGAGGGTGCCGTCGAGGTCGGGGTCTACCTCGACTACATGTGCCCCATCTGCGGCCAGTTCGAGGAGACGAACGGCGCGACGCTCGACCAGCTCCGCGAGTCCGGTGACGTGACCGTCGTGCTGCACCCGATCTCGATCCTCGACCGCGTCGCGCAGTCGCAGCAGTTCTCGACGCGTTCCGCCGCCGCGGCGGCCTGGGTCGCCGACCGCGCGCCCGAGTCGATGAACGACTTCAACACCGCGATGTTCCAGAACCAGCCCACCGAGGGCAGCGAGACCCTGACCGACGCCCAGATCGCCGACATCGCGGAGCAGGCGGGCGTGCCCGCCGACGTCGCCGCCGGCATCGAGGACGGGACGGCCGTCGAGACGTTCGGCGACTGGGTCGCGACGGCGTCGAGCCTGGTGAACCAGGACACGTCGCTGCACGGCGAGCGCGGGTTCGGCACGCCGACGATCACGATCAACGGCGAGCGGTGGGACGGCAACTGGAGCGACCCGAACGCGCTCCCGCAGGCCGTCACCGCCGCCCAGGGCTGACCGGCACGTCGTCGGTGTCCTGACCCGCGCCGCCCGCGCCGCCCGCGCCGTGACCGGCGCGGGCCGCCGACCGGGGCGCGCCGGGCGAGCAGGTAGTCTGTTCGCTCGCCCGGCAGCCCCGGGAACGCCGCCTTAGCTCAGCCGGTAGAGCACTCGCCTTGTAAGCGAACGGTCGTCGGTTCGAATCCGACAGGCGGCTCCACCACGACGCCCCCGGCTCCACGGAGCCGGGGGCGTCGTCGTGCCGGCGCGCACCGCGAGGTCGGCGGTCGCTGCCCGGACCGGTGCTCGCACGCGCCGATCTCGGCAGGTGCTGCCGAGGCCGCCCGAGCTCAGCGGTCGGCGAGCGGGACGGGCAGGAGCTCGGGCGCCTTGGGGAGCCGCCCGTCGCCCGACGACGTCCCGCGCAGCCGCCGCTGCGCCCACGGCACGACGTGCGTGCGCACCCACTGCGCGTTCTGCCGGGCGCGGTCGAGAGCCGGCGCGGGCGGGAGGGGAGCCAGCGGGTCGTCCCACGCGGCGTCGTCGGGCGCCTGGCCGAGCGCGACGAGCGCCGCCTGGGCGACCCGGGCGTGCCCCGCGGGCGTCAGGTGGATGCGGTCCTCCGACCACACGCGCCAGTCCTGGAGCGCGCGCATGCCCCACAGGTCCAGCACGTACGCGCCCTGCCGACGCGCGATCGACCAGATGTGGGCGTTGTACACGCCGACGCGCGGGCGCGTGAGGCCGACGAGCGGCGACTGCGAGGCGTCGAAGCCGGTCGCCATGAGCACGTCGATCCCCGCGCCGCGCAGGCGCGAGACCGCGTGCTCGAGGTTGCGCGCGAGGCGGTCGACGTCGGCGTTCGGCCGCAGGATGTCGTTGCCGCCGCCGATGACGCTCACGAGGTCCGGCCGGAGCTCGAGCGCCGCCGGCACCTGCTCCGTGAGGATCGAGCGCAGCTTGCGTCCGCGGATGGCGAGGTTCGCGTACCGCAGCGGCTCCTTGCCGGCGGCGACGCGCCGGGTCGCGAGGTGCTGGGCGAGGAGGTCGGCCCACCCGCGCTGGTGGTCCTCCTCGCCGGGGTACGGGTCCCACAGCCCCTCGGTGAACGAGTCGCCGATCGCGACGTAGCTCGTCCAGCGCGGAGCGGGGTCGTCGGGTCGGCGTGCGTCGGCGGTGTCACCGGCCAGGGGAGTGGTCGTCGGGTTCTGCGTCGTCACCCGCCCCATTGTGCTCCTGCGGGGCGGTGCGCCGTCGACCCGGCGATCCTGGCGGGTCGAGCAGGCGGTCCTGGCGCGTCACGCGGCGCGGACGAGCCAGGACCACCTGCTCGGCGGAGACGGGGGCGGGGGGCGGGGGGTCAGGCGGTGGGGAGGGTCCAGTCGACGGGGGCGGCGCCCTGGGCGACGAGGAGCTCGTTGACGCGCGAGAACGGGCGCGACCCGAAGAACCCGCGGCGCGCGGAGAGCGGGCTCGGGTGGACGCTCGCGACGACGGGGGTGTCGCCGAGCATCGGGCGCAGGGTCGCGGCGTCGCGACCCCAGAGGATCGCGACGAGCGGGGCGTCGCGCGCGACGAGCGCGCGGATCGCCGCCTCGGTGACGGCCTCCCAGCCCTGGCCGCGGTGGGACCCGGGCTCGCCCGGACGGACCGTGAGCACCCGGTTGAGGAGCATGACGCCCTGGTCGCTCCACGCGGACAGGTCGCCGTTCGCGGGCGTCGGGGCGCCGACGTCGTCCGCGAGCTCGGCGAAGATGTTCTGGAGCGAGCGGGGCACGGGGCGCACGTGCGGCTGCACGGAGAACGACAGCCCCATCGGGTGCCCGGGCGTGGGGTACGGGTCCTGCCCGACGACGAGCACCCGCACCTCGGCCAGGGGGCGCGAGAACGCGTTGAGGATGGCCGACGGCGCGGGGAGGTACTCCCGTCCGGCCGCCACCTCGGCGCGCAGGAAGTCGCCGAGCGCGTGCAGCTGCGGCTCGACGGGCGCGAGGGCCTCGGCCCAGTCGGGCGCCATGATGCTCGCGAGGGCCGGGCGGGGGTCGGCCGTCGAGGCGGTCGCGACCGGGTCGACGGCGACGGGCTGGGCGGGTGCGCTCTCCACGGCCCCGAGCCTAACCGGCGTCCTCGGCACGTCCGCAGCGTGCGGCGAGGACGAATGACACGGGTGTGGTTCGTGCGTAGGCTGAGAGGCGGCCGCGCGCGGGAGTGCGCAGGTCCGGTGACGAGAGAGTGCAGGGAGGGAACGATGAGCGAGGCGGCGTACGTGCTCGACGGACCCGACGCGGTCGGCGACCCGACCACCTCGGAGGCGCCGGCGTCGGGCCTGAGCGAGCGGGACCAGGAGATCCTGGCGTTCGAGCGGCAGTGGTGGAAGTACTCGGGCGCCAAGGAGCAGGCGGTGCGCGAGCTGTTCGACATGTCCGCGACGCGCTACTACCAGGTGCTCAACGCGCTCATCGACTCCCCGGCCGCGCTCGCGCACGACCCCATGCTCGTCAAGCGGCTGCGGCGGATGCGGTCCACCCGGCAGCGGGCGCGCACGGCGCGCCGGCTCGAGGGTCTCTGACCCGGGACGACGGGCCGCGCGTGAAGTCCGGGCGAACAGGGCGTTTAGCCGAGAGCCCCGACCGGGCTACCCTGTCGCCGTGACGAAGAGCCGCTACCCGTACGCGCCCGACGAGTTCGACGCGCCCGCGCCGCAGGGTGCGCCCGTGGGGGTGCACCGCACGCCGCGCAGCGGGTGGAGCAAGACGTGGCCGTTCCTGCTGGTCGCCGTCGTCTTCGCCGGCCTCGCGTACGGGGGCGTCGCGCTGCTGTCCGACAACGGTGCCACGGACGACCCGCCGCAGGCGCAGTCCACGGAGCCGCCGCCCGCGGAGACCGAGGAGCCGCCCGCGGCGGAGGAGCCGCCCGCGACCGAGGAGCCGCCGGCCGCGGAGGAGCCGCCCGCGACCGAGGAGACGCCCGAGACCCCGGACCTCGCGACGCTCATGGCGGCGGCCGACCCGAGCGCCTACGTCCGCGTGCTGAACGACAGCGGCATCGGCGGCGAGGCGGCCAAGGGCAAGGACGCCCTCGACGCGCAGGGCTTCAGCAACACCGTCGCCACGGACTACACGAACGGGCCGGCGCCGGTCGACGTCACCACGGTCTGGTACGTGCCCGAGCGGAGCGACACCGCCGCCGCCGTCGCCGCGACGCTGGGCATCCCCGCGGAGAACGTCGTCCAGGTCGACAGCCTGCGCGAGGGCGACGTCGCGGTGATCATCAAGTCCGAGCTGGCGCCGGTCGGCTGACCCGGACCCCCGGGCCGCCCCGGCCGTGGCACCACGACCTGACGCTGCACCCGCGTGACCTGCTCGTTCGGCCCGGAGTCCGACGAGCGCCACCTGCCGTTCGACCTTCCGTGCACGCCGCCTGCGGGCTAGGCTCGGGCTACCACGGGGCGGCGGTCGCCTCGCGGGCGACGATGCACGAGGAGACGTACATGGCTCAGGGGACCGTGAAGTGGTTCAACGCCGAGAAGGGCTACGGGTTCATCACGCCCGCAGCGGGTGGGCAGGACCTCTTCGTGCACTTCAGCGCGATCCAGACGGACGGCTACCGCACGCTCGACGAGGGCCAGGAGGTCGAGTTCGAGCTCGGCCAGGGCAGCAAGGGCCCGCAGGCCGAGCAGGTGCGGCCGCTCTGAGCCCGGCTCCGAGGGTCGCGTGACGGAGGATCTCGACGCCGTCGTCGTCGGTTCGGGCCCCAACGGCCTGGCCGCCGCCGTGACCCTCGCACGCGCCGGTCTCTCCGTGCGCGTGCTGGAGGCGCAGCCGACGTCGGGCGGCGGAGCCCGCACGCTCGACCTCGGGCTGGCCGACGGCGTCGTGCACGACGTGTGCTCGGCGGTGCACCCGATGGCGTGGGCGTCGCCGTTCTTCGAGGCGTTCGACCTCGGCGCGCGCGGCGTGGAGCTGCTCGTGCCGGAGGTCTCGTACGCCCACCCCCTCGACGGGGGTCGCGCGGGCGTCGCCTATCACGACCTCGAGCGCACGGTCGAGCGGCTCGGGGTGGACGGCGCCGCCTGGCGCGCCCTGCTCGGCCCGCTCGCCGAGGGGTGGCGCGACGTCGTCGCGGTCGCCCTCGGGGACAAGCGCTCGGTGCCGGGACGCGTGCTCACGCCGAGCGGCGCAGGTGTGACGGCCCGGTTCGGCGCGGCGGTGCTCGAGCAGGGGAGCCCCGCGTGGACGCGGCGCTTCCGCACCGACGAGGCGGGCGCGCTCCTCACGGGCGTCGCGGCGCACGCGATCTCCCGCCTCCCGTCGCTCGCCGCGGCCGGGACGGCGGTGCTGCTGGCGTCGCTCGGCCACGCGCCGGGCGGATGGCCGCTGCCTCGCGGCGGCTCCGGCGCGATCGTCGCCGCGCTCGAGGACGACCTGCGCGCCCACGGGGGCGACGTCGTCACGGGCCACCGGGTCGGCTCGCGCGCCGACCTCCCGCGGGCTCGCGCCTACGTGTTCGACACGACGCCGCGCGTCGTCGCGGACGTGTTCGCGGACCGGCTCCCGCCGCGCGCGGAGGACGCGCTGCGCCGGTTCCGGCACGGCGACGCCGCCGCGAAGGTCGACCTCGTGCTCTCCGGGCCTGTGCCCTGGGCAGACCCGGAGGTGGGGCGCGCGGGGACCGTGCACCTCGGCGGGACGCGCGCCGAGATGGCGCGCAGCGAGGCCGACGTCGCGGCCGGTCGCCACGCCGCCCGGCCCGTGGTGCTCGTGAGCGACCCGACCGTGGTCGACCCCGGGCGCGGGGCGGGCGGGCTGCGCCCGCTGTGGACCTACGCGCACGTGCCCGCCGGGTCGACGCGCGACGTGACGGAGGACGTCGTCGCGCAGGTCGAGCGGTTCGCGCCGGGCTTCCGGGACGTCGTCGTGGCGTCGCGCTGCGTGCCCGCGGCGGAGATGGCGGCGCACGACGAGAGCTACGTGGGTGGCGACATCGCGGGCGGCGCCGTGAGCATGTGGCAGATGGTCGCGCGGCCCACGCCCCGGTTCGACCCCTACGCCGTCGGGCTGGAGGGCGTCTACCTGTGCTCGGCGTCCACGCCGCCCGGGCCGGGCGTGCACGGCCTCGGGGGCTGGTACGCCGCGCAACGGGTGCTGCGACGCGAGTTCGACGTGCGCGACGTGCCCGAGCTGGGGCCCGTCGCGGCGAGCGGCGCGACCACCCGGTAGCCCCGGCGCGCCGGCCGCGGCGGACCGGGAGAGCCCAGGAGGGCCGTCAGCCCGCGCCGCCCGGCGTGCCGTGGGTGTCGAGCTCCACGAGCGCGAGCACGACGAGCGCGGAGCTCCACGACAGCGGCGCGACGGCGGCGGGGGAGCCGTCGGCGAGCACCTTCTCGGGGATGGCCCCGGACGCGGTGCGGTGGTCGTCGACCCAGCGGAGCCAGTCCTCGGCGTCGGCGCGGTCCTCGGGGTCGGACGACGACGCCGCCGCCAGCGCGTACAGCGTGGTCTGGGGCGTCCACGAGATGCCGTCGGCCCGCCAGCCCGCGCCCGGCGCGAGCCCGCCCGCCGGGCGCAGCATCTCGCGCACGGACGCGCGCCAGGCCTCGTCCGCCCCGGCGAGCGGCTCCGGCTGGAACGGCGGCAGCACGAACGCGGTCGAGGCGTCGCGCGCGCCGCCCGTGACGTGGCGCGGGTAGCCCTGGGACCCGAACGAGCGCTCGACCGCCATGCGCAGACGGGCGGCGGCGAGGGTCGCCTCGTGCGCGCGCCCCGTCTCGCCCGCGGCCGCGTACACGTCCGCCGCGGCCTCCAGGCCGGCGAGCAGCGGTCCGGCGGTCCCGAGCGTGAGGGACGTGGGCTCGACCTCCCAGTAGTCGCTCGACGGCGGCGGCAGCGGGTCCTCGCCGTCGACGAGCTCGAGCGCGTGGTCCGTCGCGGCGTCGACCAGCGGGCGCAGCTCGGCGACCACCTCGGGGCGGTCCGCAGCGGGCATCTCCTCCAGCACGACGTCGGTGGCCCACAGGACCCAGCCGACGCCGTCGGACTGGATGCCCCGGTCGTCCGGGACCCCCGACCCGTCGGGGAGGTAGCGCGCGTGGAACGAGCCGTCGTCCTCCTGGACCCGGGCGAGGAAGCCGAGGACGGCGCGCGCGTCGTCGACGTGGCCGGTGCGTGCGAACGCCGCCGCGGTGAACGACGCGTCGCGCGGCCACACGTAGCGCCACCTGGGCGACGGCGCGGCGAGGGCGGCGCCGTCGTCGAGCGTGAGGGCGCGCAGGTCGAGCAGGGCCGCCTCGCCGAGCGCGGCGAACGGCCCGCCCGCACCCGGTACGACGCCGGACGCGAGCCAGGCCCGCGACGCGGCGGCGGTCTGGTGGGCGAGACCGGGATCGACGAGCGCCGTCGCGTCGAGGCGCGCCCCGGCCACCTGCGCGAGCCGGTCCGCCTCGCCGTCCGCGGGGTCGACGCCCGCGGCGAGCGCGCCGGGGTCGAGCGACGTCGGGTCGAGCACGCGGCTGCCCTCGAGGTAGGTCGCGCCCACGCCGGGCGCGAGGCGCAGCACCGCGGGGCCGCCGTCGGACCCGGTCGTCACCGCGACGCCGTCCTGGTAGAGGTCGATGTGCTCGCCCGAGGGCGCCGCGACCGCGGTCGCGGCGGTCAGGCCGAGGGCAGGGACCAGCACGAAGCCGGCCAGGGCTGCGAGGGGGCGCCACGACGGTGTTGCGCGGATCACACCGCGCATCCTAGAGCGAGCCGCGCGGCGGTCGGTTTCGCCCCTCGCGATACGCGGCGGCGTGGCGCGCCGCTGTCTTGCACTCGCACCGTGCGAGTGCCAATAATGGCGTTAGCACTCTCGTCACGAGAGTGACAGAAGTGACCAGCGCAGGCAGCCGCTCAGGCGGCTGCGGCGCAACCCACCAGGTCGACAGGTGAGGCCCGCCCTGGCGGCGTGACATGAACGCCGCCGTCGTGGGCCGTCCGTCGCGGGCGCCGGCCGACCGCCATACGCCACCAGCGGAGGATCATTCCCCATGGCCAAGATCATCGCCTTCGACGAGGAGGCTCGTCGGAGCATGGAGCGCGGGCTCAACACGCTCGCCGACACCGTCAAGGTCACCCTCGGCCCCAAGGGCCGCAACGTCGTGCTCGACAAGAAGTGGGGCGCGCCGACCATCACGAACGACGGCGTCTCCATCGCCAAGGAGATCGAGCTCGAGGACCCGTACGAGAAGATCGGTGCGGAGCTCGTCAAGGAGGTCGCCAAGAAGACCGACGACGTCGCGGGTGACGGCACGACCACCGCGACCGTGCTCGCCCAGGCGCTCGTGCGCGAGGGCCTGCGTGTCGTCGCGGCCGGCGCCAACCCGATCGCCGTCAAGCGCGGCATCGAGAAGGCCGTCGACGCGGTGACGGAGCAGCTGCTCAACGCCGCGAAGGACATCGAGACCAAGGAGGAGATCGCCGCCACGGCCGCCATCTCCGCCGGCGACCCCGCGATCGGCGAGCTCATCGCCGAGGCCCTCGACAAGGTGGGCAAGGAGGGCGTCATCACGGTCGAGGAGTCGAACACGTTCGGCCTCGAGCTCGAGCTCACCGAGGGCATGCGCTTCGACAAGGGCTTCCTCGCGCGCTACTTCGAGACGGACCCCGAGCGCCAGGAGGCCGTGCTCGAGGACCCGTACGTCCTCATCGTCGAGTCCAAGATCTCGAACGTGAAGGACCTGCTCCCGGTCCTCGACCAGGTCATGAAGGCCGGCCGCTCGCTCCTCATCATCGCCGAGGACGTCGAGGGCGAGGCGCTCGCGACCCTGGTGCTCAACAAGATCCGTGGCACGTTCAAGTCCGTCGCCGTCAAGGCCCCGGGCTTCGGCGACCGCCGCAAGGCCATGCTCCAGGACATCGCGATCCTCACCGGCGGCCAGGTCATCACCGAGACGGTGGGCCTCAAGCTCGAGAACGCGACGCTGGACCTGCTCGGCCAGGCGCGCAAGGTCGTCGTCACGAAGGACGAGACCACGATCGTCGAGGGCGCGGGCGACGCCGACCTGATCCAGGGTCGCGTCAACCAGATCCGTGGCGAGATCGAGAAGTCGGACTCCGACTACGACCGCGAGAAGCTCCAGGAGCGCCTCGCGAAGCTCGCCGGCGGCGTGGCCGTCATCAAGGCGGGTGCCGCGACGGAGGTCGAGCTCAAGGAGCGCAAGCACCGCATCGAGGACGCCGTCCGCAACGCGAAGGCTGCCGTCGAGGAGGGCATCGTCGCTGGTGGTGGCGTCGCGCTCATCCAGGCCGGTGCCGTGGCGTTCGAGAAGCTCGAGCTCGAGGGCGACGAGGCGACCGGTGCGCAGATCGTGCGCGCCGCGATCGACGCCCCGCTCAAGCAGATCGCGGTCAACGCGGGCCTCGAGGGTGGCGTCGTGGCGGAGAAGGTGCGCAACCTCCCGTCGGGCCAGGGCCTCAACGCCGCGACCGGTGTGTACGAGGACCTCCTCGCCGCCGGAGTGAACGACCCGGTCAAGGTCACGCGCTCCGCGCTGCAGAACGCCGCCTCCATCGCGGCGCTGTTCCTCACGACCGAGGCCGTCGTGGCCGACAAGCCGGAGAAGGCCGCCCCCGCGGGCGACCCGACCGGTGGCATGGGCGGCATGGACTTCTGAGCCGACCCGCCTCCCCTCACGGGGAGTCGTAGGACACCGAAGGCCGTCGGCCGGGTTCGCCCGGCCGGCGGCCTTCGTCGTGCCCTGAAGAGAGCTCCCGGGCGGGGCCTACCGCGCCGTGAACAGGCGCGCGGCCTGCGACTCGGCGTCGGCGTAGGTCTGCGCGGCGGCGCCGAGCGCGGCCGTGATGTCGTCGAGCGCGACCTCGACCTGGGTCTGCGTCGTCTGCCACTGCGCCATGACGCCCGTGAACGACGTCGCCGCCCCACCACGCCACGACGTCTGCAGGTCCGTGAGGTGCCGCATCATGGCGCCGACCTCCGCACGGATCGCCGTGACCGACCCGTGCACCGCGGCGCTCGCCTGCGCGACGCGCGCGCTGTCCACCTCGTACCGGCTCATCCGAACCTCCGTCGTCCCTCGGCCCGCGGGCCGTCCCTCGCCCCGGTGAGCACCGGGGCGTGGCGACGACGGTAGGCGGACCTCCCCGGGTCCGGAGGGGCGGCGGTCAGGCCTGTGGACGGCGGTTCAGGCGCCGGAGGCTGGGGACGCCGTCGACGCCTCCGCGAGCTTGGCCTGCTCCTTGCGCAGGCGCTGGAGCTCCGCGTCGAGGTTCTGCCGCGCGGCCTCCTCCCAGGCCGCGCCGAGCGGGCTCGAGAAGAGCGTGCGCCGGTCGAGCAGCTTCGTGAGGATCGCGATGCGGGCGCGCACGTAGTCGGGCTTGGGGATGTGCGCGTACTCGTCGCGCACGTCCTTGAGGTACTCCTTGTAGCGCTGCGGCTCGGCCGCGAGCATCGCGAGGTCGGCGTCGCACAGGACCGCGCAGTCGAAGTCGGAGGCGTCCGGGGCGTGGCGGACGAGCGCGTTGACGAGGTGCGCGACGCGCCGCACCGCGGGCTCGGGGACGCCGAGCCGCGTGAGCTCGGCGACGGCGAGCGCGGCGCTCGCGGTCTCGTCCTCGCCGCCCTTGTTGGCGTAGGTCGCGCGGCCCTTCGCGTCGAAGATGGCGCCGTGGTACCAGGCCGCGAGCCGGACGAGGTCGGGGTCGTGCGTCTCCTGCGAGAGCTCGTCGACCCGGCCCAGGACGTCGGCCAGGTGGCGCAGGTTGTGGAAGTGGCGTCCCGGCTGGTCCCAGCGGTCGAGGAGCCCCTGCCCGACGGCGCGGATCTCGTCGTCCGGGGCGGTCGCCCCGGCGCCCCGGGCGCTGCGGACGAACGAGGAGAGGAACCACTGCGGTGCGTCGGCGCTGTTGACGCCCATGAACTTCAGCCTTCTTCGACGGAGACGAGCAGGACGGAGGTCGTCGTCGCCGGGCGTGCTGCCCGGCGCGGAGGCCCCCGCGTCGCCGCGCGGCCTCGTCTTCAGCCTAGGTCTCGCGGGACGACCCGCCATCGTAGCCCCAGCCGGCGGCGCGTCGGGACGCCCCGGCGGGCTCCCACGCGACGTCGCGGACGGTCGTCGACGAACCCGCAGGTCGGGCGGGGTGCGGGCCGTCAGGAGCCGAGCGGGAGGTCCACGCGGACGGTGAGCCCGCCGCCCGGCGTCTCACGGACCGACACGCGGCCGCGGTGCGCCCCGACGATCGCGGCGACGATCGCCAGACCGAGCCCGGACCCGCCGGACGAGCGGTTGCGCGACGTGTCCGCCCGGTAGAACCGCTCGAACAGACGGCCCCGTTGGGTCGTCGGGACGCCCGGGCCGTGGTCGCGGACCTCGAGCACCGCGACGTCGCGCGCGGCGTCGCCGGCCGGGGCGCCGCTCCCGCCCGCGCCGTCGCCCGACGGCGCGTCGTCGGACCGGGGCGCAGGCGCCGCACCGAGCGCGATCTCCACCGGCGTGCCCGACGGCGTGTGGCGCGCGACGTTCCCGACGAGGTTGGCGAGCACCTGCCGCAGCCGGTCCTCGTCGCCCACGACGCGCAGCGCCGCCGGAGCGTCCGCACCCGGCGCGAGCCCGACGACCCGCACGTCGCGCGCGGGGTCGAGCGCGTGCAGGTCCTGTGCGGAGTCCCGCGCGAGGGAGACGAGGTCGACCGGCTCGTGGCGCAGCGGCCGGCCCTCGTCGAGCCGCGCGAGGGCGAGCAGGTCGTTGACGAGCGTGCCCATGCGGGTCGCCGAGTCCTCGATGCGGCCCATCGTGTCGTCGACCTTGTCCGGGGTGTCGAGCGCGCCCATCCGGTACAGCTCGCCGTAGCCGCGGATCGTCGCGAGCGGAGTGCGCAGCTCGTGGCTCGCGTCCGAGACGAAGCGCCGCATCCGTTCCTCGGACGCCTCCTGGACGGCGAACGCCTCCTCGATCTGGGTGAGCATCGCGTTGAGCGACGCCGCGAGCGAGCCGACCTCCGTCGTCGGCGGCGCGGGGCGCACGCGACGCGACAGGTCGCCCGCGGCGATGTCGGCGGCGGTCTCCTCGATCTCTCGCAGCGGGCGCAGCGCGCGGTGGACCGCGAGGTAGGCGACCGCACCCCCGACGAGCGCGATGCCGAGCGCCGACAGCGCGAGCGCCCGGCCGAGCACCTCGACCGTCTCGTGGATGCCCGTGAGCGGCAGGGCGACGAAGACGGTCCCGGCCTGCTGGCCGTCCACGAAGAGGAACCTCCCGACCACGCGCCACTGCGCCGGGTCGGACCCTCCGACGGACCGCACCGTGAAGGGCTCGCCCGCGAGGCGCTCGATCTCCTGGTCGGACAGCGCCGGGATGTCCGGCTTCCCGTACCGCGACACGGTCTCGCCCCAGCCGATGCCTCTCTCGGCACCCGACGACTCCCGCAGCAGCACGAAGTACTCGCTGGGGATCTGGCTCGCGGTCTCGGGGTTGCTGAGCAGCGAGGAGCGGGCGACGGTCGTCGCCGACCCCTGGAGGTCCTGGTCGACCTGCTCGACGAGGTAGCTCGACACGACCGTCGTCGTCACGACCGAGGCCAGCCCGAGCCCCGCCGCGAGCAGGAGCACGGTGATCGCGACGAGGCGCGCGCGCAGCGGCACGCGCGCGAACCAGCCCCACCCCTCGGTGGGGACGGGCCGGCCGAAGGGGCGCTCCGCCGTCGGGCCGTCGGGGACGGGTGCGGACGTCGCGCGCTCGCCCGACGGAGCGCGGCCGGGCTGCGAGGCCGCCCCGGGGGGCGGGGGAGGGGGCGGGACCGGCGGGGACCCGGCCGCCGTGCGGTCGGGGCCGGCCGTCATGACGCCGCGGGCGGCTGGCGCAACAGGTAGCCGACGCCGCGCTTGGTGTGGATGAGCGGCGGGAGGGTCACGGGCTCGCCGTCCGGGCCGGGCACGGTGAGGTTGTCGATCTTGCGGCGCAGGTAGGAGATGTACGACTCGACGATGTTCGCGTCGCCGCCCCAGTCGTACTGCCACACGTGGTCGAGGATCTGCGCCTTGGACAGCACGCGACCCGCGTTGAGCATGAGGTAGCGCAGCAGCTTGAACTCGGTGGGGGACAGGTCGATGTCGACGCCGGCGCGGCGGACCTCGTGCGAGTCCTCGTCCATCTCGAGGTCGGCGAAGCGCAGGACGGCGTCGTCGACCGGCTCGGCGTGCGTGCGGCGCAGCACGGCCCGGATGCGCGCCACGACCTCCTCCAGGCTGAAGGGCTTCGTCACGTAGTCGTCGCCGCCCACGGTGAGCCCCGTGACCTTGTCGCGCGTGTCGTCCTTCGCGGTGAGGAAGACGACGGGCGTGTGCTGGCCCTTCTCGCGCAGGCGGCGGGTCACGGTGAACCCGTCCATGTCGGGGAGCATCACGTCGAGCACGACGAGGTCGGGCTCGACGTCGCGCACGAGCCGCAGGGCGCTCTGCCCGTCCGCGGCGGCGTGCACCTCGAACCCGGCGAAGCGCAGGGACGTGGCCAGCAGCTCGCGGATGTTCGGCTCGTCGTCGACGACGACGAGGCGTGCCTCGGGGGTGGTGCTCATACGTCCAGTGTGCTCCCGCGGTCTGGGAGACGCCTGGGAACGTGCTCGACCCCGGCGGCACCGGGCGCCCGTGGGTGGTCCGGGGCAGGATGGCCGCCGTGCGGATCACGGTGGACCAGAGGCGGCGTCGGCTCGTCGCGCAGCAGCTCGCGCTCGCCGCGGACCTGCCCGGCAGACCGGCGGCCCGGAGCCCGGAGGACGTCGTCGACCGGCTGCTCGCGCTGCACGCGACCGACGCCCCGAGCGTCTACCTGTCGGTGCTCGCGCGGGTCCCCGGCCTCGTGCTCGACGACGTCCGGGACGCCGTCTTCCGGCGGCGCTCGCTCGTCAAGGTGCTCGCCATGCGACGCACGATGTTCGTCGTGCGCCGCGAGACGGTGCCCGTCGTGCACGCGGCGGCGGCCCTCGCCGTCGCGCGACGGCTGCGCACGCGCCTGCTCAAGGAGCTCGCGACCCTGCCCACGGACCCGCCCGTCGACGACGCCGCGACCTTCCTCGCCGCGGTCGAGGCCCAGGTGCACGCGGCGCTCGCCGAGCACGGCCCGCTCGACGGCGCGAGCCTGTCGCGGGCCGCGCCGCTGCTGCGCACGGCGTTCCTGCCCACGACCACCAAGACGTGGGACGTGCGCCGCACCATGACGTCCCCGCTGCTCTCGCTGCTCTCCGCCGAGGGCGTGGTGGTGCGCGGCGAGCCGCGGGGCACGTGGTCGTCCAACCGGCACGTCTGGTCACCCGTCGAGGACTGGTTCCCGGGCGGCATCCCCGTGCTCGACGAGGCCGCGGCGCGCACCGCGCTGGCGCGGGCCTGGCTCGACGTGTTCGGGCCCGCGACGGTCGAGGACCTCGTGTGGTGGACCGGCTGGAACCGCCGCGACACGCGCGCGGCGCTCGCGGGTCTCGACGTCGTCGAGGTGGAGGTCGAGGTCGGTGCGGCGGGCAGCGAGGACGCCCGCCCCGGCATCATGCTGCGGGGCACGGACCTGCCCGGCCCGGACGAGGTGCCGATCGAGGGCCGCGTCGCGCTCCTGCCGTCGCTCGACCCGACGACGATGGGCTGGACCGCGCGCGACTGGTACCTCGGGGCGCACAAGGCCGCCGTCTTCGACACGATCGGCAACGCGGGCGCGACCGTCTGGTGGGAGGGCCGGATCGTCGGGGCCTGGGTCGTGCGGCCGGGCGGCGAGCCCGCGTGGCGGCTCCTCGACGACGTCGGCGCCGACGGCGAGCGGGCCGTCGCGGCCGAGGCCGAGCGGATCGCCGGGCTCCTCGGCGGCGACGGCGTGACGGCGTCGTTCCCGACGCCGCTGTACCGCGAGCTCCACGCGTGAGCGACGGAGCCCGCGGTACGGGCGGTCAGAGGTAGCGCATCGGGTCGAACTCGTCGAGCGGGATGATCCGCACGCGCGGCAGCACGGCCGTGAACGCGCCCGCGTGGTCCTCGAGGTCGAAGATCTCGAGACCGCGGCCCGTGAGCTCGGTGAGGCGCACGTTGACGAACTCGCGGAACGCGAGGACGCCCACGCGGCGGTCCTTGTCGTCGAGCAGCGTCTCGACCTGGGGCAGGAAGTCGCCGTCGTGGCTCGCGAGGAGCACGTCGCCCGGCTGGCCGGCGATCGCGTCCAGCATGCGCTGGATACCGATGTCGACGACCTTCTCGTTGCTCGACCCCGACAGCGGGATCGGGCGGTAGCCCATCGCGAGCAGCGCCTGCACGAACGACATCGGCATCTGGCCCGACGACGCGTTGAGGAAGAACAGGGGCGTGACGTCCTGGCCCCAGGCCTGGCGCGCGAAGTCCACGATGCGGTCCCAGCGCGGCCGCTCCTCCGGGGCGGGGCGGTGGCCGAGGACGTTCATGCCGAGCGTCGCGTCGATGTTCTCGCCGTCGACGACGAGGTAGGTGCGGCGCGGCGTCGTCAGCGCTCGGCCGTCGGAGGTCTGGAGGTCGGACATGCCGGTCAGCCTATCCGCGCGCGACCCGCCGCGCTCCGTCCCGGTGCGCCCGCCGCACTGTCCACGACGTGGGTGTTTGCGTCCTCCCACCCCCGAGTGGGTACCGTCAGGGTTCGTGACCACGCACGACACCGACGCCACGACCGCGACCGGGACCGTCCGGCTCACGGTCGTCGAGAACTCCCCGGACGTCACGCTCGACGCCTACGCCGACCTCCTCGACGCGGAGCTCCGCGTCGTCCGCGCGCACGAGGGCGAGCCCGTCCCCGTCGCGGACCGGCTCGACGAGCTCGGCGACGGCCTCGTCGTCCTCGGGGGCCACGTGTCCGCGTACGACGACGCGCGCGCCCCGTGGCTGCCCGCCCTGCGCGAGACCCTCGTCGCCGCCGCGACGCAGGGCGTCCCGACGCTCGGGATCTGCCTCGGCGCGCAGCTCCTCGCCGTCGCGGGCGGGGGACAGGTGGCGGTCGCCGCCCCGCCCGGCCGCGAGGTCGGCGCGACCCGCGTCTTCTGGCGTGCCGAGGCGGACACCGACCCGGTGCTGGCGCCGCTCGCGACCGGCGACGACCCGGTGCGCTGCGTGACGAGCATGCACGGCGACGCGATCGTCGAGCTCCCGGACGGCGCCGTCTGGCTCGCGTCGTCGAACATGTACCCCTACCAGGCGTTCCGCCTCGGGTCCGCGCTCGGCGTCCAGTTCCACCCCGAGGCGTCGCGCGCCGGGTTCGCGGCCTGGTGCGACCGGTACGAGGACGTCGACACCGCTGCGGCCCTCGCCGGGTTCGACGACAACGCCCCCGCGCTGCTCGACGGCGGGCGCCGGCTCGCGGAGTCGTTCGTCACCGCGGTCCGGGTCAGCCGACGACGCGTCCCCGCCTGACCCGGTCCGAGGTCACCAGTCGGTCGAGGGGGCGTCCTGGGTGGTCGTCCCGGAACCGATCGCGGGCGTGACCTGGGTGGGCGACACCTGCGCGGCGGGGGCGGAGCCCTGCTTGAGCGCGGCGAGGCGGGCCTCGATCTCGACGGCCTCGCCCGACGTCTCGAGCTCGGCGAACTGGGCGTCGATGCTCGACGCCGCGACCTCCGCCTGGCCGAGCGCCTGCGCCTCCTCGCGGCGGACGATCTCCTCGTAGCGGGAGAGCTCGCTCGTCGGGTCGAGCACGTTGATCGAGCTGAGCGCGCCCTGCACGGTCTGCTGCGCCTGCGCGCTCTTCTGCCGCGCCACGAGCGAGTCGCGCTTGGACTTCAGCTGACCGAGCTTGTCCTTCATCATCGCGAGGCCGGACTTGAGCTTCTCGACCGACTCGCGCTGCGACGCGATGAGCGGCTCGGCCTGGCGGACCTCGCTCTCGGCGGCGATCTGCTTGCCGAGCGCGATCTTCGCGAGGTTGTCGAACTTGTCGGCGTTCGCGGCGTCGCCCTGCTGGCGGTACCGGTCGGCCTGCGCCGACGCGGCCGCGGCCTTCTGGCCCCACTCCTGGACGGCGGCGACGTCCTCGTTGTAGTCCTGCTCGGCGAGGCGCAGGTTGCCGATGGTCTGCGCGACGGCCTGCTCCGCCTCGGCGATGTTGTTCGTGTAGTCGCGCACGAGCTGGTCCAGCATCTTCTGCGGGTCCTCGGCGCTGTCCAGGAGCGCGTTGATGTTCGCGCGGGCGAGCTGCGCGATCCGTCCGAAGATGCTCTGCTTCTCCGCCATGGTCGTCCCTCTCTGGTGAGCCGTCTGGTGCTGGTCGTGTCCGTCGTGCCGTCGTCCCGTGGTGCGGGGCGTCAGGTGCCGCCGTGCTCAGAAGCGTCCGCCGCGGCCGGAGCGTCCGCCCGACGACCGTCCGCCCGACCGTCCGCCGGAGCGTCCGCCGCCGAACCCGCCACCCCCGTAGCCGCCGCCGAAGCTGCCGCCGCCGAACCCGCCGGAGCGTCCGCCGCCACCCCCGCCGCGGAGGATGGAGTCGAGGAGGATCCCGCCGAGGACCATGCCCCCGACGTTGCTGCCGCCACCCCCGCCGAACCCGCCACCCTGGGACGACTGCCAGCTCGACGCGTCCTGCTGCGCGCGCTGGGCCGCGGACTGCGCCTGCGCGTCGGCCTGCTGCGCGCGCTGGAGCGCGGAGACCGGGTCGGTCGGCTGGAGCGCGCGCGCCTCGCCGAGCAGGCGGATCGCCTCCGCGAGCCGGGTCCGTGCTTCCGGCCCGACGGCGCCGCGCCGGGTCTCGATGAAGTCGTTCGTCGCGCGGACCTGCGAGTCGACGCGCGCGAGGGTCTCGCGCAGCAGCGCGTTCGCGCGCGCCGCCTGCTCGGCACGCTCGCGGAACGGGGCGAGGACGGCGTCGAGCGCCGCCTCCGCGTCCGTGAGGCGACGGAGCGCGGCGAGCGGGTCGCCGCCGTCGCGCGCGGCCCCGGCCACCGCGACGGCGGCCTGCGCCTCCGCGAGCGCGGGCGCGACCGTGGGATCCCCGGGGGCGAGCCGCCCCGCGTCCGCGATGTCGGACGTGATCGACGCGACGCCCCGGTCCAGGCGCGGACCGGACTCGGCGAGGTCGGTGCCCGCGCGGTCGACGGCGTCGAGCAGCGTCACCGCCTGCCCGACGGCGTTCTGCGCGGCCCGGGCGAGCGCGACCGCCGTCGCCCGGTCCTTGGAGGCGAGCGCCTCCCGACCGCGCGCCACCGACTCGCGCGCGCCCGTGAGGAGCGCCTGCGCCTGCTCGGGGTTCTGCGCGACGGACGCGAGCGCCGTCGACGGGTACGAGCGCCCGAGCGCCTCGAGCGTCGCGCGCGCGGGCTCGACGCGGGCGAGCACCTCGGTCGCGCGCTGGTCGGTCTCGTCCAGCACCTGCGGCGCGCGGGCCTGCAGGTCGCGCAGCTCGTCGAACGTGCGGGACTGGGCGTCGAGCGAGTCCGCGACCTCGTCGCACAGGGCGACGATGCGCGCCATCATCTGCCGCGCCTGGGGCTCCGCCTCGGGCTGGTCGTCGTCGAGCTGCTGGCGCAGCGCGAACGCCTCCGCGACCCGCTGCTTGCCCTCGGCGAGCGCGGCGGAGAACTGCTGCGTCGCCTCGATCCCGAACTGCGCCTGCGCGAAGCCGAGCTCCTGCTCGGACGTCTTCACGGCGTCGTCGATCGCCACGAGGGCCGCGCTCGCGCGGCGGTCCAGCTCGGCCGTGGGCAGCGCCGCGAGCGGGTCGCCCGCCGGCCCGACGGCGGTCGCGGCCCGACGTCGTCGTCCCGCCGCTCGGGCGACCACCACGACCACGATCACGAGCACGCCGCCGACGAGCAGGACCCAGAACCACGACACGCCGCCCGAGCCCTGGCTCGCACCCCGCGCCACCTCCGCCGCCGCGATGGCCGCACCCGCCCAGTCGTCGGCACGCAGCTCGTCCTCCACGGCCGACGTGATCCGGTCCAGCTCGGCGTCCGACAGCGGGACGTTGTTGTCGTACGACAGCCCGTACCGCCGGTCCTGCGTCCCGACGGCCAGCAGCAGGTCGTCGACCCCCAGCCCTGACTGGTTCGCCGTCGCGTTCGCCCAGTCGACGCCGTCCATGCCGTCGAGGTCGTCCACGTACACGACGAAGAGCTGCAGGTCCGTGTCCTGGGCCAGGCGGTCGAGCGCCGCGCGCACGTCGTCCGTGCGGTCCCCGAGGACGCCGGACGGGTCGGTGATCTCGTCCGTCACGTCCATCGGCGGGACGGCGTGCGCGAGGCCCGCCGGGGCGACGAGGGCGACGCACGTCAGCAGCCCGACGAGCGTCGAGACGACGAGGGCGAGGAACGCGCGGGCGCCGCGGCCCCCGGCCGCGCGGGGGTGCCAGGGACGATCGGCCGTGCTCACGGCCCGATCCTTTCCCAGCCGCCCAGGACCCGCAATCGGTGCCGCGGGGCCCTCTGTCACTGCACGATGCCCAGGTCCTTCGTGTTCCTGGTCGGACCTGGGCGTCGCTCCGTGCCGGGCGGGTGCCGCGCTCCTACGTCGCGGGACCCCCACCCGTCACTGCACGACGCCCAGGTCCTCCGCGTCGACGATGCGATAGGCGTACCCCTGCTCCGCCAGGAACCGCTGGCGGTGCGCCGCGAAGTCCTGGTCCACCGTGTCGCGCGCGACGACGGCGTAGAAGTGCGCGGTGCGGCCGTCGGCCTTGGGGCGCATGACGCGACCGAGGCGCTGGGCCTCCTCCTGGCGCGACCCGAACGACCCGGAGACCTGGATCGCGACGGACGCCTCGGGCAGGTCGATGGAGAAGTTCGCGACCTTCGACACGACGAGCCGCGAGATCTCGCCCGTACGGAACGCGTCGAACAGGCGCTGGCGCTCGCGGACCGTCGTCGCGCCCGTGATGAGCGGCGCGTCGAGGTGCTGCGACAGCTCCTCGAGCTGGTCGAGGTACTGGCCGATCACGAGCACCTGGTCGTCCGGGTGCTGCGCGACGATCTGCTCCACGACCCGGTTCTTGCCGGTGGCGGTCGCGGCGAGCCGGTACTTGTCCTCGGGCTCGGCGACGGCGTACGTCATGCGGTCGGACTCGGGCAGCGTGAGGCGCACCTCGACGCAGTCGGCGGGCGCGATGTACCCCTGCGCCTCGATGTCCTTCCACGGGGCGTCGTACCGCTTGGGCCCGATGAGCGAGAACACCTCGTCCTCCCGGCCGTCCTCGCGCACGAGCGTCGCGGTGAGCCCGAGGCGGCGGCGCGCCTGCAGGTCCGCCGTCATGCGGAAGATCGGCGCGGGCAGCAGGTGCACCTCGTCGTACACGACGAGCCCCCAGTCGCGGGCGTCGAGCAGCTCGAGGTGCGTGTACACGCCCTTCCGCTTGGTCGTCAGCACCTGGTAGGTCGCGATCGTGACGGGCTTGATCTCCTTGCGCGCGCCGGAGTACTCGCCGATCTCGTCCTCGGTGAGCGTCGTGCGCCGCACGAGCTCGTCGCGCCACTGGCGCGCGCTCACCGTGTTCGTCACGAGGATGAGCGTCGTCGTCCCGGACCTCGCCATCGCCCCCGCGCCGACGATCGTCTTGCCCGCGCCGCACGGCAGCACGACGACGCCGCTCCCGCCGTGCCAGAACCCGTCCACCGCCTGCGCCTGGTACGGGCGCATCTCCCAGGGCTTCGGCTCCTCGCCCTCGGTGCGCGGCGGCGTCGTCGGGCTGAGCGCGATGGCGTGCTTCTCGCCGTCGACGTACCCCGCGAGGTCCTCGGCGGGCCAGCCGAGCTTCACCAGCACCTGCTTGAGGTGGCCGCGCTCGGACGGGTGCACGACGACGGTCGTGTCGTCGATCCGGTCGCCCACCAGCCCGGCGGTGCGCTTGGACTTCAGCACCTCGGCGAGGACGGCGCGGTCCGTCGCCTCGAGCACGAGCCCGTGCGTCGGGTGCTGCGCGAGCGTGAGCCGCCCGTACCGCGACATCGTCTCCGCGACGTCGATGAGCAGCGCGTGCGGCACCGGGTAGCGCGAGTACTCGATGAGCGTGTTGACGACCTGCTCGGCGTCGTGCCCGGCCGCGCGCGCGTTCCACAGGCCGAGCGGCGTGAGCCGGTACGTGTGGAAGTGCTCGGGGGCGCGCTCGAGCTCGGCGAACGGCGCGATGGCCCGCCGCGCGTCGTCGGCACGGGGGTGGTCGACCTCGAGCAGGAGCGACTTGTCGCTCTGGACGATGAGAGGTCCGTCGGTCATGCGTTCTCCTTGCCGTGGGTGGCCGAGGGTCGTGCGGTCCGGGCGGTCGCCGGGCGGGCCGGTGGTGGTCCGGGGTCGGTCGGGTGACGGTCCGGGGGTAGTGCGGGGGCGGGCCAGGGTCAGTCCGGGGTCACGGACGCGATGCGGTGGACCGCGACCGTGAGCTCGGCGTCGCGTGCCGGGTCCTGCGCGCGCAGCCGTCCGGCGTCGAGCGTGAGGGGCCGCACGCGGCGGCGGTCCGGCGCGCCCGTCGACCCGACGACCTCGAGCCACACCATGGCGCCGTCCGCGATCGCCTCGCGCAGCAGCCCCAACGCCGCCACCGGGTCGCTTGTTCCCTCGGGGCCGTCGTCCCCGCGTCCCGCCCGGCCCGACGACGTCCCCCCGCCCCGGCGCGACCGGTCGCCCTCGGCGCGTGCTCCGCCGGCCGCGCGGGCCTGGGCCTGCTCCGCCGAGCGCGTGTCCGCGGCGCGGAGCCGGGCGACGAGGTCGGCGAACCGCTGCTCGCCACGCCCGGCCTCGTCCCGCGCCTCGTCGACGCGGGCCCCGGAGCCCGGGACGACGCCGGTCCGGGCGCGGCTCCCGCGCCGCCCGACGACCGTCCCGGCCCGTCCCCGCCGGGCCGGGCCCGCGGCGTCGGGCAGGTCGCGACGGCCTGCACGGTCCGCGACGAGCACGCGCCCGTCCGGGCCCTCCACGACCGACGGCACGCCGCGCGCCCGCAGCGCGTCCTGCAGCTCCCCGGCCGGTGCGCCGGACGCGAGCACGGTCGGCGCGAGGAGCACCAGGCCGAGGCCGCGCAGCGCGGGGTCCTCCGCGATGCCCGCGAGGAGCACCGGGTCCTCGGCGCGCACGTACGACGACGCCGTCCCGACCCGCACGCGCCCGTGGCGGCGCGCGGTGTCGCGCACCAGGTACTCCAGCGGCTGGGGCACGGGCGTGCGGGAGTGCGACGCAAGCTCGGCGAGCAGCTCGTCGGCCGTCGCGCCCCGGTCGAGCGCGCGCAGCACCGACTCCGGCGTGAACCGGACCGTGGTCGCGGCGCCGCGCGACTCGACGTCGGCCGCGACCTCCACGAGGCGCTCGAGCGTGCGCGACGGCCGGCCCGGCACGATGCCCGTGAGGTCGCCCTGGAGCAGGAGGTCGTCCACCTCGGGCGGGAGCACGGCCTCGAACGCGGCGCCCAGGTCCACGGGCTCCGACGACGGCGCGAGGTCGTCGCCCGCGACGAGCGCGCGGCCCGGGGGAGCGAGCGCCCCCGCGCCCGTCACGCCGAGCAGCGCGGCCTCGCGCAGCAGCCCCGCGACGGCCTGCTCCGGCGGCACCGCGCGCGGCGTGCGCCAGCGCAGGACCGCGACGACGTCCGCCGGGCCGAGCGGCCGGTCGGGCGCGAGGGCGAGCACGTCGAGGACGGAGCGACGCAGCCGCGGGACCCAGGGCCGCCACAGCTCGGGGTCGAGCGCGGCGCGCAGGGCGCCCCTCTCGTCACGGCTCCCGACGAGCCACGGCGTCCGGCGCGACCGCCACCACCCGCGCGCGAGCGCGGCCCACCGGTCGCCCAGGTCGTCGTCGAGCCAGTCCTCGGCCGTCGGGGTCGGGGCGAACGTGGGCGGGTCGTCGCCGTCGTCGGCCACGAGGCCCGCCGCCGCGGCGACCTCGACGACCGCGGCCGCCGTCGCGTCGTCGACCTCGAGGGCGAGGGCCGCGCGGCGCAGGTCGCGCACCCCGAGGCCGCCCGCGCGCAGGACGCCGGGCGGGTGCTCGGTCCAGTGCGTCACGAGGCGCGCGACGAGGCGCACCGCCTCCAGCCCGGCGCTCGCGGACTCCGCCTCGACCGTCGCCGCGGGGAGCTCGCGCACGTCGGGCACGGGCGGCGTCGTGCGCACGTCGCGGTGGGTGCGGCCGCCGCGCAGCGCGAGCCCGACCTCGCGCGGCAGGACGACGTGCCGCTCGTCGGTCGCGCGTAGGTAACCCCGGTCGACCAGCCAGGCCGTCGCCCGGCGCGCCGACGCGTCGGAGCGGGGCGCGACGCCCACGGGCGGCCCCCACGCGAGCGCGTCGAGGATCGCGCGCGCGCCCGGGGGTGCGTCGTCGGGCAGGACGGCGGACGGTGCCGGGGCGTCGCGCGCGTCGCCCAAGACCGGGCCCAGGCCTGCGGGGTGCGGGCCGAGCACCTCGGTCGTCCCGGGCGCCGGGCGGAACCCGGCCGAGCGCGTGCCCGGCGACCACACGAGCGCGAGCTCGTCGAGGCGCGCGAGCGCCGCGGTGACCGACGCGCGGTCCACCCCCGTCGCGCGCGCGACCGCGGCCGCCGTCGCGGGCGTGCCCACCGAGTCGAGCACGAGCACCGACTCGAGCACGTGCAGCGTCAGCTCGTCGAGACCGGCGAGCGCACGCTCGAGGCTCGTGCGGTTCATCGCGCGCGCGGCGAGCGAGAGCAGCGTCGAGGGGGAGGGCGTGGCGAGGTCGGGACGCCCCGCGAGCAGGGCGACCAGCGCGGCGTCGTCGCGCTGGCGCAGCGACTCGCTGTACGTCGGAGCCCGCTCGGGCCGGGAGGTGGCCATCCGTCCGATGCTACGCGGGTTGTGCTGACGGTTCGGTACCTCCTGTCGTTCGTCGGCACCTCGAGGTGCCGAAGAGTGCTGCGAGTGCCGAACCGCCGCCGGGGTGCCGACCGGTCAGCGCAGCGGGGGAAGGTGACGGTCAGGGCGCAGCGACGCGACGACGTCCGACGGCACCCAGCGCAGGACCCGTTCGCCGACGGCGTCGGGCGCGTCCCGCGCGGTGAACCGCAGCACGCGACGTCCGGTCGCCTCGATCGCCTCGTGCCGTCGCTTCTCCGCGACGAGGACGCGGCCCGGGTCCTCACGGGGAGCGAGGCCGTCGCCCGTCGTGCGGTACTTCACCAGCCCGTCGAACTCCAGCAGCAGCCGCCACGGCTCCCACCCGAGGTCCGCGCGGACCCGACCGACCGAGGTGCGGACCGGGACCTGCGTCGACGGGCGGGGGAGGCCGAGCCGGAGGACGAGGTACCGCAACCACGTCTCCCAGGCCGACTCGGCGCCGGCGTCCGCGAGCCGGAGGACGTGCCGGGCGCGAGGTGTCCCGGCAGCCCGGGGCTGTCGCGCGAGGCAGGCCGCGACGTCCTCGCGGGCGAGGCCCCGCGCGAGCGCCGCGTCCGCGACGACCAGCCCCTCGAGCGGGCTCAGGGTGCGCAGGCAGTCGGCGACGGTGCGGGCGGGCGTCGTCACCGGCAGACCGCCGACGACGCACCGGTCGGAGGCGTCGACGAGTCCGAGGTGCCTCGCGACCGTGGGGTCCGCGCGCCCTGACCGCCGGTAGGGCTGCACGACGTGCACGTCACGGGGCGCCGTCCACAGGCGCAGGCCGTGGACGAGGGCGGCGGTGGTGTGGCTGAGGACGTGGTCCGCGCGGAGGGTGCGATGGAGCGCGGTCGCCCGGTCCAGCACGAGGTCGCGCTCGTCGGCGGGCCCGATCCTCCTGGTGGTGCCGGTCTCGCGGTAGACGCCCCGACGCACCCGCTCCCAGGACCCGGAGGACGCAGCCTGCCGCACGAGCTGGGGCGGGTGCTCCGCCGCGAGCAGCAACGCGGGTCGTCGAGGGCCGCCCGGGGCGAGGGGGTCGTCGTCGTGCACCGGGCCAGCGTGCCCGGTCCGGGAGCTCGCGTGGGTCGTCCGGACCGGTCCTGTGGACGGTCCCCGGTCGACGGCGCCTGTGCGCGACGGTCAGACGCTTCGGCAGGGCGGACGCGGTTCGGCAGCGCGTGCGGGACGTCGGCAGCCCCGGGTGCCGAACGCCGCACGACGTGCCGACTCGCGCGCCCGGACGGCAGCGACCGGTCAGCCGCGGGCGGTCCGCCGGCAGACCTCGTCCCAGGGCGTGGGCTCGATGCTGAAGCGGTCGCGGGCCGCGGTGTCGTCGAGGACGTACGGGTGCTCCCACTGGTAGGCGAGGTCGCGCAGCTCGCGCAGCAGCGGCGAGAACAGCCCGGCGACGGCGAGCCCGGGGCCGCGCAGCGAGCGGACCCGGACCGGCGGCTGCCCGACGCTCGCGAGGACGTCGGTCAGCGCCTCGCGCTGGGTGCACGGCGGGTTGCTCGGGGTGTGCCACGTGCGGCCGAGCGCGCCCGGGTCCGCGGCCGCCGCGACGAGCGTGCGCGCGGCGTCCTGCACGTCGGTGAACGAGTGCGACAGGTCGGTGCGGCCGATCATCGTCACGGCCCGGCCGCGCAGCGCAGCAGGGACGACGCGCGACACGTGGCCGTTGGCGCCGACGCCGGGCCCGACGAAGTCGGAGCTGCGCACCTCGACGACCCGCGCACGGCCGGCGCGGTGCGCGGCGAGGGCGTCGGCCCACAGCCGGGCCCGCAGGACGCCCTTGTGGTCGGTCGCGGCGTCCGGCAGGTCCTCGGTCATCGGTCCGTCGACCGGCCCGTAGGGGTAGAGGTTGCCCGTGATCGCGTAGACCGCTCCCGTCCGCTCCGCCGTGGTGAGCAGCGCGGCGGCGAGCGGCGGCCAGACCTTCTCCCACTGCGTGTAGTCGCCGGGGTTGGCGCAGTTGTAGAGCACGGCGGCACCGTCCGCGGCGCGGGTCAGCGCGTCGGCGTCGGACGCGTCGAGCGCGAGGTGCGTGACGCCGGCGAGCCCGGTGTCACGCCCGCTGCGGGTGACGACGGTGACGTGCGACCCGCGGGCCGCGAGCTCGGCGGCGACGTGACGACCGACGGGGCCGGCGCCGACGACGACGTGCCGGTCGTCGGAGGACGAGGTGCTGGACATGAGGGCTCCTTTCCGAGAGCAGTGCTCTCGTTTCGGCAGCAGCCTGGCACGACGGGCACGACAAAGCAAGAGCACTGCTCTCGTTGGTGGGCGGCGCTCTCGTCTGCGACCCTGACGGCATGACGGCACCTCGGACGGCGCGCGCCCTGGCGCGCGAGACCCTCACGCGCGAGATCCTCGACGCCGCCCGCACGCGGCTCGTGGCCGACGGGCCCGCCGCGCTCTCGCTGCGGGCCGTCGCACGCGACGTCGGCATGGTGTCGTCCGCCGTCTACCGCTACTTCCCGAGCCGGGACGCGCTGCTCACCGCGCTCCTCGTCGAGTGCTACGACGAGCTCGGGGCCGCCGTCGAGGCCGCGGAGGCCGCCGTCGCGCGGGACGACCTGCCCGGCCGCTGGCTCGCCGCGTGCCGCGCGCTGCGCGCCTGGTGCGTCGCGCGGCCCGGGGAGTTCGGGCTGCTCTACGGCACCCCCGTGCCGGGGTACGCGGCACCGCAGGACACGGTCGAGCCCGCGACGCGCGTCGTGCGGACCCTGGTCCGGGTCGTCGCCGACTCCTGGGCGGACGGCGAGGGCCCGGCGCCCGCACCGCCGTCGGGCGGGGACGCGGCCGTGCTCGTCGCCCCTGCCGTCGCGTACGTGAGCGCCCGCGGGCTCACGGCGCCCGACGTCCCGCCCGAGGCCGTCGTGCGCACGCTCATGGCGTGGACGACCCTGTTCGGCACGGTGTCGTTCGAGCTGTTCGGCCACCTCCACCGCACGGTCGCCGACTACGCCGACTGGTTCGACGCCGTCGCGCTGCGGGTCGGGGCGGACGCCGGGGTGGTCCCGCGGTCGGCCGCGCGCTGACCGGGACGACGGCGGGGACGCGCCCGGTCGTCCGGGCTCGCCCTGGGCTCGCCCGCGGTATGGATGCGGCTTTGCCGCCGCGCGGCCGGTAACCTGGGGGTTCTGGTTCCTACGAGCACGAACGAGGTCCACGTGCCCACCGGCAAGGTCAAGTGGTTCGACACCGAACGCGGGTTCGGCTTCATCGCCAACGACGACGGCGGCGAGGTCTTCCTGCACGCCTCCGCGCTGCCCGCGGACGCCCCCGCGCCCAAGCCGGGCGCTCGCGTCGACTTCGGCGTCGCCGACGGGCGCCGTGGCCCGCAGGCGCTCGCCGTCACGTTCCTCGACCCGGCGCCCTCGGTCGTCAAGGCGAAGCGTCGCTCGGCGGACGAGATGGCGGTCATCGTGGAGGACCTCATCAAGGAGCTCGACGGGATCGGCAACGGCCTGCGCCGCGGCCGCTACCCGGAGAAGGGCAAGGCCACCAAGGTCGCCGCGGTCCTGCGCGCGGTCGCGGACGAGATCGAGGCCTGACGATGTCCGCCGTGGCAGCCGCAGAGGAGCGCGTCCGAGGAGTCTCCGCACGCGCGGCGCGGGACGCCGTGCTCACGGGCGCGGTCGAGCTCGCCCGCGCCGCGGCGCAGGAGGTGGCCGAGAGCCCGGAGGACGTGGGCGAGCACCTCGGCACGGTCGCCGAGGCGGACCGGCTCATCTCCCACCGGTTCGCGTGCACGATGCGCGGCTACCGCGGCTGGCACTGGACCGTGACGCTCGCGCGCGTGCCGCGCGGCCGGACGGCCACGGTGTGCGAGGTCGAGCTCCTGCCGGGTGACGGTGCGCTGCTCGCGCCGTCGTGGCTCCCGTGGTCCGAGCGCCTGCGGCCGGGCGACGTCGGCCCGGGCGACGTGCTGCCCTTCCGCCCCGACGACCCGCGCCTCGAGCCGGGCTACGTGCCCACGGGCGACGAGGAGCAGGACGCCGTCGCGATCGAGGAGCTCGCGCTCGCGCGTGCCCGCGTGCTGTCGCCCCAGGGCCGCGACGAGGCCGCGGAGCGCTGGTACCGCGGGTCGCGCGGCCCGACGACGCGCGGCGCCGTCGCCGCCGCGGCCGACTGCGGGTCGTGCGGCTTCCTCGTGCCGCTCCAGGGCAGCCTCGGCCAGGTCTTCGGCGTGTGCGCGAACGAGTGGTCGCCCGACGACGGCAAGGTCGTGAGCCTCGACCACGGCTGCGGTGCGCACTCGGAGACGGACGTCGAGCCGCAGCGCAGCGAGTGGCCGGACCCGGACCCGCTCGTCGACGAGCTGCACGTCGAGATCGTCACGCTCCTCGAGTCCGCGGTCGCCCGGAAGGAGGCGGCCCGGGACGGGGCCGCGCCGACGGACACTGCCGCGGACGAGACCGCCCGGGACGAGACGGTTCCGGCGGCGCAGGACGAGCCGACGCCGGTGGCCGACGCCCCGACGCCGACCGACACCGCGCCGGAGGACCTCGCGGCCGTGGCCGTCGAGCCGGACGCCGTGCCGGACGACGCGGAGACCGCGCCGGTCCCCGACGCCGTGCCGGACGACGCGGAGACCACCCCTGACCCCGACGCCGCGCCGGACGAGCCCGAGACCGCGCCGGACCCCGCCGTCGACGCCGCGCCGGACGAGCCGCGGGAGTGACGCAGGACGTCTTCGGGACGGCCGCGCTGCGTCGTGCGGTCCTGGAGGCGTGGCGGTCCTCGCCGACGCGCCTGCGCGAGGACGCGAACACGGAGGAGGACCACGCCCACGGGTCGTACCGGGGGCGGGTCGTCGTCGAGCTCGCGCAGAACGCCGCCGACGCCGCCGTCCGCGCAGGTGTCCCCGGTCGCCTCCGGCTGAGCCTGCACGCGCCGTCCGACCCCGACGGGCGCTGGGTGCTGCGCGCGGCCAACACGGGCGAGCCGCTCGACGCGGCGGGCGTCGCGTCGCTCGTCGCGATGCGGGCCTCGGCTACCGGTCGGGGCGCGGGCGCAGCCGGTGGCCCGCGCACGGTGGGTCGGTTCGGGGTCGGCTTCGCGGCGGTCCGCTCGGTCGCGGACCGCGTGCGCGTCGGCGCGGGAGACCACGCCGTCGAGCTCTCGCTCGACCGCACGCGCGCCGCGCTCGACGACGTCGTGGCGGACCGCCCGGACCTCGCCGCCGAGGTCGCGGGGCGCGGCGACCGGCTCCCGGTACTGCGCCTCCCGTTCCCGGCGCGCGTCGAGGTGCCGGCGGGGTACGACACGGTGGTCGAGGTCGAGCTGCGCGACGACGCGGCGCTCGACGCCGTGCGGGCCGAGCTCGCGGACGTCGGCGACCCGCTGCTGCTCGCCCTGCCCGCGCTCACGGAGGTCGTCGTGGCGGGCGACGGCGTCGCGGAGCGCCGGGTCGCGGACGTCGACGAGCGCTGGACCGTGCTGCGGCGCGAGGGGACGCTCGACCCCGCGCTCCTCGCGGACCGTCCCGTCGAGGAGCGCGGCGCGGACCGCTGGTCGGTGACCTGGGCGCTGCCCCACGACGCGCCTGCGCCGACCGTGCTGCACGCCCCCACCCCGACGGACGAGCGGCTCACCTTCCCGGCCCTGCTCCTGGCGACGTTCCCGCTCGACCCCGCGCGCCGGCACGTCCAGCGCGGTGCCGTGTCGGATCACGTCGCGCACGAGGCGGGTCGTGCGTTCGCGGCGCTCCTCGGCTCGCTCGCGGCCGACCGCGGCGCCGACGTGCTCGCGCTCGTCCCGACCGGGCTGCCGGCGAGCGCGGTCGACGAGGCGGTACGCACGGCGGCGACGGCGGCCCTGGCCCGCACGCCGCTCCTCCCGCTCGACGTGCCACCCGACCAGCCCGGTCGCGCGGGGGACGAGACCTGGGACGACCCGCCGATCCTCGACGAGCACGACGAGCACGACGAGCACGGTGCGCCGCAGCGGGCCGAGCGGCGGCTCCTCGCGCCCGCCGAGGCGCGCGTCCTCGCCGGGGACGTGGGCGACGCGCGCGTGCGTGCCGAGCTCGGGGCGGCGCACCTCGTCGACGTGCCGGGCCCGCTGCGCGCGGTCGCGCGGTCGCTCGGGGCGCAGGTCGTGGACCTGGCCGACGTCGTGGACGACCTCCCGCTCGTCGCCGACCCCGGGCGCTGGCGGGCGCTGTACGACGCGCTCGCGCCGCACGCGGGGGACCGGTCGGTGCTCGAGGCGCTGGGCGCGCTCCCGGTCCCGCTCCTCGGCGGTCAGGTCGTGCGCGGGGCCCGCGGCCTCCTGCTGATCGGCGACGGTACGGACGACGGCTCGGACGGCGGGGCGCTCGACCCCCGGGATGCCGTCGACCTCGGTCTGCGCGTCGTCGACCCGCGGGCCGCGCACCCGCTGCTCGAACGGCTGGGCGCCCGCGCGACGGACCTGCGCGCGGTGCTCGCCGACGGCGCGGTGCGTGAGCGCGTGCTCGCCGCTGCCGACGCCGCGGACGCGGGCGACGACCCCGCGGCGGAGGTCGAGCGGCTGCTCGCGCTGGTCGCCGCCGCGCTCCGCGACGTCCGGGACCCGGCGGGCGACGTGCTGCCGTTCTGGTGGGGCGAGCTCCCGGTCCCGACGACGGACGGCGGCTGGTCGCCCGCGCGCGGCTGCGCCCTGCCGGGCACCTGGGCGGCGGACGTGCTCGACGGGCTCGACGTCGTCGACCCGGGGATCGTCGCCCGCTGGGGCGAGCCGACGCTGCGCGCGGTAGGCGCGGCGGCGGGACCGACCGTGCTGCGGGTGCGCGACGTGCTCACACCCGCGCCGGACGACGACGAGCCCGACCTGGACCCGCACGCGCCGGAGGGCTGGCTCTCCGACTGGGCCGGGTACCTCGAGCACCTCGCGGCGACGCTCGGCCCCGAGGCGTACCTGGGGGACGTGCTCGCCGTCGCGGACCTGGACGCGGTGGCCGACGGCGCGTGGCCCGACGTGCTCGCCCGGCTCGCGGGCGACCCCGCGGCGCGGGAGGCGATGCTCACGCCCGTGCGCGCGGAGGGCGGGCGTGCGGCGTCGGCCCGGTCGTACACGGCGTGGTGGCTGCGCGAGGAGCTGGGCGGGCCGTTCGCGCTCGACGGCGGCCCCGCCACGGCGTTCCTGCGTCCGGCGCCGCCGGAGGTGGCGGGGCTCGATGACGCGGCGCTCGCCGCCGTCGGGGGCGTGCACGACCTCGCCGAGCTCGACCCGGAGGAGTGGGCCGACCTGCTGGACGGGCTGCCGCCCGTCGGGTCACCGGTCGACGCCGCGGCCGCGCTGGCGCTGTGGCGCGCCCTGGAGGCGCTGGCGGAGAGCGGCGTACGGCTGGACCCGGCCCCCGCGCGGGTGCCCGCGCTGCACGGCGGGACGGTCGTCGTCGCGGCGGCCGACGACGTCGCGGTGGCCCCGGACCCGATGTGGGCGCCGCTGCGCCCGCTCGTGCCCGCGGGACGGGACCTGGTCGAGGAGGTCGCGGACCTGCTCGACGTCGCGACGGTCACGGGCCCCGGGCCCGCGCCGGACGACCCGGGGCACCGCGAGGACGTCCCGTCCGAGGTGGGGACCGTCGTCGGCGAGCGCCTGCCGCGCACCTGGGAGCGGCACGACGACCTCCGTGTCGACGGTGTCGCGGTCCCGTGGTGGGTCGAGGGTCGTGGGGGAGCGGACGTCGTCGTGCACGCGACCGGTCCGGCGGGGCTCGCGGCGGCGCTCGCCGTCGTCGCGGGACGCTACGGCGCGCGGCACGTGCTCGAGGAGGTGCTCCGCGACCCGCGCGGGGCGCAGGGCGCGGTGGCGCGGACGGCCTGGGACGACCCTCAGTCGTCGGCGGACGCGCGGTAGCGGGTCCGGTTCCGCCGCTCCCAGCCGAGCCCGAGGGCGCCGAGCGCGAGCCCGACGGCGCACGTCGCGACCGCGCGGGGCGCGAGCGTCCCGGTGGCGAGCAGGACGGCGCACACGACGAGCGCGACCGTCCAGAGCGCCATGCCGGCGAGGATGACGACGCGCAGGTCGACCCGCCAGGGCGCCGGGTCGGGGCGCCGGCGTTCGGGGTGGAGGAGCAGGGTCACGACCGAGGGCACCCGAGCATCGTAGCGACGCGCCGGTTTTTTCACCCCCACGGCGCGTCACAGGCGTGACCTGCGTCTCTTCCCCTCTCGTGTGAGCACACGTCCGGAGCACCCGCAACCGCGCGCTACGATGCAAGCGGCCCACCACGCTCTCCCGCTCGTGGTCGCCCGTCCAGCTCGAACCGCCCCGGAATCCGGGCGGGCACTCCTCCGTGACTTCTCCGCACGCTGCGTCGCGTGCGGGGGAACGCCGAACCTGGACACCTGTCCAGTGAATTCCTCCGAGGCCTGCGAGCGGTGCGCCAACCGCAGGATCCTGCGGCTCAGGACCTTCCGGACAGCCGTCGTCCGGAACGCCTTCTCACCCGGGTGAAAGCCCTCGTCAACCCTCGTTATCGCACATTCTCGAACCTAGGATGAGTCGCCATGCAGGGTGTGGAGCCGACCGGAGGTGGACGCATGTCCCACAGCGTCACCGACGACACGAGACGAGGTCTGCGCACCCTTCTCACCGCGTCGCCCGCGGCGCGCATCCGCGCCGCCCGGGCCGCGTTCGCCGCGCAGGGCTGGGAGGTCGCCTACCGCCGCCGGCTGCTCGTCACCGACACGGTGGTGATCGTCGTGGCCGTGCTGGTCGCCTACTTCCTGCGCTGGGACGCCGTGATCGACGAGCCCGTGAGCCGGGCCCGCGTGCCCTACGTCGTCCTGTCCGTGCTCGTGGGCGTCGCCTGGTCCGTGTCCCTCGTGGCCAGCCGGACGCGCGACCCCCGCGTCATGGGCAGCGGGCCTACCGAGTACCACCGCGTGTTCGACGCGTCGTGGCGCCTCTTCGCGGTGCTCGCCGTCCTCGCCTTCCTGCTCCGCTTCCCGGAGACCCGGGGCTACCTCGCGTTCGCGTTCCCCCTCGGCCTCGGCGGGCTGCTCGCGGGCCGGTACGCGTGGCGTCAGTGGCTGCACCGTCAGCGCGCCCACGGCGGCATGCGGTCCGCGGTGCTCGCGATCGGGCACCGCGACCAGGCCGAGCGCCTCATCCGCGACCTCAACTCCCGCGACGAGTCGGGCTACCGCGTCGTCGGCGTGTGCGTCCCGTCGGGCGGGTTCGGGGCGGGCGAGGAGATCCACGGCGTCCCGGTGCTCGGCGAGCTCCGGCACGCGGGCGAGGTCGCGACCCGGGTGGGCGCGGACGTCGTCGCGGTCTCCGGCTCGGACGCCATCACGGCCGAGGTCGTGCGCCGCCTGGGCTGGGAGCTCGAGCCGTTCGGCGTCGACCTCATGCTCACGGCGGAGCTCGCCGACGTCGCGGGCCCCCGCATCACCATCACGCCTGCCGAGAGCGTCGCGCTCCTGCACGTGGACGCGCCCCGCTTCACGGGGCCCAAGTTCGCCGTGAAGTCGGTCGTGGACTGGACGGGCGCGGCGCTCATCACGCTCGCCGCCCTGCCCGTGCTCGTCGCGGTCGCCCTCGCCGTCCGGCTCACGAGCCGCGGGCCCGTCCTCTTCCGCCAGGAGCGCGTCGGGCGCAACGGCCGCACGTTCTCGATGTACAAGTTCCGCTCGATGCGCGTGGGCGCCGACCGCGAGGTCGAGCACCTCGAGGAGCAGAACGACGGCTCCGGCCTCCTGTTCAAGATGCGCGACGACCCGCGCGTGACGCCCGTCGGCCGGGTGCTGCGCCGCTACTCGCTCGACGAGCTGCCGCAGCTCTTCAACGTCCTGCGCGGCGACATGAGCCTCGTCGGCCCGCGGCCCCCGCTGCCGCGCGAGGTGCAGAAGTACGAGAAGAAGGTCCGCCGTCGGCTCCTGGTCAAGCCCGGCCTCACGGGTCTGTGGCAGGTCGGCGGCCGGTCGGACCTGTCGTGGGAGGAGAGCGTCCGCCTCGACGTGTACTACGTGGAGAACTGGACGATGTTCGGCGACTTCCTCATCCTCGCACGCACGGCGCGCGCGGTGTTCTCCGGCTCCGGGGCCTACTGAGGCCCGCCGGGACGTCGGGGCGGGCAGGAGGAGGTGCGTCGTGCGGGTCTCGGTCTCGGGAGGCGGTCGCCGCGGCGTCCTGCACGCGGCCTGCCTCGCCGCCGCCGGGCACGAGGTCGTGCTCCTCGACCCGGACCCGCGCGCGCTCGCCGCGCTCCGCTCCGGGCCGAGGACCGCTGAGCCACGGCTGCCCCGGCTCCTCGCGCTCGGCCTCGTGAGCGGGCGCCTGCGCCCGACGACCGACCGCACGGCCGTCGCCGGTGCGCGCGTGCACCTGCTCTGCGTCGGCGCCGGGGCCACGCCCGACGCCGGCGGTGCGGCGCGCGTCGCGACGCTGCGGGACGCGCTCGACGGCCTCGCCCCGCACCTCGGCCCCGGCGACCTCGTCGTCGGCCGGGCCCGCGTCCCGGCGGGCACCGCCGCGCTGCTCGCCGCGTGCCTCGCCGCGGACGGCGTCCCGGCCACGGTCGCCTGGGTGCCCGACGAGCACCGGCCGGGCCACGCCGTCGTCGACCTCCTGCACCCCGCCCGGGTCGTGCACGGCGTCCCCGCGGGCCCCGCCGGGGAGCGGGCGAACGCGATCCTCGACGTGCTCCACGCGGTCCAGCTCGCCTCGGGCGCGCCCCGCAGCGTCACCGACCTCGCGACGGCCGAGTCCCTCGGGCACGGTCACGGGGCGCCCCGCGCGCACGACCTCGCCCCGACGCCCGGGTTGGCCGACGTGGCGTCGAGCACACCCCGGACGGCGCTCGACGCCGTCGGCGCGGCCTGACGTGCACGGACGACCCCGGCGGGCGATGCCCGACCGTGTCCGGCGCGTTACCGCGCGGTCACACGGTTCTGGCAGCATTCTCCCCATGTCCACCCCCACCTCCGTCCGTGAGGACGAGCACGCCCCCGTGCCTGCGCGCGGCGCGATCGACCGCTTCTTCAAGATCACCGAGCGCGGCTCGACGATCGGCACCGAGATCCGCGGCGGTCTCGTGACGTTCTTCGCGATGGCCTACATCATCGTGCTGAACCCGCTGATCATCGGGACCGTCCAGGACGGCACGGGCCAGTTCCTCGGCGGGGGCGCCGAGCCGGACTTCGGCAAGATCGCCGCCGCCACCGCGCTCGTCGCGGGCGTCATGACGCTCGCCATGGGCGTCTTCGCGAACTTCCCGCTCGGTCTCGCGGCCGGTCTCGGCCTCAACGCGGTGGTCGCGTACTCGATCGCGTCGCTGCCCGGGGTCACGTGGGCGGACGCGATGGGCCTCGTCGTCATCGAGGGCCTCATCATCCTCGTGCTCGTGCTCACCGGGTTCCGCGAGGCCGTCTTCCGGGCCGTGCCGCTCGAGCTGAAGACCGCCATCAGCGTCGGCATCGGCCTGTTCATCGCGCTCATCGGCCTCGTCAACGCGGGCTTCGTCACCGCGGGCAGCGGCACGCTCCTCGCGCTCGGGAACCTCGGCACGTGGCCGATCCTCGTGTTCGTCGTGGGCCTCGTGCTGACGATCGTGCTGTGGGTGCGCAAGGTCAAGGGCGCGCTGCTCGTCGCGATCCTCACGGCGACGGTGCTCGCCGTCGTGCTGGAGAACACGCTCCACATCGGCGCGAAGGCCCCCGACGGCTCGAACCCGGACGGCTTCAACCTCAACGCGCCCACGTTCGACGGCGTCGTGCAGGTCCCGGACTTCGGCCTCCTCGGCCAGTTCTCGCTCCTGGGCTCGTTCCAGAACATCGCGACCGTCACCGTGATCCTGCTGGTGTTCTCGCTCCTGCTCGCCGACTTCTTCGACTCGATGGGCACGATGGTCGCCGTCGGCGCCGAGGCGCGCCTCAACGACGCCGAGGGCGTTCCGCCGCGCTCGCGCGCGATCCTCGTCGTCGACTCGATCGCCGCGGCGGCCGGTGGTGCCGGGTCCGTGTCGTCGAACACGAGCTTCGTCGAGTCGACGACGGGTGCCGGCGAGGGCGCCCGCACGGGCCTCGCGTCGGTCGTCACGGGGATCGCGTTCCTGCTCGCGACCTTCCTGTCGCCGCTCGTCGCGCTCGTGCCGTACGAGGCCGCGGCGCCCGCGCTCGTCTTCGTCGGGTTCCTCATGATGACGCAGATCGCCGGCATCTCCTGGAAGAACGTCGAGATCGGCATCCCCGCGTTCCTCACGATCATCGTCATGCCGTTCACGTACTCGATCGCGGACGGCATCGGGGCGGGCTTCCTCGCCTTCGTGCTCATCAAGCTCGCGCTCGGCAAGGTCCGGGCGATCCACCCGCTGATGTGGGTCGCGGCGGCGATGTTCGTCGTGTACTTCCTCCTCGGCCCCATCCGGGACGCCCTGGGCCTCTAGGCTCGGCCCATGACGAGCGCGGCGGACGAGCGGTCGGGGGAGGCGTCGGTGGACGACGCCCTCCCCGGCGCTCGTCCGTCCGCGTTCTACCGGCTGGAGAACACCGTCCAGCGGTACGACTGGGGCTCGACGTCGGCGATCCAGGACCTCCTGGGGGTGGTACCGGACGGTCGTCCGGCGGCCGAGCTGTGGATGGGGGCGCACCCGCTCGCGCCGTCGCGCGTCGTGCCCGACGGCGGCGCCCGCCCGGGCGGGACGTCGCACCCGGGCGCGGAGACGGCGTCGGGCACGACGCTCGCGGACCTGGTGCGCGCGGACCCGGTGGGGGTGCTGGGCCAGCGCGTCCTCGACCAGTACGGGCCCCGCCTGCCGTACCTCCTCAAGGTGCTCGCCGCCGACCGCGCGCTCTCGCTGCAGGTCCACCCGCGCCCGCACCTCGCGCGCGCCGGTTTCAACCGCGAGAACCGGGAGGGCGTCGCACGCGACTCGCCGCTGCGCAGCTTCCACGACGACCAGCACAAGCCCGAGATGGTCGTGGCGGTCTCCCGCTTCGAGGGCCTCTCCGGGTTCCGCCGGCCCGCGCGCATCCTCGAGCTGCTCGACGGGCTCGACGGCGCGCTCGCCGGACGGATGCGCGACACCCTGCGCGCCCGCCCCACCGAGGCGGGCGTCCGCGAGGCGTTCACCCTCGCGCTCCACGCCCGCGCGGAGCCCGACGTCGCGGCCGACCTCGCGATGACCGTCGCGTCCGTCCGTGCCCGGGCCGAGCGCGAGCCGGCGGTGCCCGCGCCGGGGGGCCGGCGCACGTCGCGCCGTGCCGACGCGACCGTCCTCGCGCTCGCGGAGCAGCACCCGGGCGACCCGGGCGCCGTCGTATCGCTCATGCTCAACCGCGTCACGCTGGAGCCCGGAGAGTCGATGTTCGTCCCCTCGGGGCACGTGCACGCGTACCTGTCCGGGTGCGCCGTCGAGATCATGGCGAGCTCCGACAACGTCCTGCGGGCCGGGCTGACGAGCAAGCTCGTCGACGTCGACGCCCTGCTCGAGTGCGCGACGTGCACACCGGGCCCCGCCGCGCGCCCGCGCCTGGTCGACGACGGCAGCGGCCTCGTCGCCTACCGCCCGCCCGTCGCGGAGTTCGCGCTCCGGGCAGGCCGCGTCGCCGGAGCGGTGGCCCTGCCCGCCGCCGGCCCGCGCGTCGTGCTGTGCCTCGACGGCGCGGTGACGCTCGTGGCCGACCGCGCGGACGCCGAGGCCGGGACGCGGCTCGTGCGGGGGGAGTCCGTGTTCGTCCCGCACCGTACGGGCGCGGTCGTCATGCGTGGCGAGGGCGAGATCGTCGTCGCCTTCGTGCCGTGACCGGCGCCCGGACCGGTGTTCCCGGGGTACCGGCACAGCGGTACCATGTGCGCGGCCGGGGCGCGACGTGAGCTCCGGTTGACGCCGGACGAGATGGTGGCATGGACGCACGGGGGGGCTCTCGCCTCGATGACGCACGCAGAGCCCTCTGGCACCTCCGCCGGGGTGGTTTGTCCCAGTTCCGTACGTATCTCCGCCGTCGTGGCGTGCCGCGGCTCGGCGGCTCGTCGGGCGCGATCCGCTCCGACCACGGGGTGACCCTCGAGCCCTGGACGGTCTCGCAGCGCGCGACCGCCCGCCCGGGCCTGCGGGTCGGGGTGATCCTCGACGACTTCTCCCGGCTCGCCTTCGGGTTCGAGTGGGACCAGGTCGCCCTCACCCCGACGTCGTGGCGCGACGAGCTCGACCGCGACCGCGACGGCCGCCCCGGGCTGGACCTGCTCTTCGTCGAGTCCGCGTGGAACGGGAACGGGGGCGCCTGGCAGTACCACCTCACGGGGACCTCGGCCCCCCGCCCCGCGTTCGTCGAGCTCGTCGCCGCGTGCCGCGAGCTCGGGGTGCCCACGGTCTTCTGGAACAAGGAGGACCCCGCGCACTTCGAGGACTTCCTCGACGCGGCGGCGCTGTTCGACCACGTGTACACGACCGACGTCGGGCGGGTCGACGCGTACCGCGAGCGGCTGGGCCACGACCGCGTGGGCGTGCTCGCCTTCGGGGCGCAGCCCGCGATCCACAACCCGGTGCGTGCGCACGGTGACGGGCCGTCCGGTGATGTCGCGTTCGGCGGCATGTACTTCGCGCACAAGTACCCGGAGCGTCGGGCGCAGATGGACCTGCTGCTGGGCGCGGCCGTCGACGTCTCGCCGCGCATGGAGCACGGTCTCGAGATCTTCTCCCGGTTCCAGGGCGGGGACGAGCGGTACCAGTTCCCGGAGCCGTTCGGGTCGCGCGTCGTCGGGTCGCTCGACTACGACCGCATGCTCACCGCGTACCGCGAGTACAAGGTGTTCCTCAACGTGAACTCGGTCGTCGACTCGCCGAGCATGTGCGCGCGCCGCGTCTTCGAGATCACGGCGTGCGGCACGCCCGTGGTGACGACGCCGAGCGCTGCCATCCGCGAGTTCTTCCCGCCCGACGAGGTGTTCGTCGTCGGGGAGCGCGCCGAGGCGGCGCACACGATCCGTGCGCTCGTCCGCTCGCGCGAGCTGCGCGACCGCGCCACGCACCGGGGGCAGCGCCGCATCTGGCGCGAGCACACGTACGGCGCCCGGGTCCAGCGCGTGCTGCACGACGTCGGGCTGGCCGGCTTGGCGACGGTCGCCCGCCCGAGCGTGTCGGCGCTGGTCTCGACCAACCGCCCGGGCCAGCTCGACCACGTGCTGCGGACCGTCGGCGCGCAGCGCGACGCGGACGTGCAGCTCGCGCTCCTCACGCACGGGTTCGCCGTGGACGAGGCGGACGTGCGGCTGCGCGCCAAGGAGGCCGGGGTCGAGGACCTCGTCCTCCTCACGGCAGGTGAGGACGTGCCGCTGGGGGAGTGCCTCAACCGCCTCGTCGCGGCGTCGGACGGCGACGTCGTCGCGAAGATGGACGACGACGACCTGTACGGCGAGCACTACCTGTCCGACCAACTCGACGCCCTGGCTTACTCCGACGCCGACGTGGTGGGCAAGCAGGCCCACTACCTGTACGTGGCGTCGCTCGACGCGACGCTGCTGCGCTTCGCCGAGCGGGAGCACCGGTACACGGACTTCGTCATGGGCCCGACGATCGTCGCGACCCGCGGTCTCGCCGAGCGGGTGCCGTTCGCGTCCGTCGGCCGGGGCGAGGACACCGGGTTCCTCCGGTCGGCGATCGACGCCGGGGCGCGGGTCTTCTCCGCAGACCGGTACAACTTCGTCCAGGTGCGCGCGGGCGCGGCACACACGTGGGACGTGTCCGACGCCGAGCTGCTCGCGAGCGGTGAGGTCCAGTTCTACGGGCGTGCCGACCGGCACGCCCTGATCTAAGGGGAAACATGAGCAGCACCAGCGTGTGCGTCGTCGGCCTCGGCTACATCGGGCTCCCGACCGCAGCGATCCTCGCGTCGAACGGCGTGGAGGTCATCGGGGTCGACATCAACGAACGCACCGTCGAGGCGGTGAACCGAGGCGACGTGCCCTTCGTGGAGCCCGACCTCGCGACCTACGTCGCCGGCGCCGTCACCCAGGGCACGCTGCGTGCGACGACGAAGCCCGAGCCGGCCGACGTCTTCATCGTCGCCGTGCCGACCCCGTTCACCGACGGGCACAGGCCGGACCTCTCCTACATCCAGGCCGCCGCCGAGGCGATCGCGCCGCACCTGTCCGCCGAGGCCCTCGTGATCCTCGAGTCGACGTCCCCTCCCCAGGCGACGCAGCAGATGGCGGAGTGGATCCTCGCCGCGCGCCCCGACCTGTCGCTCGACGGTTCCGAGGGACGCGCGCGCATCCACGTGGCGCACTGCCCCGAGCGCGTGCTCCCGGGCCGGGTCATGATCGAGCTCGTCACGAACGACCGCATCGTCGGTGGTCTGACGGCAGACGCCGCCGAGCGGGCCAAGGAGCTCTACCAGGTCTTCTGCCAGGGCGAGATCCTGCTCACCGACGCGGTCACCGCCGAGATGGCGAAGCTCGTCGAGAACTCGTACCGCGACGTCAACATCGCGTTCGCCAACGAGCTCTCCCTCATCTCCGCCGACCTCGGCATCGATGTGTGGGAGCTGATCCGCCTCGCCAACCACCACCCGCGCGTGAACATCCTCCAGCCCGGCCCGGGCGTGGGTGGCCACTGCATCGCGGTCGACCCGTGGTTCATCGTCGACGCCGCCCCCAAGCGAGCACAGCTCATCCGGACGGCGCGCGAGGTCAACGACGCCAAGCCCGAGTACGTGATCTCGCGGGTCAAGGCGCACGCCGACCGGTTCAAGGCGCCGCGCATCGCGGTGCTCGGCCTGGCCTTCAAGCCGGACATCGACGACCTTCGCGAGTCGCCCGCGCTCGCGATCACGACCCGCCTGGCCGACGAGATCGAGGGCGCGACGATCTACGCGGTCGAACCGCACATCCTTGAGCTGCCGCGGGTCCTCGCCGACCGAGCTGACGTCCGGCTGACGAACCTCAACAGCGCCGTCGACGACGCCGACATCGTCCTGGTGCTCGTCGACCACACCGAGTTCAAGCAGGCGGACCGCAAGCCGCTTCGTCTGCGGGAGAAGATTGTCATCGACACGAAGGGAGTCTGGCGTTGACGAACGAGCGACTCAATTCGGATGAAAACGAAGTGGTGCGGCTACGATCAAAGCTACGCCGTGCTAACGACAAGTACCGTGTCGCCATGGAGCAAGATCGCGCCATCAAAGACCGTTTGGCCCAACTCGAATCACGCCTAGATGCTCTTCAGCGCGAGGTTGCCCTTCGAAGCGATATCGAGCGCGAACTCGTGCAAGACCTGGTATCCGCCCGGGTGGCGCTCGCAAACCTGCGTTCAGGGCGAGCCGTAACCCTCTCGCGAGCTCTCCGAAAGGCACGCTCCGCACGGAAGGCAATCCAGCTTCCAGCGACGGTGATCCGCGTAATCCGAGAGCGCAAGAGGCACCCGTCCGAACAAGACATGCAGGCACTCGTCAAGAGGGAACTCGACGCCCATAAGGCAAAGATCGCGGCGGCCCTCGGATCTACCGACGTGAGGGCCCTCTACCCGTCTGTAACCGAATCAAAGCCGGAAACAACGAGGCGCGCGAAGCGTCGCGGTAAGGTGCTGGCGGGGCTGGCCGCAGCTTCGAAACCACGCGCAGCCGTGATCGTCGACGACTTCACTCGCACGGGAATCGATCCGGAGTGGGAGACAACCCATCTAACACCCCAGGAGTGGCGCGACCAGCTGGAGCGCGCCGATCCCCAACTGCTGTTTGTTGAATCGGCATGGAGAGGTGTGGACAACCTCTGGGAGAACAGGATCGGTCATGTGCCGCCAGAATTGCTCGACATCTTGCGTTGGTGCAATGATCGTGGCGTTCCCACTGCGTTCTGGAACAAAGAAGATCCCGTCCACTTCTCGACGTTCCTCAATGTAGCGTCGAGGTTCGACCACGTATTCACGACAGATATCGAGATGATACCTGCGTACCGCACAGCGCTGGGCCACGACCGAGTATGGCTCATGCCGTTTGCCGCGCAACCGCTTCGCCACAACCCCATCGTAAACGCGCCCCGTAAAACCGCCATGATGTTCGCCGGAGCGTTTTACCGGAGGTACCCCGAGCGTAACCGTGACCTTGAGGAGCTCGTTGCTGGCGTGGCGCCGATCCTAAAGATCGACATCTTCGACCGCAACTTCGACAGTAGCGACGATAACTACAGGTTTCCTGATTCGTATCGACCACTTATCAGGGGAACTCTCTCGCCGGACCTGGTCCATCACGCGTACCGCGAGTACGAGTACGGTCTGAACCTGAACTCGGTAAAACAGTCGGGCACAATGTTCGCGAGACGAGTTCTCGAACTCATGGCTAGTGGAACTCTCGTCATCGGCAACTACTCACGTGGCGTCCGAGCGATGTTTGGCGAATTGACGACTTCAGTAGATATCGGTGAGGAAGCCGCCAAGCGAGTGAGAGAGCTGGTGAGCGAGCCGTTATCAGCACGTCGCCTTCGCCAGGTGGCTTTGAGAAAGGTCCTCCAAGAACACACCTACGAGGACAGGCTCGAGTACTTGCGTTCCCGAGTGCTCGGCCGGGAGTACTCGGGGTACCGCCCAACAGTTCTCGTGCTTGGTGTCGCAAACTCTCAAGCGGAGGCACTTCTTTTCGAGAAGCAAGTTCGGGCCCAGCGTGGCGTGAACGTGGTACCGATTGCCGTGGTCCCCGAAACTGAGACGAGCGGATTGGGTGGCCTCTCGGACGCCCTTCGCTGCTATTCAAGATCTGAGATCAGCCGCCTTCGAGTCGAAGAACTCGTGCCAGCTGCGGAGTTCGTTGCGGTCTGGAGAATGCCGGACTATCACGGTCCTAGCCTCCTGCTCGATTTGGTTCTCGTTTACCGTTATGCTGACTGTGAAGCCGTAGGGATCGCGGGTGGATTTGAACTGAGAGACAATCAGGTAGTTGAGCAGCATGGGACCCGCTACGGCTCCTCCGCGACCCGGCTTCTCAGAGCGCCAGCCATTCGCCTGTCCACCTTCACCGGAACAGCCCTCTCGGTTTCCTCCCTCCTGGAGTACGAGAAACTGGATCTTCGCGGTTTCGCTGCCGAGATTTTTGGCTATTGCCAAGTCCCTGCTGGTCAACTCCTCGACTCTGAGTCGGCCGCCAACACCGTAGACGCGGAAGTCCACGACGCAGGAATCACTCTCGCGACGCTGTACGGGCAGGCGGAGGCGTTGGCGGCGCTGCCATCTGAATCAGGGCTTGTTGCGCCCAGTCGGCAACATGTAACATCGGGCTTCGCAGATTTCAATCGTGCTTCAGTCTCGACCCGCGCCGTCGGACACACCGTTGAGATCGAATCCCGCCTTGAACCCGGAGCTCACGACTATCTCTTCTCTCGCGAGAGTCACGAGATCGCAGACGTGGGGAACGAAGGGGTGGTCGAGCTTCACGTTGAGTGCGGCCCTGGTCTCAACACCCAGGTTGCCGTCATCTACTACGACCGAGAAATGAACCGGATCGGCTCCTCGGTACACTTCACGAACCAGAACGTCACGAGCAGGGTGCCATCCGGCGCGCGTACGTTGCGCCTTGCTGTACGGGTCTCGGGTGAAGGACGCGCAACCCTTCGTTCGGTAGAGTTCGCGCACCGGGCCACCACGCCAGCATTCGTCCGCCTGCGTGGAGCCGCCCTACTCGTCACAAACGTATATCCGTCGCACCGAGACCGCTACCGGAATGGATTCGTACATTCGCGCGTTCTTGCCTACAAGAACGCCGGAACGATTGTAGACGTCCTATCCGTTTCAGACGGACGGCCGTACGAGACATACGAGCACGAGGGCATTGACGTACACGTGGGATCGGTCGGCCTGCTGGAGCGTGCACTCGAGCAATCCCCTGAGCACGTTCCAGTACTCGTACACTTTCTCGACGAGTCAATGTGGCAGGCTATTAGGAAGTTGGGCAGAACTCGTCGTGTGATCGTCTGGCTGCATGGCGCCGAAGTTCAGCCGTGGTGGCGAAGGGCCTACAACTATAGTTCAGACGAGGATCTCGCGCAGGCCAAGGTCGCTTCTGGCGCTCGCCTACGGTTCTGGCGCGAGGTGTTTTCAGAGCGTGAAATCAACACTCATTTTGTGTTCGTATCGCAGTACTTTGCGGACGAGGTTATGGAGGACGTGGGGATTTCGCTTGAGGCGACGAGATACAGCGTCATCCACAACCCGGTTGATACAACACTGTTCTCATACAAGACCAAAGACCCCGAAGACAGGCTGCGGATCCTCTCGGTCCGACCGTACGCATCGGCGAAGTATGCAAATGATCTGAGCGTGGCCGCCGTTGAGTTACTTCGAAATGAACCCGAGTTTGAGCAGTTGGAGTTTCGATTCGTCGGTGCTGGGAGACTCTTCGAGTCGACGGTCGGGGGACTGCGAGGGCTTTCGAACGTGAGACTGGACGAGACGTTTCTGTCGCACAGCGAGATTGCACGTCTTCACAAGGACTTCGGTATATTTCTGGTACCAACAAGAATGGACGCACAGGGCGTATCACGGGATGAAGCAATGTCGTCAGGGCTTGTTCCTGTAACTACTCGCGTTGCGGCCATCCCGGAGTTTGTGGACGATGGCTCGGGCATCCTGTGTGAGCCGGAGAGCCCGGCCTCTCTCGCAGCCGCCATTTTGAGACTGGTTCGGGATCCTGAGCTCTTCATGCGGCTTTCTGATGGCGCTGCGCGACGTGTACGGAGCCAGGTCGCGAATTCGCTCATTGTCGAAGCCGAGTTGAACCTGATTGGAGCGTCGGATGCCTAAGTCGACACGCATCTTTGTGCTTGGGTCTTGTGTCACTCGTGACGCTTTCGAACTCGATACCACTGGCGAGCTTACGCTCGTAGGCTACTTCGCGCGAACTTCTCTCGGTAGTGCGTTCCGACGCAAGGCTGTCAGTGGCGTAGATACGAGCACGATCGCGTCGGCGTTCCAGCGACGGATCGTCGAATGGGATCTGACCAAGTCACTTGAGGAGACTCTTCGGAGCTCCGATTTCGATCTTATGGTCTACGATCCCATCGATGAGCGATTTGCACTCGCAGATTTCGGCGCTGACGGCATCGCCACGGTATCGAATGAGTTCCTTTCTGCATCGAGCAGCGTTCCATACACTACGGTTAAATCTGGGACGGAGGAATTTACCCGGCTTTGGACGACGGGTTGGTATCGGCTCCTCGCCGTTCTCGATGCCCTTGGCATGAGATCCCAGCTTCGTGTCAACCGCGTGTTCTGGGCGGAGGAGTGCGAAGGAAGCGCTTCTTTCGGGGATTCCTACTCAAGCAATGGAATCGCCTATGCGAACAATTTCTTGGGTGAGCTATACTCAATCATGGAGCAGGATCTGGAACCGTCGCAGTTCATTCGTTACCCTGCGGGGCTATTTATCGGCGATGCAAGGCATAAGTGGGGCCCGTCACCATTCCATTACACGAAGGCTTTCTACCTACATTTCCTTTCTCAGATCGCGTCGGACGCTCCTCCCCCACCGGCGGTCCGACACATCGAAGACGCGGTGTGGGAGCACATGGGTGCGACGGCTGCTGAGCGAGTACGTGGTCCGAACAGCGCCGTAGTTGACGCTCCAGTACGCCACTACGTTCACACGTACTTGAAGCGGCACCTGGTCTACGGCGTTCATGAACGACCCCTTTCCCGCCGCATCGTATTCGTTTTCCCAGGCCTCGATTCGACGCCTGGCTTTACAAGAATGTCATACGAGCACTTTGGGGCAGAGTTGGACGCAACCGTGGTCCACCTGAAGGATCACTTTGGAGCGCACGGCTGCTATTTGCTGAGTGTCGCCGGGGACAGCCAGATCCGAAATGTCGTGCTGTCCCTGGTTCGGGAGTTGATTGCGCGGTATTCGGTACCACCGGAGGGTGTCTACTTTGTGGGCACGTCTAAAGGTGGCACTTCCGCTCTCGCCTATGGCCTGATGCATGGGAGCGGACGTGTGATTGCGGGGGAACCGCAAGTTGCACTTGGGAATTTCCTGTATCATTCCGCTGATCAACTCGAATGGCAGAGGAGTATCGCGTACGCCATCTTCGGACGGGTGGACCCGCGAGATCGGGAAAATGCAGACGGCCTCCTCCCGGCTATCTTCAACCAGTACGGTGCACGCTTTCGAGGTTCAGTTTCTGTTCTCGTGGGCGCGGGAACTGGATACGAGCCGACGCACGTGGAACCACTCGTCGGGTTGGCCCTGGAACAGGGGCTATCCCGCAGGATCGAAGTTCGCAGAGGCTTATACTCGCGGCCTGAAGGCGTCGCCGATCACTTTATCTACCGGATCTATGCTGAACTTATGGGCTAGGTTGCCGTCTTCGACTGTTTCGCCCAACCTGGGCGCGACGAGCCTCGTCGTAGGCTTCGGCCGGCACGCGCAGATTCCACGGCGTGACTAAGATCGGCAGACCAAGCTCGACCGCACCACACCAATCTGCGTAGCGCAACGCCGGGGTCGTAGACCTGAGCTTGGACGCGTCTAGGTCGTGGCGGGCTGGGCGCGATGCTTGGCACCGAGCTCGGTCGGTCCAATCGCTAGCGGGTGTGGGTGCCATCAGACCGCCAATTCCTTCGCAAGGGCATCGTTGTGGTGTGGACCCGCCTCCTCCGTCTTGGCGACGATCGACAATCAGCGTCTCGCCGCGTGCGGTTCGGCGCGTTCCAACGTGGGCACGGCCCCTCGATTGGTGCGCGCGACATCGTCATCAATGGCAACGCGTACTGGCTTTAACGTGCGGCCCTGGACGTCACAAGCCGGCCAAGCCCACCGATTAGGAAGTCTCTGCGGACGCCTCGGTCGAGTCGCGCTCTATGTCGGGTCCCACGCTGTACCTTGGACTATGCGGGGAATGAACCCACGCCAGTTGGCGGACTCGGTCAGACCTTGATGAACGCACGTGCGGTCAAGCAGATGTCTCGCATTCCGAGTGGCTCCGCAAACAGAAGAGCCCGGATTTCGGTGAGCTGGCAGATCACGACGCCGCCGCTGGCGAGGTGGCAACAAGGCTAGCCCGCCCTCCGGCCCAGGAATTACCGGGTTCCGCTCAGATAGCACGGAGCTGCCATCGCATCGAATCTCGCCCGTCAAATGGCACCTGAATCGAGGTCGTGTCAGCACACTCCTGGAAACCGAAGCCGACTAGGCTTGTCTCTTTCGGGCTGTCCCCTTCTCCAAATACGCTCGCTGGCGCATGCTTCGGGAAGTGAAGTTCGAGTCCCCGCATCGAATGCGGGTGCCGGAGTTGGTAGAGTACATCGCCATTCGGCGTACGACTTGTTTGAAATGTTACGCCCGGCCCGAGATGCACCAGGAGGTATGCAGGTTCGGTTTTGGGACCAGAAACGCGTTCTGCGATCGCGAGATCAAGTCGATCGGTGCGACCCTCGATGCTGCGCCTGACCGTGACGCCAGCGTAGGCTGTGTGTGACGCAGAGAACCTATATAGACCATCGTCGACGCTTCCCTTCGTCGTGCAGTTTACGTCGGCGGGGTCGATGTTGTAGTCTGCAGCATCCAGTACGACGGCGTTGTGGGCCCACCGCCCGCGCAGGTACGCCGGGATCGATTCTCGATATGCGTGCGAATAGAAACTAGGGTCGGTGAACCACTCTACCCCGGCAAACCACAACGCGATCGATGCGTTGTCTTCGTGCTTATGAGTCGAGTTCAGTCCGGAGTTCATCAGGATTATTGAGTACGGATCTTCGCTATCACTGCCATGCGCAATGGCGTATCCGGACTTTGGAAGCACGTGCACTTCGCTTCGTGCCTTCTGATGACCCCGGACACGGGACGGGTGCCCACGATAGGTATCGCCCTGGGCAGGAGTGGAACCGTCGGGATATGCAAACGCCTGGGAGAAGAGGTCCATGCGATCGGCGATATTGGAGAACTCGCTGGAGCCGACGTTCGCAAGCGAGGCGGCGATTCGCACGAGGCTCGTGACGCCTAGGTGGTAACCGATTGAGTTCTCTGTGAACACTGAGAACTTGCCATCGGTGCAGATTAGCTTTTCGAACTGATCACTCAGCCGTTCGAGAGCAACTCTGCGCCAGTGTTGGGCTTCGCGGGAATCGAACGCTTCTGATGCCATGAGAAGCGCGATATCCTGGAACCATGCGTGGTTGTGATAGCGCGTGACTTGGTTGGCGGCGTAGAACGCTTCGCTGACGAGTAGCCTGGCATGTTGCAGTATTGCATCGGCGATTAACCGGTGTGCAAAATGGCCAGTGTGGGCTCTCGTCAGGTCCAGTACGATTAGTAGCGAACTTAGGCGCTCGGCAGCTCCGTGGTCATACCAAGCGTACTTTGGGTCTGGGGATTCCGCCAGCATGTTCACTGAGATCCACTGCACGGCTATCTCCGAGATCGACTGGAGTGCCTTTTGGTCTGAAGATGCGTTTGCTTCCAGCGCGAGGAGAGCGAGTGGGTGAAGAGCGTTCCACGAGAATCGCAGGGTTGGGTTGCCATCCGTGCCTATCGGACTACGTGCGGACGGTTCCCAATCGACCCGAACACCGGGAAGAAGTGGGATCTGTGTCGACTCGATAAACGCCCTCAAGTCGTCCTTGTATGTGGCGGACTTGTCTCTTCTTAGTATCGACGAGGCGGCGACGTCGACGGCTGCCCGGAGGCGCGTTGACTGTCGAATCTCGGGCGAGGTGACGGAGCGCTTCTCCAGGAGGAGTATTTGTGTCACTTCGAGGGCGGCGCCGTTAGTTTTCGGTGTGCCCTTGATGAAGACGCGGACGTTGTCAACCAGCGGAGAGGATGGCCTAGGTGCTCCCTGCGCTTGCAGAACCAGGTCGTGAGAGAAGAATTGCGCGGTATTAGTTTGTTCCTGGCGAGCGTGACGTATCTTGATGTGGTGATACTGGCTGTCCTGTTGCCAGCCGATGGCCAGGTAGTGGATCTTTTCCCACCCCGATACACGGTACTCGATTGCAAGTCCATGGCTTGTCGCGCGCTCGACATTAAAGTGCACCTGAAGGTCGTGAACGTCGGACCCCCGTTTGAACTCTGCCGCGATCTTTGACTCGGAGTTCATACCTTCGGCCGACGTGCCACTTGTCCGGAACCTATGGGCCCCCTTGTTGACGCCGAGCAACTCGCTGGGCCAGGCCGCAACGATGTCGTCAACGGCGCATCCGGCGGATTCGAGCAACTCTGACATTGCCTGTTTTTCTCCTCAGGTCAGACGTCTGTTGGGATCTTGGTTCGGATAGAAGCGAGAGAAACTTCGGCTGCTCTGCCGTCGCCGTAGGGATTAGTGGCGCCAGACATGGCGGAGTAGGCGCGCGAGTCGGTGAGGAGGTGTGCTACTTCTCGCTCGATTCGTGCCTCGTCGGTGCCGATAAGGGACACCGTTCCAGCGGCGACCGCCTCAGGTCGCTCCGTGTTGTCGCGCATGACGAGGACCGGCTTCCCGAGGCTTGGCGCTTCTTCCTGAACCCCGCCGGAGTCGGAGATGATGACGGTGCTGAGCGCCATCAGGCGCGCGAACTCGCCGTAGGGGAGGGGCTCGGTGACGGTCACGTTCTCGATGCCTTCGAGCTGGGGGAGGACGGCCTCCCGCACGACGGGGTTGCGGTGCGCCGGGAGGACGATCTCCACGTCGGGGAACGACCGTGCGATGCGTGCCAGCGCTCGCCCTACGCCTTCCATCGCGCCGCCCCAGTTCTCGCGGCGGTGGGTGGTCACGAGAAGGATGCGCCGTCCCGACGCGGCGAGGTCCTCGAGGCGCGGGTCGGTGAAGGGGATCTCCTTGCCGACCGTGGCGAGCAGCGCGTCGATGACGGTGTTGCCGGTGACGACGATCGTCGAGTCGTCGACCCCCTCGGCGAGGAGGTTTGCTCGGCTGGTCTCGGTGGGAGCGAGGTGGAGGGCGGCGATCTGGGTCGTGATCTTCCGGTTCGCCTCTTCGGGGAAGGGGGACTGGATGTTCCCGGAGCGCAGACCTGCCTCCAGGTGCACGACGGGGATCTGCCGGTAGAACGCGGCGAGTGCGGCGGCGGTCGAGGTGGAGGTGTCGCCCTGGACGATGACGGCGGTGGGCTTCTCCTTCTCGAGGATCGGGTCGAGGCCCTCGATCACCCGCGCGAAGATCTGCGCCAGCGTCTGCCCGTGGCTCATGATGTCGAGGTCGTGGTCGGGGACGATGCCAAAGAGCTCGTTCACCTGGTCGAGCATCTCGCGGTGCTGGCCGGTCACGACCGTCACCGACTCGAAGTCGGGGCTCTCTTCGAGCGCCTTGATGACGGGAGCGACCTTGATCGCCTCCGGTCGGGTGCCGTAGACGGTCATGATGCGAGCGGTCATGCTTCTCTCTTCTCTGCTGCGGCCGCGTCCCGGCCGTGTCCCCGGACGTGCCGGGGGCGGTAGCTGCGCCCAGGGGACTCCTCCACCTGGACGTGCGTCTCGGTCTTCTCCGCGAGGGCGTCCTCGATGATCTTCCTCGCCTCGTCGGGCTTCTCCTTGGCGATCGCCCACGCCCACTTGCGGTAGCGCAATGCGACGTCCTCGGCCGAGCCGTCGAGCACGAGACGGCCGTAGTTGAGCCAGATCGCGCGCGTGCACGTCTCCTCGATGGTCTGCGCCGCGTGGCTCACGAGGAACACCGTGCCGGCGTTCTCCCGCAGCCGGTTCATGCGGGCCTCGCTGCGTTCCTTGAACGCGGCGTCGCCGGTGGCGAGGGCTTCGTCGATGAGCATGATGTGCGGGTTGGCGGCGGTCGCGATGGCGAACCGCAGCCGTGCGCCCATGCCCGAGGAGTACGTCTTCATCGGCAGGTAGATCGACTTGCCGAGACCGGCGAGCTCGACGACGTCGGGGATGGCTTTCTCGGTCTGCTCCGGGGTGAGCCCCATGGCGAGGCAGCCGAGCCGGACGTTCTGCTCTCCCGAGAGGTCGGGCACGAGCGCGGCGTTGACCCCGATGAGGACAGGCGTGCTCTCGGCGAGGACCCGTCCGCGAGCGGGCCGCTCGAGCCCGGCGATGATCCGCAGGAGCGTGCTCTTGCCGGAGCCGTTCTGGCCGACGAGGCCGATCTGCTCGCCCGAGCGCGCCACGAAGGAGATCCCGGAGAGCGCCCGCACGAGCACCATGGGCTGCTGACCGAGCACGGTCTTCGCGGCCCGGACGAGCCGGTTCGAGCGCCGACGCTCGGCCGCGTCCGTCGACGGGACGCGGTAGCGCACGTGCACGTCCTGGACCGCGACGGTGGCGGACGCGAAGGGGTCAGGCTCGGCCATAGGACTCCTCCCCGTGGTAGAAGAAGAGGAACCCCACGACGAGCGTCCCGACGGCCCAGGCGCCCAGCCCGAGCCACGACGACAGCGCCGGCGTCACGCCGTACAGCAGGCAGTCGCGCGCCATGTTCAGCACCATGAACATGGGGTTCGCCTCCATGAGGGCGAGCGCCGTCGGGTGGTCGATGAACTGGTCGTACGAGAAGAAGACTCCCGATCCGTAGAGCCAGAGCCGCATACCGAAGCTGATGAGCTGGTTGAGGTCGGGTACCACGGCGACGCACCGCGCCAAGAACAGCGCCAGGCCGGTCGTGAACAGCACCTGGAGCGCGAGCACGGCAGGGACGAGCACCACACGCCAGGTGAACACCTCTGCCGGCGGAAGGACCGCGAGGATCACGACCATCGCGGCGAGGACGGGGATCATGTCGAGCATCCCGCGCAGGATCACCGAGATGGGCAGCGATGCCCGGGGGAACGCGAACGCTCGGATGAGGTTGCGGCCAGACTTGATGGAGTTAGCCCCGCTCGTCACGGTCTTCGTCGTGAACGAGAAGAGGAACACGCCGACGATGAGGTAGCCGAGGAAGTTGTCGATGCCCCGTGACGACTTCAGGAGCAGGCCGAAGATGAGGAAGTAGGTCAGCCCGTCGAGCACGGGCTTGAGCACGAGCCACACGGTGCCGAGCAGGTTCTCGCGCGTCCCGCTCGTCACCTTCGCGCGGGCCTCGGCCCACAGGAAGTGCCGACGGTTCCACAGCTGCCCGAGGTACACCCCGAGCGGCGGACGTGCCCCGACGCGGGTGAGCCGACCCGCGGAGACGACCTCCGTCGTCGACGGCGGGCCTGCGAACAGCATCGAGTACAGGTCCCCGCGAGGGGACCTGCTCTCGGTGGTGCTCGTCTCTCCGGTCATCGCGGCATCCTAGGATCCCGTCGGCGCGTACGCCGTGCCGTACGTCGCGACGTAGGCGTCGAGCGTGTCCGTGCGCACCGCGTCACCGAGCGCGGCGGTCTGCTCCGCGTCCACGAGGTTGACCGACGCGCCGCCCCTCTCGCCGAACCCGGTGATCGGCACCATGAGCCCGACGACGTCCTCGCGCTCGAGCTCGGCCGCGAGCGGGACGAGCGCGAGCGCGTCGTCCACGTCGAGGTCGCCGGTGATCTTGACGTTGCGCACGAGCATCGGCACGAGCTCGGCGAGCACCTCCGGCTCGTCCGCCCGCTCGGCGATGCGGTCGAGCATCCCGACGACCGCGGCGCGCTGGCGCTCGGTGCGGTCGAGGTCGCCGAGGGGAAGCCGCTTGCGCTCGCGCACGTAGATGAGGCCGTCCGTGCCGGAGAGCGTGATGCGCCCCTCGGGGAAGTCGACGACGCGTCCCGTGCTCTGCACGGTCACCGTGCTCGCGTGCTGGTTGTCCACCTCGAACCCGTCGAGGGCGCGCGTGAGGGCGATGAACCCCGCGAAGTTCGACTGGACGACGTAGTCGATCTCCGCGCCGCCGAGCAGGCCGGACACCGTCTGGACGAGCGTGTCCGTCCCGCCGCGCGAGAACGCCGCGTTGATCTTGCCCTCGCCGAGCCCCGGGATGTCGACCCACATGTCCCGTGTGAAGGACACGAGGTACAGGTTCTGCCGGTCGGCGGGCACGTGGATCAGCAGGATCGTGTCGGCGTTGCCCGTGAGGTCGGCCGGGTCTCGTGAGTCCGTGCCGACGAGGAGCGCGTTCACCGGCCCCTCGGGCAGCGGGTCCGCCGGTCCTGTCGGCGTGGGCGTCGGGCTGGGAGCCGCGGAGCGCGTCGGCGCGGGGGACGCGCTCGTTGCCGACGGCGCTGGCTCCGGCGCCGCCGTCGTGCAGCCGGCGAGCAGTGCCGTCGCGACGAGGGCACCGAGGGGACGACGCAGGAGAGCGGTGCTCATCGCGTTCCTCCTGCCAGTGCTCGGGCGTACACCTCGCGGTACCGGGCCGTGTTCGCGGCCCACGTCCGGGTGGCCGCGAGCTCGCGACCGCGCGCCAGCATCCCACGATGCGCGTCGTGGTCGCCCAGGACGTCCGCCACGGCGGTGGTCCACGCGGCGACGTCGCCCGCGGGCACGAGGCGTCCCGCGGCACCGACGGCCTCGCGCAGCGCGGGGAGGTCGCTCGCGACCACCGGCCGGCCCACGGCCATCGCCTCGACCGGCTTGAGCGGGGTGACGAGGCGCGTCACGCGGTCGTCCCGGCGCGGGACGAGGACGACGTCGAGCGCCGCGAGGTACGTCGTGGCGAGGGCGCGCGGCACGCGCCCCGGCAGGATCGCGTGCTCGCCGAGCCCCAGCTCGTCGGCGAGGCGGAGGAGGCCGGGGCGGGCGACGCCGTCGCCCACCACGAGCGCCGTCGCGTCGACGCCGTCCGCCCGGAGCGCGGCGACCGTGCGCAGGACCGTGTCGAGACCCTCGTAGTCGACGACGCTGCTCACCGTGCCGACCACGGGCCCGCGCGCCGGGATGCCGAGGCGCTCGCGGGCGGCGTCGGGCGTGGGGTGCGCCGCGTCCAGGAGCGACGTCGGCACGGCGTTGGGGACCACCGTGACGCGGGAGCCCGGGACGCCGCGGCCGACGAGCTCGGCCCGCATGGTCTCGCTGAGCGTCACCACGTGGTCCGCGGCGAGCGCGAGCTCGGTCTCCTTCGCCCGGACGAGGGCGTAACGGCCCGAGGCCTCGGCGGCACGCCGCGCCTCGGGCGTGCGGTGCGACGCGGCCCAGGTCTCCTCGGGCAGGCCTCGCACCTCGTACACCCACGGCACGCCGAGGCGTCGGGCCGCGGCGCGCGCCGCCGCGCCGGTCGTGTGCGGGGTGGTGGCGTGCACGACGTCGGGCGCGAACCTCCGCGCCGTCCGCACCAGCAGGTCGACCTCGACCTCGGCACGCCGCGCCGGGTCGCCGTGCAGCACCCAGGGCAGCAGCCGCTCGTACCGCACGCCGTCCACGACGTCCGCGGCGCGTGCGCCGAGCACGCCGATCGTCACCGGGTAGGCGCCGCGCGTCGTCGCGGCCACCGCCAGCCCGTCCTCGTGCTGCGCGCGGAGGATCGCGTGGCTGCGCAGCGTGTACCCGCTCTGCGTGTGGGGGAGCGAGTTCGTCAGGTGGTGGAGCACCTGCGCCTGCCCGACGTCGCCCCGCACCGCGTGCGGCGAGGTCCCGGTGGCCGGGGGGTCGGGCCGGAGCGCGTCGACCTGGGCGCGGATCGCGCGGAGCGTGCGACGCTCGCTGCGGCCCGACGCGCTGGCGCGATCGAGCGCGTCCACGTCGCCCGCCTGCCAGAGCGCGCGCAGCCGGGCGGGGCCGGGGTGGGGGACGCCGTCGAGCAGCTCGGGGTGGCCGACCGCGACGGCGACCTCGGCGGCCACGCGGCGCGCGAGCCGCGACCCGGGCGCGCGGAGCACCGCGGCGACGGTGCGGGCCGCGTCGTCGGGGGAGCCGTCGAGGAAGAGGCCGAGCGCACGGCGCGCGGACGGGTCGCGCGCCACGAGGAGCAGGCGGACGACGCCGCTCCGGACCGGGGCGGGCGCGCGCCGTGCGGCCTGGATCCCGAGCCACACCGGGTCGTCGACGACGGCGCGCGCCCCGAAGGACAGCGCGAGGACGAGGGCGCGGACGGCGTCGCGCGGTGCCGCCGCCCTCATCGACGCAGCCCGTCGAGCAGCTCGACGTAGCGGGCCGCGAGCGCGTCGTCGTCCGCGTTGAGCGCGACCCACTCCTGGGCGGCGGGACCGATCTCCGGGACCGAGCCCGCGGCCACGAAGCCGGCCCAGAGCGCGGCCAGCGCCTCGACGTCCCCGGGCGGGACGACGTCGCCCGCCTCGAGCGAGAGCACGAGCTCCGCGGCCTCGCCCGCGAGGCACGCCGTGACGTGCCGACGCGTCGCCATCGTCTCGTAGAGCTTCGAGGGCACCGTCCACTGGAACGGCTCCCAGTCGCGCAGCGACACGAGCACGGTGTCGGCCCACGCGTACAGCGCGGGGACGTCCGTGTGCGGCACACGACCGAGGAACGTCACCGGTGCGCCGAGCGTCGAGGCGAGGGCCTTGAGGTGGGGGATGTCGGCCCCCGCGCCGGCGAGGTGCACCTCGAGCGGCACGCCCCGCGCGGCGAGCGCGGCGGCGGCCTCCACGACGACCTCGAGACCCTGCGACCGGCCGATGGTCCCCACGTAGACGGCGCGCAGCGGCCGGTCCGGGCCCAGGGGGTGGGCGTCGTCGTCGGGCAGGGCGTCGACCTCGTCGTCCACCTTGTCGGCGAGGCGGTCGGTGAACGCGGTGCCGTTGCGCACGACCCCGACGTTCGGGGCGCCCCGGCTCTCGACGACCCCGGCGAACGTCTCCGTCGTCGTCACGACGAGGTCGCTGCGGGTCTGCAGCCGGACGATCGCGCGGTGCGCGAGCGCGACCACCGCGGACCGCGCCCGGCGGCCGGACCCGTCGGCGACGACGCCGGCCGGGCGGATGAGGTCGGGCCACGCGTCGCGCATCTCGACGACGAAGCGGGCGCGGAAGAGCCGGGCCAGGGCCCACGCGGCGAACATGCTGGGGATGCCGGGCACGGTGCCGACCACGACGGTCGGGCGGTGCGCCCGGGCGCGCAGGTGCCGCCACCCGAGGACGACCGAGTGGGCAGCGGCGACGACGTGGTCGGCCGTGCGGGACACGAGCGACGACGAGTGCTCGCGATAGCGGACGCGCAGGATCCGCTCGCCGTGGCGGCCGCGCTGGACGAGCCCGGGGCGCAGGTGCGCGTGCTCGGGGTCGAGCACGCCGGCCGGGTAGTGCGGGGGCGGAGCGAGGACGGTCACGCGGAAGCCCGCGCCGACCAGGCGGGGCACGAGTGCACCCCAGCGGCGCTGCGGCGCGCCCGTCTCGGGCTCGTAGTGGTGGGTGACCAGGAGGAGGTGGTCGTGCCGGTCCCGGCGCCGCGGTCGGGGCGCCGGTCGACGGCGCGCGCGAGCGTGCCGTGCCGCACTCGTAGACATGTCGCCCCCTGCGATCGACGGCTCTCCGGGGCGCGCCCTCCGCCGGTGCCTTCCTGGAACTGAGCGGTACGAGAGTACCGCTCTGGAACGTGGTGAAGTCGTGAGACGGCCGAGCACCGAGGGTGAAGAGGCCGGCGCAGGCGCTCGAAACAGCCGTCGAAGCAGGTCGCGCGCCGTAGGATGCCTGCCGTGGCCGACACCCTGTTCCCGGACCCCTCGCCCGAGCCGCGTGCCGACCGGCGGCACGCGCGCCGTCGTCGTGGAGGCCGGACGGCGCTCGTCGTGCTCGTGTCGCTCCTCGCCGTGCTCGTCCTGGCCGGCGTCGGGGGCGCCTGGTGGTTCCAGCGCCAGCTCGACGGCAACATCGAGAAGCTCGCCGACCCGTTCGAGGGCCTGGAGAACCGTCCCGACCCGGCACCGAGCGACCCCGAGGTCGCGACCGAGGCCGTGAACTTCCTGGTGCTCGGCTCCGACAGCCGTATCTCGGCGGGGGACCCCTCCCAGTGGGAGGCGGGCGCGCAGCGCACGGACGCGATCATGCTCGTGCACCTGCCGGCCGACCGGCAGACGGCGCAGGTGGTCTCCATCCCGCGCGACGCGTGGGTCCCGATCCCCGGTCACGGGGAGGCGAAGATCAACGCCGCCTTCTCCTACGGTGGCCCGCCCCTCATGATCCAGACGGTCGAGGACCTCACCGGGGTGCGGATCGACCACTTCGCCGTGACCGACTTCGAGTCCTTCACGACCCTCACCGACGCGCTGGGCGGCGTGCAGATCCGCATCCCGGAGGACATCGGCGACGGCAAGAAGGTGTTCTTCGAGGCGGGCGTGCACCAGATGACGGGCGAGGAGGCCCTCACCTACACGCGTCAGCGCCACGGCCTGGCGAACGGCGACTTCGGCCGCGTGCAGCGCCAGCAGAACTGGATGCGCGCGATGCTCGGCAAGATCAACAACAACCGCAACGACGTCGCGATGATGACGCGCTTCTTCACCGCGGTGAGCGAGTCGGTGGCGACCGACGACGGCCTGACCATCGACGAGATGCGGAACCTCTACATGAGTGCCCGCGGTCTGAGCACGAACGACGTCACGTTCATGACGGCGCCCAACTCCGGGACCGGGCGCAGCGCCGACGGGCAGTCGATCGTCGTGCTCGACCGTGCCCGGTTCGACCCGCTCATGGCGTCGATCGCGAACGACTCCGTCGGGGACTACCTCGTCCAGAACGCCGAGGCGCTCGAGGTCCTGCCGCCCACGGTCAAGTGATCGGGCGCCGGTGACCGACCGCTCCAGCAGCCCGCAGCGCAGCGTCCTCGTCCACGGGAGCTGCGTCACCCGCGACGCGTTCGCGCTGCCGGAGGAGACGCGGTTCCGCCTCGCCGACTACTACGCACGCAGCTCGCTGGCGTCCGCGTTCGCGTCCGAGGGGCTCTCCGGGGTCGACGTCGCCCGCGTCGAGTCCCCGTTCCAGCGCCGCATGGTCGAACGGGACCTGGGGAAGGACTTCGCGGCGCGGCTCGGGACGACGGACGCGGACGTCGTCGTGCTGGACCTCGTCGACGAGCAGTACGACCTCGTGGTCGGGTCGGACGGCGGGGTGGCGACGCGCTCCATGGAGTTCCTGCGGGCCGGCGGCGACGGCGTGCCGTCGCGTCGCGTCGCGTCGGGGTCGCCGGAGTTCCTCGTCCGGTGGGAGGCCGGCTGGGCTGCGCTCGTGGCCACGGCACGCCGGCAGGGCCGGCTGGGCCGCGTCGTCGTGCACGAGGCGTACTGGGCGCGGGGCGACGCGGCGGGCGGGGCGTTCGACCAGCAGCGCGTCGAGTCGGCGAACCGCACGCTCACCTATCTCTACGCGCGCATGCGCAAGGACCTGCCCGAGGCGCGCTTCCTCCGGGTCCCGGACCGGCTCGTGGTCGGCGACCCGTCCCACCGGTGGGGCCCGTCGCCGGTCCACTACGTCGAGGACTACTACCGCGCCTTCCTCGACCTCCTCGACGAGGCGACGCGCGCCGCCGTCTGACGCGGGTCCCGGCAGGCTGCCGGCCCGCCGCGGGGACGCGGCCCCCGCGGAGCCGGGCTCTCGCGGGAAGGGTCAGGCGACGCCGTCGAGGACGACGACGCCGTCCTTGAACGCCACGCCGCTCACGCGCGCACCCGGGGTGCGCGCCTGGAGGAGGCGCTGGACCTCGAGGGCGACGCGCGCGTCCGGGAGCACCCGCACGGACCCGGCGGGGAGGCCCTTCGCCGCGACGACGGACTCGATCCGGCTCGCCGCGAGACCGAGGAGCTTGTGCGCGGGCAGGCCGCCGGCGCTCGCGTCGACGGAGATCGTCGCGACGCCGTCCTGCACGTCGACCACACGCAGCGTGGCGCGGACCGTCGGGGCGAGACGCGTCGCGAGCCGGAGCGGCGCGGGCAGGCGCTTCACCTGGCGCGGGTCGGCGACGACCTCGAGCGCGTCCCCGCGACCCGACACGGACGTGACGAACGAGGGGAGCCTGCGGCCCATGAGGCCGAGCAGGTGGAGCGTCTCGGCGAGGGTCAGTTCCTGGTGCACGGCGCACACCCTAGCGGACGTGCGGGACGTCTCGGACGCCTGGCCGTGACGGGCGTCTCCGCCCGCAGACCTTTTCTTACCCAAGGTAATGAGTTAGGGTAACTATCATGCCTGCTGCGGACCTCACTGCTCCTACCCGGAACCAGTACCGGCCCGCGACGCTCGGCGGCGACCTGCGGGTCGCGCTCACCCGGATCTCCCGGCGGCTGCGTGCCCAGCGCGGCGAGGCGGACCTCCCCGAGGGGCGGTTCGGCGTCCTCACCGTCCTGCACAAGCACGGCGCCATGTCGCCCAGCGAGCTCGCGGAGCACGAGCGCGTCCGGCCGCCGTCGATGACCCGCGCCGTCAACGCCCTCGTCGAGATGGGTCTCGTCGAGAAGGGGGAGCACGCGAGCGACCGCCGTCAGGTCGTCGTGCGCCTCACGGACGCCGGCGTGCGCGAGGTCAAGGAGACGCGGCGCCGCCGGGACGCGTGGCTCACGCAGCAGCTGTCCTCCCTCACCCCTGACGAAAGAGAGACCTTGGCCCGCGCCAGTGAGCTGTTGACCCGGATCGCCGCCCGATGAGCACCACGTTCTCCTCCCTCCAGTACTACAACTACCGCGTCTGGTTCGGCGCCGCGCTCGTCGCGAACGTCGGCACCTGGATGCAGCGCGTCGCTCAGGACTGGCTCGTCCTCAGCGACCTCACCGACAACTCCGGCGTCGCCGTCGGCGTCGTCACCGCGCTGCAGTTCGCGCCCGTGCTCGCCCTGTCCGCGTGGGCGGGCCTGCTCGCCGACCGGCTCCCGCGCCGTCGGCTCCTCATGGCCACCCAGGGCGCGATGGGGCTGCTCGCGCTCGGCCTCGGCGCGCTCGTGCTGTCCGGGAACGTCGAGCTGTGGCACGTCTACGTGTTCGCCGGCCTGCTCGGCGTCGTCTCGGCGTTCGACAACCCCGTGCGCCAGACGTTCGTCGCCGAGATGGTGCCCGCCGACAAGCTCTCCAACGCCGTCGGGCTCAACAGCGCGTCGTTCAACGCGGCGCGCCTCGTCGGGCCGGGCGTCGCGGGCCTGCTCATCGCGGCCGTCGGCTCCGGCTGGCTGTTCATCATCAACGGCGTGACGTTCGGGGCGACCATCCTCGCGCTGCTGTACATGCGCACGCGCGAGCTCCACGTGCTGCCGAGCGCCCCGCGAGAAAAGGGTCAGATCCGCGAGGGCATCCGGTACGTGCGCGGACGGACGGACATCATCGTCATCATGGTCGTCGTCGGCGTCGTGTCGACGTTCGGGCTCAACTTCCAGCTCACGTCCGCGATGATGGCGAAGGTCGAGTTCGGCATGGGTCCGGGGGAGTACGGGATCCTCGGGTCCATCCTCGCGATCGGGTCGCTCACCGGGGCCCTGCTCGCCGCGCGCCGGGAGCGCCCGCGCGTCCGGCTCGTCATCGGGTCCGCGTTCGGGTTCGCCGTCGCCACGGGGGTCATGGCGCTCATGCCCACGTACGCGAGCTTCGCCGTCGCGTGCATCCCCGTGGGGCTCGCGTCGCTCACCATGATGACCGCGGCCAACTCGACCATCCAGATGTCCGTGGACCCCGTCATGCGCGGCCGCGTCATGTCGCTCTACATGATCGTGTTCCTCGGTGCGACGCCCGTCGGCTCCCCGCTCGTCGGCTGGATCGCCGAGGCGTGGGGCCCGCGCTGGGCGATCGGCGTCGGGTCGATCACCGCCGCGCTCGTCGCGGTGGGCGCCGCCGTCTGGGCCGTGCGCAACTGGCACCTCGAGGTCCGGTACCGCGTCCTGCAGCGCCCGCACCTCGTGGTGCGCTACCTCGACGCCGGGACCCCGACCGACCGTTCCGCCCGCGCCGAGGCGCGGCGCCGGATCGAGGCCGAGGACGCGCAGGAGGCCGCCCGGGCGGCCTGACGCCGCCCCTCCCGCCGAGCCACGAGGCCGGTGCCGCCCTGGTCTCCCGGGCGGCACCGGCCTCGTGCTGGGCGCGGACCTCGGTCGCGCTCGTCAGCCGAGGTGGTCGACGACGTGGTCCACGCACGCGGTGAGGGCGCGGACGTCGTCGGGCTCGATCGCCGGGAACATGGCGACACGCAGCTGGTTGCGGCCGAGCTTGCGGTACGGGAAGACGTCGAGCACGCCGTTCTCGCGCAGCGCGGCGACGACTGCCGTCGCGTCGATCGCGTCGTCCAGGTCGATCGTGCCGACGACCGTCGACCGCTCCGCCGGGTTCGCGACGAAGGGCGTCGCCCACTCGCGCGAGTCCGCCCACCCGTAGAGGTGCGCGGCCGACTCGGCGGACCGGGCGGCGGCCCACTCCAGACCCCCGTTGCCCAGGAGCCACTCCACCTGCTCCGCGAGCATGACGAGCGTCGCGATCGCGGGCGTGTTGAGCGTCTGGTCCTGGCGCGAGTTCGCCGCCGCCGTGCGCAGCGACAGCGACTCCGGGACCCAGCGCGTGCCGCTGCTCTCGACCTCGTCCGCGCGCGCGAGCGCGTCGGGCGAGCACAGCGCGAGCCACAGGCCGCCGTCCGACCCGAAGACCTTCTGCGGTGCGAAGTAGTAGACGTCGGTCTCCGCGACGTCCACGGGGATCGCGCCCGCGCCGGACGTGGCGTCCACGAGCGTGAGCGCGCCGCGCTCGCGCGAGCCGGGGACGCGGCGCACGGGTGCCATCGCGCCGGTCGAGGTCTCGTTGTGCGGCCACGCGTGCACGTCGACGTCGTCGGCGGGCTCCGGGAGCGCGACGGTCCCCGCAGGGGCCGAGATCACCTGGGACGGCTCGAGGAACGGCGCGGCGGTGGTCGCGGCGGCGAACTTCGCGCCGAACTCGCCGAACGCCGCGTGCTGCGCCCTCGAGCGGACGAGGCACGCCGTCGCGACGTCCCAGAACGTCGTGGAGCCGCCGTTGCCCAGCACGACCTCGTAGCCGTCGGGCAGCGCGAACAGCGTGGCCAGGCCCTCGCGCGTGCGGCGCACGAGCGACCGGACGGGCGCCTGCCGGTGGGACGTCCCCAGCAGGGAGGTACCGGCGTCGGACAGCGCCCGGACCTGCGCGGCGCGGACCTTGGACGGCCCGGACCCGAAGCGGCCGTCGGCCGGCAGGAGGTCCGAGGGGATCGTGATCGAGGTGTTCGCGAGATCGGGCACGGCGTCACCCTACGCGCGCGCGGCGCGCCCCGGGAGCCTCGTCCACAGGCCGTGCGTCACCGCACGGCCCGCGCCGGGGGCCCGCGGGGAGGCGCGGGCCGCGAGCACCACGGGTGGCCCCGGGCGGCACCCCGGTCGGGTCACGGGCTCGCCATAGACTGACCCCCAGCGGCCCGCCGGTGCGGGCAGGCGCCCCGTGGAGCGACGACCGGGCGCCCCGAGCCGACGAGCGACTGGGAGCGTGACGTGACCGATCTGATCGATACCACCGAGATGTATCTGAAGACGATCTACGAGCTCGTGGAGGAGGGCATCGTCCCCCTGCGCGCGCGCATCGCGGAGCGCCTCGGCCACTCGGGGCCCACGGTGTCGCAGACGGTCGCGCGCATGGAGCGCGACGGGCTCGTCGTCGTCACGGGGGACCGCCACCTCGAGCTCACGCCCGCGGGCCACGAGAAGGCGACGCGCGTCATGCGCAAGCACCGGCTCGCCGAGCGGCTCCTCACAGACGTCATCAAGCTCGACTGGGAGTACGTGCACACCGAGGCGTGCCGCTGGGAGCACGTGATGAGCGAGCTCGTCGAGGAGCGGCTCCTCGGGCTGCTCGACCACCCGCACTTCGACCCGTACGGCAACCCCATCCCGGGCCTGCCGGAGCTCGGGGAGCAGCTCGAGGAGGTCGACTTCCTCGACGGCGTCGTGTCGCTCCCCGTCCACCTCGCCCAGCACGGTCTCGGCGGCGGCGAGGTGCGCGTCGTGCTCCAGCGGATCGCCGAGCCGGTCCAGGTCGACGTCGAGCTCCTCGCGCGGTTCGCCCAGGCCGGGGTGCTGCCGCGCCGCACGCTCGTGGTGCGCCCGGCGCCGGCCGGCGGGGTCACCGTGCAGGGAGAGGGTGCGCCGGTCGTCCTCGACCTGCCCGACGACGTCGCGCGCCACCTCTTCGTCGCCCGCGGATAGCCGCCCGTTCACCGGGGGAAACGCCGTGACCTGCGGCGATGCGCGGGGCCGCGTTCCGTCGTGATGGGAACGTGACTTTTGCCGAGGGGTCCTGTACGGTCGTCCTGCTCCGTCGGGATACCCATCTGGCGGAGACCTCGCGCGGAACGCCTAACCCTGTCACCGCGAGAGGCCCACGACGACCCGATGACAGGGACGGGGGACCCACTTCCGGGTGCTGGAGACAGCGCCCTTGGGGTGAAGCCCGACGGACTCCGGTCCGCCAGGCCGGGTGACTCTTCCACCCGAACCCGACAGCTGACCTCGCAGGCGTCCAGGAGAGGCAACAGTGACCGTGAGCACGACTCGCGCCCGCCACCGCGCGGCGCGGCGTCCCGTGACGCCACTCAGCACCATCGCCCAGGCCGCATCGGACCAGATGTCGAGCGTCGGTCGTCGTACCGCCGTCGTCGCCGCGTCCTCCGGCCTCATCGTCTCGATGATCGGCGCCGCCGCCCCCGCGACGGCCGCCCCGGTCGACAACGAGTCCGGCAAGCTCAACGCCGTCGACCTCAGCGCCCTCACCGCGCAGGCCCGCCAGGCCCTCGAGGCCGCCCCGGCCGTGACCGTCGCGGCCGACGCGGCGTTCACCATCGAGGAGGCCCCGGTCACCGTGACCCCGGCCCCCGAGCCGGAGCCGGAGCCGGAGCCCGAGCCCGTCCGCACCACGCAGACGAGCCGCACGCAGGAGCGCCAGTCCACGCAGTCGTCGTCGTCCGACGAGTCGCAGGCCTCGGCCCAGCAGGAGGCCTCCGTCGGCGCCCCGGCGTCGGCCTACGGCTCGTCGATCGTCTCGATCGCGGCCCGCTACGTGGGCGTCCCGTACGTCTACGGCGGCACCACCCCCGACGGCTTCGACTGCTCGGGCTTCACCAGCTACGTCTACGCCCAGGTCGGCATCAACCTGCCGCGCACGTCGGGCGCCCAGGGTTCGGTCGGCACCAAGGTGTCGCGCGACCAGGCGCAGCCGGGCGACCTCATCTGGACGCCGGGCCACATCGCCATCTACGCGGGCGACAACATGATGATCGACGCCCCGCGTCCCGGGAAGTCGGTCCAGTTCCGCCAGATCTGGCAGTCGAACCCCACCTTCATCCGCGTGGCCTGATCGCTCACCCGATCAGGACCCCCGCGGTCACTGGCTGGACGAACCCCGTCCGCTCGCACTCAGCGCGAGCGGGCGGGGTTCGTGGCATTCTTGACGTGTTCGTGACTCGTGGCAGACGGACGGCCGGGCCTGGTCTCGGCTAGGTTGGTCGTCCGATGGCACCGGGCCGTCGAGAGGAGAGTCGCTCATGACCCGCACGGAATCCGTCCTCGTCGGTGTCGACGGCTCGGCGCCGAGCCTCCACGCCCTGGACTGGGCCGCGGCGTACGCGCTGCGCGTGGGGTGGCCCCTCCACATCGTGTGCACCTACTCGTTGCCGTCGTTCACGGCGGCGTCGCTCGACGGCGGCTACGCGGCCCTCGACGACTCGGCCATCCAGGAGGGCGCGCGCGCCGTCCTGGAAGAGGCTCGCGCCCGCGCCGAGGGCGCCGGGGTCCGCACGACGGCGACGGTCACGACCGGCGACGCCGCGGGGGTCCTCGTCGAGATGTCGCGCGAGCACGCGCTCGTCGTCGTCGGCACGCGGGGGCGCGGCGGCTTCACCGAGCGGCTGCTCGGCACCGTCTCCTCGGCGCTGCCCGCGCACGCGCACTGCCCGACGGTCGTCGTGCCGTACCGCGCGGGCGGGAAGGACGACGAGGGTGGCGCGCAGGAGCTGCCGCCGGTGCGGGACCTGCGCCGGATCGTCGTCGGGGTGGACGGGTCGCCGTCCGCCGAGATCGCGCTGCGGCACGCGATCCGTCAGGCCCGCGCCTGGGACGCCGAGCTCGTCGCGGTGGCCGGTGTGCCCGTCGGTGCCGGTGCGGGTCTCCTCGCGTGGCTGCCGGCGTCGATCGACCACGAGCAGGTGCTGGCCGACGTCACCGAGGGGCTGAACGTCATCATCGACCGCCACGAGGCGGAGCACCCCGGGCTCACGATCAAGCGCATCGTCCTCGACGGCACGGGTGCCGAGCTCCTCACGGAGTTCTCCACGGCGTCCGACCTCATCGTCGTGGGCTCGCGCGGGCGGGGCGGTTTCCGCGGCCTGCTGCTGGGCTCCACGAGCCAGGCCGTGCTGCACCACTCCGCGTGCCCCGTCATGGTCGTGACCAAGAAGTGCGAGGACGACGAGCCGGCGGCCAAGGAGGGCTGAGCCGCCGGCCCGCCGGGGCACCACGGCGCGTGGTGCCCGGGCGGGCGGTCAGCTCCGGTTGCGGTACAGCCGCATGGTGATCGGGGCGAGGATCGCGGTGAGCACGACGGACGCCACGAGGACCCACACGATCCCCTCCGTCGCGGGCTCGCCCGCCATGAGCCCGCGCACCGCGGTGACGAGGTGCGTGACCGGGTTGACGTCGACGAAGCGCTGCAGCACGACGGGCATCGTCGACGGGTCGACGAAGATGTTCGACGCGAACGTGAGCGGCATGAGCACGAGCATCGACGTGCCCATGACGGCGTTGGGGGAGCGCAGCACGAGCCCGAGGGCCGTGAACATCCAGCTGAGCGCGAACGCGAACACGAGCAGCAGCACGATCCCCAGGACCACGCCGACGACGCCGCCCGGCGGGCGGAAGCCCAGCACGAGGCCGAGCGCGAGGGTCACGACCGAGGCGATCGTGTAGCGCACCGTGTCGCCGAGCAGCGCGCCGACGATCGGCGCGGGCCGCCACACGGGCAGCGACCGGAACCGGTCGAACACGCCCTTGCTGATGTCCGTGTTCATCGTGTAGCCCGTGTAGATCGTCGTGAAGAGCACCGCCTGCACGAGGATGCCGGGCAGCAGGAACTGCAGGTAGCTCTGCACGTCGCCGGCGAGCGCGCCGCCGAACAGGTACGTGAACATCAGCGTGAAGATGATCGGCGAGACCGTGACGTCGAACAGCTGCTCGGGCACGTGCTTGATCTTGAGCAGCGCGCGCCACGTGTACGTCAGGGTCGCCGAGACGGGCGACGGCCGGTCCGGTCGCCGGTCGAGCGCGACCGCCGCGCGCAGCGCGTTCGCCTCCGGGGCGCGCAGCTCCGCGGCGGTGGTCGTGGGGTCCGCGGCCATCAGGCCACTTCCTCGATCGTCTCGTCGTCGTCCATGGGCTGACCGGTGAGCGCGAGGAACACCTCGTCGAGGCTCGGCTGCCCCAGCGTGAACTCGGGCACCACGATCCCCTCGTCGCCGAGGGCGGGCAGGATCCGCGCGACGTCCGCCGCGCCGTCGTCGGGCACGCGCGCGGTGAACGCGTACGGGTCGTTCGCGAGCGTGATGTCCGTGCCGAGCAGCGCGCCCACGACCTCCGCGGCCCGGCCCCGCTGCGTCGCGTCGGCGAGGCGCAGGTGGACCGCGCCCTCGCCCACCGACCGCTTGAGCTCGGTCGCGGTGCCCTCCGCGATGACCTTGCCGTGGTCGATCACGGCGATCCGGTCGGCGAGCTGGTCCGCCTCCTCGAGGTACTGGGTCGTGAGCAGCACGGTCGCGCCGTCGGCGACGAGCACGCGCACGATGTCCCACACCTGGTTGCGGCTGCGCGGGTCGAGCCCGGTGGTCGGCTCGTCGAGGAAGATGACGCGCGGGCTCATGACGAGGCTCGCCGCGAGGTCGATGCGCCGCCGCATACCGCCCGAGTACGTCTTCACCTGGCGGTCGCCCGCGTCCCCGAGCCCGAACGCGTCGAGCAGCTCGGCCGAGCGACCGCGTGCCGTGCCACCCAGGAACCCGTACAGCCGCGCGAGCATGACGAGGTTCTCCGTGCCCGTGAGGTCCTCGTCCACGGACGCGTACTGCCCGGTGAGGCCGACGACGGAACGCACCTTGTCGGCGTCGTGCACGACGTCGTGACCGAGGACGCGCGCCGTGCCCGCGTCGGGGCGCAGGAGCGTCGCGAGCATGCGGACGGCGGTCGTCTTGCCCGCGCCGTTCGGCCCGAGGACGCCGAACACGGTGCCCTCGGGGATGAGGAGGTCGATGCCGTCGACCGCCTTGGTCACCGACTTCCCGGTCGTGAAGTGCTTGACGAGGCCGCGCGCCTCGACGGCGAGGTCGCCGCGTGCAGGTTCGGTCATGTCCCCTCCTGGCCGTTGCCGACGGGCCGCCCGGAGCGTCCGGGCCACCCACGCACCCACCGACCGCCCGGGCCGGCAGAACTCATCGGTCGTGCACCTCCTCCATCGTGCGCCGGACGAGGGGAGGCTGACCAGCGCGATGCGCCAGGAGCGAAGAGACGCGCCGGAACGAGGTAGAGCCCCCGGCCGCGAGGGAGAACCCGGGGGGCTCTACGTCGCGACCGGAGGCTCTACCTCGCGGGTCCGGGGCCGTCTACCGCGCGGCGTGCTCCGCGGCCGCGAGGAGGACGCACGTCGCGACGCCGTCCATCGCGACGCGGACCTCCTCGATCGGGGGGAGGGTCGGGGCGAGGCGGAGGACCTTGTCCTCCGGGTCCTTGCCGTAGGGGAACGGGGCGCCCGCGGGCGTGAGCGCGATGCCGGCGGCCTTCGCGAGCTCGACGACGCGCGACGCGGTGCCCGGCACGACCTCGAGGCTGACGAAGTAGCCGCCCTTCGGCTCGGTCCACGACGCGACGCCCGTGCCGCCGAGGCGGTCGGCGAGGATGCTCGTCACGGCGTCGAACTTGGGGGCGATGATGTCGCGGTGCTTGCGCATGTGGGCCCGCACGCCGTCGGCGTCGCCGAAGAACAGTGCGTGCCGGAGCTGGTTGACCTTGTCCGGGCCGATGGACTGGGCGGACAGGTGCTTCTTGTACCAGGCGACGTTCGCGGGGGACGACGCGAGGAACGCGACGCCCGCGCCGGCGAACGTGATCTTCGACGTCGAGGCGTAGAGGAGCACGCGGTCCGGGTGGCCGGCCTCGGCGGCGAGCGCGATCGCGTCGGCGCTGCGGACCTCGTCGTCGGTGAGGTGGTGCAGGGCGTACGCGTTGTCCCAGAGGATGCGGAAGTCGGGGGCGGCGGCGGGCACGGACACGAGTGCCCGCGCGACCTCCTCCGTGACGACCGAGCCGTCGGGGTTCGCGTACGTCGGCACGACCCACATGCCCTTGATCGTCGGGTCGTCGGCGACGAGCGCGGCGACGGCCGCGGCGTCGGGGCCGTCCGCCGTCATGGGGACGGTGACCATCTCGATGCCGAGCGCCTCGCACACGGAGAAGTGGCGGTCGTAGCCGGGCACGGGGCAGATCCAGCGGACCTTCTCCTCGCGGCCCCACGGGCGCTCGGACCCGGGGACGCCGAAGAGCGTCGCGTACACGAGCGTGTCGTACATGAGCGTGAGGCTCGCGTTGCCGCCCGCGAGGAGCTGCTCGACGGGCACGCCGAGCAGCTCGGCGAAGATGCGCCGGAGCTGGGGCAGCCCGTCGAGGCCGCCGTAGTTGCGCACGTCCGTGCCGTCGGCGTCCGTGTGCACGCCCTCGCCCGGGAGCGCGAGCAGGGCCTCGGAGAGGTCGAGCTGCTCGGCCGAGGGCTTGCCCCGCGTGAGGTCGAGCTTCAGCCCCAGCGCCTGCAGGTCGGCGTACGCGCGACGCAGGTCGTCGAGGGACGACGCGAGGGTGGTGGTACCGGGTGCGGTGGGCTCGGGCGTGGTCACCCTCCGGACTCTACCGACCCCGCGCCAGGTCCGTCAGGGCGTCCTCCAGGGCGGACAGCCCGGTCTCGAGGTCCTCGGCCGCGATGGTGAGCGGGGGAGCGAGGCGGATGGTCGAGCCGTGCGTGTCCTTGGCGAGGACGCCGCGCGCGAGCAGCGCCTCGCAGAGGTCGCGGCCCGTCCCGCGCGCCGGGTCGAGGTCGAGGCCCGCCCACAGGCCGAGGCCGCGGACGCCGTCGAGCAGGCCTGCGTCGACGAGCCCGGTGAGCCGGTCCTGGAACGCGGCGCCGAGCTCGCGCGCGCGTCGCTGCGGCTCGCCCGTGCGCAGCAGCTCGACGACCGCGAGCCCGACCGCGCACGCGAGGGGGTTGCCGCCGAACGTGCTGCCGTGCGTCCCGGGCGTGAGCACCTCGAGCACGTCGCGCCGCCCGACGACGGCCGAGACCGGCACGATCCCGCCGCCGAGCGCCTTGCCGAGGGTCACGAGGTCGGGCCGCACGCCCCACGTCTCGGTCGCGAGCGTCGCCCCGGCGCGCCCGAGGCCGGACTGGATCTCGTCGGCCACGAGGAGCACGTCCCGCGCGGTCGTGATCGCGCGCAGGCGCGGCCAGTAGTCGTCGGGCGGCACGACGACGCCCGACTCGCCCTGCACCGGCTCCAGGAGTACCGCGACGGTCGTGTCGTCGATCGCGGCGGCGACCGCGTCGGCGTCGCCGTACGGCACGAGGCGGAACCCCGGCGTGTACGGGTCGAACCCGCGCCGGGCGTCGGGGTCGTCGGAGAACGACACGATCGTCGTCGTGCGGCCGTGGAAGTTGCCGGAGCCGACGACGACCGTCGCCTCGCCCGGGGGCACGCCCTTGACGTCGTAGCCCCACTTGCGCGCCGTCTTGATCGCGGTCTCGACGGCCTCTGCGCCCGTGTTCATCGGGAGCACGAGGGAGTCCTCCCCGCCCGTGGTGAGCGGCCCGACGAGCGCGGCGAGCGCCTCGGCGAACGGGTGCAGGAGGTCGTGGTCGAACGCGCGCGACGTGAGCGTGACGCGGCCGAGCTGGCGCGTGGCGGCGTCGACGAGCGCGGGGTGCCGGTGCCCGAAGTTGAGCGCCGAGTACCCCGCGAGGAGGTCGAGGTAGCGGCGACCGGTCACGTCGGTGACCCACGACCCCTCGGCGCTCGCGACCGTCACGGGCAGCGGGTGGTAGTTGTGCGCGAGCGCGCCGCCGCCGCTGCCGTCAGCGGGCCGGCCGCCGTCGAGCGGGCGGGTGGCGCTGCTCGCGCCCGTGCCGCCGCCCGACGCGCGGACCTCCTGGGCGGTCACGACGCGCTCCCGGCCGGCGCCGGGGCGTGGACGGCGGGCTCGCGGATCTCGAGCGTGCAGCACTTCGCCCCGCCGCCGCCGCGCAGGAGCTCCGACGTGTCCACCGCGACCGTCTCGTAGCCGCGCTCGCGGAGCGCCGCGGCGAGGCGGCCCGCGCGCGGCGAGTGCACGACGTTCGTCCCGTCGCTCACGGCGTTGAGGCCGAGCACGGCGGCGTCCTCCTCGGTCGCGAGGAGCGCGTCGGGGTAGCGCTCGCGCAGCACCTCCTGCGCGGCGGGGGAGAACGCGGCGGGCAGGTAGACGACGTCGACGGCCGGCGGGCCGGTGAGCGCGGGGTGGGTGGTGTCGTCGAGGTGCGCGCCGTCGTCGGCCCCCGGGGCGCCGGCGGTGCCCTCGTTGCCGCGCAGCACGGTGAGCGCCGTGTCCAGGTGGTAGAACCGCGGGTCCACGAGCTCGAGCGTCACGACCTCCCGGCCCCACAGGGCCGCGGCCTCGGCGTGCGCGGCGCGCTCGGTGCGGAAACCGGTGCCGGCGAGCACGACGTCGCCGGCCAGCAGCAGGTCGCCCTCGCCCTCGTTGACGTGCTCCGCCAGGTGGGTGACGTACCCGTGGTCGGCGAACCACTTGAGGTAGGCGGGTCCCTCCGGCCCGCGCTCGGGGTGGGTGAAGCGCGCGGAGTAGACGAGGCCGTCGACGACGGTCGCGCCGTTGGCCGCGTAGACCATGTCCGGCAGGCCGGGGACGGGGTCGATCGTCTCGACGGTGTGGCCGAGGTCGCGGAAGGTGTCGCGCAGGCGTTCCCACTGCGCGACCGCGAGCGCGGTGTCGACCGGTGTGCGCCGGTCCATCCAGGGGTTGATCTCGTAGCTGACGGTGAAGTACGTCGGCCGGCACATCAGGTAGTGCCGGGGCTGGCCTGGGCGCATCGCCGCCTCCTCGCGGGAGCCGGGCCGCCGGGGTGGTGCGGCCCGGGTGGGTGCCGGACGGGGGATGCGTCCGGTGGTGCTGGTGGCTGCCGGTTGGCTGCTGGAAATCAGCGTACGTCTGGGAGGTGTGCGCGTCCTGGGACGGCACGCGAGCAGCAAGAGTGTTGACAGCGATATTCTATCGATATATCGTTACAGTATCGCTGAGCCCGAGACGCTGCTCGCGACGACCGCGCGGCCGGACCGGCCCGCCACGCTCCGCGGATCACCCGGAGCCCTCGAACATCCACGTACAGGAGACACCTCTCATGCACCACGCACACCAGCACCGGGGCAGGACCCCGGAGAACGTCCAGAACATGTCCCAGCCGTTCGGCGAGCGACCCGGGCCGCGCCCGGACCGCCGTCGTCGCGACGGCTTCCCGCCCGTGCCCGACGACGCGGGCTGGTTCCGCGGCGACGGCCCCCGTGGCCGCGGCGGAGCCCGCCGCGGTGGCGGACGCGGGTTCGGCGGACCGGCCGACGGCGGCCGGGGCTTCGGCCCCGGCGGTCCGGCCGACGACCGTCGCGGGTTCGGCCCGGGAGGCCCCGGGTTCGGCCCGGGCGGGCCCGGCTTCGGCCCCGGTCACGGCGGTCGCCGGCACGGGGGCCGCGGTCGCGGCCCCGGGCGCGCCGGCCGCGGCGACGTCCGCGCCGCCGTCCTGCTGCTCCTCGCCGAGCAGCCCATGCACGGGTACCAGGTCATCCAGGAGATCGCGGAGCGCAGCGAGGGCCAGTGGCGCCCGAGCCCCGGCGCGGTCTACCCGGCCCTGAACCTGCTCCAGGACGAGGGGCTCGTCGAGCTCTCGGCCGACGGCGGGCGCCGCCTCGCGACGCTCACCGAGGCGGGCACCGCGTACGTCGCGGAGCACGCCGACGAGCTGGGCGACCCGTTCGCCGACGCCGCCGGTCGCGGCGGCCGCCCGCGGCGCGAGCTGCGCGCAGGCGTCGAGGCCGTGGCAGCGGCGGTCCACCAGGTCGCCCGCACCGGCACCGACGAGCAGACGACGGCCGCTGCGGAGCTCCTGGAGCGCACGCGTCGCGAGCTCTACCTGATCCTCGCGGGCCCGGCCGTGCCCGGCACCTCGCCCGGCGCTGCGCCGGGTGCCACGACGACCGCCGCGGGCGACCGTGCGCCGTCGGGCAGCCCGACGGAGGACACCTCGGTGGAGGACGCCCCGGTGGAGGACGGGCCGACGGCCTGAACCCACCACCCCGGACCCGGGGTCGCGCGGTACCGACGCTGGTCGGTCCCGTGGGGCCCCGGTCCGTCGCGTGCGCGGGGCGCGGCCCGGCAGCCAGGCCGCTCGCGGCTACCGGCGGGCGCGCAGGCGCGCGTCGAGGCGGCGCAGCGAGACGTGCATCATGACGCGCAGCGCGACCCCGACGAGGGGCGCCGTGATCCCGCGGGGGACGGGACCGGCGAGGTACGCCTCCTCCCACCACACGACCCGGCAGCGGCCCGTGCCGAGCGGCACGACCTCGAAGCCCGCGTCGCCGAGCAGCGCCGGGCCCAGCTTGCGGATCCGCGTGCTGCCCGGGCGGCCCGCCGCCACGGACGGGCGGTCGAGCGACTCGACGACCATGCGGTCCGGGAATCCGCGGCCCGTGCGCCGGACGAGCGGGCCGCTCACCATGGTGAACCGGTCGCCCACCTCGGGGCCCCGGCCCGCCGGGGTCGTCATCACGGTGAGGGGGATGAACCGCGGGTGGGTCCGCGGGTCCGCGACCCACGCGAACGCGACGGACGCGTCGACGTCGAGCTCGCGCGCGACGGCGACGCGCCGCACGCCCCGGGTCGTCACTCGGCGTCGCGGGCGGGGGAGCGGTCGCGCCGTCCCCGCCCCGGCAGCAGCCGACGACGGCGGCGCGGCTCCGCGTCCTCGGGGACGGGGACGAGCCGCGGCGGTGCGTCCTGCACGGGCGACTCCACGACCTCGAGGAGCCGGCCGAACACCGACGGCGGCGGCCCGAACGCGCGCCGCGACTGGGCGATCACGCCGTGCCCGAGCGCCCGCGCCCCCGCCACGCCCACGACGGCGCCGACGCCGAACGGCACGAGCCGACCGAGCGCGAGGCCGGACTGCTTCGCGAGCTGGGTGCGCAGGAACCGGTTGCCGAGCGCCTTGTTGACCTTGACGAGCGTCCCGGCGGGCATGCTCGTCAGGAGCACCTTGCCCCACGCGAGGCCCGACCCCTGGGTCGCGCGCTCGACGTCGCGCGCGCCCTTCTCGCCGAGCACGGTCGCGAGCAGGAGCGCCCGACGGCGGCCCACGTCGTCCACCGCGATGCCGTGCACGTCCGCCACCGCGAGCGCGAAGGCCGCCGAGGACGCGAAGAACGTCGCGACGTCGCTCGACGTCAGCGCGATCCCCACGCCCGTCCCGACCGCGGGGAAGGCGGCTGCCGCGCCGACGGCGCCGCCCGCCGTCTGGATGACGAGCAGGTACTCGCGCTCGAGGATCCGGACGATCTGCGCGGGGCTCGCCTCGGGGTTGCGACGGCGCACGGAGTCGACGTGCGCCCGGATGACGTGCGACGGGATCGTCACCGCCTTGTCGAGCGCGGCGTCGAGCAGCGGCGTCGGCCGGTAGGCGGACCACTCGACCGCGTCCTGCGTCGAGAGGTCCCTGCGCCCGGCGTCCGGGGGCGGGGTCCCGTACTCGGGCACGCCGCCGCGCGGCACGGGGCTTCTCGAGGGGTCCTGCTGGTGCGCCATGGCGCCTCCCGTCATCCCGTGGTCAGGCCTGGGTCTCGACCTCGCGGCCGGCACCCTCCGGCTGGAACAGGTACTCGACCTCGGCGCCGGCCTTGACCGTCCGTCCTACCGTGCACGCCTTGTCGATCGCTCGCGCGGCGACAGTGACGAGACGGTCGCGCGCGTCGTCGTCGAGCGACGTGAGGTCGATGTCGTACGTGCCCGTGATCTTCGGGTACCGCTCCTCCTCGAGGAGCTTGTCGCCCTGGACGTGGATCGTCACGGCGTAGTCGTCGCCGAGGCGGCGCGCGAACGTGCGGTCCGTGCTCATGCCCGCGCACGCCGCGAGCGCGATCTTCAGCAGCTCGCCGGGCGTGAACACCGCACCCTCGCTCGCCGGGCCGATCGAGACCTCGGCGCCGCGCGCCGACCGGCCCGTGTACGTGCGGGTGCCCGTGCGCTCGACCCAGAGCGCGTCGGCCGGGGCGGGCGACGGCGCGGGGACGTCGTGCGCGGCCTCGTCGGCGGCGCTCAGGGTGTTCTCGGCAGGCTGCGTCGTCATGCGTGAATCCTCGCACTCGTCGGGTCGCGGCGTCGGAGCGTCCGCCCTCCGGGGAACGTGCGGCGGGCGCGCGCGATTCCCGCGCGCGCGTGCCTGTCACACCGGGGACGGTCGTCCGGTCGTGAGGGTGGTGCGCGGCACCCGCCGCGCCGGAGAGAGGAGACATCATGAGAGTCGTCGTCGTCGGAGGCACCGGGCTGATCGGGAGCCAGGTCGTGCAGGACGTGCGCGACGCCGGGCACGAGGTGGTCGTCGCCGCGCCCAGCACCGGCGTGGACACGTTGTCCGGCGCGGGTGTCGACGAGGCGCTCGCGGGTGCGGACGTGGTCGTCGACGTGTCGAACTCGCCGTCGTTCGCGGACGACGACGTGCTGCGCTTCTTCACAACGTCCACGCGCACGCTCCTCGACGCGGAGGCCCGCGCCGGGATCGGGCACCACGTCGTCCTGTCGATCGTCGGCACGGACCGGACCGACGCCGGCTACCTGCGGGCCAAGGTCGCCCAGGAGCGGCTCGTGCGTGCTTCCGGGCACGGGTGGTCGGTCGTGCGCGCGACGCAGTTCTTCGAGTTCGCGCGCTCCATCGCGGACGGCGCGACCGTCGACGGCGTGGTGCACATCCCGCCCGTCGCGTTCCAGCCCGTCGCCTCGGCGGACGTCGCGCGCACCGTGGCCGACGTCGCGACGGGTGTGCCGCTCGCGGACGTCGTCGAGCTCGCGGGGCCGGAGCGGTTCCGCTTCGACGAGTTCGTCCGCGAGGCGCTCGCGGCGCAGGGCGACGACCGGGAGGTGGTCGCGGACCCGGAGGCGACCTACTTCGGGGCGCAGCTCGTCGAGGACGCGCTCGTGCCCCGGGGGGAGTCCCTGCGAGGTGCCACGACCTTCGCGCAGCACGCGGAGCGCGTCGCGTGACGTCGTCGTGCGGCAGGGCCGCGCGAGCCTGGTCCGCGTCGTAGCGTGGCTGTATGAGTCTCGGCCCACGAACGCCCGAGAGCCCCGTCGTCCGGGAGGACGAGGGGGCTCTCGACGCGTTCCTGAGCGTCCGGTCCCGGCTCTTCGGCATCGCCTACCGCATGCTCGGCAGCGCGACGGAGGCGGAGGACGTCGTGCAGGAGGCGTGGGTCCGCTGGCAGGGCACGGACCGGTCCGTGGTGCGGAACCCGGCGGCGTTCCTCACGACGACGGTGACGCGGCTCGCGATCAACGCCGCGACGTCCGCCCGTGCGCGCCGCGAGACGTACGTGGGTCCGTGGCTCCCCGAGCCCGTCGACACCTCGGACGACCCCGCCCTGGGCGCGGAGCGGGCCGAGGCGCTCGAGATCGCGACCCTCGTGCTCCTCGAACGGCTCGCGCCGGTCGAGCGCGCCGTCTACGTGCTCCGCGAGGCGTTCGACTACCCGTACCGGCGCGTCGCGGAGATCCTCGGCCTGACGGAGGCGAACGCCCGGCAGCTCGCGCGTCGGGCGCGGGAGCGGCTCGGCGCGCGCCCGGCGGTCCCGGTGGACCCCGGAGAGCACCGTCGGCTGCTCGACGAGTTCGTGGCCGCCGCGCACGACGGCGACCTGGCCCGCTTCGAGCGGTACCTGGCCGACGACGTGGTCGCCCGCCCTGACGGCGGCGGGAAGGTGCACGCGTCGCGCGTCGAGCTCGTCGGGCTCGCGCGGGTGTCGCTGTTCCTCGACAACGTGTGGCGCAAGTACTGGGCGGACGCCGTGGTGCACGTCGTCGAGGCGAACGGCCGCCCCGCGCTCCTCGTCGTCGTCGACGACGCGCCGTTCGCCCTGGTGTCGCTCGACGTGACGGCGCGCGGGATCGAGCACGTGTATCTCCAGGTGAACCCGGAGAAGCTCGGCGGCTACGCGGCCGCGGGCTGACGCGCGGCCGCGTACCGCCTCAGGCGACGCGAGCCGGCTCGTCGCCGTGCGTCGCCGCAGCCCGTGCCGCGGCGTCGGCGTGCCCGGCGGTGCTCGCCTCGGTGGAGCCGACGTCCGCCCGCGGCACGCCTGCGACGAACGCGGCGCGCGGACGCTGCACGGCGCTGAGCGAGACGACGTCGCGTCCGAAGATCGCCGCGGTCAGCCAGACCGCCAGGACCCGGACCTTCCGCTCCCAGGTGGGGATCGCGAGCACGTGGTACCCGCGGTGCGCGAGCCAGGCGAGCGCGCCGCGCACGACGAGCCCGCGGTACTCGAACAGGCCCGTCCCGATCCCGAGCGTCGCCACGACACCGAGGCTGCCGTGCCGGTAGGGGTGGGTCCGGCGCCCACGTCGGACGGCGACCAGGTTGCGCGCGAGGCGTCGCCCCTGCCGCACGGCGTGCTGCGCGTTGGGCACGGTGAGCGCACCCGGTCGGGCGGTCGAGAGATCCGGCACGGCTGCCCCGTCTCCCGCGGCCCAGGCGTCCGGGACGAGCTCGTCGCCGGTGCCGACCCGGAGGTCCGCTCGCGTGACGACGTACCCCCGAGCGTCCACGGGCAGGTCGGTGTGCGTCGCGACGACGGGGTTCGCGGCGTTCCCCGCCGTCCACACGAGGAGGCCCGAGGCGAACTCCTCCCCGGTCGAGAGCCGGACGACGCCGCCCTCGGCCGACTCGAGCCCGGCGCCCAGGTGGACGTGCGCCCCGCGGGCCTCGAGCCGGCCGACCACCCAGCGGCCGGGGCGGTCGGTGACCTCGGGCAGGATCCGTGGGCTCCGCTCGACGAGGTGGAACTGCACCTCGGGCGCCGCGATCTCGGGGTAGAGGTGCAGGAGGTCGTGCGCGAGCGACAGGAGCTCGGCGAAGCCCTCGACCCCGGAGAACCCGCCGCCGACGAACGTCACGGTGAGCAGGCGCTCGCGCTCCGGACCCCGCGGCAGGCTCGCGGCACGGTCGAACGACGTGAGCAGGCGGTCTCGGACGGCGACGGCCTCCTCGACGTGCTTGAGGCCGATCGCGTGCTCTGCGACGCCCGGGACGGGGAAGACTCGCGTCACCGCGCCTGCGGTGACGACCACGGTGCCGTACGGCAGCCGGTACGCCGGACCGGACCGGGGCTGCACGACGATCGCGCGGTCCGCGTGGTCGATGCGCGTGACCGTGCCGTCGACGAGGCGCGTCCGGCGCAGGTGGCGTCGGTGCGAGACCGCTGCGTGGCGTGCCTCGACCGAGCCCGCGACCACCTCGGGCAGGAACGGCTGATAGGTCATGTACGGGCGGGGGTCGACCAGGACGAGCTCGACCTCGCCGCGCCGCAGCTCGCGCCGCAGGTCCTTCTCGAGCTCCCGGGCCACGGTGAACCCGGCGTAGCCCCCGCCGACGACGACGATCCGTTCCATCACGAGCCTCCTGGTGCTTGTGGGCGCCTCTCCGACGTCCCTACCCCTCCGACCGATCCGGACGTCGTCGCGTGACATGACGTGCGTCACGCCGGCCGCGAGGCCGCGAGGTCGCGGACCGTCGACGTGGGGACTGGCCGGCCGCGGTGTTTGACCCACCCCGTGGCGACGACCGACACTGGCGACCGTGGCCCCCGACGCACCCTCCTCGACCCTTGCCGTGGCGACCGAGGGCGAGCGTGCGCCGTCGGGCAGCGCGCCCGGGCCCGTGCCCACCCCGTACGAGGACCTCCTGCGCGACGTCCTGGCGCACGGCACGCCCAAGGGCGACCGCACGGGGACGGGCACGCGCAGCGTGTTCGGCCGCCAGCTCCGCTTCGACCTCGCGCAGGGCTTCCCGCTCATCACGACGAAGCGCGTGCACCTCAAGTCCGTCGCCTACGAGCTGCTGTGGTTCCTGCGCGGCGACTCGAACGTGCGCTGGCTCCAGGAGCGCGGCGTGCGCATCTGGGACGAGTGGGCCGACGCCGACGGCGAGCTCGGCCCCGTCTACGGCGTCCAGTGGCGCTCGTGGCCGACGCCGGACGGCCGCCACGTCGACCAGGTCGCGCAGGTGATCGAGCAGATCAGGGCGAACCCCGACTCGCGACGGCACATCGTCTCCGCGTGGAACGTCGGGGAGATCGAGGACATGGCGCTGCCGCCGTGCCACGCGTTCTTCCAGTTCTACGTGGCCGACGGCCGGCTCTCGTGCCAGCTCTACCAGCGCTCGGCGGACCTCTTCCTCGGGGTGCCGTTCAACATCGCGTCGTACGCGCTGCTCGTCCACATGGTCGCCGCGCAGACCGGCCTCGAGGTCGGCGACTTCGTGTGGACCGGAGGCGACGTGCACATCTACGACAACCACGTCGAGCAGGTGCGCGAGCAGCTCACGCGCGAGCCGTACCCGTACCCGACGCTGCGCCTCGCGCCCCGCGACTCGATCGACGCCTACGAGTACGAGGACATCGAGGTCGTCGGGTACCAGCACCACCCGACGATCAAGGCGCCGATCGCGGTCTGATGCTCGGACTGATCTGGGCCCAGGCGCGCGACGCCGCCGGGCGGCCCGTCATCGGCGCGGGCGGCACCATGCCGTGGCACCTGCCCGAGGACCTCGCGCACTTCCGGCGCGTCACGTCGGGCCACCCCGTGGTCATGGGCCGCCGCACGTGGGACTCGCTCCCGCCGCGGTTCCGGCCCCTGCCCGGGCGCCTCAACGTCGTCGTCACGCGCCAGGAGTCGTGGGTGCCCGACGGCGGCCACCCCGCCGGCGAGGGCGGCGCGCCCGTGCGCGTGGCCGGGTCGGTCGACGCGGCGCTCGCGGACGCTCGCGCCGCGGCCCGCGCGAGCGGCTCCGACGAGGTGTGGGTCATGGGCGGCGCCCAGCTCTACGCCGCGACCGTCGCCGACGCGGACCGGTGCGTGGTCACCGAGATCGACACCGTGGTCGAGGGTGACACGTACGCGCCCGAGATCCCCGCGGGCAGCGTGCGCGACGTCGGGGAGTGGCAGGTCTCGCAGACGGGCACGCGGTACCGCGTCGTCGTCGTGTCTCGCTGATCAGACCCGCGCGACCGCAGCGTGCGGGTCAGAGCAGGCCGGTCGGTTCGATGGGGTCGAGGCGCGGCGGCGGGACGGGGTGGGGCTCCTCGAGCGTCTCGACGTCGGCGTCCTGCGGGGCGGTGAGCCGCGCGACCGCCGCGTCCAGGTTGGCGGTGATCGCCGTGACCAGGCCGTCGGCGTCCCGCTGCTCGAGGCGGGTCACGATCTCCTCGTGGGACGCCGCCGAGTCGGCACGCACGGCGTACTCGTCGCTCACGGTGAAGCTGGCGACGCGCACCTCGACGATGAGGGTGGTCATCCACCGCAGGAGCCACGGGTTCCCTCCCGCCGCGACGAGCGCCCAGTGCAGGTTGAGGTCGGCGTCGCCGATGCGGCGAGGGTCCTGGGAGGCTCCGGCCGTGACGAGCGCGTCGTACGCGGTGCGGACGGACGCGACGTCGGTCTCGGAGGCGCGGGCGACGGCGAGCCGCGCCGCGGCAGTCTCGACGCTGGTGCGCGCGGCGTAGAGCGCGGGGATGCGGTCGCGCCCGATGGTCACGACGCTCAGGCCGCGTCCCGGCGTCGCGGTGAGCAGGCCCTCCTGGACCAGCCGCTGGGCCGCCTCGCGGAAGGGGCCGCGGCTCACCCCGAGCTGCCCGGCGATCTCGACCTCGCGGATGGGTGAGCCGACGCGCAGCGCGCCGGAGTAGATCGCGTCGCGCAGCTCGCGCGCGATGAGGTCGACCGTCGACGGTCGGGTCACCGGCGAGAGGAACGGTGCGGTGAGCGGTGCGCGCGAGGCCGGGCTCATCGGCTCTCTCCCTCCGAGGTCGTGGTCGTGCGGTCGATCGAGGTCACGATCGGGTATCACATCATCCCCTGTCGGCGACGCTCGATCGGACGAACGCGCACGTGGGCATCGATTGTAGACAATCAGACGCTCTGACCGTTCGATTGTCGAACGGTCGACAGAAGGCTAACGTGGTCGACCGTCCAACCAGCCACGACCGTCACGCCCCGGCGTCGACGGGCACGAAGGGAACCATGACTTCCACGCGAACCACCGCGCACCGGCGCCGCGCCCTGCTGGGTGCCGGCACCGTCGTCCTCCTCGCCGCCACCGCAGCCTGCACGAGCGTCGACGGGGGTGGCGCCGGCGAGCCCGGGACCGCGTCCGCGGACGGCGGCGCGCTGGAGGCGCTCCAGGACCGCGGCACCATCACCGTCGGCTTCGCCGGGGAGGCCCCCTACAGCTACGAGGAGGGCGGGGAGCTCACCGGGGCGACCGTCGCGCTCCACCGCGCGATCTTCGCCGAGCTGGGGATCGAGACGGTCGAGGGTGTGAACACCGAGTTCGGCTCCCTCATCCCGGGGCTCACCGCGAACCGGTTCGACGCCGTCAGCGCCGGGATGTCGATCCTCCCGGACCGTTGCGCGCAAGCCGCCTTCAGCGAGCCGGAGTTCATGTACACCACCGCGTTCATGACGCCCGCGGGGAACCCCGACGGCCTGACGGACATGCAGTCCGCCGCCGACGCGGGTGTCCGGCTGGCAACGATGACGGGTGCCATCGAAGGCGACTACGCCCGAGAGCTCGGCATCGAGAACCTCGAGGTCGGCTCGCCGCAGGACGGTCTCGACGCCGTCGTCGCCGGGCGCGCGGACGCCTTCGCCCTCACCGGCATCTCGCTCAACCACCTCGCGGACAGCTCCGACGCCCCGGTGGAGGTCACCGAGTCGTTCGTCGCCGAGATCGACGGCGTCCCCCAGATCGGTGCCGGCGGGACCGTCTTCCGCACGAGCGACACCGCGCTGCTCGAGGCGTACAACGAGAAGCTCGCCGAGATCGTCGCCGACGAGGACCGCTATCTGGAGATCGTGGGGGAGTTCGGCTTCACCGCGGCCGAGCGTCCCGTGGAGGGCCTCACCACGGAGAAGCTCTGCGCCGGCGACCTCGACGCCCTCGCCACCGAGCTCGCCCCGGAGCTCGGCGCGGGCTCCTGAGGGACGCCGGGTGTCCGACAACCTCAGCACGCTGCTCGACGCGCTGCCGCGGCTCGGCGAGGGCGTGCTGGTCACCCTCCAGCTCACGCTGGGCGGTGCCGCGCTCGCTCTCGTCCTGGCGCTGCTGCTCGGTCTCGGCTCGCGTGCGCACCGCCTGTGGGTCCGTGGCCCGTCACGCGTCGTCGTGGAGTTCTTCCGCGGCACGTCGCTCGTCGTCCAGCTCTTCTGGCTCTTCTACGTCCTGCCGGTCTTCGGCTTCCGCATGGAGTCCCTCGCGTGCGGCATCCTCGCGCTCGGGCTCAACTACGGCGCGTACGGCGCCGAGGTGGTCCGCGGGTCGATCAACGCCGTGCCGCGCGGGCAGTGGGAGGCGGCGGTCGCGCTCGACCTCGGTCCCGTGCACCGGCTGCGCCGCGTGATCCTGCCTCAGGCGTGGGCGCTCATGATCCCGCTGCTGACCAACCTGCTGATCCAGCTCCTCAAGGGGTCCGCGCTCGCCACCTACATCCTGCTGCACGACGTCAACTACTTCATCGAGCAGCTCCGCCGCGGCACGCAGGACACGTTCTTCTCCTACTCCGTAGGCCTGCTCGTCTACTTCGCGCTCGCCTACGCGCTGACGCTCGGCATGAACGCCCTCGAGGTCCGGGCGAAGCACCGGCTCGGCCGCGGACCGTCGCTCCGTGAGGTGCTCCGCCTCGCACCGGTCCCGGCCACGGCGAGGGGAGGTGCCGCGTGAACGACGTCTGGAGCTGGGAACGTGCCGCGCAGGCGCTCCCGCCGATCCTGGAGGGCTTTCGCATCACGCTGCTCGCGACGGTCGTCGGCACGGCGATCGCCGCGGTGCTCGGACTCCTCGTCGCGTTGGTGCGACGCTCGCCGTCGCGGTGGGTCAGCGCCCCCGTGGGCCTCGTCGTGGAGTTCGTCCGGTCGACGCCGCTGCTCGTGCAGCTCGTGTTCGTCTATCTCATGCTGCCGGGCGTCCCGGCGCTGGTGGTCGGCTGCGCGGTGCTCGGCGTGCACTACGCGACCTACATGTCGGAGGTCTACCGGGCGGGGATCGACGCCGTCCCCCGCGGCCAGTGGGAGGCCGCGAAGGCGCTCGACCTGCCGCGGTCGCGCGTGTGGCGCGCGGTCGTGCTGCCGCAGGCGATCCGCAAGACGCTGCCGGGGCTGGGGAACTACGCCGTCTCCATGTTCAAGGAGACCCCGTTCCTCTTCGCGATCAGCGTCGTGGAGATGTTCACCGCCGCGCAGCAGTTCGGGGCCCGCACGTTCGTCTACACCGAGGCGCTCACGATGGTCGGCCTGCTCTTCCTCCTGGCGAGCTACCCGACCTCGCTCCTCGTCCGCAGATTGGAGAATCGCCTTGCCTGAGACCACCGCGCCCGAGGGTGCCCGCACGCCGGTCCCTGCGACGTCCCCCGCCCAGACGGCCTCCGTCGACCCCGACGTGGTCCCCATGATCGAGTTCCGGGGGGTCGTCAAGCGCTTCGGCGACAACACCGTGCTCGACGGGCTCGACTTCCGTGTCGCGCGCGGCGACCGGGTCACGCTCATCGGGCCTTCCGGGTCCGGGAAGACGACGATCCTGCGGCTCCTCATGACCCTCGAGGAGGCGGACGGCGGGATCATCCTCGTCGACGGCGACCCGTACACGCACGAGATGCGGAACGGGAAGCGGGTCGCGATCCCCGAGAAGCGTCGGCGCCCGATCCGGCGCCGCGTCGGCATGGTCTTCCAGCAGTTCAACCTCTTCCCGAACATGACCGTGCTGGAGAACATCGTCGAGGCGCCGATGCACGTGCTCGGCCTCACCCGCGCGCAGGCGACGGTCCGTGCGGAGGAGCTGCTCGAGCAGGTCGGGCTCGCGGACAAGCGCGACGCCCGCTGCACGCAGCTGTCCGGCGGCCAGCAGCAACGTGTCGCGATCGCGCGGGCGCTCGCGATGGACCCGGAGATCCTCCTCCTCGACGAGGTGACGTCCGCTCTCGACCCCGAGATCGTCGCCGACGTGCTCGGCGTCCTGCGCGAGGTCGCGGAGACGACGGACATCACGATGCTCATCGTCACGCACGAGATGCAGTTCGCGCGCGACGTCTCGCACCGGGTGCTCATGTTCGACCACGGTCGCATCGTCGAGGAGGCCGACCCCGAGACGATGTTCACCTCGCCGCGGCACGAGCGCACCCAGGAGTTCCTCCGCGCCGTCCTCGGGGCCTGAGCAGTCGGCGACCCGGCTCAGGCAGGCTCGCCGACGCGCCCGAGCGCGTCGAGCACGAGGTCCCAGAATCGGGCGTGGTCGAGGGTGACCGCGACCTGTGTGCGGCACTCCTCGGGGCCGGGCTCGTCGCCGCGCAGGTCGGCGACGGTCATGCCGGTCGTCAGGCCCCCGTGCAGCTCGACGTCCAGTGGCGCGCGGCGCGTCGTCATGACCGACGGGTCGACGACGTACGCGACCGCGCACGGGTCGTGCACGGGCGGGGAGGGGAAACCCTGCGCGGTGCGGTACGTCGTGCCGTAGAAGTCGAGCAGCTCGCCGACGAATCGGGCCGGGGCGGTGCCGAGCGCGGCGATGCCGTCGCGCACGTCCGCCGTCGCGACGGCCTGGTGCGTGAGGTCGAGACCCACCATCGTCACCGGCCACGCCTCGGTGAGCACGACGTGCGCCGCCTCCGGGTCCGCGAGGACGTTGAACTCCGCGACCGGCGTCCGGTTGCCCACGTGGTACCCGCCGCCCATGAGGACGACCTCGCGGACGCGCGGCACGATCCTCGGCTCCTTGCGCGCCGCCATCGCGACGTTCGTCAGCGGGCCCGTCGGCACGAGCGTGATCTCGCCCGGCTCGGCCGCCAGGACCGTCTCGATGATGAGGTCCACCGCGTGCCGGTCGTCGACGGCGCGCCGCGGGGCGGGCAGCACCGGCCCGTCCATGCCCGAGTCGCCGTGGATGTCCGGCGCGACGATCCGGGGCCGGACGAGCGGACGGTCGCACCCGGCCGCGACCGGGACGTCGATCCCGGCGAGCTCCGCGACCGCGAGCGCGTTCCGCGTCACCTTCTCGAGCGTCTGGTTCCCGGCGACCGTGGTCACCGCGACCAGGTCGACGGCGGGGCTCCCGTGCGCGAGGAGCATCGCGATCGCGTCGTCGTGGCCGGGGTCGCAGTCGAGGACGATCCGGCGGGGCGGGGTCGTGCGGGAGTCAGGGGTCGGCGGGACGGGCTGGGCCGGGACGTGAGCGGACATCGACCCATCCTCGCGCGTCCCCGGGGCCGGGGCGGCCGCCAGGGCGCTTCGCCTCCGGGCGCCCGTGACGGCTAGGCTGTGCTGCGGCCCTGACCCGGGGCCACGCGCCTGTAGCTCAGGGGATAGAGCACCGCTCTCCTAAAGCGGGTGTCGCCAGTTCGAATCTGGCCAGGCGCACCGAGCAGGACAGAGGTCGAACGCCCGTCACCGACCCTGGCAGGTGTGCGCGTGCTGCGGGACGTCGGCCCGGTCGTCATCCGCACCACGCTCTGGTCAGTTGATGATCTCGCCGCGCTCCTCGGTCCGCAGAGCCGCGAGGCGCGCGCGCCAGCTCGCGAGCTCCTCGGGGCTCAGGCGTGGCCACTCGGCGACCTCACGGACCACCCGCAGGGGCGCGCTGCTCCGGTAGGACCGCGTGGGGTTGCCCGGGAACTTCTTGTCGGTGACGTTCGGGTCGTCCTCGAACGGGCCGGTCGGCTCGACCTCGTAGACACGCGGGGCGGCGTCGCGGGCCGCCAGCTCGGCGGCGAGCGCGGCGCCGCCGACGAGCGCGGTGAAGTAGACGTGGTTCATGACGATCTCGGGCCGGTAGTTCGACCGGAAACCCGCGGTCAGCAGATCACCTGCCCGCAGGTCGGCCTTCGTCCCGTGGAAGAACGGTCCCTCGTCCGGCACGTGGTTCACCCGCTCAAGGTAGACAGGCCGGGGGCCCGGTCGTGTGCATGCGGCGCGACGTCTCGCGGAGCCCGCCTGGGCGGCAGCCTCTGGCCGAGCACTGCTCGGTCAGAGGCGCACCGGCTGCGGGCTTCTTCACGGGCCGGTGCCCCCTGCGGCACCTCGGCCGCAAGGACACCCTAAGAACCGTCTCCCCGTGCTCGCCACCTGTCGGACTTCACGGTTCGGGAGTACGGTCGAAGGGTTGAGTCTGGACCTGGCTCCTCATCCTCTGGAGAAGACGGAGCACCGACATGTCCGTAGACGACCATGCCATCGACCCATCCCTGACCCGCGAGACGGGCCAGAAGATCGGCCAGTACCGCCTCGACCTGAAGACCGGCACCTGGTGGTGGTCGTCGGAGACGTACCGGGTCCACGGGTTCGAGCCGGGCGACGTGGTGCCGACCACCGAGCTCGTCCTGGCGCACAAGCATCCCGACGACCGCGAGCACGTCCGTGCGGTCCTCGACCACGCCGAGGCCACGGGCGAGCCCTTCTCGAGCGTGCACCGCATCATGGACGCCCACGGCGTCGAGCGGTACGTCGTCCTCGTGGGGCAGGGGCGCCGGGACCGCGAGTCGGGTGAGGTCGTCGAGCTGCTGGGCTACTTCGTCGACATCACGACGACGGTCGCGGGGCGCGCGCAGGAGCGTGCGCGCCGGGACATCACCGCGGCGGCCGAGGGTCGTGGCCCGATCGAGCAGGCCAAGGGCATCCTCATCGCCGCGCACGGCGTGAGCGCCGACGAGGCGTTCGCCCGCCTCAAGCAGGTCTCGAACGACAAGAACGTCCGCCTGCGCGAGCTCGCGTCCGTCGTCGTCGACGAGGCGGGACGCGCCGGCGGGGACTGCGCCGAGCGCATCGACGCGATCCTGCGGTAGGCGCCGCAGACGGCAGAGCCCCGCACTCCCGGACGGGACTGCGGGGCTCTCTCGCGTGCGGCCGTCGTCCGGCTGCCTGGTTCGGCTAGGCCGACGCGGGCGCCGGGACGTGCCCGGTGCCGGGCGTCGACGGCGTCGGCGCGGTCCCGGTGCTCCCGTCATCCGCCCCGGTCTCCGCCTCGGACTCGGTTCCGCCGGCGCCGCCGGAACCGCCCGTGCCTCCGGCGCCCTCGCCCGGGCCGGGCGAGGGCGTCGGCGCGGGCGTCTCCGGCGGCGTCGGCTCGGGTGTGGGATCCACCGTCGGCTCCGGTGCAGGAGCGGGGGTCGTGGACGGCTCGTCGGACGGCGTCATCGACGGCGAGGGGCTCGGGCCCGGCGTCGGGACGGTCGCGGGGTCCTGCGAGGGAGTGCTGGGCGCCGGCGTCGTCGGGTCCTCGGTGCTCGGGGTCCGCTGGTGGCTGATCGTCGTCCCCGACCCCTCGACGCCGCGGACGGCGTCCGCGAGGGGCTTGCCGAGGACGAGCTCGACGACGAGGACCACGCCCATCACGGCGACGAACAGCGCGAGCGCCGTCACGGTGAGCACGCGGCCGCGCCCGTACCGGTCGATCAGCCGCAGCCAGCGGTTCTGGCCACCCTCGGAGTCGTCCGCCCCGTCCGCCTCGGCCGCCTCGCCGTCGGCCCCTGCCGAGCCGACGGCGGTGGCCACCGCCGTCTCGACGGTGTCCGCCCGCGCGTCGGGCTCGACGGCACCGCGGGGCACCGACGCGACCGCCGTGGTGGTGCGGGTACGGGTGGTGCCCGTGCCCGCGGTGGCCTGCACGACCTTGCCGACGACGGGCACGAGCTGCTCGCGCGTCTTCTGGATCGAGCGCGTGTAGACGTAGTTCGCGACGACGGTCAGCGCGCTGGCGATGCCGGCGCCGATGATCGTCCCGGCGGTCCCGAAGTAGGACAGGAGCACGGTGGTGCTCACCGCGGCGAGCGCGCTCGCGATGACCTGGGTGAGCGAGAGGCGGGCGGGGGCCTCGCGCTCCTTCTCGGGTGCCGGCTCCGCGGTGGCGCGTCCCGCGGTGGGCCCGGCGTCGGGGCCGGGCTCGTCGCGCGGGACGCGCGGGGCGTCGCGGTCGAGGCGGGGGTTCTCGGAGGGCGTGGTCACGTGGTGCTGGTTTCCGGTCGTCGGCGGGCTGGTCCGCCCGCCGCCACCGGCCGTGACGGCCGCGCGCCAGGGACCGGCGTCGGGCCACGGGCGTCCTTCCACGGTAGGGCGTCCGTGTGGACCTCGCTCACGGGGGCCGTGCCCGGCCCTCAGAGGAACCGGGAAGATCCTGTGACGCCGCCGGTCAGCGCCCCGGACGCCGCACCCGCCGGACCCCAAGCGCCCCTGGTGCGCCGGACGGCGGGGAGGGTCGTATCCTGCCGGGAGTCGTCATGATCGTGCGGCGGCCGCCGAGCAGGGCGCCGTGTGATGCGCACCACACGGTTCGACGGCGGGCCGGCGGCCTGAGACCCGCGGAATGCCGCGCCTTCTGGTGGACGCCCGTCCAGGTCGTTCTCAGGCGTTTGTGCGGCTCGCCGGGTAGTCGTGCGTCCAGGGCCCCGAGCCGTGTTGACGCCTGGGCTGCGCGCCGTGCAAGATAGTTCTCGACAGCGCGCATCGCCTGCCCCCTGCGCGGTGCGCGCTGTTTCACACTTCTCCGGGAGAACATCTCGGAATTGCTCGGAAACGACGGCCTCGGAACACGAATTCTCGTGATCCGAGGCCGTTCGTCGTTCTCGCGCCGGCCCGCGCCCAGGTGTGGTCGCGGCCCGGCGCCGTGCGGCGCAGCGGGTCGCGTCCTCCCCGGCGCGCCGCGTCGAGCGGCGGGAGGCGGACGGTTAGCGTCGGAGGGTGAATGCCGCAGCCCGCACCAGCTCAGCCGCCCGGAGCGTGGCCGATCCTGCTCGGCTGCCCTCGACCCCTCCCGGCGGGACCGACCAGCCCGACGCCGAGGCCGCCGACGTGATGCCGTCGCGCCCCGTGCTCGTGCCCGAGCCCACGACGTCCGACCTCGTCGAGGAGGCGGTCGCCCGCTGGCGCGCCGGGCTCGTCGAGCTCGCCGGAGGGTCGTCGCTCGCCGACGTCTCCCTCCTCGGCGACGCCGTCGTCGACCTCACCGCCGCGCACCCCTCCGGCGTCGCCCAGCTCTTCGCTGGGCGGCCGACCCGGTTGTCGAACCTCTTCCGGGAGGGCGGCTCCCTGCCCGCCGCCCGCCGGCGGGCGCGCGCCGTCGTCGTGCGGGCCGCCGAGCACGCGCAGCGCTACGGCGTCGCCCCGACGTACCTCGCGATCGGCGTGGCGACCTGGACCCAGAGCCCGACGGCGCCCCTCGCCGAGGACGACGTCGCGGCGCTCGCCCGCGTCGCCGGCCGCGCGCCCACGGTGGTGCCCGCCGACGGCGACGCGAGCGGCCCGGCGGACGTCGAGCCCGCGGCGTCGGCACCCGACGCCGCCGACGCGCTGCTCGTGCGCCCCGGCGACCCGTCCGACGGCGTGCCGGGCCCCGAGGAGGAGCCCGCACCCCGGACGGTGCGCGCGCCCGTCCTGCTGCGCCCGCTCACCGTCACGCCCCGGGGCGACGGCGAGACGGACTACGAGCTCACGCTCGAGCCCACCGCCGAGATCAACCCGCTCCTCGCGCGCACGCTCCGGGCGCACGGCGCGCTCCTCGACCCCGTGACGCTGGCACGGTCCACGTTCACCGGCGCGGGCTTCGACCCGGGCGACGCGACCCGGCGGATCGCGGCCCTCGGGCAGGCGGTCCTCGACGACTTCGACCTCACCCACCGCGTCCTCGTCGGGACGTTCGTGCACCCGGGCCAGGTGCTGGTCGACGACCTCGACGAGCTCGCACCCGCGCTCGAGCGGCACGAGGTCGTCGCGGCGCTCGCCGGGGACGAGCGGTCCGCCGCTGCGCTGCGGGCCGACCTTCCCGCACCGCGCGTCGGCGACGCCGACCCCGTGCTCGAGCGCGGCGCGGGCGACCTCGACCCGTCCCAGCGGCACGTCGTCGACGTCCTCGCGACCGGCTCGCACCTGTTCGTCGATGCCCCCACCGGGTCCGACGTCGCGGGCACGCTCGCCGCCGTCGTCGCGGAGGCCGCGGCGTCGGGACGCCACGTCCTCTACGTGCCGGGCCACCGCCGCGCCGCCGACGCGCTCCTGGCCCGTCTCGACGCGCTGGGCCTCGACGGGCTCGCGCTCGACGTCGCCCCCGAGCCGACGTGGCGGGAGACCGCCTCGCACCGGCTGCTCGCCGCGATGGCGACCGAGCCGGAGCCGGTCGAGGACGACGACCTCGTGCGCACGCGCGACGCCCTGCTCGGCGCGCGCGCCCGGCTCGCGGGGTACATCGAGGCGCTGCACCTCGTGCGCGACCCGTGGGGCGTGTCGGCGTACGACGCGCTCCAGGCCCTCGCGCGGCTCACCGCCGAGCGCCCGGCGCCAGATACGCGGGTACGGCTCACGACCGAGGTCGTGCTCGCCGTCGGGCCGCAGCGCGAGCGGGTCGCCGCAGAGCTGCGCGAGGCCGCGATGCTCGGCGCCTTCACCGCCCGCGCGACGTCGACCCCTTGGTACGGCGCGGCGCTCACCACGCCGCAGGAGGCGCATGACGCCCTCGTGCGCGTGGAGCGGCTGCGCGCCCACACGCTGCCGCAGCTGCGCGCGCAGGTCGAGCAGGTCGCGGAGCGCACCGGGCTCACGACCGCGACGACGCTCCGCCAGTGGGGCGACCAGCTCACCATGCTCGGCGGGATGCGGGGCACGCTCGACGTGTTCCAGCCGCTCATCTTCGAGCGCACCGCGCAGGACATGGTGGAGGCGACCGCGACGAAGCAGTGGCGCGAGCAGCACGGGATCGAGATGGGCTGGTTCGCGCGTCGCCGGCTGCGCCGTCAGGCGCGCGACATGGTGCGGCCGGGCGTCCGCGTGCCCGACCTGCACGCCGCGCTCGTCGAGGTCCAGGCGCAGCGCGCCGTCTGGCAGGAGCAGTGCCCCCGTGGCGGCTGGCCCGTGCTGCCCGAGGGGCTGTCGGCCATCGAGGACACGCACGAGGCCGTCCGCATCGACGCCGAGGAGCTGGAGCCGGTGCTCGCGGGCACGCCTGCGGGCGGCGGGCTGCTCGACATGCCGCTCGACGCGCTCGCCGCCCGCCTCGACGCGCTCGCGGAGGACGCTGCCGCGCTCGACGCGCTCCCGGCGCGGACCGCGATCCAGCACCGGCTCACCGACCTCGGCCTCGGCGAGCTCCTCACCGACCTCGCGGCACGCCGCGTCGAGCCCGACGAGGTGGGCCCCGAGCTGGAGCTCGCCTGGTGGAGCTCGGTGTTCGAGCAGATCCTCGCGCAGGACCACGCGCTCGCCGGGCAGGACGGCGCGGGCCTCGACGCGCTCGCGCGCCGGTTCCGCGAGCTCGACCGCGCGCACGTCGCGTCCCTCGCGGCGCCCGTCCGGGCGGCGGTCCGCGACCACCTCGGGACCGCGATGCGCGAGCACCGCGACGAGGCGGAGGCCCTCTTCACCGAGCTGCTCGAGGGCCGGCTCGTGAGCCTGCGCGAGACGGCGGAGCAGCACCCCGCCGTGCTGCGCCGGCTGCGCCCCGTGCTCGTCGCCACCCCGACGCTCGTCCCGCACCTCGTGCCGGCGACCCGCACCGTCGACCTCGTGGTGCTCGACGCGATCGAGCACACGCCCGTCGAGCTCGTGCTGTCGGCGCTCGCGCGCGGGCGGCAGGTCGTCGCCGTCGGCGACCCGCGGGCGGCGTCCACGGACACCGTGCGCGAGCTCGCCGAGCTCCTGCCCACGGTCGCGCTGCTCGCCGACGGCTCGCGACGCGACCCCTTCGTCACCACGTTCCTCGCCGAGCACGGCTACGCGGGCGTCCTGCGCCCGTCGCCGCTGCCGCGCGCGGAGGTCCTCGTCCAGCTCGACGTCGTCGACGGCGCCGGGATGCCCGACACGGCGTCCGGCGCGGTCGAGAGCACGCAGGCCGAGGTCGACCGCGTCGTCGAGGTCGCGATCGAGCACGCGCTCACCCGGCCGGACGAGTCCCTCGCGATCGTCACCGTCACGCCCCTGCACGCCGACCGCATCCGCGACGCGCTCCTCGTCGAGGTCCGGCAGAACCCGGCGCTCGCCGGGTTCTTCTCCGGCGCCCGCGCGGAACCGGTCGTCGTCGCGGACGTCTCCGGCGTCGCCGGGCTCGTGCGCGACACGATCGTGCTGTCCGTCGGCTTCGGGAAGACGCCGCACGGCCGCGTGCTGCACCGGTTCGGCATCCTCAACACCCCGGGCGCCGAGGCCATGCTGCTCGACGCCGTCGGGGCGACGCGCCGGCGTCTCCACGTCGTCTCGTGCTTCACGGCGGGCGACCTCGACCCCGAGCGCCTGCGCGGCGCGGGCGCCCGGCTGCTCGCCGAGGTGCTCGACCTGGCCGAGCAGCGCAGCGGCGCCGCCGACCAGGTCACGCTGGGCAACGGCGTCGACCTCGGCGGCAGCCCCGACCGGCTCGTCCTGGACCTCGCCGAGCGGCTCTGGCGCGCGGGGCTCGTCGTCGAGACCGACTACGGCATCGGCGACGGCGACCGCATCCCGCTCGTCGTCGGCCACCCGGACCTGCCCGGCGAGCTCCTCGTCGCCGTGCTCACCGACGACGCGGCCTACGTCGCCGAGCGCAGCGTCCGCGTGCGCGACCGGCAGGTCGCCGAGCGGCTCGAGCGGATCGGCTGGACGGTCGCGCAGGTCTGGTCCGCCGCCGCGTTCCTCGACCCCGCCAAGGAGGCCGAGCGCATCCGGCGGGTCGTGCAGGCCGTGCGCGACGCGCGGCTCCCGGAGACGGGCGGCGTCGCGCAGACGGGCGGGGGCGACCGGATCGTCGTCGTGCCGGTGATCGACGACGACGAGCAGCACGGCGACGAGGACCTGTAGCCCGCCGGTGGGACCATGGGACGTGTGAGCACGACCGCCGACCCGAGCCCCGACCCGCGGCACCTGCCCGACGACGCGCGCGACCGTCCCGAGACCGGGCACCGTCGGCGTCCGCGGCGGGCCGTGCGGCGGGGGACCGAGAGCACGGTGGTGCCCGGCACGAGCGCCGACGAGCGCGCCGAGGGCTGGGGCGACGAAGCGGCGTCGCGCCGCGGCGCGCTGGGCGAGAACGACGACCGCCTGCTGGGCGACGTGCCGCCTCACTACGGGCGCCACTGACGGCCCGCCGGGTGACCACCCGCTCGTGAGCGACGGCCGCGTCAGAGGTTGCGCGGGGGCGTCGGCCCTCCGGGTGCCATCCCGCCCGGTGCCGCACCGGGGCCGCCGCCCGCCTGGGCGGCGAGGAGGTCGCGGATCTCCTGGAGCACGCGCACGTCCTCGGCCGGTGCCTCGGGCTCGGGCTCCTCGTCCTTCTTGCGTCGCTCCGCCAGCTTGTTCATCGGCAGGACGATGACGAAGTAGAGGGCGACGGCGATGATGAGGAACTGGAGGATCGCGTTGAGGACCCCGCCGACGGAGATGACGGAGGGCGGGATGTCCTTCGCCGCGTCTCCCGCGCGCAGCGTGATGTCCCACAGGCCGGTGAGGTCGGGCTTGCCGAAGATCGCCCCGATGAGGGGGTTGATGAAGTCCTCGACGATCGCCGTGACGACGCCGGAGAACGCCGCCCCGATGACGACGCCGACCGCCAGGTCGATCGCGTTGCCACGGAGCACGAACTCCTTGAACCCTTGGAACACGCCCTTCATGTGCTGCTTCCCTCTCCTGTCGACGGGCACGCGTGGCGGCGGCGCCACGACACGTGCACGCGCGATCCTGCCAACGGGCGCGGCGAGCGGCAACGGCTTCGCCCGGCGGGTCGGCGGTCTCACGGAGTCGTCAGGGGACCAGGACAGCTGTGACGGGGGCGTGCCCGGTCCGCGCCGCCAGCCGGACGGCCTCCTCGGGGCGTACCGCGACGAGCGTCACGACGTCGGAGCCCGACCCACCGGTGCCGAGCAGGCCGCCGCCGTCGTCGGGCTCGGGCGCCGGCACGACGACCGCGGCGCGGGCCAGGTACGGGTCGACCGGGGGAGCGGCCTCCGTCTGTTTGGAGTCCGTGGGCCCCGGGGCGACGGCGGGGTCGCCCGCGGCCAGCAGGTCGACGCGGTCGCCCGGCCCGAGGAGCGCGGCGACGCCCGGGTCGAGCCGGACGGGCGCGACCACGGTCCCGGCGGGCGCACCGGCGGCGAGCTCTCCTCCGGCGACGAGGCCGTCCTGGAGGAGGGTGCCCTCCGGAAGGGCGACGGTCGCGCGGCGCCCGACGACGTCATCGGGCCGAGTCGGCGCCCCGGCGGGCAGGAGGGAGGCCGCGACGTGGTCCACCCGCACGTCGGGTGCCGCGAGCGTGGTGCCGGGCGGCACGGCGCGGGCCGTCACGACGGCGGGAGCCGTCGGCGGGGGCGGGGGCCGCAGCGCACCGACGACGACCGACGCCGCGAGCCCGCAGCACAGCGCCGCGACCACGAACCGGGACCGCCACCACAGGGTGTGCAGCAGCCGCCGCCGGGCGGCGGCGCGGCCGGGGTGGGCTGACGGGCCGGGCGGGCGGGAGGAGCGAGGCATGGCGCGACCGTAGCCGCGCGCGGCGAGCCGGTGGCCGCGGTGCGCGGCGGTCTGTGGACGACGCGGCGCGCGGCCCGCCCACCGTGAGCCGACCGGCCCGCTGTGGTCGGCCGCGCACCGGTGCGGCGCCGACGCCGGAGCCGGGGCGCGTCAGGGGCGAGCGACCCGGCGGCGCCGCTTCAGGTCAGGACGACGCGGCAGAGCTGCTCGACGCGCCGCCCGAGCTCGTGCCGCCCGACGACGACCCCGACGACGACGAGGACGACGACGCGCTGGACGTCGAGGCGGCGGGCGCCGTCGACGTCTTCCCGCCGGACCGCGAGTCCGTGCGGTAGAAGCCGGAGCCCTTGAACGTCACGCCCACGGAGGAGAACACCTTGCGCAGGCGGCCCGAGCACTCGGGGCACACCGTGAGGGCGTCGTCGCTGAACGACTGGTGGATGTCGAAGGCGTGACCGCAGGCGGTGCAGGTGTAGGCGTAGGTGGGCACGGGTTCTCCTCGTTCACGAGACGGCCGTCGAGGCGGCCACCGGCGGGTCGGGATCGGGACGGTCTCGGCCTGGTCGACGGTGTCAACACCGCCTGGCACTCGAAACTTCCGAGTGCTAATCATACGCGGACCGGCGCCCGGGCAGGGCCGGGGTAGTCTCGCATCCGTGTCTGCGCACGAACCCGCCGAGGCCCCCGCCGGTGACCCCGCCACCGGTGCCGACCCCGCGACCCCGGGCGAGGCCGCGGCCCCGCCGCGGCGCCGTCGCCGGTCCGCGCGCCGGCGCGTCCTGATCGGCGTGGCGGCGCTGCTCGTCGTCGCGCTCGTCGCGGGTGCCGCGTTCGTCGTGGTCACCGTCCGGCGCCCGCTCCCGCAGGCGTCCGGCGAGATCTCCGTGCCCGGCCTCGGCAGCGAGGTGACCGTGCTGCGCGACGCCCAGGGCGTGCCGCAGATCTACGCCGACACCCCCGAGGACCTCTTCCGCGCCCAGGGCTACGTCCAGGCGCAGGACCGCTTCTTCGAGATGGACTACCGCCGGCACGTCACGTCGGGGCGGCTCGCCGAGCTCGTCGGCGACAACCCGGACGCCATCGCCGCCGACACCGTGACGCGCACGTTCGGCTGGCGCCAGGTCGCGGAGGAGGAGTGGGACGTCGTCTCCCCCGAGACGAAGGCGTACCTCCAGGCGTACGCGGAGGGCGTGAACGCCTACCTGGAGGACCGCAGCCCGTCGGAGATCGCGCTCGAGTACACGGTGCTCGGGCTGCAGGTCGACGTCGCCGAGCCCGAGCCCTGGGACCCGGTCGACTCGCTCGCGTGGCTCAAGGCGATGGCCTGGGACCTGCGCGGCAACTACGACGACGAGCTCGACCGCGCGCTGGCCTACGGCACGCTCCAGGACACGGCGCGCGTCGCGGAGCTGTTCCCCGCCTACCCGTCCGAGCTCAACGCGCCGATCCTCGACCCCGGCGAGCTCGAGAACCCGCAGGAGGTCGCCCTCGACCTGGGCCCGCAGGCCCGCGCCGAGTACGGCTCCGACCACCTCCAGGCCGCGCTCGAGGCCGCGGACCGCGCGCTCGGCGCCGTCCCCGTGCTCATCGGGCGCGGCGAGGGCACCGGCTCGAACTCGTGGGTCGTCTCCGGCGAGCACACGGCGTCGGGCAAGCCGATCCTCGCGAACGACCCGCACCTCGCCCTCGGGGCGCCCGGCATCTGGGCGCAGGTGGGGCTGCACTGCAACGAGGTCTCCCCGGCGTGCGGGTTCGACGTCGCGGGCTTCTCGTTCGCCGGCTTCCCCGGCGTCGTCATCGGCCACAACGCCCAGCTCGCCTGGGGCCTGACGAACATGGGCGCCGACGTCACCGACTTCTTCGTCGAGCGCGTGCGCGACGACACCTACCTCCGCGGCGACGAGTGGGTCCCGCTGGAGACCCGCACCGAGACGCTGCGGGTCGCCGGGGGCGACGACGTCGAGATCGAGGTCCGCTCGACGCTCCACGGGCCGATCGTCTCCGAGGCGATCCCGGCGACGGACGCGGCCGTCGACACGCCCGCGCTGGACACGCGGCTGGGGGAGTACGCCGTCGCGCTCCAGTGGACCGCGCTCGAGCCGGGCCGCACGGCCGACGCCGTCTTCGCGTTCAACCTCGCGCAGGACGCCGAGGACATGCAGGCGGCCGCCGCGCTCTTCGAGGTGCCGGCCCAGAACATCGTCTTCGCGACCGCGGACGGCCACATCGGCTACCAGGCTCCGGGCAAGATCCCCGTCCGCCAGGCGGTCCCCGACGCCGAGGTGCCCTCCGACGGCACGTGGCCGCGCGACGGGTCCGACGAGCGCTACGACTGGCAGGGCTACGTCCCCAGCGAGGAGATGCCGCGCGTCGTGGACCCGGCCGAGGGCTTCATCGTGGCCGCCAACCAGGCCGTGCTGCCGGACGGCGTCGCGCCGTTCCTCACGACCGACTGGGACTACGGGTACCGCTCGCAGCGCATCCGTCAGCTCCTGGAGGCCGAGATCGCGGCCGGGCGCACCGTGGACGTCGACACGATGAACGAGGTCCAGGTCGACGACCGCAGCCCGTACGCCGAGGTGCTCGTGCAGCCTCTGCTCGAGCAGGAGATCGACGACGACTTCGCGGCCGAGGGCCAGCAGCTCCTCGCGGACTGGGACTACCGGACCGACACCGACTCCGCCGCGGCGGCGTACTTCGCGGCCGTGTGGCGGAACCTGCTCCAGCTCACCTTCTGGGACGACCTGCCCGAGTCGGCGCGCCCGGGTGGCGGCAGCCGCTGGCTCGCCGTCGTGCAGAACCTCCTGGAGAACCCGACCGACCCGTTCTGGGACGACCGCCAGACGGTCAGCGTCGTCGAGACGCGCGACGAGGTGCTCACGCAGGCGCTCGTCTCCGCGCGCCTCGACCTCACCGTCGAGCAGAGCAAGCAGCCGTCGGACTGGGCGTGGGGCAAGATCCACGTGCTCGCCCTGGAGCACCCGGTGCTGGGCGGCGAGTCGATCCCGGGGCCGGTGCGCGACTTCGTCAACCCCGCCCCGGTGGGCATGCCCGGTGGCTCGTCGATCGTCAACGCGACCGCGTGGGACGCCGCGTCCGGGTCGTTCGACGTGACGGCCGGCCCGTCGATGCGCATGGTCGTCGACCTCGGCGACCTCGACCGCTCGACGTGGGTGACCGTCACGGGCACCTCCGGGCACCCGGCGTCGAAGCACTACGCGGACCAGCTGAAGACGTGGTCCCGCGGGGAGACGTACGCGTGGCCGTTCTCCACCGAGGCGGTCGCCGAGGCGAGCAAGGACGAGCTCACCCTCGTGCCGTAGCGGAGCCGCCGGCGCGTCCGCCCCGTGCGCGGGCGCGGTGGCGGACGGCGCGGGAGCGGACGGCGCGGCCTGCTACGGCAGCCAGCGCCACCCGAGGGGTGTCGCGACGGCGTCGACCGTGCGGTCGTGCGGCTCGACGGGCAGCGGTCGGTCGCTCGCGTCGTAGACCTCCTCCGGGAAGACGACCGCCACGACCTTCGTCCCGGGGCGCACGTGCTCGAGCGCGCGGTCGTACCACCCGCCGCCCTGGCCGAGCCGGACGCCGCGCGAGTCGACGGCGAGCGCGGGGGCGACGACGACGTCGGCCTCGGCGATCGCCTCCGGGCCCAGGGTCGGGGTGCCGGGTTCGGGAGGTCGCCCGGGTGCGCGGACCTGGAGGTCGGCGGGGCCGTCGTAGACGGCCCAGTCCCGCTGGAGCCCCGCGCCGAGCACGGGCAGCAGCAGGCGGACGCCGCGCGCGGCGAGACGCTCGAGCATCGCCGACGTGCCCGGCTCGCCCGGACGCGCGGCGTAGGTCGCGACGCACGTGGCGGCGGCGACCTCGGGGATGGTCTCGACGACGTCGGCGATGGCGGCGTCCGCTTCCTTGCGGAGCCGCTCGGACCGCGCCTGGCGGTGGGTGCGGATGGCCTTGCGGAGGATCTCCTTCGCGTCCTCGGCTTCGATGCTTCCGTGCAGGGGGTATGGCTGGACCGGGCCACTCATGTCCCTATTGTCACCCGGCGCGCGCCTCCGCGCCGACGCCGCGCGGGTGACCTTCGGCCCCGGACGCCCGGAGCGGGTTCCGTGCACGCGTCCGGGGTGCCTATGATCGGAGGGAGCCAGTAGTTCGGACTCCTGACAAATGGGTCGCCGTCCGACAGAGGTGCCGACAGTGAGGACGCCATGACCGCGACGACCGCGAACCCCACCGCGACCACCCCGCGAGGGGGCGCCCACCCGAGGACGGGCCGCGCCGCCGTCGTGCTCGCCGCAGGCCACGACGACGCGTCGCGCGAGCTCCTGTCGCGGCCGCTCGGCGACGCGACGGTCGTCGAGCTGGCGGTCGCGAACGTCCGCCGCGTCGTGGACGCGGGCCGCATCGTCGTGGTCGTGTCGCCCGACGACCCGACCGTGCGCGAGCTGCTCGGCGAGGACGTCGTCTACGTGGAGCAGGAGTCGCCGCTCGGCACGGGCGACGCGGTCCTCGCGGCGCGCGAGGCGATCGCGTCGGTGCTCGGGCCGGGCGTCGACGAGCCGGTCCTCGTCGCCTACGCGGACACGCCGCTGCTGCGCTCCGAGTCGCTGCTCGGGCTGCTGACGCGCCACACCCTCACGGGCGCGGACCTGTCGCTGCTCTCCGCCGTCGTGGACGACCCGGACGGCTACGGGCGCGTGGTCCGCGCCGGGGGCGAGATCACGGCGATCCTCGAGTCGTCCGAGGTTGCCGACGCCGCGCCCGAGCCGCGCACCGAGATCAACGTGGGCGCGTACGTCGCGGCGCCCCGCCTGCTGTTCGGCGAGCTCGAGCGCATGGCGGCCGACGGCGAGCACCGGCTCACCGAGCTCGCGCGCCGCGTCATCGGGGCGGGCAAGCGCATCTCGTCGTACCGCATCGTCGACGTGGACGAGGTCCGCGGCATCAACACCCCGGACGAGCTCGCCCAGGCGGCGGACATCGTCCTCAAGCGCCTGTTCGTGCCGAAGAAGAACACGGACACGAAGATCGTGTTCGGCACCGGCGGCTGGCGCGCGGTCATCGGCGAGGGCTACACGCTCGCCAACGTGCGCCGGCTGTGCCAGGCCATCGCGAACGAGACGATCCGCCGCGGGCTGGACGGGAAGGGCGTCGTCATCGGCGGCGACCGCCGCTTCCTCTCGCGCGAGTCGGCCATCGCCGCGGCCGAGGTCTTCGCGGGCAACAACATCGCCGTGACCCTCCTGCCCGACGACGTCCCGACCCCGCTCGTGACCTTCGCCGCGCCCTACCTCGGGGCGGCCTACGGCATCATCGTCACCTCGAGCCACAACCCGCCCGAGTGGAACGGCATGAAGGTGTTCCGCCAGGACGGCTCGCTCCCGCTCGACGATGAGACGGACCGCTACCAGGACGAGGCGAACGCGCTGTCGGTCGACGACGTCATCACGCTCGACATCGACGTGGCCCGCCGCACGGGCGTCGTCGTCGACCGGTCGCTCACGGACCCGTACGTCGACGCGATCGAGCGGATCATCGACGTCGAGGCCGTGCGCGGCTCGGACCTGCAGGTCGTCGTGGACCCGATGTACGGCACGAGCCAGCTCACGCTCGGCACCATCCTGTCCGACATGCGCGTGCGGTCGGAGTTCATCCACGCGGCGCACAACCCGCTGTTCGGCGGCGTCGCGCCGGCACCGGACCTCCAGCGCCTCAGCACGCTCGTGACGATGATCCAGCAGGGCGGCGGCCGCTACGACCTCGGCATGGCGACGGACGGCGACTCGGACCGCATCGGGATCGTCGACGAGACGGGCGAGTACATCTCGACGAACGACCTGCTCCTCCTCCTGTACTGGTACCTGCACGAGGTCCGCGGGGAGAAGGGCGGCGTGGTGCGCAACCTCGCGACGACGCACCTGCTCGACCGGCTCGCGGCGCACTTCGGCGAGGAGTCGCGCGAGGTCAGGGTCGGGTTCAAGCACGTCACCGCGGGCATGGCGGAGATCGGCGCCGTGCTCGGTGGCGAGTCGTCCGGCGGCCTGACGATCCGCGGCTGGATCCTCGGCAAGGACGGCATCTTCGCGTGCGCCCTCGTGGCCGAGATGCTGGCGCGCACGGGCAAGCGGATCTCCGAGCTGCGCGCGATGCTCTACGAGATCACCGGCCGCCTGTACACGCTCGAGGCGGGCGTGCCGGCCACCCCGGAGATGCGCGTCGAGGTGCCGCGCCGGCTCGAGGCGCAGCCCCTCACGCACGTCGGGCCGTACCCGGTCGTCTCGGTCTCCCACCTCGACGGCACCAAGATCCTCCTCGAGAACGACAACTGGGCGCTCCTGCGGTTCTCCGGGACCGAGCCCGTCCTGCGCATGTTCGTCGAGGCGGACACCCCCGAGAAGGCCGCCGAGCTCCTCGAGTGGCTGCAGGGGTTCGTCACCGCCGGCGTCTGACGCCCGCGCCCCCACCCGGCACCCCCGCCGCACCCAGCCCCCAGCCCCACCCCAGGACAGGAACCAGAGCAACGATGCGCTACGGCCACTTCGACACCGCGCACGACGAGTACGTCGTCGAGCGCCCCGACGTCCCCGTCTCGTGGACGAACTACCTCGGCACCCGGGACATGTGCACGGTCCTGTCGCACCACGGCGGCGGGTACTCGTACTACAAGAGCTCGCAGTACGGGCGCATCTCGCGCTTCCGCCAGAACGGGGTGCCGCTCGACCGCCCCGGTCACTACGTCTACCTGCGCGACGACGCGGACGGCGACTACTGGTCGGTGTCCTGGCAGCCGGTCGGCAAGCCGTTCGTCGGCCCGGACGAGGAGCTCGACCCGGCCGGCGGCGCGGGGCGCTGGACCACGCGCCACGGCCTGAGCTACACGACCTTCCGCTCCGAGTACAAGGGCATCGACGCCGAGCAGACGGTCTTCATCCCGCTCGACGACGACGTCGAGCTGTGGGACGTGCGCGTCACCAACACGACGGACGAGGTGCGCGAGCTCACCGTCGGGTCGTACGTGGAGTTCTCGTTCCACACGATCACGATCGACAACCAGAACCTGCAGATGTCGCTCTACGCGTCCGGCTCCTCGTACGAGGACGGGATCATCGAGTACGACTTCTACTACGAGCCCTGGACGTACCACTACTTCGCGTCGAGCGAGACGCCGTCGTCGTACGACTCGCTGCGCGACAGCTTCATCGGCCCGTACCGCACCGAGAGCAACCCGCTCGCGATCGAGCGGGGCGAGGGCTCGAACGCGAGCGCGACGACGCAGAACCACTGCGGCGCGCTGCTGCACAAGGTGACGCTCGCGCCGGGCGAGACCAAGCGCCTCGTCTTCATGCTCGGCTACGGCTCGCGCGACGCGGCCGGTCGCGCGATCCAGGCGAAGTACTCGGACGTCGCGGCCGTCGACCACGAGCGCGAGCGGCTGCGCGACTACTGGCGCGCCAAGCAGGACAAGCTGCGCATCCGCACGCCCCACGAGGGCATGAACACGATGATCAACGCGTGGACGCTGCTCCAGGCGGAGACGTGCGTCGTGTGGTCGCGGTTCGCGTCGTTCGTCGAGGTGGGCGGGCGCGCCGGGCTCGGCTACCGGGACACGGCGCAGGACGTCATGAGCGTCATCCACTCGAACCCGACGAAGACGCGGCAGCGCATCGTCGAGCTCCTGCGGGCCCAGACGGAGGCCGGCTACGGCCTGCACCTGTTCGACCCCAAGGCGTTCGACCCCGACGCGGAGAAGCTGCCCGACGTCCCGTCGCCGACGATCGTCCCGACGGTCGACCCGAAGGACCTCATCCACGGCCTCGAGGACACGTGCTCCGACGACCACCTGTGGCTCGTGCCGTCGGTCGTGGAGTACGTCAAGGAGACGGGCGACCGCGCGTTCCTCGACCTGGAGATCCCGTTCGCCGAGGGCACGCCCGCGACCGTCTACGACCACCTCGTCCGCGCGCTCGAGTTCTCCGCCGAGCAGGTGGGCCAGAACGGCGTCGCGCTCGGCCTGCGCGCCGACTGGAACGACTGCCTCAACCTCGGCGGCGGCGAGACGTCGCTCGTGACGTTCCTCCACGCGTGGGCGATCGGCGCGTTCCTCGAGGTCGCGGAGCCGCTCGCGGCGGCGGGCGACGAGCGCGCCGAGGCGGACGTCGTGCGGTTCACGGCGGAGCGCGAGCGCATCGCGAAGGTCGCGGACGCGCAGCTGTGGGACGGGCGCTGGTGGATCCGCGGCTACACGCGCGACGGCGTGAAGATCGGCTCGGCGCAGAACGACGAGGGCAAGATCTTCCTCGAGCACCAGGCCTGGCCCGTCATCGCGGGCATCACGAGCCAGGAGCGCGGCGAGGCGTCGATGGACGCGGTGCGCGAGCTCCTGGGTTCCGAGTACGGCAACCACCTCAACTGGCCGGCGTTCACGAAGGTTGACGACACGGTCGGCTTCGTGACGCGCGTGTACCCGGGCATCAAGGAGAACGCCGCGATCTTCTCCCACCCGAACGCGTGGCCGATCATCGCCGAGGCGATGCTGGGCCGCGGCGACGAGGCGGTGCAGTTCTACGACGCGATCCTGCCGTACCACCAGAACGACAACATCGAGGTCCGCGGGGCGGAGCCGTACGCGTACGTCCAGTTCCTCTACGGCCGCGACCACGAGTGGTTCGGCAAGGCGCAGAACCCGTGGCTCACGGGCACGGCCGGCTGGATGTACACCGCCGTGACCAAGTACGTGCTCGGCGTCCGCCTCGCGCTCGACGGCCTGGTCGTCGACCCGTCGATCCCGAAGGACTGGGACGGGTTCGAGGTGCGTCGCGAGTGGCGCGGCGCCGTCTACGACATCGAGGTCCGCAACCCGGACCACGTGTCGAAGGGCGTGCGCTCGGTGACGGTCGACGGCGTCGAGCACGACCCGGCGACCCCGATCCCGGCGCTGCCCGCGGGCACGGACGCGAAGGTCGTCGTCACGCTGGGCTGAGGACGGGTCCGAGTGCGGGACTGAGCACGGGGACACCACCGGGTGCCCGCGTCACCGGTCGGTGGCGCGCGGGCGCCCGGTGGTGTCACCCTGTGCACCGAGGGCCGGGCGCACCGCCGGTCCTCGTCGCCAAGCCCACCGACAGGCCGAGGACGGTACACCGCCGCATGACCCACAAGATCGCGCGCGGCTGGACCGTCGCCAAGCCGTGGCCCGTGACGCTGCGGGACGACACCCTGGGCGGGTCCGTGGTCCTGCGTCCGCTGCGGCGCCGGGACGCGAACGCCTGGATGCGGCTGCGCGCGCGCAACGCGGACTGGCTGGAGCGGTGGGAGGGCACGTCGCCGCGCCCCGGCACACCGGGCGGGCCGCCCACGTTCGCGGAGTACGTCCGGGTCCTCTCGGCGCAGGCGCGCGCGGGGTCCTCCCTGCCGTTCGCCGTCGAGCTGGACGACGAGCTCGTCGGCCAGCTCACCGTGTCGTCCATCACGTACGGCTCGTTGTGCGGCGCGAGCATCGGCTACTGGGTGAGCGAGCACGTCGCGGGCCGCGGCGTCATCCCGACTGCCGTCGCGATGGCCACGGACTACTGCTTCACGATCCTCGGCCTGCACCGGATCGAGATCAACATCCGCCCGGAGAACGGCCCGAGCCTGCGCGTCGTGGAGAAGCTGGGGCTGCGCGACGAGGGGGTCCGCGAGCGCTACCTGCACATCCAGGGGGAGTGGCGCGACCACCGGACGTTCGCCGTCACGAGCGAGGAGGTCCCGGACGGCCTCCTCGCGCGCTGGCAGGCGACACGCCGCGAGAGCATCTGAGCCGCCCGACACGCCGGGGCGCGTGCGGAGCGTGGCCGCGGGCCTCGCCTACGGTCGTGATGTGGAATCGGCCTCGGGGATCGTCGCGCTCGCGGTGTTCCTGCTGTGGGTCGGCTTCTACGTCCCGCACCGGGTGCGTCACCGGCAGCAGCTGCTGGACGCGCGCACGGACGACCGCTTCTCCGGCTCCCTGCGCGTCCTGGCCGTCGCCGGCCCGGGCGGCGGGGGGTTCGACCGCTGGGACGCCCGGCTCGACGGCGTCACGACCGTCGCGGCGATCGCCTCCGGTCCCGCCGGAGCCGGAGGGCGCCCCCTGCTCGGGGCAGCCGGGACGCAGAGCCGGTCCGAGGGTCGGACGCACGACGAGGAGGGAACGCACGCCATGGGGAGCACCGTCAGCGCGTCACCCTCGCGCGGGGCACCGCCGCGCCGTCAGCCGGCCTCCGAGCAGTCCCGCCTCGAGCTCCTCGAGCGGCGCGCCGCCGCCGCGCGCCGTCGTCTCGCGCTCACGGTCGTGCTGCTCCTCGCGACCGTCGGGGTGTGGGTCGTCGTCGCGCTCGGGCTCGTTCCGTGGTGGGCGGGCGTGGTCCCGACGGCGTTCCTCGGTCTCGTGCTCGTGCTCGGCCGTCGTGCGGTGCTCGCCGCCCAGCGGTCCGACGCCGCGTGGCTGGCCGAGCGTCGTGCCGCGGCCCGCGCGGCTCGCGGCGCCGTGCTCGGCGCACCGCCCGCCCCCCGGGGCGCGCGCCCGCGCGTCACGGGTCGCGCCGTCCACGGCTCGCAGGTGAGCACGCAGATGATCCCGCGCGTCACGCCGCAGGACCTCGCGCGGGCGAACGCCGCGGCCTCCGCGGACGCCGGCGCGCCGGCCACGACGGGCGCGTCGTCCCGCGAGCGGGCCACCGCGTCCGGTCCGGCCGAGGGCCCCGCGTCCGAGGAGCCCGCCCCAGCGGCCGACGAGCCGACCACCGTTCGCGAGACGACCCCGGTCGTCGAGGTCGAGGTCGTCGACGCCGAGCGCGTCCCGACGGGCCGCGCGTGGGACCCGGTGCCCGTGCCTCCGCCGACGTACACCATGAAGCCCACGGCGCCCCGCCGCGAGCCCGCCCCGCTCACGGACGACGACGTCGTCTCGCCCACGGTGTCGGCCCGCGTCGAGCCGGTGGTGGCCGCCGACGCCCGGTCCGGCGCCCCGGCCCCGGCCGCGGGCGACGAGCGCAAGCCCTCCACGGAGACGCTCGGCCTGGACCTCAACGAGATCCTGGCGCGCCGTCGGGCGGCAGGGCAGTAGACCCCCTGAGGGCGGCCGGTTTGCGAGACCCCGCCCTCGGGGTGCTAATCTGTTCCTCGCTTGAGGGGCTATGGCGCAGTTGGTAGCGCGTCTCGTTCGCAATGAGAAGGTCGGGGGTTCGAATCCCCCTAGCTCCACTCCTTGAAGGCCGTTGGCCAGGATGAAGATCCTGGTCAGCGGCCTTCGTTGTTCTCCGAGGTCCTCGACGGAGGATCAGCGGAACATCCGCTCCACGCGAGCGCGCGCGGACGATGCGCGTGAGAAGCCCGATCGAGCGTGGACGCGGGGTGCGGCGTCGCACTCGACTGCGAACGCGAGGCGAGTGCTGCGAGAAAGTTCATCTGAGCCACGAGACGGTGCACACGCGGCGCACGAGAACTGCGGCGGCCGAGGCGTAAGCTGTCGGTCGCAACATGCTGTTCGGGGGGCTCGCCGTCCTGCACTCCTTCGCGCCCCAGAGCAAGGATCAAGTCCTGTCACCAGTTCTGACGCGCGATAGAAGCCGTCGAGGAGAGCCCGATCGGCTTCAGGGGCGACGACGCGTCAGGCTCGTCGTGCGCAGGTGGATCGACGAGTTGCGGTCACTCATGGTGCGGCCGAGCGAGAGTGTCGTACCCCTGTGCCAGAGTTGGGGTGGGCCACGCCGCTGGCGTGTCGGGTCGGGTAGGTGATCCCCAGTCCAACGAGTACGAGTTTGCAGGAGCGCGCGTGGGATCAATCGTCGTTGACCAGATCGGCCCTGATGGGGAACTCGTTCCAGACGTCGACACGACGCTCAGCGAAAAGGAGAAGAACGACCTCCTCCTGTCCGCGCTGCCCGGCGCCACGACGTCGACGTACGGTGGCGCCCGCGTGGTCAGGTTCCACGACCAGATCATCCTCAAGGCTCAGGTCACACACCTCGGACACCCGTGGCCCGCCTACAAGAAGCGCATCCAGATCCCGAAGTCTTGGCTGGAGGTCGAGCGACGGGCCACGCGCGACGGACTGGTGACCCGCTTTGTCGGCATCTATCGGTACCGCGCCGTCACCGTTTTCGTCGACTTCGACCCGCGGACGTACATCCAGCGCGCTGCCAACAACTCTGCGGCCCACGTCTCGACCAACGACCTGCACCAGGCACAGACGCTCGGGCTGTTCGAGCGCGTCGATCGCAACGGGAACTGTCTGACCAGCGTCCGGGCTGAACTGCTCGCCGACTACCTTGTCGGTGTCGCAGACACCACTCACCCGAGCGTCGATGTGTTCCGGCGGTTCAACCAGGACTTCTTCACTGGCAGATGGCTGCGCGCTCTCGACGCGGTTCAGGAGATGCACGCTGCCGCGTGGCCCGACAGGTTCCAGAACGAGTGGGCTGGCTTCTACCTCGAGTACCGCTTCGACAGGTTCGTGAGAGCGGAGGGGCTTGCGGACATCGTCCAGTTCCAGAAGAAGAAGCAGCGCGGGGGCTACGACTACGACCTGGTCTTCCACGACGGGCCGCGTGTCGACTTCTACGGTGATCTGAAGGCCTCCAACATCGCCAAGCAGGAGGCCATCGGCAACGACCGCGACGACCTGGTCCGCTGCCTCGAGGAGTTCGGCCGCTTCTGGTACGTGATCTACGAGCACGACACGGTCCACGGGAAGGCCAACGGCGACGTCGCCACGATCGAGTGGAACGAGTGGCGGCGGTCCGTCGGGCACGTTCAGGGCAAGGAGTACAGCCCGCTCTCCTACTCTGGGCGGTTCAAGGAGTCGGTGCGGTTCGCCCGGATGCAGGTGCTCGAGGTGAACGAGGCGAACGCTAGCCTCGTTCTCGGCGACCATCACCAAGGCCGGCAACCCAGCGGTGCCTCGCGCGAGCCCAAGGTCAAGATCCTGAAGAAGCACATCGACAACTTCCTGATCTTCTCCAGCGCGCTGCCCGAGGTGCCGAGCGGCCTACGTGTCTGACACATAGCCGTCTTCGACGTGGAGGTGATGAACGGTCGCGAGGTGACGAGGCCGAAGTCAACCAGAGATCGTGTCTGGCTGTCGGCGAGGTGTAAGGCTCCTCCACCAACGTGCGGAGCTCGGTGACGTTCGGCGCGGGGGCGTCCGGCGACGTAGGTGGTGATCGCGCTGCATCCGGCTTCATCGAGACAGGGACAGGTCGACCAGCGCTTCCCCGACCCAGGCGTGGGGACCTGCCTCGCCAGCGTGGTGTGCGCGGTGCTCGGCCCTCCTAGACTTCACACGGGTTCGAAGAGCCTAGCCGCAGACGAGTCGCTGACGGGTGAGCACCGCTGAACCGAGCCCTGTGGACGAGGGTGCATGCCGTGTGGGTGTCAAGAACTAGGTTGTCTACAGTTCTTCCGCAGTCGGACGCGATCTACTTGCACAAGACGCAGAGAGCTGTCAAGCTTCAGAGGTGGGAGACCAGTTGAGCAAGGCCAACGCGAAGTACAGCTTCGTCGACCTATTTGCAGGCATCGGTGGGTTCCATGCCGCACTGGCTGCTACTGGCGGTGTGTGCGAGTACGCGGTCGAGATCGACAGGGAGGCGGCCGCGGTCTACGAACGTAACTGGAACAAGCCCGCGCTCGGTGACATCACCGACGACGCGAACGATGAAGGTGTGACGCTCCGGGGCTACGACGGTCCGATCGACGTCCTGACGGGTGGGTTCCCCTGCCAGCCGTTCTCCAAGTCGGGTGCCCAGCACGGCATGGCGGAGACCCGCGGCACTCTGTTCTGGAACATCGCGAGGATCATCGAGGAGCGCGAGCCGACGGTCCTGATCCTTGAGAACGTTCGCAACCTCGTAGGGCCGCGTCACCGCCACGAGTGGCTGACCATTATCGAGACCCTGCGGTTCTTCGGCTACGAGGTCTCGGGCGCGCCGGCGATCTTCTCGCCCCACCTGCTCCCGGCGTGGATGGGGGGCACTCCCCAGGTCCGCGAACGAGTGTTCATCACCGCGACCTTGGTTCCCGAGCGCATGCGCGACGAGAGGATCCCGCGCACGGAGACGGGTGAGATCGACGCCGAGGCCATCGGACCCAAGCCGGTCGCCACGATGAATGACCGGTTCCCGATCAAGAAGGGCGGAACGGAGCTCTTCCACCCCGGCGACCGCAAGTCTGGCTGGAATCTCCTCACAAGTGGGATCATCCGTGAGGGCGACCCCGAGCCGAGCAACGTCGACCTTCGCCTCACCGAGACGGAGACGCTGTGGATCGACGCGTGGGACGACCTCGAGTCGACGATCCGCCGCGCGACCGGAAGGCCGCTCGAAGGATTCCCGTACTGGGCAGACTCGTGGACCGACTTCCGAGAGCTCTCGCGCCTCGTCGTGATCAGAGGCTTCCAGGCGCCGGAGCGTGAGGTGGTCGGTGACCGTAAGCGCTACGTCGCCCGAACCGACATGCCTGAGGGCTTCGTCCCTGCCTCGGTGACACGCCCTGCGATCGACGAGACGCTGCCCGCTTGGAAGCAGTCGCACCTCCGCCGCAACTACGACTTCTTCGAACGGCACTTCGCCGAGGTCGTGGCGTGGGCCTACCGCTGGGGTGTGTACACGGATCTGTTCCCGGCGTCACGTCGCAAGTTGGAGTGGCAGGCTCAGGACGCCCCACGCCTGTGGGACACGGTGATGCACTTCCGTCCGTCCGGCATCAGGGCGAAACGCCCGACGTACCTACCTGCACTCGTTGCGATCACGCAGACGTCGATCGTCGGCCCGTTGGAGCGTCGCCTGTCGCCGCGCGAGACCGCGCGCTTGCAGGGTCTGCCGGAGTGGTTCGACTTCGGAGAACAGCGCGCCGCCGCGACTTACAAGCAGATGGGCAACGGTGTGAACGTCGGCGTCGTCCGGCACATCTTGCGCGAGCACGTCCGCCGCGACAGGGCTCTGCTCAAGCTCACGCCTGCTGGACAGAGGATCATCAACGCCGTTCTCGCGGACGAGCCCGACGCTACGGTCGGCGCGCTGGGCGCTGCGGAATGAACACGACCTGCCAGGGGTAGAACGGGTCGTAGTGCGAATCGAGGCTTCGGCGATCCTGCCCAGAGTGAGCGGCAGTTCCACGGATCTGGCCCTGGCAGTACGTCGCGCGGCGCTCGCCTCGTCACTCGTCATTGTCTATGGAGCACGGGCTAGGTTCGGCAGATCGGGTGTTCGCTGTCGCAGGCAGACGGGTGAGTGGAGTGATGCTGATGGATGCCGGGCAGGCGCGGCCGCAACATGTCCCGGCGCACCCGGGCGCGTCGTCCGCTGAGGCGTCGCTGAGGATGAGCGCTGCGCGGAGGCGAGACACGGCGCCCGAGCTGGCCTTGCGCCGCGAGCTCTTCTCCAGGGGACTGCGGTATCGCGTCGCGTTCCCGGTGCCAAGTCAGCGCCGCCGAACGATCGATGTCGCGTTCACCCGAGCCAAGGTTGCCGTCTTCGTCGACGGCTGCTTCTGGCACGGCTGTCCGGAGCACGGCACAAGCCCGCGAGCCAACAGCGAGTGGTGGAAGGCCAAGATCACGGCGAACCGCACGAGAGACCGCGACACGGACCGCATGCTCGCCGAGCTGGGCTGGACCGTAGTGCGCATCTGGGAACACGAGCCAGCGCCGGCGGCGGCCGCGCGCGTCCTGGCTCTGCTCGCGCGCCCGGGTACCGCCGGATCTGCACTCGACCATCGAGCGGCTCGGAAGGCCGAGGGATGAGGTGTGGCGTCGCACGGGCTGAACGCGTCACGGGTCAGGAGCGGCACACGGCGGACGCCGGTGCGATCGGCGGGACTCCATGCGGCCGACGCCATGCGCCGAGGGCGGTGGAGCGCTCGGTGCGAGCACTCCGTCATCACGAACCAAACTGAACTGCGGCGCCATTTCACCCGACGCCACCGTGGGTCGTGTCGGAACCTCGTTGTACGTTGCAGCAGGAACAAAGGAGTACCTGCTCAGTGGATCTGCACGCTTGGAACAGGGTATTGCTGGACCGCCTCAAGGCTGACGCGAGACCGCAGCGCCGCCTCTACCTCTACGTCGACCGCGAGACGTTAGCGTCAGTCGCGGGTCTCGACGCCGGTGCGGCCGTGGAGGACTTCTCGCGGGCGTTCCGGGATGCGTGTGGTCGCCAGCCGTTCGAGTGCGCGTACCTGGATGCTCGCCGGTGGAAGGCGAGCGGCTGGCTCGGCGATCCGCCGATCATCGCGGCGCTCGCTATGACGGTCTTGGCTGTCACCGAGATGCCGCTGGGCCACGTCTCGAGCGTCTATCCTCGCCAGAACGAGTTGCTCGGGCTGCCCATTGATGGCGGGATGCCGCCGGACTACGACCTCCATGTGCCCGGAATCTGGAGGATCTGGAACGAGTGGCTCGAGGGCGCTGGCGCGTACCTCGGGCTCCCAAGCGCCGCCCCCTCGTCGCACTACACCAATCAGGGATGGGCGAGGAGCCAAGGGCTCGTTCGACTTCGGGACCGGTACCTGATCGACGACTACCTGAGCACGGTACGCGCCGCGCAGGTCACCGATGTTGACCGCCAGAGGCGACTAAGCGACTTCTGGGCGTGGCTCACGTACCGAGGCGGCGACCGTGTGCGGCATTTCCGTGCGCGGTTCGACAGCCCGGAGGCACGGGAGATCCTTGCGGACGTCGTCGATGACGAAGTCCAGCGCTTCGCTGAAGGTCGAGAACTCTCGCGCACCGCAATCCGTCGCTCCGTCCAGGGGCTGTTCTTCTACGAGCCAGACGAGGACTACCTCGGGCTCGCGATCGAGGTCGACGATCGCGTCACCGACGCCCCCGTCGACCTGGGAGACGGGCCGGAGACCATCGGGCCGGACGAGTCCTATCGCCTCGTTCGCACGCCGTCGAACTCGTCCACGCTTCTCACCGGCGGAACGAAGGTCCCGCTGCGACCTGGGCTCACGCTACGCATCACCCCTGCTCAGGCGTATGCGTTCCGCGACGAGCCGCTGCTCGAGGGGATGATCGAGGTGCGTGGGAACGCGTCCGCGACCCACTACGACGTTCTCGTCGCCAACCAGCACGTCGCGGCGGTCGCAGGCGAGCTCGGCGTTGTCGGCAGTGCTGCTGAACCCGGTCCGGCCGCTGGCTGGTCCTGGTTTCACGATGTCTCCGCGCGCGAGGTCGGCCCGGCGCTTCAGAAGCTTGGGCTGGGTGTGCTCACACCCCCGACACCGATCGGCATGGAACTGCGCGGTGGCCTGCGGCTGGCCCAGGCACGGTACATCGTCGGCTACGAGCCCCAACTCCTGATGCCCGAGCAGCACCCGGCGACGCTCGACCAGAGCATCCAGATCGATGGCACGTCCGACGGGCGTGAACTCTCTGCCTATCGCCTCCGTAGCGGAGAGCATGTGGTCGTCGACACAGTGTCTGGCGAGCGCATCAACTACGAGACCGTCGCGCCGTCGCGCCGTCGCGCCGTCGCATCCGGCTTCGGCTGGGAGCTATCCGACGTTCCGGCCGCGACCAACCGCAGGGAGCGGGATGCGTCTTCGGTAACACTTGCGGGAGCGGTGCTCCGCGGTGGGCATGACTCCGCACCGACGATCGTCGCGGAGGTGCGCGAGAACTACACCGCGCTCGTGCTCGACGACGAGGGTGGGTTGTTCGAACTCACGTCGCCCCGCCGCGAGCGCTGGTTGGAGCGTGCTGGCATAGAGACCTGGAACCTGGATGTACGGCGGGCTGTGCGCGGGACGCATCGGCGCGTAGTCGCGCAGCAGTCCGAGTCCACCAATGCGATTGTGCGCCCTGCGTTCTTCTTGAGCGTCTCGTCGAGGGGGCTCATCCACGCCGTGGAGATCCCTCGGTCGTTGCCGTTGCTGGATGGTGAACCGCTCAGGAGCCGCGTGGAGCGCGGAGTGCCCCAGCCCTTCGCCAACTCGCGGTTCCAGCAGCGTCAGGATCTCCTTGCGAGTCTCGTCGGACGAGAGTGGACATGGAAGGGCGCCCCGGCGGAGAAGCGTCGCAGCGAGGTGCTGACGCGAGCGCTCGCTGATGGGCTGCCAAGGGGCACCGGGGCCGCCCGCCCCAAGCTCGCGCCCGTGGTCGCGGTTGATGCACGGCTCGATGTCGCGTGGAGCTCGCGTGGATACGAACGTACGAACCCGTACGACGTCGCGCTGATGTGGCTCTCGACGCTGAAGGAAACGAAGTCCAGTGCGAAGAGGTTCGCCAGCACGTGGGAGTGGATCTGCCACGACACGGGCTGGCGCGACCTCGCAGCCGAGTGGCGCTTGGCCCTGGAGCGACTTCGCGTCCTCGGTCACATCGAGCGTGACTTCACAAACCAGACGGTGCACGTGGCGCCCGCCGCCCTCGTCGGGCTCCCCAGTGCAGACGGCATCTGTCTGTTGACCGGTGCCCGCCCAATCGGCGCACTGAAGCGGCTCTTCTCGTCGGCGGACGACGACGAGGCGGTCGCCCGCGCGGCACAGCTCTTCCTTCCGTTTCGCCGAACTCAGACCGACCCGCGAACGCACAGGCCCCTTGGCCCGACGACGCTCTACCTGGCACCGCAGCCGGGTGCAATGGAGAAGATCGTGGAGGGCCTGGAGGCGCTAGGCATCGAGGCGTGCGACGTAAAGCCCTCTGACGGCTTGCTCGACGCACTCCCTACACCTGAACGGATCGTGCAGAACGGCACCTCGCTCACGGTCTCGCCGTCCAGTCGGTTCAGCGTGTGGCGACGCGATCACGGCCTGCGGACGTCCTACTCGTGGCGTGACGCGAGCAACGATGCCGCACCCGGGCTGTACCAGTACCGGACCACCTTCGGGACGAGAGTCCACGCGTGGCGCCCGACGCTGATGAGCGACCTGGTGTTGCTGCCCGACGTCACTACGGGCAAGTGGATGGACGAGGCGCGTGAGAACCGACGGACTCACCTCAAGCACAACCAGGGCAAGCGGCTGCTCTTCACTCCGGTTGCGCTCGATCTGCCACATCTCATCAAGCGCTCCCTGGTGCTGCGCACGGGCCTCCAGCCGACGAAGCGCCCGCTGGGCAGTCAAGCAGACGAGTACTACGTGTACGAGAACGTCGGGCCCACGGCAGCGAGCCGAGTCGCCGAACTGCTGGACCAGGACCTTCAGGACTCTACAGATGGAGAGTGCGCATGACCGACACACCTCTGACGGTCGATGGCGCGTATGCGTCGCTTCGCGAGACGTTCCTGCGGTTCTACAACACCGCCTACAACCTGCGCGACCAGGCGATCAGCGCCGAGCGGGAGGCGCTGCTGCGCCGCGACGGCGTTGCGCTGACCACCCCGTACGTCGAACTGATCCCGTCCTACGAGCCGTCGACCGAGACGCTGGCCGAAGTCTTCGATGCGGTGGAGGTGCCGATGGCGACCGATCTCATCGGTTCGGGGCTCCTGCCGCATGCTCACCCGTACAAGCATCAGGCGGAAGCCCTCGTCGCCTCCCTCTCTGGGCGCGATGTCGTGGTCGGCACTGGGACTGGGTCAGGCAAGACGGAGTCGTTCCTGCTGCCGGTGATCGCACGACTGGTCAAGGAGTCGACCTCCTGGTCCGAGCGTTCTCGGACCGACTCGACTTGGTGGGCTGCCAAGGGTCCGTTCCAGCCACAGCGCGAGAACCGAAGCGGTCGCCCGGCAGCCGTCCGGAGCCTGGTGCTCTACCCGATGAACGCCTTGGTGGAGGACCAGCTCGTCCGGCTCCGCCAGGCTCTGGACTCGGATGCCGCCCAAGAGTGGTACGCGCGTGAGACTCATGGCGAGCCGTTCTTCTTCGGCCGCTACACGGGCCGGACGCCGGTCGCTGGCACAAGAGTGGCGGCTAAGCCAGAACGAGTCGACCGGCTGCGCGAGATCCTCCGCCAAGCCGACGCGCGGCACACCTCCCTCCTCGAGCGGCTGAGCCGAGGAGAGGTGGAAAAGGATGCCCGCTACTTCCTGCCGTCCCTCACTGGTGGAGAGATGCGCTCCCGGTGGGACATGCAGGAGACGCCACCTGACATCCTGATCACCAACTATTCGATGCTCTCGATCGCTCTTGGTCGTGACGACGAGGCATCGATCTTCGAGAAGACCCGCCAGTGGATCGAGGCGTCACCCGACAACGTGTTCACGCTCGTCGTCGACGAGCTGCACATGTACCGTGGGACCGCCGGTACCGAGGTCGCCCTCCTCCTGCGCCGGCTCTTCAGGCGCCTCGGGCTCGACACACGGCCCAAGCAACTCTCGGTGATCGCGACGTCAGCGTCGATCGGCGATGACATACCTGGCCGAGCATTCCTCTCTGAGTTCTTCGCGCGTCCGCGCGACAGCTTCGCCTTCATCAAGGAGCCTGAGCGCACCCACTCGAAGACTGACCTCGACGAGTTCGCCGCGACCCTGCTGGCTGACACGTGGTCGACTGCTGCAGGGCCCACCGGAAAGACAGTCCGCCAGGCGATCGAGTCGGCCATGACCGTGGACGGTGAGTCCCGCCCGCGAGCGGTCGATGTTCTCGCTCAGAAGCTCTTCCCGTCGGTCGGTGCAGACAGCGCCGCGCTCGCGTTCGACCGGATCATCCAGCGACTCGGCGCAGAGAAGAACCCGGCGGCGCGACTTCGCGCCCATCTCATGTTCCGCACCATCCAGGGCCTCTGGGCATGCTCCGACCCCGACTGCACCGCCGTCGCCGCAGAGTACCGGTCGGCCGAGCGCCGGATCGGAAAGATCTACGCAGCACCTCGGTTCACGTGCGAGTGCGGCTCTCGGGTCCTCGAGCTGCTGTACTGCGAGTCCTGTGGTGAGTCGATGCTGGGCGGCTTCGCCGTGAAGGAGGGGAAGAAGGAGTACCTTCTCGCATCCGCAACCGACCTGGAATCGCTCCCGGACCGACCCAAGAACGAGCGCAACGCCGCGAACTACCGCGTCTACTGGCCGACGGACAGGAAGTCGGTCGCCGGCGACTGGAGCCGACTCGGCAAGCAGCTCGACTCCGATCCCGCGCGACCGAAGTTCAAGATGGACTTCACGCAGGTCAACCTCAGCCCGGGCACCGGGAAGATCAGCGCGCTCGGGACGAAGACCGGCCTGCGATTCCGGGTCACCACCGACGGGGTAGCCGACGCGGTCGACCGCATGCCCGGCTTCCCGACGCGGTGCCCGTCGTGCGGTGACGACCGAGAGCTGGACTGGCTCAAGCACCTGGGACCGGAAAGCCGTGAACGCTCGCGCTCACCGATCCGGACGCAAGGTGTTGGTTTCGATCGCGCGAACCAGGTTCTCACGGGAGCGATCCGGCGCCTGCTCGACTCGAGTCTCGTTGTCTTCTCTGATAGCAGGCAGGGAGCAGCTCGCGTCGCGGCCAACCTCCAGCTTGCGCACTATCTCGACCTCGTCAGGGCGCTCGTTCTCGACGAGCTGACTGGCGGAAGTCAGCGGCTCGAGCTCATCGAGGCCGCGATCGCGAAGAAGGACAACTCCCCCGCGGCGACGTCGGCGCTCGCCGACCTCCAGGGCAGGGATCCTCAAGGCGTCACCGCGCTGATGAAGCGTACGTACGGAGTTCTCCTCGATGCTGGCGACGTCGCGGCCATCGAGCGCGTCGAGCTGCACCTCGGGGGGACCCCGACACTGGTGGACCTCGCCGGTGCTATCGAGCCTCGCCTGCTCGGGCTCGGTGTCAACCCTGCTGGACCGGACGCGCTCCTCCAGAGCACCGGCGCGCCCGGTGCCGACGGTGGGCAACCCTGGACGGACTGCTTCCGGTGGAACGTGACCCCGCCGCGTGCGGACGAAGCCGCGCTCGACGCCCCCGCAAAGATGCTCCTCGGGGGCATCCGTGAGGAGTTGAGCCGGCAGATCGTCCGAACAGCGTTCGCAGGCGGTGACCGTGACGTTGAGTCGCTCGGCCTGGCCTACGCGGTTCCCGCCGAGCCGATCACTCTTGCGGCCCTTCCCGAGGGCGTAGCGGACGAGTTCGTATCGTCGTTCCTGCGGCTCATGCTGCGACGCCGGCGCGTCACGTCGGTCATCACCGATGCCAAGACGAACTGGCCCGGAGACGTTCGCGAGTACGCCAAGAAGGTTGCCCGAAGGCATGGCGACGGCGACGGCGACGCCCTGCTCGACCTCGTCGGCGCACGCCTCAAGGTGGGCCTGCCCTCAGGCTTCCTGCTCAAGCCCGAACAGGTCCGCCTGCGTCACGTAGCCGACACCGAGGTCTGGCGCTGCAAGGCCTGCCGGACTCGGCATCTCCACGCGAGTGCCGGTTGCTGTGTCTCCTGCGGCGGCGAGCTCGCGAGCGAGCCGCTGGTCGCAGGCGTCGTGGACGACTACTACCGATGGCTCGCGACCGAGGCTGGCGGACTATCGCGTCTCCACTGCGAGGAACTGTCCGGACAAACGGACCTGCTCGACGCTCAGGCCCGCCAGGCGCGCTTCCAGAAGGTCTTCTTGGACGAGTCGGAGGTGCCCCTGGCCGATCAAGTCGACGTGCTCTCGGTGACGACCACGATGGAGGCGGGTGTCGATATCGGCGCGCTGAAGGGCGTCGTCATGGCGAACATGCCGCCCCAGCGGTTCAACTATCAGCAACGCGTGGGCCGCGCGGGACGGCGAGCTGAGCACCTCGCGCTCGCGCTGACCGTCTGCCGAGGCGCCCGGAGCCACGACGAGCACTACTTCGCTCACCCCGAAGCGATCACGGGCGACCAACCGCCTCAGCCCTTCCTCGACACGTCGAGCGCTCCGATCGCTCGCCGAGCACTCGTCGCGGACGTCCTCACCCACGCCTTCGACGCCGTCAGCAGTGTCGAAGACTTCGAACCGGGCCGGTCAGTTCACGGACAGTTCGGCTCGCGCGACGGCTGGCTCGAGAACGAGGCACTTCGGAACGGAATCGACGGGTGGATCGGCGCACACGGTCAGGAGATTGCCGACGCCGCAGCCAGCCTCTTGCGCTTCACCCATCTGCCGGCGGATGAGCGGGAGCGGCTCGTTGCGTACGTGACCAGTGACCTCGTCGGCGAGATCACGCGTGTCGCCGAGTCGAACCGGAACAGTGAGCTTTCGCAGGCACTCGCAGAGGCTGGTCTTCTGCCGATGTTCGGATTCCCCACCCAGGTCAAGACGCTCTACACGCGCCGCCCAGCGCCGAGGAAGGACGCATCCACGCTGGACCGCGACAGCGCCATCGCGGTCTCAGAGTTCGCGCCCGGTTCCGAGCTCGTGAAAGACAAGGCCATCCACACAGCCGTCGGCGTCGTCGACTTCTACCAGCGGGTCGACGGTTCGTGGGCTCAAGGTGCCGAGCCCCTCGGGGAGCGGCAAAGTGCGGGTCTCTGCAAGGCATGTGTGTCCATCAGCGACGGTACGACAGAGGCATGCCCTGTCTGCGGCGCGCGAGATCCCGAATACGCGGTCATCGAACTCGCTCATCCGATCGGCTACAGGACGAGCTTCCGACACAGAAAGTACGAGCAGCTCTCGGAGCCGACAGCGCGAGCTGGGCAACCCCGCCTCTCGGTCAACAACGCTGAGTTGCTCCCGGCGGTCAAGAACGCCGCACTCCGCTCGGCGAACGCAGAGGTCGTCGTCGTCAACGACAACGACGGCCGCATGTACCAGTTCGCGCCCGCCTCCAACAAACTGCCCGACGGGCGGGTCGTGCCAGAGGCGGGACTCATCGATACGACCTTCCTCACAGACCGAGACCGTGCAAAGGCCGCGTCCTTCTGGGGTCAGGGAGACTCGAACGCTGCTCTTGAACCGGTCGCGCTCGCGGCCCGGCGCCGAACAGACGTCCTGACCGTGGGACTCTCCGCGCTGCCAGCCGGTCTCCGGATCGACCCGCGCGAGCCTGTCGGCAGGGCGGCGTGGGCCTCGCTCGGTTACTTGCTCCAGTCGGCCGCAGTGCGATGGCTCGATGTCGGCTCGGACGAGATCGAGGTCGGCATCAACTCGCTCAGTGACGGCACTACCGTGACCGCCGAGCTGTTCATGGCGGACAGCCTCGCGAACGGCGCCGGATACGCGCGCCGTCTTGGCGACCAGTTCGAAACTCTCCTGCTCAAGGCACGTGAACTGGCTAATGACCTGGAGACGCACAACTCCGGAGTCCCCTGCGACTCCTCCTGCTACCGCTGCCTCCGCGACTACTCAAACAGCCGCTGGCACCCGCTCCTCGACTGGCGCCTCGCCATCGACATGCTCGACCTCATGGAGGGGTACGCGCTTGAGCCGGCAAGGCCCCGAGCGCGCGACCTTCGCGCAGCGCGAGCCGTTGCTCGTGACTTCGGGTTCACGGTCGAGGAGTTCGATGACGTCCTCGTCGTGGTCTCCGGCAACGGAGCGAAGCGACTAGCGCTTCTTCACCCCTTGGAGCAAAGGGATGCACCGCGCATCAGCGCGATCCGAGGGAGAGCGGCGCTGACGGTCGTCGACGACGCTCCGCTCACGGACTCCACGTTCAACCTGATCCGCCGCCCAGGCCGTGTAGCGGCTCCCCTTCTGGGTTCCGGGAGGTCGTGAGTGCGACCGGTTTCGGTCGGAACGTCAGTGGTGTCGCGCCGAGCCCCCCGGCCGCGCACCGGTCGACAGCGTCGCTGAGGATGGACCCATGGGTGTCGCCGACTACCTAGAGATCACGGTCGACCAGGCGGCCGCACAGTGGCGTCAGGTCGTGGACCGCACGCCACTGGCCGATGGGCAGCGCCAGGCTGCATTCCTGCCCATCGAGACGCTCATGTGCGCTGCGGCGATGCACATCGTCGAGTACTCCCGTCTTGGGAGCTCGACGATGCACAAAGCCGGCGCGCCTGCCCCAGAACTGGCGCGACTCTTTCGGCGCCCTGTGAGCAGCATCGTCGCGAAGATGAACAACCTTGATGGACGGCGACCGCGGGGAGCGAAGTACGACCTCGAGGTCGGCCTCGCCCTGGCCGTCGATCAAGACCTCATGAGCGAGATCTACCGGCGGGTGCTCGCGGGTGCGCGCGTCCAGGGCGTCGGCCAGCTTGAACTTCCAGACTTCCTGGGGATCGAGGGCGGCGGTGGCCTGCGCCTCCTGGGCCAAGAGGAACTGGACAGCGCTTCGGTCGAGGCGGTCATGGAGCAGGAGATCCCTGAGTGGCGCGCGCGGACTCCTAACCAACCCCTGGGTGTGACAGAGAAGTTCCTCCTGCAGTACCTCCGAATGGGACAGAGCCGCTTCGCGAACGGAGTGCTTCACAACTGCGGCAACGCCTGTCTCTTCTGCGGGTTCACGCTCGGCGACGGTGGGCGGCCATCCCTGCTGCGCGCCGGACACATCAAGCCGTGGAAGGACTCGGTCGGGTTCGAGCGCCTCGACGTCGCCAACGGCCTCGCCGCATGCCCGACGCACGACGCCGCTTTCGACGCAGGGCTGATGACCCTCGATGTGACTACGTCCGACCTGACAGTCCGGCTGGGCAAGCGTCTGCAGAACGCCGTCGACACGAACGCCGCAGCGGAGTTCTACTTCGGGCCACCACGCCTTCGCCGGAGCGTGCCGCTCACCGCGCTATCCGTACCAGTGGCCATCACCTACTTGGACTGGCATCACGAGTTCGTCTTCGACATTGGATGAACGTGCCGACTCCAGACGACGGGGCTGCTGCACGGATCTGTGACATCTCAGATCGCTTGCTCGCCGAGCAGGCTGGAAGGATGTTGCTGTGCCCAGGCCCTATCCCCGTGAGTTTCGTGAGGACGTCGTGCGGGTCGCCCGGAACCGTGGTCCCGGTGTGACGCTGGCACAGATCGCCCAGGACTTCGGGGTCCATGAGATGACGATCACGAAGTGGTTGCGTGCCGCCGATGTCGAGGACGGCGTGAAGCCCGGCGTCGCCTCGGAGCACGCACGGGAGTTGCGTGAGGCTCGACGTCGGATTCGGTTGCTGGAGCAGGAGAACGAGGTCCTGCGGCGGGCGGCGGCGTACCTGTCCCAGGCTCAGCTGCCGGGAAAAGGCTCTACCCGCTCGTGAGAGAGCTCGCCGCGGCCGGTGCCCCGATCAGGGTGCCGGTCGCGGTGGCGTGCCGGGTGCTCAAGCTCCACCGCCAGCACTACTACGCCTGGCTCGCCCAGCCGGTCACCGGCGGCGAGCTCGAGGGGGCGTACCTCGCGAACGCGGTCTTCGATGCCCACCGTGAGGACCCCGAGTTCGGCTACCGGCTGCTGTTCGACGAGGTGAACGCGGCCGGGCACAAGGTCAGTGAGCGAACGGTGTGGAAGATCTGCTCGGCGAACCAGTGGTGGTGCGTGTTCGGCAAGAAGCGCCGCGGGAAGAATGGGCGGCCCGGCGCGCCCGCGCACGATGACCTGGTGCGTCGCGAATTCACCGCCCCTGGCCCGAACCGGTTGTGGTTGACGGACATCACCGAGCATCCCACCGGCGAAGGCAAGGTCTACCTGTGTGCGGTCAAGGACGTGTGGTCGAACCGGATCGTGGGGTACTCCATCGCCGACCGCATGACGTCCCAGCTGGCCGTCGACGCCCTGGAATCGGCGGTCTCGCGCCGCGGGGTGCGCGTGGCCGGCTGCACCCTGCACTCGGACCGCGGCGGCCAGTTTCGAAGCCGAAAGCTGCAGCACTCCCTCTGGCGCCACCAGATGCGCGGATCCATGGGCCAGGTCGGATCAGCCGGTGACAACGCCGCCATGGAGAGCTTCTTCAGCCTGCTTCAGCGCAACGTCCTGGACCGGCAGAGATGGACCGCCCGAGAGGAGCTGCGGATCGCGATCGTGACCTGGATCGAACGGACCTACCACCGTCGCCGACGCCAGGCCAGACTCGCACGATTGACCCCGATCGAGTTCGAGATCATCATGAGCCAGGCCGCCGACCAAGCTGCCTAACCAACTGTCACGGAATCATGCAGCAGCCCCCAACGGACTTTGGGAGCACTGGGTCTTGTGACCCGACAGGAGAAGGTCGGGGGTTCGAATCCCCCTAGCTCCACCGGAGAGACCCTCGCCAGACCAGGTCGACGACCTGAGACGGCGAGGGTCTCGTCTTTTCTCCGGAGTCTCCTGCCCCGATCGCGGCCCTCGCGCTGCCGCCGTCGTCGAGTGGACCTCGCGGCGCGCGAGGGAGGCGGGCGCGGTGGCCGCCGCGCCGCCGGTGCGCGCCGCACCTATCCTGGCGACGTGACCCTCACCGTGCTGGTCCCGGTCCCCGGCGGGACGTTCCGCATGGGCTCGGACCGGCACTACCCGGAGGAGGGTCCGGCCCACGACCGGCAGGTGGAGCCGTTCCTCCTGGAGCGGCACGCGGTGACGAACGCGCAGTTCGCGGCGTTCGTCGCGGACACCGGGTACGTGACGGTCGCGGAGCGTCCGCTCGACCCGGCCGACTTCCCGGGGGCCGACCCGGCGGACCTGGTGCCCGGGGGCCTCGTGTTCACCCCGACGGCGGGCCCGGTCGACCTGCGCGACTGGCGGCAGTGGTGGCGGTGGCAGCCCGGGGCGTCGTGGCGGTCGCCGCAGGGGCCGGGGTCGGGCGTCGACGACCGGCCCGACCACCCGGTGGTGCTCGTCGCGTTCGAGGACGCCTCGGCCTACGCGGGGTGGGCGGGACGGCGTCTGCCCACCGAGGCCGAGTGGGAGCGCGCCGCACGGGGTGGTCTCGACGACGCGGAGTACGCGTGGGGCGACGAGCTCGCCCCGGGCGGGCGGGTGATGGCCAACACGTGGCAGGGCCGGTTCCCGTACGACGACGCGGGCTGGGGCGGGACGTCGCCCGTCGGCTCGTACGAGCCGAACGGGTACGGGCTCGTGGACCTGATCGGGAACACGTGGGAGTGGACGGCGGACACGTTCACGCCGCGCCACGTCGTCCCCGGCACGCGCGGGCCCGACGCCGGTGGGCGACCGAACCTGCTGGCCCCCACGACGTCGCCGGAGGTCCTGCGCGTGACGAAGGGCGGCTCGTACCTGTGCGCGCCCGAGTACTGTCGCCGCTACCGGCCCGCGGCGCGGTCCGCGCAGTCCGACGACAGCGCGACGACGCACCTCGGGTTCCGCTGCGCCGCGGACGTCCGCTGACCGCGGGTCGGTGACCCGCTGGCGCCCGGGGACGACGAAGGCCCCCACCGAGCGGTGAGGGCCTTCGCGGAGCGGCGTGGCCGCGACGAGGTCAGGGGCAGGTGACGGGCTCGCCACGCACCTCGACGACCGTGCCCGAGGGCACGCCGGAGCAGGCGTCGAGGACCTCCTGCGTCACGGCGCCGACGGTGCTGAAGAACACGATCGAGCCGATGATCGTCAGGACGAGCACGATCGCGCCGACGATGATGCCGGCGAGCGCCAGGCCGTTCTTGTAGCCGGCCTTCTTCGACTTGTTGAAGGCCACGATGCTGAGGATCAGACCCACGATCGAGAGGCAGCCGAGGAACGACAGCACGAGGCCGACGATCCCCATCGTCTTGCCCGGGTCCTGGCCCGGGGCGGCGTACGACGGGGCGCCCGCCTGCGGCGCGCCGTACTGGGGCGCCTGCGGGGCGCCGTACTGCGGGGCCTGCGGCGGCTGCTGCGGCTCGCCGGGCTGCGGCGCGCCGTAGGCGGGCGGGCCGGACGGCGTCCCGCCGGGCTGCTGCGGGTTCTGGTCGGGCTGGTCGGGGGTCGACATGCGATCTCCTCGGCGTTCGGTCAGGGCCTGCCCAGTATGCCGGTCGGGGGCGCCGCCCGCCCTGTGATTCCGCGGCGCGCCCGGCGGCTGGTCCGGGTGGCGGGGGTCACGCCACCCCGCGGCCGGCCGGGTCCGACCATCACGAGTCCCTCACATCCCTCGGTCGGCGAGCCGCGCCGGGTACGCGATGATGGGGGGCGTGAACACTCGGAAGGTCCGATTCGTCCCTGTCGCCCTCCCCGTCGTCCTCTCGCTCGGTGCCGTCGTGGCGCTGGGCGGCTGTGCCGCGGAGACGGCGAAGGCTGACGGGCCGTCCTCGGGTGAGACCGGGCTCGTCGCCCGCGCCGCCGAGCCGAGCGACGGCGTCCTCGTGCTCGGCTCGACCGAGCCGGCGGAGCTCGCGCTGACGAGCAGCCAGGCGTTCTTCACCAACGCGCCGGTCGTCGTGCTCGCGACGGCGGACGACGAGGCCGCGCGCGCGACCGCGGCCGCGGCCGCCGTCGAGCTCGCCGCGCCCGTGCTGCTCGTGGGTGGCGCCATCTCGGACGGCGGGCTGCGCACGGAGCTGGGCCGGCTCGGCACGGTCGCCGTCGTCGAGGTGGGCGAGCCGCCCGCGCCCCCCGGCCAGGAGGACGCGGGCGAGGAGCCCGCGCGCGCGACCCTGGGCGACGTCGACGGCGTCGAGCGCGTCCTGCTGGAGGTCGGGGCGCTCCTTCCCGACGGGACGCTCGACGAGCGCGACCTCGACGAGGTCCGCGCCGCGCTTCCCGATCGGGGCGAGCCGGAGACGCTGACCGAGGTCCTGGCCCTCACGGAGCCGGGCAGCCTCGCGGTGCCGGGCGGACCGCAGTCCGCCGCCATCGCGACCGCGCGCGCCGCGGGCGCCGTGCCGCTCGAGGTGCCGCAGGGCGACCCGCGGGCGTCCGCCGAGGTCGTGGACGCGATCTCGGCGGCGAAGGCGCTCGCCGTCGTCGGTATCGGCGCGAGCTTCGGCACGGCCGACGACCTCACGTGGCGGCTGCGGTCGGCCGAGGCGGGCGACCTGCTCCCCAGCGGTTCGCAGCTCGTCCTGGCCGACGGCGTCCGGTACGTCGCGGTGGAGGCCGACGCCGTGACGTCGGGCCTCGTCGCGGTGGGGGAGCGCTCGGCGACGGAGGCCGTCGAGCGTGCGCAGGAGGCGGCGGCGGCGTACGCGGAGGCCGCCCCGGGCGACGTGGTGGTCCCGGTGCTCGAGGTGCCGGCGACGAGGGCGTCGTCGAACCCGGGCGCGGACCGCGACTACTCGACCGAGATCCCGGCCGAGGAGCTCGTCCCGCTCGTCGACACCGCGGCGGCCGCGGGGGTGCTCGTCGTGCTGCGCCTGGAGCCCGGCCGCGCGAGCTTCGACGAGCAGGTCGCCGAGTACGCGGACCTGCTCGCACGCCCGGCCGTGGGCGTCGCGCTCGCGGTCGACGCGCGCCGCGCGGGCGAGGGGTCGCGGGCCGGCACGGTGGGCGCGGCGGAGCTCAGCGCCGCGATCGGCGCCGTCGGGGAGGTCGTGCGCACGCAGGGCCTGCCGCAGAAGCTCGTCGTCGTGCAGCGACCCGACGCCGAGGCGGTGCTCGACGCCGCCGCGCTCGACGTGGGCGCGGGCGAGGCGGCCGTCGTGCTGCAGCCGACGGGGCAGGCGGGGTTCGGCGCCCGCGCACGCGAGTGGGGCACGCTGCTCGACGATGTGCCGGCAGGCGTGGTGGGCGGCTGGACCACGGGTTCGGCGGACCCGGCGCGGGACGTCGAGGGCGTCTTGTCGCTCGACCCGAGCCCGCGCTACGTGGCGCCGTCGCGCTGACGATCCGCTCCGCAGGGCACTTGGTCGGTCCCGTGCGCGCGGGTTAGGGTGTGTCGCTCGCAAAAGCCGAATCGATTCGACCAGACCCAGACGACGAGGTACCTGATGGTCTCGATCATCCCCCAGCCCCTGCACGTCGAGCCCGGTGAGGGCCACGTGCCCGTCGGTGCCCTGGAGGTCCACGCGGTCGGTCTCGACGGCGCCGCCCCCTGGCTCGCCGACCTCGCCGCGAGCGTCCTCTCCGGCCTCGACGGCGTCACCGCGACCCATGACGACCCCGCCGCCGTCGCGGTTCCCGCCGCGGACGGGGAGCGCACCGCGCTCGTCCTGCGCGTCGACGGGGCGGCCGGGCCGGAGGGCTCCACGAGCCCCGAGCGCTACAGCCTCGTCGTCGACGCCGCCGGCGTCACCGCGACGGCGCCCGAGCCGGCCGGGCTGCTCCACGCGGTGCAGACGCTGCGCCAGCTCGTCGTCGCGCCGGGTGAGGGGGCGCCCGCGCGGGTGCCGCACGTCGTCGTGCACGACGCGCCGCGCTACCCCTGGCGCGGTCTCTCCGTGGACGTGGCGCGCACGTTCTTCGGGCTCGACGCGCTGCGGGCCGTGGTCGACGTCGCGGCGGCGTACAAGCTCAACGTGCTGCACCTGCACCTCACCGACGACCAGGGCTGGCGCATCGAGTCGCCGTCGCGGCCCGAGCTCGCCAAGCTCTCCTCGGGCGGCGACACCTCCGGCGGGACGGGCGGCCACCTGTCCCTCGCCGACTTCCGCGCCCTGCAGGACCACGCGGCCGAGCGCTTCGTGCGCGTCGTGCCGGAGATCGACGTGCCGGGCCACATCAACGCGGCGACCCACGTGTACGGCGACCTCATGCCCGACGGCGTCCCCACGGACGCCTACCACGGCATCGAGGTGGGCTTCTCGCGCCTGACGTTCGACCTCCCGGCCACCGAGCCCTTCCTGCGCGACGTCTTCACGGACCTCGCCCGCGCGACCGACGGCGAGCACGTGCACCTCGGCGGCGACGAGGTGCTGAAGATGGAGCCCGCCGAGTACGCGCGCTTCGTCGAGCTGTGCGAGCGGCTGATCCTCGAGGCGGGCAAGAAGCCGGTCGCGTGGCAGGAGGCGGCGAAGGCGCCCCTGCGCCCGGGCACCCTCGTGCAGTACTGGGACACCCACCCCATGGACCTCACGTACCTCGTCGACGCGGCCAGGGCGGGAGCGCGCGTCATCATGTCGCCCGCGAACCGCGTCTACCTCGACATGAAGTACACGGCCGACTTCCCGCTCGGGCAGGAGTGGGCGGGGCTCGTCGAGGTCCGCGACGCGTACGACTGGGAGCCCGAGCAGGTGGTCCCCGGGCTCCCGGCCGAGTCGATCGAGGGCGTGGAGGCCGCGGTCTGGACGGAGCGCATCCCCACGCTCGACGCGCTGTTCACGATGCTCCTGCCGCGCCTGAGCGCCGTCGCGGAGGTCGCCTGGACGGCCCCCGACCGCAAGGACTGGGACGACTACCGCCGACGCGTCGCCCGCGAGGCGCACGCGTGGCGCCGCACGGGCACCCCCTTCCATCCCTCGGTGCAGGTCGACTGGTGACGCGGGCGGGCGACGCCCGCGGGGTGGTGGACGTCACCGGGGAAAACCCGTCCTGCGGTCGCGAGGCGGGCGACCGCTGACGGACCATCGATCGATGGCCTTCGTGACCTTCTCCGCCGCCCGCCACGACGACCCGTCCGGAAGTCCCTCCTCGACCCCACGCCCCGGCTCCCGCGCGCGCCGGAGCGGCCCGCGCCGTCGTGCGGCCGCGCTCGCCGTGACGCTGGCCCTGGCGACCGCGCTCGCCGCGTGCACGGGAGGCGACCCGGACCCCGCCGCGAGCAGCACGGGGCCCGCCGCCGCCGAGGCCGAGCCCGACGGCGCCCGCGCCGCGACGCCCGAGGGCGTCCTCACCCTCACCGAGGAGGGCCCCGCCGCGCTCGCGCTCGCGGCGAGCCGCACGTTCTTCGCGACCGCGCCGGTCGCGGTCGTCGTGCCGGCCGACGCCGCCGAGGACGCGACCGCGGTCGGCGTCGCCACGGCGCTCGCCGAGCGGGTCGTCGCGCCCGTCCTGGTCGCGGGGGACGACGCGGCGCTCGCCGAGGAGCTGGTACGCCTCGACGCCGCCGAGGCGGTCGTCGTCGCGCCGGAGGGGACGAGCGTCCCCGGCCTCGACGACGTGACCACGGTGCACGTCGACCCGGCGGCCGTCGCGCCCGACGGCGCCGTCGACGAGGAGTCGCTCGCGGGCGCCGCCGACCTCGCGGTCCAGGACCTCCCGGCGTCGGGCGACGCCGAGACGTCGACCGGCGTCCTCGCGCTGACGGACCCCGACGCCGGGGCCGCGGCCCGACCGGCGGCCGCGACGGCCCGCGCGTCGGGCGCGACGGTCGTCGACGCCCCCGGCGGCGACCCGCGCACCACGTCCGAGGCCGTCCAGGCGGTCGCGGGGGCCGAGGCGACGGCGACCGTGGGCCTCGGGGCGTCGTTCGGCAGCCCCGACGACCTCGGGTGGCGCGTCGAGGCGGCCGCGACGGGCACGGAGCTGCCCGGCGGCGGGCAGCTCGCCCTGCCCGGCAAGCGCTACGTCGCGCTCTACGGGTCGCCGGGGGCGCCGGTGCTCGGCGTGCTCGGCGAGCAGGACGTCGCCGCGACGATCGCGCGCGCCCAGGAGCACGCGGCCTGGTACCAGGGCTTCACGGACGAGCCCGTGGTGCCGACGCTCGAGATCATCACGACGGTCGCGTCGGGGTCCGCGGGCTCCGACGGCAACTACTCGAACGAGCGCGCCGCCGACCTCGTGCGGCCCTACGTGGACGCCGCGCGCGAGGCGGGGGTGTACGTCGTGCTGGACTTCCAGCCGGGCCGCACGGACTTCCTCACGCAGGTGCGCGCGTACGAGGACCTCGTCGCGCAGCCGCACGTCGGCGTCGCGCTCGACCCGGAGTGGCGCCTCGGCCCCGACCAGGTGCACCTCGCCCAGATCGGCTCCGTCGGGGTCGACGAGGTGAACGCCGTCGGCGACTACCTCGCGGGCCTCGTGCGCGACCGCGACCTGCCGCAGAAGGTCTTCCTGCTGCACCAGTTCCGGACGTCGATGATCACCGACCGCGCCCGCCTCGACACCGCCCACCCCGAGCTCGCGACCGTCGTCCACGCCGACGGCCAGGGCGGCCAGGAGGCGAAGGCGGCCACCTGGTCGACGCTGCACCAGGACGCGCCGGCGGGGCTGTTCTGGGGCTGGAAGAACTTCTACGACGAGGACGCGCCCATGCTCACGCCCGAGCAGACGTGGGGCATCAGCCCGACCCCGGACTTCGTCAGCTACCAGTGACGCCGGCGCGGCTCGCTCCGGGGCGCCCGGTCGGCGCGCCGGGTCAGCGCGTCAGATCCACGTGGGCAGCCACATGTGCATCCGCCAGAACCAGTACGGGACCTGCCACGCCGTCCAGATCGGGTAGAAGAACACGCTCACGGCGCCGATCGTCGTGAGCAGCACCGTGATCCCGACGCGCACGCGGGCCCGGGCGACCGCCCGGCCCTCCGTGCGCTCGAGCGCGAGCGTGATCGCGTACACGAGCGTGAGCACGACCCACGGCAGGAACACGATCGAGTAGAACGTGAAGATCGTCCGCTCGGCGTAGAGGAACCACGGCGCCCACCCGGCGACGATCCCGCTGAGCACGGCGAGCGCGCGCCAGTCCTTGAGCCGCACGAGCGCGTAGAGCGCGACGAGGATCGCGAGCGCCGCCGCCCACCACAGGACGGGGTTCCCGAGCGACGTGATCGCCCGCGCGCACCGCTCGACCTCGCAGCCCGCCTCGCCGGCCTCGTACGAGCGCCAGTAGAAGGACGTGGGCCGCCACTGGAGGATCCAGCCGAGCGGGTGCGCCTCGTACGTGTGCTCGGACGTGAGCCCCGTGTGGAAGTCCCACATCTTCAGGTGGTACTCCCACAGCGACCGCAGCGCCGGGGGCAGCCACTGGACGCCCTCCCCGGGGTGCTCGACGGCCCACTGGCGCATGTACGCGCCGGGCGAGCGGAACCACGACGTCCACGTCGCGACGTAGGTGAGCGCAGCGGTGGGGAGCATGACGAGCGCGGCCGGGATCGCGTCGCGCACGAGCGCGTCCTCCCACCAGCGCCCGACGCCCGCGGTGCGCCGCGCCGTCGCGTCCCAGAGCACGGAGACGACGGCGAGGACCGCGAGGAAGTACAGGCCGGACCACTTGACCCCGCACGCGAGCCCGAGCGCGACGGCCGCGGCGAACCGCCACCACCGCCACCCGAGCCCGGGGCCGTAGCGCCCGATGCGCCCGCCCGCGTCGAGGATCGCCCCGCAGCGCTCGGCGAGGCGTCGCCGGGCCTGCTCGCGGTCGAGCAGGAGGCACCCGAAGGCGACGAGCACCCAGAGCATGAGCATGTTGTCGAGCAGGCCGGTGCGCGAGTGCACGATCGCCTCGCCGTCCACGGCCATGAGCGCGCCCGCGACGATCCCCATCGCCGTCGAGGCGAACAGCCGGCGCGCGATGCGCGCGACGAGCACGACCGCGACGACCCCGACGACGGCGGACGCGATCCGCCACGACCACGGGTTCTCGGCCCCGCCGAGCGCCTTCATGCCGAGCGCGATCATCCACTTGCCCAGCGGCGGGTGGACCACGTAGTCCGCCGTGGGCAGGAACGAGTTCACGTCCCCGGCCTCGAACGCCGGGTTCGGCTCCTCGGGCCAGTCGGCCTCGTACCCCACCTGGAGCAGCGTCCACGCGTGCTTGACGTAGTACGTCTCGTCGAACACGAGGGTGCCGGGCCGGCCGAGGTTCCACAGCCGCAGCACCGCCGCGACGACGGCGACGATCGCGACGCCGAGCCACCCCCACAGCCGGTCGTGCGCCGTCGCGCCGAGCGCGAGGCGCCGCGGGCCGAGCAGCGCGAGGAGGAGCCGCTCGCGGTGGCTCGGCGCGGGGCCGTCGTCCGTCGTCACGTCCGACCGCGGTGCGCCGTCGTGACCTGCGGCCGGCTCGTCGACCGGCAGGTCGGGCGCCGGCCGGGGCTCGGCGTCGTCGCCCGGGCCGGGCGGCGCGTCGGTGGCGTCGGCCGGGGGGCGGGGGCCGGGGGTCGCGTCGGCGGGCGGCTGGGACACGCTGGCCATCGTAGGGGCCGCGCACGTGTGGAACCCTGGGAGCCATGTCCTCCTCGACCGACGTCCCCGGCCCCGACGCGCCCACGACCCGGCGGGAGGCCGGGCACCTCGTGCTCGGCGGCACGCCCATCGGGAACGCGGAGGACGCGAGCCCGCGCCTGCGCCGCCTGCTCGCGGAGGCCGACGTCGTCGCGGCGGAGGACACGCGGCGCCTGCACGCGCTCGCGGGCCGTCTCGGCGTCCAGGTCGGGGGGCGGGTCGTGAGCTTCCACGAGCACAACGAGGCGGAGCGCGCCGACGACCTGCTCGACGTCGTCGACGGCGGCGGGACGGTGCTAGTCGTGTCGGACGCGGGGATGCCGAGCGTGTCCGACCCGGGCTTCCGCGTCGTGGGCCGCGCGGTCGAGCGCGGCCTCCCGGTGACGACGGCACCCGGGCCGAGCGCGGTCCTCACGGCCCTCGCGCTCTCGGGGCTCCCGACGGACCGGTTCTGCTTCGAGGGCTTCCTGCCCCGCAAGGCGGGGGACCGCTCGCGTGCGCTCGCGGCGCTCGTCGACGAGCCGCGCACGCTCGTGTTCTTCGAGGCGCCGCACCGCGTGGCCGAGACGCTCGCCGCGATGGCCGGCGCGTTCGGCCCGGACCGGCCGGCCGCCGTCGCGCGCGAGCTCACCAAGACCTACGAGGAGGTGCTGCGCGGCCCCCTCGCCGAGCTCGCGGAGCACGCCGCCGAGGAGCAGCTGCGCGGGGAGATCTGCGTCGTCGTCGGTGGCGCGCCGCCGCGCGGGCCCGTCCCGCTCGCGGAGCTCGTGCCCGCCGTCCTGGCGCGCGTCGACGGCGGGGAGCGGCTCAAGGACGTGGTCGCGGACGTCGCCCAGGGCGCCGGGGTGCCCAAGCGTGACCTCTACGCCGCCGCGCTGGACGCGCGCCGCGGGTGACCGCGGTGGTCAGCGCCCGACGGCGTCGCTCGCCACGAGCGTGACGCCCGCCGCGGCGAGCTCCTCGCGCGCGGCGGCACCGAGCTCGGGCGTCACCGGCACGGTGAGGTCGGTGAGGACCCGCGTCGCGAGGCCGAGCGCGTGCGCGTCGAGCGCGGTCGCGCGCACGCAGTGGGACTCGGCGATGCCGACGACGTCGACCGCCTCGATCCCGGCGTCGCGCAGCAGGTCCGCGAGCGGTCGGCCCGCGACGTCCACGCCCTCGAAGCCCGAGTAGGCGGCCTGGTACTCGCCCTTCTTCACCCCGGCGTCGGGCGCGAGGTCGGCGAGCGCGGGGTGCAGCTCGGCGTTCGGGGTGCCCGCGATCCCGTGCGGCGGCCACGTGTCGACGAAGTCCGGGTCGGGGCTCCAGTGCTGTCCCGGGTCCACGTGCCAGTCCTGGGTCGTCACGACGAGGTCGTACGCGTCGCGGTGGTCGCGCGCGTGCTCGGCGATGCGCTCGGCGACGGCGTTCCCGCCCTCGACGCCCAGCTCGCCGCCCTCGCAGAACGTGGGCTGGACGTCGACGACGATCAGCGCGCGGCGCGGCGCGGGGGTGCTCTCGGTCATGCGCCCCACTCTGCCACCCCCGGCGGGCACCGGGGGAGCGCGGGTGCGAGAGTGGGGCCAGCCGTGATCCGACCGGGAGGCAGCCCATGACCGAGGACCAGACACCGCCCACGACCCCCTCCGGCGCGGACGCCGGACGACCCCTCGGGTACTGGCTCAAGCTCGTGGACCGGCTCATCGACGAGAACCTCGACGCCGTGTTCCAGCACTCGGGCCTCACGCGCCGGCACTGGCAGGTGCTCAACACCATCCGTGACGGCGTGAGCGAGGAGACGAGCGTCGACGGCGTGCTGTCACCGTTCGCGGGCGCCGTGGCCGGGGCGGGCGGCGCGAGCGCCGTGACGGCGGAGATCGACGACCTCGTGCGCCGCGGCTGGGTCGCGCGCGGCGACCAGGGCCTGTCCGTGACGGTCGCGGGCAACCACGCGTACCACGACCTGCTCGACGCGGTGTCGGTCGCGCGCGAGCGCGTCGCGCAGGGCGTGAGCCGCGAGGAGTACGCGCGGACGGTCGCGACGCTCGAGCGCATGGCGCGCAACCTCGGCTGGTCCGGCTGACCCGCGGGCGGCGGGCCGACCGCGAGACGCGGTGTCACGTCGTCGGGCGGCAGGCGTACCCTGCGAGACCCGCGACCCGTGCGCACCCCCGCGCCCGGGAGCGCCGCACAGAGCTGGAGCACTGCGATGGAGTTCCGCCGGATCCCCGGTCTGCCGCCCTACGTCTTCACGATCATCGACGGGCTCAAGATCGAGGCACGCCGAGCGGGGCGCGACGTCGTGGACCTCGGGTTCGGCAACCCGGACCTGCCGAGCCCGCAAATCGCGGTCGACAAGCTCGCCGAGGCCGCGCAGAACTCGCGCAACCACCGCTACTCCGCGTCGCGCGGGATCCCGAAGCTCCGTGAGGCCGTCGCCGGGCTGTACCAGCGCCGGTTCGGCGTGAGCCTCGACCCGGACACCGAGATCATCTCGACCATCGGCGCCAAGGAGGGCTTCAGCCACCTCATGTGGGTGCTGCTGCAGCCGGGCGACGTCGCGCTCGTCCCCACCCCGAGCTACCCGATCCACATCTGGGGGCCCTACTTCGCGGGCGCCGACGCGCGCCAGGTCCCCATCGGCGACGGGACCGACGCCGCCGGGTACATCGACCGCATCATCGAGGCGTGGGAGCTCGGCTGGCCCAAGCCGCGCGTCGTCGTGCTGTCGTTCCCGCACAACCCGACGACGACCGTGGCGACCAAGGAGGACCTCCAGCGTCTCGTCGACTGGGCGCGGGACAAGGACGTCGTGCTCGTGCACGACCTCGCGTACGCCGACATGACGTTCGACGGGTTCGAGCCGCCGTCGATCATGGAGTGCGAGGGCGCGCGCGAGGTGGCGGTCGAGCTGTACTCGATGACGAAGTCGTTCTCCATGGCGGGCTGGCGCGTCGCGTTCCTCGTGGGGCGCCGCGACGTCGTCGGGGCGCTCGCGAAGCTCAAGAGCTACCTCGACTACGGCACGTTCCAGCCCATCCAGATCGCCGCGACCGTCACGCTCAACGAGGCGACGGAGTTTCCTCAGGAGATCTCGGCCGTCTACGAGTCTCGTCGCGACGCCCTGTACGACGGCCTGCAGCGCATCGGCTGGGACATCCACAAGCCCGGCGGGACGATGTTCGCGTGGGCCCGCATCCCCGAGCCGTACCGCGACATGGGCTCGATCGAGTTCGCGACGCACCTCGTCGAGGAGTGCGACGTCGCGGTGTCCCCGGGCGTCGGGTTCGGCCCCGGCGGCGACGAGTTCGTGCGGTTCGCGCTCATCGAGAACGAGCACCGCATCGGTCAGGCCGTCCGGGGCCTGCGCCGCGGGCTCACCCGGCTGGGCTAGGGACCGTCCCCGTCCACACGTCGTCGCCGCGCAGCACGGCGTCGGCGCCGCCGTCGTCGTAGATCGTCTGCCCGGTGACGTGCGTGTTCGCGGCGTCGGTCAGCCACAGCAGGAGCGACGCGACCGACTCGGGCGACTGGTGCCCGTTGAGGGGCATCGGCACCGCGGCGTCGACCATCGCGACCGACTCCGGGGTCGACAGGAGCTGGGTCGTCATGGGCGTGAGCACCGTCCCGGGCGCGACGGCGTTGAGCGGGATGCCCCGCCCGGCCCATGCCGCCGTCACGCACTCGCGGCGCACCCACCGCGACAGCGCGCGCTTGGACGACGGGTAGGCGAGGTACCCGACCTGCGGGCCCTGCTCGGCGAGCGTGGCGGCGACGCGCAGGGCCTCGTCCTCGTCGTCCGCGAGGCACGCGTCCACGATCGCCTCGGACACCGGCTGGAGCGTCGCCATCGACGACACGACGGCGACGCGCGGCGCCTCCGAGCGCTCGAGCGCGTGCAGCAGGCCCGTGAGGAACCGGGTGACGCCGAAGAAGTTCACCGCGACCGTCGTCGGGACGGGCGCGGAGATCCCGGCGCACGCGACGACGGCGTCGACCGTGCCGTCCGTCGCGGCGAGCACCTCCTCGACCGCACGCTCGCGGCCCTCGTCGGTGCTGAGGTCCGCCTGGACCTCGGCGTCGCGCAGGTCCACGCCGACGACCCGGTCGCCCCGCTCGCGCAGCAACCCGGCCACGCAGGCCCCCACGCCCGATGCCGATCCCGTCACCACGTACGTCCGCGACATGTGCACACGCCTCCTCGCCCACGTCCCCGGACCTCGGGGACACCTCCAGCATGCCTGGTCGTCCGGCCCCCGACGGCCGCCGAAGGACCGGTGGCGCGGGCCGAAGGTCCGTCGCCCCTGCCGATCATCGCCCGGCACGACCCGCCGCTGCGGGTGACGATGGGCGGGTGCGACGCCACCACAGGACCCGGGCCTCAGGTCGAGGTCCCGCCGTGCGCGCGCGGACCGGCGTGCCCGTGCTCGCCGTCGGGCTCGCCGTCGTGCTCGGCGCGGGCGCGTGCTCGGACGGGGCGCCCGACGACGCGCCCGCCCCTGCGCCGTCGGCCACGACCGCCCCGTCCCCGCCCGCCGACCCGGTCGCGCCCGACGCGTCCGCCCTGTCACCGGAGGCCGCCTCCGACGGCCTGGTCGTGGTGCCCGAGGTGCGCGTCGACGTGGTCGAGGTCGCGACCGGGCTCCCGGCGCCGTGGGGGCTCGCGGCGCTCGCGGACGGCACGCTGCTCGTCTCGCTGCGCGACGAGCGCCGGCTGGTCGTCGTCGACCCGGCGACGGGCGCCGTCGAACCGGTGACCGGGCCAGGAGCGGACGACCTGCGCGACGGCACGGTCGCGCGCGGCGAGTCGGGGCTCCTCGGCGTCGCGGTGGGCCCGGTGGGCGGGGTCGCGGCGGGGGAGGTGTTCGCGTACCGGACCGCGCCGGACGGCAACGAGGTGCTGCGCGGGACGCTCGCGGGGCGTGAGCTCTCCGCCCTGACCACGGTCGTCGAGGGCGTGCCCGCGGCGTCCACGCACGACGGCGGACGGCTCGCGTTCGGTCCCGACGGCCAGCTCTACGTCACGACGGGGGACGCGCAGCAGCGCGGCGCGGCGCAGGACCCGGGCGCGCTCGCGGGCAAGATCCTGCGCGTCACGGTGGACGGCGACCCCGCGCCCGGCAACCCGGACCCGGCCTCGCCCGTGTGGAGCCTCGGGCACCGCAACGTCCAGGGGATCGCGTGGGACGTGACGGGCCGGATGCTCGCGTCCGAGTTCGGCCAGGACACGTTCGACGAGCTCAACGTCGTCGTGCCCGGCGGGAACTACGGCTGGCCCGACGTCGAGGGCACGGGCGGGGCGGCGGCCGGGTTCGTCGACCCGGTGGCGACGTGGCCGACGTCGGACGCCTCGCCCAGCGGGATCGCCGTGACCCGGGAGGGCGTGTACCTCGCGGGGCTGCGCGGGGAGCGGCTGTGGCGCGTGCCGTTCGCCTCGCCCGACGGTGGCGCCGACGCCGCGGCGTTCGGCGCGCCGCAGGCGGTGCTCACGGACCGGGGGCGGCTGCGCGCGGTGCTCGTCGACCCGGCGACGCCGCCCGGCGACGACGGGAGCGCGGCGCTCTACGTGCTGACAGGCAACACGGACGGTCGGGGCGACCCGCGCGACGGCGACGACCGGCTGCTCCGGGTCACGGTGACGCCGGCGGGGTGAGCGCCCGGGAGCGTGCGCGCCGGACGCGCGACGTGACCAGGCGGTTTGGTGTGCGATAACGAATCGGTTACGGTCGAGTGTCTCGCGTAGCCGCTCACCGGGGACAGGTGTATTGGCCGGCCGTGGGACGCGGCCTCTCCCGGGCGCCCAGGGCGCCGAGGGCCGCAGGACGCCGGATCGGCCGGTCGAGCCGGGTGCGCCCGCCACGCTGCGGAGCACCCCGGAGGCGCGTGCGCGCCGTCGACCCCCGTGCCCGGGAGCCCCCGACGACTTGGACCACTGTGCACAACCCCTTCCGTTCCCGCGCGCCCGAGACGGCCGACGTCATGGCGCACACCCCCGAGACCACCCCGGAGGCGGTGCCGACCGCCGAGAGCCCCGAGAACCCCACCCGTCGGTCCGCCCGCGCGGCCCGGAGCCTCCGGTCGACGCGCCGGCGGCGCTGGTCGATCGTCACGGCGGCCACCGCCGTCGCGCTCGTCGGCTCCGGTGCCGTCGCCTACGGCGAGGCCAGCAAGACCGTGACGATCGACGTCGACGGCGAGACGACCACCGTCAGCACGCTCGCCGGCTCCGTCGGCGGCGCGCTCGACGCCGCGGGCGTCGAGGTCGGCGCGCGCGACCAGGTCGCTCCCGACCCCGGCTCCGCGCTCAGCGACGGCGACGACGTCGTGGTGCGCCTCGGCAAGAAGGTCACCGTCCAGACCGACGGCGCGCAGTCCGACGTCTGGCTCACCGCGCTCGACGCCGACGAGGCGCTCGACACCCTCGCCGAGCGCGGCGGCGACGTCCGCCTCGTCGCGTCGCGGTCCGGCGAGCGCGCGTCGCTCGACCTGCGCCTCGACGCCGACGGCCCCGTGAACGTCGTGGCCGACGGGCAGACGAAGGTCGCGCCCGACGGCAGCATCGGCGTCCCCGCGATCCTCGACCAGCAGGGCATCGAGCTCGGCGACCTGGACCGCGTGAGCGTCCAGCGCGTCGAGTCGCCCGAGCCGGGTGCGCCGGCGGTGTCGCTCGTCGTGCAGCGCGTCGTCGTCGAGCAGCAGCAGACCACGACCCCCGTGCCGCACGGGACCGTGCAGCAGCCCGACGACGCCAGGTACACGGACGAGTCGGCCGTCACCCAGGCGGGTGCCGACGGCGTCACCACGACGACGTTCGAGGTCACCCTCGTGGACGGCGTCGAGGAGTCGCGCGAGCAGCTCTCGCAGGAGGTGACGACCGCTCCGGTGGACGAGGTCGTCACGACCGGCACGAAGGAGCGCCCGAAGGACCCGCGCACGATCGGGCAGGCCATGGCCGCCGAGCGCGGCTGGACCGGCTCGCAGTGGACGTGCCTCGAGAAGCTGTGGACCAAGGAGTCCAACTGGAACCCGACGGCGGACAACCCGACGTCGAGCGCCTACGGCATCCCGCAGTCGCTGCCCGGCTCGAAGATGGCGAGCAAGGGCGCCGACTGGGCGACCAACCCCGCGACGCAGATCGCCTGGGGCCTCGACTACATCGCCGGCTCCTACGGCTCGCCGTGCGGCGCGTGGTCGCACTCGCAGGCCGTCAACTGGTACTGAGCACGAGCGCGCTCCCGCCGAGCACGGGGTTGCCGACCTTCCCAGGCTGAGGAAGGTCGACGACCCCGTGCTCGGCGGCGCTCGTTCCCCGGCGGTGGACGCCGCCGCAGGGCGCGGCGCTGCCCGACTAGGATCGGGCACCATGACCCACATCCTCTCGGCCGTGGCGTGGCCGTATGCCAACGGGCCGCGCCACATCGGCCACGTCGCAGGTTTCGGTGTCCCGTCGGACGTCTTCAGCCGGCACATGCGGATGGCGGGTCACGACGTCCTCATGGTCTCGGGCACCGACGAGCACGGCACGCCGATCCTCGTCCAGGCCGACAAGGAGGGCGTGACCCCGCAGGAGCTCGCGGACCGGTACAACCGCGTCATCGTCGAGGACCTGCACCAGCTCGGCCTGTCGTACGACCTCTTCACGCGGACGACGACGCGCAACCACTACGCCGTCGTGCAGGAGATGTTCCGCACGGTCCACAAGAACGGGTACATGGTCGAGCAGACGACCATGGGCGCGATCTCGCCGTCCACGGGCCGCACGCTGCCCGACCGCTACATCGAGGGCACGTGCCCCATCTGCGGCTACGACGGCGCGCGCGGCGACCAGTGCGACAACTGCGGCAACCAGCTCGACGCGATCGACCTCATCAACCCGCACAGCCGCATCAACGGCGAGACGCCGAAGTTCGTCGAGTCGAACCACTTCTTCCTCGACCTGCCCGCGTTCGTCGACGCGCTGGGGGACTGGCTGCGCACGCGCACCGCGTGGCGCCCGAACGTCCTGAAGTTCTCGCTCAACCTGCTCGACGACGTGCGCCCGCGCGCCATGACGCGCGACATCGACTGGGGCATCCCGGTCCCGCTGCCCGGGTGGGAGGAGAACTCGAGCAAGCGCCTGTACGTGTGGTTCGACGCGGTGATCGGGTACCTCTCGGCGTCGATCGAGTGGGCGCGGCGCAGCGGCGACCCGGACGCGTGGCGCGCGTTCTGGAACGACCCCGAGGCGCGGTCGTACTACTTCATGGGCAAGGACAACATCACGTTCCACTCCCAGATCTGGCCGGCCGAGCTCCTCGGCTACGACGGCCGGGGGAGCAAGGGCGGGGCGCCGGGGACCTACGGGAACCTCCAGCTCCCGACGGAGGTCGTGTCGAGCGAGTTCCTCAACGTCGAGGGCCAGAAGTTCTCGTCGTCGCGCGGCGTCGTCATCTACGTGCGCGACATGCTGGCCCGCTACCAGCCGGACGCGTTCCGGTACTACGTGGCGTCCGCCGGTCCGGAGACGCAGGACGTCGACTTCACGTGGGCCGACTTCCAGCGCCGCACGAACGACGAGCTCGTGGCCGGCTGGGGCAACCTCGTGAACCGCACGGCGAACCTCGTGCACAAGAACTTCGGGGCGATCCCGGAGCCGGGGCAGCGCCAGCCGATCGACGAGGGCGTCCTCGCGACGACGACGACCGCGTTCGGGCGCGTGGGCGAGCTCATCGCGACGCACCGCCAGCGCGCCGCCGTCGCCGAGGCGATGAAGACGGTCGGCGAGGTGAACAAGTACGTGTCGGACACCGAGCCGTGGAAGCTCAAGACCGACCCGGACCGGCTCGCGACCGTGCTGCACACGGTGACCCAGGCCGTGAGCGACCTCAACACGATCCTGTCGCCGTTCCTGCCGCACTCGGCGCAGCAGGTGCACGAGGCGTTCGGGGGCACGGGCACCTTCGCGGCCCAGCCGCGCATCGACGAGGTGACCGACCTCGACGACGACTCGCGCCACTACCCGGTCATCACGGGCGACTACCGCGCCGAAGGCCTGGCGACGTGGGAGCCGAAGGCCGTCGTGCCGGGCACCCCGGTCGGCAAGCCGACGCCGGTGTTCACCAAGCTCGACGACTCGATCGTCGAGGAGGAGCTCGACCGTCTGCGCGAGGGCGCCTGACGGTGGCCAAGCAGCGCGAGCGCGGCTGGCCGCCGGACCCGGAGCCGCTGCCGGTCCCGGTGGTGGACAACCACACGCACCTCGACTCGATCGCGCACGTCCTCCCCGAGGGCACCCCTGCCCCGACCGTCGCGGACCACCTGGCCCGGGCGGCGGCCGTCGGCGTGGACCGGGTCGTGCAGGTGGGCTGCGACCTCCCGGCGGCCCGCTGGACGGACGCCCTCCTGCGCGGCGACCAGGCGGTCTGGGGTCGCGAACAGGCGGATCCGGCGCGTGCTGAGGTGGGGACGAGCCAGGACCACCTGGTCGGCGGCGCGGGGGCGCCGGGGGCGCCGGGGGTCGGGCGGCTGCTCGGGGCCGTGGCCATCCATCCGAACGAGGCCGTGCTGCACGGCGGGGTGCGGGAGGTCGGGCCGGACGGGCTCGAGCCCGACCCGCGGCCGCACCACGACGTGCCGCTCGACGACGCGGTCGCGGAGATCGCGGCGATCGCGCGTGCGAACGACCGCGTGCGCGCGATCGGCGAGACCGGGATGGACCTGTTCCGCACCGGCGCCCGGGGCGAGGCCGTCCAGCGCGAGGCGTTCCGCGCGCACGTCGCGCTCGCGAAGGAGCTCGGCCTCGCGCTCCAGATCCACGACCGCGACGCGCACGCGCAGGTGCTCGACGTCCTCGCGCGCGACGGCGCCCCCGAGCGGACGGTCTTCCACTGCTACTCGGGCGACGCCGCGATGGCGAAGTTCTGCGGGGAGCAGGGCTGGTACCTGTCGTTCGCGGGCCCGGTGACGTTCCGCGCGAACGACGAGCTGCGGGCTGCGTTGCGCGCCGTCCCGCTCGGGCAGGTCCTCGTCGAGACGGACGCGCCGTACCTCACGCCGCACCCGTACCGCGGGCGTCCCAACGCGCCGTACGTCCTGCCGACGACGGTCCGTACGGTCGCGGAGGTCGTGGACCGACCGCTCGCGGACGTGTGCGAGCGCCTGGCCGCGACCTCCGTCGCGGTGTACGGCCCCTGGTGACGACCGCGCACCCGGGCAGGACGACCGCGTCCGGTGCGCGAGGGCTGCGAGGTTTCGCCCCAGGTCACGTTTCGGCTACGGTCGGGTCCGTGCGTCGTGCGCCCCGCGCCGACGACGTCCCGCACCTCGCCCCCGGCGTTCGCCGGCGGGCGTCCTCCCGCAGAAGGGACCGCCCGCGTGCTCGCACCTGACGGAACCGGCCGGCGGCGCGTGCAGCGCCTCGCGGCCCAGGGCCTCGTCGTCGCGAGCCTCGTCGGGGTCACCGGCGCGTTCGCCACGCTCCACAAGGACGTCACGCTCGACGTGGACGGCGAGCTGCACCAGGTCTCCGCGTACGGGCGCACGGTCGCCGCGGTGCTCGACTACCAGGGCGTCGCGGTCGGCGAGCAGGACCTCGTCGAGCCCGCGCTCGCCGACCCGGCGCGCGACGGCGGCACGATCGTCGTGCGCACGAGCCACGACGTCACGGTCGAGATCGACGGCCAGGTGCAGACGATCCCGACGACGGCCCGCACCGTCGGTGAGCTGCTCACCTACCTCGGCCCGCGCGCCGAGGGTGCCGTGACCGAGGTGTCGCGCACGCAGGCCCTCGGGCGCGAGCCGATCCGGGTCTCGACGCTCAAGACGGTCCACGTCGCGGTGGACGGTGCCGTCATGCCCATCACGACGGCCGAGCCCACGGTGCGCGGGGTCCTCGCGACCGCGGGCATCGTGCTGGCGGAGGGCGACGGCACCTCCGCGCCGCTCGACGCCGCGGCGGTGGACGGGATGCTCGTGCTCGTGAGCCGCGCGGCGGCCACGGCGGACACGGTCACGGAGGTCCTGCCGTTCGAGACGGAGGAGCGCGAGGACCCGACGCTCCCGCAGGGCCACCGCGTCGTCGTGCAGTCCGGTCGCGTCGGCGAGGCGGTCACGACCTACTCGGTGCAGACGCTCGGCGGGGCCGAGGTGTCGCGCACGGTCCTCACGCGCACGGTCACGACGGAGCCGCGGAACGAGGTCATCAAGGTCGGGACGATGGACGTCTCGGTCTCGGTGGACCCGGGCTCGGCGCGCGCCGTGGGCCGCTCCCTCGCCGCGCAGCGCGGCTGGGGCGACGACCAGTTCGTGTGCCTCGACAAGCTCTGGACCAAGGAGAGCAACTGGCGCGTCGACGCGGACAACCCGAGCTCGAGCGCGTACGGGATCCCGCAGGCGCTCCCCGGCTCCAAGATGGCGAGCGCGGGCTCCGACTGGCGCACCAACCCGGCGACGCAGATCACGTGGGGCCTCGGGTACATCGAGGGCCGCTACGGCACGCCGTGCTCCGCCTGGTCCCACTCCGTCGCCAAGGGCTGGTACTGACCGCTCCCCGCTGTCGACCCGCTACCGCCCGAGCATCTCGAGGTAGTGCGGGTTCTGCATGATCCCGAGGACGTTGCCGAACGGGTCCACGACCGAGGCGGTCACGAAGCCCTCGCCCTGCCCGCGCTCGACGACGCCCTCGTACTCCGTCGCGCCCAGTGCGAGGAGGCGGGCGAACGCGTCCCGCACGTCGTCGACGTGCCAGTTCACGATCGCGCCGCCCGGCGTGCCCGGCTGAGGACGCGGCGACCACGACCGGGCGATGATGCCCAGCTCGTCCTGCCGGTCGCCGACGCGGAACTCCACGTACCCGCCCGGCACCACGTAGTAGGGCTCGGTCCCGAGCACCTGCGCGTACCACGCGGACGCGGCCTCGAGGTCGTCGGCCCACAGGTTCAGCGTCGCCATCCCACGCAGCATCGTCGTCTCCTCCGTCGTCGGGCGGTGCCCGGTCCCGTCGTCCCGTCGCCCCCGGCGGGGCCGACACGTCGACCGTAGGCCCCGCTGCGGAACGTGCGGTTCCGCATCGTGCGGCACGATGGGGACGTGCTCGACACCTCGGTCCGGCTCCTGCGCCTCCTGGCGCTCCTGCCGGTGCGCGCGTCCTGGTCCGGGCCCGAGCTCGCCGACCGCCTGGGCGTGACGACCCGCACGGTGCGCAACGACGTCGAGCGCCTGCGCCTGCTCGGCTACGAGGTGCGGTCGTCCCCGGGAGCCGCGGGCGGTTACCGGCTGGGCTCGGGGGCTGCGCTGCCGCCGTTGCTGCTGGACGACGAGGAGGCGACCGTCGTGGCGGTCGCGCTGCGCGCGGCGGCCACCGGGTCGATCGCGGGGGTCGAGGAGGTCGCGGCGCGCGCGCTCGTCAAGCTCGACACGGTCCTGCCCGCCCGCCTGCGCGTCCGGGCGGACGCCCTGCGCGCCGCCGTCGCGAGCGCGCCCGGCGGTGGGCCCGCCGTCGGGGCGCAGGTGCTGGCCGACGTCGCGGCGGCGGTCGCCGCGCGCACGGGGCTGCGCCTCGACTACCGCGCGCACGACGGCACGACGACGTCCCGCGCCGTCGAGCCCCACCGCCTCGTCCACGTGGGGCGCCGCTGGTACCTGCTCGCGTTCGACCTCGACCGGGACGACTGGCGCACCTTCCGCGTGGACCGGCTGACGCTGCGCACGCCCGGCGGCCCGCGGTTCGTCCCGCGCCCCGTGCCGGGCGGCGACGCCGTCGCGCACGTCGTGCGGGGCGTCGGCTCCGCCGCGTGGGCGCGGCCCGTGCGGGTGCGGCTGCACGCCCCGGCGGGCGTCGTGGCGGAGCGGCTCTCCCCGGTCGCGGGCGCCCTCGCCGACGACGGCCCCGACGCGTGCGTGCTCGAGACCGGGGGCACGTCGCTCGCCCAGGTCGCGGGGTTCCTGCTGAGCCTGGACGTGGACGTCACCGTGCTGGACCCGCCCGAGCTCGCGACGGTCCTGGCGCGGCTCGGGGCGCGCGGCGCGCGCGCCGGGCGCGCGCACGGGCACGAGCACGGGGAGGGGGAGGGCGCGTGAGGCGGCGTGCGGGACTCGTGGAGAGCGCACGACATTCACGCCGAAATCCGGACAGAACTCGCCAGCGTATCCCCCCAGGGGTTGGACTTCGATAACAGATCGGTTACGGTCGATCGTCGCTCGCGCGTGAACGGCGTGCTCCGACGGTCCACCCGGACCGGCGGGACGTGCCCGGACCGACGCGAGCGGTGCGCCGTCGACGGGCCCTGGGGAAGGGGTGCCGAGGGTGGCGCCGGCAGCCGGATCGGCCGCTCGAGACCCGTGGTCGCACGTGTGCGCCCGCCGCGGAGGACGTCAGTCCGCCGTGGGCCACGGGTGGTGCCACGCGCCGTCGAGCCTCCGTGCCCGGGACGCACGACGACTGGACCCGAGTGAAGAACCCCTTCCACCGGACCGCTGACGCGGCCGGCGCCCCCGAGGGCGCCGACATCACCCCCGACACCACCGAGACCCTCGCGGAGAGCCCCCAGAGCCCCGCGACCACCACCGCGCACCGTCGCCGCCGCTGGCCGCTCGTCGCCGGCGCGACCACCGTCGTGCTCCTCGCGACCGGTGCCGTCGCCTACGGCCAGGCGCGCAAGACCGTCGAGCTCGACGTCGACGGCCAGATCACCACCGTCACGACCTTCGCCGGCTCGGTCGAGGGCCTGCTCGCCGAGCAGGACGTCGCCGTGGGCGACCGCGACCTCGTCGTCCCGGACGTCGACTCCGCCCTGCGCGGCGGCGGCGACGTCGTCGTGCGCTACGGGCGCGAGGTGCCCGTGCAGGTCGACGGCTCCCAGTCCTCCGTGTGGCTCACGTCGCTCGACGCGGACGAGGCGCTCACGACCCTCGCCTCGCGCGGCAGCGACGTGCGTCTCGTGGCGTCGCGCTCCGGCGAGCGCGCCTCCCTCCCGATCCGCCTCGACGCGGACGGCCCCGTGAACGTCGTCGTCGACGGCGAGACCAAGGTCGCCCCCGACGGCAGCATCGGCATCGACGCGATCCTCGACCAGCAGGGCGTCCAGCTCGGCGAGCTCGACCGCGTCCACGTCGAGAAGACCGAGCAGGTCGAGGCGGCCCAGGCCGCCGCGGCCCCGGCCGAGGAGGCGGCCGCCGCCGACGCGGCCGCCACCGAGGAGCCGGCCGCCGTCGCGACGTCCGAGGACACCGAGGCCGCGGCGGACGCCGCGCCCGTCTCGCTCGTCGTGCAGCGCGTCAAGGTCGAGGAGGTGGCCACCGACGCGGCCGTCCCGTTCGAGACGGTCACCGAGGAGGACGCCGACCGCTTCAAGGACCTCGACCCGGTCGTCAAGCAGGAGGGCGCCGAGGGCGTCCACACGACCGTGCACCGCGTCACGACGGTCGACGGCGTGGAGGAGTCCCGCGAGCTCGTCTCCGAGGGCGTCACGACGCCGCCGGTGAACAAGATCCTCGTGCAGGGCACCAAGGAGCGCCCCAAGCCGGAGCCCAAGCCGGCGGCGCCGCAGCGCTCGTCGTCCTCGTCGTCGGGCGGCTCCTCGTCGGGCGGTTCCTCCGCCCCGGCGCCCGCCCCGGCCGCCGACCTCGGGTCGGCCCCGGCAGGGGTCTGGTCCGCGCTCGCGCAGTGCGAGTCCGGCGGCAACCCCGCGACGAACACCGGTAACGGCTACTACGGCCTCTACCAGTTCTCGCTCCCCACGTGGCGGGCGATGGGCGGCTCCGGCCTCCCGTCGGAGGCCTCGGCGGCCGAGCAGACGCAGCGTGCCCAGGCGCTCCAGGCCCGTTCGGGCTGGGGCCAGTGGCCCGCGTGCGCGCGCAAGCTCGGGCTCCTCTGAGCCTGCACGGCACGCACCCGGCCGCCTGAGGGCGGACCGGTGGACGACGACGAAGGGCGGGGCGCACGGCGTCCCGCCCTTCGTCGTCCCCGGCGAGGGGCGGTCGGCGCCGGGTCGGTAGGCTTGCGTCCCATGAGCGATACCCGAGGCGCCCTGCTGGGTCCGGCCGAGATCCGTGACCTGGCAGGGCGTCTCGGCGTCCGCCCCACCAAGACCCTCGGCCAGAACTTCGTGCACGACGGCGGCACCGTCCGCAAGATCGTGCGCGCGGCGGACGTCCGCCCGGGCGAGCGCGTCGTCGAGGTCGGGCCCGGGCTCGGCTCGCTGACCCTCGGGCTGCTCGAGGCGGGCGCGAGCGTCGTCGCGGTCGAGATCGACCCCGTCCTCGCGCGGCAGCTCCCGGACACGGTCGCGACGCACGTGCCCGACGTCGGCGACCGGCTCGAGGTCGTGGGCGCCGACGCGCTCGAGGTCACGTCGCTGCCCGGCGAGCCGCCCACCGCGCTCGTCGCGAACCTCCCGTACAACGTCGCGGTGCCCGTGCTGCTCACGTTCCTCGAGCGCTTCGACTCGCTCGAGCGCGTGCTCGTCATGGTGCAGGCGGAGGTCGCGGACCGGCTCGCCGCGCCCCCCGGGTCGCGCACGTACGGCGTGCCGTCGGTCAAGGCCGCCTGGTACGCCGACGCGCGGCGCGCGGGCACGATCGGGCGCTCCGTGTTCTGGCCCGTCCCCAACGTCGACTCGGCCCTCGTCGCGCTCGACCGCCGCGAGCCGCCCGCCACCGCCGCGACCCGCGAGCAGGTCTTCGCCGTCGTGGACGCCGCGTTCGCGCAGCGCCGCAAGATGCTGCGCTCGGCGCTGTCCGGCCTCGCCGGCTCGGCGAGCGTCGCGGCCGAGGTGCTGGAGGCCGCGGACGTCGACCCGCAGGCGCGCGGCGAGGTGCTCGACGTCGCGGCCTTCGCGCGCGTCGCCGAGCAGCTCGTCCGTCGCGTCGGACTCGCCGACCGTCCGGCGCGCGGCGCCGCCCCCGCCGCGGGGCGGCCCACCGGCCGACCTGGCACAGTGGACGCGTGACACCCCCGCGCCCGCCGAGCATCTCCCTCGCGCCGCCCCCGTCCGTCCGCGTGCGCGCGCCCGGCAAGGTCAACCTCTCGCTGCGCGTCGGGGCGGTGCAGGACGACGGCTACCACCCGCTCGTGACGATCTTCCAGGCCGTCGGGCTCAGCGAGGACGTCGTCGCGCACCAGGTGCCGCCCGGCTCCGGGGTCTCGCTCAGCGTCTCGGGCCTCCAGGCGGACGCCGTGCCGACCGACGAGACGAACCTCGCGTGGCGCGCCGCCGTCGCGCTCGCGGAGCACGTGGGGCTCGACCCGGACGTGCGGCTGGAGATCCACAAGGAGGTCCCCGTCGCGGGCGGCATGGCCGGCGGGTCGGCCGACGCCGCCGCCGCGCTCGTCGCGTGCGACGCGCTGTGGGACGCGGGCGTGCCCCGCGCCGAGCTCGTCGCCCTCGCCGCGGGGCTCGGGGCCGACGTCGCGTTCGGGCTCGTCGGGCACACCGCCGTCGGGACGGGGCGCGGCGACGTGCTCACCCCCGCGATGACGCGCGGGGAGTTCCACTGGGTGTTCGCGGTCCAGGCCGAGGGCCTGTCGACCGCGCAGGTCTACCGCACCTTCGACGAGACCGTGGGCGGCCCCGCCGAGCTGGACCTCGCGGAGGACACCGCGCTCATGCAGGCCCTGCGCGCGGGCGACGCCGTCGGGCTCGGGCAGGTGCTGCGCAACGACCTCCAGGGCCCGGCGCTCGCGCTGCGGCCCGAGCTCCAGCGGACGATCGACGTCGCGACGGAGGCCGGCGCGCTGGGTGCGATCGTGTCCGGCTCCGGCCCGACCGTCGCCGCGCTGGCCCGCAGCCGCCAGCACGCGCTCGCGATCGCGGCCTCGTGGACCGCGAACGACGCGTGCGACACCGTGTGGTGCACCACGGCCCCCGCGGCGGGCGCGCGCGTCGTCGCGCACTGACCACCCGGCCGGCAGCGGGCGCGCCCCCGCGGGTCGTGCGCGTAGGCTCGCCGTCATGGTGGGGGAACGGCTCGGACTGCTCAGCCTGCGGCTCGACGCCGCGTACTGCCTCGTGCTCGGCGTCGTGGTCGCCGCCCTCGCGCCGTCGTGGGCACCCGCGCTGCGGGTGCCGGTACCGGTCCTCGCGGGGCTCGGGGTGGCGGTCGTGGTGTGGGCGGGTGCCGTCGTCTGGATGACCGCGCGGCTGCCGCTGCGCGCCGCCCTGCGCACGGTCATGGTCGCGAACGTCGTGGCCGCCGCTGCCGTCGCCGCGTTCTCGGCGACGACGGCGGGCGTCCTCGTGCTGCTCGCGGTCCTCGCGGTCGCGGCGGACGTCGGGCTGTTCGCGGGCTCCCAGGCGGTCGCGCTGCGCCGGTTGCGCGCCGCGCCGGGCGGCGCGACCTCGCGGCCGCGCGGCCCGGCGGTCTAGCGGTCTCGCAGCCAGGCGGTCTAGCGGTCGAGCAGCCAGGCGGTCTAGCGGTCGCGCAGCCAGGCGAGCTGACGGGCGAAGCGGTAGCCCTGGCCGCCCTCGTGCTCGTTGTAGCGGTAGACGTCGATCGCGCGCTCGGCGTCGGGCGCCGCCCCGGCGGCCGCGCCCCAGCCGTTGTACGCCGCGTAGACGGTGGACGGCGGGCAGACCTGGTCCATGAGCGCGACGGAGAACAGCGCCGGCGCGGTGGCGCGGCGGCCGAGCACCGCCCCGTCGAGGTAGGACAGCGTGCGGAACACGGTCTCCTCCGCGTCGCGGTGGACGGCGAGGTAGCGCGTCAGCTCGCGGTACGGGTCGCGGTCCGTGATCTCGACGGCGCGGCGGTAGTGGCACAGGAACGGGACGTCGGGGAGGGCCGCGACGAGCCCGTCGGCGAGGCCCGCGACGGCGATGGCGATGCCGCCGCCCTGGCTCACGCCGTGCACGGCGACGCGCTCGGGGTCGATGCCGCGCACCGAGCGCACGGCGTCGACCGCGCGCACGCCGTCGGTGAAGACGCGGCGGTAGTAGTGGTCGTGCGGGTCCTCGATGCCGCGCGTGAGGACGCCCGGGACGGCGGGCCCCGACCCGGCAGGGTCGGGCGTGCCGCCGCCGCTGCCCCACTGGCTGCCCTGCCCGCGCGTGTCGACGACGAGGTGCGCGTACCCGGCGTTCGCCCACGCGAGGTGCTCGTGGGGCAGCCCGCGACCGCCGCCGTACCCGAGGAACTCGACGACCGCGGGCAGCGGGGCGCCGTCGCCGGCCGCGGCGGCGCGGGCGGCCTCGGCGGGCCGCACGAGCCACGCCTTGACGGGTTGGCCGGCGAACCCGGGGAACGTCACGTCGTCGACGACGACGAGGTCGAGGCCGGTCTCCACGCGCTCGAGCCGCACCGACCGAGCCAGGTCCCCGCCCGCCTCGCGCGACTCCGCGAGGGTCCGCGCCCAGAAGGCGTCGAGGTCGGCGGGCTCGTCGAGCGCGGGGGCGTAGGTCTCGAGCTCGGGGAGGGGCAGGTCGAAGAGCGGCACGGGGCGATCCTCCGGTCAATACGTCTGATGTCCGACGTTCAGGTGCGGTCGGGACGACTCTAGCGTCGCGGCCCGGCGCACCGTGAGCACGCTAATGATGCGCATCATCCCTTTGACCTTCACCGTGCTCGTCCGGCGACACTGCCACCAGCCCACGTCTCGACGTGGCGCCCGGCGGCGACGACGCCGCCGGCGAGGAACCGACGGAGGTCCCCCTGTGAGAACCCGAGCAGCAGCACCACGCCGCAGACCGCGCGCCGTGGCGACGGCGGTCGCCACCCTGACGGCGGTCCTCGCCGCCGGGGCGGTCGTCCCCGCGACGGCCCTCGCCGCGGGACCGCCGCCCGCGGCCACGGCCGCCACCACGACCGGGGCGACGACCGGAGCGACGACCGACGGCCCGTCCGCGTCCGACCTGCCCGTGTTCGAGTACCGCGGCGTGGTCACCGACAAGGAGTCGATGCTGTACAACCCGACGGACGAGTTCATCTTCCCGAGCGTCTTCCACGCGGGCGCGCACCTCGACGACCCGCTGGGGGAGTGGTACCTCTACTACGCCCCGCACGACTCCCCGGGCGGCATCTCGGTCATGTACGCCGACTCGCTCGAGGGCCCGTGGACGGAGTACACGCACAACCCGATCGTCGCGGACGAGTGGCTGCCGTTCTACGAGCGCGTCTCGCACGTCTCGTCGCCCGACGTCCTGTGGGACGACGCGACGGACCAGGTGCTCCTGTACTTCCACGGCGAGAACTCCACGACGCGCTGGGCGACGTCGCCCGACGGGCTCGCGTTCGACGACTCCGGGGTCGCCGTGACGAACGCCGACAGCGGCGCGGGCACCACGGAGACGTCGTACGCGCGCGTCGTCGAGCACCCGGACCCGTCGTCCGGCTACCGGTTCGCCATGACGTACATGCAGAACCGGACCGACAACATCCGGCGGATCAAGCTGGCCGAGTCGGTCGACGGCAAGACCTGGGTCGTGCGGCCGGACCCGCTCGTCGTGCCCGACGCCGCCACCGGCACCAACGTGTCCGGCGGCAACCTGTGGGAGTGGGAGGGTCAGCTGTACGTGATCTACCACGGCTCCACGGGCATCACGTTCGCCCGCACGCTCGACCCGACGATGACGCAGGTCGGCCCGCGGTGGGAGCTGCACCGCGCGAGCGGCGTGGGCGACGACACGGGCCGGGTCGCAGCCCCGGAGATCGTCACCGACGGCGACGAGACGTACCTCTTCTACGAGTCCGGCGACCGCCTGGGCGCGACGATCGCGTGGGCGCAGCGCGACCCCGACGCCGTGCGGCCCCCCGAGCCGGGCCAGGACCCCGACCCGCTGCGCGAGCGGTGCAGCGGCGCGGCGTCCGACGAGTTCGACGGCACGACGCTCGACCCGGCGCGCTGGACCGTGGTCCGGCCGGGGACGGCCCGGCACGAGCTCGTGGACGGCGCGCTGCGCGTCCCGGCGTACCCGACCGGCGTCGCGGGCGCCGCGCTGCCGCTCCAGGCCGTGCCCGCCGGGCCGTGGGAGGTCACGACGGCCGTCTCCGTGTCCCCGACGGAGCGGTTCCAGCAGGGCGGTCTCCTGCTGTACCGCGACGACGCGAACTACGCGAAGCTCGACCTGGTGCACGGGTCGCTCGGCCCGCGGGTCGAGTTCATCTGGCGCCAGAACGGTACGGACCGCAACACCGGCTTCGACTCGGTCGTCCCGCCTGCGGGCCTCGGCGACACCTTCTGGCTGCGCCTGACGAGCGACGGGACCGCCGTGCAGGCGTCGGTGTCGGTCGACGGCGTCGAGTTCGCGCCGTGGGGCCGCACGGTCGACGTGGCGGCGCTCCGGGCGACCGGCGTCGGTCCGTTCGCGATGCGCGGCTCGGCGACGCCGCCGGAGATCGTCGCGTCCTTCGACTGGTTCCGCTGGACGCCGACCGCCCAGGAGGCGGCGGCGTGCGACGACGACGAGCCCGCCGTCGAGGTCGAGGCCGTCACGCGGTGCCTCGCGGGCCGCGCGTACGTGGCCGTGACGGCGCGCCCGGTGGGCGACGACGCGGTGGCGGTCCGGCTCGCGACGCCGTTCGGCGAGCGCACCGTGGCCGACGTCGCGCCGGGGCGCAGCGCGTACCAGTCGTTCGCGACGCGGGCCACGACGGTCGCGGCGGGGGAGGCGACGGTCGAGGTCGTGGGGGCGGACGGCGTCGGGCGGGGCACGACGACCGCGCCCTACGGCGCGCTGACCTGCGGGTAGCGCGCGGCGCAAGCAGGGGGCGACGGGCCCGGGGACGCACCACGGTGCGGCGCCGGGCCCGTCGTGCGTCCCGCGCCGCACGCCCGGCCACGGCGACGACCGTGCGGCATTATGCGGATCACCCGACGCCCGTCCACCCGCGGAGCCGCGCGGGTCCCGACGTAATAATGCGTATTACCTCGTTGACCGGCTGGGCCTCGCCTGGCGAGACTCCTTCCACGTCATCGACGACGTGATCGAGGAGGATCCATGCCGAGGCACCGCATCACCCAGGCCGACGTCGCCGCCATGGCGGGCGTCAGCCAGGCGACGGTCTCGTTCGTGCTGAACGACTCCACGCCCGCGGGGGTGCGGATCAGCGAGGAGACGCGCCAGCGCGTGCTCGACGCGATCCGGATCACGGGCTACTCGGCGAACCCCGTCGCGCAGCGTCTGGCGGGCGGGCGCAACCAGATCCTCGGCGTCTTCACCTACGAGGCGACGTTCCCGCGCTCCGGTCGCGACTTCTACGGGCCGTTCCTCGTCGGGATCGAGCACGCGGCCGAGAAGCTCGGCATCGACATCCTGCTGTTCACGAGCGCACGCGTCGTCGACGGGCGCCGTCGCCTCACGCGCGACGGCTGGCAGCGCCTCGGCATCGCCGACGGCTGCCTGCTGCTCGGCCAGCACGAGGACCGCGGCGAGCTCCAGCACCTGCTGGACACGAACTACCCCTTCGTCTTCATCGGCAAGCGCGGCAGCGACGGCGGACGCCTGCCCTACGTCGGCGCCGACTACGTCGCGGCCACCGCGCGCCAAGTCGAGCGGCTCGTCGAGCTCGGCCACGAGCGCATCGGGTACGTCGGTCCGCGCGGCACCGACCAGCCCACGCTCGACCGCGTCGACGCCTACCGCGCGACGATGAAGGCGCACGGCCTGACCGTCCGGTTCGTCGAGCTGGACGACGTCCCTGCGACGGCGGCCGAGATCGTCGACCAGCGGCTCACCGCCGTCGTCGTGGCGCCCGAGAACTCCCCGGAGGAGCTCGTCGACGAGCTCGAGGACCGGGGCGTGCGCGTGCCGGCGGACGTCTCCGTGCTCCTGCTCGGCCAGCCGCACCACGGGCGCCCGGGCGGGCGCCGCTGGTCGGGCTTCTCCATCCCGCGCGAGGAGATGGGCGCGCGCGCCCTCGTGCTGCTGTCCCGCCTCGTCGCGGCCGAGTCCGGCTCGGGGCGCTCGGACCGCCGCGCGTCGCGCGCCGTCGCCGTCCCGGAGGACGAGCTCCACCAGCTCCTCGAGTGCGTGGACGTCGACGGCGAGACCGTCGCCGCGCCGTCGGGCGTCGCGGCACCCGCCTGACCGACCTCAGACCGCACCACCGAGCACCAGAGAAACGGAAACCCCAGCGTGACCCATGCAGACCTCCAGGCAGACGTCCTCGTCGTCGGCGGCGGGCTCGGCGGCGTGGCCGCCGCGCTCGCGGCGGCGGAGCGCGGCGCCCGCGTCGTCCTCACCGAGGAGCACCCGTGGATCGGCGGCCAGCTCACGTCCCAGGCGGTACCGCCGGACGAGAGCCCGTGGGTCGAGCGGTTCGGCGTGACCGCGCGCTACCGCGCGCTGCGCGACGGCATCCGCGACGTCTACCGCCGCTCCTACCCGCTCACGGACGCCGCGCGCACGTGGGACGCCCTCAACCCCGGCGCGGGCTGGGTCTCCAAGCTGTGCCACGAGCCGCGCGTCGCGGTGGGCGTGCTCGAGGAGATGCTCGCCCCGTGGCGGTCCGCGGGCCGCATCCGCCTGCTCGAGCGCGTGCGCCCGACGGCGGCCACCACCGACGGCGACCGCGTCACCTCCGTGACGCTCACCCCGGTCACCGCCGACGCCGCGGGCGCGGCCGTGACGGTGCACGCGGCGTTCGTCGTCGACGCGACCGAGACGGGCGAGCTCCTGCCGCTGACGGGCACCGAGTACGTCACCGGGTTCGAGTCGAACCGCGAGACCGGGGAGCCGAGCGCGCCGGACGAGGCGCAGCCCGACAACGTGCAGGCCCTCAGCGTGTGCTTCGCCGTCGAGCACGTGGACGGCGACCACACGATCGACCGCCCCGAGCGCTACGACTTCTGGAGCACGTACACCCCCGGCCCGTGGAACGGGCGCCGGATGCTGTCGTGGGAGGCGCCCAACCCGCGCACGCTCGCGATGGACGTGCGGTCGTTCACCCCGAACCCGGGCGACGACCCGCGCGCCGTCGACGCCGACCAGTCGAAGAACCCCGGCGACGGGAACCTCTGGACGTTCCGGCGTATCGCGGCCCGCGACCTCTTCGCGCCGGGCCACTACGCGAGCGACCTGTGCCTCGTGAACTGGCCGAGCATCGACTACTTCCTCGAGCCCGTGCTCGACGTGCCGCGCGACGTGGAGGAGGCCCGGATCGCCGACGCCCGGCAGCTCAGCCTCTCGATGCTCTACTGGATGCAGACCGAGGCGCCGCGCGCCGACGGCGGGACCGGCTTCCCGGGCCTGCGCCTGCGGCCCGACGTCATGGGCTCGGCCGACGGCCTCGCCCAGGCGGCCTACCACCGCGAGTCCCGCCGCCTGCGCGCCGTGACGACGGTGACGGAGAACGACGTCTCGTACGCCGTGCGCGGCGACCGCGGCGCGACGCGCTACGACGACTCGGTCGGCGTCGGCATGTACCGGATCGACCTGCACCCCTCGACGGGCGGCGACACGTACATCGACGTGGCGTCGACGCCGTTCGAGATCCCGCTCGGGGCCCTGCTGCCGCAGCGCGTGACCAACCTGCTCGCCGCCAACAAGAACATCGGCACGACGCACATCACCAACGGCTGCTACCGCCTGCACCCGGTCGAGTGGAACGTCGGCGAGGCCGCCGGCCACCTCGCGGCCCACTGCCTCGCGACCGGCCGCACGCCGCACGCCGTCCAGTCGAAGGCCGACCTCCTCGCCGACTACCAGGACGAGCTCGTCCGGGCGGGCGTCGAGCTGCGCTGGCCCGCCGAGGCCCACCCCTACTGACCCGGGCTCCCCGCGCCCGGCACCCCCGCCCACCCTCAGTCCGAAGGAGAACTGATGAACCCCCTCACCCCACGGTCGGCCCCTCGGTCCGCCCCGCGCCGCCGCCTCGTCGGCGCACCCCTGGCCGCCGGCGGCGTCGCGCTCGCCCTCGTCCTCACCGCGTGCTCCGGCGGCGGCGACGACGTCGCGGGCGAGCCGAGCACCCCGAGCGAGCCGGTCGAGCTGCGCATGACCGTCTGGACGGCCGACGAGACGCAGCTCGCGCAGTTCCAGGAGATCGCCGACGCGTACGTCGCGGAGAACCCCGACCTCGTGTCCGGCGTGACGTTCGAGACCATCCCGTTCGAGGACTACACGACGTCCCTCACGACGCAGCTCGCGGGCGGCAACGCGCCGGACCTCGCGTGGATCCTCGAGAGCTACGCGCCCGAGTTCGTGGCGAGCGGCGCGCTCGTCGACGTCGGCCCGAAGCTGCAGGAGACCGAGGGGTACGCGTACGACGACCTGCTCGACTCGTCGCTCGCGCTGTGGGAGAAGGACGGCGGCCTCTACGCCTACCCGTTCTCCAACTCGCCGTTCGCGCTGTTCGTCAACACCGACCAGGTCGCCGCGGCGGGCCAGCCGAACCCGGCCGACCTCGTCGCGTCGGGCGACTGGACCTACGACCAGGTCCGCGAGATCGCGGCGGCGGCCGCCGCGACGTCGGGCAAGCAGGGCCTCGTGGTGCGCGACTTCGACTACAAGGTCTGGGAGAACCTGTCGACGATCTGGGACGGCTGGGACGCGACGCCGTGGAGCGAGGACGGCACGCAGTGCACGTTCACCGACCCCGAGATGGTCGACGCGCTCACGTGGATCCACGACGCGACGTTCGTCGACAAGGCGCTGCCCGGTCCCGGCACGACGGCCGACTTCTTCGCGGGCGACTCCGCCATGACGATCACGCAGATCAGCCGCGCGTCGTCGCTCGACGACTCGTTCGGGTGGGACGTCGTGCCGCTCCCGGCGGGCCCGGCGGGCCAGCAGAACGTCATCGGCCAGGCCGGCATCGGCGTCTTCGCGGCCGGGGAGCACCCCGACGTCGCGGCCGACTTCCTCGCGTGGTTCACCAACCCGGAGAACGCCGAGACGCTCGCCGCGTACTTCCCGCCGCCGCGCGAGTCGCTGCTCACCGCCGAGACGCTCGGGGCCGCCAACCCGAAGCTCAGCGAGGAGCAGCTCCAGGCGGTCGTCGTCGACGGCATCCAGGGCGCCGTGACGAAGCCGTCGCACCAGAACTTCGCCAAGCTGCAGGACACGGTGCGCGCCCAGCTCGACGCGCTGTGGACCGCCGACGCGGACGTCGAGGGCGTCCTCGCCGACACGTGCGCGGCGATCCAGCCCCTGCTCGGGGACTGAGCGTGGCGTCCTCCGCACTCGCACGACGGGACGCGGCCGTGGGCTACACCATGGTCGCGCCCGCCGTGCTCGGCGCGCTCGCGTTCGTCGTCGCGCCGCTGGTCGCCGTCGTCTGGTACTCGCTGCACGAGTGGAACGTCCTCGCGAACACGTTCACGTTCGCGGGCGGGGACAACTACGAGCGGATGCTCGCCGACCCCGGGCTGCGGGACTCGCTCCTCGCGAGCCTGTGGTTCTCCGTCGGGCTCGTCGTGCTCAACATCTCGCTCGCGCTCGTCCTCGCGGTGCTGCTCAACCAGCGGCTCCCCGGCACGACGACGTTCCGCACGTTCTTCTTCTCGCCCGTCGTCGTGTCCCTCGTCGCGTGGACGATCGTGTGGAGCTTCCTGCTCCAGGCGGACGGCGGCATCAACGGGTTCCTGTCGCTGCTCGGCGTCGACGGCCCGAACTGGCTGCGCGGCGAGACGACGGCGATGCTCTCGGTGATCGTCGTGCAGGTCTTCAAGAACGTGGGCCTCAACATGATCCTGTTCCTCGCGGCCCTGCAGGGGGTGCCCGAGGAGATCCAGGAGGCCGCGCGCATCGACGGCGCGGGCGCGTGGCGCCGGTTCCGGTCGATCACGCTCCCGCTCATCAGCCCGACCGTCCTGCTGGTCTCGATCCTCACGATCGTGGGCTCGCTCGAGGTGTTCGCGCAGATCGCCGTGCTCACGGGCGGGGGGCCGGGGAACTCGACGACTGTGCTCGTCTACTACCTGTACCAGCAGGCGTTCCGGTTCAACGACTTCGGCTACGCGAGCGCGATCTCCGTCCTGCTGTTCGTCATCGTCCTCGTCCTGACACTCGTGCAGTGGCAGACGCGCAAGAGGTGGGTCTTCCATGAAGTCTGACGTGATGCCCGGCCCGGCCACGCTCCCGGGCGCGGACGACGGCCCGGCCCGGCCCGCGGCGTCGGGCACGGGCGGCGCCGACGGCGCGGCGACCCGCGGCGGGCGGCCCGCGCGCCGCACGGGGAGCGCGCGCTCGCGCCGCCGCTGGGGGCGCGCGGCGCTCGTGGCGCTCCTCGTGGTGCTCAGCGTGCCGTTCGTCTTCCCGACGTGGTGGATGGCGACGTCGAGCCTCAAGCCGATGAGCGAGATCCTGCGGGCCGTGCCGACGCTCTGGCCCCAGGACCCGTCGTTCGCGGCCTACGGCGAGGTGTTCCGGCTGCAGCCGTTCGCGCAGCAGTACTGGAACAGCCTCTACATCGCCGTGGTCGTGACGGTCGGGACGATCCTCGTGGCCTCGATGGCCGGGTACGCGTTCGCGCGCATCCGGTTCCCCGGGGCGAACGCGCTGTTCCTGCTCGTGCTCGTCGGGCTGCTCGTGCCGTCGGAGGTGACGATCGTCCCGCTGTTCCGGATGGTCAACTCGCTCGGGCTCATCGACACGCACTGGCCGCTCGTGGTCATCCCGATCCTCGGGGCGCCGAGCGTCCTCGCGACGTTCATCATGCGCCAGTTCTTCCTCGGGCTCCCCGGCGAGCTCGAGGAGGCGGGGCGCATGGACGGCCTCGGGCGGTGGGGGATCTTCTGGCGGATCGCGTTCCCGCTGTCGCGCTCGGCGATCTCGGCCGTCGCGATCTTCACGTTCCTCAAGTCCTGGAACCTCTACCTCGAGCCGATCGTGTACCTGTCCAGCAAGGACCGGTTCACGCTCCCGCAGGCGCTCACGCAGTACGTCGACGCCTACGGCGGCCCGATGTGGAACGTGCAGCTCGCCGCGACGACGCTCACGGTGCTGCCGGTCCTCGCGGTGTTCCTCGTCGCGCAGAAGCAGTTCGTCCAGGGCCTGGCGCACACGGGACTGAAGTAGGAGAGGCCGCCGATCAGCCCTGCTCGGGGTACTCGGTGCGGGTGCGCGACCCTCCGACCGAGACGCTCCCGCCGCCGACCACGGGCAGCGGCGTCCCGGCGGAGAACCCGGCACCCTGCTCCTTCACGACCGTCCCGCCGGGGGGCGTCGTGATGAGCGAGCTCGGCGGGTTGGGCACGACGTTGCCGCTCGCGTCGTACGTGATCGCGTACACGCCGGGCCCGCCGAGGTCCGTGCTGCCCGGGACGATCCCCGTGCCCTCGATGCCTGCGCCGGCGTCGCCGCGGACGTAGACCGTCGTGGTGCCCGTGTTGTTGTCCACTCGGGTGCCGACCAGGCCCTCGACCTCGACCTCGGCCCTGCCTCCGGCGAGCGGGACGACCGCACCCCCGGCGGACCCGGTCGCGTAGGCGCCCGCCTCGACGATCGTGGCGTCGGGCCTCGGCGGCACGTACGACCCGAGCTCCGGCCCCATGTAGTGCATCGTCTGGCGCTGCTGGTAAGCGAGGAAGGCGTCGACCTCCTCCTGGCTCGCGAAGGTGTACTCGCTCCCGACGTTCAGCACCGCCCCGCCCGAGGCGCCCGCCTGCGCGCCGAGGTTGACGCCGTGCTCGTTCACGTGCCCCTCGACGTAGGGGGTCGGGGTGCCCTCTCCGACCCCCAGGCTGCCCCCGGCGAGCTGGGTGACCCGGAACGTCCCGTCGGAGAGCTCGTCGATGCGGTACTCGAACCCGGCGCTCCCTTCCCCCGGGCCGGCCCCGATGCCCTGCTCGTACGTCACGTGCTCCGTCGCGACGATCGTCGGTGGCTCCTGCTGCTCGGTCATCGGCGGCAGGTCGGGCAGGGTGCGATCGCCCGGCAGACCAGGGATCCCGCCGCCACCGCCGCCGCCGCCAGCACCGCCGCCACTGCTCCCGCCGCCGTCGACGGCGCTCGCGCTGTCCTGTTGCTCGGCCTGCACGCGGAGCTTCTGCGCGCCGTCGTCGAGCAGGGTCGACGCCGCTCGCAGCGCCGCCTCCATCTCGCCGTGCCACCGTGCCCGCAGCGCCTCGGCGTCCGGACCTGCCCACGGGGTCGACGTGACGGCGGCGCGCAGCGCCGAGGTCGTCGCCTCGAGCTTCGCGGACTCGCCCTGGAACGTGTCGGCGAGCCCGCGCAGCGCGGCGACGTCGGCACCGTAGAAGGACATGGTGAACCTCTGCTGGCAGGGGGACGGTTGTCACGGTCACCCTTCGTCATGGCGCGGCCCGGCGCAAGGGGGAGGAGTCCCCATCGGGCCGAGACGCGCGGTCGGGCTGAGCGCCCGGCGCCCTGCACGAGGACGCCGCCGAGGTCGCTACGCTCGACGGTGTGGCTCATCTCCTCGGCGCCGACGGCATCTCGCTGACCGTCGGCACCCGCACCCTGCTCGACGACGTCTCGCTCGGCCTGGACGACGGCGACCGCGTCGGCATCGTCGGCCCCAACGGGGCCGGCAAGACCACGCTCCTGCGCCTCCTCGCGGGCACGCAGCAGCCCGACGGCGGCCGCGTCACCCGCGTGGGCGGCCTGCGGGTGGGCCTGCTCGACCAGCGCGACGACGTCGGCACCGGCGCGACGATCCGCGACCTCGTGCACGGCGACGCCGCGACCCACGCGTGGGCGTCGGACGCGAGCGTCCGCACCGTCCACGCGGGGCTGCTGGGCGACCTCGACCTCGACGCCCCGGCGGACACGCTGTCCGGCGGGCAGCGTCGCCGCGTCGCGCTCGCGGCCCTCCTCGTCGCCGACCACGACGTGCTGTTCCTCGACGAGCCCACGAACCACCTCGACGTCGAGGGCGTCGCGTGGCTCGCCGCGCACCTCGGCGACCGCTTCGCCCGCCCGGGCGCGAAGGGCGCCCTCGTGGTCGTCACGCACGACCGCTGGTTCCTCGACGCCGTGTGCTCGCGCATGTGGGAGGTGCGGGGCGACGGCTCGGGCCAGGTCGAGGGCTACGAGGGCGGGTACGCCGCGTACGTGCTCGCGCGTGCCGAGCGCCAGCGCACCGCGGCCGTCGCGGCGGAGAAGCGCGACAACCTGCTGCGCAAGGAGCTCGCGTGGCTCCGGCGGGGCGCGCCCGCGCGCACGTCCAAGCCCAAGTTCCGGCTCGACGCCGCCGCCGCGCTCATCGCCGACGTCCCGCCGCCGCGCGACACGCTCGAGCTCACGCGCACCGCGACGAAGCGCCTCGGCAAGGACGTGCTCGACCTCGAGGACGTGACGGTCGCGGTGCCGCGCCAGGACGGTCAGGGCGAGCGCGTGCTGCTCGACGACGTCACGTGGCGCCTGGGGCCCGGCGACCGGTACGGGGTCGTCGGGGTCAACGGCGCCGGGAAGACGACGCTCCTCGCGCTCCTCGCCGGGCGGCGCGAGCCCGACTCCGGGCGGGTCAAGCGCGGCAAGACCGTCCACGTCGCGGAGCTGTCGCAGGACGTCGGCGAGCTCGACGACATCGCCGGCGCGCGCGTGATCCAGGTGATCGAGGACGAGAAGCGCTCGGTCGTCGTCGACGGCAAGGAGCTCTCCGCGTCCCAGCTCGTCGAGCGGCTCGGCTTCACGCGCGAGCGGTCGCAGACGCTCGTGCGCGACCTCTCGGGCGGCGAGCGGCGTCGCCTCCAGCTCCTGCGCCTGCTCGTCGCCGAGCCCAACGTGCTCCTGCTCGACGAGCCGACGAACGACCTCGACACCGACACGCTCGCCGCGCTCGAGGACCTGCTCGACGGCTGGCCCGGGACCCTGATCGTCGTCTCGCACGACCGCTACCTGCTGGAGCGCGTCGCGGACCGCCAGGTCGCGCTGCTCGGCGACGGCCAGGTGCGCGACCTGCCGGGCGGCGTCGAGCAGTACCTCGAGCTGCGGCGCGCGGCGCTCGCGGGCGCGGGCGCGGCGTCGACCGGGTTCGCGCCCACGGGCGGCGCCGACGGGACGCCGGACGCGGGGCCGGCCGTGGCAGCCCCGGGCCCGAGCGCGGCCGAGGTGCGGGCGGCGAAGAAGGAGATCAACCGCATCGAGCGGCGCCTGAGCAAGATCGCGGAGGCCGAGGTCCGGCTGCACGAGAAGATCGCGGCGAACGCGACCGACTTCGCGGCGGTCGCGGAGCTCGACGCCGAGCTGCGCACCCTCGCGGCGGAGAAGGACGAGCTCGAGGCGGCGTGGCTCGAGGCGGCCGAGGTCGCCGGGTGACGGCCGACCGGATGCGCGTCGCGGTGTCCGCGCGCGGCGTCGAGGTCGACGACGGGCAGGGCGGCGTCCTCGCGCCGTGGGCGGACGTGCGCCGCGTCACCGCGTTCGCGCTCGGTGCCCCGGGCGGCACCGCCCGGTACGTGTCGTTCGACCTCGTGAACGGGCACAGCGTCGAGGTGGACGACGCCGCCCCGGAGTGGGACGACGTGCTCGCCGCCCTGCCCGGGCGGGTCGAGCTCGCGGTCGACGACCCGCTCGTCGCGCTCGGCGCGCTCGCGCCGGGCGAGCGGCTCGTCCTCGCGGGGCCCGTGCGGACCCGCTGACCCCGCGGGGACCCGGGTCCGGACGCCCGGGGCGTGTCGCCGGGGCCCAGCCGGGCGCGGGTGTGCGGCTCAGCGCCGCAGGAAGCCCATGCGGTCGTCGGGGTCGACGCGCTCGAGGATGGCGCCCGCGATGGCGTCGAGCTGCTCGACCTGCTCGTCGGTGAGGGCGTCGATCACGTGGTCGCGCACCGTCGCGACGTGCCCGGGCGCCGTCGCGACGACCTTCTCCCAGCCGGCGTCGGTGAGGTGCGCGTTCGTCGCGCGGCGGTCCTCGGGGCACGGCACGCGCTCGACGAGGCCGCGCTTCTCGAGGCGCGCGACGACGTGCGACAACCGGGGGAGCGTGGCGTTCGTGGCGCCCGCGAGGTCGGTCATGCGCAGCGTGCGCCGCGGAGCCTCCGAGAGCATGGCCAGCACGTAGTACTCGAAGTGGCTGAGGTCGGCGTCGCGCCGGAGCTGGGAGTCGAGGACGCCCGGCAGCAGCTCCACGACCGCCACGAGCCGCTTCCACGCGTCGAGCTGCTGGTCGTCGAGCCAGCGGGGTTCCGTCGTCATCGTGCCTCCTCCGGTGCGGCGATCCGCATAGTTGACGGTACAACTTTAGCGGCGTACGGTGTTAGTTGTAGCAACAACTAATAGCCGACCGTCGGGCCGGCGGAGGAAGGGAAGCCACCATGAGCAGCATCACCATCATCGGCGCCGGGAACATGGGCTCGGCCATCGCCGGTCTCGCGCTCGCCGCGGGCAGCCAGGTGCAGGTCCTGACCCGTGAGGCCACCGAGGTCGACCCGCGCGTCACGGCGGGTACCGTCGGTGACGAGATCACGGGCGACGTCGTCGTGCTCGCGCTCCCGTACGGGGCGCTCGACGACGTCCTCGGCGCCTACGAGGGCCGTCTCGACGGCAAGGTCCTCGTCGACATCACCAACCCGCTCGACTTCGCGACGTTCGACTCCCTCGTCGTGCCCGACGGCTCGTCGGCCGCGGCGCAGATCCAGGAGCGCGTCCCGGGCGCGCGCGTCCTCAAGGCGTTCAACACGAACTTCGCGGCGACGCTCGCCACCGGCCAGGTCGGGCCGCTCCCGACGACGGTCCTCGTCGCGGGCGACGACGCGGACGCGAAGGCCGCCCTCGCGGGCGCCGTGTCCGGGGTCCGCGTCGTCGACGCCGGCTCGCTGAAGCGCGCGCACGAGCTCGAGGCCCTCGGCTTCCTGCAGCTCACGCTCGCGGCGGGGGAGAAGACCTCCTGGACGACGGGCTTCGCGCTCGCCGAGTGACCCCGCCCGCTCACGCACGACGGCGGCCGGCCACCCCGGGGGGTGACCGGCCGCCGTCGTGCGCGGTGCGTCAGCCGCGCGCCTTCTCGACGGCCGCGCGGGCCGCCTCGTGCTCCGCCTTCTGGGCGTCCCGCAGGGCCTTCTCCAGCTCGCGCACCTTCTTCTGGGCCTCGCGCACGCGCCGCTCCGCGTCGCGCCGCCGGAGCGTCGCCTTCTTGACCCGCGCGTCCTTGACGTGCACCGCGACCTCCACGGGCGCGACGGCGTCGCGCGGGTCCGGCGCCGGTGCGGGCTCCGCGACCGTGGCGTCCTGCCGCCCGGGCGCGCGGCCCGCGCCGGGCGCCCCGGCGGCCCGCGCGTCGACGTAGACGGCGATCCCGTCGAGCACCCGCTCCAGGCCCCATGCGGTGTCGTCGATCTCGCCCTCGCCCTCGCCCGCGTACGTGCTGGCCTCGACGAGCGGGCGCAGGTAGGGGAACCGCACCTCGTCCACGAGCCCGCGCAGCGCGTCGGCCCACGCGCCGCCCTGGACCGCCTCGTCGCCCCCGGCCGCCGCGACGGCGCGCGCGAGGTCGGTCTGCAGCCGCGCAGCGTTCCGGGCGTACCCGCTGACGAGGAGGATGACGGACATCTTCTCCTCGTCGTCGAGCGGCGTGGACCGCAGCGCGCGCAGCCCGGCGTCCGCGCCGCGCAGGTTGTTCGGCGTGAGGGGCGCGCCGGTCACCGGGATGTCGAGGAACCACGGGTGCGACGCGAACACCGCCATCGTGAACTGCGCCCACTCGCGCAGCTCGGCGCGCCAGTCGGCGGGCTCGTGCGCGGGCGGGTACTCGACGTCGAGGGCGGCCTCCTGCATGAGGAGCAGCAGGTCGTCCTTGCTGGTGACGTACCGGTAGAGCGACATCGTCGTGAAGCCGAGGCTCTGCGCCACCTTCGCCATGGACACGGCCCCGAGCCCGTCGGCGTCGGCGAGCTCGATGGCCGCGTCGACGATCCGCTCGATGCTCAGCTCGCGCTTGGGCGCGCGCTCGGGGCGTTCGGCCACGCCCCACGCGAGCGCGAGCCGGGGCGGGAGGTCGGGTGCGTCCGTCATGGCTTCATCCTCCCCGACGGCGCCGGGACCCGGGGCGCAGCCGTGCCGAGCAGGCACTCCCGGTGGCGCGAGCAGGTGGTCCTGGTGCGTCCTGCCGACCGGACGCACCAGGACCACCTGCTCGGCCGCGCGGGGGTGGGTGGGGGGAGAGGGGCGGGCGGGGTCAGCGGGCCGTCCGTCGGCGGTAGAGCAGGGAGCCGGCGGTGCAGCTCGCGACGAGGAAGCCGGCGAGCCACGCGACGGCCGTGAGGGCCGTCGACGCGTCGGGTGCGCCTGCGAGCAGCCCGCGGAACGTCTCGATGACCGGCGTGAACGGCTGGTTCTCGGCGAACCCGTGCAGCCACGACGGCATGGTGTCGATCGGGACGAACCCCGAGCTGAGGTAGGGCACGAACAGGAAGAGGAAGTTCACCGACTGCGACGCCTCGACGCTCAGCACGAGGCCGAGCGCCACGCTCAGCCACGTGAACGTCAGCACGGCGAGGACGGCGAAGGCGACGAGCCCCGCCCAGTCGGCGGGCCCGGCGTCGGGCCGGAAGCCGAGCGCGAGCGCGACCCCCACGACGACGACGGCGGACGCGAGGTTGCGCACGACGCTCGCCACGACGTGCCCCCACAGCGCGGACGGCCCGAAGATCGGCAGGGTCTTGAACCGGTCGATCGTGCCGGACGTCATGTCCTGCGCGACACCGACCGCGGCCGTCGCGGAGCCGAACCCCAGGCACATCACGAGCACGCCGGGCACGACGTAGTCGATGTAGTCGTCCCCGCCGATCGCCCCGCCGAAGATGACGACGAAGACGAGCATGATCATCACGGGCAGCGCGAAGGCCGTGACGAGCCCGTCGACGCTGCGCAGCTGGCGGCGGGTCTCGCGGCCGACCATCGTGCGGACGTCGCGCGCCGCCGTGGCCGGGGTCTGTCGCACGCGCGGCCGCGTGGTGCGGGACGGCCGGGGCAGGGTGGTCGTGGGTGCGGCGCTCATCGGGCGCCCTCCTTCCGGGTCAGGGCGAGGAACACGTCGTCGAGCGTCGGCCGCACGACGCTGACCCCCACGACCGCGAGCGCGTGGGCGTCGGCGGCCGCGAGCACGTCGCGGATGGTGCGGACGGGGTCGTCGCTCGGTGCGGTGAGGGAGAGGTCCTTCGCATCGGCGGTCGGGCGGGCCAGCCCGATCGAGGGCGCGAGCCCGACGGCGGCGGCCAGGCTCTCCGGATCGTCGAACGCCACGCGCACGTGGTCGCCCGCGACGAGCGCCTTGAGCTCGGCGGCCGTGCCCCGCGCGGCGACACGGCCGTCGTGCAGGACGGCGATCGTGTCGGCCAGGCGGTCGGCCTCCTCCAGGTACTGGGTCGTCAGCAGGACGGTCGTCCCGTCGGCGGCGAGGCCCCGCACGACCTCCCACAGCTGCGCGCGCGACGCCGGGTCGAGGCCCGTTGTCGGCTCGTCGAGCACGAGCACCGCCGGGTCGGCCACGAGGCTGATCGCGAGGTCGAGGCGGCGGCGCATGCCGCCCGAGTAGGTCCCGACCCGCCGGTCCGCGGCGTCGATGAGGTCGAAGCGCTCGAGCAGCGCGGCGGCGCGCGGGCGCACCGCCCGGCGAGGGAGGTGCGCGAGCTCGCCCATCATCACGAGGTTCTCGCGGCCCGTCTGGAACTCGTACCGACGCGTACTGGCCCGTGAGCGCGATGGTCTCGCGCACCCGCGCGGCGTCGTGCACGACGTCGGCGCCCGCGACGCGGGCCGTGCCGCCGTCGGGCCGGACGAGGGTCGTGAGGATGTTGACGGTCGTCGTCTTGCCCGCGCCGTTGGGCCCCAGCAGCGCGAAGATCTCGCCGCGGCGCACGGTCAGGTCGACGCCGCGCAGCACGGCGTGGTCGCCGTAGGACTTCTCCAGCCCCTGCGCGGCGATCATCGGTCCGGTCATCGCCCTTCTCCTTCTCCGTCGGCCGTTCGTGTGCGGCGCACACTGCTCGTGTGCGCCATAAACTGTGTGTACACCATAAACACGTGCGCGAGAAGGGGTCAAGGGCGAGGAGGCTCCACGGGGAAAGGGCTGCGCGCTCAGCCCGCGCGACGACGGGGAGCGCCGGTGAGGACCAGCCCGATCCCGGTCATCACCACGAGCGCACCCAGCACGACGGCGACCGGCACCGTCCACGTCCCCGTCGCCGTCTGCAGCGCCCCGGCCGCGGTGGGCGCGACGGCGGCCAGGCAGTACCCGACCGACTGCACCGTCGCCGACGCCTGCCGGCCGCGCCGGACCGTCGGGTACCGCTGGGCGACGAGCGTGAAGATCACGACGAAGTTCGCCGCCTGGGCGACGCCCGCCGCGGACGCCCACACCGCCCAGAGCCCCGGCGCGACGAGCAGGCCCACCGGCAGCGTCAGCCACAGCACCGCGATCCCGACGAACGTCTGCCGCAGGCTGAGGCGGCGCGCGGCGAGCGGCACCGCGAGACCGCCGACGATCGCGAAGCCCTGGAACAGCGACGCCGCACCGCCCGACACGGAGCGCGGGATGCCCGCGAGGTCCTCCAGGACGAGCGGCAGCCACGCCGTGAGCGCGTAGAAGCTCGACGACTGGAGCGCGAACATCGCGCACAGCCACCAGGTGAACGGCGTCGCGAGCACGTGGCGCTCGCGGGCCGTCGTCGGGTCGGTGCCCGTGACGCCCTCCGCCGCGGCCGCCGCCAGCGCGTCCGCCTCGACCGCGGCCCCGGTCTTCGTCTCCGCCGTCGTCGGGTCGGGCGCGGCCTCCGCCGGCAGGTTCCGTCGCTCGCGCGCCTCGCGCGGCACCGCGCGCAGCCACCACACGAGCGCGACGACCGCGAGCACCGACCACGACGCGAGCGCCCAGCGCCACCCGACGGCGTCCGCCAGCGGCGCGGTGAGCGCCGTCGTCGCGACGGTCCCGACGTTGATCGCCGCCGTGTACAGGCCCGTCACCGTCGCGACGTGGCCGGGGAAGTCGCGCTGGGCGATCATCGGCACCGCGAGGTTCGCCGTCGTGATGCCGAGCCCGAGGAGCACCGTGCCCGCGAACGTCCCGGCCGCGCCGAGCGCCGCGAGGTCCGCCGAGCGCAGGACCGTCCCCGCGACGATCAGCGCGAGCGCGACGGCGATCGCCGTCCGCAGCGACGACCGCCCGAGCAGGCCCGCGACGGCGGGCGTCGCGAGCGCGAAGCACAGCACCGGGATGCCGGTGAGCAGGCCCGCCGCGGCGGCGGTGAGGTCGAGGTCGGCCGCGACGTCCGCGACGACGGGCGGGAGCGCCGTGAGCGGTGCCCGCAGGTTGACGGCCACGAGCAGCACGGCGACCAGCAGGACCCCGTCGATCCCGCCGCGGAACGTGCTCGGGCGGGGCGGCCGTGACGACGGCATCGGGCGGGGACCTCCGGGTGCGGGCGCGTGCGGCGACGCCCGCCCGGTCGTCCGGGCCGTCGGTCAGTCGTCGAACTGTCCTCCGACTGTACGCAGGAGCGCCGCGAGCGCAGGTCGCTCGCCCGGCTCGAGCGCGTCGAGGATGCGGGCCTCGACGGCGAGGAGGTCGGTCATCGCCGTGTCCACGCGCTCCAGGCCCTCGGGCGTGAGCTCGACGAGCACGCCGCGCCGGTCGTCGGGCGAGCGGCGGCGCACGACGAGCCCGCGCTCCTCGAGCCGGTCGATGCGGTTCGTCATGGTCCCGCTCGTGACGAGCGTCTGGGTGACGAGCGCCCCGGGGGAGAGGCGGTACGGCTCGCCGGCGCGGCGCAGCGCGGACAGGACGTCGAACTCCCACGTCTCCAGGTGCCCGCGCGCGAACGCCGTGCGCCGCGCCCGATCCAGGTGCCGGGCGAGCCGGTCGACCCGGGAGAACACCGTGAGCGGCTCGACGTCGAGGTCCGGCCGCTCGCGCTGCCACGCCGCGACGATGCGGTCGACCTCGTCCTCGTGCTGCTGGTCCATGACGCGAGGGTACTCGACGTGTCTCGACGTCAAGACTCTTGACGGCTCGGCGTCACCGCGGCGCGCCGCAAGACCCGCCGCCGCGAGGTAGAGCCCTTGCCCCGCAAGGTAGAGCCATGGCCCCACGAGGTAGAGCCGTGGTCCCGCGGGGTAGAGCCGTGGTCCCGCGGGGTAGAGCCGTGGTCCCGCGGGGTAGGGCCGTGGTCCCGCGGGGTAGGGCCGTGGTCCCGCGGGGTAGGGCCGTGGTCTCGCGAGGTAGAGGCGTGGTCCCGCGAGCGAGGTAGAGCCGCTGTCCGCCGAGGTAGAGGCGTGGTCGTGCGGGCCGTGCCTGGGCGCGCACCTACCAGGGCGACATGAGCACAGGGTGGGGCGACCCACCGTCGTCGACCACCGGGCCTGGCCTCTACCTCGCCGAACCCGGGCTCTACCTCGCCGAACCCGGGCTCGATCTCGCCCGACCCGTCCTCTATCTCGGCGAACCACGCCTCTACCTCGGCGAACCACGCCTCTACCTCGGCGGGGCGGGGGCTGTGCCCCGCCGTCAGGACGTGCGCAGGGCGTCCGTGAGCTTGACGCGGGCGCCGGTGCGCAGGACGGCGTTGGAGTAGATCTTCGCCGCGAGCCACACGAGGAGGGGGATGACCGCGACGGAGAGGCCGAGCGCGACGAGGGCCTCCCACGTCTCGGCGCTGCCGAGCGCGATGCGGACCGGCATGAGCAGCGGCGAGCACAGCGGCACGTACGACAGCCAGACGACGAGCGGGTTGTCCGGCGCCCACGGCGCGACGGAGACGCCCACGATGTACGGCACGATCATGAGGAACGTGACGGGCGTGGTCACCGCGCCGACGTCCTCCTGGCGCGACACCAGCGCGCCGAGGCCGGCCATGAGCAGCGCGTAGCTGACGAAGCCGACGACGAACCACACGAGCGCCCAGGCCGCGGTGGTCCCGAGGTCGATCGTCGAGGTGTCGACGAGGCCGAGGCCGAGCGCGGTCCCGACGCCCGCGAGCACGACGAGCGCGACCTGCCCGAGCCCGACGAGGCCGATGCCGAGGACCTTGCCCGCCATGAGCTGCCACGGTCGCACGGTCGAGAGCAGGAGCTCGACGACGCGGCTCGTCTTCTCCTCGACGACGCCCTGCGCGATGAGCTGGCCGCTGATCATGATGGCCATGAAGAGCAGGATGCCGGTGACCAGGCCGGTGACGTAGCGCGCCGGGTCGAACTCGCTGGGCTCGCCGATGGTGCGCACGTCCGGCGCGGCGGTCGCGACGTCGCCCGCGACCTGGGCGGGGTCGCCCCCGAGGCTCGCGACGGCGTCCGACAGCGCGGTCTGCTGGGCGAGCGTCGTGAAGACCGCCGTGAGGCCCGACGACAGCTCGGTGTCGACGACGACCGTGGGGGATCCGACGCTCCCGGTGACGAGGGCGTCGAGGTCGCCGTCGCGCACCTGGGCCTCGCCCGCGGCGTCGTCCGCGACGTCGACGGTCTCGACGTCGGTCCCGAGCGTGCTCCCCGTGGTCTCGATCGCCTCGGCGAGCGCGGCGGTCTGCGGCGTGACCCCCACGCGCTCGGCGCTCGGGCCCGACCCGTTCGCGAGGTTGAGCACGACCCCGCCGAGCACGACGGCGCCCACGAGGATCACGGTCAGCCACACGAAGGACTTGGAGCGCAGCCGCGTCATGATCTCGCGGCCCGCGACGAGGCGGATCGCGCCCCAGGACGTCAACGAGGTCCCCGTGCTCATGCCCCCACCTCCACGGTCTCGGCGGCCGTCGCGGCCGGCTTCTCCTCGGCGCTCACGACGTCGCGGTACAGCTCGGTGAGCGACGGCCGGACGAGCGCGAACTCGTGCACGGGCCCGGCGGCGAGCGCCGCGCGCAGCACGGCCTGCTCGCGCCCGCCGGGGACGCCCCGGGTCCCGTCGCCGGTCGGTCCGGGCGCGAGCTCCACGACGGTGCGCGACCCCTCCAGGCTGACGGCCCGCGCGTCGGGCACGGCGCCGATCCACGTGGCGCCGGGCGGGCCGTCCACGACCCAGCGCTCCTGCTCGGTACGACGGAGCTCGTCGATCGTGCCGACCTCGACCATCGCGCCGTCCTTGATGATGCCGACGCGGTCGCACAGCCGTTCCACGAGGTCGAGCTGGTGCGAGGAGAACACGACGGGCACGCCCGCCTGGGCGCGGTCGCGCAGGACCCCGCTCATGACGTCGACGGCGACGGGGTCGAGCCCGCTGAACGGCTCGTCGAGCACGAGCAGCTCGGGGTCGTGGGTGAGCGCGGCGGCGAGCTGGACGCGCTGCTGGTTGCCGAGCGAGAGCTTCTGCACCTCGTCGCCGCGGCGCGCCTCGACGCCGAGCGTCGTGGTCCAGCGCTCCATCGCGTCCTTCGCCGCCGCGGCGGACAGCCCGTGCAGCCGGGCGAGGTAGACGAGCTGCTCGCCGACCTTCATGCGCGGGTAGAGGCCACGCTCCTCGGGCATGTAGCCGATGCGGCGGCGGGCGGCCAGGTCGAGGGGCCGGCCCTCCCACCGGACCTCGCCGCCGTCGGCGGCGAGGACGCCGAGGACGATGCGCATCGTCGTCGTCTTCCCGGCGCCGTTGGAGCCGACGAAGCCGAAGATCTCCCCGGCGCGGACGTCGAACGACGTGCCGCGCAGGGCGCGCACGTCGCCGTAGGACTTGGTCAGCGAGTCGATCTCGAGTGTCGCCATGCGCTCCACACAACCACGCGCGAACGCGTGCGGCACGGGACAGATGTCACGTCCTGACCGTGCGGAGGCAGGGGGTGCGCCCCTGCCGAGGTCGGCCCCGCCGGTCAGCCGAGGTGCTCGTCGCGCACCGTGGGCAGCGTCCGGGCGGCCCGCACGGCGAGGCGCAGCATCGTCCCGGTCGCCTCGTCGACGGCTGCGGCGTCGTCGCGCCGGACGGCGTCGAGCGAGACCCAGAGCAGCTCGCGGGCGAGCGCGGCGTCCTGCTCGTCGAGCCGCCCGGACACCGACTCGACGGCGCTCATCGCGACGAGCACGCGCATCACGGCCGACGTCGGGGGCGCGACCCGCACGCGCCGGATCTCCACGGCCCGGCGCAGCGCGCGACGCTCGACCCGCGTGAGGCGCGGGCCCGTCAGGTGCAGGAGCACGACGGTGAGGAGCGCCGCCACGAGCCCGAGGACGGCGGCGAGGAGCAGCGTCTCGGGCGCCGCCAGATGCCGCCCGGCGACCAGGGCGGCGAGCGCGGTCGTCACGCCTGCGACGAGACCGACCCGCACCACGTCGACCGACGCACGCCACTCGGCGTGCCGGCGCACCCGGTCCAGCTCGTGGGGGGTGAGGCCCGGGACGAGCACGTCGGTGCGCTGGACGACGCGCGAGGGCGCGCCCGGGACGTCGCCCTGCAGACACCGTGCGGTCGTCCAGGTCACGTACCCCCAGACCGTGGGACGGATCTCGTCCCGTGGGTCGCCGTACCCCTGGTCGGCCGACCGGTCGTGCCCGTGCATCCGCTGCCCCGCTTCGTCGTTCTGCTCTGCCGCCAGAGAGACGGGCTGACCCCGCTGTCATGACGCGGGTTCGGGGAGCGGATCTGCGTCAGGACCTCGTGGTGATGAGGTGCGGCCGCTTCTCCATGTCCGCGAGGCCGTTCCAGGCGAGGTTGACGAGGTGCGCCGCGACCTCCGTCTTCTTGGGGGAGCGCGCGTCGAGCCAGTACTGACCGGTGAGGGCGACCATGCCGACGAGCATCTGCGCGTAGATGGGCGCGACCTTCGGGTCGAGGCCGCGCGTGCGGAACTGGTGCGCGAGGAGGTGCTCGACCTGCGTCGCGACGTCGCCGATGAGGCTCGAGAAGGTGCCCGTGGCCTGCGCGACGGGGGAGTCGCGCACGAGGATCCGGAAGCCGTCCTCCGACGCCTCGATGTAGGACAGAAGGGCGAGCGCGGTGCGCTCCAGCAGCACCTTCGGGTGACCGCCCTCGTCGAGCGCGCCCGACAGCGCCGCGGTGAGCGTCTGCACCTCGCGGTCCACGACGACCGCGTAGATGCCCTCCTTGCCGCCGAAGTGCTCGTACACGACGGGCTTGGACACCTCGGCCCGCGCGGCGATCTCCTCGACGCTCGTCCCCTCGAACCCCTTCTCGGCGAACAGCTTGCGGCTGACGGCGAGCAGCTGCTCGCGCCGCTGGCTCGCGGTCATGCGGGATCGGGGGGTGCGCCTGGAGTCTGCCACGGGTCCATCATGCCGTGCGGGCGGTCGCGGCAGCCGGAGGGTCCGCGCCCGCCGGCGCGGGCGTCGTCGGGCGGGTGCGCGCACGGGTGTGGTGCGGGCCACGCCCCGCGTCCGGCGCGGATGGGGCGAGACGGGCACGCGCGGCGTCGGGCACGGGGACCGACCTGGCAGACTGTTCCCGGACCCGGCCCGCCCGCCGCGGCCCGGGTCGAACCGGGGGCGCGGCGACGGGCAGGTGGCGAGCACGTGACGAGCACGTGACGAGCAGGGCGTCGCCGGGTCCGGTCCGCCTTGGTGTAATCGGCAGCACAAGGGTTTTTGGTGCCCTTGGTCCAGGTTCGAGTCCTGGGGGCGGAGCTCGTGCCACCGATCCCGAGGGGAACACCCATGGAAGCTCAGCAGGGCACCGACACCACCGTCGCCCCCGCTGCCGTGATCGTCCTCGCCGCAGGCGAGGGCACGCGGATGAAGTCGTCCACCCCCAAGATGCTGCACACGCTCGCGGGCCGCAGCCTGCTCGGGCACGTGCTCGTCGCCGCGCGCTCGCTCGACCCGGCGCTGCTCGCCGTGGTCGTGCGGCACGAGCGCGACCGCGTCGCCGAGCACGCCGTGTCGGTCGACCCGGACGCGGTCGTCGTGGACCAGGACGAGATCCCGGGGACGGGCCGCGCCGTGCAGTGCGCGCTCGCCGCGCTCGACGCGAAGGCGCACGCGCAGGCGCTCGTCCACGGCCTGCCCGACGGCGAGGAGGGGCGCGGCGTCGGCGACGGCCTCGAGGGCCCTGTGGTCGTCACCGCGGGCGACACCCCGCTGCTCGACGGCGGCACCCTCGCCCAGCTCCTCGCGGCGCACGTCGCCGACGGCAACGCCGTGACGATGCTGACGACGCAGCTCGACGACGCGACCGGCTACGGCCGCGTCGTGCGCGACGACGCGACCGGCGACGTCCTGCGCATCGTCGAGCACAAGGACGCGTCGGCCGACGAGCTCGCGATCCGCGAGATCAACGCGTCGATCTACGTCTTCGACGCCGCCGTCCTGCGGCGCGGGCTCGGCACGCTCGGCCGCGACAACGCGCAGGGCGAGGTCTACCTGACGGACGTCGTCGCCGCGGCGCGCGCCGAGGGCGGCGTCGTGCGGGCGCTCGTCTCGGACGACCCGACGGTCGTCGAGGGCGTCAACGACCGCGTGCAGCTCGCGACGCTGCGCGCCGAGCTCAACCGCCGGATCCTCGAGGACTGGATGCGCGCGGGCGTGACGGTCGTCGACCCGGCCACGACGTGGGTCGACGTCGACGTCGAGCTCGCGCGCGACGTGACGCTCCTCCCGGGGACGCAGCTCCACGGCGCGACGGTCGTCGCCGAGGGCGCGACGGTCGGCCCGGACACCACGCTCACCGACACGGAGGTCGGCGCCGGCGCGACCGTGACCCGCACGCACGGCTCGCTCGCGGTCCTGGGCGCGGGGACGTCCGTCGGACCGTTCGCGTACCTGCGGCCCGGCACCGTGCTCGGTGCGCAGGGCAAGATCGGCACGTTCGTCGAGACGAAGAACGCGGAGATCGGCGAGGGGTCGAAGATCCCGCACCTGTCCTACGTCGGCGACGCGACGATCGGCGACCACACGAACATCGGCGCCGCGTCGGTCACGGTCAACTACGACGGCGTGCACAAGCACCGCACCGTCATCGGCTCGCACGCCCGCACCGGCGCGGACAACATGTTCGTCGCACCCGTGAGCGTCGGCGACGGGGCGTACACGGCCGCCGGGTCCGTCATCCGCCGCGACGTGCCCGCGGGCGCGCTCGGCGTGAGCGGCGGCCAGCAGCGCAACATCGAGGGCTGGGTCGAGCGCCGTCGCGCCGGCACGCCCGCCGCCGAGGCCGCGGCCGCCGCGCGCGCCGCGGACCCGGAGGCGCCCCCGCTCGGCGCGCAGGCGCAGGCCCAGCTCGCGGACCAGAGCGCCGCCGCGACGGCCGACCGCCCCACCCCGCCGCCGCCCGCGCCCGAGCTCGAGCACACGCTCGAGGCGCTGCGTGGCGGTCGCCCCGCCACCACGACAGACTGACCGCGACCGGCCAGCCGACCTCAGACCTACCCCCGCACCCGGAAACCCCACCGAAGGAACCCACTGGTATGAGCAGCACGATCGCCGGCAACGGGGAGAAGTCCCTCGTCCTCGCCTCGGGGCGCGCGCACCCCGAGCTGGCCAACGACGTCGCACGGGAGCTGGGCATCGACCTGCTGCCCACGACCGCGTACGACTTCGCGAACGGCGAGATCTACGTCCGGTTCGGCGAGTCGGTCCGCGGCTCGGACGTCTTCATCCTCCAGAGCCACACCGCGCCGATCAACCAGTGGATCATGGAGCAGCTGCTCATGGTCGACGCCGCGAAGCGCGCCTCGGCCCGCACGATCACGGTCGTGCAGCCGTTCTACGGGTACGCCCGCCAGGACAAGAAGCACCGCGGTCGCGAGCCGATCTCGGCGCGCCTCATGTCCGACCTGTTCACCGCCGCGGGCGCCGACCGTCTCATGAGCGTCGACCTGCACGCCGCGCAGACGCAGGGCTTCTTCGACGGGCCGGTCGACCACCTGTGGGCGATGCCGATCCTCACCGACTACGTGCGCTCGCGCGTCGACACGTCGAACGTCACGGTCGTCTCGCCCGACGCGGGCCGCATCCGCGTCGCCGAGCAGTGGGCCGCCAAGCTCGGGGGCGGGCCGCTCGCGTTCGTCCACAAGACGCGCGACGTCACGCGCCCGAACCAGGCCGTCGCGAACCGCGTCGTGGGTGACGTCGAGGGCCGCGACTGCGTGCTCGTCGACGACCTCATCGACACCGGCGGCACGATCGCCGAGGCCGTGCGCGTCATCCTCGCCGCGGGCGCGCGGTCGGTCATCGTGGCCGCGACGCACGGCGTGCTGTCCGACCCGGCGGCCCAGCGCCTGTCCGAGTGCGGGGCGAGCGAGGTCGTCATCACGGACACGCTGCCCATCGCGGCGGACAAGCAGTTCCCGCAGCTCACGGTGCTCTCGATCGCGCCGCTCATCGCGCGCGCGATCCGCGAGGTGTTCGACGACGGCTCGGTCACCTCGCTGTTCGACGGCAACAGCTGAGGCTCAGCCCAGCCACCCGGCCAGCGCGGCGCGCAGCCGGTCGCGCTCCGACGGCGTGAGCCGCAGGCGCCCGACGCGGGACCGCAGGGCCCGGGCGACGACGTCGGGGAGGCCCTGCCCGGCCGGGGGCAGGGCGCCCGCGTCGTGCGCGAGCAGCACGTCGAGCACGTCGCAGCGGCCCGGGAGCGCCGGGAGGTCCGCCGCGAGGTGCGCGGCGGCGCGCACCCTCGCGGCCTCCTCGGGCGTCGTCCCGAGGAGCGCCGCCAGGTCGGGCGGGGGGACCGCCACGATCCGCTGCTCCGTCGTCAGGCCCCACGCGCGCAGGGCCGGCGCGTACCGGGCGAACGGGGCGACCGCGAGCAGGTCGAGCGGGTCCTGGCCGAACTCCGCGGCGTACTCCGGCCGCTCGCGGTAGGCGGCCAGCATCGGGTCGTCGTGGAGCCACGCGCGCAGGTCGGCGAGCACGACCGCGCGCCGCAGGTGGTCGGTCGTGCGGAGCGCGTCGGCGGCACCGAGCGGCGTCGTGCGGACGGCGTACGTGCACGCCAGGTTGTACTCGCCGGTCGGCGTCGTGGGAGAGGGTGGGCCCGCGTCGCCGTCGTCGGGGTCGCGGACCAGGGCGGCCCGGTAGGCGCGCCGCAGGCGCTCCCGGGGCGTCTCGGCCGTCTCGCTCGGCTCGGTCCGCCCGCTCGGCTCCGTCCCCGGTGCCGGCGGCACCCCCTGCGCCGCCACGGGCTCCAGCGCCCGGGCCGCGGCCTCCGCCTGGCGGTAGAGGCTCTCGACGGCGTCCTGGAGCCGGACGACGAGCGCGTCCTCCCGCCCCGCGGCACGCTCCACCGCGAGCGCCTCCAGCAGCGCGCGGACCGCGTCGACGGCGGTCGCGTCGAGCCTGCCCGCCGGGTCGTCCCCGTCGCGGCCCGGGGCGAAGCACGCGTTGACCGTCGTCGCGGCGCGCGAGTACTGGGCCCGCAGCCGCAGCGAGCGGTACCCGCTGCGGCCCGCCGTCCGCGCGACGAACCGGTCGAGCCAGCGGCCGTACGCGTCGAGGTCCTCGCGCAGGGTGTGGTGCCGGCCCTCGGCGTGCGCGAGGGCGACCTGGGCCAGGTCGTTGCGCGGGTCGACGTCGACGGCGCGCGCGAGGAGCTCCCGCTCCCGGTCCGGCGCGTCGGTGAGGTCGCTCTGGGCGACGTACTGGAGGGCGAGGCTGCGCCACGACGTCGCCCCGCACAGCCCCTCGAAGCCCGCGTGGTGGCGTGCCAGCGTCAGCAGCACGACGGCCGCGGCGGCACGGTAGAGGTCGACCTGCGCCGCGGCGGCGGCCGACCTCGGGTCCTCGGGGTCGAACCGTAGGAGCCCCGCCCGGTCGAGCGCGGCGGAGCCCGCGGCCCGTCCGTTCCTCGTGACGACGACGGCCAGGTGGTCGGCGTCCCGCTCCTCGACCGTGACCCGCCAGGGGACCGACCCGACGACGCCCTGGGCGAGGCTGACGACCGCCTTGACGAACGCGCCCTGGGGCAGCTCGGACAGCGCGGACCCGCTGAGGGCGCTGATGTCCGTGCCGCGGGGCACCTCCAGGCCGCGCGGCGGCTCGGCGCCCAGCTCGCCCAGGAGCGCGACGAGGCGCGCCCCGCCCGTCCCCTCGTGCGACGTCGTCCGGTCGCCCGAGCGGCCCGACGTCACCTCGATCGTCAGCCGCAGCCGGGTCGCGAGGACCGTGGCGACGAGGAGCACGCCGAGCGCCGCCAGGACGGCCCCCGCCGCGAGGGACCCCGCCGCGACGGGCCCTGCCGCGACGGTGCCCGGGCCCCCGAGGGCGCGAGCGGACAGCACGACGGCCGCGACCGCGGCGACGCCGGCCACGGCGGTCGCCCACGCCCACCAGCGGGTGCGGTCGTGGCCGGCACCCGGCGCGACGAGCCGCCCGAGGGCGAGCGCCACCGCCACGACACCGGCGACGAACCCGAGCAGGACGACCACCACCGCGAGCGTCGCGCCCGCGACGCCGGAGCCCGTCCACGTGCTCGCGCCCGCGGCGGGACCCCACACGAGGAGCGCCGCGCCGGCGACGAGGGCCCCCCACCCGGCGGCGCCCGCGCGCACGCGCTCGCCCGCGGACAGCACGGGCCAGCGCAGCGTCACGGGGACGACGAGCCGCGCGACGACGGCGAGCACGAGGACGCCGACGAGGAGCGCGAGCAGGGGCGGACCCAGGGGCGAGACCACCTCGACAAACCCGTCCCAGGCGGACGCCGCGCGGTCCGGGACCGTCGTCTCCTCCTCCTGCGCCGCGCGGACCACGGCGGCGGCCCGCGCGTCCTGCGCGTCGAGCGCGAGCGCCTGCTCCGCGCGGGCCTGCGCGGCGGCCCAGGACTCGGCCTCCCCGGACGTCGGCCGCGCCCCGCCGGGCTCGAGGGCCTCCGCCTCGGCGGCGAGCGTCGCGGCGGTGTCCCGCGCGGCGACCGCCGCGTCCCGCACGTCGGCGCACGCCGTGGCCCGCGCCGCCGGGTCCGCGGGGGACGAGGCCGTCGCGCGGTAGGCGTCGACCAGCGCGACCGCGTCCCGGGGGCGGGAGTCGTCGAGCAGCGCGAGCGCGTCGGCGCACGCGCGCGGGGTCGTGGCGGCCGGGTCGGTGCCCGGGGCATCCGCGGCGACCGCCCCCGGGGCGGGGGCGAGCGCGACGAGCAGCACGGCGAGAGCGAGGAGACGTCTCACGCGGACCTCCCGGGTGCGGTGACGGGCACGACGTCGTGCCCCTCTGACACGAGAGTGGCAGGCCGCGGGCCGTCCGTGCCGCGCTCACCCGGGTGAAACGGGAGCGACCCCGGGCGGTCCGTGCGAGCATGACGGCCATGAACGGCTCTGGGGTGACGACCACCGGTCAGGGAGCGGTGACGGCCACGCCGGACGTCGCCGTCGTCGAGCTCGGCGCCGAGGCGAGCGCGCCCGGCGTCCAGGACGCGCTCGACCGCGCCAACGCCGGGCTCGCCGCGGCGCGGGACGCGCTCGTCGCGCACGGCGTCGCGCCGTCCGACCTGCGCACGTCGCAGACGTCCACGTGGACCGAGCAGCGCGAGGACGGCCCGCGCACGACCGCCCGCCTCACGCTGCGCGCGACGCTGCGCGACGTGGGGGCGAGCGGCGAGGTCGTGCGCGCGGCGCTCGACGCCGCCGGCCCGGCGGGCCGGCTCGACTCGACCAGCCTCGCCGTGGGGGACCCCGCCCCGCTCGCGGCCGCGGCGCGCGAGGCCGCGTTCGCCGACGCCCGCGCCCGCGCCGAGCAGTACGCCCGCCTCGCCGGACGCTCGCTCGGCCCGGTCGTCGAGATCCGGGAGGACGACGGCGCGCCCGGCCCGGTGGCGCGCGTCCTCGCGGCGAAGGCGACGAGCGACGCGCTCGTCGTCGAGCCGGGCAGCCAGGAGGTCCGCGCGACCGTCACCGTCCGGTGGGAGCTCGCCGACCCGGCGGACCGGGGCACGGCGTCGCCGACGGCGTGAGACCTGCACCGGGCACCGGTGACAAACGGCAGGTGCCCGGCCCCGCCGCCCGGTCCTAGCGTGGACGCATGCTCATCCTCGAGGACTACCTGCTGCTCACGCTCGACGACGTGACCGGGAAGGCCGTCGTCGACGCCTCGTACCGCGAGCAGGTCGCCGCGGGCGCGCTGCTCGTCGAGCTCGCGCTCCTCGGCCGGGCCGACCTCGCGGGCGACGGCGACGGCGGCCGGGTGGGCCGCATCGTCGTCCGGGACGCGTCCCCGACCGGCAACGCGCTCCTCGACGAGGCGCTCGACGTCGTGCGGGCGCGCGAGGGTTCCACGCCGAAGGCGCTCGTCGCGCCGATCGCCAGGCTCCGGCCCGCCGCCCGCGCGGTCGCGGCGCTCGCGGAGCGCGGCGTCCTGCGGCGCGAGGAGGGCCGCGTGCTCGGCATCTTCCCGACGACGCGCTTCCCCGCGGCGGACTCCCGCCACGAGGACGCGGTGCGGGCCGACCTGCAACGCGTCCTCGTCGAGGGGCAGGTGCCGGACGCGCGCGCGGCGGCGATCGTCGCGCTGCTCGCCGCGACGGGCCAGGCCGGCCGGGTGCTCGCGACCGGCGGCAGCGACGCCGACGGCGGGCCCGGACGCACCGCCGCGGGGCGTCGCGACGTCGACGCCCGGGCGCGCGAGATCGCGCGCGAGAGCTGGGCGAGCGAGGCCGTGCGCGCGTACGTCGAGGAGGTCACCGCGGTGATCCTCGTCGGCGCGACCGTGGCCACGACCGTCGCGACGACCACCGCGACGGGCTGAGCGCACGATCTCGCCCGGGTGAAATGGCGTCGTGCCCCTCGTGGCCGTCGCCGCCGCGAGGGTAGGTTCGCACGGTCCGCGTCGGTCCCGACGGCCGGGGGTCTCCCGGTCCGGTCGTGGCAGCGCCCGCGCGGCCACGCCAGCAGCGTCCGGAGGTGACGACGTGCCCCGGCAGCAGACCGCCGAGCGAGTACGCCTGCGCTGGCCCGACGCCGCGCGCGGACTCGCCATCCTGCTCGTGGTCGTGCTGCACGCGACGCGCGCGCTCGGCGACCTCGACCTCTCCGGCGCCTGGGGCACGGTGCTGGCCGGGTGGGACCGGGTGAACGCGGCGCTCGGCACGATGCGCATGCCGCTCTTCTTCGCCGTCGCGGGCCTGTTCGCCGGGAAGTGGGTCCGCGGGCCCTGGCGCGCGCTGCTCGCCTCGAAGGTCGCGCTCTTCGCGTGGCTCCTGCTCCTGTGGCCGTTCGTCCGGGCGCTCGGCTACCTCCTCGGGGCCGTCGTCGCGGGCGACCCCGACCCGGTGCACGAGGCGCTCGTCGGGCTCGAGCTCCCGCCCGGCCTGGCGGACGACGGCGGCCCCGCCCTGCAGGTCGGCACCGCCGCGCTCTCGGCGTGGGTGTGGCCGTCGGGGATCCGCTGGTTCCTCTGGGCGCTCGCGGTGTTCTTCGTCGTCGCGAAGCTCCTCTCGGGGCTGTCCCCGCGCGTGCAGCTCATCGGGGCGGCGGCCGTGTCGCTCGCGGCGTTCGCCTTCGCGCTCGAGCTGCCGAACAACGCCTGGGACAGCGCGCCGAAGTACTTCGTCTTCTTCCTGGGCGGCCTCCTCCTGCGCGACCGCGTCCTGGGGCTGGCCGAGCGCCTGACCGTGTGGACCGGCGCGGGGGTCGTCGCGCTCTGGGTCGCCGGCTGCGTCCTCACGGCGCACGTGGCGTCGGGCGTCCTGCTGTGGGTCGTGTGCGTTCTCGGCGTCGCGGCGGGCATCGTGCTCGGCGTCGCGACGAGCGGGCTGCGGCCGCTGCGCGCGCTCGGGACGCGGACGCTGCCCGTCTACCTCACGCACATGCTCGTCATCCACGCGATCCTCCTCGTCGGCGGCGACGCGCTCGACGCCGTGCCCGCCCCGGTGGCCGCGCTCGCGCCGCCCGTGCTGGCGCTCGTCGCGACCCTGGTCTCGGTCGGCGTGTACGCGGTCGTCTCCCGGACCCCGGTCTACTGGCTGTACGAGCTGCCCCGGAGCCTCGCGCGCCGCCTCGCCGGCCGGCCCGCGCCCCGTCCCGAGACGGCCCGCGCCGACGCGACGCCCTGACGCCCTCCCCGTCGACGGCCGCACGCCTCGCGGCCGCGGTTCCGGGTCCGGCGGCGGGGAGCGGGTTTCCGACTCGCGCCGCGCCCGGGTACAGTTATCAGGTTGCCTCGGCGAGGGACGTCTGACGGCCGGCAGCGCTGGACCGGTGAGCACACCGGCGGCGCGGGACCGCACGTGTCAGCCAGACCTGTTGGATCTCCGTTATCGACTGGGCGGTCGTCCTCCTGCGCGCCCGTCACACGTCCCGCGCCGACGCAACCGCCCGTCCGGGAGGCCCTCTCACCGTCCGGACAGCCGACCGTCCCCCACTGGCGGCCGGCCCGCAACACATCTTCCAGGAGTGATCCACGTGTCCGAGATCAAGCTCGCCGCCGAGGCCCGCACCGAGTTCGGCAAGGGCGCCGCGCGCCGCATCCGCCGCGCCGACAAGATCCCCGCAGTCCTCTACGGCCACGGCAGCGCTCCGGTGCACGTCACCCTGCCGGGCCACCAGACGATGATGGCGCTCAAGCACTCGAACGCGCTCTTCTCCATCGAGCTCGAGGGCAAGGGCCAGCTCGCCATCGCCAAGGACGTCCAGCGCGACCCGGTCCGCAACGTCATCGAGCACGTCGACCTGCTCATCGTGAAGAAGGGCGAGAAGGTCGCCGTCGAGGTCCCGGTCGCCGTCACCGGCGAGTCCGCCCCCGGCACCATCCACCTCGTCGACCTGCAGACCCTCGCCATCGAGGCCGAGGCGACGCACCTGCCCGAGTCCGTCGAGGTCTCCATCGAGGGCCTCGAGGCCGGCACCACCGTCACGGCGGGCGAGGTGAAGCTCCCCTCCGGCGCGACGCTCACGACGGACCCCGAGCTCGTCGTCGTGACGATCTCCGTGCCGCAGGACAACTCGGCGGACATCGAGGCCGCCGAGGCCGAGGCCGCCGAGCAGGCCGCCGGCTCCGAGGCCGCCGCCGAGGCGACCGCGGGCGAGTGACCCCCCGCGCGGACGTCGTCCGCGCCATGCTCTCGTCGAGGCGTCCGGCACCCTGGTGCCGGACGCCTCGTGCGCGTCGGGAGCCGGGACCGTGCAGGACGTCAGCGAAGGAACGGTGCACATGAGCGACCAGCCGTGGCTCGTCGTCGGGCTCGGGAACCCGGGCTCCGGCTACGCCGGCAACCGCCACAACCTCGGCCACATGGTCCTGGACGTCCTCGCGGGCCGGGCCGGCGCCCGGTTCGCGCGGCACCCGCGCGCGCAGGCCGCCGTCGCGGAGGCGCGCCTCGGCATGCTGCCCGGCGGGCGTCCCGGGCCGCGCGTCGTGCTCGCGAAGCCCACGACGTACATGAACGTCTCGGGCGGGCCCGTGGCGGGGCTCGCGAAGTACTACGGGATCGACCCCGAGCACGTGGTCGTGGTCCACGACGAGGTGGACATCCCCTTCGGCACGGTCAAGCTGAAGATCGGCGGCGGCGAGGGCGGGCACAACGGGCTGCGGGACATCACCAAGGCGCTCGGCACGAAGGACTACGTGCGGGTCCGGGGCGGCGTCGGGCGTCCGCCCGGCCGCATGGACACCGCCGACTACGTGCTCAAGGACTTCAAGGGCACCGAGGCGAAGGAGCTGCCCTTCCTCCTCGACGACGCGGCCGACGCGGTCGAGATGGTGCTCACCGAGGGGCTGCTCGCGGCGCAGGGCAAGTACCACGCCCGCGCCTGACCAGCCCCGCCCGTCACGGCCCCTCCACCCCGTGCCGCCTGGGAAATCACCCGGGTGAGGCTCCGGGAACCCGGCCCCACGGGCCCCGCGCACCACTAGCCTCGCAGGAAGGCACAGGGCGGCAGGGCGGGAGTGACGGTGGCGGCGACGCTGAGCATCGCGATGGTGGGCACGCGCGGCGTCCCGGCAAGGTACGGCGGCTTCGAGACGGCGGTCGAGGAGGTCGGCTCGCGCCTCGCGGCGCGCGGGCACCGCGTCCGCGTCTACACGCGCACGGGGAACACCGAGGACGTCGTCCGCGAGCACCTCGGCATGGAGGTCGTCACGGCGGGCGCGCTGCGCAGCCGCTCGCTCGAGACGCTGAGCCACACGGGCCTGTCCGTCGCCCACCTCGTCGCGCACCGCACGGACGCGGCCTTCGTCTTCAACGCGGCCAACGCCCCGTTCCTGCCGCTGCTGCGCGCGGCGCGCATCCCGGTCGCGACCCACGTGGACGGGCTCGAGTGGCGGCGCGCGAAGTGGGGCCCCGCGGGCCGCCGCTACTATCGCGCGGCCGAGACGACGGCCGTCCGGTGCTCCGACGCGATCATCGCCGACGCCCGGGGCATCCAGGACTACTACGCGCGCGAGTACGGCGTCCCGTCGTCGCTCATCGCGTACGGCGCCCCGTTGCTCGACGACGACCGCGGCGCGCGCGTCGCCGAGCTCGGGCTGGAGCCCGAGGGCTACCACCTCGTCGTCGCGCGGTTCGAGCCCGAGAACCACGTGCAGGAGATCGTCGAGGGCTACGTGCGGTCCGCCGCGACGAAGCCCCTCGTGGTCGTCGGCTCGGCGCCGTACTCCGCGGAGTACACCGACCGGATCGACCGGCTCGCGCAGGGGGACGAGCGGGTCCGGCTGCTCGGCGCGGTGTGGGACCAGGAGCTGCTCGACGACCTCTACGCGTCCGCGTTCACCTACGTCCACGGGCACTCCGTCGGGGGGACCAACCCCTCGCTCCTGCGCGCGATCGGCGCCGGCGCGCCCGTCGTCGCGTTCGACGTGGACTTCAACCGCGAGGTCGTGCGCGACCCCGGCCTCTACTTCCGCGGCCCGCACGACCTCGCCGGGATCCTGGAGGACGCCGAGCGCGACGAGCTCGGGACGATCGAGCGCGGCCGCGCGAACCGCAAGCGGGCCGAGGACTACTCGTGGGACGACGTCGCCGACGGGTACGAGCAGCTCGCGCGCGACCTCTCGGCCCGGCGCACGCCCGGGCCGTGGCGGACCGCGCGCCGTCGCGCCGCTGCCGCGGACCGGCAGGACGCGCCTCGCCCCGCCGCAGCCGCCGGTGACCCGGCCCTCGGTGACCCGGCCCTCGGTGACCCGCCCCGCCGGGTCCTGTTCGACGCCTACTGGTGGGACCGGGGGCCGTTCTCGAACCGGTCGGTCCAGCGCGCGCTCATCCACCACTGGCACGAGCGGTTCCCGCAGGACGAGCTCGTGCTCGCCGTCCGCGGCGGGGAGAGTGCTGCGCCGTCGGACCTGCCGCCCGGCGCGCGGACGATCGGGACGCGCCTGTACCCGCACGCGCTGTCGAACGCGGTCGAGCTCGGCCGGCTCGCGCGGACGGTCCACGCCGACGTCGTCGTCGCCCACAACTACACGCCGGTCGGGCGGGTCCCGGCGGTGACGTTCGTCCACGACGTGATGTTCCGCGACCACCCCGAGTGGTTCTCGCGGACGGAGCGCGCGTACTTCGCGCCGATGATCCCGCTCCTGCGCGCGGCGGACGCGGTCGCGACGTCGTCGCGCACGGAGGCGGACCGCATCGAGGGCCGCTCCGGCCGCCCGGTCACGCCCGTGGGGCTGGGCGTGCCGCGTACCCTGACCGACGCCGTCCCGCGCCCGCCCGCGGGGATCGACCCGGGGCTCCCGTTCGCGCTGTGCGTCGGGCGCCTCAACGTCCGCAAGAACCTCGAGGCCGTGCTGCGCGCCGTCCCGCTGTCCGCGCGGCTGGGGCCCGAGGCGCCCCTCCTGGTCGTCGGGGGAGCCGAGCACTCCGGCGTCGCCCCGGACCTCCCGCCCGGCACGGACGCGCTCCTCGCGAGCGGTGCGGTGCGGCTGCTCGGCGCGATCGACGACGCCGAGCTCGCGTGGCTCTACTCCCGCGCCGCCGTCACGGCGTTCCTGTCGCGCGACGAGGGCTTCGGGTTGCCCGTGCTGGAGGCGACGCACTTCGGCTCGCCGCTCGTGCTGGCCGACACCCCCGTCTTCCGCGAGCTCGCCGACGGTCTCGCGCGCTTCGTCCCGCTCGACGCGCCGTCGGGCGACGTCGCGGCCGCGCTGGACGTCGCCTGGGGGACGACCCCGGACGCCGTGCTGCGCGAGCGGCTGCTCGCCCGGTACGAGTGGGACCGCGTGGTGGAGCGGCTGCGCGGGCTCGTCCCGTGACGCGGCCGCGCATCGTCGTGCACCTCGCGCACGAGCAGGACCCGGTGGCGTGGCGGGCGCGGTACGCGGCGGGGGAGACCCTGGACCGCACGCCCTACGGCTACGACCTCGCCGCGGGCACGGTCGACCTCGCGTGGAGCGTGTCCCACCGCGAGCGGCCGTCCGTGGCGCGCGTGCGGCGCGCGCTCGCGGCGCGGCTCGGGACCGATGTCGTGCACGCGTGGCGCAACCGCGCGCTCCTGGGGAGCGCCGACGTCGTGTGGACGCACACCGAGCGCGAGCACCTCGCGGTCGGCCTCGTGCGCGCGACGCTGCCCCGACGCCGCAGGCCCGCCGTCCTCGCGCAGTCCGTGTGGCTCTGGGACCGGTGGGACGACCTCGGTCGCGCCCGCCGCCGTCTCTTCGCGGCCGTGCTGCGCGGGCACGCGGTCGAGGCGGTGCACAGCGACGTCAACCGGCGCGTGGCGCTGGACCGGGTGCCCGGTCGGCGGGTCGTCCTCGTCCCGTTCGGGACGGCGCCCGCGACGGGGGAGGTGCCTGCGGCCGGGACCGACGGCCCCGGGACCACGCCCGAGGTGCTGGCCGTGGGCAACGACCGGGACCGGGACTGGGACGTGCTGCGCGCCGCGCTCGACCTGCTGCCCGGCGTGACCGCGCGCGTCGCGTCGCGGTCCGCGGCCGCGGCCCGGGTCGCGGTCCCGGGCCGGGTCGACGTCGCGCCCGCGACGGGCCGCGCCGAGCTCGCGCGGCTCTACGCGGGCTGCCGGGTCGTCGTCGTGCCGCTGCGCGAGAACCGGCACGCGTCCGGCGCGACGGCGTGCGTCGAGGCGATGGCGGCGGGCCGCGCGCTCGTCGTGACCGACGCGGGCGGGGTGCGCGACTACGTCGCGGGGACGCGGGCCCGGCTCGTCGCCCCGCACGACGCCGCCGCGCTCGCCGAGGCGGTGCGGCGCGCGCTCGGCCCGGGGGAGGCGACGAGCGCCGCGGACGTCCGGGCGCGGGGCCTGCGGCAGGAGGACTACGTCGCGCGGTACGTGCTGCTCACGCGGGCGCTCGTCGCTCAGGCGGAGATCCCCGCCGCGGTCTCGTCGTTCGAGCCGGTCGCCGAGGAGGCGGGCCTCGCTCCCTGAGGCGTCGCGCCGTCGCGGGCGTACTGCCGGTGCAGGTGCCCGAACGCGCCGGCGACCATGCCCCGGCCCCGGTGGCTCGTGCGCAGACCGCGCGCGTCGCTCTCCAGGTCGCCCGTCCAGCGGCCCCAGACGTGCCGGGCCGCGCCCGCGACGGTGCGCCCCGCGCCCCCGACGAGGGCGCGCGCCCGCACGAGCCCCCGGCGCGCGGGGCCCCGGGCGAGGCGGAGCTCGACCTGCACCGCGCCGTTGCCGCCGTTGAACGCGCGCCGCATCGCCCAGGCCCGGGTCATGCGCTCGGCCGGGACGAGGTCCTCCGCCTCGGACTCGTTGCACCACACGATCCGGCCGCCCGCGGCGACGAGCGCGCGCGAGAAGAGCGTGTCCTCGCCCCCGGCGAGGCCCAGCGTGACGTCGAACCGGGTCCCGAGCGACCGCACCTGCCGCAGGTCCAGCAGGAGGTTGCCGCTCGCCGCGACGGGGATCTCGATCCCGGTCGGGCGCGGTCGACGGCGGAACACACCCGTCGCGAGCAGCCACGGGTCGGGCTCGTGCGCGAACACGGAGATCACGCGGCCCATGACGGCCGCCGGCCGGCCCGTGTCGCGCCACGTGTCCAGGAGCGCGGCGAGCCACCGCTCGCGCGGGCGCTCGTCGTCGTCGAGGAACGCGAGCAGGTCGGCGTCGGCCGTCTCGTCGAGCGCGCGGTCGCGCACGGCGGCGATGCCCGGGCGCGGCTCGACGACGTAGCGCACGGGCAGCGGGGCGTCGCGCACGACCTCCCGCGCCGACCCGGCGGGGTCGTTGTCCAGGACGAGCACCTCCACCCGGGCGCCCTCCACCTCGGCCAGCCGCTCGGGCAGCCGCGCGAGCAGCCCGGCGAGCGTGGCGGGGCGCCGGAACGTCGGGACCCCGACGACCAGCCGGAGCTCAGGAGGGGGCGTCACTGCGGATGAACCTCATCTTCCCGCCCACCTGCGGGATGTGGTCGACGAGCTCGAGCGTCACCGGCACGAGGCCGCGCGTCGCGCGGCGCAGCGTCGCGAGGGCCCGCTCGATGTCGGCGCGCTCGTCGCTCGCCGGGATGCAGCGCAGCGTCACGGCGTAGTCGCTGCCCTGCACGATCTCGAACTGCCGCACCGAGAGCGGCGCGTGGTCGAAGATGTGGCCGAGCGCCCCGGCGATGGTCGTCCCGTCCGGGAGCCGGACGGCGTCGGAGGCCCGCCCCGAGACCGCGCCGAGCCGGGGCAGGGAGCGCCCGCACGCGCACGTCTCCCGGTGGATGCTGCTCACGTCGCCGAGGCGGTACCGCACCACGGGGAACACGCGGTTCGTCAGGTCGGTGACGACGACGTTGCCCTCCTGCCCGTCGGGGACCGGGCGGTCGTCGTCGTCGAGGATCTCGACGCGGCGCACGTCCCAGAACACGTGCATCCCGGACTGCTCGGCGCACTCGCCGGCGATCCACGGCACCTCGGCGCTGCGGTAGTGGTCGTAGACGGGCGCTCGGAGCGCCGTCGCGATCTCCGCGCGGACGCCCGGGGCGAGCGGCGCGGCCGTGACCGCGACCGCGCGCGGCGGCGCGAGCTCGATGCCCAGCCGCCCGGTGCGCCGGACCAGCTCCAGCACGCCCCCGCCGTAGCCCAGCAGGAAGGGCGGTCGCAGCCGGTTCCAGCGGCGCGCGAACTCGGTGACCGTCTCGTCGGTGATGCGGAACGCGTCGAGCTGCACGCGGCGGCTCGGGAGCCACTGCAGGTCGTGGCGGACGCGCGCGAGGCCCTCCAGCATGTGCCGGGTGATGATCCCGCGGTCCTCCCACGGCTCGACGCCCCACCACCGGAACAGCCGCCACTCGAGCGCGCGCGCCGGGAAGCGCAGGTCGCGCAGCACGTGCAGGGGGAGGCCCGTGCTGCCGCCCGTGCGCGACGTCGCCGACGTGCGGTCCGTCGCCTCGTCCGTGCGGATCGTGTCGAAGTGCTCACGCAGAGCGGGCTTGTCGACCAGCGGGAGCGCGTCGAGCACCGCGTCGTCCCGGAGGTCGGCCGCGGTGATCCCGGCGTCGCGGTAGAGGTCCCGGTAGAACGGGCTGTGCTCGGACGCGAACCGGGCGTGCCGCAGCGCGCGCTCGCGCGAGAGCTGCTCGAGCGCCGGCCCCGGGAGGGCGTCGTGCCGCACGAACGCGTCGAGCTGCGCCGTGCTGTCCCGGCCCACGACGGCGGTCTTGGCGCGGAACGCCGCCTCGGCGATCACGCGGCCCCCTCCTGCCCGGGGCGTCGACGCGACCGCCGGCCCGCCAGGGCGGAGCGGTAGGCGCGGGCGTGCGCCGCCCCCGCGTCCGTCCACTCGCGGCGCGACAGGTCCGGTCGCGCGCCGTCCGGGATCGCGGCCGCCTCGGCGAGCGCCCCGACGAGGCGCTCGCCCGTGAGCCGGTCGTCGAACATGAGCACCCACTCGTCGCCCACCTCCTTCGCGAGGGCCTCGTTCACCGCGTTGCGCGGCACGAGGACCGGACGGTCGAGCGACAGGGCGGCGAGCACGCTCCCGGAGTTGTGCATGAACCGGTAGGCCAGCACCACGAGCTGGGACCGCGAGGCGAGGGCGACGAGCTCGTCGTCCTGGAGGAAGCGCAGGGTCAGCTCGACGCCGGGCAGGTCCGCGGTCTCCGCGCGCAGCGAGGTCTCGAGCTCGGCCGACGACGGGCGCCCGCCGATCTCCAGGCTCAGGTCGTCGCGCCCGGCGCGCGCCTCGCGGTAGGCGCGCACGAGGTCGCCCACGCTCTTGTAGCGCCGCACGCCGCCGAAGTAGCCCGCACGCCCCGGGACCCGCTCGTCCCGGGCGTACCGGGCGAACCAGTCGCGGTAGTGGCCGTGGAGGATCGTGGTGCGCGGCTGCTCCGGGGGCAGCTCGGTCGTCTCGTTGAGGACGATGCGGTGGTCCGTCGAGCGGTCGACGCGGACCAGGAGCCAGCGCGAGACGCGCGGGACGTCGGGCAGCTCGACGTTGTGGACCGTCCGCACGACGACCACGCGGCTCAGGCGGTGCCGTAGGAGGATCGCGGCGACGAGCACGTGCTTCGCGGCGGCCTTCCACCACGTGGTGCCCTCGAGCTTGCCCTCGGGCCAGTGCCAGTGGAAGACGTCGTAGCGGCCCACGATCGCCGTGCGCCAGTCGAAGCGCAGGTGCTCCACGGACGGCTCCGCCGCGAGGGCCGCGTCGAGCTGGGTGATGTACGGGTTCGTGGTCGGCCGCGGCGCGCGGAACGACTGCATCACCCGCACGGGCCTCACGAGGGGACTCCCGCCGTGGTCGCCGCGCCGCGTTCCAGGGCCTGGAGCGACCGGTACCACCGCACGGCCGCGAGGGGCAGGACGAGCGCGTTCACGACGGCCAGCGCGGTGTACACGACGAGGAACGCGGAGGGGAGCCACAGCAGCGCGAACGAGAGGCACAGGAAGCCGTAGTCGGTCGGGAGCACCGCGAGCGTGTAGAGCGGGTGCTCGCGGAGCCGGCCCCCGGTCCCGTGCGCGGCCCCGCCCGGCGAGCCCTTGGCGCGGCGCACCAGGTCGACCGCGACGATCCCGAAGAAGAACGTGCTGCTCACGACGCAGAACGCGAGGGGCACGACGAGCCAGCCGGCGTCGACGTCGTAGTACCGGAACCAGCAGACGAGCACCGCGAGGTGCAGGGCCACCGTCTTGAGGGCGTCGAAGAAGTGGTCGAGCCACTCGCCCGCCGCGCTCCCCGACCGCGAGAGCCGCGCGAGCTGGCCGTCCGCGGAGTCGAGGGCGTACCCGAGGACGAGGAGCACGACGGCCGCGAGCGACGACGCGAGCGTCGGCTCGGCGAGCGCGATGGTCGCGATCCCGGCGAGTGTGGTCGCCGCGCTGACGAGCGTCACCGCGTCCGGCGTCAGGCCGAGCACGTACGCGCCTGCGGCGAGCGGGCGGCCGAGCGGGCGGTTGACGAAGCGCGAGTACGCGGCCGCGCCGCTCGAGGACTTCTGCGCGTCGTGCAGTCGCGTCATCGCCGCGCCGAACTCGGACATGGGCACCTCGCGAAAGAGACGGGGGGAGCTTCTGGGAAGCGGCGGCGACGGATTGTCTGCCCGCCCCCGACCGTGCCGAGAATCGTATCCAGGCGGGGGCGGGTGAACAGCGGGTGAGGTTGTATCTCGCCCGGGTGAATTCCGGCGTCACGGCCCGACGGCGGGCTTAGGATCGCCGCGACGGCCGACGTGCCAGGACCTGGAGGTGACGACCGTGGACGACGTCTCGGACGCCTCCGGCGACCTCGCGATCGTGGTCGTGAGCTACGGCTCCGCCGCGCTCCTCGAGCGCAACCTCGGCGCGCGCGGCGCGGTCGGGGAGGCGCGCGTGCTCGTCGTCGACAACCGCTCGACGACGGCGGAGCGCGAGCGGGCGTCCCGCCTGGCGGGCGAGCGCGGCTGGGACCTGCTCGCCCCGGCCGAGAACCTGGGCTTCGGCGGCGGCGCCAACCTGGGGATGCGCGCGGCGTTCGACGCCGGCGCCGCCGAGGTGCTCCTGCTCAACCCCGACGCGACGATCGCCGCGGCCGACGTCCGGACCCTGCGAGCGGCCGTCCAGGACGACCGCCTGCTCCTCGTGTCCCCGGTCGTCCTCACGCCCGCCGGGCGCCGCTGGTTCGGGGGCCTCGACGTCTACCTCGACGACGGCACGTTCCGCGCGCCGTCTCGCCGCGACGAGCACCCGGGCGCCGCGCGCGTGGAGTGGCTCAGCGGCGCGTGCCTGCTCGTCACCCGGGAGGTCTGGGAGCGCACGGGCGGGTTCGACGACGCCTACTTCCTCTACTGGGAGGACGTCGACCTGTCCTACCGCCTGCAGCGCGCGGGCGGCCGGGTCGCCGTCGTCGAGGACGCCGTCGCGGTCCACGACGAGGGCGGGACCCACCGCGACGGCCGGCAGCGGCCGGAGGCCAAGTCGGAGACGTACTACTACTACAACATCCGCAACCGGATGCTGTTCGCCGCGCTGCACCTCGACGAGGTGTCCGTGCGGCGCTGGCGGCGCAGCGCGCCGGGCAACGCCCGCGCGGTCCTGCGGCGCGGCGGCCGACGCCAGTTCCTGCGGCCGGTCGTCCCGCTGCGGGCGGCCTGGCGCGGGCTGCGCGACGGCCGGCGGGCGGCCCGGCAGGGCGCCGCGACGGCGGACCGGCGCGAGCCGGCACGGAGCACGACCGGAGGCGGACGATGAACGCGGAGAACGACGGCGCCCCCGAGGGCGCCACCCCGACGCGGCGGCCCTCCCGCCGTGCCGTCGCCGTGATCGGGGCGGCGGTCGCGCTCGCGGTCGCCGTCACCCTCGTCGTGCTGCAGCCGTGGCGGTCCGACGGCGACCAGTCCCCGGGCGGGACGGTCACGCCCGCGCCGGTCGCCTCCCCGGAGGAGAGCGGCGACGCCTCGGCGGACGCGACCGCGGACGACGCGGGCGACGCAGGCGACGGGGACGGCGCCGCCGCGGCGGGCGGCGACGCGACCGCCGGGACGGCCGAGGGCGACGGGGCGGACCCCGCCGTCGTGCCCGTGGCCCCCGAGCTCGAGCCGGCCGAGCCCGACCAGACGGTCCAGGCGCCCGACGGCGTCACCGTCCGGCTCGCGCAGGTCGAGCACGTCGAGGGCGAGGCCGTGGCCGCGGGCGAGACCTCGGGTCCGGCCGTCCGCCTCACCGTCGAGGTCACGAACGGGACCGACGCCCCGCTCGACCTCTCCTACGCCGTGGTCAACGCCTACACGGGCGAGGACCGCGCGCCGGCCGGGCGCCTCGTGCAGCCCGGCGGCCGGCCCTTCGAGGGCGAGCTCGCCCCGGGCGAGAGCGGGACGGGCGTCGTCCTGTTCTCCATCCCCGAGGCCGACCGCGACGACGTCACCGTCGCGGTGGAGTACGCGCCGGGCACGTCGACCGTGGTATTTCGCGGCGATCTGTCCTGACCCGCGCGGGAAGGGGCGGTAAATTTCGCCCGCTCGCGCCGTTCTGCGGCCGGTTCTCCGGCGCTACAGTCACAACGTCCGGCTGATGGACCGGCATTTCCGCGGGTCCGCGACGAAGAGAGTGACCCATGAAAAACAATGATGTGAGTCGGACGGTCGTCCAGGGCTCTCTTCGTGGCGCGCCGCCGGGACGGCGACGTGTCGTCGGCCGGGTCGCCGGGCTGACCGTCGCCGCCCTCGTCGCGACGGCGCTCGTCGCCCCGGCGGCCGGCGCGGTCGAGAGCGCGGCGCCTGCCGCGGCCCCCGCCGCCGTCGCGCCCGACGCGCCGGTCGCCGCGGCCGCCACCCCGGCCGACTCGACCGTCCCGGTCACGGCCGACCCCCTGCCCACGACCCAGATCGACGGGATCGTCTGGGCGCAGACCATCGTCGGCGGCCGCGCGTACGCCGGCGGACAGTTCACCTCGGCACGCCCCGCGGGTGCGGCGGCCGGGACGGGGGAGACCCCGCGCGCGAACATCCTGCGGTACGACGTCGAGACCGGCGTGCTCGACGCGTCCTGGAACCCGGGCACGAACGGCCGCGTCCTCGCGATCTCGTCGTCGCCGGACGGCAAGCGGCTCTACGTCGCGGGCGCGTTCACCGAGATCGCCGGCCAGACGCGGTACCGCCTCGCGGCGTTCGACACCGCGACCGGCGCGCTCGTCTCGAGCTGGAACCCGGGCACCAACTCCACGGTCTACGACATCAAGGCGACGAACTCCACGGTCTACATCACCGGCGAGTTCTCCAACGTCAACAACACCGCGCGCGCCCGCATCGCCGCGCTGGACGCGTCCACGGGCGCGCTGCTCGGGTTCGCGCCGGAGCTCGCCGGCGGGTACGGCGGCCGCGCGATCGAGATCTCGCCCGACGGCGCCAAGGTGGTCGTCGCTGGCTCCTTCACGAGCACCAACGGGTCGACCAACCCCGGCCGCGGCATGGCGGCCCTCGACGCGACGACGGGCACCGTGCTCCCGTGGGCCGTCAACTCCGTGATCCGCAACGGCGGCGACAACGCCGCGATCTACTCGCTCGCGTCCGACGGCGACAGCGTCTACGGGTCGGGCTACGACTACGGCGGCAGCAAGACGGAGGACGACTTCGAGGGCTCGTTCCGCGCGAGCTGGTCCGACGGGTCGCTCGTCTGGATGGAGGACTGCCACGGCGACACGTACTCCGTGTACCCGGCCGGCGACTCCGTCTACGTCGCGACGCACGCGCACTACTGCGGCAACATCGGCGAGTTCCCGCAGACGGACCCCTGGACGGTGAACCACTCGCTGGCCTTCGCCAAGGAGCCGTCGGACCGCAAGATCACCCCGGACATCTGGGGCTACCGCAGCTTCACGGGCCAGACGGCGGGCAAGCTGCTGCACTGGTACCCGACGTGGAGCACGGGCAGCGCGTCCGGCATCTCGCAGGCCGGGTGGGACATCACGGCCAACGACAAGTACGTCGTGTACGGAGGCGAGTTCACGCGCGTCGCCGGGGCGCGGCAGCAGGGCCTGGTCCGGTTCGCGCGGCGCGACGTCGCCCCGACGAAGATCGGCCCGACGATCCAGGGCGGGCAGTACGTCATCTCGACGCGGTCCCTCGTCAGCGGGAGCGCCCGCGTCTCCTGGCCGGCGAACATCGACCAGGACAACGCCGAGCTGACCTACGAGCTGTACCGCCGCGGCACGACCGCCCCGATCTCCACGCAGAAGGCGTCGTCCACGTACTGGGTGCGCCCGACCATGGGCTACACCGACTCCGGCCTCGCGCCGGGCAGCACGGTCGAGTACCGCGTCAAGGTGATCGACGGCGACGGCAACTCCACGGTCTCGAACTGGACGCCGGTCACGATCGCGGCGCAGGGGTCGAGCACGGCCTACAACGACTCGGTGCTCGGCGACTCGCCGGTGAGCTACTGGCCGATGAACGAGGCGAGCGGGAGCAGCGCGACCGACTGGGCCTCGCTGTCCGACCTCGCGCTCACGAACGGCACGACCCGCGGCGTCGACGGCAAGGACGTCCCGCCGACGGCGAAGGCGACGCGCTTCTCGGGCGCCAACGGCGTCTCCGGGAGCACCCCGACCGCGACCACCGGACCGCAGCGGTTCTCCGTCGAGGCCTGGTTCCGCACGACCTCGACGTCGGGCGGCAAGATCGTCGGCTTCGGCAACGCCAAGACCGGCACGTCGTCGAGCTACGACCGGCACATCTACATGAACAACTCGGGTCGCCTGACGCTCGGCGTCCACCCGGGGATGGTCCGCGAGATCACGACCGCCGGCTCGTACAACGACGGCGCGTGGCACCACGTGGTCGGCACGCTCGACGGCTCCGGCATGACCTTCTGGGTCGACGGCGTCAAGGCGGGTCAGCGCAGCGACACGACGTCGGCGCAGTCCTACTCGGGCTACTGGCGCGTCGGTGGGGACAGCCAGTCGGGCTGGCCGAACAGCGGGAGCTCGAACTTCTTCAACGGCACCATCTCCGACGTCGCCGTGTACGACCGTGCGCTCACCCGCGGCGAGGTCGCCGACCACTGGACGGCGAGCGGCCGTCCCGCGGCCGGGGCCACCGCGCCGCAGGACGCGTACGGCCAGGCGGTCTACTCGCTCGAGCCGACGCTGTACTGGCGGCTCGGCGAGTCCTCGGGCTCGGTCGCGAAGGACTCCGGCCCCGACGCGTCCGACGGCTCGTACTCGGGCCCCGTGACGAAGTCGCAGACCGGCGCGCTCACGGGCGTGACGGACACGGCGGTGCGCTTCCAGCCGACGAAGAACATCTTCGGCACCTGGAACGGCGGGCTGGTCGCGAGCCAGCGCAGCTACGCCAACCCGACGGTGTACTCGGTCGAGACCTGGTTCAAGACCGACACCACGACCGGCGGGAAGCTCATCGGGTTCGGCAGCAGCCGGACGGGCACGAGCTCCAACTACGACCGCCACGTGTACATGTCGGCCGACGGCAAGGTGAAGTTCGGCGCGTACGACGGCGCGCAGCAGGTGCTCAGCACCACGGGCTCGTACCGGGACAACGCCTGGCACCACGTCGTGGCGACGCAGTCGAGCGCGGGCATGCGGCTCTACCTCGACGGCGAGCTCGTCGGGTCGAACGACAAGGCGGTGCCGGAGAACACCACCGGCTACTGGCGGCTCGGCGGCGACAACGGCTGGGAGGGCGACACCTACTGGAAGGGCTACCTCGACGAGGCGGCCGTCTACCCGGTGGCGCTCACGCCGGCCCAGGTGAAGCAGCACTTCCAGCTGGGCTCCGGCACCACGCCGAACGTCCCGCCGCAGGCGGTCGTGACGGCGCAGGCCGACGGGCTCACGGTGTCGGTCGACGGCTCGGGGTCGAGCGACCCGGACGGCACCCTGACCGGGTACGCGTGGGACTTCGGTGACGGCGCGACCGGCACCGGGGCGACGGCGACCCACACCTACGACGCGCCGGGGACGTACACGATCACGCTCGACGTGACCGACGACCGTGGCGCCACGGCCACCGCCACGACCTCGGTGAAGGTGCTCGCACCGAACGTGAAGCCGCAGGCGGCGTTCACGGCCTCCGCGACGGACCTCACCGTCGCGGTGGACGGCTCGTCGTCGAGCGACCCGGACGGCACGATCGCGTCGTACGCGTGGAGCTTCGGGGACGACGCGACCGCGGAGGGCGCCACGGCCTCGCACACCTACGCGCAGGCCGGGACGTACACGGTCACGCTCACGGTGACGGACGACCGCGGGGGCACGTCCTCCGTGTCGCACGACGTCGTGGCGACCGCGCCGGCGGAGGACGTCGTCGCGCGCGACACGTTCGACCGCGCGGTGACCTCCGGCTGGGGCACGACGACGTCGGGCGCGGCGTGGTCCGCGCTCGGCGGGGCCGCGGCCTTCTCGGTCGCGGGCTCGGCCGGCACGTTGACGATGTCGCCCTCCTGGACGCGCGAGGCGCGCCTGGCGGGGGTCTCGGAGTCGCGGGCCCGCACCGAGACGACGTTCTGGTCGGACGTCGCGTCGGTGGGCGGGACGACGTCGGTCACGCTCATCGGCCGGCAGGTCGGGACGAGCACGTACTCCGCGCGTGTCCGCCTCGAGCCCAACGGGCTCATGCGGCTGTACCTGCTCCGGGACGAGACGCTCCTCGGGAACCAGCTGCTCCCCGCGACGTACGCACCCGGCACGCGGTACACGGTGTCGATCTCGGCGGTCGGGACGTCCCCGACGACGCTCTCCGCCAAGGTGTGGCCCACGGCGGCCGGCCCGGCGCAGGCGTGGCACCTCGAGGCGACCGACACGACGGCGGCGCTCCAGTCGCCCGGCACGGTGAGCATCAAGGTGGCCGTGAGCTCGGCGTCCACCAACCCGACGACGCGCGTGTCGTTCGACGACGTCAAGGTGGTGCGCGAGCCGTAGGCCCGCCGCCCCGCAGGTCCGCCGGTGCCCCCGGGTCCTCGACCCGGGGGCACCGGCGCGTCCCGGGGGCTTCCCGGGGGGCTCAGGGACTACCGAGCGGGGTGGCGCTGCCGCGGTCGGGCAGCGTGTACGGCGTCGCGATCGCCACGCCGAGCATGAGGACGGTGGCGGACACCGAGTAGAACGGGCTGAAGAGCAGATCCCACGCGCACGAGAGCGCGAGGTAGAGCAGGAGCGCCGACGCCGCGTTGCGGCCGAGGTCGGCGAGGGTGCCGCGCCAGACGACGACGACGCACGCGACGGCGAACAGCATGCCGACGAGCCCGAACCGGATCCACTGGTCGCCGAGCACGGAGTGCACCTCGAAGCCGGACCCGAAGAGGTACTTCTCGACGTAGCCGTTGTTGGGGTCGTAGTTGAGGCGCGCCATCCCGGTCTTCGCGGTGAGCAGGTCCTCGAGGTTGGGCACGGCGCCCGCGCCGTACCCCCAGGGCCGGGCCGCCACCAGCGCGGTCGCGGCGCCCATCTCGGGTCGCCCGCCCGTGAAGACGGAGCCCGACGTCTGGATCTGCATCTCCGTGCGCTGCTGCGCGTCCGCGCCCAGGTAGCCGTCGAGCACGAGGGTCTGCATCCCGAGGAAGACGACGAGCGCGAGCACGCCGAGCTGCGTCGCGACGCGCACTCCGCCGGACCGCACGCGCAGGCCGGTGCGCATCGCCTGCCAGGCGACGAGGAGGGCGACCATGAGCATCGTCGTCGCGGCCGAGCGCGAGTCGTTGACCGCGGAGACCCCGGCGAGCGCGAGGGCGGCGACGACCTGCAGCCCGCGCGACCGCGTGCTGAGGCACAGCGCGAGCACGAGCACGGTCACGGGCATGCCGAACGTGTACTTCCAGGGGTTGTCGGCGCCGCCGGTGCGCAGGGCGGCCGCGACGAGCGCGCCGACCCCGAAGAGGACGGCGACGGTCGAGGTCTCGAGGACGGCGCGGCACCACAGGAGCACCCCGGCGCCGAGGACGAGCGCCGAGAGCGTGATGAGGCCGTCGCGCAGGGCCAGCGACGACAGCACGCGGTCCGGGGCGGAGAGCTCGGTGAGCAGGACGCCGCTGAGCAGGGCGAGGACGCCGAGCCCCACGAACCACCGGCCGGGCCGGGACCGGCGCACGACGGGGAGCCACACGGGGAGCAGCACGAGCCCGACGACGATCGCCGGGGTGATCCCCGCGACGATCGGGATCCAGGCGCCGCACGCGAGGGCGGCCGCGCCGGCCGCGATGCGCGTCGCGACGTCGGACACCCCGGGGAGCGGCTCGGCCGCCGGGACTGTCGTCCGGGGCCCGGTCCCGGGCTCGGCCCCGGCGCGCGCCGTCATCGCGTCGTCACCCGGTCGTCACGGCGTCGTGCGGCGGTCCGCGTCCTCGACGGCGCGCGGCGCCGCGGCGTCGTCGGCCGTCGCGGCGGGGCGGACGTCCGGGGACCCGGTCTCGCGCGAGAACGCGCCGGGGACGCCGACCCGGGAGTCGTTGACGTAGTAGGCGCTGCGCCCGCGCGGCTTGACGTCGTTGAGCACGATGCCGATGACGTCCGCCTCGCCCCGCTCGAACTTGTCGACCGTCTGGCGCAGCCGCGAGATGCGGGTCTTGCGGGCCCGCGCGACGACGAGCACGCCGTCCACGGCGCGCGAGAGCCAGAGCGGGTCGCTCAGCGGGAGGATCGGCGCGGTGTCGATGACGACGTAGTCGTAGTGCTTACGCAGGTCGCCGATCACGGCGACGAGCCGCTCGGAGGACAGCAGCACGCCGGGGTTCGCGGGCAGGACGCCGCTCGGCAGCACGAAGAGGTTGGGGCGCGTCCAGGGGAGCACGATGTCCTCCTGGGCCACGTCGCCGACGAGCAGGTTCGTCAGGCCGACCGACCCCTCCAGCCCGGTGACGCGCGCGATCGAGGGCCGGCGCAGGTCGGCGTCGACGAGGAGCACGCTGCTCCCGTCCTCGGCGAGCGAGAGCGCGAGGCTGATCGCGATCGAGCTCTTCCCCTCGCCCGCGTCGCCGGAGGAGACCATGAGCACGCGGCGGCCGTGGTCGACGTCGGCGAAGCGCACGTTGGCGACGAGCGTGCGCACGCTCTCGGACGGGCGGCTCCCCGGACCGGCGGCGACGACGGCGGGCAGCGAGGTGCGCGACGGCACCTTGACCACCTCGCCGAGGAACGGGACGCCGAGCATCGACTGGATCGACGACGAGCTGACGACGCGGCGCGCGAGCAGCTCGCGCAGGACGGCGTACGTCACGCCGACGGCGAGCCCCGCGGCGAGGCCGACCATCATGAGCAGGCGCGTGTTGGGCGCGATGGGGTTCACGGGCTGGCGCGCGGGGGCGATCGTCGTGATCCGCACGGCCGACGAGCGGTCGGCCAGCTGCGGCGACAGCTCGGGGACGGCCTGCGCGAGCTGGTCGCTGATCCCGTCGGCGATCTCGCGCGCGCGGTCCGGCGAGGTGTCGCTCACCGCGATCTCGATGACGACCGTGTTGAGCGGCGTGTTCACGCTGACGCTGCGGGCCAGGCGGGCGGGCGTGGTGTCGAGGCCCAGGTCCTCGATCACGGGCTCGAGCACGTACGGCGACTGCGCGAGCACCGCGTACGACGCCACGAGGTTCTGCACGTAGTTCGAGCCCTGCACGAGCTCGGCGGCGTTCTCGCCCTGCTCGGGGACGACCATCACGGACGCCGACGACTGGTACACCTTCGGTTCCGAGCGCGCGTAGCCGAACCCGGCGACCGCCCCCAGGACGGCGCACACGGCGACCACGACCCAGTGGCGCAGCACCGCGGTCACGTACTCGCGCAGCGTCATCTCTCGCCCTCCGCGGCCGGTCGGCACCGTCGGCGACGGGCCCTGCCGTCCACCGTAGTCGGGCGCACCGGACGGACGCCGCAGGTCGGGCGGGATTCACCCTCCCGCGACGGTCGGATCTCGTGGAGAAGGTCCTAAGATCGTGAATTCCGGGCAGCGGACCGGCGCTCGGGCCTGCGGGCGACGCACCGGGAGCACGAGGAGGACGAGTGGGCCTCTGGCGTTCGGTGACCGGGACGGCCGGCGCCAAGGTCGCCGTGATGGGCCTGGCGGGGCTCCTCGGGATCGTCACCAGCCGCCTGATCATCGAGCACTTCGGCGTCGCGTCCTACGCCCAGTACGGTCTGCTCAACGGGCTGCGCAACCTCCTGCCGTTCGCCGACCTGGGCATCGGCGCGGTCGTCATCAACGCCATCGCGGAGGCGTCGTCCCCGCGCGAGTCGGAGCGGGTCCACCGGACGCTGACGACGGCGCTGCGCGTCCTCACCGTCTCGGGCCTGATCATCGCCGCCGTGTGCGTGGCGATCCAGCTCCTCGGGTGGTGGCCCCTCCTGCTGGGCGACGGCCTCGTCGCGGGCGGGGACGTCGTCGCGACGCTGTGCCTCGTCGTGTTCGGGCTGTCGCTCCCGCTGGGGATCGGCATCCGGGTCCTCATCGGGCTCAAGCAGAACGTGCTCCAGACGTTCCTCCAGGGCGTCGTGTCGCCGCTCTTCTTCGTCGGCGTCGTCGTGCTCGTCCTCGTCGGCAAGGGGCAGGGCGGCGACTACGTCGCCCTCGTCTCCTACGTCGCGGCCGGGCTCGCGTCGGCGATCACGGTGAGCGTCGCGGCGCGCCTGCTCGCGCCCCAGGTCGGCCGGGCGTTCCGCGACGTCCCGCGGCGCCGGGCGGTGCCCGGGGTGCCGGTGGCCGCGGTCGCGGTGCCGATGCTCGTGCAGTCCGTCGCGATGCCGGTCGCGATGCAGAGCGACCGGCTGCTCCTGTCCCACCTGTCCACGACGCAGGCGCTCGCGCAGTACACGTTCGCGACCCAGCTCTTCGGGCTCGTCATGCAGGCGATCATCGCGGCGGGCGTCAGCATGTGGCCCTACTTCGCGCAGGCGCGGGCGCGCGACGAGGTGATGAGCCCGTTCCGGATCTCCCTCGCGTTCCTCGCCGGGGGCGTGCTGCTGTCGACGGTGCTCGCGCTGTGCCTGCCGTTCCTCCAGGACGTGGTCGCCGACGGCAAGATCACCGTGCCGCTCGCGCTGGTCCTGGGCTACTGCGCGCTCGTCGCGGTCCAGGCGCTCAACTACCCGCCGGGCATGTACATGACCGACGAGCGCGGCCTGCGGTTCCAGGTCGTCCCCGTCCTGCTCATGACCGTGAGCAACGTGGCGCTCTCCTGGGTGCTCATCGAGCCGCTGGGCGCGGCCGGGCCGGTCGTCGGGTCGGCGGTCGCGATCCTCGTCTTCCAGGTGGTGCCGAACTCGATCTGGGTCGCCCGGGACCTGCGCGCCCGCCGGCGGGCCGCGGCGGCGGGGCGCTCGGAGGAGGCCCCGGTGGCGGGGGCCTGACGCACGCCCGCGCGCGGAACGATGTGGGTCCACGCGCGTAGTGTGGACGCCGGACCCGATCGCCCGCCCCGGTCGGGACCGTCGTCGTGCCCTCTCCTCGAAGGACCTCCATGAACCTCACCGGCATCCTGCCCGCGCTGCTCGCCGACCAGGCCGCGGCGGCCGCGGTCGAGCACGTGCGCGCCCGCGGCGAGGCCGACGTCGTCGGCCCGGCCGGCGTCCGCCCGCCGCTCCTCGCGGCGATGGCGGGGGCGCGCGCGACGGGGCCGGTGCCGGACGGCGACGCCCCGGCGTCGGGCGGCGGGGGCGGCCCGGCGTGGGCCGCGGGCTCGCGCCCGCTCGTCGTGGTCACCGCGACGGGGCGCGACGCGGACGAGCTGGCCGCGAGCGTGCGGGCCTACCTGCCGGACGAGCTGGGCGACGTCGTCGCGGTGCTGCCGAGCTGGGAGACGCTGCCGCACGAGCGCCTGAGCCCGCGCGCGGACACGGTCGCCAAGCGCATCGCGGTGTTCCGGCGCCTCGCGCACCCGGACCCGGAGGTCGGCCCGTCCGGTCCCGTCCGGGTGCTCGTCATGCCGGTCCGGGCGCTCCTGCAGCCCGTCGTGGACGGGCTGGGGGACCTCGAGCCGGTCGAGCTGCACGCGGGCACGACGGCGGACCTCACCGACGTCGCGGAGCGGCTCGTCGCGGCGGCGTACACGCGCGTGGACATGGTCGAGCGGCGCGGCGAGTTCGCGGTCCGCGGCGGCATCCTCGACATCTTCCCGCCCACGGAGGACCACCCGCTGCGCGTGGAGTTCTGGGGCGACGAGGTGTCGGAGATCCGCTGGTTCGCGGTCGCCGACCAGCGCAGCCTGGAGATCGCCGAGCACGGGCTGTGGGCGCCGCCGTGCCGCGAGATCCTGCTCACGGACTCGGTGCGGGCGCGGGCCGCCGCGCTGGTGGAGGACCTGCCGGGCGCGACGGAGATGCTGGACCGGCTCGCGGCGGGCGTCGCGGTCGAGGGCATGGAGTCCCTCGCGCCGGTGCTCGTGGACCGCATGGTCCCGGTGCTCGAGCTCGTGCCCGACGACGCGCTCCTCGTCGTCGACGACGCCGAGCGCGTGCGCCGTCGCGCGCACGACCTGGTGGCGACCACGGAGGAGTTCCTCGCCGCGGCCTGGACGGGCGCGGTGGCGGGCGGCAAGGCGCCGGTCGACCTGTCCGCGGCGTCGTTCGAGACGTTCTCCGAGGTGCGCGCGGTCGCGCAGCGCCGCGGTCTGGGCTGGTGGACGCTGTCGTCGTTCGCGCTCGACAACCCCGACCTCGACGTCCCGCCGGACGCCGACGGGAGCACCGCCGGGAGCACCGACGGGAGCACCGACGCTGCGGGCGGCGGCTCGGGCACGACGGCCGCCCACGTCGGCGAGAGCGCCGACGGCGTGCCGACCTTCACGCTCGGCGCGCGCGACGTCGAGTCCTACCGCGGCGACGTGGCGCGCGCGCTCGACGACGTGCGCGGGCTGCAGCACGCGGGCTGGCGGCTCGTGCTCACGACGGAGGGCCACGGGCCGGCCAAGCGCATGGTCGAGCAGCTCGGCGCGGCCGACACGCCCGCGCGGCTCGTGCCGCGGCTCGACGACGAGCCCGAGGGCGGCATCGTCCTCGTCACGCCGGCGATGGTCGGCAAGGGCTTCGTCGCGCCGGGGCTGCGGCTCGCCGTCTTCTCCGAGGCCGACCTCACGGGCCGCGCCGGCACGAGCACGCGCGACATGCGCAAGATGCCCAGCCGGCGTCGCAACGTCGTCGACCCGCTCCAGCTCAAGGCGGGCGACTTCGTGGTGCACGAGCAGCACGGCGTGGGCCGCTTCGTCGAGCTCGTGCAGCGCACGCTCGGCACGGGCGGCAACGCCGCGACGCGCGAGTACCTCGTGATCGAGTACGCGTCGAGCAAGCGCGGCCAGCCGGGCGACCGCCTCTTCGTACCCATGGACCAGCTCGACCAGGTCACGAAGTACACGGGCGGCGAGGCGCCGAGCCTCAACAAGATGGGCGGGTCGGACTGGGCCAAGACGAAGTCCCGCGCGCGCAAGCACGTCAAGGAGATCGCGGGCGAGCTCATCCGCCTGTACTCGGCGCGCATGGCCACGCAGGGTCACGCGTTCGGCCCGGACACCCCGTGGCAGCGCGAGCTGGAGGACGCGTTCGCGTACGTCGAGACGCCCGACCAGCTCGCGACGATCGACGAGGTCAAGGCCGACATGGAGAAGACGGTCCCCATGGACCGGCTTGTGTGCGGCGACGTCGGCTACGGCAAGACGGAGATCGCGATCCGCGCGGCGTTCAAGGCGGTCCAGGACGGCAAGCAGGTCGCGGTGCTCGTGCCCACGACGCTGCTCGTGCAGCAGCACCTCGAGACGTTCTCCGAGCGGTACGCGGGCTTCCCCGTGACGGTCAAGGCGCTGTCGCGCTTCCAGACCCCCAAGGAGTCCGAGGAGGTCGTGGACGGGCTGGCCCAGGGGACGGTGGACGTCGTCATCGGCACCCACCGCCTCATCACGGGCAGCGTGCGGTTCAAGGACCTGGGCCTCGTCATCATCGACGAGGAGCAGCGGTTCGGCGTCGAGCACAAGGAGACGCTCAAGCAGCTGCGGACCAACGTGGACGTGCTCGCCATGTCCGCGACCCCGATCCCGCGCACGCTCGAGATGGCCGTCACCGGCATCCGCGAGATGTCGACGCTCGCGACCCCGCCGGAGGAGCGGCACCCCGTCCTCACGTACGTCGGGGCGTACGAGGAGAAGCAGATCGCCGCGGCGCTGCGCCGCGAGCTCCTGCGCGAGGGCCAGGTGTTCTACGTGCACAACAAGGTCGAGACGATCGAGCGCACCGCGGCGCGGCTGCGCGAGCTCGTCCCCGAGGCCCGCGTGGGCGTCGCGCACGGCAAGATGAACGAGCACCAGCTCGACCAGGTGATCCGGGCGTTCTGGGAGAAGGAGCTCGACGTCCTCGTCTGCACGACGATCATCGAGACGGGCCTCGACATCTCCAACGCGAACACGCTGATCCTCGAGCGCGCGGACATGCTCGGCCTGTCCCAGCTCCACCAGCTCCGCGGCCGCGTGGGCCGCGGGCGCGAGCGCGCGTACGCGTACTTCCTGTACCCGCCCGAGCGACCCCTCACCGAGACCGCGCACGATCGCCTCGCCACGATCGCGGCCCACACCGACCTCGGCGCGGGCATGCAGGTCGCCATGAAGGACCTCGAGATCCGCGGCGCGGGCAACCTGCTCGGCGGGGAGCAGTCCGGCCACATCGCGGGCGTCGGGTTCGACCTGTACGTGCGCATGGTGGGGGAGGCCGTCGCCAACTACCGCGGCGACGGGCCCGAGGAGCAGCCGGAGGTCTCGATCGAGCTCCCGGTCGACGCGCACCTGCCGGAGTCCTACATCGCGACCGAGCGCCTGCGGCTCGAGGCGTACAAGAAGATCGCCGCCGCGGCCGACGCGCCGGAGCTCGCCGAGGTGCGGGCCGAGCTCGTCGACCGCTACGGCGCCCTCCCGGACGTCGCGTCCGCGCTGTTCGACGTCGCGGACTTCCGCAACCACGCCCGCCGGGCGGGGCTCACGGACGTCACCGCGCAGGGCAAGTTCATCCGGTTCGCGCCGGTCGACCTCCCCGAGTCGGCGCAGCTGCGGCTCAAGCGCCTCTACCCGGGCACGCTGCTCAAGCCCGCGATCCGCGCGATCCTCGTGCCGTACCCGACGACGGCGCGCATCGGCGGCCGCCCGCTGCGCGGTGCGGAGGTCCTCGGGTGGGCGCGCCAGCTCATCGACGCCGTGGTGCTCGGCGAGGTGAGCGCGGCCGCGACGGTGGGGACGTCGTCGGCCCGCTGACGCGCGGTCAGCGCAGGCGCCAGCTCCGCCGGCCGCCGTGCCGGGGGGAGCTGCTGCCGCCGCGCCCGGTGGGGTCGGCGCCGTCCCCGCCGCCGGGGAACGGCGGCGTGCGCGCGCCCCGCTCGGTGAGGGTGGGGGACCACTCGAGGCGCCGGGCGGCGGGCGGGTGCACGACGCGGGCGACCGCCGCGACCGCGGTGTCGATCGTCGTGAACGCCTGCCGGTAGGCCCGCTCGGAGCGGCCGTGCGGGTCCGGGATGTCGAGGGGCGTGCGCGGGGTGATCGTCCGGACGCGCTGGGCGCTCGCGATCTCCGGGAGGCGGGCGATGCGGTCGGCGTCGCTCTCGTCCGGGTCGACGGGCAGGTCGATCGCCGAGAGCAGCGCGGCGAGCTCCAGGAGCGTGTAGGTGCGTCGTACGGCCTGGGGGACGAGGGTGACGACGGCGGCCCGCTGGGCCCGGGACATCGTGAGGACGAGGTCCGCCTGCTCGATCATCGCCGCCGTGAGCTGCCGCCCGGTGTGCGTCGACGCCTCCAGGCCGCGTACCGTCAGCAGCCGCGCCATCGGCTCGTCGAGCGGTGCTCCCTCGAGCGCGTGCGTCCCGGCGCTCGACACCGTGACGCTCGTGTCGCTGCGGATGCTCAGCAGCCTCTCGGCGGTGGGGGAGCGGCAGACGTTCCCGGTGCACACGGTGAGGACCTGGGACGGCATGACTGAGGTCGGCACTCCCTCCGGTGCGCGGGGACGTCGTCCGGAAAGGCGACCGACCGAAGGTAGCACGCAGCGATCCGGCCCCTGCCGGGCGGGCGGGCGGGTGCGCTCCCACGCGCTCGTCGGGCCCACAATTCACCCGGTGGGCCGCCTTCTTCACCCTCGGAGGGCGTGGTTCCGGCCCTCCTCCCGGTCCTAGCCTGGACGCGGCCCCCTCGCCGTGCGGGGCGCGCGGCCGAGGACGGGAGGACGGGCATGAAGGTCGGGTACGCCCCCGGTGCGTGGGACCTGTTCCACGTCGGGCACCTCAACGTCCTCCGGCACGCCCGCAGCGAGTGCGACTACCTCGTCGCGGGCGTCGTGGACGACGACATGCTCGAGCTCGCCAAGGGCCGACGCCCGGTCGTACCCGTCACGGAGCGCGCGGAGATCGTCCGCCACGTCCGGTTCGTCGACGAGGTGTTCGTCGAGACCCAGCCCGACAAGCTCGAGACCTGGCGGCAGCGCCCGTTCGACGTGTTCTTCAAGGGCGACGACTGGCGCGGCACCCCGAAGGGCGCGGAGCTGGAGCGTCGCTTCGCCGAGGTGGGCGTCGAGGTCGTCTACTTCCCCTACACGGTGCACACGTCGAGCACGGCGCTGCGGCGCGCGCTGACGCTGCTGGAGCCGACGGCCGGGCTCACGGTCGAGGGCTGAGCCCTCCCGCGGTCAGCTCTTGCGGCCGTCGAGGAAGTAGGCGATGGGCCCGACCCAGTTGACGAGGAGCGCGAGGCCCCACGCGAGCTTGGTCCCGTTCACCTGCTCGGCCGGCCGACGCACGAGGTCCCGGTACGCCGCGGCGGTGAGCGTGACCTGGGCGGCTCCCACGACCCCGACGGCGATCCGCTGACCCTTCGTCAGGTCCTTCCACCGGCGCTTGGTTCCCATGGCGTCTCCTCTCGGTTCGTCCTCCGACGCTATGCCGTCCGGGCCGCCGCCGCACCGGCACGACCCGTCCGCACGACCCGCCGACACAGGTCGTGACAGCCTGCGCCTGTCTCTGTAAGGTTGCAGCAACATCCGGAAACATCCTGCAACGCCGCAGGTGCCGGTCGCGCCCGCCACCCCGGGGCGCTCGTCATCACCGCGTGGCCCGTCCGTGCTCGACGCCGAGCGAGGGGCGGCCGCATCCTCGAAGGAGCTGCAATGACGCGCACCACCGACCTCGCCGGACCCCCGGCGCCCATCCCCGTCCCCGCAGGACGCCCCGCCCGCCCGCGCGGCGGCCGCCTGCGCCGCGTCCTCGCGGCGGGCGCCTCGGCGGCCCTCGCGCTGACCGCCGCGCTGGCCGCGGTCCCGGTCGCCGCACCCGCCGCGGCCGCGCCGCCCGTGCCGACGCCCGTCGTCGACTCCCCGAACGGCCGGGGCGACGTGATCCTCAACCTCTTCCAGTGGACGTGGGACTCCGTGGCCGCCGAGTGCACGAGCACCATCGGCCCGGCCGGGTTCGGCTACGTCCAGGTCTCGCCGCCGCAGGAGCACATCCAGGGCACGGCCTGGTGGACCTCCTACCAGCCCGTCAGCTACAAGCTCGAGTCCAAGCTCGGCACCCGCGCCGAGTTCCAGCGCATGGTGAGCACGTGCAAGGCGGCGGGCGTGGGCGTGATCGTCGACGCGGTCGTCAACCACACGGCGGGTGCCGACACCGGGTCCGGCACCGGGACCGGCGGGACGAGCTACTCCGTGGACAGCTTCCCCGGCGTCCCGTACGGGCCGAACGACTTCAACGACTGCCGGTCGAACATCAGCAACTACGGCGACCGGTACAACGTCCAGAACTGCCGCCTCGTCTCGCTCCAGGACCTGCGGACGGGCTCCGACTACGTGCGCGGCAAGATCGCGGGCTACCTCAACGACCTCCTGTCGCTCGGCGTCTCGGGCTTCCGCATCGACGCCGCGAAGCACATCCCGGCCGCTGATCTCGCGGCGATCAAGGCGCGGCTCACGAACCCGGACGTCTTCTGGGTGCACGAGGTCATCGGCGCGAGCGGCGAGCCGATCCAGCCCTCGGAGTACCTCGGTTCCGGCGACTCGCACGAGTTCTTCTACGCGCGCGAGCTCAAGTCCCGGTTCGACGGCCAGATCAAGGACCTGCGCACCATCGGCGACAACAAGCTGCCCTCCGACCGCGCGGGCGTCTTCGTCGACAACCACGACACCGAGCGCAACGGCGAGACGATGAACTACAAGTGGGGCGCCAAGTACCGGCTCGCCAACGCGTTCATGCTCTCGTGGCCCTACGGCGCACCGAGCGTCTACTCGGGCTACGCGTGGAGCGACAAGGACGCGGGTGCGCCCGGCGCCTCGGCCACCTCCGTGCCCGACGCGAGCTGTGCCGACAGCGCGTGGGTCTGCACGCAGCGCTGGACCGAGGTCGCGGGCATGGTCGGCTTCCACAACGCGGTCGCCGGGACCCCGGTGACGGGCTGGTGGGACGACGGGAACAACCACATCGCCTACGGGCGGGGCGCCAAGGGCTACGTGACGATCAACAACTCCGCGAACGCCGTGACGCGCACCTACCAGAGCTCGCTCCCCGCCGGGACGTACTGCGACGTCGTGGCGTCGAAGGACTGCTCGAAGACCGTCACCGTCTCCGGCTCGGGCACCTTCACGGCGACGGTGCCCGCGTACGGGGCGCTCGCGCTCCACGTCGGGGCGCGCGGCGACGGCGGCACCGGGGGCCCCGGGCCTGTCGACCCGGCCGGCACGACGACCGTCTACTACGCGACCGACAAGGGCTGGAACGCGTACAACGTCCACTACAAGGTCGGCACGGGCGCCTGGACCGCCGTCCCCGGGGTCCCGATGACGGCGGCCTGCACGGGCTGGGTCTCGCGGCAGATCAGCCTGCCCAGCGGGGCGACGGGCGCGGCCGCGACCGTCACCGCCGCCTTCACGAACGGCTCGGGCGCCTGGGACAGCAACGGCGGCAAGGACTACTCCCTGTCCGGCGCCGCGGTCGCCGTCTCCGGCGGGACGGTCACGGCGGGCAACCCGTGCGACGGCGGTGGGTCGCCGGGCGGGCCGGTCGAGGGGCAGGGCGACGCGTCGTTCTCCGTCACCGCGACCACCACGTGGGGCCAGACGGTCCACGTCGTCGGCAGCATCCCGGCGCTCGGCTCCTGGGCGCCCGCGAACGGCGTCCCGCTGTCGTCGTCGGCCTACCCGGTGTGGACCGCGCGCGTCGACCTCCCGGCCGGCACGACCTTCCAGTACAAGTACGTCAAGCGCGACGGCGGCGGGAACGTCGTCTGGGAGAGCGGCGGCAACCGCACGGCGACGGTCGGCGCCGACGGCTCCGTGACGCTGTCGGACACCTGGCGGTCGTAGCGCTTCCGCCATCCCCACCACGCGGTCGTGGCCCGGCCCGGGCCACGACCGCGTGCTGGCGGCAGGCAGCGACGGCACGCTCGACCGGCGGCGACCGCGCGCCATCCGGCGAACCTACGATGAGGCGGTGACCGCCCCCGAGCCCTCGGCCGCCCCGGACCCGCACGAGCCCACGCACGACCGCGCGCCCGACGCCGCGACCGACCCGCTGCGCGACGTCGTCGCCGTCATGGACCGCCTCTACTCCCCGGGCGGGTGCCCGTGGGACCGCGAGCAGACGCACGTCTCGCTCGTGCGGTACCTCCTCGAGGAGGCGCACGAGCTCGCGGACGCCATCGAGACCGACGACCGCGCCGGGATGCGCGAGGAGCTCGGCGACCTGCTCCTGCAGGTGCTGTTCCACGCGCGCATCGCGAGCGAGGAGCCGGACCCGTTCACCATCGACGACGTCGCCGCCGACCTCGCGGCGAAGCTCGTGCGGCGCCACCCGCACGTGTTCGCGGACGCCGACGCGACCGACCTGCACGGGCAGTGGGACGCGATCAAGAAGGCCGAGAAGCAGCGCTCGTCGGTGCTCGAGGGCATCTCGCACACGCAGGGGGCGCTCGCCCGCGCGCAGAAGGTCCTGTCCCGGGCCGGGCGCGGCGGCCTCGGCGACGTCGTCGGCGCGGTGCTCGCGGCGCCGTCGGGCACCGGGACGGGTGCGGCCGGCGAGGACGGCGCCGGCCCGACGCCGGACGAGCGGCTCGGGCGCGAGCTGCTCGCGCTCGTGGCCCGCGCGGAGGCCGACGGGCTCGACGCGGAGGCCGCGCTGCGGGGCGAGCTGCGGCGTGTCGAAGCGCGGATCGTCGCGGCCGAGACGTCGGCAGGGGCGCCCACGGAGCCCGGCCCGGCGGTGCAGGGCTGAGGCGGGACGTTCGTCCCGATCGTCGACGCGCAGGTCCCCGACCCGGGGCCCACGGACCGGACGCAGCGGCGCAGGTCACAACCGGGCACTAGGCTGTGGTCGTAAACCCACCATCGTCGCGGGCGCGCACGCGGCGTCCCGGGTTCCCCTGCCCGGGTCCGCCACCACCGTTCGAAGCGCCCGCAGCCCTGCCCCGAAGGAGCACCTGTGGCCAGCATCGAAGCCGTTGGAGCGCGCGAGATCCTCGACTCCCGCGGAAACCCGACCGTCGAGGTCGAGGTCGTCCTGGACGACGGGACGTTCGCCCGCGCCGGAGTGCCCTCGGGCGCGTCGACCGGTGCGTTCGAGGCCGTCGAGCGTCGTGACGGCGACAAGTCCCGCTACCTGGGCAAGGGTGTCGAGGGCGCGGTGAACTCCGTGATCGACGACATCGCCCCGGAGCTCATCGGCTTCGAGGCCGAGGACCAGCGCCTCATCGACGCCGCCCTCATCGACCTCGACGGCACCCCGAACAAGGGCAAGCTCGGCGCGAACGCCATCCTCGGCGTCTCGCTCGCCGTCGCGAAGGCCGCCGCGAAGAGCGCGGGCCTCGACCTGTACCGCTACGTCGGCGGCCCGAACGCGCACGTCCTTCCCGTGCCGATGATGAACATCCTCAACGGCGGGTCGCACGCGGACTCGAACGTGGACATCCAGGAGTTCATGGTCGCCCCGATCGGCGCGTCCTCGTTCCGCGAGGCGCTGCGCACCGGCGCCGAGGTCTACCACGCGCTGAAGTCCGTGCTCAAGGAGAAGGGCCTGGCCACCGGCCTCGGCGACGAGGGCGGCTTCGCGCCGAACCTCGCGAGCAACCGCGAGGCGCTCGATCTCATCCTCGTCGCGATCGAGAAGGCCGGCTTCGCGCCGGGCACCGACGTGACGCTCGCGCTCGACGTCGCGTCGACCGAGTTCTTCAAGGACGGCGCGTACCAGTTCGAGGGCGGCGCGAAGACGCCGGCCGAGATGATCGCCTACTACGAGCAGCTCGTGCGCGACTACCCGCTGGTCTCCATCGAGGACCCGCTGTCCGAGGACGAGTGGGACAGCTGGTCGCAGCTCGTCGCCGAGGTCGGCGACCGGGTGCAGATCGTCGGCGACGACCTGTTCGTCACCAACCCGGAGCGTCTCGCGAAGGGCATCGAGCTCAAGGCGGCGAACTCGCTCCTCGTGAAGCTCAACCAGATCGGCACGCTCACCGAGACGCTCGACGCCGTCGAGCTCGCGCAGCGCAACGGCTTCACCGCGATGGTGTCGCACCGCTCGGGCGAGACCGAGGACACGACGATCGCGGACCTGTCCGTCGCGACGAACGCCGGCCAGATCAAGACGGGCGCCCCCGCCCGCGGCGAGCGCATCAACAAGTACAACCAGCTCCTGCGCATCGAGGAGGCGCTGGACGACGCCGCCCGCTACGCCGGCCGTGGCGCGTTCCCGCGCTGGACGGTGCAGGGCTGACCTGCGGCTGACCGTCGGTCGCGCACGACCCCGCCGGGGTGACCCGGCACCCGGAGCCCGGAGGGCCGCTCGTCGGCTCGCCGGGCTCCGGCGCGTCCGGGCGGGTGAAGAAGTCGTGTCGATCGCCTCACGTTCGCGGGCGCACCGCGCGTGCTCCCGGCGCGCCGCCTCTCGCGGCAGCACAATCGGGGCATGCCGTCCTCGCGTCGTCCCCCGCGCCCCGGTGCCCCCGCGCGGCCGGGCTCCGGGCCCGCGCGCGGCACGTCCGGGACGAAGCCCACGAAGCGCTCCGCGTCGTCGGGGTCCGCGAGCCCGCGCCCGGCGTCCACGGGCGCCCCGCGGACGGCGTCGGGCTCCTCGGCGAAGTCCCCGGGCGGCGGCTCGACCGCCCGGACCCCGTCGTCGTCCGGAGCGCGCCGCCCCGCCGCCCGACCGAGCAGCGCGACGTCGACGCGACGTGCCGCCGGCCCGGCGCCCGAGGACCGGCGTCGGAGCCGCTACGGCTTCCTCCTGCCCGAGGTGGTGACCGTCCGGACCCTGGTCCTGTCCGTCGTCGTGCTGCTCGCCGCGGTGCTCCTGCTGCCGACGCTGCGCGCGTACGTCAACCAGACGGGGGAGCTGCGCGAGCTGCGCGCCGGCCTCGAGCAGGCGCAGGCCGAGCACACCGAGCTCGAGGCCGAGCTCGCCCGGTGGGACGACCAGGCCTACGTCGAGCGCGAGGCGCGGGACCGGCTCAACTTCGTCATGCCGGGGGAGCGGCCGTGGCGCGTGCTCGACCCGGAGACGGTGGTCGACGACACCGACCCGCAGACCGGGCGGACGATTACGGACGGGCCCGTCCGGGGGTACGAGGAGGGCACGCCCTGGTACGAGGCCATCTGGGAGTCGGTGCAGGTCGCGGGCGGTCCGCGCACGCCCGCCGGCGACGACGCGGGGACGTCCGACGGGACCGCGCCCGCGGGCGAGGAACCGGCCGGTGACGAGGACGCTCCGCCGAGCGGGGAGAATGGGTGAGGCGTCGTCCCGACGCCACCGACCGACCCGAAGGAAGTCCCGTGCCCGACGCCCGCCTGGCCATCCCTGCCGACGACCCGGACGCCGTCGTCTCCGAGCGCGACCTCGAGACGCTCGCGGAACAGCTCGGGCGCACGCCGCGCGGTGTCGTCGGCATTGCCGCGCGGTGCGTGTGCGGGCGTCCGCTCGTCGTCCGCACGGCGCCGCGGCTCGAGAACGGCACGCCGTTCCCCACGACCTTCTACCTCACGAGCCCGGGCGCGGTCGCAGCCGCGTCGACGCTCGAGGCGAACGGCGTCATGAAGGAGATGTCGGAGCGGCTCACCGAGGACGAGGAGCTCGCCGCCGCCTACCGGCGCGCGCACGAGCACTACCTCGCGCAGCGCGAGGCGCTCGGCCACGTCGAGGAGATCGACGGCATCTCGGCGGGCGGGATGCCCACGCGCGTGAAGTGCCTGCACGTCCTCGTGGGCCACGCGCTCGCGGCCGGCCCGGGCGTCAACCCGCTGGGCGACGAGGCGCTCGAGCGCGTGCGCGACGTGTGGCGCCCCGACCGCTGCACCTGCTGACCGCGTGGCACGCTTGGACGCATGACCTCTGGCTCCACCTCTCCGCTCACCCGGGACCCGGGCGCGACCGCCGCGCCGGCCACCTCGCCCGCCCCCGTCCCGCCCGGCGCCTCGCGCGTGGCGGCGATCGACTGCGGCACCAACTCGATCCGCCTCCTCGTCGCCGACGTCGACCCGCGGGCCGGGACGCTCGTCGACCTGGACCGCCGCATGGAGGTCGTCCGGCTCGGCCAGGGCGTCGACCGCACGGGCCGCCTCGCCCCCGAGGCGCTCGCGCGCACGCTCGACGCCGCGCGTCGCTACGCGCAGGTGATCGCCGACCTGGGCGCGACGCGGACGCGCTTCGTCGCGACGTCGGCCACGCGGGACGCCGAGAACCGCGACGAGTTCGTCGCGGGCGTCCTCGACGCGCTCGGCGTCGAGCCCGAGGTCGTCTCGGGCGAGGAGGAGGCGGCGCTGTCGTTCCGCGGGGCGACGTCGACCGTCGCGGCCGTGCGCCCCGGCCCCTACGTCGTGGTGGACCTCGGCGGCGGCTCGACGGAGCTCGTGCTCGGCACGACGACGCCCGACGCCGCGTACTCGATGGACGTGGGGTGCGTGCGCATGACGGAGCGGCACCTGCGCTCCGACCCGCCGACCCCCGCGGAGGAGGCGGCGGCCCGTGCGGACGTGCGGGCCGCGCTCGACGACGCGGCCCGCGTGGTGCCGCTCGGGCAGGCGGCGACGCTCGTCGGGCTCGCCGGGTCCGTCACGACGGTCACGGCCCACGCGCTCGGCCTCGCCCGGTACGACCGCGACCGGATCAACGGGTCCGTGCTGCCGGTCGACACCGTGCTCGCCGCCTGCGACGACCTGCTGCACCGCACGCGCGCCGAGCGCACCGCGCTGGGGTTCATGCACCCCGGGCGGGTCGACGTCATCGGCGCGGGCGCGCTCGTGTGGTCGGAGGTCGTGCGCCGCGTGCGCGACGACGTCGCCGCCGCGGGCGGGTCGCTCACCGAGGTCGTGACGAGCGAGCACGACATCCTCGACGGGATCGCCTGGTCGCTCGCCTGACCCGGGGTCGCCCCGGCGACCCTTCCTGCCCGACCGCCGAGCCCGGCGCCGCGGCACCGGACACGCCGGTGCCCGCGGCCCGGGCTCCGGCGTGTCCGCGCGAGGGGCGTGTCGTGTGCACGGTACTGCGCATCGCGCGGTAGTGTGCATCCCGTGATCCCGGTGGCCGAGCACCGGGACGGACCGGGGCCACGCCCGACGGAGGGACGGATGGACACCACGCAGCTGCTCAAGGGGGTGCTCGACGCGGCGGTGCTCGCCGCGGTCGAGGCCGAGGACGGGTACGGGTACGACGTCGTGCGGCGCCTGCGTGCGGCGGGGCTCGAGGACGTGGGGGACGCGTCCGTGTACGGGACGCTGCGGCGCCTGTACGCGGGCGGGGCGCTGACCACCTACGTCGTGCCGTCCGACGCCGGGCCGCACCGCAAGTACTACGGGATCAACCCGCAGGGCCGGGCCATGCTCGACCTGCACCGCAAGGAGTGGCAGACGTTCGCGGGCACCGTGTCCGCGCTGCTGCGGACCGGAGAGGTGGCCGCCTGATGAGCACGACGACCCCCGCGCAGCCGCCCGCCGGCGCGCCCGTCGGACGCGCCTTCTACGGGCACGTCCACGCCTACGCCCAGCAGGTGCGCGCGCACCTCGCCGACCTGCGCCCCGACCAGGTCGAGGAGCTCGCCGACGGGCTCGAGGCCGACCTCGCCGAGGCGGTCGTCGACGCGCCCGGCGCGCTCCCGCGCCGAGCCCCCGCTTCGGCGCCGTCCGACGGCGCTCCGGCCGGCACGGCCGGCACGGCTGGCACGGAGGCGCTCGACGACACGGGCCTCGACCTCGTCGCGTTCTTCGGTCCGCCCGCCGAGTACGCCGCCGAGCTGCGCACCGCGGCCGGCCTGCCTCCCGTCGCCCCGGGCGCCGTGCGGGGCCCGCGCCCCGGGCTGCGCCGTCGGCTGGCCGGGCTCGGCGCGATGCTCGCGGCGGACTGGCGCGCGGGGTGGCAGCCCGTCACCACGTCGCCGCAGTGGGCCTCGACGGCCGAGTTCCTGCGCGCCCTCACGCCCGCGTGGTGGATCCTGCGCGGCTGGGTCGTGGCGACGCTCCTGCTCTGGATGTTCGGCGGGTACGAGATCGCGATGCTGCCTCCGGACCTGTCGGCGCGGTTCGTGGTGCTCGCGGCGGTCGTGGTGAGCGTGCAGTGGGGGAGGGGCCGATGGCTGCCCACCACGTGGCTGCCGAAGGTCGTGCGCCCGCTGTCCGTCGCGGCCGCGGTCGTCGCGGCACCGCTGGTCCTCCACGCCGCGGCCGCCGGCGCGTCGAGCCCGTACGCGTGGGACCGCGGCTACGAGCAGGGCCGCAGCGACGCGAGCAGCGGCCTCGTGAGCAGCGTGTCGTTCGGGAGCGGGGACTCCCCGGGCACGGCGGGCGTGTGGGTCGACGGCGCGCAGGTGTCCAACCTCTTCGTCTACGACGCGGCGGGCGAGCCGCTCCGCGACGTCCAGGTCTTCGACGACCGCGGCCGCCAGGTCCGCACGGTCACCGAGGAGGGGGCCTCCGGGATGTGGGCGGTGCCGGACGTCGAGGGCATGTGGTACTTCCAGCCCGCCCTGGCGACGGACGGGCGCGAGCGGTGGAACGTCTACCCGCTGCGCGCGGTCGCCGAGGAGGACATCGAGTACTCCGAGGGCGACGGCCGCCCCGTCCCGGCGACGGGGACGCGCACGCGCGACATGCCGTGGCCGTTCCTCCAGGCGCCGACCGCGGTGCCCTCGAGCGTGGGGACGGGGGAGACGCCGTCGGGCACGGGCGGTACCAGCGACGCGCCGGCCGAGGGCGACCCGGCGCCGTCGCAGGAGCCGCCCGCGACCCCGCCGGCGGGCGGGGTGCCGCCCGCACCGACCGGCCCGACGCCCGTCGTGGGCGCGATCGGCTGACCGGCAGGCCCGGGGTGGTGCGCCGACGGCGGACGGCGGCGCACCACCCCGGTCCCGGGCCCTGCGGAATGTCGCCTGTGCCCGCGTGTGCCCGCCTCTGCCCCCGTCCGTCCCCGCGGCGTGGGGCGCGTCACGCCCGTCAGGCGGACGCTCCGGCTCGCCTGTGCCGCAACCGGTAATACTCTGGAACCATGCCTCAGAATGACCTGACCTCGGTCAGCCGTGCCCAGACCGCTTCGCCGCGGCCCCGCAAGGTGCCCCGCGTCGTCGTCCTCGGCGGCGGCTCGGTGGGTCTGTACGCCGCGCGCCGACTGCGCAAGAAGCTCGGTCGCCGCGAGGCGGCGATCGTCGTCGTCGACCCGCGCCCGTACATGACGTACGCGCCGTTCCTCCCCGAGGCGGCCGCGGGCTCGATCGACGGCCGCGACGTCGTCGCGCCGCACCGCCGTGCGCTCAAGGGCGTCGACGTGCTCCAGGGCAAGGTCGTCGCGATCGACCACACCGACCGCCGCGTGACGATCCACCCGGAGGAGGGCGACGACTACTCGGTCACGTACGACCACCTGATCGTCGGCCTCGGCTCGGTGTCGCGCACGCTGCCCATCCCGGGCCTGGCGGAGAACGCGATCGGCTTCAAGAACGTGGAGGAGGCCATCGCGGTCCGCAACCACGTGCTCAACCGCATGGACGTCGCGTCGTCCACGTGGGACGAGAAGCTGCGTCGCCGCATGCTCACGTTCACGTTCGTCGGCGGCGGGTTCGCGGGCATCGAGGCGCTGGCCGAGATCGAGGACATGGCCCGCTACGCGACGCGCAACTACGCGACGATCGAGGAGAAGGACCTCCGCTTCGTCATGATCGAGGGCGCGGGCCGCATCCTGCCCGAGCTCAGCGAGCCCATGGCGCAGTACGCGCTCGACGAGCTGAAGAAGCGCGGCATCGAGTTCCACCTCAGCACGTTCCTGTCGTCGTGCGTGGACGGCCACGTCGTCACCTCGACCGGGGTCGAGTTCGACTCCGACACGATCGTGTGGACCGCGGGCGTCAAGGCGAACCCGGTCCTCAAGGAGTCGTCCGACCTCCCGGTCGACAAGCTGGGCCGCATCACCGTGCTGCCGACGCTCCAGGTCGCGGACGCCGACGGCAACGTCGTGCCGAACGCGTGGGCCGCGGGCGACTGCGCCGCCGTCCCGGACGTGCTGAACCCGGGCAAGTTCTGCCCGCCGAACGCACAGCACGCCATCCGTGAGGCCACGCGCCTCGCCGACAACCTCGCGCTCGAGCTGCACAGCGAGCCGCCGGTCGAGTACCGCCACAAGAGCGTCGGTACGGTCGCGTCGCTCGGCCTGTACAAGGGTGTCGCGGAGCTGTTCGGCGTGTTCAAGCTCCGCGGGACGCTCGCGTGGCTCATGCACCGCAGCTACCACGTCATGGCGATGCCGACGGGCAACCGCAAGATCCGCATCTTCATCGGCTGGATCGGCCAGTTCCTCATGGGCCGCGAGCTCGTGTCGCTCGGCTCGCTGCACGACCCGCGCGCGGAGTTCCGCGCCGCGTCCGTCCCGCCCAAGAAGGACGGCGACCCGGTCAAGCAGACCGCGCAGGGCTCGGCGGCCGCGGCGGAGTCCGGTGCGGGCACCGTCGACGCCGACGACCGGACGCCGGCGGCGAAGGCCTCCTGAGGTCGCGGCCGGGCCCCGGCCCGGCCGTCGTGCCCGACGACGAGGGGCGAGCCGCGCGTGCGGCTCGCCCCTCGTCGCGTCCGGGTCCCGAGCGGGCGGCCGTCGTGCCGACGGGCCCGGAGAGCGCCGCGTGCGCGGTAGATTCGGCCCGCGCCCCCATGGCCCAACTGGCAGAGGCGGCCGGCTTAAACCCGGCGTGTTCCGGGTTCGAGTCCCGGTGGGGGCACCATGCCGACGGGCGGTCGGCTCCGCGGCGCCAGGGCTCCCCGGGCTAGGACAGCCCCGTCGGGCCCTGGGGCTCGGCCGGGGGAGCGGCCTCCTGGCCGAGGATCACGACGGTGCCGTCCGGGTCCTGCAAGCGCGCGACGCGCTCGCCCCACGGCTGGTCCGCGGGCGGCTCCAGGACGGGCACGCCCGCGGCCGCCAGGTGCTCGACGGCGCGGTCGCAGTCGTCGACGTAGACCCACAGCACGACGCGGGTGTCCGCCGGAGGCGGGTCGCCCTGCCCGAGCCCGAGCGGGGACCCGCCGACGCGCACGCTCACGTAGACGGGCGGGCCGTCGTCGGGGAAGGCGTACTCGACCGTCCCGCGCAGCAGGTCGCGGTAGAAGCCCAGCGACCGGTCGAGGTCGGCCACGGTGAGGACGGGGAAGAGGCTGCGGAACACGGTCGCTCCTCGGTGCGCTCGGCGGGTCCTCCCATCGTGCGCCTCGTGGCCCGGGCGCGCGCCCCGTGCCCGGGCCGCCGCGCCTCAGCGCGCGAGCAGTTCCTCGGTCGTGGTGCCCGGCACGGACAGCGTCACGCGCGTGCCCCACGGGTCGTGCACGACGACGGAGCGGCCGTCGTCCGCGTGCTCCAGCCCGCGGGCGCGGAGGCGCGCGACGAGCGCGTCGAGGTCCTCGCGGCCCGGCACCGTGACGGCGACGTCGCCGAGACCGAGGCTCGCGGCGCGGGGCCCGGCGCCCGCGCTGTTCCACACGTTCATCGCGACGTGGTGGTGGTACCCGCCCGCGGACGCGAAGAGCGCCCCGCTGTACCCGGTGAGCGTCGCCTCGAAGCCGACGGCGTCGACGTAGAAGGCGTGGGCGGTCGCGACGTCGCCCACCTGCAGGTGCACGTGGCCGACGCGGCCCGCGAGCGAGGGGCCGGCGTCGAACGTCTCCTGGTCGAGGTGCGTGCGCAGGTAGGCGTTCGGGTCGAGGAACGTCGTCGTCATGAGGATCTGGCCGTGCTCGCGCACCCACGTCTCGCGGGGGCGGTCGGTGTAGAGCTCGACGCCGTTGCCCTCGGGGTCGGTGAAGTAGAACGCCTCGCTGACGAGGTGGTCGCTCGACCCGACGAAGGTGCCGCGGCGGTCCTGCGCGGCGCGGTAGACGGTCGCGGCGAGGCTCGGGCCGTCGTCGAACAGGAAGGCCGTGTGGAACAGGCCGGCCTGGCGCGGGTCGACGGGCGGGAGCCCGGGCGTGTGCACGAGGCGCAGCATGGGCGTGCGGCCGCGGCCCAGCACGCGGTGCACCTCGGCGCCGCGAGACCGCTCCTCGAGCGGGGCGAGGGCGAACGCGCCCGTGTAGTACGAGGTCATGAGCTCGAGGTCGCCCACGCGCAGCGTGACGGCGTCCATGCTCGTGGACGGGGACAGGAGGCGGTCGGTCGGCGCGCCCGGCGTGCTCGTGGTCATGTCTGCTTCAACTTGTTGTCGCTACAACTATATTCCCACACCGTGGCGAGGGCTCCCGCACCGGCGCGGTCCTTGCTAGGGTCGGCGCGAACCACGCGGGGCGTCCCGCCCGGGCCACGGCCCGGGCCGAGGGACTGAGACGAGCGGTACGGCCGCCCGGACCCGTCGAACCTGATCTCGCTAGCACGAGCGGAGGAACGTGGGCATGACGACGCCTGCTGCCATCACCCTGAACCCTGTCCTCGCGGACGACCCGACCGCGCTCGTCCGGCAGGAGGAGACCGGCTTCACCGCCGACCTCGCCCGCCGGTACGCGGACCTCTTCGAGACGTTCTACGACCACCCCTTCCTGGCAGGGCTGCGCGACGGCTCCGTCGAGCCCGCCGCGGTCCGCCACTACGTGGGCCAGGACCACCAGTACCTCACGGCCTACCTGCGCTGCTACGGCCTCGGCATGGCCCTCGCGCCCGACCGGTCGTGGGCGGCCTACTTCCACGACAAGGCCGGCTTCCTCCTCGACGACGAGTCGCACGCGCACCACGCGATGTGCGACTTCCTCGGCGTGACGTACGAGGAGGCGCAGACGCACCGCCTCGCGCCCAGCGCGCAGGCCTACGTCGACCACATGACGGCGGCCGGCCGCGACTCGCTCGGCGTGCTGCTCGCCGCGCTGCTGCCGTGCCCGTGGACCTACATCTGGTCCGCGCGGCGCTTCTGGCTCGGCGAGCGCGAGACGACGCCCGGCGCCCTCGGCGACGACCACCCGCTCGCGGGCTGGTGGCAGTTCTACGCGGCCGAGCGCACCGAGGACGTCCTCACGGACCTGCGCGCCCGCCTCGACGCGCTCGCCGCGGACGCGGGCGAGGCGGAGCGCGCGCGCATGGAGCGCGCGTTCGAGCTGAGCTGCCGCCACGAGATCCGCTTCTGGCAGATGGCCTGGTCGCTCGAGCGCTGGTGACCCGTCCGGCCGGGCGCGCGGCCGGCGTCGCGCCGTGCGCCCGGCCTTACGCCAGCAGCAGATACCCACCCGGGTGCCTCGGCACCCGGGTGGGCCGCGGGTAGCGTGAACGCATGGACGCGACGAGCGCGGTGCCGGGCACGCTGCCGGACGTGGTGCCGGACGGGGTGACGTCGAGCCCCCGCTCCCGGGCGGGCGGACGGGCGGAGCCCCTCCTGCGCCACGTCATCGGGGGGATCCTGCGGCGGGCGCGGCTCGCGCAGGGGCGCACGCTCGTCGACGTCGCGGCCGCCGCGCGCGTCTCCACCGCCTACCTGTCCGAGGTGGAGCGCGGGCGCAAGGAGGCGTCGTCCGAGGTCCTCGCCGCCGTGTGCGGCGCCCTCGGCCTGCGGCTCGTCGACCTCGTCGCCCGCACGGGCGAGGAGCTGCGGCCGCTCGCTCCCGTCCGCGTGCTGTCCTCCGCGCGCGAGCGCGGTGCCCTCTCCGCGCCACGGCACGTCGCCCCGGTGGGCGAGCCCGTGCGGGACCTCCCCGTCGCCGAGACGCTTCGACGTCCGACGGCGCGCGCCGGCGACGTCCTGCTCCTCGCGGCCTGAGCGGCGGTCCCGTCGCACCGCGTGTCGTGCGGGGGCCGGGCGCCGTGCGCGCCGCTACCGTCGGTCCATGACGGAGCCGCAGACCGCGCACGGCACGGCAGCCCAGGACGTCCCGGCCCTCCAGGACCTCGTCGACGACGCCGCGTTCCTCTCCCACGAGCACCAGCTCCACCTGACGGACCTCCACGGCGACGACGCCTGGGCCGCGGACCTGACCACCGGGGTCTTCACCTTCACCGCGCCCGACGGCGGGACCGCGACGTGCCGCCTCCAGTTCCTCGGCACGGCCGCGCCCGGGCCGGGCACGTGGATGTGGGCGTGGCAGAACGTCAACGGCTTCCCCGACGCCGTGCTCACCGCCGCCGAGAGCACGCGCCGGACCGGGCTGCGCGAGGCCGCCGAGCCGGAGCTCCCGCTCGCCGACGACCTCGCCCACCGGCTCGCGCTCGCGGCCAAGGCCGTGACCGGCTCGTTCGCCCACTACAGCGCCCCCGTCGGCGGCGGCACGCGGGCGTGGTTCCTCCTGGACGACGCCGACCTCGCCCTGCCCGCCCCGAGCGTGCCGCGCGTCGTGCGGACGCTGAGCGAGGGGCTGTTGTCCGTCACGGTCGTCGACCACCGGCGCGCCGTCGCGTCCTACGCGAGCGCGCGCGGCCTGCCGGCCGTCGAGGACGGGACCGGCGCCGTCGTGCTGGACGTGCCCGACGGCACCGTGACCGTGCGGTTCGACGAGCGCGGACGGATTGCGGGCATCTCCGCGTCGTCCGGGCGGACCGCCGCGCCCCTGGCTGCCGAGCTCGAGGCCGCAGCGGCGGAGCCCGAGGCCGCGGCGTCGGAGCCGGCCGCGGCAGACCCCGCCGCCTCGGCGCCGACGGCGCCCGCGCTCACCGTCCCGGAGCCGCCGGCGGAGGAGCCGGCCGCGCCCGAGCCTGCGGCCGCGGCGCCGGAACCGGCCGTGCCCGAGCCGTCGACCGCGGAGACGACGACCCCCGAGCCGCGCCGCCGGTCGTGGTTCCGACGACGCGGCTGACGACGCCCGGGTCACCCCCGCGGTCGGGCGTCACGCCGCCGCGGCGAGCTTGCGCGAGGTGACGACGGCGTCCGCGACGCCGTACTCCACGGCCTGGCGCGCGGTGAGCACCAGGTCGCGGTCGGTGTCGGTGCGCAGGCGCTCCACGGTCTGGCCCGTGTGCCGCGCCAGCACCTCCTCCGTCTCGGACCGGATCCGGAGGATCTCCTCGGCCTGGATCGACAGGTCCGAGATCGTGCCCTCCCCGCCGCCCGACGGCTGGTGCAGCAGGACGCGCGAGTGCTCCAGAACGAACCGCTTGCCGGGCGTGCCCGCCGCGAGCAGGACGGCCGCGGCCGAGGCCGCCTGGCCCATGCAGATGGTCGAGACGTCGCAACGGACGAACTGCATCGTGTCGTAGATCGCCATGAGCGCGGTCGCGGAGCCGCCGGGGGAGTTGATGTACAGCCCGATCTCCTGGTCCGGGGCGTCCGACTCCAGGTGCAGGAGCTGCGCCATGACGACGTTCGCGACGCCGTCGTCGATCTCGGTGCCCAGGAACACGATGCGCTCGGACAGCAGGCGGGAGAAGACGTCGAACGCGCGCTCGCCCAGCGGCGTGCGCTCGACCACGGTCGGGATCGTGTAGCTCGCCATCACAGACCCACCTTCCGGGCCGCGCGGGCGGGGCGGACGTCGTCGACGCTCTCGACGATCCGGTCGACCATCCCGTACTCGAGCGCCTGCTGCGCGGTGAACCAGCGGTCGCGGTCGGAGTCGTCGGCGATGGTCTCGACGGACTGCCCGGTGCTCTCCGCGAGGAGCCGGTGCATGAGCCCCTTGGTGTAGACGAGGTTCTCCGCCTGGATCGCGATGTCGACGGCGGTGCCCCCGATCCCGGCCGACGGCTGGTGCATCATGATCCGCGCGTGCGGCAGCGCGAACCGCTTGCCCGGCGTCCCCGCGCACAGGAGGAACTGGCCCATGCTCGCGGCGAAGCCCATCGCGACGGTCGACACGTCGTTGGGGATGAGCCGCATCGTGTCGTAGATCGCGAGGCCGGCGCTCACCGAGCCGCCGGGGGAGTTGACGTAGAGCGCGACGTCCGCGCGCGGGTCCTCCGCCGAGAGCAGGAGGAGCTGGGCGCACAGGCGGTTCGCGACGGCGTCGTCCACGGCCGTGCCGAGGACGACGATGCGCTGGTGGAGCAGGCGCGTCGTGAGCTGGTCGTCGAACGAGGAGGCCGCCGGGGCGGCAGCCTCCGCGCGCGGGGTCCGGTGGTGGTCGCCGACGGCGGGTCGGCCGGTCAGGTGCGTGGTCATGCGACCACCCTGCGCCCGCCCGGGTCCCGTGAGAGGCCGATCTGCCGTCGGCTCATTCGCCGACGGCAGATCGGCCGTCGCCGGGCTATCTGATGGGCCAGTCCCGGTGCTCGACCACGATGCCGCTCGGTGCAGGGCTGATCGTCACGTAGACCTTGGCCGTGGCCCGCGTGCCGTACGGGTTGCCCAGGATGCACCCGAGGTCGACGTAGCCGCCCGCGCTGAGGTGCTCGGTCCACGTGAAGCTGCCGATGCGGTTCCCGTCGTAGTAGCACGCGAAGGTGTAGGTGCCGGAGGGGAACGTCGCGTTCGCGTTGACGCGGAAGACCGTGCAGACGCTGGTGTTCTGGCAGTCGCCCCACGAGCCGGTGGCCTTCCCTGGCCCACGCGTCACCCAGATGGTCGGCGGGACCGGGCGCGGGTCGGTGCGGTGCGTCGCCCAGCCGCTCCACGGCCCGCACCCGGCGGCGTTGCACGCCTGCGCCCGGAGGCGGAACGTCTGGTCGTAGTCGTTCCCGACGTCGACCGTCCGCCCCGAGCCGCTGGACCCGCCCTCGATCTGCCAGTTGTAGCGCGAGACGTCGTTGCCACCGTTCGACGAGGGCGCGGAGATCGAGAAGCGGCCCGAGGTCGCGCTCAGTCGGGACACGGACACGCCCGGTTCGCTGGGCTTGCCGTACGCGCTGATCTGCCCCGACGCCGGGCTCGACGTGGACGTGCCGCCCTTGTTCGTCGCGGTGACGGTGAACGTGTAGTTCCCGGCGGGGAGGCCCGTGAAGTCGACGGACGTGCCGGTGACCTCCCTCTTCGCGCCCCCGGGCGACGCGGTGACGGTGTACCCCGTGATCGGGCTGCCGTTCGCGTCGGCGGCGCCCCAGGACACGCGCGGGATGCCGCTGTCCTGCCCGCCGCCGCCCACGTTCTGCACGCTCGGCCGGGGCGGAGCCTCGGGGCGCCCGTAGGGGACCACGGCCGCGGACGCCGCGCTCTCCGCCGTCCGGCCCGCCTTGTTCTCGGCCGTCACCGTGAACGTGTACGACGACTCGTTGTCGAGGCCCGTCGCCTTGTGGCTCGTCGCGGTGAGGGAGAGCGCGGCGCCGTCGCGGGAGCCGTTCTTGTACCGCTGCAGGGTGTAGCCCTTGATCGCGTCGCCGTTCTCGAACGGCGCCTTCCACGACACGTCGATCGAGCCGCCGTTGAGCGGCGAGTCCGCGGCGCGGACCGCGCTCGGCGTCTCCGGGACGTCCGGCAGGCCCGCCGGGATCTCCTCGGCCGAGTACTCGCCCCAGTCCGAGGGGTCGGGGGCGAGGTTGTTCGCCCGGACGCGGACGCTGTACGCGGTGCCGTTCTCGAGCCCGTTCCACACGTACTGGGTGCCCGAGAGCGCCGTGACCTGGACGGCGCCGCCCTTCGGCGCCGGGGAGATCTCGAGGTCGACCGTCTCGATCGGCGAGCGGTCGGTGTAGGTCTTGTTGGTCCAGGTGACCGTGAGGGACTTGTCGCCGAACTCGAGGGTGGGTGCGGCGGGCGGGTCGGGCTTCTCGTCCGGTCGGGCGACGGCGGAGGCCGGGGAGGCGGGTCCGTCGCCGACGGCGTTGGTCGCGTAGACGGTGAAGGTGTACTCGACGTTGTTGGTCAGCCCGTCCAGGGTGCAGGTGGTGGTGCCGCAGGCCTTCTCGTAGCCGTTCTGGGAGCGCACGGTGTAGCCGGTGATGTCGGCGCCGTTGTTGTTCGGCGGGTCCCAGGTGAGCACGACCGTCTTGGAGCGGACCTCGACGACCTGCGGGGTCGAGGGCGCCTCGGGCTTGCCCAGCACCTTGAGCTGGACGCGGCCCTCGACCATGCGGTCGGGGTCCTTCGTCGCGTCCTGGATCCGGTAGACGACCACCATGACGCCCACGAACGAGTCGGCGGGCGTCACGACGACGTCGCCCCCGCTGTACGACACGTCGCCGCTGCCCGTCTCGACGCTCGCGCCGACGATCTCCAGCGGGGTGTCGGGGAAGGGGTTGGAGTCGTTGGCGAGGACGGGCACGGTGGTGGCCTTGCCCTGGTGGGCGTCGTCAACGGTGTCGGGGTTGGCGCGCGCCAGGGGCCGGGTCGAGGCCACGACGGTCAGGGTCGCGGTGCCCTCGACCGGGGGGTGCTCGCCGTCGGTGACGGTGATCGGGACCTGCACGACCGAGCCCTTGGGCACGTCCGGGGTCGCCTGGGCGCGCAGCGTGGTGCCCTCGACGGACACGGTCACGCCCTGCGCCTGGCCGGTGGCCCGGAACGTCAGGGGGTCGCCGTCGGGGTCGGTCGCGAAGCGCGCGAGGTCGATCGAGGCCTCCTCGCCCGCCGCGACGTCGAGCGTCGGGGTCGACAGCTCCGGCGGCAGGTTCTCCGGCGGCACGACGCTGATCGGCAGCGTGAGCAGCGCGGTGTGGCCGTCGGGGTCGTCGGGACCGGAGCCGTCGGTGACCTCGAAGGTCACGGCAGCGGGACCGACGTAGTCCGGCGCGGACGTGTAGGTGATCTCCGTGGTCGAGAGGACCTCTCGCGTGCCCTCGAGCGCGGTGACCTTCTCCTCCGTGGTGAGCCGGGGAGTCTTGCCCTCGACGACCAGGACGTAGTCCGTGATGTCGATGGGCAGCGGCTCGCCGCTCACGACCTCCAGGGGCGTGATGCCGGGACGGAGGGTCGGGGCCTGGTCGGTGAGGCCGGGGACCTTGACGAAGGCCTTGGCGGTCAGGCCGTCGATGTCGGTCGCGGTGTAGGTGATGACCTGGCGGCCCTCGGTGAGGGTGACGGTGAGCTCGCCGTCGGGGGTGACGCTCGCGGTGCTCGCGTCGGTGGTGACGGTGAGCTCGCTCGCGGCGCCGTCGGGGTCCTCGTCGTTGTCCAGGACGGGGACGGTGACCTCGGTCTTGCCCAGGATGTCCTCCACGGGCACGGTGTCGTCGCGCGCGACCGGGGGCAGCAGGGGCGCGTTCGCCGAGACGTTCACGGTGACCGCGCCGGTCGCGCGGGCGCCGTAGGTGTCCTGGATCTGGTAGTAGAACGAGTACGAGCCGTCCTGGTCGGGCGAGGTGAGCACGATGCGGTCGGCCACGACCTCGGCGTCCAGGTCGTGCGTGTCCTCGATCCCGCCCGGGACCAGGCCGACCTGGTCCCCGTCGGGGTCGGTGTCGTTGGCCAGCGCCGCGACCGAGACCGTGCGCCCCGGGCGCACCGTCACCTCGTCGTCCACCGCGACCGGCGACTGGTTGGTGTCCGCGGGACGGGCGATGCCGACGTTGACCGTGCCCGTGGCGGTGGCGCCGCGCGCGTCGAGCACGGAGTACGTGAACGTGTCCGCCCCGGTCGCGTTCTTCGACGCGGCGTACTCGATCATCCCGTCCACGACCCGGGCGGTGCCCTTGCCCGCGGGGGTGGCGATGCCGGTGACCTGGACGGAGTCGCCGTCGGGGTCGATGCCGTCCAGCGGGACCGCGATGCGCACGCTGGACCCGGACAGCACCCGGGCCTCGATCTCGCGCGGCTGCGGCGGGGCGTTGTCCTCCCCGTCACGGATCCGGATCGTGACCTGGGCCGAGTCCTCCTGCCCGTTGACGTCCCGCACCCGGTAGATCGCGTACGCCGTGCCCGCCTCCGGGCCCGCCTTGAACCGCACCGTGTCCTCCGACACGAACGCCTCGCCCAGCGCCGGGTCCACGTCCTGCTCCAGCTCCGGCTGCAGGAACAGCTCCAACCCGTCCGGGTGCGTGTCGTTCTTCAGCACCGGGACCGTCACCACGTCGCCCGCGTGCACCGTCACCTCGTCCGCGACCGCGTTCGGCGGCTGCAGCCGCTTCGGCGCCGGCACCGGCACGACCCGCACCTGGCCGGTCGCGGTCTCGGTGCCGTTGGAGGCCGTGTACTCCACCGTCACCGGCGCGTCCAGGCGCCGGATCTCGGTCACCCGCAGCATCTGGTGGGCCAGGATCGCGACCGACACCCCGGCGTCGGCGGGCACGCGCACGGACTGCACGACGAGCACGCCGCCCGCGGGGTCCGTGTCGTTCGCGAGGACGTCCACGAGCGTGGACCCGCCCGCCGGGAGGAGCGCGGTGTCGGTGACGACGACGGGCGCGCCCTCGGCCTCGGACGGCGGCAGGACGTCGACCCGGACGAGGCCCGTGGTCGCGTTCGGGCCGTCGGTCACCTGGTACGTCAGGTCGTAGGAGCGCGGCTCCATCGAGAGGAACGTGAACGTGCCCGCGTCGTAGTTCGGCGTGATCTGCGCCGGAGCGGACTCCGAGACCGACGCCAGGCGCAGCTCGTCCCCGTTCGGGTCGGTGTCGTTGCGCAGCGGCTCGACCGTCACCGGCTGCCCCGCCGGGACCACCACGTGGTCGCTCACCGCGACCGGCGGCTGCGGACCGGGCACCACGTCGACCAGCAGCTTGCCCTCGAAGGACAGCTCGCCGTCGGAGACGAGCAGGGTCACGATCTTGCGCCCGGTCGAGCCGCCGCCGTCGCGCAGCTCGACCGTGCCGTCGGGGCGAGAGCGCACGTCGTCGCCCGCGACCGTCGCGGCCGCCGACGCGAGGTACAGGTCGTCGCCGTCCGGGTCCTTGAAGAAGGGCAGCACCTTGATCGTCGCGGCGCCGCCCTGGGCGACGCGCAGGACCGGGTCACCGGTCTGCTCGGGGGGAGCGTTCTCGCCCCAGGGGGACACCTTGAGGGTGACGCCCGCCTCGGCGACGCCGCCGCGGCCGTCGGACACGGAGTACCGGAACGACCCGGTGCCCTCGGCGTCCTCGGGGACCACGGCCTGGAGCGCGGCGCCGCCCATGATGGTCTGCACGGTCGCGTTCGACGGCGAGTCCCCGACGAGCGACGCCGTCATCACGTCCCCGTCCGGGTCCACGTCGTTGCCCAGCACCGGCAGGATCGTCGTGCGCCCCGGACGCACCCCGAACGTGTCGTCCTTGGGCTGCGGCGGCCGGTTCGGCTGGGACCGGTCCGCGATGAACTGGTCCACCTGCTCGGGGTTCGTCAGCTCCGCGTCGGCCTCCTCGCCCTCGGCCTCCTCGGGCATCTGGACGTCCCAGTCGTCGACCTTCTGGTACTCGTCCGCCGCCATCCACAACGTCCCCGCCGACAGGTCGTTGAGCACGATCACCTGCCGGTTCACCCGGTACTCCAGGCGGGTCTGGGGGTCCAGCCCTTCGAGGCGCTCGTCGACGTCGCGGTCGGTGCCCTCGCAGTCGCGGATCACCTGGCCGGTCGAGGCCCACGCCCCGTACGTGCACGACCCGAGGCGCACCGGGGCGGCCGGTACGCCCTGGGCGGCGCGGCGCTGGGCGTCGCCGCCCTTCAGGGGCTGGGTCACGAGCGCGTCGGTCGTCGCGACGACGACGTCGCCCGACCCGGCGGACGGCTGCTGGAGCCGCGCCTGCTCCGCGCCCTCGACCGCGACGGTCCGGCCGCCGGGCAGCACGAGCTGCGAGGCGGAGCGGTCGAGGACGACGGGCTCGTCACCGACGGCCGTCACCTCGACCTCGGCGCCCTTCCCGACCGGGAGGGACGTCGACGCCGGGTCGCCGGAGACGGCGCCCTTGCTCGTGGTCTCGACGGTCCACAGGGCCCCGGTCGACGGGACCGCGACGAAGACCGTCCCGTCCTCGGACACCGTCAGCGCACCGTCACCGCCGACCTCGGCCGTCGGGTCGAGCTTCTCGGCGTCGAACGAGGTGGCGCCGTCGAACGGCAGGACCCACAGCAGGCCCTCCTCGCCGTCGAGGATCGCGGTCGTCGCGCCGCCGGAGGCGACCTGCGCCCCGGCCGGCAGGCGGATCTGCCCGGTGAGCTTGAGGTGGGCGACGTCCACGGGGGACGACGTGCTCGTCCCCTGGTCGTCGAGGAGGACGCGGCCCGCGTCCTGCTGCACGTCGAACGACGCGCTGCCCGCGTTGAGCGTGCCGTCCATCGCCTGGGACTCGTAGTTGAACCGCCCCACCAGGCCGGCCGACGTCTTCGTCACCCACACGCCCGAGTCGTTGAGGTCCACGTCCGCCGTGGCCTCGCCCTCGTAGAGCAGCGCCATCCCCACCAGCGCCGTCGAGAACACCGACACGGTGCTCACCGACGCGACGGTACGACGATGCTCGCGGATGGTCGTGAGAAGACCCACCTGTGCTCCTCTGTGCCTGGGCGGGGCACACGTCCTCCCGGTCCCGCCGAGCGGCGGTGACGAGGGGAACGGGTGCTCCGGTGCCCGCAGACTGCCCGCAGAACGCCCCGACGAGGGTAACCGAGGCAGGGTCGCTCACGGCATGGGGAGCAGTCCCCATGGAGGGTGGAATATTCCCCTGATCAGGGCAGAAGGGACGCACGGGACAGCGCGGCCCGGTCGCGCGTGAGGTCCTCGGCCGCGCGCAGCGACGCGCCGTCCGGGCGGACGGCGGCCTCCGCGGCGCGCGGGGTGGTCGACACCCGGGACCGGGCGGCCGCGCGGCGGCGGCCGAGGTCGGCCAGGGCGGAGCCCACGAGGACGAGCAGACGGTCCGTGCCACGGGGCTCGGCCGTGCGGGGCAGGGTGGGGGAGTACGCGCTCATGAGGGGTTCTCCTTGCCGTCGATCGTCGGGAAGACGTTGAAGTGGATCTGCACGGGCCGCGCGCCGGGCGCCTGCTCCTGGCCCTGGAACCGCTGGAGCGTCCCGTCGAACGCGTCCCACGCCTCCGCGACCTCGAGCATCTGGTCGGCGGTGAGCCACATGCTCGTCGTCGTCAGACGGCTGCCGTCGAGCCACCGCGTCGGCAGCTCGGGGGAGCGCTCGAGGAACGCCTGGATCTTGCGCGCCCTCGCGGACTCGAACTCGCGGCTCACCATCGCGCCCGCGAGCGTGGCGGCGGCGTCCTCCTCGTCGTGCGGGACGTCGACCGTGAACCCGCCCGGCGGGCGCTCCCACCAGCGCTCGCGCGCCGTCCCGCGGCCCGCGACCTCCCGGACGAAGCCGTGCCGCGCGAGCTGGCGCAGGTGGTAGCTCGTGGACCCGCTGGACTCGCCCACGAGGTCGGCGAGGCGGCTCGCGGTGAGCGCGCCGTGCGTCGAGAGCAGGTCGAGGATCTGCACCCGCAGTGGGTGCGCGAGCGCCTTGAGCTGCGCGGGGCCGAGCGCGGGGTGGCGTTCGGCCGGGACGGGTTCCGGTGCGCTGTCGGTGGGCATACGACGACCGTAGCGATGCAAACGACTCTTTGCAAGAGTTTCTTTGCAGCGAGATGTTGGCATGTGTCGGACGGCCCGCGCGGGGAGCGGGAGCGTGCGCGAGGTGCGAGCATCGAGCGCATGACGCAGGTGGCGGAGCGGGTGCGCGGCGCGGCGGAGCGCGCCATCTTCCTGCGGGTCGCGGGCCCGGACGCCACGGCGACGCGGGCACGCATCCACGAGACGCCCGGCCCGCGCTGGTTCCCGGCGGGGTCCGCGGTCCAGCGGGTGCACGGCGACGCGTCGATGTTCGTCGGCGGGCTGCGTGCGCTGCTCCTGCAGAGCCTGCACCCGCTCGCGATGGCCGGGGTCGCGGCGCACTCGGGCTACCGGGGCGACCCCTGGGGGCGCCTCCAGCGGACCTCGACCTTCATCGCCACGACGACCTTCGGCACGGCCGACGACGCCGCCGGCGCCGTGGCGGCGGTCCGCGCGGTCCACGAGCGGGTCCGCGGCGTCGCGCCCGACGGCCGCCCCTACCGCGCGAGCGACCCGGACCTGCTGCGCTGGGTCCACGTCGCCGAGACGCAGAGCTTCCTCGTGGTGCACCAGGAGTTCGGGCACCGCCCGCTCGACGCCGCCGGATGCGACGAGTACGTCGCGCAGGCGGCGGTGGTCGGCCGCGCCCTGGGCGTCGAGGACGTGCCGGTCACGGTGCGCGAGCTGGACGACGCCGTCGCCGGGTACCGGCCGGTGCTCGGACTCACCCCGGCAGCGCTCGACGCCGCGCGGTTCCTCCTCGTCGAGCCGCCGCTGCCGTGGGCGGTGCGTCGGGTGTACGCGGGGCTCGCGGTGGCCGCGCGGGCGTCCCTGCCGGACTGGGCGCGCGCGGGCATGCCGCGCGTGCGAGGACTGCCCCAGCGGTGGGCGCACCCGGCGGGGGAGGCGGTCACGAGGCTGCTGCGGTGGGCGCTCCCCGGGGCCTGACGGCGAGGCGCACCCGGCGGGTCAGGCGTCGTCGCGGCGGCGACGGTAGGCGTCGAGGTCGTCGTTGAGCCGGCCGAGGAGCTCGGCGAGGAGGGCCCGGTCGAGGCGCGACCAGTCCCCGAGCACGTCCGCGTAGAGCGCGGTGCGCGCCGCGCGGTGGGCGGCGAGCTCGTCGAGCCCCGCGCCCGTGGGCTCGACGACGACCGCCCGGCCGTCGTGCGGGTCCCGGGCCCGGCGTACGTGCCCGGCCCGTTCGAGCGCGACCACCTGGCGGGTGACGGTGGAGGCGTCGAGGCCGAGGCGCTCGGCGAGCGCGTTGACGTGGAGCGGGCCGTGGGTGCCGAGCGTGTGGAGCAGCAGGTAGCCCGACCGGTCGAGCGTGCCGCCCCGGCGCGACGTCCCGGGGCTCCCCGAGGCGCGCGTGCGCTCCGCGCGACGCAGGAGCTGGGCGACCTCGAGCTCGATCGCGCCCAGCACGTCCTGCGCGCTCGCGTCCCCGCGCGCCTCCGCCTGCGGCTGATCGTTTCCCTCGGCAACCGTCATGGGTGTATTCTACAGATAGTTACCTGCTAGATACAGGTACTTCTCCCGCCGCCGCCCCTCGTGCGGCGGCCTCCCTCACCAGGAAGTGCGACCGAGTGGCCTCCACACGCAACGAACCGAACCGCACCGCCATCTACGCGACCGCCCTCACCGCGTTCTTCGCGATCGCCGGCATCGCCGTCGTCGACCCGATCCTCCCCGTGATCGGCGAGGAGATCGGGGCGTCGACCTGGCAGATCGAGCTCCTCTTCACCGCCTACATCGCCGTCATGGCGCTCGGCATGATCCCCGCCGTCATGGCGACCGGGCGCTTCGGCTACAAGAAGATCCTCGCCACGGGCGTCAGCCTGGTGGCCGTCGCGGCCGTGCTCGCGGCGCTGAGCACGAGCATCGGCCAGCTCGCCGCGCTCCGCGGCCTGTGGGGCCTCGGCAACGCGATGTTCTTCGCGACGGCGATGGTCCTCCTCGTCTCCCTGGCGAACGACCGCGAGTGGGTCGTCGAGCTCTTCGAGACGTGCGTCGGCCTCGGCTTCGCCGTCGGGCCGCTCCTCGGCGGGCTGCTCGGCGGCATCTCGTGGCGCGTGCCCTTCTTCGTGTGCGGCGTCTTCATGCTCGTGGCGCTGCTCGTGTCCGTGACGCGCCTCAAGGACCCCGCCGAGAAGCCCGCGCCGCTGCGCGTCGGCCAGGTCTTCCGCCTGTTCCGCAAGCCCGGCTTCCTCGCGCTCGCCGCGGTCACCGCCGCGTACAACTTCTGCTTCTTCGTCGTGCTCGGGTACACCCCCGTGTTCCTCGGGCTCGACGTCGTGCCGCTCGGTCTCGTCTTCACCGCGTGGGGCGTGGGGCTCGCGGTCGGGATCCTCGTCGTCGGGCACCGGCTCGCGCACCGCGTCGGCGCCGTCCAGACGCTGGGCGTGGCCGTCGTGGGCGTCCTCGTCGCGCTCGTGCTCCTCGCGCTCGACCTCGGGACGGCCTGGTCCGTCGTCGTGCTCGTCGGTGCCGGCGTGTTCATGGGCATCGCGAACGCCAACCTCACGGACCTCTCGCTCGCGCTCGGCGACCCGGACCGCCGCGTAACCACCGGCGCGTTCAACCTGGTGCGCTGGGGCTTCGCCGCCCCCGCCCCGGTCATCGCGGGGCTCCTGCACCCGGTGTCCGCGACCGCGCCGTTCTGGCTCGGGGCGGGGATCCTCGTGCTCGGCGTCGTCGTGTTCGTGGCGTACGGGCACCGGATGGCGGGCGAGCTCGGCGAGCGCGTCCTGTGGTCCCGGTGGAACCGCACGGCCCGGACCGTCGAGGGGACGCCCGAGGAGGCGCTCGGCGAGGTCTGAGCCGCCGGCGGCACCGACGGGGGAGAGGGTCCTGGGCCGCGCGGCCCGGGACCCTCAGCCCTCCGGGTCGGTCCCGGCGTCGGCCGAGCCGTCGCCCGAGGTGCCCGACGGCGCGCTGGTCGCCGGGTCGGGGTCGGCCGCGGCCGACTCCGCGGCCCGCGTGAGGGCCTCGATCCCGGCCGTCAGCGCGCGCAGGTCGGCGACGTCGAGCCGGTCGAGGAGGTCCGTGAGGGGCTCGTCCTCCTGCGCGACGAGCCGGCGCACCGCCGCGGCGCCGCGCGGGGTCGCGGCGACGAGGCGCACGCGACCGTCCTGCGGGTCGGGGCGGCGCGACGCCATGCCCGCCGCCTCGAGCCGGTCCACGATCCCCGAGAGCGTCGCGGGGGAGATGCCGAGCACGTCCGCGAGCCGGTGCGAGCTCGTCTCCCCGTCGAGCTGCAGCACGGCGAGCGCGCGGAGCTGGGGGACCGTCAGGGTCGTGCGGAGCAGCGGCTCGAGGCGCTGCGCGAGCAGCAGGTCGGCGAGCCGGCGCTGGGCGTCCTCGAGGCGCCGGGCGAGCGCCGCGCGCTCGTCGTCGGCGGGGTGGGTCACGGCGCCGACTCTATCGGTGGGCGCGGGAACCATCCCGAGATGCTTCGCGTTACGCTAACGAAATCGCGACGCCGACGTCGTCTCCCGCCCGACCTGGAACCCCTGGAGGCTCCGTGTCCCGTCTCGCCCGGCTGTCGCTGGCCAACCGCGCGCTCGTCGCGCTCGCCACCGTCGCGATCGCGATCTTCGGCGTCCTCAGCATGGGATCGCTCAAGCAGGAGCTCATCCCGAGCCTGCAGATCCCCACGGCCGCCGTCGTCGGCGCGTACCCGGGCTCGGCCCCGGCGATCGTCGAGCAGCAGGTCACCGTCCCCGTCGAGACGGCCGCGCGCGGGGTCAAGGGGGTCGAGGACGTCACGTCGACGTCGTCGACCGGCCTCTCGGTGACGACCGTCCAGTTCGCGTACGGCACGGACATGGACGCTGCGGCCTCGCAGCTCCAGACGGCCGTCACGCGGCTGCAGTCCCAGCTCCCGGAGGACGTCGAGCCGCAGGTCGTGACCGGCTCCGTGGACGACCTCCCGGTCATCCAGCTCGCCGTGTCGGGCGGCGCGGACGAGGCGGCGCTCGCGGACACCGTGACGTCGAGCCTCGTCCCCGCGCTCGAGGACGTCGAGGGGGTCCGCAGCGTCGCGGTGAGCGGCGTCGCCGACCAGCAGGTGACGATCGCCCTCGACCCCGCCGCGCTCGCCGCCGCCGGGCTCAGCCCGCAGCAGGTCTCCACGATCCTCCAGGACAACGGTGTCGTGGTGCCCGCGGGCACCGTCGCGGAGGGCGACCGCACCCTCAGCGTGCAGGTCGGCACGGCCGTCACGACCGTCGACGAGCTCGCCGCGCTGCCCCTCGTGTCCCCGACCGCGGCGCCCGGCACCCCGCCCGTCGCGCTCGGCGACGTCGCGGCCGTCACCGCGGGCCCCGAGCCCGCGACGTCGTTCTCCCGGCTCGACGGCGAGCCCGCGCTCGCCGTCGCCATCACCAAGACGCCCGCCGGCAACACGGTCGAGGTGTCGCACGCGGTCCAGGACGCGGTCGACGACCTCTCCGGCGTGCTCGACGCCCAGGACGTGCGCGTCGGGGTCGTGTTCGACCAGGCCCCGTTCATCGAGGAGTCCATCGAGGGCCTCGCGACCGAGGGCCTGCTCGGGCTCCTCTTCGCGGTCGTCGTGATCCTGCTGTTCCTCGCGTCGCTGCGCTCGACGCTCGTCTCCGCCGTGTCGATCCCGCTGTCGCTGCTCGTGACCTTCATCGTCATGAACGCCACGGGCTACACGCTCAACATCCTCACGCTCGGGGCGATGACGGTCGCGATCGGCCGCGTGGTCGACGACTCGATCGTCGTCATCGAGAACATCAAGCGGCACCTGTCGTACGGCGAGGAGAAGGTCGGCGCCATCATCGGTGCGGTCAAGGAGGTCGCGGGCGCGATCACCGCCTCGACCGTCGCGACCGTCGCCGTGTTCCTGCCGATCGCGCTCGTGGGCGGCATGGTCGGCGAGCTCTTCCGGCCGTTCGCGCTCACCGTCGCCATCGCGATGCTGGCCTCGCTCTTCGTCGCGCTGACGATCGTCCCGGTCCTCGCGTACTGGTTCATCACGTCGCCGCCCGTCCCGGCCGACCCGGAGGCCGCGCGCCTCGCGGGCGAGCGCGCCCGCGCCGCCGCGGAGGCCAAGGAGCGTCGCGGGCTGTGGCAGCGCGCGTACCTCCCGACGCTGCGGGGGGCCCTGCGCCACCCCGCGATCACGCTCGGTGTGTCGGTCGCGATCCTCGCCGGGACGCTCGCGCTCGTGCCGCGGCTCGAGACCAACTTCCTCGGCGACACCGGCCAGGACACGCTCACCGTCACCGAGTCGTTCGCGCCGGGCACGTCGCTCGACGCGCAGGACGCCGCCGCGCGCGACGTCGAGCAGGCGCTCCTCGACGTCGACGGCGTCGCCACGGTCCAGACGACCGTCGGCACCGCGGGTGGCCCGGAGGCCGCGTTCTTCGGCGGCGGCGGGTCGCCGACGGCGACGTTCGCCGTCACGCTCGACGTGGACGCCGACGCCGTGGCGGCCCAGGAGGACGTGCGCGACGCCGTCTCCGGGCTGGGCGGCGACGCGAGCGAGGGCATCGAGGTCGCGGGTGCTGACGCCGCGTTCGGCAGCTCCACGGTCGACCTCGTGGTCCGCGCCCCCGACACCGACACCCTCGCCGCGGCCGCCGCCGAGGTGCAGGAGCTCGCGGAGGGGACCGACGGGGCCGCGCAGGTGACGAACAACCTCGCCGCCGCCCAGGCCACCGTCCAGGTGACCGTCGACCGCGAGGCGGCGGCCGCCGTCGGGCTCACGGAGACGCAGGTGGCCGGGACGGTCGCGGGGGTCATGTCCCCGGCCCCGGTCGGCACGGTGAACCTCGGCGACGGCCCGGTGCAGGTGCGCGTGGTCGCGGGCGAGGCGCCGGCGACGGTCGCCGAGCTCGAGCAGGTCGTGCTGCCCACCGCCGCGGGCCCCGTGCCGCTCACGCAGGTCGCCGAGGTCGCGGAGGTCGAGGTCCCCACCTCGATCACGCGCGTCGACGGCGAGCGCAGCGCGACGATCGCCGTCACGCCCGCGGGGCAGGACCTCGGCGCGCTGACCACCGAGCTGACGACCGCGATCGACGGCCTCGAGCTCGAGGGCGGGGCGACGGTCGAGGTCGGGGGCGTCGCCGCCGACCAGGCCGACGCCTTCGCCGACCTCGGGCTCGCGCTGCTCGTCGCGATCCTCATCGTCTACCTCGTCATGGTCGCGACGTTCCGCAGCCTCCTGCAGCCGTTCATCCTGCTCGTGTCGATCCCGTTCGCCGCAACGGGCGCGCTGCTCCTGCTGCTCGCCACGGGGACGCCGCTGGGCGTGCCGGCCCTCATCGGCCTGCTCATGCTCGTCGGCATCGTGGTGTCGAACGCGATCGTGCTCATCGACCTCATCAACCAGTACCGCGAGCGCGGGCGGGCGCTCGACGACGCCGTCATGGAGGGGTCGCGCAAGCGGCTGCGCCCCATCGTCATGACCGCCGCCGCGACGATCTTCGCGCTCACGCCCATGGCCATCGGCATCACGGGCGGCGGCGCGTTCATCTCCCAGCCGCTCGCGCTCGTCGTCATCGGCGGCCTGCTGAGCTCGACGCTGCTCACGCTCGTCGTCGTGCCGGTGCTCTACACGCTCGCCGAGCGCCGCGGCGAGAAGCGCGCGGCGAGGAAGGCGGCCAAGGAAGAGGCCGCGGCCCAGGCCGAGGCCGACAAGGCCGCCGCCGAGGAGACGACCACGAAGGCCTGAACCGCCCGACCATCCCCGGACCCCCCGGACCCCCCGGACCCCCCGGACCCCCCGGACCCCCCGGACCCCCCCCGGACCCCCGGACCCCGCCGACCAGGCGATCCCCGGCGGCCGAGCAGGTGGTCCTGGCGCGTCAGATGTCCTGGACGTGCCGGAACCACCTGCTCGGCGCGGGGGCGGGTCAGTCAGGAGGGGCGGGCGACGCCCGTCTCGTAGGCGAGCACGACGGCCTGGACGCGGTCGCGCAGGCCGAGCTTGCCGAGGACGCGCCCGACATGGGTCTTGACCGTCGCCTCCGAGAGCACGAAGCGCTCGGCGATCTCGGCGTTGGTCAGCCCCTCACCGAGGGCCTCGAAGACCTCGAGCTCGCGCGCGGTGAGGTCGGCGAGGCGCGGGTCGTCCCGGCCGGTCGGCGCCTGGGCCCGGGCGGCGGCGCCGTCCTGCGGGAGCTGGCCGGAGAACATCTCGAGCATGCGGCGCGTGATGCGCGGGGAGACGGCGGCGTCGCCGCTCGCGACGGCGCGGATCGCCCCGACGAGCTCGCCGGGCTTGGCGTCCTTGAGGAGGAAGCCGCTCGCCCCGGCGCGCAGGGCGGCGAACGCGTACTCGTCGAGGTCGAACGTCGTGAGGATGATGACGCGCGACCCGGGCTGGGCGGCGACGATCCGCTCCGTCGCCTCGATGCCGTTCGTGCCGGGCATGCGCACGTCCATGAGCACGACGTCCGGCGCGAGCGCGGACGCCTGCGCGACGCCCGTCTCGCCGTCCCCGGCTTCCCCGACGACCTCGATGTCGTCCTCGGCGGCGAGGATCATGCGGAAGCCCATGCGCAGCAGGGCCTGGTCGTCGACGAGCAGCACCCGGATCGGTGCCCCCGTTCCCGTCATGTGCGTTCCCGTCCGTCGTCGCGTGCGCCGGCCTGGCGGCCGGGGTCGAGGTCGAGGCGCAGGCTCGCCCGCACCTCCCAGCCCGTCCCGCTCGGCCCCGCGGACACGGTACCGCCGTAGACCGCGGCCCTCTCCCGCATCCCGATGATCCCGCGCCCGGTGCCGACGGGGACGCCGGGCGGGTGCTGCTCCGCGACGGACGGCGGGAGCCCGCGCTCGTCGGCGCTCGCGCCCTCCCCGGGACGACGGCCCGCCTGGTTGACGACGCGCAGCTCGAGCCAGTCGGCGCCGGGCTCGGCGCGGCGCGACACCTCGACGAGGACCACGGGGGACAGGGGCGCGTAGCGCAGCACGTTCGTCAGGGCCTCCTGGACGATGCGGTGCGCGGTCTGGCGCAGGGCGGGGCCGGGCGTCGGCTGCGGGCCGGAGCGCACGAGCCGGACGGGCAGCCCGGCGGTACGGAACCGCTCAACGATCTCCTCGAGCTCGGGCGTCTCGTGAGCGGGCGCGAGGGGCACGGTCTGCTCGCCGCCCGGCTCGCGCAGCACGCCGAGGACGCGCCGCATGTCGGCGAGCGCGGCGCGGCCGGTCGCGGTGAGCTCGTCGAGCGCGTGGCCCGCGAGCTCGGGGTTCTTGGCGCCCGACGCCTTGGCGCCGTCCGCGAGGGCGACCATCACGGTGAGGGAGTGCGCGACGACGTCGTGCATCTCGCGCGCGATGCGCGTGCGCTCGGCGGCGGCGGCGAGCTGCGCCTGCTGGTCGCGGTCGCGCGCGATGGAGTTGGCGCGCTCGACGAGGTCGGACACGTGCTGGCGGCGCGCGCGCACGTTCGTGCCGATCGCGAGCGCGACGAGGCAGAGGATGGTGGTCACGAGCATGCCGACGATGCGGTCGACGGTCGCGCGGCCCGGCTCGACGCTCTGGCGCAGGACCTCCCCCTCCGGGGTGGTGACCACGTCGTACCAGAGCAGGGTCGCGCCGGAGAGCGCGAGGACGGTGATCGCGAGCACGGGCCACGCGATGCGCGAGGGCCGCGACGCCGCGACGGCGTAGACGGCGAACATCGCCGCGACCTCGAACCCGGCCGTGTCGCCGGTGACGCCGATGGCGACGACCCCGACCACGGTGAGCGCGAGCGCGACCGTGACGGGCCGACGGCGGCGCCAGTACAGGAGCACGCCGCCGACGAGGAAGAACACGAGCGACAGCGCCGTCGTCCCGCGGGGCTGCGACGCGGTGAGCGCGTACAGCACGCCGGGCACGACGAAGACGGCCACGACGACCCAGTCCATGACGACCGGGTGCCGCGCGAAGTACCGGCGGACGGGGCCGAGCCGGCGCGCGTCGAGCTCGGTGAAGGGAGCGGGCGCGGGGCGCAGGGGGTGGGTCGACGAGCCCGGGCTCCCCGGGGCGGCGGGGTCTGCCGGCTCCGGGCGCGCCACGGCCGACGCCGGACGAGCGGTCTGCTCGTCCGGCGTCGGCGGGGTGGTGGGCCGGGTGGTCACGCGTCCCGGCGCTTGAGGACGACCGCGGCCGCGGCGACCAGCGCGGCGGTCCAGCCGAGGAGCACGGCGTAGCCGGGCCACGGCGCGATCGTGTCGCTGCCCGACATGTTGCCGCCGAGCACGATCTGCTCGCCGGCGGACGCGGGCAGGGAGTTGTAGAGCGTCTGGACCCAGTCGGCACCGGTCACGCCCATGACGATCCCGAGGACCATCGACAGGACGAAGAACACGGCGACGAGCGTGAAGATCGCCCCCGCGGAGCTGCGGAGCAGCACGCCGACCGCGACGGAGAAGAGCGCGACGGTCGTGAGGTAGAGCACGACGCCGATCAGGGCGCGCTGGTCGTCCGCGGACGAGAAGTCGACGGTCATGTCCTTGCCCGACAGGATCGGGTACGTCACGAGCCACGACAGCCCGACGGCCACGACGGTCGTCACCGCGGTCACCACGCCGACGACGATCATCTTCGCCGCGAGCGCGGGGAGACGGCTCGGCACGGCGGAGAGCGTGGAGCGGATCATGCCGGTCGAGTACTCGCCCGTCACGGTGAGCGCCCCGAGCACGGCCACGGCCAGCTGCGCGAACGTGTAGCCGACGGTGATCACGGTGATGCCGACCCCGTCGGTCGACCCCATGCCGGCCTCCTCGGCCGAGACACCCGCGGACTGCATGGAGGACATGACGGCCGCGAACATGAGCGAGAAGCCCACCATGACGACGACGGTGATGCCGAGCGTCCACCAGGTGGAGCGCAGGGTGCGGAACTTGATCCACTCCGAGCGCAGCACGTGGCCGAACGAGAGGCGGTAGGGGGAGGTGCGGGACGCCGTCGGGCCGGCGCCGGTGGCGAGGGTCGTGGCGCTCATCGCTGCGCTCCTTCGAGGGAGTCGGTGGGGGCCGGTGCGCCCGCGGTCGCGCCCGCGGCACCGTGGCCGATGTGGTTCTGCGCGGAGTCGGTCTGGTACTCGACCGAATCCGCCGTGAGGGCCATGTAGGCGTCCTCGAGCGTGGACGTGACCGGCGTGAGCTCGTGCAGCACGAACCCCTTGGCCGCGGCGAGCTCGCCGATCCCGGGGGCGTCCGCGCCCGTGACGACGAGCAGGCTCGGCTCGTCGCTCGTGACGGTCGCGCCGTCGCTCGTGAGGAGCTCGGCGAGCTGCGTGGCGTGCGGGGTGCGCACGCGCACGGTGCGCTGCTGCGAGCCGTTGACGATGTCGCTCACCGGGGCGTCCGCGATGATGCGGCCCTTGCCGATGACGATGATGTGGTCGGCGGTGAGGGCGACCTCGCTCATGAGGTGGCTCGACAGGAAGACGGTGCGGCCCTCGGAGGCGAGGTAGCGCGCGAGGTTGCGCACCCACAGCACGCCCTCGGGGTCCAGGCCGTTGACGGGCTCGTCCAGGATGAGGGTCTTGGGGTCGCCCAGCAGCGCGGACGCGATGCCCAGGCGCTGGCCCATGCCGAGGGAGAAGCCGCCCACGCGCTTCTTGGCGACCGGCTGCAGGCCGGTCATCTCGATGACCTCGTCCACGCGCTGGGTCGGGATGCCGTGCGTGGCGGCCATCGCGAGCAGGTGGTTGTAGGCCGAGCGGCCGGTGTGCACGGCCTTGGCGTCCAGCAGCGCGCCGACCTCGGTCAGCGGTGAGCGGTGCTGGGCGTAGGGGCGCCCGTTGACGGTGACGGTCCCGGCGGTGGGGCGGTCCAGGCCCATGATCATGCGCATGGTCGTGGACTTGCCCGCGCCGTTGGGGCCCAGGAAGCCGGTCACGGTCCCGGGACGCACGGTGAACGAGACGCCGTCCACCGCGGTCTTGGGCCCGTACCTCTTGGTCAGGCCGCGTGCTTCGATCATGACTTCGCCCCTCCGAGGGTCGTTCGTCCGGGATGGTCCTGGTGCACCGCGGGAAGGTCGCTCCGGTCCGGCCGGGCCCCTCACCGCGAGGTACGTCTCGAGCCTACGGACGGGCTCGGCGCCGGGCAGCCACCTTGCGACGTATCTTGCCGCCGTCGTGACCCGGGGCGCGTACGCCGCGCGGCGTACACGACGTCCCGGCGCGTGGTCCGCTGGTCGGGACTTCGCCCGCGAGGCGCGGAAAACCCGCGGGAACAGTGGCCGGGACTCGCACGTTCCCTAGGATGAACACAGGCCAGCGACACCCGACTCGAGGCGAGACGCCGATGACGAGGCCCGCTGAGAGGTAGTGGACGCCGCGACCAGGAGGAGCTCATGAGCAACCCCGTCTTCAACAACAGCGCGGTCTTCGGCGAGCCGAAGAACCGGCGCGGTGGGGCGGCCACGCAGGCCGCACCTGCCTACGGGAGCCCGCCCGCACAGGGCCAGGGCCCCGCGTACGGCACGCCCCCGCAGGGCGCGCAGTGGGGTGCGTACGGCGCCCAGACCGCGGACGCGGCGCAGCTCGACGCGATGTACAGCGCGCCGTCGGCGACCACGGCGGACACCAAGCGCCTCACGTACGACGACGTGATCATGAAGACGGGCGGTCTGCTCGCGCTGCTCGTCGTCGTCGGGGCGGCGTCGTGGTACCTCACGCCGCAGATGCCGTTCCTCTACCTGCTGGGTGCGATCGCCGGCCTGGTGCTCGGCCTGGTCAACGCGTTCAAGCGGAACCCCAGCCCGGCCCTGATCATCGCCTACACCGTGGCCCAGGGCCTGTTCCTCGGTGGCATCAGCCTCGCGTTCGGCACCATGACCGTCGGCAACGGCGGGAACCTCACGGACATCGTCTTCCAGGCGGTCCTCGCGACCGTCGCGACGTTCGCGGCCGCGCTGTTCCTGTTCCGCTCCGGCAAGGTGCGCGTCACCCCGAAGTTCACGCGCTGGCTGCTCATCGCGATGGTCGGGTACCTCGCGTTCTCGCTCGTCAACGTCGTCCTCGTGCTCTTCGGCGTCCTCGACGGCTGGGGCATGCGCGGCGGCACGATCGGCATCGTCGTCGGGCTCATCGCGGTCGGCCTGGCCGCCGCGTCGCTCATCGTCGACTTCGACTCGATCAAGCGTGGCGTCGAGGCCGGCGTCCCCGCCAAGTTCGCGTGGTCGGCCGCGTTCGGCCTCATGGTCACGCTGATCTGGCTCTACCTCGAGTTCCTGCGCCTCTTCGCGATCCTGCAGAGCAGCGACTGACGGTGGCGCGCAGCACCCGTGAACCGGCACCCGCGGCGGACCTCCCGCCGCGGGTGCCGGTGTTTCTGGCCGGGCTCGTCGTCGCGGCGGCCGCGATGCTCGGCGTCCAGGTCCTCTACATGGTCGTCTCGGGCGCGCCGCCTGCGTGGCTGTCGTTCGCGGCGCTCCTCATCCTGCTCAGCGTCCCGACGGCGGGTGCCGCCGTCGCCTGGCTCGGCACCCGGATCACGCGCGACGCCACGGAGCGCCGGGCCGCGCTCGTGTTCGCGGCGCTCGGCCTCGTGGCCGGAGCGCTCTGGGGGTCGTTGCTCGCGGGCGGGATCGCCCGACAGCTCGCCGACGCGGGCGTGGGCGGCGGAGGTGCGCTCGTGGCGGGTGCGGCCGCCGTCGTCGGGGTCACCGCCGCGGTCGGGGCGGGTCTCGGCCGGCTCGTGGCGCCCGAGGCCTCCGACCGCCCGCTGCTCGTCGTCGTGCTCGGCGTCGTCGTGGTCCTCGTCGCGATCCTGGGTCTCGTCGGCTGACGGCCCACCCCGTGAGCGCGGGAGAGAGTCGCGGTCGGACGTCTCCGCCGCGGCTCTCTCCCGCACTCAACGGGTGGGGTCAGGCGGGCAGGCGGCCGGCGGCCGAGGCGAAGCCGAGCCACGTGTGGCGGTTCCCGGCCCAGCACCACCCGACCTTCGGGGCGCCGCGGCGCTCGCGCCCGTCGCGTCCCGTGCCGTTCGAGATCCACAGCGCGGGGGTGCGGGTGTCGAGGCGGCCGTCGGGCTTGCGCAGCCGTGAGCCGACCGTCATGTAGCAGTGGTTGCGCGCGAGGACGTCCGGCGCCTGGAGCGCCCAGTGGATCCCCTCGTGCAGCAGGAGCGGCGTCCGGCCGCGCGCCGTGAGCTCCGGCAGCGCCTCGTCCGGGGACCAGCTCGCCAGGTCGTCGCCGCGGTCGACGTCCGTCACGAGCGAGAGCGGCCCCGGCGGGACGACGATCCCCTCGATCGGCGCGAAGCGGTCCACGTCCGTCATGTCGACGACGACGAAACCCTCCTTCTCGCCGTCCTTCGCCGGGAGCCGCAGCAAGGGTGCGAGGGCCGACGGCGGCGCGAGCGCCGGGTCGACGACGAGCAGCGCGCCCGCGGGGGCGGTCGCCGCGAGGTCGGACGCGGCGGCGCGGACCGCGTCCGCGGTGAGACCGGCGATCTCGTGGACGCCGAGCGCGACGAGGCGCTCGGCCTGGGCGACGACGTCGGGCAGCGGGGGGAGCGCGGGCGGCGCGGAGGCCGCCGCGGGGGACGCGGGACGGGTGGCGGCGGTGGGCTCGGGCACGGGTCACCTCTCGGTCGGGGATGTCGGCGTCCTCAACGTTCTACACCGTACGGGAATTCCCGTCGCGAGCCACCCTCACGCCGGGCGTCGGTCGGGAGGGTGCCCGGTCGAGCACGCGCGTGGCCCGGATCGGGGATGATCGGGGCATGAGATACGCAGAGCACGTGTCCGAGCTCGTCGGCGGTACCCCGCTCGTCCGGCTGTCCCGTGTCACCGCAGGCCTCAGTGCGACGATCCTCGCCAAGGTCGAGTACGTGAACCCCGGCGGCTCCGTCAAGGACCGCATCGCGCTGAAGATGGTCGAGGCCGCGGAGGCGTCGGGCGAGCTCCGGCCCGGCGGCACGATCGTGGAGCCCACGTCGGGCAACACGGGCGTCGGCCTCGCGCTCGTCGCGCAGCGCAAGGGGTACGACTGCGTCTTCGTCTGCCCGGACAAGGTGAGCCAGGACAAGCGCGACGTGCTGCGCGCGTACGGCGCGCGCGTCGTCGTCACGCCGACCGCCGTGGCCCCCGACCACCCGGACTCCTACTACTCGGTCTCCGACCGGCTGGTCCGCGAGATCCCGGGCGCCTGGAAGCCGAACCAGTACGCGAACCCGAACGGCCCGGCGTCGCACTACGAGTCCACCGGCCCCGAGGTCTGGGCCGACACCGACGGTCGCGTGACGCACTTCGTCGCCGGGGTCGGCACGGGCGGCACCATCACGGGCACCGGCCGCTACCTCAAGGAGGTCTCCGCGGACCGCGCGGACTCCGACGGCGGTCGCGTGCGCGTCGTCGGCGCGGACCCGGCGGGCTCGGTCTACTCCGGTGGCGACGGGCGCCCGTACCTCGTCGAGGGCGTGGGCGAGGACTTCTGGCCCGACGCCTACGACCCGGCGGTCCCCGACGAGGTCATCCCGGTCAGCGACGCCGACTCGTTCGCGATGACCCGGCGCCTCGCGCGCGAGGAGGGCCTGCTCGTCGGCGGGTCGTGCGGCATGGCGGTCGAGGCGACGCTGCGGCTCGCGCGCCGGCTCGAGGAGGAGGACCCGGAGGCGGCCGCGCGGGCCGTCATCGTCGTCCTGCTGCCGGACAGCGGGCGCGGCTACCTCTCCAAGATCTTCAACGACGCGTGGATGCGGTCCTACGGGTTCCTGCCCGACGAGGAGGGCGTGACCGCGGGCGACGTGCTGCGCGCGAAGGACGGTCGCCTGCCCGACCTCGTGCACACGCACCCGAGCGAGACGGTCCGCGACGCCATCGAGATCCTGCGCGAGTACGGGGTGTCGCAGATGCCCGTCGTCGGCGCCGAGCCGCCCGTGAAGAGCGGGGAGGTGGCCGGGTCGGTGAGCGAGCGCGCGCTGCTCGACGCCGTCTTCTCCGGCCGCGCGTCGCTCGCCGACCGCGTGGACCAGCACATGGAGCCCCGCTTCCCGCTCATCGGCGCGGGCGAGGGCGTCGAGGCGGTGCGCACCGCGCTGCACGACGCCGACGCGCTGCTGGTCGTCGAGGACGGCGACCCGGTCGGGGTCCTCACGCGGCACGACCTCCTGGGTTTCGTCGCCGCGCGCTGATCCCCGCCGGGCCCGGCGCGCGCCTCAGGCTCCGGCCGGCGGGCGCGCGAGGGACGCCAGCCCGGCGAGGAGCGCGCGGACGTGCAGGTCGAAGCTGCGGTCGAGGTCGTCGGGCAGGCGGTAGCCGCCGCCGAGCTCGAGCGCGACGAAGCCGTGCAGGCTCGCGCGCACGGACCGGACGGCGTCGACCGTGCGGTCCTCGGGCAGGTCGAACCCGCGCAGCACGGCGGCGACGACCTGGACGCTGCGCCCCGCGGCCGCCGACAGCGCGGCGTCCGCGGGGTCGTCCGGGTCGGGGGCGACCTGCACGGCCGCGTACCGGCCGGGGTGCGCCCGGGCGTACCGCCGGGTCGCGTGGGCGAGGGCGGCGACGGCGTCGGGCCCGGCGAGGCCGACCGTCGCGTCGGTGAGGGCGCGCGTGTAGTCCCCGACGGCGACGACGGCGACCTCGCGGCGCAGCGCGGCGAGCGAGCCGACGTGCTTGTAGAGGCTCGGCGTCGCGACGCCTGCCTGCGCGGCGACCTTGGCGAGCGTGAGGTCGGCGAAGCCCGTCGGGCCGCCGGCGTCGACGAGGTCGAGCGCGATCCGGACGACGGCGTCGTGGGACAGCCCGGCCCTAGCCACGAGCGTCCTCCGACCGCTCGGCATCCGGGCGCGCGTCGGCGTCGGGCAGCCCCGAGAGGAAGTCGAGGGTCGCGGCCACGACCTCCTCGGGCGCCTGGAGCTGGGGGTAGTGGCCGACGTCGGGCAGCAGGAGCGTGGTCGCGCCGAGCGCCTGCTCGGCCCACGCGGCCTCGGTGGCCGGGTCGGCGTAGTCGGGGTCGAGCGCGCCGTAGACCGCGAGCACGGGCGCCTCGACCTGGGCGACGCGCGGCTCGACGACGCGGTGGTCGAGCTGGAGGGTGAGGTCCCGGAAGGAGCGCAGGCGCCCCGGCTCGGAGAGGTTGGCGCGGATCGCGGCCTGGTGCGCGGCGAGGCGTGCGGGGGTGCGGCCCTTGTTCAGCGAGCCGTAGAACGAGGCCCAGAACGCCGCGCCCCACGGTCGTGCGAGCGCGACGCGGTAGAGCATGCGCATCGCGCGGAGCCTCGCGGGGGACGACGGCTCGCGCAGGAACCCGTCGAGCAGGACGAGCCCGCGCACGAGGTCGGGGCGCTGGGCCGCGGCGACCACGGCGGCCGTCGCCGCCATGGAGCTGCCCAGCAGGACGGCCGGGCCGGCGTCCAGGTGCTCGACGAGCGCGACGTAGTCGGACGCGGTCGCCTCGTCGCCGTGCGTCGCGAAGGTCGTGTCGCTGTCGCCGTGGCCGCGCAGGTCCATGACGACCACGCGGTGGCCCGCGGCGAGGAGGTGGGGGACGACGTCGTCGTAGGTGGCGCGGAGGTCGCCCATGCCGGGCGCGGCGACGACGAGCGGGCCGGAGCCCTGGTCGGTGTAGGCGAGGCGTCCCTCGGCGCGGGCGAGGTGGCGCACGGTCGGGTGCTGGCTCGTGGTCATAGCTCAAAGGCTAACGCCATTAGCCAACGAGGGCAAGAGTTTCGGCCAGCGCGCCCGGCCGGGTCGGGGCGACCCGCGTAGGGTAAGGAGACCCGCGCCCGCGCGGGCCTTCCTGCACCCGACGAGAGGCAACCTCGTGACCGACCAGCCCACCCTCCCCACCGCCTCGGGATCCTTCGGCGAGAAGCCGACGCTCACCTTCCCCGAGACGGACGCGCCCAGCGGTCTGCAGGTGGTCGTGCTCACCGAGGGCGACGGCCCGGCCGTCACGTCGGGGCGCAACATCGTCGTGCACTACCTCGGCCAGACCTGGGGCGGGCACGTCTTCGACAACTCCTACGACCGCGGCGACACCATCGCCTTCCCCATCGGCGTCGGCGCCGTCATCGGCGGCTGGGACAAGGGCCTCGTGGGCCAGAACGTCGGCTCCCGCGTGCTGCTCTCGATCCCGCCGGAGCACGGCTACGGCCAGCGCGGCGTGCCGCAGGCCGGCATCGGCGGCACGGACACGCTCGTCTTCGTCGTGGACGTCGTCGACGTCCAGTGACCTCCTGAGCGCGGGGTGCCCGTCGTCGCGGTGATCACCCACGACGGGCGCCCGCCGCTCAGCGCCGCACGGACCGCGTCACCGTGAAGCGCGGGTCGCGCGCGACCTGCGTCGTGGGCCCGACCGCGCGCTCGAGCGCGGGGCGGTACCGCAGGTGCGAGTTCCACACGCACCACAGCTCCCCGCCCGGTCGCAGCACGCGCCCCGCGGTCGCGAACATGCGGTGCGCCGCGTCGGTGCGCACCGCCGCGCCGTCGTGGAACGGCGGGTTGAGCAGCACGACGTCGGCGCTCGCGTCCGCGAGGGTCGCGCCCGCGTCGTCGCGCACCGTCCGCACACGGTCGGCGACGCCGTTCTCGCGCGCCGTGAGCGCCGTCGAGCGGACGGCGGCGTCCGAGCGGTCGGCGGCGACCACCCGCGCGTCGGGCCAGCGCCGGGCCGCCCACGCGGCGAGCAGGCCCGTCCCGCACCCGAGGTCGACGACGTCGCGCGGCGCCGCCCCTTCCGCGCCGGGGGTCGGCGCGTCGTCGGCGCCGAGCCGGTCGAGCAGGAACCGCGTGCCGAGGTCCAGGCCCGCGCCCGCGAAGGCGGCGCCGAACGCCGCGACCCGCAGGCCGACCTCGGCCAGGTCGGTGACGACCGGGTAGGTCAGCGGGCGCGCCGGCCGGGGCGCCGACGCGACGAGCACGCGGGACTTGCCCCGGGCGAGGCTCGCGCGCACCTCGCCGAACGACTCGGCGAGGACGTCGTTCATCGCGCGCGTCATGTGCTTGACGCGCGCGCTCCCGAGGAGCACGACGTCCGGACCGGCCTCGCGCGCGACGTGCTCCGCGACGTCGCGCAGCGCCGCGAGGCCGCGGGGGAGCCGCAGCAGCACGACCCGCGCCCCGGCCAGGAGCCCCGCGTCGAGTCCGCGGCGGTCGTACGCCGTCGTCATCCCCGCCGCGCGCGCGTTCGCGTCGAGCGCCGCCTCCGCGGTGCACGCGTCCTGGTGGACGCGCACGCGCCCCGCGGCGGGTCCTGCCCCGGTGAGCAGCGCCGCGCCGAGGGTGAGGGCGCCGTACCGGTCGTCGACGACGGCCACGGCCCCCGGCGCGACGCCGGCGAGCAGGGGCGACGCCTCGTCGAGCAGCAGGCGGTCGGCCGGGTCGACGGCGACCGGTGCGTCCTCCCGGTCCGGACCGACGTCGTGGGTGCGCAGGCGCTCCAGGAGGGCGGCGAGGTCGGGCGAGGTCGTCACCGCCCCAGTCTCCCCGACGCCCGGTGGTCGCCGCGCCGCGTGCCCGGCGGAGCGCTACTGTGCGACTGCGGAGAGCGAGGAGGCACCCGTGGACGTCCCGCGAACCCTGGTCGAGTCCCGTGCCGTCGGGCGCGCGCTGCGCGACCGGGTGCCGCGCCGCACGCAGGGCGCGCTGCTGCTGCCGGAGCGCGACCCGGTGGCGATCGTCGAGGAGCAGAACCGCGACCGGCTCCAGGACCTGGTCCCGCTGCGGATCGGCCGGATGCTCGAGTCGCCCTTCGCGTTCTACCGCGGCACCGCCGCGACCATGGCCCACGACCTGCGCGACGGCCCCCGGACCGGCGTCCAGGTCGTCGCGTGCGGGGACGCGCACGTCTCCAACTTCGGGCTCTTCGCGTCGCCCGAGCGGCGGGTCCTGTTCGACCTCAACGACTTCGACGAGGCGTCGGACGCCCCGTGGGAGTGGGACGTCAAGCGCCTCGCGGCGAGCATGTACGTGGGCGGGCGGGACAAGGGCCTGGCCGAGCACGACTGCGCGGACGCCGCGCGCGGCGCGGTGCGCGGGTACCGCGAGACGCTCGCCGAGGCGTTCGCGCGCGACGCCCTCGCGCGCTACGCGTTCCTCGTCGACACCGCGGTCATCGAGCCCCTGCTGCTCGACGGCGGGCGCGAGGAGCTCGAGCGGACCGTGCGCAAGGCGCGGCGGCGCACGTCGGAGCAGGTGGTGCGGAAGATCACGAGCCGGACCGCCGACGGCCGCACCCGGATCGTCGACCAGCCACCGGTCACCCAGCACGTGGACACGGCGAGCGTCGACGAGCTCACGACGCTGTTCGAGGCGTACCGCGAGCCGCTGCGCGCCGACGCCCGGCTCCTGCTGAGCCAGTTCACGGTCGTGGACTTCGTGCTGCGCGTCGTGGGCGTCGGGAGCGTCGGGACGCGCTGCTACATCGTGCTCCTCGAGGGGCCCGCGGGGGAGCCGCTCGTGCTGCAGGTGAAGGAGGCGACGTCGTCGGTCCTCGCGACGTACGGGGGGATGGTCGACGCGCTGCCGTCCGGGCTCGTGCCCGCCGGGGCCGTGCCCGCCCAGGGCCGCCGGGTGGTCGCCGCCCAGCGCATCCTGCAGGCGCAGTCCGACCCGTTCCTGGGGTGGACGACCGTCGAGGCGCCCGACCGCACGGGCCGCCCGCGCGTCGACTTCTACTGGCGCCAGTTCCGCGACATGAAGGGGTCCGTCGAGCTCGGCCGGCTCTCGGCCTCGCAGTTCGTGCGGTACGGGGAGCTGTGCGGGCGCGTGCTCGCCCGCGCGCACAGCCAGTCGCCGGGCGCGCGCGTGGCGCACGGCTACCTCGGCCGCTCCGACGTGTTCGACGAGTCCCTCGCGCGGTGGTCGCGCGCGTACGCGGACGTCGTCGAGGGGGACTACGCCGCGCTCGAGGCCGCCGTGACGAGCGGCCGCCTCCCGGCCGAGCGGGGCGTCTGAGCCGGTCCGACGGCGGTGGACGGCCACCCGCGCGCCCGGCCGTCGCCCGTACGCTGGGCGCCATGACGGACGACGCCGGTCAGCCCGGCCCGCACGCCCCCGCGCCCGCCGAGGCGCCCGCGGAGTCCTCCGCGCGGGCAGAGGCTCCGACCGCGCCCGCCGAGGCGCGCGGGACCGCGCGCGTGGCGGTCGAGTACTGCACGCAGTGCCGCTGGCTGCTGCGCGCGGCGTGGGTCGCGCAGGAGCTCCTGCAGACGTTCCGCACGCGCCTGGGCGAGGTGGCCCTCGTGCCCGGCACGGACGGCGTCTTCCGCGTCACGCTCGACGCCGGGGACGGGCCGGTGCTGCTGTGGGACCGCCGCGTCGACGGCGGGTTCCCCGAGATCCCGGACCTCAAGCGCCGGGTGCGCGACGCCGTCGCGCCCGACCTGTCGCTCGGCCACACCGACCGCGCGGCCACCGCGACGGACGCCGCGACGGACGCGCCGCGCACGGACTGAGGCCGGTCGGGCCGCCCGGCAGACGCGGTCCCGCAGGACGCGGCTCAGCCCTTCTTCGCGCGCGCGGCGGCGAGCCGCTCCTCCTCGGCGCGGACCTTCTTCTGCACCTCGCGCTCGGCCGTCAGCCACTCCGGCGGGTCCTGGCGCAGCGCGTCGATCTCGTCGGTGGTCAGCGGCTCGGTGAGGCCGCCGCGCGTGAGGCCAGAGATGGAGACGCCGAGCCGGCCCGCGACGACGGGCCGCGGGTGGGGGCCGTTTCGGCGCAGGTCCGCGAGCCACTGGGGCGGGTTCTTCTCCATCTCCTCGAGCTGCGCCCGGGTGATGGTGCCCTCCTGGAACTCCTGCGGCGTGGCGGGCAGGTACACCCCGAGCTTCTTCGCCGCGGTGGCGGGCTTCATGGTCTGCGCGGACTGCTTGGGGGTCATGGGCTCCAGGGTAGTCGGCCGGTCGGGTGCCGGCGGCCCGCGGTCGGGCGCGCGGCGGGCGTCCGGCGGGCCTGCGACGGACCGGAGCCGGGCCCGGTGCACGTCGCGCGGGAGCGCGCGGGACCGCGCGCCTAGGCTGTCCGGGTGGACGACGACGCGGGCACGGCTCCCGAGGCAACGACCGACGGCGGCGGGGACGACGGGGCCGGCCGCCGGTTCCGGCTCGCGTACGTCCCCGGCGCGACCCCGGCCAAGTGGGTGCGCACGTGGCGCGAGCGCCTCCCCGACGTGCCGCTCGAGCTCGTCGCCGTCGAGCCCGGCGACGCGGAGCGGGCGCTGCGCGACGACGAGGCCGACGCCGCGATCCTGCGCCTGCCCGTCGACCGCGACGTGCTGAGCGCGATCCGCCTCTACGAGGAGGCGCCGGTCGTGCTCGTGTCGCGCGACCACCTGCTCGCCGCCCTGGAGCCCGAGGAGCCGGTCGCGCTCGACGACCTCGCCGACGACGTGCTGCTGCGGCCGCTCGACGACGTCGTGCCGTGGGCGGGCGAGGCCGGGGCTGAGGGCGACGCGCCGCAGCCACCGGGGCGGCCCGCCGACGAGCGGCCCGCGACGACCGGCGACGCGGTCGTGCTGGTCGCCGCGAACGTCGGGGTGGCCGTCGTGCCGCAGTCGCTCGCGCGCCTGCACCACCGCAAGGACGTCACCTACCGCCGCCTGGAGGGGGCGCCGTCGGCCCCCGTCGCGCTCGCGTGGGTCGCGGACCGCGACGACGACCTCGTCGAGGAGATGGTCGGGATCGTCCGCGGCCGCACGGCCAACAGCTCGCGCGGGCGTCGGGCGACGGCGCCCGCGGAGGATGCCGCGCCCGCCCGCGAGCGCCGCGACCGCGACGCGCGCGGTGGCGCGGGCCGCGGGGGAGCGGGCGCCGGTCGTGCGGGAGCGGGCGGCGGGCGCGGCGGGGGTGGCGCGCAGGGCCGCGGCACGCCGAAGGGCCGGGGCGCCCGCGGTCGGGGCGGGAAGCGGCGGTGACGGCTCCGCCGCCCGCGCCGCAGGCTCCGGGTGGCCCGGTCGAGCTCGTGCTGCTCGACGCGGTGCCCCCGGACGAGCGGGGCCGGCTGCTCGCCGCCGCGCTCCGGCTCCGGCTGGGACCCGGGCAGGAGGAGTTCGTGCCGCCCGCGGCCGACGTCGTCGCCGCGGCCCACGCCGACCCGGGCCGGCACCTGCTGGTCGCCCGGCCGCCGGGCGGCGACCCCGTCGCGCTCGGCGTGCTGCACCCCGGCGGTGCCCCGGCCGAGGTCGCGGCGCTGCTCGACGGCGTCGCCCCGGACGACGTCGTGCTGTTCCGCGGCTTCCTCGTCGACGTCGCTGCGCAGGGCGGCGGCGTCGGGTCGCGCGTCGTGCGGGACCTTCCCGGCGCGGTCGCGGCGCTCGCGGCGCTGCGCGGGCGGACGGCGCCGTACGAGGCGCTCGTCCTCACGGTCAACGACCGCAACGCGGCGGGGCGGCGCGCGTACGCGCGCGCGGGGCTGCACGACCGCGGCGCGTACCTCGGGGGGAGTGCCGGGCCGCAGCGGGTCATGGCACGCGCGCTCGCAATATAGGCATTGACTTATATAAGCGCAGTCTGAAAGATGGGGGTCATGGAAGCGTTCGACGTCCTCGGCGACCCGGTCCGTCGTCGGATCCTCGAGCACCTCGCGCACGGCGAGCAGCCCGCCGGCGAGATCGCGGCGCGCGTGGGGGAGGAGTTCGGCATCAGCCAGCCCGCGGTGTCGCAGCACCTGCGCGTGCTGCGGACCAGCGGGTTCGCGTCGGTGCGTCCGGACGGGACCCGGCGCCTCTACGCGCTCGACCCGGCCGCCCTCGACGAGGTCGAGGACTGGACCGCGGGCCTGCGCCGGTTCTGGGAGCAGCGGCTGGACGCGCTCGGGACCGAGCTCGCCCGGGGTGCCCGCGAGCGCCGTCGGGCGACGGCAGCCGGCGCCGACGAGGACGACGAGCGCCCCACCGACACCACCAGGAGGACAGCATGAAGGACTTCATCGCCGAGCTCGAGGCCGCGCGGCGCACCGTCGGGACGGGAGACCTGCCCGCCGGTGCGGCACGGGTCGTCACCATCGAGCGCACCTACCCGGCCGACGTCGAGGACGTGTGGGAGGCCGTCACCGACCCCGAGCGCATCCCGCGCTGGTTCCTGCCCGTGACGGGCGACCTCCGGGTGGGCGGCACCTACCAGGTCGAGGGCAACGCCGGCGGCGAGATCCGCGCGTGCGAGGCCCCGCGGCTCCTGCGGCTCACGTGGGTCATGGGCCCGCCGACGCCGGAGGACACGTCCGTCGTCGAGGTCCGGCTCGCGCCCGCGCCCGACGGCGGCACCACGCTCACGCTCGAGCACACCGCCGTCGTGCCGCCGGAGATGTGGGACCAGTTCGGCCCGGGCGCCGTCGGCGTCGGGTGGGACGGCGCGCTGCTGGGCCTCGGGCTGCACCTCGACGGCGGGGCGACACTCGACCCCGAGGCCGTCCTCGCGAGCCCCGAGCTGCGCGCGTTCAACGTCGCGAGCAGCGAGGCGTGGGGAGCGGCGCTCGCCGTGGCCGACGGGCTCGACGCGGACGACGTCGCCGCCCGCGTCGCCGCCACGACGGCGTTCTACGTCCCTGCGGACGACGTCCCCGCCGAGGACGGCTCGGGCGCCCGGTAGGGCCGCCCCCGCGGTCGCCGGTCGCGGGTCGCACCGGCGGTCCCGCGAGGTACCGCCCCGGGGGGACGCCCCGCGGCGGACGTCCGCCGCGGGGCGGATGTTCACCCGTGGTTCACCCGGCATACCCTCGTCCGATGACTTCGCCCGATTCGTCCCGCACCACGACCCTGCCCGACGCCGCCCCGACGCGTGACGAGAGCGACGGCGCGCCGGCCGGACCCACGGCCCCCGAGCCGTCGTCCGGGCTGGCGGGGCAGGCGCTCGTGGCGCTGTCGTGGCTCGTCGGGGCGGCGCTCGTCGTCCTCGTCGCCCGGATGCTGCGCGGGCCGAGCGAGTCCCTCTACCTCGCCGTCACGGCGCGCACGGCCGACCTCCCCGGGACGGAGCTCGTCGCCGAGGGCGGTGTGCTCGTGCTCGTGGCCTGGTGCGCGCTCGTGGCCTGGCGCTCGCGCCGGGGCGGCCCGCCCGCGGTCGCGACGACGCTCGTCGCCGGCGTGGGCGCCGTCGCCGCCTACGCCGCGAGCGAGGCCGTGAAGTCGCTCGTCCGCCAGCCGCGCGGTTGCTGGGAGCTGGTCGAGGTCGCGCACTGCCCCGCGGCGGGCGACTGGTCGTTCCCGAGCAACCACACCGCGATCGCGTTCGCCCTCGCGACCGCCGTCGTCCTCGCCGGCGCGCCGGCCGTGCGGGTCCCCGGCGCCGTGCCGGCACGGCACGCCACCCGCTCCCGTACGCGCGACCTCGCGGTGTGGGTCGTCGTGCCGGCCCTGCTGGCCGTGGCGGTCGCGGCGGCCCGCGTCGCCCAGGGCGTGCACTTCCCGCACGACGTCGTGGCCGGCGCGGCCGTGGGCGTCGCCGTGGTCGTGGCGGCGGTGACGGTGCTCGCCGGTCCCGCCACGACGGCCGTCGCGGCGGCGTGCCGCGTCGACGGGGTGCGCCGCGTGCTGCTCGCCCGACCGTCCTGAGCCCGCCCGCGGGCCGCGCCCTCAGCGCGGCGCGGTGACGAAGACGTCGAACAGCTCCGGGTGGTGGGCGTGCACGAGCACGGCGAACACCACGACGTCGAACAGCAGGTGGACGGCCACGACGTACGTGAGCGACTTGCTCCAGGAGAAGATCCAGCCCTGGACGAGCGCGAACGGCACGGTGAGCAGCGGGCCCCACTCGCGGTAGCCGAGCTCCCAGAGGAACGACACGAAGACCGTCGCCTGCAGCAGGTTCGCCGTCCACACCCCGAAGTGCTCGCGGTACAGCGCGAAGACCACGCACACGAAGAACAGCTCGTCCCAGATGCCCACCGCGTTGACGCCGACGAACAGGCGCGCGATCTCCGCGCCGCCCGTGATCGGCGGCCAGTTGAGGTACGCGCCCGACCCGATGAAGTAGAACGGCAGGATCAGGTAGCCCGCCACGACGACCACGACCAGGTACACGACCTGCCCCCGCGTCCAGCGACGGCCCGTCGCGACGGGGAACGTGACGGCGTCCTCGCGGAAGACGAAGCGGGACAGAGCCCACGGCACGAGCACCGCGAGGGAGAGCACGACGGCGAAGCGCACCATGCCGGCGTCGGACAGGTCGGCCTTCAGCGAGATCGTCGAGATGATCCCCATCCCGACGCCGACCAGCGCGAGGTCGCGGCCGAGGCGCCGGTCCACGAGCAGCCCGAGCGCGACCCCGAGGACGAGCGGGACGTACCCGAGCGGGCGCGCGTGGACCGCGAAGAGCAGCACCGCGGAGCCTGACACGAGGACCGCGGCGAGCAGCCGCAGGGGCGACCCGACCGCCCAGGGCGGTCGGGCGGCGTCGGGCAGCGGGCTGAGCGCGGCGGAGGTCACGCGCACACGGTGCCACGACCCGCGGGCCCGGGCGCGCGTCGCCGCGCCGGACCGGGCCCCGACCATGCCGAGACCGGGCCGAGACTGGGCCGCGGCCGGGCCGAGACCGGGCCGCGGCCGGGCCGTGTGGTCCCCGGCGCTACAGCTCCTCGTACACCGCCGGGTCCTGGTCGTTCGTGCGCCCGTCCGGCCGGGCGAGCCCCGTCAGGGCGTTCATCTCGTGCGTGGTCAGCTCGAACGAGAAGACGTCGAGGTTCTCGCGCTGGCGCTCCGGCGACGACGCCTTCGGCAGCGGCACGACGCCGAGCTGCACGTGCCAGCGCAGGATCGCCTGCACCGGGGAGACGCCGTGCGCGGCCGCGACCTGCGTGACGACCGGGTCCCGGAGCAGGTCGTTCGCGCGTCCGATCGGGCTCCACGCCTCCGTGACGACGCCGCGCTCCGCGTCCGCCGCACGCTGGAGCGGCTGCGGGAAGTACGGGTGCAGCTCGACCTGGTTCACGACGGGCGTCACGCCCGTCGCCGCGATCACCGCGTCCAGGTGCTCCGGCAGGAAGTTCGAGACGCCGACGTGCCGGACCAGGCCCCGGTCGCGGCACTCCACGAGCGCCTCGTACGCCTCGACGTACCGGCCCACGCGCGGGTTGGGCCAGTGCACGAGGTACAGATCGAGGTAGTCCAGGCCCGTGCGCAGCACCGACTCCTCGACCGTCCGGACGGCGTCGTCGTGCGCGTGGTGGCGCCCGGGGAGCTTCGACGTCACGAGCACGTCCTCGCGCGCGACGCCCGAGCGGCGCACCGCCGCGCCCACGGCGCCCTCGTTCTCGTAGCTGAACGCGGAGTCGACGAGCCGGTACCCCGCGTCGATCGCGCGCGCGACGGCGTCCGCGCCCTCCTCGCCCTGGAGCCGGTAGGTGCCGAGGCCGATCGCGGGGATCGTCGTGCCGTCCTGCGCCGCGAGGGTGGGGATCGTCATGGGCCCATCGTGCGGGCGACCCCGGCGGCCCCGCACCTCGGCGGGACGCGGCAGCGGGACGTCGCGCGGGCGAGATGCGAGAAGTGGCCCCTGGTCCGGCGGGACCAGGGGCCACTTCTCACCTCTCGGCGGGTGCTACGCGGCGCTCGGGAACGGGACCCCCGTGGTCGCGTGGCAGCGGTAGCCGTTCGGGTTCTTGTCGAGGTACTGCTGGTGGTAGTCCTCGGCGTAGTAGAACGGCCCGGCCTCGGCCGCGGGGCGCATCTCGGTAGTCACGGGGTCGTAGCCCTTGGCCTCGAGCACCGCGGAGTAGCGCGCCGCCGTCTCGCGGACGGCTCGCTCCTGCTCGGGCGTCGTCCAGTACACGGCGGACCGGTACTGGGTGCCGACGTCGTTGCCCTGGCGGTAGCCCTGCGTCGGGTCGTGGCGCTCCCAGAAGATCTTGAGCAGCTCCTCCTCGGAGACCTTCGTCGGGTCGTACGCGACGAGCGCCGTCTCGGTGTGACCGGTGCGCGCGGTGCACGCCTCCTCGTAGGTGGGGTTCGGGGTCGTGCCGCCCATGTAGCCGACGGCGGTGCTCACCACCCCGGGGACCTGCCAGAAGATCTCCTCGGCGCCCCAGAAGCAGCCCATCGCCAGGTAGAGCACGCGCGTGCCCTCGGGCCACGGTCCGGTGATCGAGGTGCCGAGCACGGTGTGGGGACGCGGCGCCTGCAGCACGGGCGACTGGCGCCCGGGCAGCGCGTCCTCGGGGGCGATCATCGTCGTCTTGCCGGACGAGCCGAAGATCGCGTCGAAGATCGAGTTCATCGCTTACCTCCTGAGGTGCCCGGACGACCGGGGCGCTGGCCCACGACGCATCGTCCTGGCACGGGGTAGAACGCGGCGGGGGCGGTCGGTGTTCCGCGGACGCACCGCGACCCGGGGGGCCGGGAGCGCGTCCGGCCCGAGCCTCTCACGGGACGATCGAGTCGATGTACCCGCCGTCGACGCGCACCGCGGCGCCGGTCGTCGCCGACGCGAGCGGCGACGCGAGGTAGGCGACCATGTGGGCGATCTCCTCCGGCTCGATGAGGCGCTGGAGCAGCGACTGCGGGCGGTGCTCGCGCATGAACACGCGCTGCGCCTCGTCCCACGGCAGGTCGTCGCCGACGAGCTCGCGCGCGAACGCCTCCACCCCGCCCGTGTGCGTCGGCCCGGCGAGCACGCTGTTCACCGTGACGCCCGTGCCGGCCGCGGCCTTGGCGAACCCGCGCGAGACGCCGAGCAGCGCCGTCTTCGTCACGCCGTAGTGGATCATCTCGGCCGGGATCACGACCGCCGAGTCGCTCCCGACGAACTGCACCCGGCCCCAGCCGCGCTCCGTCATCCCCGGCAGGTACGCGCGCGTGAGCCGCACGCCCGCGAGGACGTTCACCTCGAAGTAGCGGCGCCACGTGGCGTCGTCGATCGCGAGCGGGTCCGCGCTCGAGAAGATGCCGAGGTTGTTCACCAGCACGTCGACGTGCGGCACGGCGTCGAGCACGGCCGCCGTCCCCTCGTCGGTCGCGAGGTCGGCGGCCACGCCCAGCACGTCCGCCCCGGGCACGTGCTCGCGCACGTCCGCGGCGGCCCGCTGCGCCGTCTCCTCGGAGCGCCCGTTGACGACGACCGCCGCGCCGCACGCCGCGAGCGTGCGCGCGATCGCGAGCCCGATGCCCTGCGCCGAGCCGGTGACGAGCGCCCTCTTGCCGTCCAGGTCGATCCTCATGCGCGGGCTCCTTCCGGGTCGTCGGACGACGGTCGCCGCCCGCCTCCCTACCGTGCCCCGCGGCGGTCGCGGCCGCCACCGCCCCGCCGCCACCGCCCCGCCGCCGCCATGGCCGCCGTCGAGCAGGTGGTCCTGGCTCGTCCGGGTAGCGGGACGGACCAGGACCGCCTGCTCGGCGCAGGGGGTGCGCCTAGGCTGGTCGGGTGACCACCTCGAGCGAGCACCCCGACTGGACCACCACCGGCTTCTCCACGCGTGCGATCCACGCGGGCCAGGACCCGGACGCGACGACCGGCGCCGTCGTGCCGCCGATCCACCAGGTCTCGACGTACAAGCAGGACGGCGTCGGCGGGCTGCGCGGCGGCTACGAGTACTCGCGCTCCGCGAACCCGACGCGCACCGCCCTCGAGGAGGCGCTCGCGGCCGCGGAGTCCGGGGCCCTGCGCCCGACGGCGGACGGGTCGCCCGCCGCGCGCGGGTTCGCCTTCGCGTCCGGCCTCGCCGCCGAGGACACGCTGCTGCGCGCTGTCGTGCGTCCCGGGGACCACGTGATCGTGCCCGACGACGCGTACGGCGGCACCTACCGCCTCATCGCCCGCGTGTTCGGGCCGTGGGGCGTCGAGCACACGCCCGTCGACCTCACGGACGTCGAGGCCGTGCGCGCGGCCGTGCGCCCCGAGACGCGCGTCGTCTGGGTCGAGACCCCCACGAACCCGCTGCTCGGCGTGAGCGACGTCGCGGCGCTCGCGGGCGTCGCGCACGACGCCGGGGCGCTGCTCGTCGTCGACAACACCTTCGCGACCCCCTACCTCCAGCAGCCGCTCGCGCTGGGGGCGGACGTCGTCGTGCACTCGACCACGAAGTACGTCGGGGGCCACAGCGACGTCGTCGGGGGAGCGCTCGTCGTGGCGACGGGCGTGCAGCTCCCCGGCGGGCTCTCGTCGCCCGCGGGCGGCACGGACGTCGCGGGGGCGGTGGGCTTCCACCAGAACGCGTCGGGCGCCGTCGCCGGGCCGTTCGACGCGTGGCTCACGCTGCGCGGGCTGAAGACGCTCGCGGTGCGCATGGACCGCCACCAGGCGAACGCGGCCGCGGTCGCGGAGTTCCTCGACGCGCACCCGGCCGTGACCGAGGTGATCTACCCGGGCCTCGCGTCGCACCCGGGCCACGAGCTCGCGGCGCGCCAGATGTCCGGGTTCGGCGGCATGGTCTCGTTCCGCGTGGGCAGCGAGGCCAAGGCGCTCGACGTCTGCGCGCGCACGCGGGTCTTCACGCTCGCGGAGTCGCTGGGCGGGGTCGAGTCGCTCGTCGAGCACCCCGGCCGCATGACGCACGGTTCCGTCGCGGGCACGGCGCTCGAGGTCCCCGACGACCTCGTTCGGCTCTCCGTCGGCATCGAGGACGTCGAGGACCTCCTCGCCGACCTCGCGCAGGCCCTCGCCTGACGGGGAGATCCTGCGCACACCGCGCGGGCTCGCCGTGCGCAGGGGCGCGCGGCGGGGGCCGCTCCCCTAGGGTTGCGCTGTGAGCGCGCAGACGGACCAGCACCGCACCCCCGACCCGCTTCCTCCCGCGCGTCCCGGCGCAGCGGCCGTGCCCGACGCCGTGCGCTCGGCCGCCGCGTGGTCGTGGCGCCTGCTGCTCATCGGCGCGGCGATCGCGGCCGGGCTGTGGGTCGTGACGCAGCTCAAGGTGATCGTCGTGCCGATCGCGGTGGCGCTGCTGCTCACCGTGCTCCTCACGCCGGTCCAGCGGTTCTTCCGGCGGCACCTGCGCATGTCGCGCGGCCTCGCGTCGGGCGCCGCGCTCATCGCGCTCATCGTCGTGGTCGCGGGGCTCATCGCCATCGCGGGGCAGCAGATCGTCAGCGGCTTCCAGGACCTGCGCGACCAGGCCGTCGAGGGCTTCGAGCAGTTCACGAACTGGCTCGCCGACGGCCCCCTCGGCCTCGACTCCACCACGCTCTCGCACTGGCTCGACCAGGCGGGGACCGCGGTGTCCGAGAACCAGGACTCGATCGTCTCGGGCGCGCTGGGCGCGGCGACGACCATCGGCCACGTGCTCGCCGGGGCCCTCATCGCCCTGTTCTGCACGTTCTTCTTCCTGCTCGACGGCCGCTCGATCTGGTCGTGGGTCGTGGGGCTGCTCCCGCTGCGCGCCCGCGACCGCGTGCACCAGGCCGGCCGTCGCGGCATCGTGACGCTCGCCGCGTACACGCGCACCCAGATCCTCGTCGCCGCGGTCGACGCGGTCGGCATCGGCGTCGGCGCCGCGTTCTTCGTGCCGTCGCTCGCGCTGCCGCTCGGCATCCTCGTCTTCGTCGGGTCGTTCATCCCGATCGTCGGTGCCATCGTCACCGGGTCCATCGCGGTGCTCGTCGTGCTCGTCGCGCAGGGCTGGGTGCAGGCGCTCGTCATGCTCGGCATCGTGCTGCTCGTGCAGCAGATCGAGGGCCACATCCTCCAGCCCTTCCTCATGGGGCACGCGGTCTCGCTGCACCCCGTCGCCGTGCTGCTCGTCGTCGCGGCCGGCAGCTTCGCCGCGGGCATCGTCGGCGCGCTGTTCGCGGTCCCGATCGCCGCGGTGCTCAACACGGTGGTGCTCTACCTGCACGGCCACGACAAGTTCCCCGAGCTCGGCACCGACGACCGCGTCGTCGTGCGCGGCAGCCCGCAGCCGCCCGTCATCGCGCGCGCCGAGTCCGACCTCGACGACACGCGCGCCCGCCGCCCCGGTCGCCGGGCGCACGACGCCGGCGGCTCGGCGGTCGTCGAGACGCAGGACGCCGGCGTCGCCGACGCACCGGGCGAGGGCACGCCGGGAGAGGCGCGGTGACCTCGGGTCCCGTGCCCGTCCCGCTCGACGACGTCCGTGACGCCGCCCGCCTGCTCGACGGCGTCGCGTACCGCACGCCGGTCCACACCACCCGGGCGATCAGCGAGGCGGCGGGCGTCCGGGTCCTGCTCAAGTGCGAAAACCTCCAGCGCGCGGGGTCGTTCAAGGTCCGCGGCGCCTACGTGCGCATGGCGCGCCTGAGCGCCGACGAGAAGGCGCGCGGCGTCGTCGCGGCGAGCGCGGGCAACCACGCGCAGGGTGTCGCGTTCGCCGCGGGACTGCTCGGCATCCGGGCCGTCGTGTACATGCCGGTCGACGCCGCGCTCCCCAAGGTCGCGGCGACGCGCCAGTACGGTGCCGAGGTCCGGCTCGTGGGCGCCGACGTGGACGAGACGCTCGCCGCCGCGCGCGCCGAGGCCGACCGCACGGGCGCCGTGTTCATCCACCCGTTCGACCACCCCGACGTCGTCGCGGGCCAGGCGACCATCGCGCTCGAGATCCTCGAGCAGGTGCCCGACGTCCGGACCGTCGTCGCCCCGCTCGGCGGCGGCGGGCTCGTCGCCGGGCTCGCGGCGGCGTTCGCGCAGGCCGCGCCGCACGTGCGCGTCATCGGGGTGCAGGCGGAGCGCGCCGCCGCCTACCCGGGCTCGCTCGCCGCAGGAGAGCCGACGACGGCCCGGCTCGCCGGGACGATGGCCGACGGCATCGCGGTCGGGACCCCGGGCGCGGTGCCGTTCGGGATCGTCGCGCACCACGGCGTCGAGGTGCGCACCGTGACCGAGGAGGAGATCTCCCGGTCGCTCCTCATGGTCGCCGAGCGCGCGAAGCTGCTCGTGGAGCCCGCCGCCGCGACCGGCGTCGCGGCGCTCCTGTCCGGGACGGCCGCGGTCGATGCCGGCGCGGCGGACCCGGTCGAGGGACCGGTCGTCGTCGTGCTGTCCGGGGGGAACGTCGACCCGCTCGTCCTGCTGCGGGTCGTGCGGCACGGCCTCGCCGCCGCAGGCCGGTACATCCAGCTCCAGGTGCTGCTCGACGACCGCCCCGGCGCCCTCGCGCGCATGCTCGAGGCGATCGCGGCGAGGCGGGGCAACATCATGCACATCGACCACGACCGCACGGACGTGGGCCTCGCGATCGGCGAGGCGTGGGTGCGCATGCAGGTCGAGACCAAGGGGCCCGAGCACTGCGACGAGCTCGTCGCGCACCTGCGTTCCGCGGGCTACCGCGTCGAGCGCAGCGACGGCGGGTCGCCGCGGGTCTGACGAGAAGCGAGAAGTGGCCCTCCCCGCCCGTGCCGGAGGGGCCACTTCTCACTTCTCACGTCTCGCTCTCCCGCCTCGGTCGGCGGTCGGCGGTCAGGTGATCCGGTGCGCCGGGGTGACGACGCGCGGGCGCGTGGTCGGGTCGGGAGCGTCCGGGAGCTCCTCCGGGCGCGCGCCGCGGTCGACGAAGGCTTGCAGAATCCGGCCCTCGGTCGAGGGCCAGCGGCCGAGGACGTCGTACGCGAACAGCACGATCACCCGCCATCCGAGCCGTTCCAGCTCCTCCTGCCGCGCGACGTCGTTCAGGCGCTGCCGCGCGGAGGTCAGGTGGTGCCGGCCGTCGTACTCCACCGCGATGCGGAGCTCGGGCCAGCACAGGTCGGGTCGCGCGAGCCAGCGTCCGTCGTCGTCGACGACGTCGGCCCCGACGACCGGGCAGGGGAAGCCCGAGCCGACCAGCCGGAGACGCAGCAGCGTCTCCATGGGGGAGTCCACGAAACGGCGGGAACGGTGAAGCGCGGACGCGAGCGGCACGACCCCGCGTCGACCGCGCAGCAGGTGCACGCGCGTCTCGAGCCGGTCGCGGGGGTGCGGGCGGGCTCGCCCCCGGGCGCCGAGGACCGCGTCCAGGACGACGACGAGGTCCGGCTCGGTGAGACCGTGCCCGCCCGCGGCGACGAGCGCCGCCAGGTCGGCGACGGTCCGGTCCGGGCCGGTCACGGCGAGCCCGTGCCGGACGACGACGTCGCGCCCCGGCAGGCCGACGTGCGTGAGGACGCCGGTCGCGTCGAGGGGTCGCGTGCCGGGTGGCCCCGAGACGTGCAGCGGAGAGAGGCCGGACACGCCGGGCGGGAGCGGCAGGTCCCACAGCGCGGCAGCGGTGGTGTGGGAGAAGGCGGCCGCGCGCGGGAGCGCGAGCTGGACGGCGGGGGCGACGGACCGCAGGTCGTCGCGCCGGGCGGCGTCCATGCGGACGCCCCGCACCGGGGCGTGGAGCCGCGGCGAGCGGAGCTGCTTTCGGGTCACCCCGAGGCGGAGCGCCTCGGCGACGACGAACGGCGGGTCAGGCACCGGGACGGGCATGCCGAGAGTGTCCCCGAGCACACCCCCGACCCGCCGAGGAACGGCCAGGACCTGTGGACGGGGCCACCGAGAGCTACCGAGAAGCGAGAAGTGGCCCCTCCGACACGTGTCGGAGGGGCCACTTCTCACGTCTCGCCCGGCGGAGTGCGGCCGCCGGGGGCGCGTCAGCCCTCGAAGGGCTTCGCGGCGGTGATCTTCACGGCGATCTCGTTGCCGTTCGGAGCGGTGTAGCTGGTCTCGTCGCCGACGGTCTTGCCGTCGATCGCGGCACCGAGCGGGGACGTCGGCGAGTACACGTCGAGGTCCGTCGTGCCGGCGATCTCGCGCGATCCGAGGAGGAACGTCATCTCGTCGCCCGCGACGACGGCCGTGACGACCATGCCGGCCTCGACCTTGCCGTCGTCCGGCGGCGTGCCGATGCGCACGTTGCGCAGCTTCTCGGTGAGCTCGCGGATGCGGGCCTCGTTCTTGGCCTGCTCCTCGCGGGCGGCGTGGTAGCCGCCGTTCTCCTTGAGGTCGCCCTCGTCACGGGCGGCGGCGATGCGCTCCGCGATCTCGGTGCGGCCCTCGCCGGACAGGTGGGCGAGCTCGGCCTGCAGCCTGTCGTGCGCCTCCTGGGTCAGCCAGGTGACGGTGGTGTCGGTCACGGTTCGCTCCTTCCTTTCCATGGTTCGACGGTCGCGCCGGGCACGGCCGTGCAGAGACGGGCAGCCGGGGCGCGTGCTCACGCGAGCGCCTGCCTGCCCGGGTCGGTGACGCTGCCCGGGTGGCAGCGCGGAGGACTGGTTCCCGCCGGACCGCCGGGTCGCCCGGTGGTCGGTCGCCTGTCACGAGCACCGGCCGCGGGCCGCACGCGGTCGGGTGCGGGAATCCCTCAGGATAGCAAAGCACGAGGTGCGGACGGCGCGGGGCGGGCCGGTCCGGCGGCACGACGGACGGGAGTGCGGCGGCCGGGCCGCACGACGGCCGGGCGGCTCAGGGGGCCGGGCGGCAGGACTGGACGATCCCCGTCGTGGCGAGCTCCGACGTCGCGACGCTCACGGTGTAGCGAGACTCCGTGACCTCGACGGGACCGACCGTGACGTCGACCGTGCCGACCTGCGCGTAGCTCTCGGCGAGCGCGTCGAGGGTGCACGTCGCCGTCGTGCCGGGATCCATGTACACCTCGAACGTGACGTCCACGCGCTCCGGGCTGACGACGGTGTACCCGAAGTCCTTGAAGCGCACCGGCTCGTTCGCGTAGCGCAGCCCGATGACGAACGTGACGGCGAGCCCGACGACCGCGACGAGCACGATCCCGACGACCGCCAGGCGCCGACGCCGCTCGGTGGGCTCGGGCCCGTACCGGCCCGCCGGAGGGCGCAGGGGCGTGCTCGGGCTCGGCTGCGGGGCGGTGGTCTCGTTCGTCATGGTGCGGTCCCGTGGTCGGTGCCGCCGCGCCCGGTCGCTGGCCCGGCGGGTGCCGGCGGTGGTCGGCGGTTCGTCAGGTGTGGGCGCGGTGGTGGATCATGTCCTCGACCCATCTTCGCAGAGCCCCGGCCCTCGTCGTGCACCCACGGCGTCCTGTGCCGCGTCCCGGGCCGCGCGAGGAGACGTACGACGCACCCGGGAGGACCAGTGGCCGAACCCGCGGCCGGATCGACCACCCAGCGCGAGCAGCCGGAGACGCTCCGTCTCCTGGCCGTGCACGCGCATCCCGACGACGAGTCGAGCAAGGGCGCCGCGACGACGGCGCGCTACGCGGCCGAGGGCGTGGACGTGCTCGTCGCCACGTGCACCGGGGGCGAGCGCGGCGACATCCTCAACCCGAGCTTCGGCGAGGGCCCGGCGGACATCGAGGGCATGCGCGCCCTCCGCCGCGTCGAGATGGCCGCCGCGGCGCGCGCGCTCGGCGTCCGGCAGCAGTGGCTCGGGTTCGTCGACTCGGGGCTGCCCGAGGGGGACCCGCTGCCGCCGCTGCCCGAGGGCTCGTTCGGTCTCGTGCCGCTCGAGGAGGCGGCCGCGCCGCTGGTCGAGCTCGTGCGCGAGTTCCGTCCGCACGTCGTCACGACGTACGACCCGTCGGGCGGCTACCCGCACCCGGACCACGTCATGTGCCACCGCGTCGCGTTCGAGGCGTTCCACGCCGCGGGCGACCCGGAGCGCTACCGCCGGGAGGGCGGCGCGGCGCCCTGGTCGCCGCTCAAGCTGTACTACAACCACGACTTCTCGATGAACCGCATCCGCACGCTCCACGAGGCGATGCAGGGCGCGGGCCTGGAGTCGCCGTTCGGCGACTGGGTCGAGTCGCGGTCCGCGCGGGAGATCCCCGAGCGCGAGGTCACGACGCGCGTCCACGTGGCGCGCTACTACGCCCAGCGTGACGCGGCGCTCATCGCGCACGCGTCGCAGATCGACCCGGAAGGCTTCTTCTTCGCGATCCCGCGCGACCTCGAGGTCGACGTGTGGCCGTTCGAGGAGTTCGAGCTCGCGGAGTCGCGCGTCCCGACGGACCTGCCGGAGGACGACCTGTTCGCCGGCGTGCGGGAGCTCGTCGCGGGCGAGGAGGTGGCCTCGTGAGCGCGGCACCCTTCCTCGACGTGCCGACGCTCGCGGGCGGCCCGGGCTGGGCGGCGGACGTCGTCGCGGAGACCGCGACGCCGAGCCCGTCGGACGACCCGCTGCGCGAGGACCTGGACCCGAACGACGTGTCGCCCGGTCTCGCCGGGTTCCTCGCGATCTTCGCGGTGGCGCTCGCGACCGTGGCACTGTTCTTCGGGCTCTCGCGCCAGCTCCGCCGCATGCGGCACAACGCCGAGACCCAGGGGATCGGCCCGGACGGCCCGGTCGACGCGACCGCCCCGGAGACCCCCGCCGGCTCCGCGACCGCCGGCTCCGCGCCGGACGGCTCCGCGGCCGGCAGCGCCGCGCCCGACAGCTCCACGTCCGGCGGCACCCGCGACGGGCGCGGCCCGGACGAGAGCGGCCCGGAGCGGCAGGGCTGACCGTGGCGACCGGTGCTCGCGTCACGATCGGGCAGCTCGAGGTCTCGGCCGACCACGCCGCGAACCTCGTGACCGTCGGCGCGGCGTTCCGGGAGGCGGCGCGCGTGCGTGCCGACCTGCTGGTGCTGCCGGAGTACGCCGCGGCGTTCGACCCGCGCGGCACCGGCGCGGAGCACGCGGAGCCGCTGGACGGGCCGTTCGTCGGCACGCTGCGCCGGCTCGCGCGCGAGCACGGCGTGGCGGTCGTGGCGGGGACCCTCGTGCCGGGCAGCACGCCCGGCCGGGCGGTCAACGTCGTCGTGGCGGTGGACGCCGCGGGCGACCTCGTGGGCACGTACCGCAAGGTGCACCTCTACGACGCCTTCGGTCACCGCGAGTCGGACCGGCTCGACGCGGGGGACCCGGCCGCGCCCCCGCTCGTGCTGCGCGTCGGCGACCTGGCGTTCGGCGTGATGACCTGCTACGACCTGCGCTTCCCGGAGAGCGCGCGGCGCCTCGTGGACGCGGGCGCCGACGTGCTGGTGGTGCCGGCTGCGTGGGCGGCGGGCGAGCTCAAGGCGGACCAGTGGCGCACCCTCGCGCGGGCCCGCGCGATCGAGAACACCGCCGTCGTGCTCGCCGTCGGCCAGGCGGGCCGGGGCGTGACCGGGCGCTCCCTGCTCGTCGGCCCCGACGGCCAGGTGGGGCTGGAGCTCGGCGAGCGCGCGGAGCTGCGCAGCGCGGACCTCGACCCGGCCGCGCTGGCCGCGGTGCGCGAGCGCAACCCGTCGCTCGCGAACCGGCGCTACGTCGTCGTCCCGAAGGACTGAGCCGGCGCGGGGCGCCCGGGTGGGCGCTCAGCGCGCGGCGAGCGCCGCGATGAGGATCGCGGCGTAGTGGCACCCGTAGCCGACGACGGTGAGCACGTGGAAGATCTCGTGGAAGCCGAACCAGCGCGGGCTGGGGTTGGGCTTCTTGATGCCGTAGACGACGGCGCCCAGCGTGTAGGCGAGGCCGCCGACGGCGACGAGCCAGACGATCGCCGGGCCGTTCGTCGTCGTCCAGAACTGGGGCATGTAGCCCACCGCGACCCACCCGAGCGCGACGTAGATGGGCACGTACACCCACCGCGGGGCGTCGAGCCACAGGATCCGGGCGAGGAGGCCGAGCAGGGCCCCGCTCCAGACGATCGCGAGCAGGATCGTCGCGGTCCGCTGGGGGAGCAGGAGCACGGCGAGGGGCGTGTAGGTACCCGCGATGATGAGGAAGATGTTCGAGTGGTCGGCGCGTCGCAGCACGCCGGCGACGCGCGGGGACCACGTGCCGCGGTGGTAGACCGCGCTCGTGCCGAACAGCAGGCACGCGCTGAGGCCGAAGACGGCGCACGCGACCTTGCCCGCGACGGGCGGCGCGACGAGGACGAGCACGATGCTCGCGACGAGGGCGACGGGGAACGTCCCCGCGTGGATCCAGCCCCGCAGGCGCGGCTTGACGACCTCGGCGACCTTCGCGACCGCGTCGCCCACGTTCTCGCGGACGGAGTCGAGCGCGTCGGTGCCGGGTGCGTGCGCCGGGCCCGGGTCGGCAGGCGGCGCGCTCGGGGTGCGGTCGCGGTCGGTCGGTCGGTCCACGACGTCTCCTCGGTGGTCTGTCCGGGCACGGATGAGGCCGGCGCGGGGCTGCCACGCCAACCTACGCCATCGTAAGTTACGCCAACGTAGGTTCGCGACCCGTCCCCGCCCCGCGGTGTGAAGATCCTGGGCAGGGGCGTGCGGAGCGGTCCGGGCCTGCCGGACCGGGCACGGACGAGCGGTAGCGTGTGCGGGTTCGGCCCGAGCGCCCCGTACCGGGGGCGTGCCCGCCGGGCGTCCCCGTCCGCCCATCGCCGAGGAACCAGCGTGCGCCTGCCCCGCCCCGTCTACGGACTCTACGAGCGTCGCCTCGCGGCGACCCTCTCGCGCGAGAGCGTCCCGCGCCACGTGGGCGTCATCCTCGACGGCAACCGGCGGTGGGCGCGCTCGTTCGGGGAGTCGACGGCGACCGGGCACCGCCGGGGCGCCGACAAGATCACGGAGTTCCTGGGCTGGAGCGAGGACCTCGGCGTCGAGGTCGTCACGCTGTGGATGCTCTCGACCGACAACCTGTCGCGCTCGCAGGAGGAGCTGTCGGCGCTGCTCGACATCATCGAGGACGCCGTGCGCGACCTCGCCGAGACGGGCCGCTGGCGCCTGCGGGTCATGGGTCGGCTCGACCTGCTGCCCGAGCGGCTCACGGCGGCGCTGCGCGACGCCCAGCAGCGCACGGCCGCCGTCGACGGCCTCCAGGTCAACGTCGCGATCGGCTACGGGGGGCGCCACGAGATCGCCGACGCCGTGCGGTCGTACCTGCGCGAGCAGGCCGCCGCGGGCGCGCGCCTGCAGGACCTCGCGGAGAACCTCGACGTCGAGCACATCGAGGAGCACCTCTACACCAAGGGCCAGCCGGACCCGGAGCTCGTCATCCGCACGTCGGGCGAGCAGCGCCTCGGCGGCTTCCTGCTGTGGCAGAGCGCGCACTCGGAGTTCTACTTCTGCGAGGCGTACTGGCCCGACTTCCGTCGCGTCGACTACCTGCGCGCGCTGCGCGCGTACTCGCAGCGCGAACGCCGCCTGGGCCGCTGACCGGCCACCCGGCGGGTAGGGTCGATGCGAATGCATCGACCGAGCCGTCCGGGGGCGACATGACGCAGCAGCACGCCGACGACGCGGGCCCCGAGCCGGGCCCCGGGAGCGCGCGCCTCGCCGTCGAGACGTGGGAGTCCCTCTTCCGGGCCCAGGTCGCGATCATGCGGCGGCTGCAGTCGGACCCCGTCTGGGACGGCCTGACCCTGCGCGAGTACGACGTGCTGTTCTCGCTGACGAAGGGCCCCGAGGACGGGATGCGGCTGCGCGACCTCAACGCGTACATCCTGCTCAGCCAGCCTTCGCTGAGCCGCATGGTGGACCGGCTCGCGGCGCGCGGCCTCGTCGAGCGGGCGACCCCGCCGGACGACGCGCGGGGCACGCTCGTCCGGCTCACCCCAGCGGGCCGCGAGCTCCAGCGCACGACCGGACGCGCGCACGCCCGGGCCATCGCGACGTACGTGGGCGGCGCGCTCGACGACGCCGACCTCGCGACGCTCGGCGAGCTGCTCGAGCGGCTGCGCGCCGCGCAGCCGGACATCCCGGACGCCGCGCCGGGACGCGCCGCGGGCGCCCCGGGCGCCTGAGCGCGCGCCCACGGACGACGCGGTCACCCCGGCCGCCTCGGTACCGGCCTCGCGGGCTCGGCGCTGTGGCGCGGAACACGTCCGGTCCGTCCCTTCCGCTGCGGGCCGTCGCGCGTCGGCCTGCCTAGGATGCGAGCGTGTCCTCAACGCCGAGCACCACCCCGAACCCCGTCCCCGGGCCCCGCGCCGACGGACCGCTGCGCGTCGTCGTCGCCCCCGACTCGTTCAAGGGCAGCCTGAGCGCCGCCGACGTCGCGCACGCCGTCGCGACGGGCGTGCGCAGCGTCGTCCCCGACGCGGAGGTCGTCGAGCTCCCCATGGCCGACGGCGGCGAGGGCACGCTCGAGGCCCTGCTCGCCGTGTGGGGCGTCCCGGCCCGGGAGGTCTCCACGGTCGACGCGATCGGCCGTCCCCGCACCGCGCGCTACGGGGTCTCGGCCGACGGCCGCCTCGGCGTGGTCGAGCTCGCCGAGGCGAGCGGGCTGCCCCAGGTGAGCGACGTCGCGCTCCAGCCCCTGCACGCGCACACCCGGGGCACGGGCGCCGCGGCGGCCGCGGTGCTCGACGCGGGGGTCGACGAGGTGATCGTGTGCCTCGGCGGGTCGGCGTCCACCGACGGCGGCGCGGGCATCCTCACGGGCCTCGGCGCGCGGCTCCTCGACGCCGACGCCGCGCCCGTGCCCGACGGCGGGGAGGGCCTCGCGCGCGTCGCGCGGCTCGACCTGTCCGGCCTGCACCCGCGGGCGCGCGAGGTCCGCTGGCGCCTCGCGGTCGACGTCACCAACCCCCTGCACGGCGAGCGGGGCGCGGCGCACGTGTTCGGACCGCAGAAGGGCGCCCAGCCGGCGGACGTGGCGTTCCTCGACGACGCGCTGCGGCGCTGGGCGGGAGTCCTCGCGCAGGAGACCGGCGTCGACGTGGCGGAGCTCGCGGGTGCGGGCGCCGCGGGCGGCGTGCCCGCGGGCATGGTCGGCGTCCTCGGCGCCGAGCTCGAGCCGGGCGCGCGCCTCGTCGCCGAGGCGGTCGGGCTGCCCGCTGCCATCCGCGCTGCCGACCTCGTCGTCACGGGCGAGGGGTCGTTCGACTCGCAGTCCGTCAACGGGAAGGTCGCGGACGCGATGGGCGCCCTCGCGGCGGAGGCACCGCACCGGCCTCCGGTCGTCGTGCTCGCGGGCCGGGTGCTGCTGCCCGCCCACCAGGCGCGCGAGGCCGGGATCGCCGCGGCGTTCAGCATCGCGCCCGGGCCCATCGCGCTCGACGAGCTGCTCGACCGCACGGCGTCCCGCCTCGTCGACCTCGCGGCGACCGTCACGAGCCTGCACGTCGCGTCGCGGCGCTGACCGGCGCGTCCCTCGCCGCTGCCCTCGGCCGGCTCCCGGGGGACGGTGCCGCCGTCAGCGCTTCGGCCAGGCCCACGCGGGCTGGTCGAGGAGCCCCTCGCGCCCGGCGACCGTCGTCTCGCCGAACGGTGACCGCACGAGCTCGACCTCCACGAGCTCGTCCGCGCCGGACAGGTCCGCCGGGCCCGACGCGGCCGCGTCGCGCAGCGCCTCGACGAGCGGCGGCGCGTGCGTGACGACCACGACCTGCGTCTCGCGGCCCGCCGCGTGCACGAGCGCGCCGAGCGCGGGCAGGAGGTCGGGGTGCAGGCTCGTCTCCGGCTCGTTGAGCACGAGGAGCTCGGGCGGTCGCGGCGAGAGCAGCGCGGCGACGAGGAACAGGTAGCGCAGCGTCCCGTCGCTGAGCTCGGCGCCGGTGAGCGGCCGGAGCAGCCCGTCCTGGTGGAAGGCGACCTCGAACCGGCCGTCGTCGGCGTGCACCGCGAGCCGGCTGCCGGGGAAGGCGCGGGCGACGGCGTCGTCCAGCTCGTCGCCGCGCCCCAGGTCGCGCACGGTCTCCAGCGCCGCGGCGAGGTCCGCGCCGTCGTGCGCGAGGACGGGCGTGCGGGTGCCGAGCTGCGGCGAGCGCGCCGGGGCGTCGGCGTCGGTGCGCAGCTGGTCGTAGAAGCGCCACGACCGCAGGCGCTCGCGCACCGCGACGACCTCCGGCGCGCCCACCGGGTCGACGAGCTCGGTGAGCACGCTGTCGAAGGGCCGCAGGCGTGCGGGCGAGGACTGCCAGCGGCCCGCGTCGTCGCGCACGCGGACGGCCGGTCCGCGCCGCTCGACCTGGAGCGTCGCGGGCCGCGGGACGGGCCCCGACCAGACGGTCTCGACCTTGATCTCCGGGTCGAGGGCGAACGCCGACCCCGGGTGCTGCGGCAGGCCGAGATCCACCGCGTAGCCCAGGTCGTCCGGCGTGGCCCCCGCGAACCCGAGGCGCAGCGCGACGGGCGCCGTCCGGCGCGTGCCCTGGACCGCGCCGCCCGCGCCCGCGGCCCGACCGCCCTGCTCGGGCCCGGCCCAGAGCGTCGACCGCAGGCCGCCCTCCCGGGCCACCGCGCCGACGGCGCCGCCGAGCGCGCACCCGGACAGCAGACGCAGCGCGCGGTACAGGCTCGACTTGCCCGTCCCGTTCGCCCCGGTCACGACCGTGAGCCGCCCGAGCGGCAGCACGAGGCTCCGCAGCGAGCGGTAGCCCTCCACCGCGATCGTCGCGAGCATCGGTCACCTCCCGCCCGGCACGCTACGCGCCGGGTCCCACGCGGCGGCGCGGGCCCCGGCGCGGTGCAAGGCGAGGCGGCGTCGGGCCGCGTGGCGCGTCAGTCGGTGATCGCGAACGCGTCGATCTCGACGAGCATCTCCTCGCGCGGCAGACCCGTGAAGACCGTGGTGCGGCTGGGGAGCACGCCCTTCGTGGTGTGCTGCGCGACGAACGCGCCGTACGCGTCGTTCATGATCGGGAAGTCCTCGCGCTTCGTGAGGTACACGCGGAGCATGACGACGTCGTCGAACGTGGCGCCGGACGCCTCGACGATCGCCCGCACGTTCTCGAGCGTGCGCGTGGTCTGCGCGGCGACGTCGCCGGGGTAGAGGTACTCGTTCGTCGCCGGGTCGACGGGCCCCTGGCCCGAGACCTGGACGAACGGTCCCTTGCGCACGCCCTGGTGGAACGTGTGCGCGGGGGCCGGGGCGTCGGGGGTGGAGATCGCGGTCTTCTCGGTGGTCATGCGGGGTCCTCTCGGAGCGTCGGGGTGTCTGGGTCTCGTGCGGGGTCGTCGGGGTGGGTCAGAGGTCGATCGTCGCGAGGTCCACGACCTCGTCGCCCCGCACGACGGCGGCGACGCGCCACCGGTCGAACGTCGTGCAGGGGTGGGAGATGCCGAAGCCGACCACGTCGCCCGGGCGGACCTGGGCGGTGGCGGGGCCGCCGACCTGCCCGGCGCCGGCCTCGTCCGCGTCCAGCGCGAGGTAGAGGTGCTGGTCGTTGAGCGCGGTGACACGGGTGCCGGCGAGCTCGCGCGGGGCGAGCCAGCCGTCGTCGGACTGCGAGCGCAGCCAGAGCGCGACGGGCAGGTCGATGTCGAACGAGACGTCGCGCCGGCCGATGCCGCAGACCGCGAGCCCGGGCTCCGGGACGGAGAGCACCTGGCCCCAGACGGTCGCGGCGGCGCGCAGCGGCTCCGCGCCGGGGATGCGGCTCCACGGGTCGGTGCGCGAGTAGAAGCCGTGGTCGTGCGTCACGTACGCGCCCGAGCGCACGACGACGCGGACCTCGACCTCGCGCCCGTCCGGGCCGGGGACCGGGCCGGGCAGCCCGGCGAGCACGACGTCGAGGAACGAGCTGCCGCCCGCCGACAGCACGAGCGGCTCGTCGACGCCCGCGAGACCCTCGCGCACGAACGCGGCGCCGAGCTCGCGCAGCCCGTCGCACCAGGCGCCGACGGCGGCGAGCTCGTCGGCGGTCGTGCCGCCCGCGACCGAGCCCTCGTACCCCGTCGCGCCGAGCAGGCGCAGGCCCGACGCGCGGAGAGCGCGCGCGAGGTCGAGCGCCGCGGCGGTGCTGCGGACGCCGGTGCGCCCGCCGGGGACGCCGAGCTCGACGAGCACGCCGAGGCGCGCGCGGACGGCGGCGGGGGCGTCGGCGAACCCGCGGGCGAGCAGGTCGACCCCGTGCGGCGAGTCGGCGCACAGCCACACCTCGTCGTCGCCGCCTGCGGCCTCGGCGCGCGCCAGGTCGTCGCGCAGCCACTCGATCTCGCGCGGGTCGAGCAGCTCGTTGGCGAGCAGCACGCGCGGCACGCCCCAGTCGCGCACCGTGCGCAGCTGGGACGGCGTCGCGACCGTCGCGCCCCACGCCCCGGCCGCGGCCTGGCGCGCGTAGAGCGCGCGCGACATCGTCGTCTTCACGTGCGGCGCGTGCTCGACCCCGCGCTCGGCGCACACGCGCGCGACGGTGCCGACGTTGTGGTCGAGCGCCGCGTCGTCGAGCGTGAGCAGCGGCCAGGAGAACGCGCCGTCGGTGACGCGCGGCGAGCCCGCGAGCACGTCCGCGACGGTGGTCCCGGCCGGGAGCCGCAGCCCCTTGGTCCGGGGCCCGACGACGTCGCGCGCCCAGGGGCGGTCGGGTGCGGGCCGCGCGGCGTCGTGCGTCGTGCCGGTCATGGGGTCCTCCTCGGGGACGGGGCTCTCGTGGACGGGTGCAGGGGGCGGCTCACGCCGCCGGGGCGCCCGGGCGCAGCGGGCGGCCCGGGAGCGCGCCGGTGAGCGCGCCGTCGCGCAGGACGCGCACGCCCGCGACGAGCACGTCGTCCACGCCCGACGCCGGTCGGCGCGGGTCCTCGTACGTCGCCTCGTCGCGCACGCGGTCGGGGTCGACGAGCGCGAGGTCCGCGACCGCCCCCGGGACGACCGCACCGCGCCCGGCGAGCCCGAAGCGCGCGGCGGGCCGCGCGGACAGGTGCGTGACGGCGTCGTGCCACGTCCAGTCCCCGAGCGTACGCACGTGCTCGGCGAGGAAGCGCGCGAACGCGCCCCAGCCGCGCGGGTGGGGGCGGCCGCCGCCCCCGACCGGCGCGTAGATCGCGTCGGACCCGCCGACGTGCGCCCGGTGGCGCAGCAGGGCGCGGACGGACTCGGGGGAGTTCGTGGGCGGCTGGGCGAACACGCACGACGCGCGCAGCCGCGTCGCGACGAGCAGCCGCACCGCGGTCTCGGCGGGGGACAGCCCCAGGCGCGCGGCGACGTCGGGCAACGTCATGCCCTCCGTCCACGACAGGTCCTCGGCCGGGCCCGGCGCGGCCCCGGCGAGGGGGCCGGTCGGGACCGCGGCCATCGTCACGCGCGGCCACAGGTCGGCCAGGTGCGGGAAGTGCTCGCGGTGCAGGCGCTCGAGCACCGCGGGGTCGGAGAGCGCCGCGACGGTCGCGTCGACGTCCGCGATGGGGAGCCACGTCGGCAGCGACACCATCGACAGGATCGAGCAGCCGCGCAGGTACGGGTACGAGTCGAACGTGACGTCCAGGCCCGCGGCGTGCGCGTCGTCGACGTACCCCAGCAGCTCCGCGGCCGGGCCGTGGTAGTGCGAGACGTGCGTCGCGACCCCGGACGCGCGCGCCACGCGCACGAGCTCTGCGAAGGCCGGGCCGGCCCGGTCCTCGTAGCCGCGCATGTGGGACACGTGCGGCACGCCGCGGGCTGCGAGCACGCGCGCGAGCGCGACGAGCTCGGCCTCGTCGGCGTACGTCGCGGGGACGTACTCGAGGCCGGTCGACAGACCGAGCGCGCCGTCGTCGAGCGCCGAGGCGAGCAGTACGAGCATCCGGTCCGTCTCGGCGGGCGTCGCGGGGCGCGCGGCGGCGCCGAGCACCGCGTAGCGGATCGTGCCGTGCGGGGCGAGGTAGCCCACGTTGACGCGGGTCGTGCCGTCGTACGTGGCGAGGAGGTCGGCGACGGACCCGCCGCGGAACGTCGGGTGCTCGCCGTTGATCGCCGCGAAGTACCCGCTCGCCCAGGCGGCGGCGTCGTGCAGGCCCGACGCCGCGGGCCCGCCGTCGGCGTCCGGGCGCGGCGAGGGCGCGTAGGACACCCCGTCCTGCCCGACGACGACGCTCGTCACGCCCTGGCGCAGCATCGCGAGCTGCACGTCGTCGTCGAGCACGGCGGCCTCCCCGTGCACGTGCGCGTCGACGAACCCGGGCAGCAGGAGCCGGCCGTCCGCGTCCAGCACGTCGGCGCCCGCCGGAGCGGTACCGGCCGCGGGCGCGACGCCCTCGACCCGGCCCGCGCGCACGGTGACGTCGACGGGGGAGGAGGGGCCGCCGTCGGGCTCGACGAGGCGCGCCCCGCGCACCACGAGGGCGCTCATGCCGGGCCGCCCGCGTCCTCGTCGCGACCCTCGACCCAGCCGCCGACGCCGCGCAGGCCGCCCGCGGCGAGCTCCTCGGCGCGGTCGCGCGGCCAGCCCGCGACCCCGGGCCGGGTCTGCCACGGGTGCGGCCCGTCGAGCGGCCGGTACTCCACGCAGGCCGCGTCGAGGCGCGGCAGGTGGTGCGCGACGAGGCGCTCGCGGAACGCGCGCGCCGCGGGGGACCCGGGGGAGCGGTCGGCCTCGGGGGACCACATGACCTCGGCGAACGCCGCGAGGCGCGGGAACGCGGCGTAGTCGACGCGGCGCGCGGAGTCGAGGTGCTCGGACCAGAGCTCCGCCTGCCCGCCGAGCAGCGCGCCCGGCGCGGGGGCCGTGGCGGGACCGCCCGCCGTGCCGCGCGCGGCACCCGCGAGCTCGGCCGGCAGGGGCTCGAACGCGTACACGTCGTCGAGCGTGGTGAGGAACCCGACCGGCACGGGCTCGTCCGGGGTGTCGCCGCCGCGGTGGTCGAGGTACACGACCTGCTCGGGCGCCATGACGACGTCGTGGCCCGCCGCGAGCGCGTCCGCGCCCACGGCCCAGCCGCGCCACGACGTCACGACGACGTCGCGCGGGAGCGCGGGGCCGAACGCCTCGTCCCACACGACCGCCCGCCGACCGCGGGACGCGACGTGCTCCGCGAGCCGCGCGAGGAACCAGCCGTGCAGCCCGGCGACGTCGTCGAGCCCGAGCGTCTGCGCGCGCGCGACGATCGCGGGGTTCTCGCGCCACAGCGTCGTGGGCACCTCGTCACCGCCGATCGCGACGAACGGCGCGTCGAAGATCTCCAGCACCTCGTCGAGCACGTGCCGGAAGAACGTCAGCGACTCCTCCGACGGGTCGAGCACCTCGGTGCTCACGCCCCACGTGGTGCGGACCTCGTGCGGCCTCTTGCGCGTGCCGAGCTCCGGGTACGCGGCGACGGCGGCCTCCACGTGCCCCGGCGCGTCGATCTCCGGGACCACGGTGACGCCGCGCTCGCGCGCGTACGCGACGATCTCGCGCAGGTCGTCCTGCGTGTAGAAGCCGCCGTGCGGACGGCCGTCGGCGACGCCGGCGCGCCAGGTGCCGAGCCCGGACTCGCGCCGCCACGCCCCCACCTCGGTGAGCCGGGGGTAGCGCGCGATCTCGACACGCCACCCCTGGTCGTCGGTGAGGTGGAGCTGGAGCACGTTGAGCCGGTGCGCCGCCGCGAGGTCGACGAACCGCAGGACGTCGGCCTTCGGCAGGAAGTGGCGCGCGACGTCGAGCAGCACGCCGCGCCACGCGAACCGCGGGTGGTCGGTGATCGCGACGTGGGGGAGCGCGAGCGTCGCGGGACCGCCTGCCCCGGCGGGGGCGCGGCGGAACGCGGCGGGGCCGGCCAGCTGGCGCAGGGTCTGGGCCGCGGCGTGCGCGCCGTCGAGGTCCGCCGCACCGACCCGGACGCCGTCGTCGTCCACGACGAGGCGGTAGCCCGACGGCGGGAGGTCGTCGTCGACCGCGAAGACCACGGGCGGGATGCCGTCGGCGGGCGCGGTGCCCCCCGGGACCGGTACGAGGTCGAGGCCGAACGCGTCCTCGGTGACGCGCCGCCACCAGCGCGCCGCGGGGCGCAGGGCGGGGTCCGCGACGACCGACGTCCCGTCCGCGACGACGGTCGTCCCGGCGCCGGGCTCGAGCGTCACCGGGGCGGGGAGGATCCCGGCGGGGTCCGCCGTGGACGAGGTGGGCACCTTTTGGAAGGACACCGAACGAGCCTAGCGGGCCCGCGCGGTGTGCTCCTACCCGGCTGTGGACGGCCGGACGGCGCTGCCGCAAACGTGCGTTCACCGCAGGGAGGATCACGCAAGCCGCTTGCAGCCGGACGTATAGTCGACGGCATGTCGAGACGTCTGGCGGAGGTCGCCACCAAGGTCGGTGTCAGCGAGGCCACCGTGAGCCGCGTGCTCAACGGGAAGCCCGGCGTCTCGCAGGCCACGCGGGACGCGGTGCTCACGGCGCTCGACGTGCTGGGCTACGAGCGGCCCACCAAGCTGCGCGGGGAGCGCGGCCGTCTCGTGGGGCTCGTGCTCCCCGAGCTCGTCAACCCCATCTTCCCGGCGTTCGCCGAGGTCATCGGGGGCGCGCTCGCGCAGCAGGGGTTCACCCCGGTGCTGTGCACGCGCACGGCGGGCGGCGTGACGGAGGCCGAGTACATCGACCTGCTCCTGGGGCAGCACGTGTCGGGCGTGATCTTCGCGGGCGGCTTCTACGCCGAGCGCCAGGCCGACCACGCGCACTTCCGCCGGCTCGAGAAGCTCGGCCTGCCCGTCGTGCTGATGAACGCGTCCGTCGAGGACCTCGACTTCCCGCGCGTCTCGTGCGACGACCTCGTCGCGATGAACCAGGCGCTCGGCCACGTGCTGTCCCTCGGCCACGAGAGGGTCGGCCTGCTCCTCGGCCCGGCCGACCACGTGCCGTCCGAGCGCAAGCTCGCCGCCGCGCAGGCCTTCGCCGAGCGGCACGGCCACGCGCTGGACCCGGCGCTCGTCGTGCACAGCCAGTACTCGCTCGAGAGCGGTCAGGCCGCCGCGAACCGGCTCCTCGAGGCCGGCGCGACGGCGATCGTGTGCGCGAGCGACCCCCTCGCGCTCGGCGCGGTCCGCGCCGTCCGCCGCGCGGGGCTCGACGTGCCTGCCGACGTCTCCGTCGTCGGCTACGACGACTCGAACCTCATGAACTCGACGGACCCCGCGCTGACGACCGTGCGCCAGCCGATCGAGCCGATGGGCCGCGCGGCCGTCGACCTGCTCGCCGGCATGATCGCGGGCGCCGACGTCTCCCGCGACGAGCTGCTCTTCGAGCCGGAGCTCGTCGTGCGCGGCTCGACGGCCGCCGCGCGCACGACGGGTCGTGACGCGACGGTCGCCTGACCGCACCCTCTTCCTCCTGGGCCCCGGCCCGGCCGCCTCGTGCGCGCCGGGCCGGGGCCCTCGTCGTCTGCCCTGCGGCGGGAGCCGCTCCCACCTCCGGCCGAAGGCGTCGCGGTCTGGACACGTCGAGATAGCGTTTCGATAACGCTGCTGTCAGGTTCTTGCGCGGATGCTGTCGACTAGTTACTGTCATGCCGACGGCGCGGTCGGCACCCGGTGCACGACGGCCGTCCCGGGACCATCCCGGGACCAACCCGGGACCAACCCGGACGGCATCGAACGCCGTGCGCCGACCGGCGGGGCGACCGCCCCGACCACCCGGCCACGCACTCACGGAAGAGGACGCGGTGAGCAGCGACCACCCCCGAGCCGCCGACGGCGCGCCCACCCCCGACGCGGCCCCCGCGGCGGCGGCACGGCCGGGGGCCTCGTCGCCCGACTGGTGGCGCAGCGCCGTGATCTACCAGGTGTACGTGCGCAGCTTCGCGGACGGGAACGGCGACGGGACGGGCGACCTCGCGGGCGTGCGCCAGCGCCTCGGCTACCTGCGCGACCTCGGCGTCGACGCGATCTGGTTCACCCCCTGGTACGTGTCCCCGCTCGCGGACGGCGGCTACGACGTCGCCGACTACCGCGCGATCGACCCGCAGTTCGGCACGCTCGCCGAGGCCGAGCAGCTCATCGCCGAGGCCCGCGCGCTCGGCATCCGCACGATCGTCGACGTCGTCCCGAACCACGTCTCGTCCGAGCACGAGTGGTTCCGCGCGGCCCTCGCGGCCGGGCCCGGGTCGCCCGAGCGCGAGCGCTTCTGGTTCCACCCGGGCCGGGGCGAGGACGGCTCGCAGGTCCCGACGCACTGGGTCTCGGAGTTCCAGGGCGGCACGTGGACGCGCACGACGAACCCCGACGGCACGCCCGGCGAGTGGTACCTCCACGTGTTCGCGCCCGAGCAGCCCGACCTCAACTGGGACCACCCCGACGTGCGCCGCGAGCACGAGGACATCCTGCGGTTCTGGTTCGACCGCGGCGCCGCGGGCATCCGCATCGACTCGGCGGCGCAGCTCGTCAAGGACCCGGCGCTGCCCGAGGTCCCGGACCACCCCGGCCCCGGCGAGCACCCGCACGTCGACCGCGACGAGCTCCACGACATCTACCGCGGCTGGCGCGCCGTCGCCGACGCGTACGACGAGCCGCGCGTGCTCGTGGGCGAGGTCTGGCTCGCGGACCGTGAGCGGTTCGCCCGGTACCTGCGCCCGGACGAGATGCACACGGCGTTCAACTTCGACTTCATGGCCCGCCCGTGGGACGCGAAGGCGCTGCGCGAATCGGTCCAGACCACGCTCGACGCGCACGCGCCGGTCGCCGCCCCCGCGACCTGGGTCCTGTCCAACCACGACGTGACCCGACCCGTGACGCGCTACGGACGCGAGGACAGCTCGTTCGCGTTCGCCACCAAGCGGTTCGGCACGCCGACGGACCTCGCTACCGGGCGGCGTCGGGCCCGCGCGGCCGCGCTGCTCTCCGCCGCGCTGCCCGGCTCGCTGTACCTCTACCAGGGCGACGAGCTCGGCCTGCCCGAGGTGGAGGACCTCCCGCCCGACGCGATCCAGGACCCGATGCACGCGCGGTCCGGCGGCGTCGACCCGGGCCGCGACGGCTGCCGCGTCCCGCTCCCGTGGACGCGCGGCGGCACGAGCCACGGCTTCGGGCCCGACGGCGGGGCGCAGCCCTGGCTGCCCCAGCCGCACGGCTGGGGCGAGCTCTCCGTCGAGGCGCAGACCGGCGACGAGACCTCGGTGCTCACGCTCTACCGGCGCGTCCTCGCGACCCGCCGGGCCGAGCCCGCGCTCCGGGCCGGCGGGTTCCGCTGGCTCGACTCCCTCGGCGGGGTCGTGCTCGGCGACGACGTGCTCGCCTTCGCCCGCGAGGCTCCCGGCGACGGTGACGGCGACGGACGCGCGGTCGCGTGCGTCGTCAACCTCGGGCCCGACGACGTCCCGCTCCCCGCGGACGCCGAGGTCCTCCTGCGCAGCGACGCGCCCGGGAGCGCGCCCCGCGCGAGCGACGCGCCGGGCGCGGCGCGCCTGCCCACCGACACCGCCGTCTGGCTCCGGGCCTGACCGCGGCGACCGCCACGAGAACCCGGGCCGCGGGGCCCCGGCCCCCCGACCCGCACCCGCTACCCAGCACCCCGTAACCCACCCAGCACCACCGGAACCCAGGAGTGACGATGAAGTCCACACGTCAGGCGACCGCCCTCACCCTCGCGGGGGCGCTCGCGTTCAGCACGCTCGCCGCGTGCTCGAGCGGCGGCTCGGGCAGCGACGACGAGAGCAGCGGCTCGGGCGGCGACGGGAAGGTCACCCTCAAGGTGGTGTCCCTCCTGCCGGGCTCCGAGCAGGAGGCGATCGACGCCTTCAACGCGCAGGTCGAGGAGTTCGAGGCCGCGAACCCGGACATCGACGTGCAGCCGGAGGAGTACGAGTGGAAGGCGACGACGTTCGCCCCGCAGCTCGCCGGCGGCACGCTGCCCGACGTCTTCGAGATCCCCTTCACCGACGCCAAGACGCTCGTCGAGAACGGTCAGCTCGCCGACCTCGACGAGCAGTTCCGGACCCTGCCGTACGCCGACAAGTTCAACCCGGCGATCCTCGAGGCCGGGACGGGCTCCGACGGCCACGTCTACGCGATCCCCGCGAAGAACGTGTACGGCGTGGGCCTGCACTACAACCGGGAGCTGTTCGAGTCCGCCGGCCTCGACCCCGACCAGCCGCCGACCACGTGGGACGAGGTCCGTGAGGACGCGAAGAAGATCGCGGACGCCAACCCGGGCGTGGCGGGCTACATGCAGATGTCGCAGAACAACACGGGCGGCTGGCAGCTCACGGTCAACACGTTCGCGCGCGGCGGCCGGACGCAGGAGGTCGCCGACGACGGCACCGCCACGTCGACGCTCACGAACGACGGCACCAAGGAAGCGCTCGAGTGGCTCCAGGCCATGCGCTGGGAGGACAACTCCCTCGGGAGCAACTTCCTCCTCGACTGGGGGACCATGAACCAGGCGTTCGCCGCGGGCCAGGTCGCCATGTACACGTCGGGCTCGGACGTCTTCACGTCGCTCGTCCAGACGAACGCGATCGACCCCGCCACCTACGGCCTCGCGGCGCTCCCGCTCGAGGGCGACGACGCGGGCGTCCTCACCGGCGGCACGCTCGCCGCGATGCCGGCGGACGTGGACGAGGCGAAGAAGGAGGCCGCGATCAAGTGGATCGACTTCTTCTACCTCGGCAAGCTCGTCGACGAGAAGCGCGCCGTCGCGGACGCCGAGACGCTCGTCGCGAACGACCAGCCCGTCGGCACCCCGGTCCTGCCGATGTTCTCCCCGGAGCAGTACCAGCAGAACCAGGAGTGGATCAAGGACTACATCAACGTCCCGCTCGACCAGATGACGAGCTACACGGACACGATGTTCGACCTGCCGCTCGTGGGTGAGCCGTCGCAGAAGACGCAGGAGATCTACGCCCTGCTCGACCCCGTCGTCCAGGCCGTCCTCACCGACGAGAACGCCGACGTGGACGCGCTGCTGGAGCAGGCGAACACCGAGGCGCAGGCCCTGCTCGACCAGGGCTGACGCCCGTCGAGGCGCGCGGGCACCGTCCGCGCGCCCCGGCCCGCAGACCCGGGTCGGCCGGCGGCGCCCCCTGCCGGCCGACCCGTACCCCGCCGGTGCCCGACGGCGCGACGCACCTCGCGCCGTCGGGCACCTCCCACCGCACCGAAGGACGTCCGCCCGTGACCGCCACCACCGCCCCGCCGCGACGGGGACCCGCCTCGCACGCGCGGGCCGACCGCGGCGGCCGACGCCGCAGCCCCGTGACGTGGTTCCGCGGCGGCGGCCTGAGCAACCTCGTGTTCCTGCTCCCGCTGATCGTGATCTTCGGCGTCTTCTCGTGGTTCCCGATCGTGCGCGCGGTGATCATGAGCTTCCAGGAGACGAACCTCGTGAGCGACCCGACGTTCGTCGGGCTCGACAACTTCCGCCAGGTGCTGAGCGACCCGCTCCTGGGCAAGGCCGTGAAGAACACGCTCTACTTCGCGTTCCTCGCGCTGCTGTTCGGCTACCCGATCCCGCTCGTCGCCGCGGTGCTCATGCGCGAGGTCCGCCGGGCGCGCGGGCTGTACTCCGCGCTCGCGTACCTGCCGGTCGTCGTGCCGCCGGTCGTCGCGGTGCTGCTGTGGAAGTTCTTCTACAACGGCAGCCCGACGGGCGTGTTCAACACGATCCTCGGCTGGGTCGGGCTCGGCCCGTACCCGTGGCTCCAGGACGCCTCGACCGCGATGCCCTCGCTCGTGCTCGCGGCCACGTGGGCCGGCGCGGGCGGGACGATCATCATCTACCTCGCGGCGCTCACGAGCGTGCCGCCCGAGCTCTACGACGCGTCCGAGGTCGACGGCGCCGGGCTGTGGCGCAAGATCTGGCACGTCACGCTGCCCGCGCTGCGCGGCGTCCTCTTCATCACCCTGATCCTCCAGGTGATCGGCACGGCGCAGGTCTTCCTCGAGCCCTACCTCTTCACCGGCGGCGGGCCGAACAACGCGACCCTGACGATCCTGCTGCTCATCTACCGCTACGCCTTCCAGAACAGCCTGGGCGGCGACTACGGGGCCGCGACCGCGCTGTCGATCATGCTCGCCGCCGTCCTCGCCGTCTTCTCGGTCCTCTACTTCCGGCTCACCCGGTCCTGGAGCACGTCATGACCCTCTCGCCCACCGACAACCCGAGCGAGATCGGCGTCGTCTCGCAGGACTCCGCAGCGGCGACGGACGCCGCCGACGACCCGGCGGGCACCGCTCGCCGCGCCGCGGAGGCGAGCCGCACCCGTCGTGAGGCGGACCGCCGACGGCTGCGCGCGCGCCGCCGCAAGGCGCTCGACGGCGTCGAGGACCGCGGCGCGCTCTCCGAGGCGGACTGGCGCCGCCCGTCCGTGCGGTGGGGGATGGGCACGACCCACGTCCTGCTGCTCGTGGTCCTCGTCGTCGCGGGCCTCGGCCCGATGCTGCTGCTCGCGAAGTACGCCGTCACGCCGACGCAGGACATCCTGCGCACGCCGATGGCGGTCTTCCCGAACGGCATCGCGTGGGACAACCTCGACAAGGCGTGGAACGACGTCCAGGTCAGCCGGTACTTCCTCAACACGATCTGGCTCGCGGTCGGGTCGTGGGCGTCGCAGATCCTCGTCGCGACGACGGGCGGCTACGCGCTGTCCGTGCTGCGGCCGCGGTACGGGAAGGTCGTGCAGGCGCTCGTGCTGTCGACGATGTTCGTGCCCGCGATCGTCCTGCTCGTCCCGCTGTACCTGACGATCCTCGACCCGCCGCTGCTGGGTCGTTCGCTCGTCAACAGCTTCTGGGCCGTGTGGCTGCCCGCGGGCGCGAGCGCGTTCAACGTGCTGCTCGTCCAGCGGTTCTTCGACAGCCTCCCGCGCGAGGTGTTCGAGGCCGCGCGCATGGACGGCGCCGGGCCCTACCGGCTGTTCTGGTCGGTCGTGCTGCCGATGTCGCGCCCGATCGTCGGCGTCGTCTCGGTGTTCGCGGTCATCGCGGCCTGGAAGGACTTCCTCTGGCCGCTGCTCGTCCTCAAGGACCCGGCGATCCAGCCGCTGTCCGTGCGTCTGCCGTCCATCGAGGCGTCGACCGACCTCGGCGTCTTCCTCGCCGCGCTCGCGATCTCGACCCTCATCCCCGTCGGCCTGTTCCTCGCCTTCCAGCGCATGTTCCTCCAGGGCGCCGGCCTCGGAGGAGCGGTCAAGGGCTGACCCCCGGGCCGTCGCCGAACACGACTTTGGTGTCGCTATCCCGCGGATAACGACACCAAAGTCGTTCTCGACCGCGCGCAGGGTCGTGCTCGACGGCGCACGCGGCCCGGACGGTCGGGTCGCCTCAGCCGCGACCGCGGGGCTGCATCGCGCGCAGGACGGCGTCGTGGACGTCGGTGTTGCGCTGCGCGCCCGCGAGCCGTGCGGCGCCGGGGCCCTGCGCGGTGATCGGCGTCGCCTCGCCCGTGTGGCCGCCCGTCGTCCAGTCGACGGTGAACTGCAGGTCGGAGCCCGCGAGGTCGAACGGGCCGTCCTCGGCCGTCGCGCCCTCGCCGCCCTCGTCCTCGGGGTCGACGTTCTCGATCGCGAGCCCGCCCGTCGCGTGGTCGCCCACGACGAGCACGAGCGTGTCCCGGTTCCGCTCCTGGAAGTCGAGCGCCAGCGCGACGGTCTCGTCGAGCGCCTGCCCGGCCTGGATCGTGCGCGTCGCGTTGGAGCGGTGCGCGAACTCGTCCACGCCCTCCTCCTCGACGAGCAGGAAGAACCCGTCGCGGTCGCGCGACAGCACGTCGAGCGCCTTGGCCGTCATGTCGACGAGCGGCACCTCCGGCTCGTACAGGTCGCCCTCGCCCTCGTTGCGCTGCTCGAACATCTCCTCGTTCGCGAACAGGCCGAGCAGCTTGCGCCCGCGCGCGTCCGCGAGCCCCTCGGCGTCGCTCACGTACGTGTAGCCGAGGTCCTGCGCGCGCTCGACCAGGTTCCCCTTCGTCCCCTTGCTCTGCTCGGTCGGGTCCTTGGCGGGGTTGTCCTCCCACGCGCCGGGGTCGCCCGCCGGGTACCACCAGTCCTCGCCGCCGCCGAGGACGACGTCGGGCCGTGATCCCTCGAGGAGCTGGCGCGCGATCTCGCTCTGGTCGCCCCGGTCGGGCACGTGCGCGCCGAACGCCGCGGGCGTCGCGTCGGTGACCTGCGCCGTCGTGACGAGCCCGGTGGCCTTGCCCGCGCCCCGGGCCGCCTCGAGGAGCGTCGGGACCGGGTTGCCGTCGACGTCGACGCCCACCGCGCCGTTGTACGTCCGGACCCCCGACGCGAACGCCGTGGCGCCCGCCGCGGAGTCCGTGACGGCCTCCTCCGGGTCGGCCGAGTCCGTCGTGGTCCACCCGGCGTGCACGAGCGAGTCCATCGCGAGCTGCCCGTCCTTGCCCACCGTCGCGAGCCGGACCAGCTCGCGGTGCGAGAGCCCGAGCCCGTCGCCCTGGATGAAGATGACGTTGCGGGCGCGGTCGTTCCCGTGACCCTGACCGCCGCCCCGGTCGTCGCCGCGCTCGCCACCGCCGCCGAGCGGCAGGAGCATCACGAGCGCCGCGGCGGCCGCGACCCCCGTCGTCCCCGCGCTGAACCGTCCTCGTCGTGCCTGCATGAGACTCCCCTTTCCCACCGGCGCCGGCTCCGGTGCCGGCACGGCCGCCGCGGACGGGGTCGCCGTCGTCGCGGGGCACGCCCGACGGCGTCGGTGCCGTCGGGACGTTCCCCACGCTAGGCAGGGGCGGGGGACTGGCAAGCCGGGCCGGGGTGCGGGGCGGTCACCAGCGGTTGTGGACCTCCTCGGCCCAGCCGACGAGCCCGTCGAACCGCACCGGCGCGGGCGGGGTGCCGCCCGCACCCGGCGCGGCCGGCGGCGTGAACGTGCCCGACCAGTGCCCGAAGCACTGGTCGGTCGACGACGAGACGACCCCGAGGTGCGTGCGCGTGACCTTGGTGTGGAAGGGCACGAACGTCGCGTCGAGGCCGCCGCCGGTGACGCGCCACGGCCGGTCCGGGTCGGCGAGGTCGTAGTCCCAGACGAGTTCGTCGGGGAGGTGGTGGAGGCGCCCGTCGACGAGGACCGCGTTCTCGGTCGATCCCGTGCCGACCGTCCAGCGGCCGCCCACCTGGATCCCGACGACCCGGCCGTGGCTCTCGCCCGATCCCGCGCCCCAGTTCCACCGGACGTCGTACGGCCAGCGCCCGCGGCCGTGGTCGAGCACGGCCCACGACGACCCGGCGGGCACGTCGACCGTCCGGCCGTCGACCCACAGCGTCCCGTGCGCCGGGCGGGCCACGTCCTTGACCGTGTACTGGAACCGCGTGTCGCTCCACGGGACCACCACCGCGAGCCGCTCGTGACCCGGCGGCAGCGTGGCGACGACGTCGAACGAGACGTCGCGCGTGCGTGCCCGCAGACGCGTGCCGCCGTCGACCTCGTCGAGGTCGATCGCGAGGTTCCTCGCCCGGGCGCGCGCCGGGCCGTCGCCCAGCGTGCCGGGGAGCTCGACGCCGCGCGCCGGCACCATGGTCGCGGCGGCACCCCACGTCCGGCCCGACTCCCGGTCCAGGACCCACACCTCGTGCACCGCGGCGTAGTCGATCGAGGAGACGGTGAGGGCGAGGACGTGCGTCGGGGTGGTGACGCCCCAGTACTCCCAGCGCTTGTTCCGGCCGAACCGGCGCGGGCCGCCCGCCCCGCGGCGCCCGATCGCGTCGGTGCCGACGAGCGGCTGGCGGGCCCAGCCGACGGCCCGGCGGTCGAGGCGGCCGTCGGGGCGCGTGAGCGGCACGCGCTCGGTGATCTCCGGGAGCGGCACGGCTCCACCTCCACGTGGTCGGCTCGGGCGGCTCGTGCGCGGGCGTCGGTGCCGGCGGCGCGGCCCGAGGGACGAGCGGCCCGAGTCTAGGGTGCGACCGGCCTCGCGAGGGACGAGGTGACACTCTGTCCCGTCAATGTCACGTCCGAGGTGCCCGCTTCCGGACGAGCGGGCTCAGGAGCGGGTGCCATGATCGGGAGCATGCCCCCGTTCTCCCCCCAGGACGTCACTGCCGACACGGGCCGGGCCGCCGAGCCTGACGAGCCCGTCGAGCCCGCCGCCACCCCCGCGAGCGCCGTTGAACCCGGCCCTGCGCCCGACCTGCGCCCGTACGACGCGCTGCTGCTGTACTCGTTCGGCGGGCCCAACAAGCCCGAGGACGTCGTGCCGTTCCTGCGCAACGTCACCGCGGGCAAGGGCATCCCGGACTCCCGCCTCGAGGAGGTCGGCGAGCACTACTACGGCTTCGGCGGCAAGAGCCCCATCAACGAGCAGAACCTCGCGCTCAAGGCGGCGATCGAGGCCGAGCTCGCGCGCCGCGGCGTCGAGCTGCCCGTCGTGTGGGGCAACCGCAACTGGGAGCCGTACACGACCGACGCGATCGACGAGCTCGAGGCGCTGGGCGCGAAGAACGCCGTCGCGCTCGTGACGTCCGCGTACTCGTCGTACTCGGGCTGCCGCCAGTACCGCGAGGACCTCGCGGTCGTGCTCGACGGGCGCGGCCAGCTCGGCCCCGACGGCTCCACGGGCGTGCAGTTCGACAAGGTGCGCTCCTACTTCAACCACCCGGGCTTCGCGCAGGCGAACGTCGACGCGGTGCTCGACGGCTACGCGGCGCTCGCGGACAAGGGCGGCGACGGCGCGGCCGCGCGGCTCGTGTTCGTCACGCACTCCATCCCGGACACGATGGAGGCGGCGTCGCGCGTCTCGTTCGCGACGTACTCCGAGCAGCACCTCGACCTCGCGCGCGTCATCGCCGCGGAGGTCTCGGCGCGCCTGGGCCACGACGTCGCGTGGGACCTCGCGTACTGCTCGCGGTCCGGCCCGCCGAGCCAGCCGTGGCTCGAGCCCGACGTGAACGACCACCTGGAGGCCCTCGCGCAGGACGGCGTCCGCGACGTCGTCCTCTCGCCGATCGGCTTCGTCTCCGACCACATGGAGGTCGCGTACGACCTCGACACCGAGGCGATGGAGACGGCGACGGGGCTCGGGATGACCGCGGTCCGCGCGGGCACCGTGAGCACGCGCGAGCCGTTCGTGCGCGGCCTCGTGGACCTGCTCGTCGAGCGCGCGGCGCTCGCGCGCGGCGAGGACGTCGAGCAGGCCACGGTCGGTGCGCTGCCCGCGTTCCGCTCGGTGTGCGCGCCGGGCTGCTGCCTGCGCCGCGACGGCGAGCCGAGCGGCGTCCCGGCGCTGTGCAGCACGGACATCCACAGCTGAACCCCGGCGGACACCCCCGCACGGACCCGAGAGGAAGCCCGATGAACGACGCCGCGCGCGTACCCGCGGACCACGAGCAGATCAACACCACCATCCGCTACGCGATGTGGTCCGTCTTCGCCACGGCGGCGCCCCTGCCCGCCGATGCGGACGAGCGCGCGGGCCTCGTGGCCGACGCGCTGGCCGCCGTCGGCGGCGGCGACGACCCGTCCGCGACGGACGGCGACCTCGTCGTGCGCGGCTGGTACGACGTCGCGGGCCTGCGCTCGGACGCCGACCTCATGGTGTGGTGGCACGGCCCGACGGTCGAGTCGGTGCAGCGTGCCTACCAGCACCTGCGGGCGAGCGGCCTGGGCGCGCACCTCGAGCCCGTGTGGTCGAACGTGGCGCTGCACCGCCCGGCGGAGTTCAACCGGGGGCACGTGCCTGCGTTCCTCGCGGGCGAGGAGCCGCGCGACTACCTGTCGGTCTACCCGTTCGTGCGCTCGTACGACTGGTACCTCCTGCCCGACGCCGAGCGTCGCACCATGCTGCGCGACCACGGCCTCGCGGCGAAGGACTACCCGGACGTGCGGGCCAACACGGTCGCGTCGTTCGCGCTCGGCGACTACGAGTGGATCCTCGCGTTCGAGGCCGACGAGCTGCACCGCATCGTCGACCTCATGCGCGAGCTGCGCGCGACCGAGGCGCGCCGCCACGTGCGCGAGGAGGTCCCGTTCTTCACGGGCCCGCGCACGACGCTCGCCGACTGGGCGGACCGCCAGCCCCTGGCCTGACCCCACCCCGCCCACCCCACCCGCCCGCCCGGCAGGCCCGGCCCCGCCCCGGGCCTGCGGCCGAGAACGACTCTGGTGTCGGTATCTCCGCGATACCGACACCGGAGTCGTTCTCGGCGGGGGAGCGGCGACGCTCCCGAGATGCTCAGCATGCTGAGTGATGTCAGGCTGGAGGCATGACCACCGCAGCCGCCGTCCCCGCGGGAAGCGTCCGCGCCCCCGCTCCCTCCGATCGGGTCCGCCAGGTCGTCGTCCTCGTCGGGTCGCTCGTCGCGGCCGGGGCCGCCGCGTACGGCGCGGGCGCCTTCGGCGGCACGTCCGTCGAGCAGACCGCCGGGGGAGCGCTGTCCTCGACCGCGACGCCCGTCGCGCCCGACAACCCGGCGTTCCGCATCTGGTCGGTGATCTACCTCGGCCTCTTCGCGTTCGCCGTCTACCAGGTGCTGCCGCGGCACGCGACGAGCCCGCGCCTGCGCGCGACCGCGTGGTGGGTCCTGGTGTCCATGGTCCTCAACGCCGCGTGGATCGGCGTCGTGCAGGCCGGGTGGGTGCCGCTCAGCGTCGTCGTCATCGCGGCGCTGCTCGCCGTCAACGCCGTGGTCGTCGTGCGGCTCGTGCGCCGTCGGCCCGAGTCGGCGGCGCAGGCCGTCGTGCTCGACGGGACGATGGGCCTGTACACCGGCTGGGTGAGCGTCGCGACGCTCGCGAACGTCGCCGCGGCGCTCACCGACGCGGGCGTCGGCGAGCTCGGCCTCGGCGCGACGGGCTGGTCGGTCGTGCTCGTCGCGGCGGCCGCCGCCCTCTCGGTCGCGTGGGCGGCGTTCGCCGCCGGTCGCCGCGCGGTCGTGCTCGGCATCGGCCTCGCGATGTCGTGGGGCCTCGCGTGGATCGCCGTCGGGCGGTTCCAGGGCGAGCTCGTGAACCCCACCGTCGCCTGGGCCGCCGTCGCAGCATCCGCGATCGCCCTCCTGTCGGCGCTCCTGGCGACAACCCGCCACCCACGCCCCTGATCACCCGCCGAGCACGGGATCCGCGACCGGATCGAGCCCAGGACGGTCGCGGACCCCGTGCTCGGCGGGGCCGAGCGTGGTCCGTCAGGGGTAGAGGCCTCGGATCTGGTGGGCCTCTGCTACGCGCTGGACGCCGATGACGAGCGCTGCGTCGCGCAGGCTCAGGTCCTCTCGGCGCGCGAGACCCGCGACCTCCTCGTAGGCGTGGAGCATGCGGTGCTCGAGCTTGTCGCCGATCTCCTCCGCGGTCCACCAGTACGCCTGGTTCGCCTGGACCCACTCGAAGTAGGAGACGACGACGCCGCCCGCGTTCGCGAGCACGTCCGGCACCACGGTCACGCCGTTCTTCGCGAGCACGCGGTCGCCCTCGGCGGTCGTCGGGCCGTTGGCGCCCTCGACGACCCAGCGCGCGCGCACGGTGCGAGCGGTGTCGCCGTCGAGCACGCCCTCTACCGCGGCCGGGACGAGCACGTCGACGTCGAGCGCGAGCAGCGCGTCGTTGTCCACCGGGTCGGCCCGGTCGAAGCCCACGACGCTCCCCGTCGCGGCGACGTGCTCGACCAGGGCGCGCACGTCGAGACCGTCCGGGGCGTGCACCCCGCCGTACTGGTCGGAGACCGCCACGACGCGGGCCCCGCGGGCCGCGAAGATCGCGGCCGCGTGCGACCCGACCTTGCCGAAGCCCTGGATGGCGACGCGCACGTCGGACAGCGGCACGCCCGCCTCCTCGAGCGCCGCGGCGGTGACGTGCACGACCCCGGCGCTCGTCGCCGTCGTGCGGCCGAGCGACCCGCCCACGGTGATGGGCTTGCCCGTCACGACCGCCGGGATCGTGTAGCCCTGGTTGACGGAGTAGGTGTCCATGACCCAGGCCATGGTCCGCTCGCTCGTGCCCATGTCGGGCGCCATGATGTCCCGCTCGGGCCCGATGACCGGCATGATCTCCGACGTGTAGCGGCGCGTCACGCGCTCGAGCTCCGCGTCGGAGTAGGAGCGCGGGTCGATCGCGACGCCGCCCTTCGCGCCGCCGTACGGCAGGTCCACGAGGGCGCACTTCCACGTCATCCACATGGCGAGCGCGCGGACCTCGTCGATGTCGACGCTCGGCGCGTACCGCAGGCCGCCCTTGCCCGGACCGCGCGACACGTTGTGCTGCACGCGGTAACCGTGGAAGAGGACGGTGCGGCCGTCGTCGCGCCGCAGCGGCACGGCCACGTTCACCTCGCGGCGCGGGGTCGCGAGCATCTCGTGCAGGCCGTCGTCGTAGCCGAGGAAGCGGACCGCGCCGGCGAGCTGCGCGTGCGCGGTGTCGAGCGCGGACGCCGGGGCGCCGGCGTCGGGGGAGCGGCGCGTGCCGCGGGGGAGATCGGTGCTGTCGGTGGGGGTGGGGCCGTCGCTCGTGGTGGCGGGCGGCACGGACGTCGTCGTCACGGTTCCTCCGGTTCGAGGTTCTCCTCGGTGCCGCGGGGGTGTGCGGCACCGAGGGTCACGCTACCCCCGGCGCGGTCGCTCGCCCCTCACGCGCCCCGGCGGTGCCCGAGCGCGTCGACCGCCGCGAGCTCGTCGGCGGTGAGGGAGAACCCGGTCACCCGGAAGTTCGCCTCGATCCGCTCCGGCGTCACGGACTTCGGGATGACCACGAACCCGTGGTCGAGGTGCCAGCGCAGCACGACCTGCGCGGGGGTGACGCCGTGCGCGGCCGCGACCTCCGCGAGGACCGGCGCGTCGAGGTCGGTGCGCTTGAACGGGCTGTACCCCTCGAGCACGACGCCGCGCTGCGCGAGCTCGTGCACGACCCGGTGGTCGTAGTCGGCCGGGCTCCACGGGATCTGGTCGACGGCGGGCGTCTCGCCGACCTGCTCGGACAGCACGTCGACCTGCTCGACGGAGTAGTTGCTCACCCCGATCGAGCGGACCCTGCCCTCGTCGCGCAGCTCGACGAACCGCTCCCACACCCACGGCGACGCCTCGCCCGCCGGCGGCCAGTGGATGAGCCACAGGTCCACGTGGTCCGTGCCGAGGTCGCGCAGCGACGCCTCGAGCGTCTCGCGCTCGCGGCCCGCGGCGTCCGGCGGGAGCTTGGTCGTGACGAACACGTCGGCGCGGTCGACGGACGAGTCGGCGAGCGCGCGCCCCACCTGCGCCTCGTTGCCGTAGCCCGTCGCGGTGTCGACGTGCCGGTAGCCCACGTCGAGCGCGTGGCGCACGGCGCGGTAGGCGTCGTCGCCCTCGGACTGCCAGGTGCCGAGGCCGAGCAGGGGCATCGGGCCGCCGGGCAGCTCGACCGTGGGGACGGGGGCGGGGTCTGCGGAGGTCATGCCGTCAGTCTCCGTGCCCGACGCCGTCCCTCGCCACCGCGGGCGCGCTCGGCACCGCGGACCGCCCGCCGTCGCGCGGACGGGAACGGGTCAGCGCCGCGTGCGGCGCCGGTACTGGGCCGGGGTCTCGCCCGCGAGGCGCGCGAACGTGCGCGTGAACGACGGCTGGTCGTAGAACCCGCTCGCCGCCGCGACGTCGCCGATCGACACGGCGCTCCCCGCGAGCAGGCGTGTCGCGTGGTCGACCCGGGTGCGCAGCACGAGCTGGCGCGGCGTCACGCCGTACACGCGCCGCACGCGCCGGTCGAGCACCGCGGGCGTGCACCCCGCCGCCTCGGCGAGCCGCGCCGTCGTCCAGCGCGCCCCGAGGTCCGCCTCGACCGCGGCGACGAGCGCGGCGAGGGAGTCCATCGTCGCGTCGTCCGCCGCGCCCGCGCGCAGGTCGTGCGAGACCGAGACGATCCCCACGAGGTGACCGGCGTCGTCGTGCACGGGGAGCTTGGAGGTGAGGAACCAGCCCGACGTGCCGCCGAGCCGCCGGATGCGCTCGAGCTCGCCGCGCAGCGCGCGCCCGCGCAGCACCTCGGCGTCCTGCTGCTCGTAGCGCTCGGCGAGCTGCGCGACGAACAGGTCGCGCGCGCGTCGGCCCAGCACCGCGCGGCGCGAGCGCTCGTTCGTCCGCGCGACGAACACCGGGTTGACCGCGACGTACCGGCCCGTGACGTCCTTCGCGCAGAACATCGTGTCCGGCAGCTCGTCCATGAGCGCGACCATGGCGGGGCTGAGGGCGGCGAGGAGCTGGTCCGCCGCGGGCGGCGAGGTCTCGGCGTTGTCGCGGACGGGTGCCATGTCGCCCTGGATCGTACAAGACGAGCCACCGCGACCCGAGGCACCCTGGAGGGATGAGCAACGACGCGCCCGCCCGGCCGCTCCCCACCCCCGGAGCCGTCGGCGACACGAGCCTCACCTCCCCGGACGACCTCGTCGAGGACGCCGTCGCGCTGGCCCGCCGCTGGCTCGCCGCCAGCGAGGGAGCGGGCGACGCGCGCGCCCGCCGGACCGCCGAGCGGCTCGGCGCGCTCGTCTCCGACCCCACGGGCCTCGAGCTCGCGGTCCGGTTCGTCGACGACGTCGCGCGCCCCCAGGACGTGCACGTCGCCGCGCGGGCGCTCGGCCGCCTCGGCGAGCTCGCGGGCAGCGCGGGGTCGTTCCTCGGGCCGGTCGACCGGTCCCTCCTGCGCGTCGGGGCGGGCGTCGCGCCGGTGCTGCCGCGCGTCGTCGTGCCGGCCGCGCGCGTGCGCCTGCGCCAGCTCGTGGGCCACCTCGTGGCCGACGCCGGCCGCGGCCTCGGCCCGCACCTGGCCCGCACCCGCGCGGAGGGCTACGCGCTCAACGTCAACCTCCTCGGCGAGGCCGTGCTCGGCGAGGCCGAGGCGGACGCTCGCCTCGAGCGCACGCTCGCGCTCGTGCGGCGCCCCGACGTCGACTACGTGTCGGTCAAGGTGTCGTCCGTCGCGTCGCAGCTCGTCACGTGGGACCTCGACGGGTCGTGCGCCCGCGTCGTCGAGCGGCTGCTGCCGCTGTACCGGGCGGCGCGCGACCACGGCGTCTTCCTCAACCTCGACATGGAGGAGTACAAGGACCTCGCGCTCACGACCGCGGTCTTCCGCGAGATCCTCGCGCACGACGACCTGCACGACCTCGAGGCCGGGATCGTGCTCCAGGCGTACCTGCCCGACGCGCTCGGCGCGCTCGACGGGCTCACCCGCTTCGCGACCGAGCGCGTCGCCGCCGGGGGAGCGCCGATCAAGGTGCGTCTCGTCAAGGGTGCGAACCTCGCGATGGAGGCCGTCGAGGCCGAGCTGCACGGCTGGCCGCAGGCGCCCTACCCCACGAAGCCCGACGTCGACGCGAACTACGTCCGCCTCCTCGACCACGCCCTGCGCGCGCCGCGGACCGACGCCGTGCGCATCGGCGTCGCGAGCCACAACCTCTTCCACGTCGCGCTCGCCGTGCTCCTCGGCCGGGCCCGCGGCGTGAGCCACGCGCTCGACGTCGAGATGCTCCAGGGCATGGCCCCCGGCGAGGCGCGCGCCGTGCGCGACGAGGTCGCGGCCGACCGCGTCGAGAGCGGCCCGCACGCCGGCCGCGGCGGCCGCGTCGTGCTGTACACGCCCGTCGTGCGCGACGAGGACTTCGACGTCGCCATCTCCTACCTCGTGCGCCGCCTCGAGGAGAACGCCGCCGAGCAGAACTTCCTGCACGCCATGTTCGCGCCCGACGGGTCGCCCGCGGGCAGCCCCATGGAGCGCCAGGAGGCCGCGTTCCGCGCGTCGGTGCGCCACGGGGTGCACTACGCCGAGACCGACGTCGCGCCGCGCCGCACGCCCCGGCCCGCCGTCGGCGGCGGGACCGACGCCGGGTTCGCGAACGCCCCCGACACCGACCCGGCCGTCGCCGCCTCGCGCGACTGGGCCCGCCACGTCACCGGGACCGGCTCCGGGTACGTCCCCGTCCGCACGCCCGAGCTCACCACGACCGCCCAGGTGGACGACGCCGTCGCGACCGCCGTGCGCGCGACCGCCGCGTGGTCGCAGGTCGCCCCGGCGGCCCGCGCCGCCGCCCTGCGGGCCGTCGCCCGGCGCCTGGAGGAGGCGCGCACCGACCTCGTCGCCGCGATGGTGCACGAACCCGGCAAGACCGTCGCCGAGGCCGACCCCGAGGTGAGCGAGGCCGTCGACTTCGCGCGCTACTACGCGCGCTCCGCCGAGGAGCTGGACCACGTGCCCGGCGCCCGGTTCGCGCCCGACGGCGTCACGCTCGTCACGCCGCCGTGGAACTTCCCCGTCGCGATACCCGTGGGCGGGGTGCTCGCGGCGCTCGCGGCCGGGTCGGCCGTGCTCGCCAAGCCCGCGCCGCCGACGCCGCGCTGCCTCGAGGTCGCCGTCGAGGCGGTCCACGCGGGCCTGCGCGACGCGGTGGCGGCGGCACCCGGTGACTTCCCGGGGCTGGACGCGGGCTCGGTGACCGACGTCGTGCAGTACGTCCGCGTGCCCGACGACGAGCTCGGCACCCGCCTCGTCACGCACGACGACGTCGCGCGCGTCGTGCTCACGGGCTCGATCGAGACCGCGCAGCTCTTCGCGCGGTGGAAGCCGTCGCGCCCGGTGCTCGCCGAGACGTCGGGCAAGAACGCGCTCGTCGTCACGCCGTCGGCGGACCTCGACCTCGCGGTCGCGGACCTCGTGCGGTCGGCGTTCGGGCACGCGGGGCAGAAGTGCTCGGCCGCGTCGCTCGCGATCCTCGTCGGCTCGGCGGGCGACCCGCGGACGGAGACGGGACGCCGGGTGCGGCGCCAGCTCGTGGACGCGGTGCGCTCGCTCGCCGTCGGTCCGGCGACCGACGTCGCGACGACCATGGGCCCGCTCACCGAGCCCGCGTCGGGCAAGCTGCTGCACGCCCTGACGACGCTGGAGCCGGGGGAGTCCTGGCTCGTCCGGCCGCGGCTGCTGGACGGCGGCCCCGACCTGGAAGGCCGCCTCTGGACGCCGGGACTCAAGGAGGGCGTCGCGCCCGGGTCGCCGTTCCACCTCACGGAGTACTTCGGGCCGGTCCTCGGGATCATGACGGCCGCGACCCTCGACGAGGCGATCGCGCTGCAGAACGCGGTCCCGTTCGGCCTCACCGGAGGCATCCACAGCCTCGACGACGCCGAGGTCGAGCGCTGGCTCGACGCCGTCCAGGTGGGCAACGCCTACGTCAACCGGCACATCACCGGCGCGATCGTGCAGCGGCAGTCGTTCGGCGGCTGGAAGCAGTCGGCCGTCGGGCCGGGCGCCAAGGCGGGCGGGCCGAACTACGTCGCGCAGCTCGGGCGCTGGAGCGACGCGCCCGACACCTCGACGAGCGCGTCGGCGTCGGGCACCGACAGCACGCACGACGCGGTACCGCCCGCGCGCGAGGCCGCGCCCGAGGCGTGGCTCGCGTGGGCGAAGGCCGACGACGCGCGCTGGTGGGAGCGGGAGTTCTCGGTGGGCCACGACCCCTCGGGCCTGCACGTCGAGGCCAACGTCTTCCGCTACCGCCCGGTCGACGTGCTCACCGTGCGCGTCGGCGCGGACGCGCTCCCCGTCGAGGTCGAGCGCGTCCTGCACGCCGCGCGCACCGCGGGCGTGCCGGCCGTCGTCGTGCCGAGCACGGGCGACGCCGCGGTGAGCGACGGGGAGTTCGCGCGCCGCGTCGCGTCGGGCGCCGTCCGGGGCCGGGTCCGCGTCGTCGGCTCCGCGCCGGGGCTGCACGAGGCCGCGGCCGAGCGCGTCGGCGAGGTGACGGTGCTCGACCACCCCGTCGTCGCGAGCGGGCGCCGCGAGCTGCTCACCGTGTTCCACGAGCAGGCAGTCAGCCGCACGACGCACCGGTACGGCCACGTGAAGCGCTGACCGCTCCCGGCGCGCGGGAGGGGCTCGGCCACCGCCGGGCCCCTCCCGCGACGACCGCGCCGCACCCCGGTCGCTACCGCGCGTCCGGCACCGGCGAGACGGTCACGGACGCCGCGTCGCGGTACGCGCGCAGGCGCTCCGCCTGCTCGGCGACGGCGTCGGCGAGCCCGGCGTCCCACGGGACCCAGGGGTCGGTGAGGACCGTGAGGCGACGGCCCGACGCGCGGGGCCGCCACGTGCCCACGACCTCGCCGCCCGCGAGCACGGCCCCGGGCCGGCCGAGGACCCGCCACAGGTCCTTGGTGCGCGCGCCGTCCGGGACGAGCGTCGCGCGGTCGCGCAGCTGCAGGAACAGGTCGTAGGGGCCCACGAGGCGCACGGCCGGGGCACCGGGCGCGGGTCGCGCGTCGCGCTCGCGCGCGGCGGCGCCCGTGACGCGACCGAGGTCCTCGGCGAGCACCCAGCGCTCGGTCGGCCGCGGACCCGGCTCGACGTCGGCGACCTCGACGCGGACCGCGTCGTCGGGCCACCGGTCCCGGACGTCCTTCACCGGGGCGTCGAGGAACGCGGCGACGTCCTGGACGCTGGCGGCGGGGAAGAAGCGCAGGTAGCCGCGGACGACGTCCAGGCGCGGCAGGGCGTCGCCGCCGAGGCGCCCGTAGAGCGGCGGCTCGAGGCCGGGGACGCGCCGCAGCACGGGCGGGGACGAGCCCGGTTCGAGCTCGAGCCCGGCCTGCAGGGCCGCGAGGCGGAACGTCTGCTCGTAGCTGTGGGTGGCGCCGCACGGCCCGCACCAGCGCAGGTGCGGCTCCGGGAGCCGCGCGGTGAGCCGCGTCGAGAGGTCGCCCTTGACGGTCGGGGTCTCGACGAGCTCGCGCTCGAGCCGCGCCTCGGTGCGCAGGGCGTCGAGCACGGCGACACCCGCCGCGCGGAGCGGTCGGCTCGCGTCGTAGACCCGCTTGGCGGCGTCGGCCTCGGAGAACGGCGCCGTCGCGGTCGCGACGTCGGCGAGGTCCGCGCGGCGGTAGACGTGCGGGGCGCCGCGCAGCGTCCACGCGAGCGCGAGGTCGGGCGGCAGGGTGCCCGGCGCGACGTCCGGGGCGCCCCGGACGGCGAGCGCCCACGCGGCGCCGTCGGACCCCGTGTCCTGGACGCCCAGGTCGAGGACGGCGACGTCCGTCACCGCGGCGGCCGCGCCCGGCTCCCGGTCGAGCTCGTGGGCGTGCCAGCGTGCGGCGAGGACGTCGGCCCGCGAGAGCGTGGCCACCACCGGTTCCGTGGACGGGTGCACGACGCCAGGCTACGAGCGACCGCCCACAGCGTCTCGGCCCCCCCACGCCTCGGGTGCCGCGCGGCGCCGCGGGCGGCGCGGGGGTCAGACGGAGTCGCGCTCGACGAGCTCCGGCGCGAGGACCTGCGACGCGATCTCGTCGCCGCGGCCGCCCACGAGGTCGAGCAGGAGGTCGGTCGCGCCGCGCACCATCTCGACCATGGGGTTCTGGACCGTGGTCAGCGGGGGCGACGTCGTGGCGGCGGTGGCGAGGTTGTCGAAGCCGACGACGGACACGTCGCGCGGCACGTCGCGGCCGTGGGCCGCGAGCACGCGCAGCGCGCCCTCGGCCATGAGGTCGGACGCGACGAACAGGCCGTCGAGGTCGGGGTGCCCGGCGAGGAGGCGTTCCATGGCCGCCGCGCCGCCCGCGACGGCGAAGTCGCCGATCTCGACCGCGTCGTCCGGAAGGCCGGCGTCGCGCAGCACCTCGCGGAACCCCGTGAGCCGGTCCACGCCGGCCGTCATGTCCTGCGGGCCGGCGATCGTCGCGATACGGCGCCGGCCCGCCTCGACGAGACGCCGCGCCGCGAGGCGGCCGCCCTCGACGTTGTCCACGTCGACGTACAGGAGGTCCGGCGTCGGGTGGAACGGCCGCCCCACGAACACGGCGGGCAGGCGCGCTGCGAGGAGCGCCTCCTCGAGGTCGTCGTCGCGGTGGTGCGACGCGACGATCGCGCCGTCGACGTGGCCGCTGCTGAGGTACCGCACGATGCGGCCCGGCTGCTCGTCGGGACGCGCGAACAGCAGCACGAGCTGCAGGTCCGTGCCGCCGAGCGCGGCGCTCACGCCGCGCATCGTGCCCGCGAGGAACGGGTCGGTGAGGATGCGCTCGTCGGGCTCGGGGACCACGAGGGCGATCGAGTCCGTGCGGCGCGTCACGAGCGAGCGGGCGGCGCGGTTGGGCGTGTAGCCGAGCTGCGCGACGGCGGCATCGACCGCCGCCTGCGCCTCGGGCGACACCCGCAGGCCGCCGTTGATGGCGCGCGACGCCGTCGAGCGCGAGACACCCGCCGTCTGGGCCACCTCGTCCAGGGTCGGCGCGGAGCGCAGGCTGTTCATCGGGACAGTATGGCGCGCGCGCTCCCCGGTCCGCACCGCCCCGCTCACCGTGTCCTCACCGTCGCCCTCACTCGGCCGGGGCGGCGTCCGCGGCCGGCGTCTCGCGCGCGGGGATCGCGTTGTCGCGCGCGACCTGGGCGTACCAGGCGCCGCTCGCCTTGACGGTGCGCTCCTGCGTCTCGTAGTCGACGCGGACGATGCCGAAGCGCTTCGTGTAGCCGAGCGCCCACTCGAAGTTGTCCATGAGGGACCACGCGAAGTAGCCGCGCACGTCCGCCCCCGCGTCGATCGCGTCGCGCGTCGCGCGCAGGTGCGCGTCGAGGAACTCGAGCCGGTCCTGGTCGTCGACCGAGCCGTCCGGGCCCACCTGGTCCGGGTAGGCGGCGCCGTTCTCGGTGATGTACATCGCGACGCCGCGCGGGCCGGTGAAGTCGCGCTGCAGGCGCGTGAGGAGGCGCGTCAGCCCCTCGGGCTGGACCTCCCAGCCCATGTCCGTGCGCGGCAGGCCGCGGGAGTGGGCGTGCACGCCGTCCGCGGCGGGGTAGGGGGACGACGTCGGGCGCACCGGCGTGGCGTCGGCCTCCTCGTCGCGGACGCCCTCGGGGCGGGTGCCGCCGCCGCCGTCGCTCCCGGCGCCGGGCGCCGTCGTCTGCGGGCGGGCCGAGACCGCCCCGCCGTTGTAGTAGTTGACCCCGAGCGTGTCGATCGGGGTGGAGATGATCTCGAGGTCCCCGTCCTTGACGTGGTCGAGCAGACCGTAGGGCGCGACGTCCTCGAGGACGTCGGCCGGGTACTCGCCGTGGAAGACCGGGTCGAGGAAGATCCGGTTGAACTGGCCGTCGATCCGGCGCGCGGCGTCGACGTCGGCCGGGTCCTGCGGGTCGACCGGGTCGGACACCGTGAAGTTCAGCGTGAGCCCGAGGTTCGCCTCCGGCGCGCGCTCGCGCAGCGCCTGGACCGCGAGGCCGTGCCCGAGCAGCAGGTGGTGCGCGGCCGCGAGGCCGTCCTCGCGCGACTGCCGGCCGGGCGCGTGCACGCCCGCGGTGTAGCCGAGGAACGCGGAGCACCACGGCTCGTTGAGCGTCGTCCACACGCCGACGCGGTCGCCCAGCGCCTCGTGCATCGTCACCGCGTACTCGGCGAAGAGGTACGCCGTGTCGCGCGACGTCCAGCCGCCCTTGTCCTCGAGCGCCTGGGGGAGGTCCCAGTGGTACAGCGTGAGCCACGGCAGGACGTCCGCGGCGAGCAGCTCGTCGACGAGGCGGTCGTAGAACGCCAGCCCGGCGGGGTTGACCGCGCCGCCGTCGGGGCGCACGCGGGCCCACGACGTCGAGAACCGGTACGTCCCCAGGTCGAGGTCGCGCAGGAGCGCGACGTCCTCGCGGTACCGCTGGTAGTGGTCGCACGCGACCATGCCGTCGTCACCGTTCACGACGGCGCCCGGCACGCGGGCGAACGCGTCCCACACGGAGTCCGTGCGCCCGTCGGTGTGCCCCGCGCCCTCGATCTGGAACGCGGCCGTCGCGGCGCCCCAGAGGAAGCCCGGGGGCATCTCGACGCGTCCGGTCGCGGTCGCCGGGTTCGGGGGGAGGGGCGCGGACGGGACGAAGCTGGTCATGGTCGATTGTCCTTCGAGAAGTCGCGGGATGGCACGCGGGCGGGCCGGTCGGGCCCGCCCGCGCGACGGTCGGCGCGCAGCACGGACCGCGCCCACCGGGTGGTGGGCGGGTCGTGCGGCGCGGGGCGCCGGGCGTCAGCCCTTGACGGCGCCCTGCATGATGCCCGCCACGAGCTGGCGGCCGGTGAAGATGAAGATGACGATGAGCGGCAGCGTGACGAGGAAGATCCCGGCCATGACGAGCGAGTAGTCGACGAAGAAGTTCGACTGCAGGGACCGCACCACGAGCGGCAGCGTCGGGTTGTTCTGGTTGAGCACGATGGACGGCCAGAAGAAGTTCGTCCACTGCTGCACGAACGTGAACAGGCCCAGCATCGCGGCGGCCGGGCGGGCCGCCGGGAGCGCGATGGACCAGAACGTGCGGATCATGGACGCGCCGTCGACCCGGGCCGCCTCGATGAGCTCGTACGGGAGCGCCTCGCCGAGGTACTGCGTCATCCAGAAGACGCCGAACGCCGTGACGAGCGCGGGGACGATGACGGCCTGGAGCTTGCCGATCCACCCGAGGTCCGACATGAGGATGTACATCGGGATGACGCCGAGCTGCGTGGGCACCGCCATCGTCGCGATGACGAACACGAGCAGCGGGCCGCGGCCACGGAACCGGAGCTTCGCGAACGAGAAGCCGGCGAGGGTCGAGAACAGCACGACCGAGAGGGACGTGAGCACCGCGACGACCACGGAGTTCCAGGCGGCCTTCCAGAAGTTGATCGCGTCCGAGCTCATGACCTCGGCGAACCGGTCGAACAGGCTCGCGTCCGGCAGGAGCTGGGGCAGCGCGCTGCGCGAGATCTCCTCGGGCGTCGAGGAGCCGAGGATCAGCGTGAAGTACAGCGGGAACACCGAGATCAGCAGGACGATCCCGAGGATGGTGTACGTGACCCAGCGCGGGCGGCGCTGCGTGCCGCCGACGTTCTTCCCGGCGCTCCGGCGGCGGGACGCGGCGCGGGCCGCGCCCGGGCCGGCGGTCTGGGCGATGACGGGGACGGAGCTCATCGCTTCCTCCGGTCGGTCGGGCTGGCGGCGGTCGGGACGGACGCCTCGGTCCCCGCGGCGGAACGCTGCGCGGACATGGCGTCCTCGGCGCGCAGGCGCTTGCGCGCCTCCTGGCGGCGACGCACCCAGCGTGGCGGGCGCGGCTGCGCGTTCGACGTGGCGATCCGCCGGGTGACGAGGAAGTTGACGATGCCCACGAGGATGATGAGCAGGAACAGCAGCCACGCGACGGCGGCCGCACGGCCGAAGTTCTTCTGGTTGCCCCACGCGACGTCGTAGAGGTAGAGCACGGTCGTCATCCACTGCCGGTCGGCGCCGCCGAGACCCTGCGCGTCGAACATGCGCGGCTCGTCGAAGATCTGCAGGCCGCCGATCGTCGACGTGATGACGACGAAGATGATCGTGGCGCGGATCTGGGGGACGGTCACGGAGAAGAACTGGCGCACGCGCCCGGCGCCGTCGATGATCGCGGCCTCGTAGAGCTCGCGCGGCACGGCCTGCATCGCGGCGAGGAAGATCAGCGCGTTGTAGCCGGTCCAGCGGAAGTTCACCATCGACGCGATGGCGACGTGGCTCGCGAGGGCGTCGGCGTGCCAGCGGATCGGGTCGACGCCGACGAGGCCGAGCAGCTCGTTGATGAGCCCGTACTGGTCGGCGAACAGGCGGCCGAAGATCATCGAGACCGCGACGGGCGCGACGACGTACGGCAGCAGGACGCCCATGCGCCAGAACGTCGCGGCGCGCAGGTTCTGGTCGAGCAGGGCCGCGATCGCGATCGCGGCGATGACCTGCGGCACGGACGAGAGCACGAAGATCGAGACGGTGTTGCGCAGGGACTTCCAGAACGTCGGCTGCGCGAGGACGTCCGTGTAGTTCTGGAGACCGACGAAGTCGCCCTGGCCGCCGAGCAGGTTCCAGTCGTAGACCGACACCACGGCGGTGTACACGAGCGGGAAGAGTCCCGTGATCGCGAACAGGATGAAGAAGGGCGAGATGTAGAGGTAGGGCGAGACCTTGACGTCCCAGCGGCTGAGGCGCTGGGAGAAGCCGACGCGGCGCGGCGTGCGCGGCGGCGGCCCGCTGAGCCCCGGCGAGGGCTGGGTGGGCGTGAGGACGGCCATGTGGGATTCCTGGGCTGCTCGGTGGCGCTGGGTGGCTGCGGGTGCGGGGCGTCGTCCGCGGGCGGACGCGCGCGGGGCCGGGGGCGGCAGGTCGTGCCGCCCCCGGCTCCGTCAGGTCACAGGCCCAGGTCCTGGAAGGACTGGAGCGTCTTCTGCCACGAGGAGGCGGCGTCGTCCGTCTTCTCGACGTCCACGCGCTTGATGCCGTCCTGGACGGTCGTGTGGATCGAGAAGTAGTTCGCGCCCTTGAACGGCGCGCTGTCGATCGCGAGCGCACGGTTGACGAAGATCGTGCCGACCGGGGCGTCGTTGAAGAAGTCGTTCGTGAAGGACTGCACGGCGTCGGACTCCTGCGCCTCGAGCTGCGACGGGAACGTGCCCGCGTTCTCGAAGGCCGTCGTCTGCTGCGCCGGGTCGGTCAGCCACGCGGCGAGCTCCTTGGCCGCCTCGGCGTTCGGGCCGGAGGCCGGCACCGTGAGGAACGAGCCGCCCCAGTTGAGGCCGCCGCCGGGGAAGACGTCCGCGACGTTCCAGCCGGTGACGCCGCCCGAGCGCTCCTCGACCGGGCCGGTCATCCACGCGGGGCAGATCATCGTCGCGAAGCCGTCGTTCTGGAACGCGGCGTCCCAGTCGCCCGACCACTGCTCGAGGCCGGCGGAGAGCTCGTTCGTCGTCGACTGCTCGAGCACCGTGTCGTAGATGTCGATGATCGGCTGGTTGGACGCGAGGTCCTTGGGCGTGCCGTCGGACTCCTCGTAGGCGTTGTCGATCTGGTTGACCATCGCCTGCGAGATGGACATCGCGGAGTCGTACCAGGCCGCGTCGCTCGCGGCGACGAAGGTCTTGCCCGCGGCGAAGTAGTCGTCCCACGTGGCGTCCTCGCCACCGAGGAGCTCCGCCACGCCGGCCGGGTCGCTCGGGAGGCCCGCGGCCTCGAAGAGGTCCTGGCGGTAGCAGATCGCGCTCGGGCCGATGTCGGTGCCGTAGCCGATGAGCTTGCCGTCGGTCGTCGTCGCCTGCTGGACCTTCCAGTCCACCCAGCGGCCGTCGAGCGACGAGTCGGTGAGGTCGGTGAAGAGGTCGGGGTACTGCATGAGCTCCGGGAGCCAGTCGACCTCGATGGCCTCGATGTCCGCGAGACCCTCGCCGCCGGCGGCGAGCTTCGTGGTGAGGTTGGTCCGCGCGTCCTCGGACTTGGCCGCCTTCGTCTGCTTGACGGTGACGTTCGGGTGCTCCGCGGTGTACGCGGCGAGGAGCTCGTCCGTGTAGCCGAAGTCGTTGAACGTCGCGACGGTGAGCGTGATCTTGTCTCCGTCGCCGGAGCCCGTCGCGTCGTCGTCCGAGCCGGAGCCGCTCGAGCACGCGGTCAGGGCGAGGGTGATGGCCGCGAGGCCTGCGACGGCGGTGATCGCCTTGCGGGGCCGGCGGGTCGTACGGGTGCTGCTCAGCACGGTGACTCCCTTGTCGGTGGGGCGGGGTCGTGGCAGCGCTCCCACCACCAATGTGGTAGCGCTTCCACACAACGGCCTGATCGTGCGTTCCCGCCCGAACCCGTGTCAAGCCGTGGTCATGCCCGGGCGGGTGTGGTCGCGCTCCCACCCGTGCATCTCCGCAGGTCAGGGCGTTGTGTCGACCTACCGGTTGGTCGGGTTCTGTGGAAATCGTTACCGGTTCGAGACCGGTCGCCGAGCGGGCATCGCCGGGTCGCCGATCAGGTCCGGCCGGGCGCCGCTCGGTCGGTGGTCAGCGCGACAGCCACGCGAGACCGGCGGACTCCTCCGCGGCGAGCGCCGTCCGCACGGCCTCGGCCGCGGCCTGCTCGATCGCCCCGCCGAAGAGCGGCACGTTGGCCTTGACCTCGCCGTCGTAGCGCTCGACCGTGCCGTCCCCCTCCGGGGAGAGCGTCACGGTGCCCGTGAGGCGCACCGGTGCGCCCGTGATCTCGAGCGACACCGTGCCCGACCGCTCGCCGTCGCGCTCCGGCTCCCAGGCCTCTGCCTGCCGGATCTCGAGACGACCCCCGACGAACGAGCGGACGTGCGCCGGGATCTGGTCCGTGGGCAGCGTCCGCCGCACCGTGACGGTGAACCCCTCGTCCGGCCCGCCGGTGACGTCCACCTGCTCGACGTGGGCGCCCTCGCCGCCCGAGCGGGCGGCGCGCCAGCGGACGAACTCCTCGTCCGCGAGCATCGCCCCGACGGCGTGGACGGGGGCGGGGTAGCGGAGCTCGACGCTCAGGTGCACGGGACCTCCTCGGGCCCTGCGCCGGCCCGTGACGGGCCGGCCGACGGGACGGCTGACGGTTCGGGCGACCGCGCACGCGGGCGCTGAGGGGACTCTACCGGTCGCGCCCCTCTACGCTGGGGTCCGTGTCTGCCATGAGTGACCTCATCTCCCGCCACGCCGACCTCAGCCCGGCGGACAACGAGTGGTTGCACCTGCTCGTGGGCGACTGGCAGGTGATCTCCGACCTCGCGTTCGCCGACCTCGTGCTGTGGCTCCCCACGAGCGACGGCAACTTCGTCGCCGTCTCCCAGTGCCGGCCGTCGACGGGCGCGACCGTCCACTACGACGACATCGTCGGGTCGTTCGCCCCGGAGGGCCAGCGCCCGCAGCTCGAGCGCGCGCTCACCGAGGTGCGGTCGCAGCGCTCGCGCGAGCCACGCTGGTTCGGCGCGTACGCCGTGCGCGAGGAGGCCATCCCGGTCCTGCACTCCGGGAAGGCGATCGCCGTCGTCGCGCGGCAGACCAACCTCGGGAGCGGGCGCACGCCCAGCCGCCTCGAGCTCAACTACGTCGAGGCCGCGGACGACCTCATCGCGATGATCTCGCGCGGGGAGTTCCCCTTCCCGAACGCCGCGACCGGTCCGCGTCGCGGCGCGCCGCGCGTCGGCGACGGCCTCATCCGGCTGAACTCCGAGGGCGAGGTCCTCTACGCGAGCCCCAACGCGCTGAGCTGCTTCCACCGCCTGGGGGTCATCGGCCCGCTCGTCGGGCGGTCGCTCGCCGAGGTGACGGCCGACCTCATCGAGCACCAGACCCCCGTGGACGAGTCGCTCCCGCTCGTCGTCATGGGCCGCGCGCCCTGGCGCACCGAGATCGAGGCGCAGCGCGTCGCGCTGTCGCTGCGCGCGCTCCCGCTCACCGAGTCCGGCCAGCGCATCGGCGCCGTCCTGCTGTGCCGCGACGTCTCGGAGCTGCGCCGCCGGGAGCGCGAGCTCATCACCAAGGACGCGACGATCCGCGAGATCCACCACCGCGTGAAGAACAACCTCCAGACCGTCGCGGCGCTCCTGCGGCTCCAGGCCCGGCGCATGGACGTCCCCGAGGCGCGCGCGGCGCTGGAGGAGGCGATGCGCCGCGTCGCGACGATCGCGCTCGTGCACGAGAGCCTGTCGCAGACGCTCGACGAGGAGGTGGAGTTCGACGACATGGTCGGTCGCGCGCTGCGCCTCGCGGCCGACGTCGCCTCCGCCGACACGAGCGTGCGCACCGTCCGCACGGGGAGCTTCGGGCTCGTGCCCGCGGAGGACGCGACCCCCCTCGCGCTCATCCTCACCGAGCTCGTCACGAACGCCGTCGAGCACGGTCTCGCGAAGCAGGAGACCGGCACGGTCGAGGTCGCGGTCGAGCGCGACGGCTCGGCCCTGCGGATCGTCGTGTCGGACGACGGCGTCGGCATGCCCGACGGCGACGTCGCGCGAGCGGGCAAGGCCGCCAAGAGCGGACTGGGCTCGCAGATCGTGCAGACCCTCGTGACGAACGAGCTCGGCGGCACCATCGAGTGGTCGCCGCGGCCCGGCGGGGGCACCCAGGTCGTGCTCGCGCTCGTGCTGCGCGACGGCAACCGCCAGGGCTGACCGGCCGGCACGACCGGGGCCGCCGCGCGGAGGCGCGCACGGCACGGGTCGCGGAGCGGAGGCACCGCACGACGACGGGCCGCCACCCCGGGGGGTGACGGCCCGTCGTGCTGCTCGACGCCCGGAGGCGGAGCGGCGTGTCAGCCGGCGCGGCGTGCGCGCGCGGTGCGGCGCTTGAGGGCGCGGCGCTCGTCCTCGGAGAGACCGCCCCAGACGCCGGCGTCCTGGCCGGACTCGATGGCCCACTTGAGGCACGTGTCGACGACGTCGCAGCGGCGGCAGACGGCCTTCGCCTCCTCGATCTGGAGGAGCGCAGGGCCGGTGTTCCCGATGGGGAAGAACAGCTCGGGGTCTTCGTCGAGGCAGGCTGCGCGGTGGCGCCAGTCCATGTTCGTCGTCTCCTTCGGGCAGAGGGGAGCCTGGTCGCGAGGTGATGACTCGTCGCTGGGCGACCCGGCAGGGGGCTGCCCGGGCCAAGGGCTCGAGGCGGGGGTGATTGATGCTTGAACCAGGTTCACACCTCGTGAAGCACAGCACAAGGGGTTACGAGAAAGTTTCCGTCGCATGAATCGTGAGGCCTTCGTCACACGGGTGTGAAGCCGCAGGTCGGCGCGTACGCTGGGTGATCGTGCCCTCCCGCGAGCCCTCCGGAACCCCGCCCGAGCCCCGCCCGACGCCCCCGGGACCGTCGTCCGACGGGGGGTCGCGGCCGCCCGCGCTGACGGCGCTCGTCGCCGGGGTCGGCATCGAGATCGCCGCGCTCACGGTGGGCGCCGTGCTGATCCTCGTCGAGCTCCTCCGCGGTGGTTCGCAGTCGTTCGGGGTGAGCGTCTTCCTCGTCGTCTTCGCCCTCGGCGTGGGGGCCGTGCTCGCCGCGAGCGTGCGCGGGCTGCTGCGCGGGCAGCGCTGGGCGCGGTCGCCCGTCGCGACCTGGCAGATCCTCCAGGGGGTCGTCGCGGTCAGCTCGCTCCAGGTGGGCGTGACCCCGTGGGTCGTCGTCGCGCTCGTGCTCGCCGTCGTGGTGCTCGTCCTCCTCATGCTGCGTCCCGTCGTCGAGGCGACCACGCGCGACGTCCGCCCGGCCGCCTGACTCCCGGCGCGCTGCTCGATTCCGGCGCGCACGCCTGCGGCCCCGGCTTGTTCGCCTGACGGCCGCGAAGGGCCGGCCCTGCCCCCGCCGTGGCCGACGCCGCGCCGGGCGCGGCTCTCGTCCGTCACGGGCGGGCGACCTGGAGCGGCGCCAGCCGCGCGCCCTGGACCAGCACGCCTCGGCCCGGTCGGGGTCGGCCGGGTTCGGTGAGCCACTCCAGCCCGTGCCCGAACACCTCGGCGCTCCCGCGTTCCCGCGGCGCGAGGACGATCCCGCTGCGCGCCCCGCGCAGGTCCGCGAGCGGACCGCGCAACGCCGAGGCCGCGGCGCCCGTGGTCGCCGACGCGAGCAGCACGAGCCCGTCCCGGCACAGCGCCGCGAGCCGGTCGGCCTCCAGCACGCAGAGCTGGGTCAGCACGTCCAGGTCGTCGACCACCACGACCCGCGGCGCCGTCGCCCTGCTCGGGAACGTCGCAGCGCCCTGACCTGCCTCCAGCGTGTCGAGGAGGCGCGCGACGTCCGCCGGCGTGTACCGCCGCACGACGATCGCCCCGTTCCGGTTCCCGTTTCCGTTCCCGTTCCCGTTCCGGATCCCGTTCCCGCTCTGGTTCCCGTTGCTGCTGCCGCTCGCTCTCCAGTCGGTCGTCCCGCTCCCGTCCCGGTTGCCAGGGCTGTTGCTGCTCGCCCTCCCGTCTTTCGTGCCGTTCCCGCTCCTGGCCCGGCCGGTGGTGCGCGCGGTGCGCCCGGGGGCAGGCATCGCCGCGCTCGCCAGCACGTCGTCGCGGCTCACGACCGCGCGGAGCGAACCGGTGGCGGCCGCGTGCCGGGCGAGCAGCGCGAGCGTGCTCGTGCGGCCGCTCCCGGGCGGCCCGACGACGAGCGCGCCCCGCGCGACGTCCATCCACAGCGTCCGGCCGTCGTCGCCGCCCCGGCCGACCGCGACGTCCGCGGCGCCTCGACCGACCGGGCCGCAGGTGGGTCTCGGGCCGGGCGCGACGTCCGTGCCGTCACGGTCAGTCGAGGCGACCGCGAGGCCGGGGTCCGTCACGACGAGGACGGTGCCCGCGTCGATCCCGCCCGGCGCGTGCCCGGCCACGTCGAGATCGGCGGTCCCGACGTCGTCGGGCAGCGGGTGCAGCCGGAACGCGCCCCGCCGGGGCGGCGCCGGGCGCCGTGCTCGTCCTCGCGCGACGGTCGGTGGCAGCACGACCTGGCACACGAGCGGGTCGCCCGGCCCGAGCCACACCGCCCGGCCGGGCGGTCCGCCCTGCCCGGCGAGCGCTGCTGGCACGCCCAGCGACACGTCGTCGTGGCGGTCGCGCGAGGCCAGCACCGCTCTGACGCCGACGAGCGACGCCAGGCCGCCGACCGTCGGCCCGCTCGCGCTCACGGCGACCGCCGTGGGGGAGTCGGCGAGCACGTCCGCGAGGGCGTCGGCGCCGGCTCCGCCCGCGACGCCGGCGAGCACGCCCCGCACGGCCTCGACGTCGTCCACGAGGAGGAGGGTGCGTCCGGTCGTGCGGTCGAGCCCCGCGGGTCGGGACTGACCGTCGTCGTGACCGGCCAGGAGCCGGAGAAGGCGGACGACACGGCGCGGGTCGCTCCGGTCCACGACCGTGCCGGTGCCGGGGTGCGCCGCGAGGTCCGCGAGCCCCGACCCGATCGCGTGGACCGCCCAGCCGCGGTCGAGCGCGGCCAGCCCGACGGTGCGCAGGGCCGTGGTGCGGCCCGACCGGGGTCGGCCCTGGACCGCGAGATGACCATCGAGCGGGTCCCAGCGGACCACCGTGCGGCGCTGCAGGGCCGGCAGGTCACCGAGCGCGACGGGCAGCGTGCGGTCGTCGGAGCGCACCGCCTCGCCGTCGACCCTGGCGATCCCGTCGATCCCGTCGACCCCGTCGATCCCGTCGACCCCGTCGACCCTGGCGAGCTCGTCGGGCCCGACGCGGGCGGGCAGGGCGGGGAGCCACGGCGCGGGGTGGGCGCGCAGCCCCGACCGCGCCGCGACCTCGCGTGCCGCCGCGACGAGGAGCGGCAGATGGTCGTCCGCCGAGTTCGGCGCGGGCCCGCACGGGCCGCGTCCAGCGCCCCACGGGTCCGCGAGCCGCACGCGCGCCTCCGGCAGGGCGAGCGGCCCGCCGGCTCGTGCGCACTGCACGGCCACCGGTGGCTCTGCGCCGCGGCGCAGGACCAGGCGCCCGGGCGTCGATGCCGGGACGCGAGCCGCGTGCGGCGAGTCCACCACGTCGCGCGAGTCGGCGACGTCCACGACCCGGAGCGCGAGCCGCAGCGTGACGTTCGCCCGCACGTCGGCGCTGACGGCGCCCGCGGGCCGCTGCGTCGCGAGGACCAGGTGCACGCCGAGCGACCGGCCCTGCGCGGCGACGCGCAGCAGCCCGGGCACGAGGTCGGGCAGGTCGTCGGCGAGCGCGCGGAACTCGTCCACCACGACCACGAGCCGCGCGAGCCGTCCCCGGGGGAGGGCGTCGATGCTCGCGACGTCCGCCGCGGCGAGGATCCGCTCGCGCCGGTGCAGCTCGGCCCGGAGGCCGGCCAGCGCCCGTCCCGCGAGCCCCGGGTCGAGGTCGGTCACCTGGCCCACGACGTGCGGCAGCCGGCCGCACGCCCCGAAGCTCGCGCCACCCTTGAAGTCGACGAGCGCGAACGACAGCTCGTCGGGCGAGCGTCCGAGCGCGAGCCCGGCGACGAGGGTCTGCAGGAGCTCGGACTTCCCGGCGCCCGTCGTGCCGGCGACGAGCACGTGCGGGCCGTCGTGGACGAGGTCGATGGCGACCGGCGCGCCCCCGGGTCCGACGCCGAGCACGGTCCGCAGGCCGTGCCCGTCCCGGCGGGCCGCGTCCTGCCAGCGCTCGGCGACCCACGTCGCGAGCCGGTCCGGCGCTCGCGGAGCGCCCAGCAGCGGACCGAGCGCGACCGCCGACGGCAGCGACCGCGCCGTGGGGTCGCCCGGGTCGGGCTCACCCGTACGGTCCCCGTTCCCGATGCCCAGCCGGCCGAGGTGCTCGGCCGCGGCGAGCCGCCGCGCGAGACCGAGCGCCCACCCGGCGGTCACGCCAACGTGCTCGCGCGGCGCCCGTGCTCCGTCGGGACCCGTGACGACGGGGACGGCTCCGGTGACGTCGACGAGCGTCCGGCACCACGCCGGGACCTGCGTCCGGTCCCCGAGCACCAGCAGCACGTCCGTGCCCGCGGGTGCGCACCTCTCCCACGCCCGGGCGAGCTCGCCCGCAGGCACCGGGCCGTCGACGACGACGAGGCCGGGCGGGTCGGCGGCGGCCACGGCGTCGAGCGTCCGGACGGCGCGGGCGTGCGGCAGCCAGTGGCACCACGACCACGCGGGTGCGTCCTGCGCCGCGGGCCGCACCGTCAGTGGCGCCCCCGACGCGAGGACCTCCACGAGCAGGGCCCGGGCCGCGGCGAGCGCGACGTCCCGGGGCCCGACGACGGCCACGCACCCGTCCGGCAGCCGGACCCGCGACGGGCTCGTCCCACCCGGCGCCGCGAGCGGCGCCCCGCCGCCGGCCGCGCCCACGGACCCGCCCGACGTCGTGCCGACGGTCGTTCCCGGCGCCGCCCCCGGCGACCCGGCGCGCGCCGAGAGAGCGCCCGCCGCCCCCGCCCCCGCCAGGTCGGCGCCCGGGGCGAGCCGGGCGACCGTCGCCCAGAGCAGGACGTCGGCGGGCCGGGGGTGCAGCGGGTCCACCGGCACGGTGCCGGGGGCGGCCCCGACGTCCGCCGCGGCCTCGGACGGCGCGGCGCGCTGCGCGACGCGGCGACGGCGCGCCTCGGCGAGCGCGGGACCGAGGACCGCGAGCGGCCCCACGAGCGCGAGCAGCGCGAGGAGCGGCTGGCGCAGCGCCACCGCGAGCCCGATCGACGCGACGGCCGGCACGAGCGCGGTCGCGAGCTGCGGCGTCCCGAGGCGGCCGGCCTCGACGGGACGGTCCGGACCCACGGCCGGTCCGGACCGCGGACCGTGCACGAGCGCGGGCCGCGCGCGCAGGGCGTACGCGCCGTCGGGCGTCACCAGGGCGCGACCGTCGCGCCAGCGCACCGCGCGCCACGCGCCCACCCGCCGACCGGCCCGGGCCGGTCGCGCACGGAGGAGAGCCGCGTCGTCGGGCACCCGGCGCGTGCCGCGCGGCACGCGCACCCGTACCCGGGGGCCGCGCCGCGTGGTGCGCCAGCGGACGTCGAGCCGGTCGACGCGGGTGCGTCCCCGGTCGCCGTGCCCGACGGCGACGAGCCGCCCGGCGTCCGGGCCGCCCAGGACCGCGACGTGCCGGGGCGCCGCGAGCACGCCCTCCGGACCCGGCCCGTCGTCGCGACCGCGCGGGTCCGACCCCGCCCGCACGACCGTGACCGTCGCCCCGGGGAGCAGCGGACGCGTGCCGCAGCGCTGGTCGTCGTCGACGGGGACGCCGTCCACGGCGAGCGGTGCCGTGCGCAGCTCGGGGCGGCACCCGAGGTCGGCGAGAGCGGGTCGCGCGTCGCCGAGGCGTGTACCCGCGGCGAGCAGGACGTCCGTGCCAGGGTGGACCGTCACGCGCACCCATGCCCCGCCGTCGGCCCCGGGCGCGGGCGTGCCGCCCGGCGGTGCACCGGGAGCGAGGGGCGGGGAGGGGGAGAGCACCCGGCGATCGTGCCCGACGGCGGTCCGCGCGGGCCGGGCACGACCGCGCCCCTGTGGACGGGGGTCCGTCCACAGGGGCGCGCGTCGGCCGAAGGCCGGTGGGGCGTGTCGCTCAGTCCACGGCGAGCGCCGCGACGGGCGACGTCCGGGCCGCGGTGCGGCCGGGGACGACGGAGGCGACGAGCCCCGCGACGAGCGCGACCACGAGCACGAGCGCGATGTCGCGCCACGGCACGGCGAGCGACACGTCACCCATGACGCTCAGCGCCGTGGCCGCTCCGGCCCACCCGTAGAGGACGCCCAGCACGATCCCGAGGACCGCCCCGACGCCCGCGATGAGCATGCCCTCGATCGCGAGCATCCAGCGCAGCTGGGAGCGGCTGAGGCCGATCGCCCGGAGCGTCGCGGACTCGCGCCGCCGCTCGATGACCGAGAGCGAGAGCGTGTTCGCCACGCCGATGAGCGCGATGACGACCGCGACCGCGAGCAGCCCGACGATGACCCCGAGGATCGTGTCGATGACGCTCTGCATCGCCGCGCGCTCGACGGCGATCCCGGCGACCTCCACGGGCGTGTCCGACTCCACGACGGCGTCCTGGATCGCGGGGACCACCTGTGCGGCGGCGCCGGTGTCGTCGAGGCCGACCCACAGCCGGGACATGAGGCTCGTCGGGTCGACGGCGCGCGCGTCGTCGACGGTGAGGAGCCCGCCGGAGCCGATGCCCCCGGTGCGGACGACCACGTCGAGCGTCTCGCCCGTCGGGCCCGTGAGCTCGGCGGTCTCGCCGTCCGCGAGACCGTAGTTCTCCGCCTCGCCCTCCGAGAGGAGGACCGTCCCCGGACCGAAGGCCGCGAGGTCGTCCGGCGTCCGCACCACGGAGCGTGCGGCGTCGGGGTCGACCCCGTGGAACGACGTCTCGGTGCCGTCCGGCATGGTCACCGTCGCGGCGTACAGCTCGACGACGCGCGACACGCCCTCGGTGCCGGAGACGGCGCGCACGACGTCGGACGGCACGGGCTCACCGGTCGACCCGTACGCGTCCGTCGCGACCATGACGTCGACGGGGTACTGGTCGTCGAGCGCGGCGTCGAGCGAGGTGCGCGCGCTCGCGGCGCCGGTCGACATCATCGCGACGAGCGTGACGCCGATGAGCAGCGCGGTGCTCGTCGCGGTGGTGCGGCGCGGGTTGCGCAGCGTGTTCGCGGTGGCGAGGCGCGCCGTCGACCCGGTGCCCGCGAGCAGCCGGCCGACGAACGACACGACGGCGGGCAACCAGTAGACCGCTCCGACGAGGACGCCCACGAACGACAGCGCGCCGCCGGCGACCCCGGCGAGGAGCCCGATCTCGGGCTTGTCGGTGAGCCCGAGCCAGATCCCGCCCGCGAGGACGGCGACGCCGCCCAGCGTGAGCAGGGACGCGATGACGAGCCGCACGCGGCCGCCGCCGCGCAGGATGCTCGGCGCGTCGGCCGGGCGCAGCGCCTCGAGCGGGGCGACGCGGGTCGCGGCGCGAGCGGGGGCGAGCGACGCGACGACCGTCACGAGCGTGCCGACCACGAGCGGCACGAGCACCACCACGGGCGTGACCGTGATGGTCGCGGGGACCGGGACGCCCAGGTCGGCGCCGCGCGCCACGAGGAGCGCGATCTGCGTGAGCAGGCCGCCCAGGACGATGCCGGCGAGCGACGACACGACGCCGAGGATCGTCGCCTCGGTGAGGACGGACCGGGCGAGCTGCGACTTGTTCGCGCCGACCGCCCGCAGGAGCGCGAGGGTGCGCGTGCGCTGCGCGACGAGGACCTGGAACGTGTTCGCGATGACGAGCGCGGCGACGAGCAGCGCGACGGCGGCGAACGAGAGGATGACGTACGTGAAGACGTCCTGGTCGCCGGTCATCTTGCGCGCCTGCTCCTGCGCGTGCTCGTCCGGCGTGACGGCCTTCGCCCCGTCCGGCGAGGCGGCGACGAGCTCGGCGCGCGCCGTCTCGAGGTCCGTGGCGGGCGCGAGGGCCACCATCGCCGACGAGTAGGTGCGGGCCGGGTCGTCGGGCGTGGCCTGTGCCGCCTCCCAGGCGGCGACGTCCTCGGCCGGGACGACGACGGCGCCGCCCATCTGGGCGTACGCGCCGTACGGGTCGTCGGTCGTCCCGACGACGGTCAGCTCGTCGCGGACCTCCGCGTAGTCGCCGCCGTCGGGCGCGGTGTCGTCCCACACGTTGCGCGAGCTCGTGACGGTGTCGCCGATCCCGACGCCGAGGCGCTCGGCCACGGCGGTGGGCAGCGAGACCTGGCCCGACGCGGTGGGCATCGAGCCCTCGACGACCTCGAGCGCCTCGAAGCGCGGGTCGGACGGCGCCGGGACGCCGAGCTGGAACACGCGCTTCGCGCCGTGCGAGAGGTCGAGGTAGGTGAACGACGTGGCGTCGACGGCCTCGACTCCGGGCACGGAGCGCAGGGCCTCGACGTCGGGCGAGGTGAGGTCGTCCGGGGCGGACACGACGAGGTCGGCGTCCGCGTACTGCGCGGCGATCGAGTCGTTCGTGGTCTGGGTGATGACGTTGCCCGCGATGAGCGTCGCCGTGACGAAGGCCGTCCCGATGACGATCGCGACGCCGGCCGCGACGAGGCGGCCGATGCTGCGGCGCATCTGCGCCAGGGTGAGCCGGAACATCAGGCGCGCACCGCCTGCGACGCCGTCGGGGCGGGACCGTCGGTGCCGGCGTCGAGCGTGCGGAGCGCGTCGAGCCCCGCGAGCACCGACTCGGGCGTCGGGTCGGTGATGTCGCCCGCGATGCGCCCGTCGGCGATGAGCACGACGCGGTCCGCGTACGCCGCGGCCGTCGGGTCGTGCGTGACCATGATGATGGTGCGGCCGAGCTCGCGCACCGAGCGGCGCAGGAAGCTCAGCACCTCCGCGCCCGAGCGCGAGTCGAGGTTGCCCGTCGGCTCGTCGGCGAACACGACCTCCGGGCCGGCGATGAGGGCGCGCGCGATGGCGACGCGCTGCTGCTGCCCGCCGGACAGCTCGCTCGGGCGGTGGCTCAGGCGCGCCTCGAGGCCGAGCGTGCGCACGAGCGTCTCGAACCACGCACGGTCGACCTTGCCGCCCGCGAGCTCGACGGGGAGCGTGATGTTCTGCTCCGCCGTAAACATCGGCAGGAGGTTGAACGACTGGAACACGAAGCCCACGCGGTCGCGGCGCAGCTGCGTGAGCGCGTTGTCGTTGAGCCCCGTGACTTCGGTGTCCCCGATGAAGGCGTGCCCGCTCGTCGCGGTGTCGAGGCCCGCGAGCAGGTGCATGAGCGTCGACTTGCCCGAGCCCGACGGCCCCATGATGGCCGTGAAGTGCCCGCGCTCGAAGTCCACGTCGACGCCGTCGAGCGCGTGCACCGCCGCCTCGCCCGTGCCGTAGGTCTTGCGCAGCGTGCGGGCCCGCACCGCGGGCGGGCCGGCGGGGGCCGGGTCGGTGGGTCGGTACACGGTCGTGTCCACGTCGTCTCCTGGTTCGTCGTGCCGCACGCGGACCGGTGGTCACGGGCGTGCGTCGGGATCGTGGACGACGCTACGGAGAGGGCCCGGCCCGCCGCGTCCGGCGACGGTCGGGTCATGGCCGCGGGCCGGGTCATCCTCTGGTCGTAGGAGTGCCCCGCCCAGGGTGGACACGACGACGCCCCACCGGTCGGGGACCGGTGGGGCGCGGGCGGAGCGGGTCAGGCGCCGGGGCGCACGAGCCCCGTCTCGTAGGCCGTCACGACGGCCTGCACGCGGTCGCGTGCGCCGAGCTTGGCGAGGATGCGCCCGACGTGCGTCTTGACCGTCGCCTCGGCGACGAACAGGTCGCTCGCGATCTCGGTGTTGGAGCGGCCGCGCGCCATGAGCACGAGCACCTCGCGCTCGCGCTCGGTGAGGCCCTCGACGGCCGCGTGCGCGGGCGAGTCCTGGACCTGCTCGGCGGGCAGCGCCGTCACGAGGTGCTCGAGCAGGCGCCGCGTGGACGACGGCGCGATGACCGCGTCGCCGCGGTGCACCGTCCGGATCGCGGCCAGCATCTCCTCGGGCGGCGCGTCCTTGAGCAGGAAGCCGCTCGCGCCCGAACGGATGGCCTCGAGCACGTACTCGTCGAGGTCGAACGTCGTGAGGACGATGACCTTGGGGGCGTGCGCGCCGTCGGCCGCCGCCGCGGTGAGGCGGGCCGTCGTCTGGAGCCCGTCGAGGTGCGGCATGCGCACGTCCATGAGCACGACGTCGACCGGGTGGTCCGCGAGCAGGCGCAGCGCCTGGAGCCCGTCGCCCGCCTCGACGGCGACCGTGAGGTCGGGCTGGGAGTCGATCACCATGCGGAAGCCCGCGCGCACGAGCTGCTGGTCGTCGACGAGCGCGATGCGCACGGGGGCGTGCGGCTCGGTGGCGTACGCGTCGCCGGGCACGGGGAGGGCGTCGGTCATGGTGTCCTGTCGGTCGGTCCGGTCGGAGGGCTCGCGCGCGGGTCAGGGGGGCGGCGGGGGCGGGGCGAACAGGCCCGGCACCGGTCCCGTGGCCGTCCTGCCCGGTCCCATCCTGCCCGACGGTCCCGACCTGCCCGGCAGCGCGGGCCCCGACGGCACGGGGCCAGACGGCGCGGGGCCCGGCGGCACAGGTCCCGACGGCGCGGGGCCGGGCGGCGCGGGCGAGCGACCGGGGACCGGCGGCACGGGCAGGCGCAGGTGCACGCGGAAGCCGCCGCCCGCGCGCGGCCCCACCTGGACGGACCCGCCGAAGAGCGCGGCCCGCTCGCGCATGCCGAGCACCCCGTAGCCGCCGGAGCGGGCGTCCTGCCGGGCCTCCGCCGCGCTGGAGGCGCCCCGGCCGTCGTCCTCGACCTCGAGGTCGAGGGTCGTGGCGCCCCACCGCACGACGACCGTGACCTCCGGGTCCGGCCCCGCGTGCTTGAGGACGTTGGTGAGCGCCTCCTGGCAGACGCGGTAGACCGTGAGCCCGGCCCCGGGCGGCAGGGTGCGCGCCTCGCCCACGCGCACGAACGACACGCGCATCCCGCTGTCGCGCACCTGGGCGACGAGGCTCTCGAGGTCGGCGGCGTCAGGCTGCGGCGCGCGCTCGAGGGCGGCCGGCGGGGGGTTCCCCGGGAGCTGCTGCGTGGCCGCACCGGGTCCGGACGGCGAGCCCGGGCCGGGGACGCCGCCGCGCCCCGCGGGCAGCGCCAGGGTGCCCGCAGGCCCGACGGCGGCCCCCGGCGCGGGCGGGCGCGGCGGCTCGGACCGCAGCACGCCGAGCAGACGACGCATGTCGGCCAGGGCGGTGCGGCCCGTCTCCGAGACGGTCGCGAGCGCGCGGGCCGCGGCGTCGGGGTCGTGGGCGGCGGCGTACCGGCCGCCGTCGGCCTGGGCGATGATGACGGACAGCGAGTGGGCCACGATGTCGTGCATCTCGCGGGCGATGCGTGCCCGCTCGGCGGCGGTCGCGATCTGGGCCTGCTGGTCGCGCTCGACCTCGAGGCGCTCGGCGCGGTCGACGAGCGCGGCGATCGTCTCGCGCCGGGACCGCCGCACGAGGCCGAACGCCCAGACGGCGAGGAACGTCATGCCGCCGAACGCGGACGTGAGGAAGACCATGAGCGCGAGGTCTTGGAGCCGGCCCGACAGCAGCCCGAGCGCGACGCCCAGGACCACCGCGCCGACGAGCGAGGCGACGATCGCGGTGCGGTGCGCCCAGCGCGGCCCGTAGACCGTGACCGAGTAGAGCGCGACGAGCACGGCGAAGTCGGCGGGGAAGATGAGGAGGTAGCCCGCGAGCAGGTGCACGAGCGCGACCGAGTACACCGTGACCGCCGACGCGAGCGGGTGCGAGCGTCGCCAGGGGAGCGGCGCGAGGAGCAGCACGGCCCAGAACGCGGCCCAGCCGCCGCTCGTGCCGACGCCGCTCGCGCCCGACGCGGAGAACGCCGCCGACGCGGGCACGAACACCACCGCGAGGACGAGCGTGACGGTGAGGTCCACACCGAAGCGGTGCTCGTCGGACCACTGCCCGAGGCGCTCGTACCAACCCATGCGTCCAGCCTAGGCAGCGGGCGGTCGCGCGGCGTCCGACCAGGGTCGCAGAGTTCACCGGGCACGATGGGACCGAAGTCGTACTGATGCCCTAGCATGAGCGAATGACCCACGTACTGCTAGCGGAGGACGACCCGGCGATTGCCGAACCTTTGGCGCGCGCACTGACACGTGAGGGTTACAACGTCGTCGTCCAAGGAACTGGTCAAGGGGCGATCGACTCGGCCAGCGGTGCGGACATCGTGGTGCTCGATCTGGGCCTTCCGGACATGGACGGCCTCGACGTCGCACGCGAGATCCGTCACAAGGGCCTGACCACGCCCGTGCTCGTGCTCACCGCGCGCGCCGACGAGGTCGACCTCGTCGTGGGGCTCGACGCGGGCGCCGACGACTACGTCACCAAGCCGTTCCGCCTCGCGGAGCTCCTTGCCCGGGTCCGGGCGCTCCTGCGCCGCTCGCACGGTGAGCAGGTCGACGAGGAGGAGCTCGCGGCGCAGGACGTCCGCATCGACGTCTCCGCGCACCGGGCGTTCCAGGGCGAGCGCGAGCTCCACCTGACCACCAAGGAGTTCGAGCTGCTGCGCGTGCTCGTCGCGAGCGCGGGCTCGGTCGTCGTCCGCGACGCCCTGATGCGCGACGTGTGGGGCTCGGAGCCCGTCGGCTCGACGAAGACGCTCGACATGCACGTGTCGTGGCTGCGCCGCAAGCTCGGCGACGACGCCAACGCGCCGCGCTACATCTCGACCGTCCGGGGCCTCGGCTTCCGCTTCGAGACCGGCGAGAGCTGACCGTCCCCTGACGGGACGAGGGACACGGGGAGCGAGGAGCAGCGTGCGGCGTCGGATGCTGCAGGCGACGGTGGCGGCCGTGGCCGTCGCCGTGATCCTCCTCGGGTTCCCCCTCGCCTTCTACGGCGCCCGGTTCGTGCTCCAGGGCGAGGTCGACGACCTCTCCTCGCGCGTCGAGCGCCTCTCCCGGTCCATCGACGCGCGCCTCGCGACGGGTGACGAGATCCCGGACCACGTCATCGAGGACGCGGTCCAGCCCCGCGCGAGCGACCCTCCGGCGCACGTCTACGTCGCGCTGCCCGACGGCACGGTGCTCACGGCGGGCGACGAGGTCACCGGCCGCGAGATCGAGCAGCCCCTGCACTCCGACTCGGGCGCGCTCGTGACCCTCACCGTCTCCTACTGGGACGCCTACCTCCGGGCCGCGCAGGTCGTGCTGCTCGTCGTGGCCGCGGCGATCGTCGCGTTCGCCGCGGGCATCGGGATGGCGGTGTGGCAGGCGAACCGCATCGCCGCGCCGCTCGTGTACCTCGCCGCGTCCGCGGAGCAGCTCGGCTCGGGGCAGGTCCGCCCACGGCTCGAACCCTCGGGCGTCGAGGAGATCGACCTCGTCGCCGCCGAGCTCGCGCGCAGCTCCGACCGGCTCGCGGGCCGGCTCGCCGCGGAGCGCCAGTTCGCGGCCGACGCGTCGCACCAGCTCCGCACGCCCCTCACGGCCCTGAGCATGCGGCTCGAGGAGATCTCCCTCGCGTCCGACGACCCGGCCGTCCAGGAGGAGGCGCGGATCTCCCTCGAGCAGGTCGAGCGGCTGGTCGGGGTCGTCGACGACCTCCTCGCGTCGTCCCGGCGCGCCCAGGGCGGGACGACGGAGGCGGTGAGCCTGCTCGACGTCGTGCACCAGCAGGAGGAGGAGTGGGTGCCGACGTTCGCGAAGGCGGGGCGCCGGCTCGTCGTCGACGTGCCGCCCGAGTACCAGGTGCTCGCGACGCCCGGCGCGCTCGCGCAGGTCCTGGCCACGCTCATCGAGAACTCCCTCAAGCACGGCGGCGGCACGACGACGGTCCGCGCGCGCCCGTCCGGCACGAGCGGCGCCATCGTCACCGAGGTGTCCGACGAGGGCGCGGGCGTCCCCGACGACCTCGCGCCGCGCATCTTCGAGCGCGAGGTCACCTCGGGCGCGGGGACCGGCCTCGGCCTCGCGCTCGCCCGGGACCTCGCCGCGTCCGACGGCGGTCGCCTGGAGCTCGCGCAGCGTCGGCCCGCGGTCTTCGCGCTCTTCCTCGCGGGGGTGCCGCGGCGCCTCGACCCGCGCGTCGTGCTGCCGACCGGGACGGCGGTCGCGGCCGGTCGGCGGCGTCGCCGGCGCGGCTGACACGTCCGGGACGCCTGCGGCTCAGTCGGTCCGCACGTCCGTGGTGGGGCGAGGGGCGTCGTCCGCGGGTCCCGTGGGGGGCTCGACATCGGGGTGGTCTCCCGTGAACACCAGGTGGCGGTACGCGACGTAGCGGAACGCCGTGCCCAGGGCGAGCCCCACGACGTTCGCCGAGACGTTCTTGGCGAGCGGCGACGTCAGCCCGAGCGCGTACGTCGAGATCGCGAGGCACCCCACCGCGATGAGCATGCCGCCCACGTTGACGACGACGAACGCGGCGAGCTCCCGCCCGCGCGACTGCGTGCGCCGGTCCGAGAACGTCCAGTACCGGTTGCCGACCCACGCCACGAGCGTCGCGACGGCGACGGAGACGATCTTCGCGGTGAGCGGCTTGTGCCCGAGGAGCTCGCCCGGGCCGAAGCTCAGCAGGTTGAACAGGCCCAGGTCGACGACGTACGCGAGCGCGCCGACCGACCCGAACTTCGCGAGCTCGCGGACCCGCGCCAGCACGCGCTCGCGGCGCGACCCGGACGTCGCGGACGTCTCCGCTCGTCGGTCCAGGTCGTTCACCACCCCTCGAGGCTACCGGCCGGTCCTGGCCCCCGCCCGGGTGCCGTCCGCCGTCCGTCCGACGGGCGGTCGGGGGAGGGCCGCCCCGCGGCCAGGCACTAGGGTGGGTGCACGTGGCAGCCCCAGTGATCGCCGTGGTCGGCGGAGGACAGCTCGCACGCATGATGGCCCCCGCGGCCGGAGAGCTCGGCGTGCACCTGCGCGTGCTCGTGGAGGCCGCGGACTCGTCCGCGGCCCAGGTCGTCGTGGACGCGCCCGTCGGCGTCGCGTCCGACGAGGCGGCGGTCCGCTCCCTCATCGCCCCCGCGGGCGCCGCCCCGGCGGACGTCCTGACGTTCGAGCACGAGCACGTCCCGAACGCGCTGCTCACCGACCTCCTCGAGCACGGCACGCCCGTGCGCCCGGGCCCGGACGCGCTCGTCCACGCCCAGGACAAGATCGTCATGCGCCGCCGGCTCACCGAGCTCGGCGTGCCGTGCCCGCGCTGGGCCGCGCTCCCCACGGACCCGACGGCGGCCCGGGCCGCGCTCACCGACTTCCTCGCCGAGGTCGGGGGCGAGGCCGTGGTGAAGACCGCGCGCGGCGGGTACGACGGCAAGGGCGTCCGCGTGGTCTCGGCCGCGGCGGGTGGCCCCGCGCAGGTGGCGGAGTGGATCGAGGCCGCCGCGACGGACGGCCCCGAGCTCCTCGTCGAGGAGAAGGTCCCGTTCACGCGCGAGCTCGCGGTGCTCGTCGCTCGGCGCCCGAGCGGCGGAGCGGACGGGCGGGGCGAGGTGCGCACCTGGCCCGTCGTCGAGTCGATCCAGCGCGACGGCGTGTGCGCCGAGGTGATCGCGCCCGCGCCCGGCCTCACCGACGCCGAGGCGGAGCGTGCGCGCGCCGCCGCCGTGCGGATCGCCGAGGGGCTCGGCGTCACGGGGGTGCTCGCGGTCGAGATGTTCGAGGTCGCGGGGGAGGAGGGCCCGCGCGTGCTGGTCAACGAGCTCGCGATGCGCCCCCACAACTCCGGCCACTGGACGATCGACGGCGCGGTGACGAGCCAGTTCGAGCAGCACCTGCGGGCCGTCCTGGACCTCCCGCTCGGCGACACCGCGTCGACCGCGCGCTGGACCGTGATGGCGAACGTCCTCGGCTCGACCCTGGACGAGCTCACCGACGCGCTGCCCGACGTCCTCGCCGCGTTCCCCGACGCCCGGGTGAACCTCTACGGCAAGGGCGTGCGCCCCGGGCGCAAGCTCGGCCACGTCAACGTGAGCGGCGACGACCTGGACGAGGTCCGGCGTCGGGCTCTGGCCGCCGCCGCGACCCTGCGGGGCGAGCGTCCCGCGACCGACCCGAACGAGGAGCGCGCATGAGCCAGAACCCTGTCGTCGGCATCGTCATGGGGTCGGACTCCGACTGGCCCGTCATGGAGGCCGCCGCCGACGCGCTGGCCGAGTTCGACGTGCCCGTCGAGGTCGACGTCGTCTCCGCCCACCGGATGCCCGTCGAGATGATCGACTACGGCCGCACCGCCGCGGAGCGCGGCCTGCGCGTGATCGTCGCGGGCGCCGGGGGAGCGGCCCACCTGCCGGGCATGCTCGCCGCCGTCACGCCCCTGCCCGTCATCGGCGTCCCCGTGCCGCTGCGCCACCTCGACGGCATGGACTCGCTGCTGTCGATCGTCCAGATGCCCGCGGGCGTCCCCGTCGCGACGGTGTCCGTCGGCGGCGCGCGCAACGCGGGCCTGCTCGCCGCGCGCATCCTTGCCGCGGGCACCGACGACGACGCCGCGCGGCTGCGCGAGCGCATGGTCGCCTTCCAGGCGGACCTGGGAGAGCAGGCGCGTGCCAAGGGTGCACGGCTGCGCGCGTCGCGCGCCGGCGGGCAGCGCACCGGCTTCGGCGCCTGAGCCGAGGCGTCAGCCCGTCGGCTGCGGGAGGCCGCCCACCTGACCGGGCGCGAGGTTGCCGTCCCGGATGTCGACCCAGAACTGGCCGACCGTCTCGGGGTCGAGCTGCACGGTCGACCCGAGGTTGCCGCCGGGGCGGAAGTCGGGGTTCGAGATCGGCGGGGTGCCGGTGATGCCGTCGGGCCCGTTGGCCTTGCGGAAGGCGAGCGCGAGCTTGCCGAGGTCCACGATGCCGGTCTTCTCGTCGACGGTGAGGGCCCCCAGCCCGGAGTCGAGCAGCGAGACCTGGTCGCCCGGGCGGAAGAGGATGCCGGGGTCGGCGGCCTGCGAGCTGATCGCGCCGATGACCTGGCGCTGACGCTCAGCCCGTCCGATGTCGCCCTGTGGGTCCGAGTACCGCATGCGCGAGAACGCGAGCGCGGTGTGCCCGTCGGCCACGTGGCAGCCCGCCGTCCAGACGAGCTCGCTCTTCGGGTCGTCCACGTCGTAGTCGAGGCACAGCTCGACGCCGCCGACGGCGTCCACGATCCCTTCGACACCGCCGAACCCGACCTCGACGTAGTGGTCGACCGTGAGGCCGGTGAGCTGCTCGACGGTCTGCACGAGCAGCGCCGGACCGCCCCAGGAGTACGCCGAGTTGAGCTTGCTCGACCCGTTGCCCGGGATCTCCGCGTACGTGTCGCGCGGCAGGCTGATGAGCGCGACCGGCCCGCTCGGCGGCGCGTGGAGGACCATGATCGTGTCGGTGCGGGCGCCCTCGGTGCCGTCCTCGCTGATGCCGTCCCCCCGCGCGTCCGACCCGGCGAGCAGGTAGGTGTTGCCCGCGGTGCCGGGAGCGCCGGAGAGCGCCTCGACGTGCTGGATCTTGCCGTTGGCCCAGATGAGGAGGCCGACGGGCCAGGCGAGGAGCGCGACGATGACGACGCCGGCGACGAGCCCGACGATGCGGCCCTTGCGGACGCGGAAGCCGCCGCCCGGACGGGACGCCCCGGTGGCGGTGGGTGGGCGTCCGCTGCCCGGGCCGCCGGGGCCGGCCGGGCGCGGGCGAGGTGCCGCGGTGGGTCGACGTCCCGCGGTCGCGGTCGCGGCGCGCGCGCTCGCGTGCGCGGACGACGAGACGCGAGCGGGAGCCGAGCGCTCGGGCGACCGCGCCGGCGCGACGGACGGGGGCAGCGCCGAGGCCACGGGCTCGCTCCGAGGTCGTGCGCGCCCCGCGGGCGGCGCCGGCGGCGGCGTGCCCTGGCGGGCCGGGGTCACGGGGATCTCGCGCGACGACTGGCGCCGGATGCGTGGCTCGGCCCGGACGGCGTCGTCGGGCACGGGCCGGGCCGGCGGACGGGGGCGACCGCTGTTCCCGACGGCGATCGCGTCGTCGGCCGACGTAGGCCGAGGCGAGCGACCGCCCTGGGGCGTGAAGCTCGGGGGCAGCGACCGGGGATCGCGGGAGTCGGTCATGGGATCACCCGCACTGCGCGGTCTCGTCGGCGGCGGAGAACGCCTCCTTGCCGGCTTCCTTCGTCTGCACCGGCGCGGGCTCGTCCGAGGCGGTGTCCGGCACCGGGGCGTCGTCGCCCTCGCTCGCCGGTGGCGCGTCGGTCGCGGCGTCGTCCGCCGGCTGGTCGGCCGCGGGGGCGGGCGTCACGATCGGCTCGTCCGCGCGCACCTTCGCCCACAGCTCGTCGGCCTCCGAGGTCCAGACGACCTTCGCGTCGGGGTCCCGCGGGTCCGGCGCGTTGGGAACGGTCATGAAGGTGATGTTGCCACTCGTCGCGCCCCGGAGGCTGAAGGCGAGCCCGGCGAGGCTCGGGATCGACGAGAGGTTGTCGCTCGTCGTCAGCGACCTGGTGCCCGCGTCGACGAAGCCGTAGATCTGGCCGAGGTCCGAGAGCACGTTCTTCGACAGCACCTGGTTGACCGTCGCGGCGAGGAGCTGCTGCTGCCGGCCGATGCGGCTGAGGTCCGACCCGTCGCCCACCCCGTACCGGGCACGCGCGAAGCCGAGCGCCTGGGCGCCGTCGAGCGTCTGCCACCCCGCGGCGAGCTTCAGGTCCGCCTTGGGGGAGTCGATCGCCTCGGGGATGCACATGCGCACCCCGCCGATCGCCGACACCATGTTCTGGAAGCCCGCGAAGTCGACGACGACGAAACCGTCGACGTAGACGTCGGTGAGGCTCTCGACGGTCTGCATGGTGCACGCGGCGGCGGAGTCCACGTCGCCGCCGACGGTCGCCCCGTTGGCGAACGCCGCGTTGAAGCGGGTGTTGGCGGGGGCGGTCGTCTTCCCGCTCGTCGTGTTGCACGCCGGGACGTCGACGCGCGAGTCGCGCGGGATCGAGATCATCTCCACGCGCGAGCGGTCGGCGGACACGTGCACGAGGATCGTCGTGTCCGAGCGCATGCCCTCGACGCCCTCGACCTCGTGGCCGTTGTCCCCGCCGCGCGCGTCGGACCCCATCACGAGGATGTTGAGGGGCTTCCCGGCGTTCGGGTCGCTCGGGTCCGGGGTGGTCTGCGCGGGACGGTCGTCGAGCAGGTCGAGCGCGCTCGACGACGTGATGTTGCCCTGGATGTTCGACAGCGCCGAGGCACCGCCGACCGCGCCGAACGCGAGGACGGCCGTGGCGACGAGGCCCACCGAGCGCGCGACCCGGTGGGTGCGCTGCCGTCTCGCGTGCGCAGGACCGCGCGACGGCCGGGAGGCCGCGGCGCTGCGGTTCTGGGCGCGGGAGCGTGGGGTCACGGGCATCGAGCATAGGCGGACGCCGCGACGCGCTGGCGCGTGCACGGGGCTCGCGGCGTGGAGGAGTTGTGGAACCTACGGTTCCGACCGGGGACGCGTGGGCACCGCGCCGTCGTCGATCGTGGCGGTCCGCGCGGTCTCGTCGTGCTCGAGCTGGCCGACCGAGTCGTCGACGCGCTCGAGCGTGGCCTCGGCCAGGCCGAGCTCGCGCGTGAGCACGGTGATCTTCCGCTCGAGCTGGTTCGTGCGCCGGTGGCTCGTCGCGATGAAGCTGACGAACGCGATCACCAGCGCGTAGAGCAGCAGGTCGGTGCCTCGCCCGACGTCGAGCAGGTTGGCGACGAAGGTGAGCCACTCCGGGAAGAGGATCGCGAGGACCGCGCCGATGACGAACGCGACGAGCAGCAGCCGACGGATCGCCTGGTGCCGGGCGTTCGCGGTCGACCGGGTGAGCAGCACGGTCACCACGACGACCGCGGCGACGAGGATGACCTGGATGAGCATGACCGATCCCTGCTACTTGAAGACGAGGTCGACGAGGATGTTGACCGAGTTCCAGAGCGACTGGCCCTTGGCCTTGGAGTAGTCCGTGTACAGGACGTGGACCGGGTGCTCCCGCCACGGCAGCCGCGTCCGGCCGAGCTGGAGGACGATCTCGCTCGCGTGGGCCATCCGGTCCTGGCGAAGGTCGACGTGCCGCGCCGCGTCCACGCGGATGACCCGCAGGCCGTTGTGCGCGTCGGTGAGCCGCAGCCCGGTGCTCTGGTTGGTGAACCACACCGCCGTCCGCAGGACGAGGCGCTTGAGGAGCCCCGGCCTCGTGCGGTCGTCGAGGAAGCGCGAGCCGAACACGATCGCCACGTCCTCGGCGCGCGCGAGCTCCACCATCGCGAGCGCGTCCTCGACCTGGTGCTGGCCGTCCGCGTCGAACGTCACGAGGTACCGCGCGCCCTCCTGCGCCCGCGCGTACTCGATGCCGGTCTGGAGCGCGGCGCCCTGGCCGAGGTTCACCGCGTGGCGGACCACGACGGCGCCCGCCTCTCGCGCGCGCTCCGCGGAGTCGTCCGTGCTGCCGTCGTCGACGCAGACGACGTTCGGGAAGGTCTTGCGCGCCTCGGCGACGACGTCGCCGACCACCGCGTCCTCGTTGTAGAGCGGGATCACGAGCCAGACGTCGTCGGTGACGGTGCGGGTGGGCGCGCGACCGTCCGTCGCCGCGTCCGAAAAGTCCATGCCCTCATTCTTGCAGCATCCGGAGCGAGGTCAGGACGAAGGTCAGTCGTCCCGTGCCGACCGCGTCGGTAGGCTGGCCGGTGCGGTGCCGCGGTTAGAGTGAGCCCGCCCACTGCTGTCGAGAGCGAGGAGCTCCTCCCATCATGAGTGTGCGCATCGCACCCAGCGCCGACGTCGCCGAGAGTGCCGCGATCGGCGACGGCAGCCAGATCTGGCACCTCGCCCAGGTGCGCGAGGGGGTGTCGATGGGGGAGTCGTGCGTCGTCGGACGAGGCGCCTACATCGGCACCGGCGTGCAGATGGGCCGGAACTGCAAGGTGCAGAACTACGCCCTCGTGTACGAGCCGGCGACGCTCGCGGACGGCGTCTTCATCGGTCCCGCCGTGGTGCTGACGAACGACACCTACCCGCGCGCCGTGAACCCCGACGGCACGCTGAAGAGCGCGGACGACTGGCACGCCGTCGGCGTGACGATCGGCGAGGGGGCAGCGATCGGTGCGCGCGCCGTGTGCGTCGCCCCCGTCACGATCGGCGCCTGGGCGACCGTGGCCGCCGGCGCCGTCGTCACCAAGGACGTCCCGGACCACGCCATCGTCGTCGGGGTTCCCGCGCGACGGGTCGGCTGGGTCGGACGAGCAGGCCGACCGTTGGAGCGCGACGGCGAGCACTGGGTGTGCCCGGTGACGGGGGCCCGCTACCAAGAGAACGACGACACCATCAGAGAGGTTGCGGCCGAATGAGCCAGACACTGATCCCCGCGGCGAAGCCGATCGTCGGGGACGACGAGCGAGCGGCCGTGGACCGCGTGCTGCGCAGCGGGATGATCGCCCAGGGCCCGGAGGTCGCCGCCTTCGAGCAGGAGTTCGCCGACGTGCTCGTCGGCGGGCGCACGTGCGTCGCGGTCAACTCCGGGACCTCCGGTCTCCACCTGGGTCTCCTCGCCGCGGGCATCGGCCCGGGCGACGAGGTGATCGTCCCGTCGTTCACGTTCGCGGCGACCGCGAACTCGGTCGCGCTGACCGGCGCGACGCCGGTGTTCGCGGACATCGAGGCGGACCACTTCTGCCTGTCGCCCGACGCGGTGCGCGCCGCGATCACCGAGCGCACGAAGGCGATCATGCCGGTGCACCTCTACGGTCACCCGGCGGACATGACGGCGCTCGGAGCGATCGCCGAGGAGCACGGTCTGCTGCTCTTCGAGGACGCGGCCCAGGCGCACGGCGCGACGCTCGACGGCCGTCCGGTCGGCTCGTTCGGCACGTTCGCGATGTTCAGCCTCTACCCGACGAAGAACATGACGTCGGGCGAGGGCGGCATGGTGTCCTGCGCGACCGACGAGGTCGCCCGCAACGTCCGGCTGCTGCGCAACCAGGGCATGGAGCGCCAGTACGCGAACGAGGTCGTCGGCTTCAACGCCCGCATGACCGACGTCCACGCGGCGATCGGCCGGGTGCAGCTCACCAAGGTCCAGGGCTGGACCGCGGACCGTCAGCGCAACGCGGCGTTCCTCACCGAGAACCTCGAGGGCGTCGTCACGCCGCCCGTCGCCGACGGGGCGGTGCACGTCTACCACCAGTACACGATCCGGGTCGCCGACGACCGCGACGGCGTGGTGACCGCGCTGCGCGAGGAGCACGGCGTGGGCTCGGGCGTCTACTACCCGATCCCCAACCACCGTCTCGAGAGCCTGCGGCACTTCGCGCCGGGCCTCGACCTGCCCGAGACCGAGATCGCGGCGCAGCAGGTGATCTCCCTGCCGGTGCACCCGTCGCTCACCCAGGCCGACCTCGACCGCATCGTCACCGCGGTCAACACCGTCGTGAAGGCAGGTGCGTGATGGCCGACCTCCGCGCAGGCCTCATCGGCCTCGGTGCCATGGGTCGGCACCACGCCCGGGTGCTCCGCGAGATCGACGGCGTCGACCTCGTGGCCGTCGCCGACCCGGGCGGCGACCCCTACGGCGTGTCGGGTGACCTCGACGTCCTCCCCGACGTCGACGCGCTGATCGCCGCCGGGATCCAGATGGCCGTCGTCGCGGTGCCCACCGTCTTCCACGAGGACGTGGCGCTCGCCCTCGCCGCCGCCGGCGTCCACACGCTCGTCGAGAAGCCCATCGCCGCCACGAGCGAGGCCGGCCGGAAGGTCGCCCAGGCGTTCGCGGAGGCCGGCCTGGTGGGCGCCGTCGGGCACATCGAGCGCTTCAACCCCGCGCTCCAGGAGCTCCGCCGCCGCACGGAGGCGGGCGAGCTCGGCGAGGTGTACCAGATCGCGACCCGCCGCCAGGGCCCCTTCCCCGCGCGCATCGCCGACGTCGGAGTCGTCAAGGACCTCGGGACCCACGACATCGACCTCACGGCCTGGGTCGCCCAGAGCCCGTTCCAGTCGGTCGCGGCGCAGACGACCCACCGCAGCGGCCGTCCTCACGAGGACATGGTCACGGTGACCGGACGTCTCGAGAACGGCGTCGTGACGAACCACGTCGTCAACTGGCTCTCGCCGATGAAGGAGCGCGTCACCATCGTCACCGGCGAGCGCGGCGCGTTCGTCGCCGACACGGGGACCGCCGACCTCACCTTCTACGCCAACGGGGTCATCCCGACGGAGTGGGAGGCCGTCTCGGCCTTCCGGGGCGTCTCCGAGGGGGACGTCACGCGGTACGCCTTCGCGAAGCGGGAGCCGCTCCGCGTCGAGCACGAGGCGTTCCGCGACGCGGTGCTGGGGCTGCGCCACGACGTCGTGACCATGGAGGAGGGGCTGCGCACCCTCGAGGTCGCGGAGGCGGTGCTCGATTCGTCCCGAACGGGCACGATGATCACCCTCTGAACCTGCTCGCCCGCACTGCGGACTTTCTCCCGGGAACGTACGGTGACGAGAGAGTGCCCAAGGCACACATCTCGACCACAGGGGAGGAACGATGCAGTCGCATCGGTTCGGTACGTCACTTCGATCCCTCGTGGCGGGCGCCGCGGTACTCGCGCTGCCGTTCACGGCAGCGGCCGCCGCGCCCGCCACGGCGGCACCAGCCACCGCGGCACCCGTTCGCGCCTCGCTCGAGGCCACGGAGGGCGGTGAGGGGATCGAGTCCGACGTCGCGGAGCTCGCCGTGGACGAGAGCCCCCAGGCGCTGGACGCGCCCACGGACGCCGACGCCCCGTTCACGGAGGCAGGTGCTCCCGAGCAGGACGGCACGGTCGTCGCGACCTCCGGCGAGACGACGGGCCTCGCGGTGGTCGGCGTCACCTGGGAGCAGGGCACCGCACCCGACGGTGCGACCGTGGTGCTGCGGACGCGCACGGCCAAGACCTGGTCGGAGTGGGCGGTCCTCGACCAGGAGGAGGTCGTCTCCGACGACCCGACGGAGGACGAGGTCGGGTCCGACGCGACCGTGCTCCGCGACGGCACGGAGCCGGCCTTCGTCGGGGACGTCGACGAGGTCGAGGTCGCGGTGCGCGGCGCCGCCGACAGCCTGCCCCAGGACATCCGCCTCGTCGTGATCGAGCCGGGGGAGGCGGACGCGGAGCCGACCGTGGCGACGACGAGGCTCGTGGAGGAGCCGGACGTCGCGCCGCCCGCGATCGTCGACGAGTCCGCGTCCGGCGGCACCACCTTCGAACCCGACGGCTTCGCGGCGGCCGCCGTGTCCCGTCCGACGATCAACACGCGCGCGCAGTGGGGCGCCGACGAGTCGATCATGACCTGGACGCCGCAGGTCGGCCGCGTCAACGGCGCCGTGGTGCACCACACCGCCGGCTCCAACAACTACACCGCGGCGCAGGTGCCGTCGATCATCCGGGGCATCTACACCTACCACGCGCAGTCCCGCGGCTGGGGCGACATCGGCTACAACTTCCTCGTCGACAAGTTCGGTCGCATCTGGGAAGGACGCGCGGGCGGGGTGGAGCGCGCGATCGTCGGCGCGCACGCGTCAGGCGTGAACTCGCACACGTTCGGCCTCTCGCTCATGGGGAACTACGACCAGGTCGGCGTCCCCGCCGCGGCGATGGACGCGATGTCGCGACTGATCGCCTGGAAGCTCTCGCTCCACGGCGTCAGCGCGAACGGGACGGCGAGCATCGACGGGCGCACCATGTCGGCCGTCGTCGGCCACCGGGACGTCGGCCAGACGTCGTGCCCCGGCGCGAACCTGTACCCGCGGCTCGGTGAGCTCCGCTCGAAGGCGGCTTCCCTCCAGGGTTCGGCACCCTTCCGGACGACCTCGCGGAGCCTCGCGGGCGACGCCCTGCCCGAGCTCGTCGTCGAGCAGCGAGGGACGGTCTCGCTCCGGGCACCCCGCGGCTGGGGGTGGGAGGCGCCGACCACCGTCAGCACGGGCTGGGCCGGGCGCACGCTCGTCGCGGCCGGTGACTGGGACCGGGACGGTCGCGGCGATCTCGTCTGGCGCGACGCGAGCGGTCGGCTCTTCCTCCTGGCCCGCACGGCGAACGGCTGGGCAGCACCCCGGCAGATCGGCGAGGGCTGGTCCGTGATGAACGCGATCGTCGGCGGCTTCGACTGGGACGGCAACGGCTATCCCGACCTGCTCGCGCGACGAGCGAGCGACGGAGGCCTCTGGCTCTACCCCAACAACGGACGCGGTGGCTTCGGCAGCCCGCGGCAGATCGGCTGGGGCTGGCAGAGCATGTCGGCCATCACGATGATCGGGAATCTCCGCTCGGGCCCGGCGCTCGTCGCGCGCGACGCGACCGGCCGCCTCGTGACCTACCGGGGCGACGGTCGGGGCGGGTTCAACGGCACCGTGCGCCTGGGCCAGGGGTGGAACGCGATGACGACACTGATCGGCGTCGGGGACGCGTCCGGTGACGGGCACGCCGACCTGATCGCCCGTGACCGGGACGGGTTCCTGTGGAGGTACCCCGGCGACGGCCAGGGGTCGTTCGGTGCGCGGACCCAGATCGGGAACGGTTGGCAGTCGTTCTCCGCGGTCGTGGGGACGCGGTCGGGGGACGTCATCGAGGTGTACCCGGTCGACCGCTCCGGAAACCTGCGCCGCTACCCGTACTCGAAGGACGACCGGTTCGGCACGACCCTCCCCACCTCGGTGCGTGTCGGGGCGGGGGCCTCAGTCGTCCCCTCCGGTGACTGGAACGGTGACGGGCGCCCCGACCTGATGGTGCGCGGGTCCGACGGGCGGCTGTTCCTGCACGCCGGCACGGGCGACGGCGCCTTCTCGCCGACCGCCACGCAGATCGGTGTCGGATGGAGCGGGATGGTGTCGATCGTCGGCGCTCCCAACTTCGCCGGGGACGGCCGTCCCGCGCTCCTCAGCCTCGAGCGGGGCTCCGGCCGGATCTGGGTCTACCCGGGCGACGGCAGAGGCGGTTTCGGCCGACCGTTCGTCATCGGCACCGCCCCCGGTGCCGACACGCTCGTCAGCGTCGGGGCGTGGACCGGCCGCGTCCCCGACGTCGTGACGCGCGAGAGCGGCGCGCTCGTCCTGCGCGAGGGCAACGGTGCCGGACAGCTCGGCGCTCCGCGCAGGATCGGTCAGGGCTGGGGCGGCGCGGCGTCGATCATCGGTGTCGGTGACGCCACCCGCGACGGCCGGCCCGACATCGCGCTCGTGGCGGCTGACGGCACGGTCCGGCTCTACCCCGGGGACGGCCGAGGCGGCTTCCTCGCGAGCTATCCCTTCGGGAGCGTGCCCCAGGGCGCCGCGACGTCATGACCGTCCTCGGTGCGCCGTCCCGGGTCGTCGTGGACGACCCGGGACGGCGCTGCCGCGCGGCGGTCGGTGCCCGGGCCGCAGGGTTCGCGTAGACAGCCGACGGTTCGTCCGGGGCAGGGCGGTCGTGCACCGTCGTCGCCGAGCCCGCGGCCTGGAGCCGTCCCGGCGTCGCCGACGGCGTGCCGCACGACGACGCCGGGACGCACGGCGGGTTCAGCTCAGGACGCGGACCACGTCCCAAGCGCTCCCGATCACGCGGGGCGACCCGAAGCGGTCGCCCAGCCACGGGTAGATCCGCAGCGCGCCGTCGCTGCCGGACGCGAGGACGTCGGGCCGGGTGTCGCCGTCCCAGTCGTCGACCACCGTCAGCAGCCGCATCCCGGACCAGCCCGTGCCGATCTGCCGGCCGGAGAATCCTCCGTTCACGCCGCCCTGGTAGAGGAAGAGTCGGCCGTCCGCCGCTCGGGCGACGAAGTCGACCCGACCGTCACCGGTCCAGTCGCCACCGCCGAGGACCGCGGTCATGCCTCCCCAGCCCGGACCGACCCGGAACCGGGACTGGAAGCTGCCGTCGCCGCGACCGGGGTACTGCCACATGACCCCGCCGCTGTCGATGGCGAGCATGTCGACGGCACCGTCACCGTCGATGTCCCCGGGCATGACGATCATCCGGAAGCCGCCCCACCCGGGCCCGACCTTGGTGGCCGAGCCGAACCCGCCCTTGCCGTCCGGTTCGTACCGCCACAGGACGCCCGTCTGGTCGACGGCGAGGACGTCCGTGCGCCCGTCGCTCGTCAGATCGTTGGCCCGCACCACCAGCCGCATGCCCGACCAGCCCTTGCCGACCTGGCGCCAGCCCGCGAACCCGCCGTCGCCCGTGCCCTCGTACGACCGAAGGCTCCCGTCGTTCATCACGGCCACGAGATCGGGGCGGCCGTCGGCGGTGGTGTCCGAGTCCAGGCGGGTGCTCCCGGTCAGCTTCCACCAGTCGCTCCGGAGCCCGAGCGCGGAACGGAACGCGCTCCCCGACACGGTGACGCTGCCCGACGAGCCGGCGATCACGACGTCCACGACCCGGCCGCCCCACTCGCCGTCCCCCGTCCTGCGCGACGTCTCGACGTAGCGGGGCGTACCCACCTGCGGGTACGCGGTGCGCAGCCTCTCCGTCGTGACGCGGAGCGACCAGCTGTGCACCGGGTTCCCGATCGCGTCCCACGGGTCGGGCTTGGCGACCTGGTAGGCCAGCGACCCCGACGCGGTCCAGCCCCCGTTCGACGAGCTGAACTGGGTGAAGGCAGGGGCGCCGCCGAAGTACCGCACCTGGTTGGCCGTACCCGCGATGGCAGCGTCCGTCGTGCTCGCCTCGTGCGTCGTCGTCACGACGCCGGCGCTGTTGTAGGTGCGATACCCGGGGTACACCTGGCACGACGTCGTGTCGCAGGTGTGCCACGGTGCGCTCGGACGAGCGGCACGGTCGAACGACGCGTACGTCCGCGCGGCGACGGCCTGAGCCCGCAGGGCGTCGGCGGGCCAGCTCGACGGGGACTCGGACGGCACCACCGAGCGGAGGTAGGACTCCATGGGGAGCGCGTTGACGGTCCGCAGGCGTGGTGCGGCTCCGTCCTCGACAGCTCGGACGGAACCGCGGTAGAGCTTGCTCGTGCCGTTCGGCAGGAGCAGCCGCACGGTGCCCGACGGCGCCTCGATGCCGAGGAAGGACGACGACGCCCCCTGCGACCAGGGCCGCCACGCACCGTTGACGAGCCCGTGGAGGAAGAGACCTTCGGCCTGCCGGACGATGCGCCACTGCGTCACGGTCTCTCCGGGGAACCCGATGGGCCGTCTCGTGTTCCGCGTGTCGGACGCCGTCATGCCGTCCTGCGCGACGACCCGGACCTCGTTGTCGTCGTCCGCGGAGACGAGCACCCGGATCTCCGCGTTGTTCTGCGTGACGCGCGTCGTCCCGGGGTAGTAGAAGTCGAGGATGTCCTGGTACCCGACCCCCTGCGTGGCCGCACCGCGCGCACCCCACTGGGACAGTCCACGGCCGTGACCGAACCCGTGCCCGGCGATCGTCACCGCGCCGCCCGGCGGGAGGTAGACCCTCTCGGACGTGGTGACGACGGCAGCGGCCGCTGCCGACGTCACGCCCAGGACGGCGACCATCGCCGCGGTGACGACGCTCGCGACGAGCGACCTTCGATGCATGTGTGAGCTCCTTGTCGATCCGGAGACCAGCGTAGGCATCCGACGACGTCATCGCCGGTTCGCGCGACACGAACACCTAGGATGAATCCGCCCCGTCAGCGAGGAAAGGACGCCGCGTGCGTGTCGCGCTTGCCAGCAGGATCTACGACCCGGAGCCCGCGGCCGCAGCGTTTCGGCTCCGCGCGCTGGCCGAGGCGCTGGCCGAGGAAGGTCACGACGTCCAGGTCCTCACGGTCGCCGCACCGCGGGGCACGGTTCCCGGACCGGTCGGGGAGCGGGTGCGTGTCCGTCGTTGGCCCGTCCTGCGCGATCGACAGGGCTACGTGCGCGGGTACGTCCAGTACCTGAGCTTCGACGTCCCGCTGTTCCTCCGGCTCCTCCTGACGCGGTCGCTCGACGTCGTCGTCGCCGAGCCGCCCCCGACGACCGGTGTCGCGGTGCGGCTCGCGTGCGCGGTGCGTCGGATCCCCTACGTCTACTACGCCGCCGACGTCTGGTCCGACGCGGCGGACACCAGCGGAGCGGCCCCGGGGCCCGTGGTCCGCGCGCTGCGCGCCGTCGAGTCGTGGGTGCTGCGGGGCGCTGCCCGCGTGGTGGCCGTGACCGACGGCGTCGCGGACCGGGTCCGCGAGCTCGGGGCGCGCGACGTGGCCGTCGTGCGCAACGGCATCGACACCGAGGTGTTCCGACCAGACGGCGAACCGGCTGCGTCCCGACCGCCGGGGCCGTACGCCGTCTACGCCGGGACCACCTCCGAGTGGCAGGGCGCCGACGTCTTCGTCCGGGCGCTCCCCGCCGTCCGAGCCGCGGTCCCCGGCGCGACTCTCGTCTTCCTCGGCCAGGGGAGCGCCTGGGAGGAGATCGAGCGGGTCGCGCGGTCCCTCCCCGACGGGGCGGAGGCGGTGCGCATGCTCCGCACCGTCCCGCCCGCCGAGGCGTCGGCCTGGCTCCGCGGTGCGCGCGCGGCACTCGTCTCGTTGCGACCGGGACTCGGGTACGACTTCGCCTTCCCGACGAAGGTGTACGCGGGACTGGCGTCCGGCACGCCGGTGCTCTACGCCGGACCGGGCGCCGCGCGCACGGTGATCCGTCAGGACCGCCTGGGTGCGGCCGTGGACCACGACGTCGACGAGGTCGCCCGCGCCCTCTCCGAACTTCTCGCCGTGGAACCGGCGCCGACGGAGCGGACGCGGCTCGCGCGCTGGGCCGAGGAGAACGCCTCGGCACGGGCTCGTGCGCGCACGGTCGCCGAGGTCGTCCGCGGGGCGTCGCGCGGGGCCCGGCCGTGAGCGGCGTCCGACCCGCCGTGACGGTCGCTCCCGCCCGACAGGACGAGGGGGCCGCGCCGTGCGACTGACGTCCGTCCTCGGCCGGATCTACCAGCGCACGCCGGGAGGACTCCGCCGACTCGCAGGGCGGGCGTCGTCGGCGCTGCCCCCGGCGGTCGAGGAGCGACTGGCGGCGTGGGCCGCGCACCGCCCGTACGTCGCGCCTCCACCGCCGGTCGACGTCCCCGACGCACGCGTCCGGCTCTACGTCGCGCCCGCCAACTATGCCGGTCAGGGCTACGCCTGGGCCCGTGCGGTCGAGCGGCACCTCGACGGGGTCGGGGCCCGGAACATGGCTCCGCTCGGAGGGTTCGGGTTCCAGGCCGACCAGCACGTGCCGGGCCACGTCTACCGGACGTCCCGCAGCTGGCAGCGCGCGGAGCGGGCAGCCGTCGAGAAGTTCACGCACGTCATCGTCGAGGCGCAGCTCCCCCTGTTCCCCCGACTGTCCCGGGGCGGAACGGCGGACGAGGTGGCGCGGCTGCGCGCGGCCGGCGTCTCCGTGGCCACGCTGAGCCACGGCAGCGAGGTCCGGCTGCCGAGCGCGCACGCGCGGCGCGAGGAGCACTCCCCGTTCCGGGGCGCGTACGGCGACGCCGCGGTGCTCGAGTCGGTGGCGACGAGCAACCTGGCCCGGCTGCGGGAGCTGAGAGACCGGGGCGTCCCTGCGTTCGTGTCGACGCCCGACCTCCTGCTCGACGTGCCGTGGGCGACGTGGCTCCCCGTCTGCGTCGACACGAGCACCTGGGCGGTCGAGGCCGCGCCGATGGTGCGCCGGGTCCCGGTGGTCGTCCACGCGCCGAGCAGGGGGTCGCTCAAGGGCACCGACCTCGTCGAGCCGGTGCTCCGCGAGCTGGACGAGTCCGGCATGATCGAGTACCGGCAGGCGAAGGGGCTCGACCGCGCGGGCATGCAGGAGCTCTACCGGCGGGCGGACGTCGTGCTCGACCAGTTCGCGCTGGGCAGCTACGGCGTCGCGGCCTGCGAGGCGATGGCGGCGGGGCGCGTGGTGGTGTCGCACGTCTCCGACCAGGTGCGCGACGAGGTACGTCGGAGCACCGGTACGGACCTGCCCGTCGTGCAGGCGGAGGCGGGGTCGTTGCGCGCCGTGCTCCTGCGGCTCCTCGACGACCGTGACGCGGCCCGGGACGCGGCGTCCCGAGGCCCGGAGCTCGTCCGTCGACTCCATGACGGGCGCGCCGCGGCCGCAGCGTTGGCGCCCTTCCTCGGGGTGGATCCGCCGTCGTGATCGTGGCCTGATTCGTCCCGGTCGTGTGGGACGATGGTGGCTCCTCGTCTCCGCGCCGACCCTGGAGCCTTGTTGCTGTCGCTCTACTCCGTCGCCCGGCAGGTGCTGCGCATCCTCCCGCCAGGGACCTCCCGCTTCTACCTGCGACTCATCTCTGCCTCCACGGCCCTCGCGCTGCTCGACGTGCTCTCCATGGGTCTCTTCGCGGTCGTGATGACGCCGACGCTCACCGGCTCTCCGATCAAGCTGCCGGTCCTGGGGACGTTCCCGCCCGACGCGGCGGTCTGGTTCGTCGTCGTCGCGTGCGGGCTCATCGTCCTGAAGGGCGCCGCGACCCTGCTGCTGCAGTGGTGGGCGACGCGCCGGTTCGCCCGGTACGAGCTCGAGGTCGGTGACCGCCTCTTCCAGGCCTACACCCGGTTGACGTGGGAAGAGCGTTCGCGGCGCAGCACGTCCGACCTGACGCGTGTGGCCGACACGGGCATCGCCAACACGATCATGGGATTCCTCATCCCGCTCTCGACGATCCCGACGAACGCCCTGACGTTCGTCGCGGTGGCCTCGGTCCTGCTGGTCGCGCAGCCGGTCAGCGCGCTCGCCGTGATGGCCTACCTCGTCCTCGTCGGCGTCTTCATGTCGACGTACCTCTCGCGCAAGGTCGCCGCCGCCGGGCGCACCAACCGGACCTACGCCTACCGCGCGGCCGGCGTCATGACCGAGCTCGTCGAGGCGCTGAAGGAGTTCACGCTCCGCGGGCGGCTGGACGCGGTGCGCCTCCACGTACGCGAGATCCGCTCGCACGCCGCACACTCCCGCGCGAACATCTCGTTCCTGTCGATCGTGCCGAAGTACACGATGGAGGCGGCGCTCATGGTGGGCATGCTCATCGTGGGCGGGATCTCGTACGCGTCCGGAGGGCTGGACGAGGCGGTCGCCGCGATCGCGCTCTTCACGCTCACCGGCTTCCGCATGCTGCCGGCGATCAACGGGGTCCAGGCCAGCCTCACGCAGGCGAGCTCGAACGAGGTCCACGCCCGCAACGTCGTCTCGGACATCACCGACGCCCAGACGGCCGCGCGAGAGGCCGAGCTGGCCGACGTCCGCACGCTTCCGGACGCGCCCCGGAACCTCGAGCTCCGCGACGTCCGTTTCCGGTACCCGGGCACCCAGACCGACGTGCTCGAGGACCTGACGCTCACGATCCCGTTCGGCAGCACGCTCGGCATCGCCGGCCCGTCCGGCGCCGGCAAGTCGACGCTCGTCGACATCCTCCTCGGTCTCTCGAGGCCGACCGCGGGAACCGTCGAGGTCGACGGCGTCCCCATCGCCGAGGCGCAGAGGAGCTGGCGTTCCCGGGTGGCGTACGTCCCGCAGAGCGTGGCGGTGTTCGCCGCCTCGATCGCCCAGAACGTCGCGCTGACGTGGGGAGACGACTTCGACCGCGAGCGCGTGGTCAGCGCGCTGCGACGGGCGCAGCTCGACGAGCTGCTCGACACCCGCGAGGGCGGGATCGACGCGATGCTCGAGGAGCGGGGCGCCAACCTCTCCGGCGGCCAGCGGCAGCGACTGGGTATCGCGCGGGCGCTCTACTCCGACCCGCTCGTGCTCGTGCTCGACGAGGCGACGAGCGCGCTCGACGGACGCACCGAGGACGCCGTGGCGCAGGCCATCCGGAACCTGCAGGGCGAGGTCACCATCATCGCGGTCGCGCACCGGCTCGCGACCATCCGGTCGTTCGACGCGATCGCCTACATGGACAGCGGTCGCATCCTCGCCACGGGTTCCTTCGAGGACCTCCAGCGGGTCGTCCCGGACTTCCGGGTGCAGGCGCGCCTGGCGGGCCTGGAGGTGGCCGATGTCTGAGCGGCCGCGCCTCCTCATCCTCTCGTTCTCGCCGATCGCGAGCGACGCCCGGGTGCTCAAGCAGGTCCGCCTGTTCGCCGAGCGTTACGACGTCACGACCTGCGGGTTCGGACCGCAGCCCCACCCCGACGTCGAGCACGTGCAGGTCGCCGACCCGGTCGTGCCCGCGGACCCGCGGCGGGCGCGCGTGCGAGGGCTCGTCACCGAGGCGCTCAAGAGCGTCCGTCTGTACCGCGCCGCCTACTGGCGCAACGCCTGGGCCCGGGAAGCCCGGCAGAGGCTCCGCGGCCGCGACTTCGACGTGGTGCTGGCGAACGACGTGGACACGGTCATCCTCGCTCGGACCCTCGTCGGTCTCGACCGTCTCCACGTGGACCTCCACGAGTTCTGGCCGCTCGAGGGGGCCGCGCTGCGGGGACGTCGGCGACTTCCCGGCGTCTACAACGCCTGGGTCTGCACCCGGCTCGCCGGCCGCGCCGCCTCGACCACCACGGTCGGGCCCGGTATCGCGCGAGAGTACGCGAGCCGTTGCGGGTTCGAGCCCGCCGTGGTGCCGAACGTCCCGCCGTTCCACGCGCTCGAGCCCGGCGCCGTCGGCCGTCCCCTCCGCCTCGTGCACGCGGGGGTCGGCGCACCCTCGCGGGGGATCCACAAGCTCGTCGAGGCGGCGCTGACGACGCGGGCCGACGTGACCCTCGATCTGTTCCTCGTCCCGACGAACAAGGCGTACGTGGACGAGCTCCGTGCCCGGGCGGACGGCACGGACGGGCGGGTGACCGTGCACGACCCGGTGCCGCAACCGGAGCTCGTGCGCTCGCTCAACCGGTTCGACGTCGGCGTCTACCTCCTCGAGCCGCAGACGGTGAACAGCCGTTTCGCGCTGCCCAACAAGATCTTCGACTTCCTGCAGGCACGGCTCGGAGTCGTCGTGGGGCCCTCGCCCGAGATGGCGGCCCTGGTCAGGACGACGGGTGCCGGGACGGTCGCCGACGGCTTCGAGGCCGCAGACCTGCGCCGTGTCCTCGACGACCTGGGGGCCGACGAGGTGGCGCGGTGGAAGGACGCGGCGGACGGCGCCGCCACGACGTACTCGGCCGAGAACGTCGTCGGCGTCTGGTCGGAGGCGATCGACGCCATCGTCGACCGGCGCGGCCGCGCCTGACCCGAGCAGCCACCAGCCGAGGAGCCCTGTGTCTCGTCCCCGTCTTCTCATCCTGTCCTTCTCGCCGATCGCCTCGGACGCGCGGGTCCTCAAGCAGGTCCACGCGTTCCAGGACGACTACCAGGTGACGACGTGCGGGTACGGTCCTGCGCCGGGCGGCGTCGAGCACCTGCGGATCCCGGACGACGTCCGCGCGGACGACACGAAATTCCGGCTCCTGGCGGCACGGCTGTACCGCGCCGCGTACTCGTCGACCGGCGCCGTCCGTGCGGCGCGTCGGCTTCTCGCGGGCCGGTCGTTCGACGTGGTGCTCGCCGACGACGTGGAGACGGTGCCGCTCGCGCTCGAGCTGGCACCGCCCGGCCGCGTCCACGCCGACCTGCACGAGTACTCCCCGCGGCTGCACGACGACGTCCGCGCCTGGGTGTTCTGGCGGGCGCCCTACGTGCGCTGGCTGTGCCGCCGGTACGTGCGTCGGGTCGCGTCGACCACGACCGTGGGTCAGGGGCTCGCCCGGCAGTACGAGGACGACTTCGGCTTCCGCCCGGGTGTCGTCACCAACGCGACCCCGTACGCCGACCTCGCTCCGGGCGCCGTGGGGGAGACGGTCCGTGTCGTCCACAGCGGTGCGGCGCTGAGGAACCGCGACCTCGGGCTCCTCATCGAGGCGGTCGAGGGCGCAGCCGCCCCGGTGACCCTCGACCTCTACCTCGCGCCCAACGAGCCCGCCTACCTCGACGAGCTCCGCGCCCTCGCCGCCGCGGGGAGCCGCACGCGCGTGCACGACGCCGTGCCGTACGAGCGGCTCGTCGCGACCCTCAACACGTACGACGTCGGCGTGCACGTCCTTCCGCCCGTCAACTTCAACAACCGGTTCGCCCTGCCGAACAAGTTCTTCGACTACGTCCAGGCGCGGCTGGCGCTCGTGGTCGGCCCGACGCCCGAGATGGCCGAGGTCGTCCGTGCGCGCGGTCTGGGGCTGGTGACCGAGGACTTCACCGCCGGGGCCCTCGCGGACGCGGTGGGGAGGCTCACGCCCGAGAGCGTCGCCTCCTTCAAGGCGGCGTCGCAGGCCGCCGCCCGTGACCTCTCCGCGGAGACGCAGGTGGCCGGGTGGGTCCGTGCCGTGGACGCGATCGCCCGGGGCGTGCGCGCATGACGCCCGTCGTCGACGTGGTCGTCGCGGTGCACGACCTCCGCCGGGAGATCGGCCGTGCCGCGGCGTCCGTGCTGGCTGCTCGCGTGCCGGTGCGGCTCACGATCGTCGCCCACCACCTCCGTGCCGACGAGGTGCTCGGTGCGCTCGGCGCCGTCGCCGAGGACGACCGGCTCCGCGTCGTGGAGCTCCACGACGGGCAGAGGTCGCCCGCCGGTCCGTTCAACCACGGGCTCGCGCTCGCGGACGCGCGGTACGTCGCCATCATGGGCTCGGACGACTTCGTCGAGGCGGACGCCCTCGACGCCTGGGTGGCCCTTGCCGAGGAGCGCTCCACCGACTATCTCCTGGTCCCTCTCCGGCACCAGGACGGCGCGCGGTCGCACGACCCCCTCGTGCGCCGCGGTCGCACCGAGCCGCTCGACCTGGTCCGTGACCGTCTCGTGTACCGCACCGCCCCGTTGGGGCTCGTGCGACGGACGTACCTGGAGAAGCTGGGGACCAGGCTCACGCCCGGTCTACGGACCGGCGAGGACATCGAGCTCGGGCTGGCGCTGCTCACCGGGGGCGGTCGCGTCGACCACGACCCCGGACTCCCCGCGTACGTCATGGGGGCCGACGCGCCGGAGCGCGTCACGCTGGAGCCGCGTCCGGCCGCCGCCGAGCTCGAGCCCGTCGAGAGGCTCCTCGGGACGTCGACGGTCGCGTCGCTGGGCCCGCGCGTACGACTCGCGGTCGCGATCAAGCTCGTGCGGTTCCACGTCGTCCCGGCGATGACCCGACGCCCGGAGCGGGAGGCGTGGGAGGACGACGACCTGGCGTGCCTCGACCGGGTGGTGCGGGGGATCGTCCGGCTCGCGCCGCGGGTGGCCGGTGCGGTGTCCGTGGCCGACGCGCGGCTGCTCCGCGCGGCCCGCAGCCGCCGCGCCGACGTGGTCGCGGCGGCTGCCCGCCGGTGGCTCGACGGCTCACCGGTCGACCGCGCGCTGACGCGCTCGCCGTGGCGCACGATCGACGTCGACGGCCCGGGCCGGCGAGCGGTCGTCCTTCGACGCGCCACCGTCCGAGCGCCCGGCAGCGCCCGTACCGAGGGGTCGCCCGAGCCGTCGCGCGCTGGTCGCCCGCCCACGACGGCGACCGCGCTCCGTGCGGCGTGGGCTCGCAAGGGACTGCCCCCGCGCACGCAGCTCCCACCCCGCGTCAACGCGGCCGTCGACTACGTCGCGGACCACCCCCGCAGCCTCCCCGGACGCGTCGCCGCGTGGCGCTTCGGCACCGTCCGTCGCGACGCGGTGCCTCCGCCCACCTCGCTCCCGCCGACCCCGACGCGGGTCTACATCGGTCCCGTCAACTACTCGGAGCAGGGGTACGCGTGGGCGCGCGCCCTGGAGCGGGCCCGGCCCGACGTCGGCGCGCGCAACATGAGCGTCGAGGTCCCGCGAGGCTTCGCCTTCCGTTCCGACACGGAGGTGCCCGAGGCGGTGTACCACAGGTCCCGTGCCTGGCAGGAGGCCGAGCTCGCCGCCGTGCGTCGATTCACCCACGCGCTGGTCGAGGCGGAGCGACCGCTGTTCGGGCGGTTGTTCTGGCGTGACGTCGAGGCGGAGGGGGCCGAGCTCGCCGCCGCAGGGGTGTCCACGGCCTACCTCGCCCACGGCACGGACGTCAGGCTGCCGTCTCGGCACGTCCGGCGGACGCCCTGGTCGCCCTACCTGGACCCCGACATGTACGTCGCTCGCCACGAGGCGGAGGCGCGGCGGAACATCGACCTGCTGGACCGGCTGGGCCGACCGCTCTTCGTCTCGACGCCGGACCTCCTGGCAGACCTGCCTCGCGCGGCGTGGGTACCGGTCGTCGTCGAGCCGGACCGCTGGTCCGTCGCCCGAGGTGACGAGAGATCCGTCCCCGTCGTCGCGCACGTCCCGAGCAACGCGGGCATCAAGGGGACGGAGCTGATCCGCCCGGCGATGCAGCGCCTGCACGACCGCGGGATCATCGAGTACCGCGAGATCTCCGGTGTCCCGTCGTCGCGGATGCCCTCGCTCTGGGCCGACGCGGACATCGTGCTCGACCAGTTCCGGCTGGGGTCCTACGGCGTGGCGGCGTGCGAGGCCATGGCGGCGGGCTGCGTCGTCGTCGGGCACGTCCTGGACGACGTCCGAGCCACCGTGCGTGCCGCCGCCGGTCGTGAGCTCCCGGTCGTGGAGGCGGCGCCGGACGTGATCGAGGCGGTCGTCGAGGACCTCGCGCGTGACGCGAGCCGACGGTCGGAGGTCGCGGACGCGGGGCGCGAGTTCGTCCGTGCCGTGCACGACGGCGAGATGAGCGCCCGCGTCCTGCTCGACGCGTGGATCGACCCGCACGTCCCGGACTAGGGGGAGGCGCCGGCGGCTACGCCGACGCCAGGACCTCCAGGACCCGGCGGGCGGCCGCGCCGTCGCCGTAGGGCGCCGCCTCAGTGGGCCGAGGCGCCGGACGGCCGACGGCTGCCGCGATCTCCTCGGTCGTGTCCGCGAGGACGTTCCAGCCCAGGTCGACGGTCTCCACCCACTCGGTCTCGGTGCGGACGGTGGTGCACGGCACCCGCAGGAGGAACGCCTCCTTCTGGAGACCGCCCGAGTCCGTCACGACACCGGCGCTCGCCAGCACGGCGGCGACGAGGTCGGGGTAGGCGAGCGGGGCGTGCACCCGCAGGGAGCCCTGGTCCAGCGTCACGCCGTGGAGCGCGGCCTTGGCGACGACACGAGGGTGCGCCAGGAGGACGACGGGGCGGTCCAACGAGGACAGGGCGTCGGCGATCGCGCGGAGGCGCTGCGGGTCGTCGGTGTTCTCCGCGCGGTGGAGCGTCGCGACGTAGTACCCGCCCCGCTCGAGGGAGAGCTCCGTCAGGAGGTCGGCGGGCTGGCCGGAGACGGCGTCGCGGACCTGGAACAGGACGTCGGTCATGACGTCACCCACGAGGACCGATCGCTCGGCGAGCCCTTCGGCCGCGAGGTGCCCCATCGCGACCTCGGTCGGTGCGAGGCACAGGTCCGCGGCGTGGTCGGTGAGGACCCGGTTGTGCTCCTCGGGCATGCGTCGGTTGAAGGACCGCAGGCCTGCCTCGAGGTGCGCCAGCCGGAAGTGCAGCTTGACGGCGGCGACGGCGGCGGCGAGCGTCGAGTTGGTGTCTCCGTAGGCGAGCACCCAGTCCGGGCGGTGCTCCTCGAGGACGCCGTCGAGAGCTCCCAGGATGGCGCCCGTCTGGACGCCGTGGCTCCCGGACCCGACGCCGAGGTGCACGTCGGGGTCCGGGATCTCGAGGTCCTGGAAGAACACGTCGGACAGCATCGGGTCGTAGTGCTGGCCGGTGTGCACGATGACGTGCTCGACACCCGCCGCGGACGCGGCGCGAGCGATCGGGGCGAGCTTGACGAACTGGGGGCGGGCGCCGACGACGCTGAGGAGCTTCACGGGCGACGATGCTATCCGGTCGCCCTGGTACCGTCCTCCGTGATGAAGATCGTCGCCGTGACCACGTGGTATCCGACCGGGTCGAGCCCTTCCCTCGGTGCTTTCGTCGAGAAGGACGTCGAGGTGCTCTCGCGTGACCACGAGGTCGAGGTCGTCCATCTCGTGCCCCCCTCGCACCACGACGGCGAGGCCGTCGTCGAGCGGAACGGCGTCACGGTGCGACGCGTCGTGATGTCGACCCAGAGGCCCGATCACGTCGTGCGTGCGGCGCGGGAGCTCCGACCTCTGCTCCGGGGCGCCGATCTCGTCCACACGATGGCGTTCTCCGCGCTCCTCCCGTTCGGGCTGGGTCGTCCGGACGTGCCGTGGGTCCACACCGAGCACTGGTCGGGCCTGACCAACCCGTCCACGCTCCCCGCGTCCTGGCGGGTCGCGCTCCCGGCGCTGCGGCCGCTCCTGGCGCGGCCCGACGTCGTGACCGCCGTCTGCGACTACCTGGCGCGGCCGATCCGTGCGGTCCGCCCGGGCCGCACCGTGATCGTCCCGTGCATCGTGCCCGCTCCCCGGCCGCTCCCCGCGCGCCCCGAGCGGACCGAGGCGCTGCGGCTGGCCGCCGTGGGCGGTCTGATCGACAGGAAGGACCCCGTCCTCGCGGTCGAGACGATCGCCGCGCTCCTGGAGCGCGACGTCGTCGCGGACCTCACCTGGGTCGGTTCGGGCCCGCTCCGCGACCGCGTCCTGGAGCGCGCCCGCGAGCTGGGGGTCGCGGACCGCGTCCACCTGGCCGGCGTGCAGGACGCCCGGGGCGTCTCGCGCGTCCTCGCGGACGCCGACATGTTCTTCCTGCCCACACGGGCGGACAACTTCTGCGTCTCGGCGGCTGAGGCGCTGGTGCACGGGCGGCCTGTCGTGGTCGGCGCGACCGGGGGCCAGGGCGAGTACATCGAGCCGGAGGTCGGGAGCCTCGTGGGGGTCCAGGACGCCGGGGCCTACGCCGACGCCATCCTCGCGACGGACGACCGGACGCGCGCGCTCGACGCCGCGCAGATCGCAGGCACCATCGGGGACAGGTTCAGCCCGGAGGCCGTGCAGGACGGCTACGCGGGGGCGTACCGGGACGCCCTGCGGACACGCGGCGGAACGCGGCGGTGACTGCTCCCGAGGTCGACGTCGTCGTCGCCGTCCACGACGCGAGGCGGCCCGTGGCCCGGGCCGCCGCGTCGGTGCTGGATCACCAGGACGTGCGGGTCCGGCTCACCGTCGTGTGCCACAACATCGACCGCGCGCGCATCGCCGACGGTCTGGGGAGCGGGATCCTCGACGAGGTCGGGGGCCGCGTCAGGCTGCTCGAGCTGCACGACGGCATCCCGAGTCCTGCCGGACCGTTCAACCTCGGTCTCGACCACGCCGAAGCACCCTTCGTGGGCATCATGGGCTCGGACGACTGGCTCGAGGAGGGTGCCCTGGCGTCATGGCTCGCGCTCGCGCGGGCGACCGGGGCGGAGGCGGTGGTACCGCGCCTGAGGCACGCGAGCGGGAGCCGCGTGCCGACACCGCCCGCACGGCCCGGCCGTGCCCGGGACCTGGACCTCGTCAAGGACCGTCTCGCGTACCGCAGCGCGCCGCTCGGGCTCATGGCACGACCGACGATCGACCGCCTGGGCCTGCGGATGCGCGCAGGCCTCCCGGTCGGGGAGGACGTCGCCTTCGCGACCGCGCTGTGGGCGGGCGCGCGCGTGGCGCTGGACCGGCGTGGGCCCTCGTACGTGATCGGTGACGACGCCGTCGAGCGGGTGACGTACGCGCCCCGGTCGATCGGGGACGAGCTCGCGTTCGTCGGCGACCTGCTGACGATGCCGTGGTTCGCCGCGCTGGACCTCACCGCGCGTCGGTCGGTCGCGGTCAAGATCCTCAGGATCCATGTCTTCGGGGCGGTCTTCCACCGGCAAGCCCCCGAGTTCTGGACGACGGACGAGCGTCGGCACCTGCGGGCCGTCGCCGTCGCGCTGCACGAGGCCGCTCCGGGTTTCGACCGTGTGCTCTCCTTCGCAGACCGTCGCCTCCTCGACGCGGTGCGCGCGCCCGACGTCGCCGCGGAGGCCTTGATCGCCGCAGCGATCGGTCGGCGTCGGCACGGGCGACCGGACACGGTGGCACCGCGCGACCTGACACGGCTCCTCGCCCGCGAGGCCCCGCCACGACTCATGGCGGCCTCGTTTCTGGCGACGCGCTGAGCACGCCTATTGTTCTCTCGGACCACCATCCTGACGACGCACCACTGAGGATCACCATGCGCATCGCTGTCATCGCACTGGGCAAGATCGGGCTTCCCCTTGCCGTCCAGTTCGCCGACCAGGGGCACGACGTCGTGGGCGTCGACGTGAATCCCGCCGTCGTCGAGAAGGTCAACGCCGGGGTGGAGCCGTTCCCCGGCGAGGCCCACCTCCAGGAGAAGCTCACGGAGCTCGTCCCCGCGGGGCGGCTGCGCGCGACGACCGACTACGGGGACGCGGTGCCGGGTGCGGACGCCGTCGTGCTGGTGGTGCCGCTCTTCGTCGACGAGGAGACGGCGCAGCCCGACTTCGGCTGGATGGACGCCGCGACGCGGTCGCTGGCGGAGCACCTGACCCCCGGGACCCTCGTGTCGTACGAGACGACGCTGCCCGTCGGCACCACGCGCAACCGCTGGAAGCCGCTCCTGGAGGAGGTCTCCGGCCTGCGCGAGGGCGAGGACTTCCACCTCGTCTTCTCGCCGGAGCGCGTGCTGACGGGACGGGTGTTCGCGGACCTGCGTCGCTACCCGAAGCTCGTCGGAGGGCTCTCGGAGGCCGGCGCGCAGCGGGCCCGGGAGTTCTACGAGGCGGTCCTCACGTTCGACGAGCGCGACGACCTCGCCCGTCCGAACGGGGTGTGGGACCTGGGGTCCGCCGAGGCGGCGGAGCTCGCCAAGCTCGCCGAGACGACCTACCGGGACGTCAACATCGGCCTCGCGAACCAGTTCGCCCTGTTCGCCGACGAGCACGCCATCGACGTGTACTCCGTGATCGAGGCGTGCAACTCCCAGCCGTACAGCCACATCCACCGCCCGGGCATCGCGGTCGGGGGTCACTGCATCCCGGTGTACCCCCGCCTCTACCTGTCGGTCGACCCGAAGGCGTCGATCGTCCGCGAGGCCCGCGCCGTGAACGCCGCGATGCCGGACCGCGTGGTCGAGCGCGCCGCCGAGGTGCTGGGCGACCTCTCGGGGCTGCGCGCCGTGGTCCTCGGGGCCGCGTACCGCGGCGGGGTCAAGGAGACGGCGTTCTCCGGCGTGTTCGCCACCGTCCGGGCGCTCGAGGAGCGAGGCGCGACCGTCGTCGTCCACGACCCGCTCTACTCCGACGACGAGCTGCGGTCGCTGGGCCTCGAGCCGTACGCGTACGGCGACGCCGCCGACCTCGCCGTCGTGCAGACCGACCACGCGGAGTACGCGGAGCTGGGTCCGGACCGCCTGCCGGGGGTCCGCCTCGTCGTGGACGGGCGTCGGGTCACCGACGCCGCGCGCTGGTCCGGCACGCCGCGCATCGTGCTCGGGGGCGGGACGGCGTGACCACCTCGGACGGCGCGCCGGCGCGGGTCGTCGCGGTCGTCGTCGCGTACGCGCGCCGGGACCTGCTCGTCGAGGCGCTCGACGCGCTCGCCGTCCAGACGCGGCCGGTGGACGCGGTGCTCGTCGTGGACAACGCGTCGCCGGACGACTCGGCGGTCGTCGCCGCGACCCACGGCGTGGCGCCGACCGTGCTGGAGCTGGCACGCAACACCGGCGGTGCCGGGGGCTTCGCCGTCGGCCTCGCGCACGCGGTCGAGGAGATGGCCGCCGACCTGGTCTGGCTCATGGACGACGACACGATCCCGACGCCGGGGGCGCTGCAGGAGCTCCTGGCCGCGCGCGACGGCTACGGGGGGCCCGTCGCGCTCCTGGGGAGCCGCGTGGTGTGGACCGACGGCCGCGACCACCCGATGAACACGCCGCGGCGGCGGCCGGGCGCGGCGGGCGCCGAGGTGCGGTCCGCGGCCTCGGTCGCGGCGGTGCCGGTACGGTCCTCCTCGTTCGTCTCGATGCTCGTCGACGCGCGCGCGGTCCGGCACCACGGGCTGCCCGTGGCGGACTACTTCATCTGGAACGACGACTTCGAGTACTCCGCCCGCCTGCTGCGCTCGGGGACCGGTCTGCACGTGCCGCGGAGCGTCGTCGAGCACCGGACGAAGACCTTCGGGGCGACGGACGCCGACCCCGGTCCTCGGTTCTACTACGAGGTGCGCAACAAGATCTGGATGCTCACCCGCTCGTCGTCGCTCTCGCCGTCGGAGCGGGTGCTGTACGCCGGGGCCAGCGCACGACGGTGGCTGCGCACCGCCGCGCGCTCGCAGGACCGGCGCACGCTCCTGGCGGCCGGGGTGAAGGGGCTGCGGGACGGGGTGTTCCGCCGCCCGCGGCCCAACAGCCGGGTCCTCGCCGGGCTCGGTCCGGTCAGCGCCTCGGTCGAGCGGCTCGAACGGTCCACGGCGTGACGACGACGCCGTTCTCCGTCCTGCTCCCGTACTACCGCAGCGACGACCCCGAGCACCTGCGGAGGTCGTTCCTCTCGGTGACGGCCGACCAGACGCTCCCGCCGGACGAGGTGGTGCTGGTGCAGGACGGGCCGACGGGCCCGGAGCTCGACGAGGCCGTCCTCGCGCTCGTCGCCGCCTCCGCCGTCCCGGTCGACCACGTCCGGCTCGAGGCGAACGTCGGCCTCGCGCGCGCCCTGGAGGCCGGCCTCGTGCGCTGCCGTCACGAGGTCGTCGCCCGGCAGGACGCCGACGACGTCTCGCGCCCGGAGCGCTTCGCCGCCCAGCTGCCGCTCCTCGAGCGCGGGTTCGACCTCGTGGGCAGCGCCATCGAGGAGCTCGACGACAGCAGGCCCGGCGACGGGCTCGTCCGCGTGCCTCCGACGACGCAGGCGGAGATCGTGCGACGGGCCCGGTTCGCGTCCCCGTTCAACCACCCGACCGTGGTGTTCCGTCGCAGCGCGGTCCGTGAGGCCGGTGGCTACGAGCACCTCGACCTCCTCGAGGACTACTGGCTCTTCGCCCGCATGATCGCGCGCGGTGCCCGGGTGGCGAACGTCCCCGACCCTCTCGTGCTGTACCGCGTCGACGCCGGGGCCTACCGACGGCGCGGCGGACGCCGGCTCCTGCGGTCCGAGATCGAGCTGCAGCGGCGCATGCGGGCGATCGGGTTCACGACGCTCGCGCAGTTCGTGCGCAACGTTCTCGTCCGGGGCGGATATCGTGTCCTGGGCGAACCGGTCCGGCGTGCCCTGTATCGGGCATGGGTCGCGGTGGCGGTCCGACGGGAGCCGCTGATGCCCGCCCGGCACGCGAACCGCCGGGCGAGGTCCCGTCGTGAGTGAAGAATCGAGGGCTCGGTGAGCTGGTGGTCCGTCCTGGACGAGCTCGGGTGGGCGCTGCTGTTCCTGTTCGGGCCGGGCCTCGCCGTCGGCGCGGCGCTCGGCCTGCGGCGCGTCTGGTTGCTCGCTGTCGCCCCTGCGGCGAGCGTCGCAGTGCTCGGCGCCGGCGCGGTGCTCCTCGATCTCGTCGGGATGCCGTGGGGCCGGCTCGGTGCGCTCGTGGTCACGGTGGTCGCGGTGGTGTGCGTGCTGGGTCTGCGACGCCTGCTCGGCAGCCGCTGGCCGACCGACGCCGCCTCCCCGCCCTCCACGCTGTGGACCCTCGTGGGTCTCGTCGTGTCGGCTCCCCTCGCGGCGCTCCCGATCAAGCGCGGCATGATCGACCCCGGGATGCCCGCCCAGACGTGGGACACGCCCTTCCACGTGAACGCGGTGCGATGGATCCTGGAGACGGGTGACGGGTCGACGCTCCACCTCGGCGCGGTGTCGAGCAACCCGCAGGTCGAGCGCTTCTACCCGGCCGGGTGGCACGACCTCGTCGCGCTCGTCGTCGGCGACTCGATCCCGGCCGCGGTGAACGTCACGGCCATCGTGGTGGCCGCGGTCGTCTGGCCGCTGGGGCTGGCCTGCCTGGTCGGTGCGGTCGTGCCGACGAGCCGCCTCGCACCCGTCGTGGCGATGTGCCTGGGCGGTGCGTTCATCGCGTTCCCCGCTCGTATCCAGTCGGTCGGGACGCTCTGGCCCAACGCGCTCGCCTTCGCGCTCGTGCCGGTCGCGCTCGCCCTGACCGTCCGGCTGACGGGGATGCGACGTGCCGCGCTGCCGGGGGCCGACCCCGGCAGCAGACCCGCGGTGCTGACGGGGCTCGTGGCCGTGCTCGGCGGGGTCACGGTCTGCCACCCCAACGGGCTGCTCGCCTACGTGGTGCTCAGCGCCCCGCTGTGGGCGGCGGCGTGGTGGCGTGCCGCACGCGGCTACCGCGAGGCTTCCCGGGCGGTGCGGTCGGTCGTGGTCGGGATCCCCGTCGCGGTCGTCGTGCTCGCCGTCGTCCTCCTGTTCTCCCCTCTGGTCCGCTCGGTGTCGTCGTACCGGCGTGAGCATCTCGAAGGGCGCCTCGACGCCGTCCTCAGCGTCGTCACCGACTCCCAGCAGGGCGCCATGCTCTACGGGAACACGGACCGCGCCTGGTGGCTGCTCGGCCTCGTGGTCCTGGGGATCCTCACGACGTTCCTGCTGCGCCGGGGGCGGTGGCTCACGGTCAGCCTGCTGATCGTGCTGGGCATGTACACGCTCACCGTCGCGCCGCTGCCCGCGCTCCAGTGGGTCGTCGGCCCGTGGTACTCGGACCCCTTGCGCATCGGGGCGCTCTGCGTGGTGGTGATGGCACCGTTGACCGCGCTCGGTCTGGTGGGTGCGGGCGAGGCGGTCCGCCGCGCCCTGGACGGCCGCGGTGCCGGTCGGGCCGCGGTCGCGGCCGAGGTGGTGACCGCCGTCGCCCTCGTCGCGGTGGTCGTCGGCAGCGGGTGGCTGCGCGCGGACGGACGGCAGTGGATGTACGACCTCTACTACGCCGACCCCGAGGGCCGCTGGGGCATGGTCACGCAGGACGAGCTCGACATGATCGACCGCCTCGAGGACGAGCTGCCGGACGACGCGGTCGTGCTGGGGTCCCCCTTCACCGGCGCGCCGTTCGTCTACGGGCTCACCGGTCACGACGTCGTGTTCCCGCACATCAGCGGGAGCTGGGGGCCGGACGAGTTGCTCCTCGCGACGGAGCTCGACTCGCGGAGCGACGTCGACGACGTCTGCGCGGCGCTGGAGCGGACCGGGGTGACGCACCTCTACACGGACTCCCGGCCCTACTGGCCGGAGAACGAGAACCAGGTCCGCTACGAGGCTCTTCTCGACGACCCCGAGGACCTGCCGCTCGGTCTCGAGCTCGTCGACGAGGGCGGGTCGGCGCGGGTGTACGCGATCACGTCCTGCGGGTAGTCCTGGCGCGTGAACGTTCCGTGTTGACCGTTCCCCGCGACCCGCTGCAGGCATTCCCGGCCGTGCCGGTCACGTAGGCTGTCCCGGCCAGCGTGCTACCTAAGGAGATTGAGTGGACGCCGACCTTGTCGTTGTCGGTTCGGGTTTCTTCGGCCTGACCGTCGCGGAGCGGATCGCCGCAGAGTTCGACCGGAAGGTCCTCGTGATCGACCGCCGGTCCCACATCGGTGGCAACGCCTACAGCGAGGCCGAGGAGTCGACCGGGATCGAGGTGCACCGCTACGGCGCGCACCTGTTCCACACGTCGAACGAACGGGTCTGGGAGTACGTCAACCGCTTCACGGCGTTCACGAGCTACGTGCACCGCGTGTACACCACGCACCGTGGCGAGGTCTTCCCGATGCCGATCAACCTCGGCACGATCAACCAGTTCTTCCGTTCGGCGCACGGCCCCGACGCCGCGCGCGCGCTCGTCAAGGAGCTGTCCGCCGAGCTCGGCGGCAAGAAGCCGGAGAACCTCGACGAGCAGGGGGTCTCGCTCATCGGGCGCCCGCTGTACGAGGCCTTCATCCGTGAGTACACGGCGAAGCAGTGGCAGACGGACCCGCGCGAGCTGCCCGCGTCGATCATCTCGAGGCTGCCGGTGCGGTACACGTACGACAACCGGTACTTCAACGACACGCACGAGGGTCTGCCGGTCGACGGCTACACGGCGTGGCTCGAGCGCATGGCCGACCACAAGAACATCGAGGTGCGTCTGGGCGTCGACTTCTTCGACGAGTCCCAGCCGGTGAGCAAGGGCAACGTGGTGGGGAACGTGCCGGTCGTCTACACGGGGCCGGTCGACCGCTACTTCGACTATGCCGAGGGCGACCTGTCGTGGCGCACGCTCGACTTCGAGGAGGAGGTCCTCCCGGTCGGTGACTTCCAGGGCACCCCGGTGATGAACTACGCCGACGCGGACGTGCCGTACACGCGCATCCACGAGTTCCGGCACTTCCACCCCGAGCGGGACTACCCCACCGACAAGACCGTGATCATGCGGGAGTTCTCCCGCTTCGCCGAGCGCGCCGACGAGCCGTACTACCCGGTGAACACGCCGGCGGACCGGGAGCGCCTCCTCAAGTACCGCGACCTCGCGGCGGGGGAGACGGACGTGATCTTCGGCGGCCGGCTCGGTACCTACAAGTACCTCGACATGCACATGGCCATCGGAGCAGCGCTCTCCGTGGTCGACAACAAGCTTGCGCCGCACTTCGGCGGGGGCACGCGAATCGAGAGCGGAGGGGTCGACGCGTGACGGCGACCGAGGAGCAGCAGACGACGACGCAGAGCGGGACCATGCGGACGGTCCAGCGGGTCATCTTCCCGGTGGAGTCCGACTCCGACAGCCTGGCCCTCTACGTCGAGGCGGGGGAGGCGCGACCGGCACCGTCCAAGACGGACTTCGAGTCGCTCCGGACGGGCGCGGGCGCGGGCGCGGCCCCCCGCGTCTCCGAGTCCGTCCGTGCCCAGGACATCCGCAGCCGTCTGTCGATGAGCGTCCGGGCCGGGCGCCGCGTCTCGTTCGGCAGCTACTTCAACGCGTTCCCCGCCGGGTACTGGCGCCGGTGGACCGTGGTGCGCTCCGTCCGGCTGACCGCCGAGCTCGTGGGCAACGGGAACCTCACGGTCTACCGCTCGAACGCGAAGGGCGCCCAGCACCGGGTGGAGTCGTTCCACGTGGAGGGGCGCCAGACGATCTCGGTGGACCTCCCGCTCGACCGGTTCGGTGACGGCGGGTGGTACTGGTTCGACCTCATCGGCGGCACCGAGCCCCTGGTGCTCGAGCGCGCGGTGTGGGAGGTCGAGGACGAGGCGGCTCGGCACGGCCGGACGTCGCTCGGCATCACGACGTTCAACCGACCGGACTTCTGCCTCGAGACGATCCGCAGCGTGGCCGAGAACGACTCCGTACGTGCGCTCCTCGACGAGCTGATCATCGTCGACCAGGGGTCGCAGCGCGTCGAGGACGAGGACGGCTTCGCCGACGTGGCGGCGGAGATGGGCGACCAGCTCCGCATCATCAAGCAGGCCAACATCGGCGGCTCGGGCGGTTTCTCGCGCGCCATGTACGAGACCGTCACGGCCGGCCGCAGCGACTACGTCATCCTCCTCGACGACGACATCGTCCTCGAGCCGGAGAGCATCCTGCGGCTCGTGACGTTCGCGGACTTCACGCGGGTGCCGACGCTCGTCGGCGGGCACATGTTCGACATGTACAACCGCTCGGTCCTGCACACCTTCGGCGAGATCGTCGAGCCGTGGCGCATCCAGCCCGGCGTCCCGCACCCGGACATGGAGAACGGCCACGACTTCCGCGAGGGCGGGCTCCGGGCCACCTCGTGGCTGCACCGGCGCGCGGACGTGGACTACAACGGCTGGTGGATGTGCCTCATCCCCACCGAGGTGATCCGGACGATCGGCCTGTCGCTCCCGGTCTTCATCAAGTGGGACGATGCCGAGTACGGCCTGCGTGCGCGGGCGCACGGCTTCCCGACGGTCTCGCTCCCCGGGGCGGCCGTCTGGCACGTGTCGTGGGGGGACAAGGACGACCTCGTGGGATGGCAGTCGTACTTCCACGAGCGCAACCGGCTCATCACGGCGCTGCTCTACTCCCTGTACGAGCGGGGCGGGCGGGTGCTCCGCGAGTCCACGTACATGGACGTCAAGCACCTGATCTCGATGCAGTACTACACCGAGCAGGGGCGCATCCTCGCGATGCGGGACGTCCTCGCCGGACCGGACGGCCTGCACGGCATGATCGGGACGAAGCTCCCGGAGATCCGTCGGCTCACGCAGGACTTCACGGACGCCCAGCTCAAGCCTGACCTCGACGAGTTCCCCGCGCCCGCGGCGGCGAAGCCCCGGAACAAGGGGCGTGGCGTCCAGATGCCCAGCCGCCTGATGCTGGGGCCGTGGGCGGCGAAGACCGTCGTCCGGCAGATCGCGAAGCCGGTCCCGGAGAACAAGCGGGAGCGTCCCGAGGCCGTCGTCCCGCACCAGGACGCCCGGTGGTGGCGCCTGTCGCAGTACGACTCCGCGATCGTCTCCAACGCCGAGGGCACCGGTGTCTCCTGGCACCGGAGGGACCCGCGGGTCGTGCGCACGATGCTCACCGAGGCCGTGAAGCTCCACGCGGAGCTCTTCGCGCGGTGGGGCGACCTGCGGACCACCTACCGTGACGCGCTCCCGCGCATCACGTCCGTCGAGGCGTGGGAGCGGACCTTCTCCGACAACCCGCCGTCGTCGTGAACGCACCGGCTCCGCTCGTCGCCCCCGGGCAGGGCAGAGGTCTCCTCGACGTCCTCGACCGACGGTTCCTGCTCCGCCTGATCGTCCGCAAGGAGCTCCGGGTCCGCTACCGCGGGTCGGTGCTGGGGATGGCCTGGTCGTACGTCAAGCCGGCGACCCAGTTCGCCGTGTTCTTCGTGGCGATGGGTCTGTTCCTCCGGCTGGGCGACCAGATCGAGGACTACGCGGTCTACCTCTTCTCGGGCATCGTCGTCATCAACTTCTTCGGCGAGGGCTTCGGCAACGCGACGCGCTCCATCGTCTGGAACGCGCCGCTCGTGCGGAAGATCTACCTGCCGCGTGAGCTGTTCCCCGTGGCGTCGATCTACGTCTCGGCGGTGCACTTCTTCCCGCAGCTCGTCGTCCTGCTGGTCGGTACGGTGATCGCGGGGTGGAGGCCGAACCCGGCGGAGGTCGCGGCGGGTCTGCTGGGGCTGGTGATCATCGCGACGCTCGCGCTCGGGCTGGGGCTCCTGGCCGGTGCGATCAACGTCTTCTACCGCGACGCCGAGAACTTCGTCGACCTCATCGTGATGGTCGCTACCTGGGCGTCCCCGATCCTGTACAGCTGGGAGATGGTCCGGGACACGCTGCCCGGCTGGCTCTTCACCGTCTACCAGCTCAACCCCATCACGGCCGCCGTGGAGCTCTTCCACTACTGCTTCTGGTTCCCCGCCACGTCGCGCACCGCCGCGATGCCGCCGAACCTGTGGATGTGGGGCTTCGTCGGCCTCGCCATCTCGGTCGTGGTCGTGTTCCTCGGGCAGTCCGTCTTCCGGCGCCTCGAGGGGCGCTTCGCGCAGGAGCTGTGATGACGTCGTCCATCGAGATCTCTCACGTCCAGAAGCGGTTCACGCTGCGGCACAACCGCTCTCTCAAGGAGCTGGCCGTCGCGATGGTCCGGGGCAAGGACCTGTCCGACACCTTCCTCGCGCTCGACGACGTCTCGCTCACCGTCGAGGAGGGCGAGACGGTCGCGCTGCTGGGGTTCAACGGCTCCGGCAAGTCGACCCTGCTCAAGCTCATCTCCGGCGTGCTGCAGCCCGACGCGGGCTCGATCGGAACGCGGGGGCGGGTCGCGGGTCTCATCGAGGTCGGTGCGGGCTTCCACCCCGACCTGACCGGTCGCGAGAACGTCCTGCTGAACGGTGCGATCCTCGGGATGTCCGAGAAGCAGGTGGAGCAGCGGTTCGACGAGATCGTCGCGTTCAGCGAGATCGAGAAGTTCATCGACACCGAGGTGAAGTTCTACTCCTCCGGCATGTTCCTGCGGCTCGCGTTCGCCGTCGCGGTGCACTCCGACCCGGAGGTCTTCCTCATCGACGAGATCCTCGCGGTGGGGGACGAGCCGTTCCAGCGCAAGTGTCTCGAGCGTGTGCGCCAGCTGCGCGACGAGGGCCGCACGCTGGTGATCGTCAGCCACGACCTCGACATGGTCGCCGACCTGTGCGACCGCGGCGTCCTCCTCGAGAAGGGTGTGGTCGTCGCGGACGGCGAGTCGCACGCCGTCGTGGAGAAGATGCGCGGCGACTGACGGCCTGCGCGGTCCACGGCCTCGGCCGAGCGCGTCAGCGGGTGACGCGCTCGGTCGACACGAGGCGCTGGAGCCGCTGCTCGTCGGCCGACAGCAGACCGGCCGTGGCAGGGGAGAGCACGACCGCGGACCCGTCGGCGGCCAGGAGGGCGAGAACCTCGCGCAGCGTGGAGGCGACCGAGCCGACCTCCAGCCCGACGAGGGCGCGCGGCCCCGGCCCGGCGTCCCCGACGCCCGCGGAGGGCTGCACGAGGCTCTCGTGGCGGACGACGAGGGGTCCGCCCGCGCGCGGGTCCACGAGCGCGTCCAGCGTCGGGTCCGGCTCGGGTGCCCAGCCGAGCTGGTCCCCGTAGCTCATCACCGCCGACGCGGCGTCGATCGCCCCGGGGGGCAGCGCGCCGTCGAACCGGCGTGCCAGGGCGGGGAGAGCCACGGCGACGAGCTCCGCGCCGGAACTCGTCCACACGTCAGGACGGTGGGTGACGACCAGGTCGGCGTGCGTGGTGCCCGGGGCGGTGGCATTCTCGTCGACCAGGACCACGGTGGCTCCCACGCGCCATGCAGCCAACGCCCAGACGACGGTGCGCCAATGCACGGGAAGATCGAGAACGACCCGCGTTCCGGGACCGGCGTCGAATTCCTCGACGAGCAGGTTCGTCGTCTTGTTGACCCAGTTCTCGAGCACCGCGCCGGAGAGCTCGACGCGCTCGCCGTCGTCCCCGTACCACGTGAGACGGGGGCGACCGGGGTCGCGCGTGACGAGTCGGAGCAGGTCAGAGACGTGGGCAGGACGGCCGTCGCGAGGGGTGCGGGAGTGGGGAGCGGTCACCATGGACACCACCCTAGGGTGCTGATATCGACACCCGAGATGTGGTGGTTTCACCCGGGCCCTCCGCGGGGCTATCACATTTCGGCTTGACGCCCGCGGATGACACGCGTGTAATTTCTTCAATGCAGTTTCCTGCCTGGTTCTCGCTCGAGGCCCGGCGAACGGCATGAAGGGGCGAGCAATGTGGAACATGCTGGACGGGACGGGCGGGGTCTTCCCCTCCGACGCTGAGCGAGAGGTGGAGCGCGTGGCACCGGTGCTGCCGCTCTTCGGTGAGCCGGTCGACGACTCGCTCATGGGGTGGCAGGAGCGTGCGCTGTGCGCCCAGACGGACCCGGAGGCCTTCTTCCCGGAGAAGGGCGGGTCCACGCGCGAGGCGAAGAAGGTCTGCACGGGCTGCGAGGTCCGGGCCGAATGCCTGGAGTACGCGCTCGAGCACGACGAGCGCTTCGGCATCTGGGGCGGGCTCTCCGAGCGGGAGCGCCGCAAGCTCAAGCGCCGCGTCGTCTGACGACCGGGCCTCGGCCCGGAGGGCTCGTCGGCGTCGCCGACGGGTGCCGTCGTGACGGGTGGCCGACACCCGCCACACCGGGGCGCGCAAATGCCGCGCCTGGAGCCGTGTCCGTCGCATGATCGACGGGACATGACTTCCTCCGACCTCACCACGTCCGCGCGCAGCGCCCGTCCCGGCGACGTCACGCCGGGGGCCGCCGCGCGCGCCGCCGCCGTGCCGGGCGTCGTCGCGGCACCCGGGATCGTCGCCGCCGTGACGGGCGCGCTGCCCGTCGTGACCACGGTCACGGCGGTTGTCGTGACGCGCGGCCGCACCCCGTTCCTCGCCCACACGCTGGCGGCGCTGCGCGCCCAGACGACGAGCCCGCACGAGGTCGTCGTCGTCGACGCCGCGACCGGCGACGCGAGCAGCGAGCACCAGGGCCTGCAGCTCGGGGACGCGCGCTTCGTCGCGGCGCCGCGCGCCCGCTCGTTCGGCGACGCGGTCGACACGGCCCTCGCGAACGTCGAGCCGGGCACGTGGCTCTGGCTCCTGCACGACGACTCGGCCCCTGCGCCCGACGCGCTCGCCGAGCTGCTGCGCGCCGTCGAGCACTCGAGCGCGGTCGCGGTGGCCGGCCCCAAGCAGGAGCGCTGGGTGCCCGGCACCGACGCGCAGCTCGCGGCGCCGTTCGAGCCGGGCACGGTCAGCCGCCTCGTCGAGGTGGGCGTGACCACGACGCCGCTCGGCCGCCGCCTGACCGGCATCGACGAGGACGAGGTCGACCAGGGGCAGCACGACGCGCGCGAGGACGTGCTCGCCGTCGGGCTCGCCGGGGCGCTCGTGCGGCGGGCCGTGTGGCAGGAGCTCGGCGGGACCGACCCCGAGCTCGGCCCGTTCGGCGACGGCCTGGACCTGTGCCGGCGGGCGCGCCTCGCGGGTCACCGGGTCGTCGTCGTGCCGTCGGCCGTGGTGCGGCACGCCCAGGCCTCCCTGCTCGGCCTGCGCGAGCGTCGGCGCGGGACGACGGCGCTCCCCGCCCCGGACCCCGACGCGTCGTCGGCGGCGCGCCGGCACTCCCAGCTCCACGCGCGGCTCGTCGGCGTCGCGGCACCGTGGCTCCCGTTCGTCGCGCTCGCCATGGTCGTCGGCGCACCCTTCCACGCCGCGTTCCGGCTGCTCGTCAAGCAGCCGGGGCAGGCCCGGGACGAGCTGCTCGCGCCGCTGTGGGCGCTCGTGCGGGTCGGGCCCGTCGTGCGGGCGCGCCGCGTGGCGCGCCGGACCCGGACGCTCCCGCGCCGAGCGCTGCGCCCGCTGCGCGGCACGTGGCGCGAGGTGCTCGTCGAGCGGCGCGACCGCCGGCTCGCGCGCGCCGAGCAGCGGCGCACCGCGTGGGCGCCGACCGACATCGAGCGGCGCGAGCTGCGTGCCCTCGCGGTGCGGCGTCGGGCCGGGCTCGCCGGGGCCGCCGTCGTGCTGGCGGGGTTCACCGCGGTCGTGTTCGGGCCGCTGGCGGGGGCTCTCCTCGCGGGCGGTCGGCTCGTCGGCGGCTCGCTCCTCCCGGCCACGGGGACGCTCGGGGACGTGTGGCGTGCGGCGACGACGGGCTGGGTCACCACGGGGCTCGGCGCGCCCGCGCCGGCGGACCCGTTCGTGTCCGCGCTGGTCCCGGCGTCCCTGCTCGCCGGCGGCGCCACGCAGACCGCCGTGAACCTCCTCGTCCCCGCGTGCTTCCTCGCGGCCGGGCTGGGCGCGTGGTTCGCCGCGGGCGCGGTCACGCGCTCGGTGCCGCTCCGGGCCTGGGCGACGCTCGTCTGGGTCGCCGCTCCCGCGCTCCTCACCGCCGTGGGTGCCGGCCGGGTCGGCGCCGTCCTCGTGCACGCGACGCTCCCGTGGCTCGCGCTCGCGGTCGTCCGCGCGCTCGGGCTCCAGCGGCTCGACGTCGTCGCGCCCCCGACGCAGGACGTCGTCCGCCGGGGCGCGCGCCGCGAGCCGGGGTCGCTCGCGGCCGCCGCCACCGCGGGCCTGCTGTTCGCGGTCGCCGTCGCCGGGGCGCCCGTGCTCCTGCCCGTCGGTGTGGTCGTGCTCGTCGTCGTGGCGCTCGGGGTCCGGGCGCACCGCCGCTACCTCGCCCTCGTCCCCGTGCCGGCCCTCGTGCTCTTCGCCCCGTTCCTCGTGCACGTCGCCCGCACCGCGGGCGACGGCGGGTGGCGACTGCTGCTCGCCGACCCGGGCGCGCCGGTCGCGGCGACGCCCGCCGCGCCGTGGCAGCAGCTCCTGGGGCTGCCGACCGCGCCCGAGGCGTGGTTCGGGCTCGACGGGGGTGGCGCCGGTGACCTCCTGGCGCGCTGGGCCCCGTTCGCCGCCGGCGCGGTCGTCGCCGTGCTCGCCGTGCTCGCCGTGCTGCGCGGCCGCCGTCTGGCCGTGGGGGCGTGGTTCGTCGCGGCGCTCGGGCTGGCCGCCGCCGTCCTCGCCGGGTCGACCGTCGTGGCCGCCGGGGCGTCGCCCGACGCCCCGGTCACGGGGTGGCCCGGCGCCGGGCTGTCCCTCGCGCTCCTCGCCCTCCTCGGTGCCGCGCTCGTGGGCGCCCCGCGGTGGCCCGGCGCCGGGGCCCCGGCCTGGCGCTCGGGCGCCGTCGTCGCGCTCGCGCTCGTCGTCACCCTGCTGCCCCTCGGGGCCGCCGCGTCCTGGACCGTGGGCGTGCTCGACCGCGACGACGCCCGGGTCGGCTCGGTCGTGGCCACGACCGAGCCGGTGGTGCCGCCGGTCGGCCGCCAGATGCAGTCCTCGCCGCGCCAGGCGCGCGTGCTCACCCTGGAGCACGGTCCGGGTGGCGTCGTCGAGTACGCGGCGCTGCGCTCGGACGGTCCGCAGGCGGTCGACTCGTCGGTCGTCGTGCACGCGTGGCAGGCGGCCGACCCCGCGGTGACCGAGGGCGAGCTGCCCCGGCTCGTCGCGGAGCTCGTCTCCGGGACCTCGGCGGACGTCGCCGACGGCCTGGGCCGTCTGGGCGTCGGGGCCGTGCTCCTGCCCGCGTCCGCGCCGGAGGACCAGGCGCGGGCCGAGCTCGTCGCCCGGCTCGACATGGTGCCGGGGCTCGAGCGCATGACGGAGGGCCGCTCGGCGCTGCTCTGGCGCGTCGTGCCCGAGGGAGGCGAGCCGTCGTGGGCGCGCGTCGAGTCCGGCGCGGGCGTCGAGCCGCTGGCCGCGGACCGCGACGCGCTGCGCCCGGTCGTCACGACCGTGCCCGAGGGGGCGGAGGACCGGCAGGTCGTCCTCGCGGAGGACGCGTCGTCCGGGTGGCGTGCGACGCTCGACGGCCGCCCGCTGGAGGCGGTCGACCCGGCGACGACCGGCGGGCTGCAGGCCTTCGCCCTCGGGACCGACGCCGGGCGGCTCGAGGTGTACCACGCCGCGGACCACCGGTCCGGCTGGATGGCGGCGGCGGGCGTGACCCTGGTCGTGTACGTGCTGCTCGCGGTGCCGGTCCGGCGCCGTCGCGCGGGAACGAGGTAGGAACGGTGACGACGACGAACGGGACGAGCCCCGACGAGGCTCCGGAGAAGGACGCGCGCCCCGGGCGCGCCCGGGCGGTGGTGCGCCGCGTCACGACGACGGGCGCCGGGCTGGTCGGCGTCCTGGCGGTGGGCGCGGTCGTCGTGCTCGGGAGCACGGGCGCGGCGCTCCTGCCCGCGGCACCGGCCCCGGCGGACCCCGTCGAGGAGGTCACGGTCGAGCCCGCCCAGGAGGTCTCGGTCTGCCCGGGCCCGGCGCGGCTCACCGACCCCGAGACGGTCGGTGACGCGCAGTTCGGTCCTGCGCCGGTCGGCACGACCAGCCGCCTGCGGGCAGTGGTCGAGGGCGAGGGGACCGCCGGGCTCGGCGTGCTCGACGGCGGCGACCTCGAGGAGCAGGAGCTCGCGCCCGGGCCGGGCGCCGACGTCACCGTGGGCGACGTCGAGGACCCCGCGCACGGCGCCGTCCTGACGGTGCGCCCCGCCCAGGACTCGTCCCCGCGCGTGGCCGCGTCCGTCGGCTCCGTGACGACCGACGGCGACCTGCGCGGGCTCGCCGCGGCGAGCTGCTCCCGGCCGGGCATCAGCCAGTGGCTCGTCGGCGGGAGCACCGAGATCGGCAGCAGCTCCCAGCTCGTGCTCCAGAACCCCGGCCTCACGCCCGCGGTCGTCCAGGTGCAGGTCTGGGGGCAGGGGGGCGAGGTCGTGCTCTCCGGCGGCGGGCAGCAGCTCGTCGGTCCGGGGCAGGAGGTCGTGACCCTGGTCGAGGCGGCGGCCCCGGAGCAGCGCCGCCTCGTCGTCCACGTGGCCGCGTCGGGCGGCCTCGTGTCGGCGTACCTGCAGCACTCGACGCTCGACGGCCTCGTGCCGCTCGGCGTCGACCACGTGGTCCCGGGCGCGGAGCCGACGACGGACCTCGCGCTGGCGGGCGTCACGAGCGTCGGGGAGGCGGTCGACGACCCGCACGCGCCGCAGCTGCGCCTGCTCGCCCCGGGCGAGGAGGCCGGGACCGCGCGCGTCACGGTCTACGGCGAGCACGGTGCCGTGCCCCTGCGCGGGGCCGAGGAGGTCGCGCTCACGCCCGGCGTCGTCACGGACGTGTCGCTCGGCGGCCTGCCCGCGGGTGCGTACGCCGTCTCCGTGCACGCCGACGTCCCCGTCGTCGGCGGCGCGTCCGTCGACCGCCGCGGCGAGCCGGACCCCGACCTGCTCCACGAGGAGCGGCAGTACGACCGCGCCTGGGTCGCGGCGCGACCGCTGCCGCCCGTGGAGGACGCGGAGAGCGCCGACGAGAGCGCCGGGTCCGCCGACGACGCGTCGCCTGCCGGTCAGGTGGCGCTCGTCCCGGGCACGTCCTCCGCGCTGACGCTCGCCGCCGTCCCTGCGGCGCGTGCCGACGAGGACGAGCCGACGGGCTCGCTCGAGCTCCTCGTGCGCGTCCACGACGAGAGCGGCGCGGAGGCGGGCACGACGACCCTGACCCTCCGCGCGGGCACGACGCAGACGCTCGACCCGGCGACGGTGCGGGCGGAGGGGTCCGAGGCCGTCCCCGCGGCGGTGACGGTCGACGTCGTCGGGGAGGACGACGGCCTGCTCCCCGTCTGGTCGCTCACGGCGAGCGCGGGCACGCCGAGCGGCGACGAGGGCGACGGCGCGCCGAGCCTCGTGTCGGTGCTCCTGCCGGTCACGGAGGCGCCCGCCGCGCACGAGGTCGCGGTCCGCGCGTCGGACACGGCCGGGCTGTGACGCTAGGCGACGGTCAGCGGTCGCCCGTGTAGCGCGGGTCGATCTCCTCCGGGGTGCGCGCCAGCAGGTGCGCGACCTGCTCGACGAGCACGTCCCGGACGAGGTCCTCGAGGTCCTCGGCGTCGAACGCGCGCGCCTCGACGGGCCGCCGGTAGACCACGATGCGGGCGGGCTGGCCCGACTCGGCCGGGAAGCACCGGCCGAGCGGCACGCCGCCGTCCTCCCAGGGCGCCGGGTCCGACGGCGGGACGTCCTCCACCGCGAACTCCGTCCCGCGCAGCTGCTTCGCCCACGAGCGCTGCACGCGCTCCACGACGTCGAGCACGACGTCGTCGAACTTCTCCGCGCGCGTGCGGCTCGCGGGCGCGGTCGGTGGCAGGAGGGGTCCCCGGATGCCGCGCCCCCGGCGGTCGCGCCGTCGGGGCACCGGGCCATGGCCGCCCGGCCCGGGGGCGCGCGGCGGGATGACGAGCTCGTCGAACGAGACCGGGGGAGGGGTGACGGCGCTGCGACGCGACCAGCGGTCGCGGGCCCGGCGCCCGGCGCCGGCCGGGTCGGGGCGCGAGCCGGGGGACGATGAGTTGCCACGCACACCCCGACTCTAGTCGGCCGCCGCCCGACGCACCGGGGCTCGTCGGGCTCCGGTACGAACCCGGCCGCGGCCAGCCACGGCCCGGAGCGGGGGCGGACGGCGTGTGCCGTCTCCAGGACCCCTCCGGAAGGCGTAAGGTCAGGCCGTGAGATCCGTCAGGCAGTGCTCGCGCACGGCGTGCGTCCGTGCCGCCGTCGCGACCCTCACCTACGTCTACGCCGACTCCACGGCGGTCCTGGGCCCGCTCGCGCACCTCGCCGAGCCGCACAGCTATGACCTGTGCGCCGAGCACGCGGAGCGGCTCACCGCGCCGCGCGGCTGGGAAGTCGTGCGCCTGTCGCCGCAGTTCGTCGAGACCGGTCCCAGCGACGACGACCTCTCGGCGCTCGCCGACGCCGTCCGCGAGGCGGGCAAGGTCCGCACCGAGCCGGAGCCGCCGGACGTCACCGAGGTCGGGCGGCGCGGGCACCTGCGGGTCCTGCGCGCCGAGGCCGACTGACCTACCCCTGCAGCGTCCGGACGAACGCGGCGACCTCGTCCGCGCGGGGGAGGGCTCCGGCCGCGAGCGCCTCCCGCAGGGACGGCGCCGCCGCGTCCTTCGCGGAGAACGACGGCACGAGGGCGCGCCCGTCCGGGCCGGTGGTCGGCCACTCGATGGCGAGCTCGGGGTCGGTCGGGTCGACGCCGTGCTCCCGCTCGGGGGCGTACCCGCTCGAGCACAGGTAGACGACCGTCGCGCCGTCCTCGAGCGCCATGAACGCGTGCCCGACGCCCTCGGGGAGGAACACGGCCCGGCGCTCGTGGGCGTCCAGCAGGACCGCGTCCCAGCGCCCGAAGGCGGGCGACCCGACGCGGAGGTCGACCACGACGTCGAGGACGGACCCCGCGACGCACGTCACGTACTTCGCCTGCCCGGGCGGGACGTCGGCGTAGTGGATCCCGCGCACGACGCCCGCTCTCGACACCGAGGCGTTCGCCTGGGCGAGGTCGAGGTCGCGCCCCGTCGCCTCGCGCAGGGCCGCGGCCGTGAACCACTCGAGGAAGACCCCTCGGTCGTCGGCGTGCTGGCGCGGCAGCAGCTCCCACGCGCCGGGGACGGTGAGCTCACGGACGTTCATGGTGCTCCTCGGTAGGGTGCCGTGCGGAGGTGGTCGTGGTGCGGTGGGCGGTGACAGGGGCCGGCGGGATGCTCGGGGCCGAGGTGGTGGCGCTGCTGCGCGCCGGCGGGGAGCCCGTGCGCGCGCTCGACCGCGCGGCGCTCGACGTCACGGACGGGGACGCCGTCGCGCTCGCGCTCGCCGGCGCGGACGTCGTGGTGAGCTGTGCGGCGTACACGGCCGTCGACGCCGCCGAGGCGGACGAGGCGACGGCCTTCGCCGTCAACGCCGTCGGGGCCCAGCACGTCGCCCGCGCGGCGGTTCGCCACGGGGCCCGGCTCGTGCACGTGTCGACGGACTACGTCTTCGACGGCGGGCCCGCCGCCGTCGGGGTCCCGTACGCCGAGGACGCGCCGCTGGCGCCCCGGTCCGCGTACGGCCGGACGAAGGCCGCCGGGGAGTGGGCCGTGCGGACCGAGCACCCGGACGCCCTCGTGGTCCGCACGGCGTGGCTCTACGGCGCGCACGGCGCGTGCTTCCCGCGGACGATCGCCCGGGTGGCGCGCGAGCGCGGAGCGCTCGAGGTCGTCGACGACCAGGTGGGGCAGCCGACGTGGGCGCGGGACCTCGCCGACCTCGTCGTGCGGCTGGTGCGGTCCCCGGCGCCGGGCGGCGTCTACCACGGCACGGCGCAGGGCCGGGCGTCCTGGTGGGACCTCGCTCGCGAGGTCGTCGCCGCGGCCGGGCTCGACCCGGCGATCGTCCGCCCCGTCCCCAGCGCCGCGTCCGCCCGCCCCGCGCCGCGGCCGGCGTGGTCCGTGCTCGGCCACGAGGCACTGCGCCGGGCCGGCGTCGAGCCCGTCGGCGACTGGCGCGAGCGCTGGGTCGTCGCGGCGGCCGACGTGCTCGCCGGAGCCTCGGCCCCGGGCGCTCACGCGTCGAGCAGCGACAGCAGGTAGGTGCCGTAGCGCGACCGGCCCAGCGCGGCCGCACGCTCGCGCAGGCCGTCGTCGTCGAGGAACCCGCGGCGCCAGGCGACCTCCTCGGGGGCCCCGATCTTCAGGCCCTGCCGGTTCTCGATCGTGCGGACGAAGTCGCTCGCGTCGAGGAGCGAGTCGACCGTCCCGGTGTCGAGCCAGGCGGTCCCGCGCGGCAGGACCTCGACCTGGAGCCGGCCCTCGCGCAGGTAGTGCAGGTTCACGTCCGTGATCTCGTACTCGCCGCGCGCCGAGGGCCGCAGCGAGCGGGCGACGTCGACGACGTCCGCCGAGTAGAAGTACAGGCCCGGCACCGCGTAGCTGCTCCGCGGGTGCACGGGCTTCTCCTCGATGCTCAGGGCGCGTCCCGACCCGTCGAACTCGACCACGCCGTACGCCGTCGGGTCCGAGACGCGGTAGGCGAAGACGGCGCCGCCGTCGATCTCGGCGAACCGCTGGAGCCGGTCGCCGAGGCCGGGCCCGTAGAAGATGTTGTCGCCGAGGACGAGCGCGGCGGAGTCCCCGTCGAGGAAGTCCGCGCCGAGCACGAACGCCTGGGCGAGCCCGTTCGGCTCCGCCTGCACCGCGTAGGAGATGGAGATGCCGAACTGCGAGCCGTCGCCCAGCAGGCGCGTGAACGCGGCGGCGTCGTGCGGTGTCGTGATGACGAGCACGTCCCGCACCCCGGCCAGCAGCAGCGTGGAGAGCGGGTAGTACACCATCGGCTTGTCGTAGACGGGCAGGAGCTGCTTGCTCACCCCGAGCGTGATCGGGTGCAGGCGCGTGCCCGCGCCTCCTGCCAGGACGATCCCCTTCATCCCGGCAGGCTCTCACGACAGCCCCGTGCCGCGGCGGGTGAAATGCCGCCGCGGACCCCGGGGCCGGGGCCCGCCGTCGATAGACTCGCCGCGCCAGGAGGACGGATCGAGGAGGTCGGCTGTGCGGGTGCTCGTGACCGGCGGCGCCGGCTTCATCGGGGCGAACTTCGTGCATCGCACGGTCGAGACGCGGCCCGACGCCGCGGTGGTCGTGCTCGACGCCCTCACGTACGCGGGGGACGCGCGGTCCCTCGACCCGGTGCGCGACCGCGTCGAGCTCGTCGAGGGCGACGTCGCGGACGCCGACCTCGTGGACCGGCTCGTGGGCGAGGCCGACCTCGTGGTCCACTTCGCCGCGGAGTCGCACAACGACAACTCCCTGCGGGACCCGTCCCCGTTCGTCCGGACCAACGTGCTCGGCACGTTCACCCTGCTCGAGGCGGTGCGCCGCCACGACGTGCGGCTGCACCACGTCTCGACGGACGAGGTGTACGGCGACCTCGAGCTCGACGACGTCGCGCGCTTCACGGAGACGACCCCGTACAACCCCTCGTCGCCCTACTCCTCGACGAAGGCGTCGAGCGACCTGCTGGTGCGGGCGTGGGTGCGCTCGTTCGGCGTGCGCGCGACGATCTCGAACTGCTCGAACAACTACGGGCCGTACCAGCACGTCGAGAAGTTCATCCCGCGGCAGATCACCAACCTGCTCGACGGCGGGCGTCCCAAGGTCTACGGGGCGGGCGCGAACGTGCGGGACTGGATCCACGTCGACGACCACAACGACGCGGTGTGGGCGATCGTCGAGCGGGGCGCCGTGGGCGAGACCTACCTCGTCGGGGCGGACGGCGAGCGGTCCAACCTGCAGGTCGTCCAGGACCTGCTCGAGATCTTCGGCCGCGACCGTGACGACTACGAGCTCGTCGCGGACCGTGCGGGGCACGACCTGCGCTACGCGATCGACGCCACGCGGCTGCGGACCGAGCTGGGGTGGGAGCCCGCCTTCACCTCGTTCGGCGACGGTCTCGCCCGGACGGTGGACTGGTACCGCGAGCACGAGGAGTGGTGGCGCCCGGCGAAGGCGCGGACCGAGGAGCGGTACGCGGCGGCCGGGCAGTAGCACGCGCAGCAGCCGTCGCCGTCGCACGCGGTGCACCCGCGGATAGGGTGGGTCGCGTGAGCACCGACCTCTCCCACCTCATCAAGGCGTACGACGTCCGCGGCACCGTCCCGGACCAGCTGAACCCGGAGGTGGCCCGGGCCGTCGGCGCGGCGTTCGCGCGGGCCGTGGTGCTGCCGGAGGCCCCGGCCGGCACGCGGGCCAGCGCCGTGCTGGGGCACGACATGCGCGACTCGGGCCCGGAGCTCGTCGACGCGTTCGCCGTGGGGCTCACGGCCGCGGGGGTGGACGTGACGCGCATCGGGCTGTGCTCGACGGACGGTCTCTACCACGCGTCCGGGGTGCTGGGCGTCCCCGGGGCCATGTTCACCGCGAGCCACAACCCCGCCGTCTACAACGGCATCAAGCTGTGCCGCGCGGGCGCGCGCCCGGTCGGCCAGGACACGGGCCTGATCGACGTACGGACCCTCGCGGAGGGGTACCTGGACGGCGGTCTCCCGCCCGCTGCCGAGGAGCCCGGCACCGTCACGGACCGCGACATGCTCGCGGAGTACGCGGCGTTCCTGCGCGGCCTCGTCGACCTGTCGGGCATCCGTCCGCTCAAGGTCGTCGTCGACGCCGGCAACGGGATGGGTGGGCACACCGTGCCGGCCGTGCTGGGCACGGGCGCGGGACTGCCCGCCCTGCCGCTCGACGTCGTGCCGCTCTACTTCGAGCTCGACGGCACGTTCCCGAACCACGAGGCGAACCCGCTGGACCCGAAGAACCTCGTGGACCTGCAGGCGGCCGTGGTCGAGCACGGGGCCGACCTCGGGCTCGCGTTCGACGGCGACGCCGACCGCTGCTTCGTCGTGGACGAGCGCGGCGAGCCGGTCTCCCCGTCCGCCGTCACGGCGCTGGTCGGCCTGCGGGAGGTCGCGAAGGAGCTCGAGGCCGGGCGCACCCCCACGGTGATCCACAACCTCATCACCTCGCGCGCCGTCCCCGACTTCCTCGGGGCGGCCGGCGCGCGCACGGTCCGCACGCGCGTGGGCCACTCGTTCATCAAGGCGCAGATGGCGGAGCACGACGCCGTGTTCGGGGGCGAGCACAGCGCCCACTACTACTTCCGCGACTTCTTCTTCGCGGACACCGGGATGCTGGCGGCGATGCACGTCCTGGCCGCGCTCGGGTCGCAGCCGCACGCGCTGTCCGACCTCGCGGAGATGTACGAGCCCTACGTCGCCTCGGGGGAGATCAACTCGACCGTGGCGGACGTCCCGGCGGCGCGTGCGCGCGTCGTCGAGGCGTACGTGACCCAGCAGGGGGCCGGCCCGGTCGAGGTCGACGAGCTCGACGGCCTGACGGTCTCCCACTGGGGCTCTCACCCGCAGTGGTGGTTCAACCTGCGGGCGTCCAACACGGAGCCGCTCCTGCGGCTCAACGTCGAGGCCGCTGACGAGGACATCATGGAGAAGGTGCGCGACGACGTCCTGTCGCTCGTGCGCACGGACGACGACGAGGAGCGAGCATGAGCCTGCAGATCGACCCCTGGGTGCGCGAGGCGCTGCGGTGCCCGGTGACGGGCGCCCGCCTCGTGGACGGGACGAGCCCCTCCGGCGAGCCGGAGCTGCACTCGACCGACCCGGGGCGTCCGCTCGCGTACCCCGTGCGCGACGGCATCCCGGTGCTGCTGGAGGACGACGCGCGCGAGCTCTGAGGGCACCGCGTCCCGCAGCACGACCGAAGGCCGGCCCCCGCCAGGGAGCCGGCCTTCGGCGTCGGGCACCGAGGGTGCCCGCACGGCTGCGGCGAACCGGGACCGCAGCCCGTCCGGGACGGGCCCTGCCGGGCCCGTCGGAGCGCGGGTGGTCGGGGCGTCAGACGCCCGCGGCCTCCTTGAGGTCGTCGACGAACGTCGGGTTCTCCTCGAGCCACGCCTCGACGGCGGCCTGCTCGTCGGCGTACTCGTCGGAGTTGAACATCATGTTCTCGAGCGAGAACAGCTGCTCGTCGTCGAGGGAGAACGCGCCGAGCATCTTCGTCAGCGTCGGGTAGCGCTCCTCGAAGTCGGACGAGCCCCACATGTGGATCTTCTCCGCCTCGCCGAGCGCGCCCTCGGGGTCCTCGAGGTCGCGGACGGGGAACTCGTCGTAGGCCCAGTGCGGGCGCCACAGCGTGACCGCGATGTTCTCGCCGCTGTCGGTCGCGCCCTTGAGCTCGGCGAGCATCGCGGGGGTGGAGGAGATGGAGTAGTCCATGTCCTCGAGGCCGTAGGTGGGGATGACCTGGTCCTGGGTGATCTCGGTCAGGCCGGCGCCCGCCTCGATGCCGACGAGCTTGTTGCCGTACTCGTCGGACATGGCCGCGAGGTCCTCGAGGGACTGCGCGGGGGAGTCCTCGTTCACCGCGATGGTGAGCTTGGCGTCGTCGTACCAGTAGCCGAGGTCGGTGATCTCGCCGCCGTACTTCTTCTCGTACGACGCGTGCGTGTAGGGCAGCCAGACGTCGAGCGTGAGGTCGAAGTCCCCGCCGACGAGGCCGGTGTAGACGACGCCGACGTCGGCGGTCTGCGTCGACACGTCGTAGCCCTCGTCCTCGAGGATGGTGGTCCACAGGTGGGAGACGGCGATGCCCTCGTCCCAGCCGGACGGGATGCCGATGGAGACGGACGTCTCGTCCTCGCCGGTGGAGGAGGCGCCGTCGCCGGAGCCGCCCGAGCCGGAGTCGGACGCGCAGCCGGTGAGCGCGAGGCCGAGGACGGCGGTCGCGGCGACGGCGGCGGTGCGGGTGGTGCGCTTGCGTGCGGGGGTCATGCGTTCCTTCCGTGGGCCGGGGGGCCCGGTCGGGGTGCCCGACGGCGGGTGCGTGGGCGGGGTCCCGGCGTGCGGCCGGGGACGGTGGGTGGCGCGGTCAGACGCGCGCCGCGGCGAGGGCGCGCGCCACGGGGGCGCGGTCGCCGAGCGCGGAGGTCACGCGGTCGAGGAACATCGCCAGGATGACGACGGCGAGGCCCGCCTCGAACCCGAGCGCCACGTCGACGCGCTGGAGCGCGGCGACGACGTCCTCGCCCAGGCCGCCGGCGCCGACCATGCCGGCGATGACGACCATGGAGAGCGAGAGCATGATGACCTGGTTGACGCCCGCCATGATCGTGGGCAGGGCGAGCGGGAGCTGGATCTGGCGCAGGATGCGGCCGGGGGTCGAGCCGAACGCCTGGCCGGCCTCGACCACCTCCTTGTCGACCTGCCGGATGCCCAGCTCGGTGAACCGGACGCCGGGGGCCATGGCGAAGACGATCGTCGCGATGATCCCGGGCACGGGCCCGGTGAGGAAGATGACGACGGTCGGGATGAGGTAGACGAACGCCGGCATGGTCTGCATGAAGTCGAGCACGGGCCGCACGACGGCGGAGACGCGGTCGTTGCGCGCGGCCCAGATGCCGAGCGGGATCGCGATGGCGATCGCGAGGACGGCGGACAGCAGGACGAGCGCGAGGGTGTCCATCGCGTTGTCCCACTGGTTCACGCCCGCGATGAGGACGAAGCCGACGAGCGTGCCGACCGCGAGCCGCCAGCCCTTGACGAAGAACGCCAGCGCGGCGAGGGCGATCGCGACGACCCAGAACGGCGGGCCGGAGAGCACGGCGTCGAGCCCGTCGTAGACGCCCACGAGGACGTCCTTGATGAACCGGAAGAGCGGGCGGAACGTGGTGGTGACCCAGCCGACGAAGGCGTCGACCCACTCGCCGAGCGGGATGCGGGGGACGAGGGTGTCGTTCACGCGGCACCGCCTTCCGTCGGGGCGGCCGCGAGCGGGGCGGAGCCCTCCGCCGGCGCGTCCTGGACGACGGGCGTCTGCCCGAGGTCGATCTCGCCGGTCTTCGGCTGGTCGCCGGGGACCATGGCCTCGAGGAGCGTGACGCGGGGGACGACGCCGACGAGGCGGCCCTGCTCGTCCGTGACCGCGACGGGCAGCGGCGACTCCGCGGCGGGGGCGAAGACCTCCGCGAGCGGGGTGTCGGGGGAGACGGGCGCGACGCCCTGGCGCACGAGGCCGTCGAGGCTGTCCTGGCCCTTCTTCAGGGCGGCGACCGCGTCCTCGTCGCGCACGACGCCCTGGAGGCGGCGCTGGCGGTCGACGACGTACGCGGCCGAGACCTGCGCCTCGCGCATCGTGCGGCTCGCCTGGCGGGGACCGCCGGAGAGCGGGACGACGACGGCGGGGCGCACCATGACGGACGACGCCGTGAGGACGCGCGTGCGGTCCACGTCGGCGACGAACTGGGCGACGTAGTCGTTCGCGGGGTCGGAGAGGATCTGCTCGGCGGTGCCGATCTGCACGATCCGGCCGTCGCGCATGACGGCGATCCGGTCGCCGAGGTGCATCGCCTCGTTGAGGTCGTGCGTGATGAAGACGATCGTCTTGCCGAGCGTCTGTTGGAGCTCGAGGAGCTGCTCCTGCATCTCGCGCCGGATGAGCGGGTCGAGCGCGGAGAACGCCTCGTCCATGAGCAGGACGTCGGTGTCGGCGGCGAGCGCGCGGGCGAGCCCGACGCGCTGGCGCATGCCGCCGGAGAGCTGCGAGGGCAGGGAGTCCTCCCAGCCGCCGAGCCCGACGAGGCCGAGCGCGGTGCGGGCCTTCTCGCGGCGCTCCGCCTTGCCGACGCCCTGGATCTCCAGGGGGTAGGCGGCGTTGTCGAGCACCGTGCGGTGGGGCAGGAGCGCGAAGTGCTGGAAGACCATCGACACGTGCTTGCGGCGCAGCGCGCGCATCTGCTTGGCGTCGGCCTGGGCGAGGTCGGTGCCGCCGAGCAGCACGTGCCCGGCCGTCGGCTTCCACAGCCCGTTGAGCATGCGGATGAGCGTCGACTTGCCGGAGCCCGAGAGGCCCATGACGACGAAGATCTCGCCCTGCTTCACGTCGAACGACGCGTCGATGACCGCGGCGGTGCCGAGCGGCTTGACGTCGTCGCGGCTCGCGCCCTGCTCGAGGCGGCGGATCGCCTCGACGGGGCGGCGCCCGAAGACCTTGTAGACGTCGCGGACCGAGAGCGCGGTCGCGCGCTCGTCGGTGCCGACGGTCGCGGCGCCGGCGTGCGCGGCCGGGTCGGTCGGCACGGGTGTGCTGAGAGCTGTCATGCGGTGGGTGTCGCCACCTTCCGGTCGTGGACCAGCGTCACGCCCCTCCGGAGCACCCGGGTGCGGGCGCTCGACGAGAGGGCACGGCAGGAGGCCCCGGGTGCGAGGACGTCCTCCCTGGGGTGGCGCGTCCGGCCGGTTGCCCCCGCAGGGGCCGGCGCACACAGGGCCTCACGCTGATCCGATGTCAATCGGTTCGCGCCCACCCTGCCTGATTCGAGGTTCAACTTCTACCCAGGACCCCCGCACCGGGGGCGATTCCAGGACGATTCTTGACCGAGCATCGTTGGAATGGCGCGGATGACGGCGGAACCGGGATCGTTATCCCTTCGTGATCTTGAGATGGTCAAGCGTTCGTGTTACGCGCGCGCCCGGGCGCGCGCGCCGGACGAACGGTGGTGCTGCGGGCCCGGGCGGTCCGCGCCCCGGCCGGACGGCGTCGTCCTCGGTAGGCTGGTGCCGGGCGGGCCGCGGTCCCGTCCCGCGCGGACGGGAGCCCCCAGCGCAGCAACCGACCAGTCATCGGCAGCCACCGCCGAGCCGGCACCACCGGCTCCGCCGGCACCGAGAACGCACAGGAGAACCATGTCCACCACAGCGCAGGCCCCGACCTCCGGCGCCACCCCCGGCTTCGACGAGATCCCCGGCCGGTACAAGGTCCGCGACCTGTCCCTGGCCGAGGCGGGCCGCCACCAGCTCCGCCTCGCCGAGCACGAGATGCCCGGCCTCATGGCGCTGCGCGCCGAGTACGGGGAGTCGCAGCCGCTCGCGGGCGCCCGCATCGCCGGCTCCCTGCACATGACCGTGCAGACGGCCGTCCTCATCGAGACGCTCGTCGCGCTCGGCGCGCAGGTGCGCTGGGCGAGCTGCAACATCTTCTCGACGCAGGACGAGGCGGCGGCCGCCGTCGTCGTCGGGCCGCACGGGACGCCCGAGGACCCGCAGGGCGTCCCGGTGTTCGCGTGGAAGGGCGAGAGCCTCGAGGAGTACTGGGACTGCACCGAGCAGATCCTCGTGTGGCCGGGGGACGAGTCGCCCAACCTCATCCTCGACGACGGCGGCGACGCCACGATGCTCGTCCACCTGGGCCTGCAGTACGAGCGCGCGGGCGTCGTCCCGCCGGACACGCTCCCGGGCGAGCCCGACCACACCCACGAGATGAACGTCGTGCGCGGGGTGCTGCGCCGCGCGCTCGAGGCCGACCCGCTGCGCTGGACGACGATCGCGCAGGAGATCCAGGGCGTCACCGAGGAGACGACGACGGGCGTGCACCGCCTCTACCAGCTCGCCGAGTCGGGCGAGCTGCTCTTCCCGGCGATCAACGTCAACGACTCGGTCACCAAGTCGAAGTTCGACAACAAGTACGGCATCCGTCACTCGCTGCCCGACGGCATCAACCGCGCGACCGACGTCCTCATGGGCGGCAAGGTCGCGTTCGTCGCGGGCTACGGCGACGTCGGCAAGGGCGCGGCCGAGGCGTTCCGCGGCCAGGGCGCGCGCGTCATCGTGTCCGAGGTCGACCCGATCTGCGCGCTCCAGGCCGCTATGGACGGCTACCAGGTCGCCCGGATCGAGGACGTGCTCGGCGAGGCCGACTTCTTCATCACGACCACGGGCAACAAGGACGTCATCCGCGCCGAGCACCTCGTCGCGATGAAGGACAAGGCCGTCGTCGGCAACATCGGCCACTTCGACAACGAGATCGACATGGCCGGCCTCGCCGAGGTGCCCGGGGTGTCGCGCACCGAGATCAAGCCCCAGGTCCACGAGTGGACGTTCGCGGAGCCGGGCCCCGACGGCCAGCCCGCGGGCCGCTCGGTCGTCGTGCTGTCCGAGGGCCGCCTGCTCAACCTCGGGAACGCGACGGGCCACCCGTCGTTCGTCATGAGCAACTCGTTCTCGAACCAGGTGATCGGCCAGATCGAGCTCTACCAGGACGCGACGGCCGCCGCGCGCGAGGGGCGCGAGCGCGCCTACGCGCGACAGGTCTACCGGCTGCCCAAGGTGCTCGACGAGAAGGTCGCGCGCCTGCACCTCGACGCGCTCGGCGTCCGGCTCACCGAGCTCTCGCCGTCCCAGGCGGACTACCTGGGCGTCCCCGTCGAGGGGCCGTACAAGCCGGAGCACTACCGCTACTGAGCACCGACCCGAGTCGTCCGGCACGCGCCGAGGAGGTCGCATGGACCCGTCGTCCGACGAGCGCACGCCGGTCGTGCCCTCGCCCCCCGCGGGCGAGGGCACGGCGGGGCCGGCCGACGAGGTGCGCGACGAGCCGCCGCCCGGCCGGGTGCGGCCGCTGTGGCACCGCGTGGGCGACCGCTGGGAGCGCGAGCCCCCGCACGACCTCCTGTACGGCGCGATCGTCGCGGGGTTCGTCATGGCGGTCTCCAGCGTGCACGCCCCGACGGGCGACCGCGTCGTGCTCGCGACGTCCCTCGTGGCGGTGGGCTACTGGCTCGCGCACTGCTACGTGGACGCGGTGAGCGGACGCTTCCACGACACCGGGCACTCGCTGTGGGGCCGCACGGTCGTCGCGCTGCGGTCCAACGTCGGGGTGCTGCTCGGCGCGCTCCCCGGGATCGTCGTGTACCTCGTGGCGCTCGCGGCCGGGCTCGACGCCGAGGGCGCCGCCCTCGTCGCGGTGTGGTTCACCGTCGTCCTGCTCGGCGTGGTGGGGTTCCTCGCCGCGTACCGCGCGGGGGCGCGCGGAGGCCTGCTGGTGGGGGAGACGCTGCTCGCCGCGGCGTTCGGCGGCGTGGTCATCGCGGTCAAGTACCTGCTGCACTGACGGCAGGCACGGGGGTTGTCCCCACCCGGGTGCGGCGGACGCCACCCTGTCGTCGCCGCACGCGCGCGCCCAGACTGGCACCATGACTGCCGTGACCCCTGACCAGCCGAGCGTCGTGCCCGCGGGCGATCCCTCGCCGGGCGTGCCCGACGCGGTCGTGCCGACGACGCCGCACCCCTCCGCGGTGCCGTCGTCGCCCGCCGCGCCGTCGGACCCCTCGGCGTCCGCCGTGGCCGCCGCGCCCGGGGTCCCGGGCGCGTTCGCGGGCTCGCAGCCCGACCCGCGGTACGTGGACCACCGCGAGCGGGTCGGCTTCGCGCGCGCGCCGTTCGCGGGGCGCACGTGGCGCGAGTACGGGTACCTCTCGCTCGCGCTCCTGCTGGCGCCCTTCGCGTTCTCCTACGGGCTGTTCTCCGTGGTCTTCCTCGTCGCGATGATCGTGCCCGTCCTGGGCCTCGTCGTCGCGGGGTGGGTCGTGGTCGGCGGGCGCGGCTGGGGCTCGATGTACCGGTCGCTCGCGCGGTCCCTGCTCGGGGTCGACGTCGCCGCCCCCGCCCCGTACACCCGCCGCCGCGGCTTCTGGAGCACGCTGTGGAGCGGGATCGGCGACGGCACGGGGTGGCGGGCCGTGCTGTTCCTCCTCGTGACGTTCCCGCTCGCCATCCTGTCCTTCGTCGTGAGCACGGTCTTCCTCGCCGTCGGGCTGGGCGGCATGACGCACTGGATCTGGTCGCGCTGGCTCCCGCTGCAGCAGGCCGCCGACGGGTCGTGGCACCGCGGCGCGCAGTTCGGCGTCGACTGGTACGTCGACACCCCGGCGCGCCAGCTCGGCCTCGTGCTCGTCGGGGCGCTCTTCCTCTGGGTGTGGCCCCACATCACGCGCGCGTTCGCGCACCTCTTCCGCGTGCTCACCGTGGCGCTGCTCGGCCCCACGCTGTCCAGCCTGCGCGTCGCCGACCTCGAGGAGTCGCGCGGCCGCACGGTCGAGGACGCCGACGCGAAGCTGCGCCGCATCGAGCGCGACCTGCACGACGGCACCCAGGCGCGCCTCGTCGCCGTCGCGATGCAGCTCGGCGAGGCCAAGGAGCAGCTCGCGGCGGGCGGCGACGCGGGCGACGCGCTCGAGCTCGTCGACCTCGCGCACTCGTCGACCAAGGAGGCGCTGGTCGAGCTGCGCGAGCTCGCGCGCGGCATCCACCCGCCGGCACTCGACAACGGCCTCGCGGTCGCGCTCGAGACCCTCGCGGCGCGCTCGCCGCTGCCGGTGACGGTCGACGTCGACCCGGCCGTCGAGGCGTCCGGCCGGCTCGCCCCCGCGGTCGAGTCGATCGCGTACTTCTGCGTCGCCGAGCTCGTGACGAACGCGGTCAAGCACGCGCGCGCGTCGGGCGTGTACGTGCTCGTGGAGCGCCAGGGCGGCGGCCGGGGGGCCCGCCTGCGCCTGCGGGTGCGCGACGACGGCCAGGGCGGCGCGCGCGTCGTGCAGCCGGGCTCCGACGGTCACCGCTCGGGGCTCGCCGGCCTCGCGGAGCGCGTGCGTTCCGTGGACGGCTCGCTCGAGCTCACGAGCCCCGTCGGCGGGCCGACGGTCGTCACGGTCCTCCTGCCCGTCCGGGTCTGACGTGCTGCGCACGGACGGGACGGTCCTGCCCGGGCGGCGGGGCGGCGTCGGGCAGGATGTCCCCGGGGCACCGCGCCCGCCCGGGCCGCCCGGCCCGCCCGACCGGAAGGACACCATGCGGCTCGTCATCGCCGAGGACTCCGCCATCCTGCGCGACGGTCTCGTCGCGCTCGTCACCCGCCGCGGCCACGAGGTCGCGGCGGCGGTCGCGGACGGCGACGAGCTCGTCGCGCAGGTCGCGCGGCTCGCGGCGCAGGACGCGCTGCCGGACGTCGCCGTCGTCGACATCCGCATGCCCCCGACGTTCACGGACGAGGGGCTGCGCGCCGCCCTCGCGCTGCGCGCGGCGCACCCCGACCTCGGGGTGCTGCTGTTCTCCCAGTACGTCGAGACGCGGTTCGCGAGCGAGCTGCTCACGGGCGGGGCGCGCGGCGTCGGCTACCTCCTCAAGGACCGGGTCGCGGACGTCGGCGAGTTCGTCGACGCGCTCACGCGCATCGCCGCGGGCCAGACCGTCCTCGACCCGGAGGTCGTGAGCCAGCTCATGGGCGCGTCGCGGTCCGACGACGGTCTCGCGCGCCTCACGCCGCGCGAGACCGAGGTGCTCGAGCTCATGGCGCAGGGCCGGTCGAACTCCGCCATCGCGGAGGCGCTGTTCCTCTCGTACGGCGCGGTCGAGAAGAACGTCACCTCGATCTTCGGCAAGCTCGGGCTGCCGCAGGACGCCGGCGACCACCGCCGCGTCCTCGCGGTGCTGCGCTACCTCAAGGTCTGAGCGGCTCTTAGAGGGGCTCCAGGTCTCAGCGGCTCCAGGTCCGAGCGGCGGGGGACAACCCCCCGGAACCTGGGTGGACGACCGCCACGCGGTCGGGGGACCGTCCCGTACCGGGACGAAGGGGATGTTTCGAGACTGGTGAGCACCGGGAGACCTCCCGGGCCCGCCGACCGAGGAGCATCCCGTGGCCGTCCTGTCGCCACCCCCCGCCCGACCCCGCGCGTCGTCGCCCGTCCTCCCGGCCGCGCGCCGGACCGGGGGCGGCGGCCCGCCCGCCCCGCGTTCGGACCGGCCCGGCGCGGCGGCCGCGGCGGGCGAGGGACCGCGTCGCCCGTCGCGCGACGTGTTCGTCGACGCCGTGCGCGCAGTCGCGACCCTGAGCGTCCTCACGGTGCACTGGCTCATGGCGGACGCGACGTGGGACGGCGAGCAGCTCCGGATCGGGAACGCCCTCGCGCACGGCGCCGGGTGGGCCGTGACGTGGGTGCTCCAGGTGCTCGCCCTGCTGTTCTTCGCTGCGGGCGCCTCGGCGGCGTACGGGCTGCGGCGTGCCGGCGGCCCTGGCGGGACCGCGGCCCGGGGCCGGGTCGTGACCCGCCCGAGCGCCGCCGCCGACCTGGCCGACGGCGTCCGCCTCGCGGGCGCCCGGCTGCCGCGCCTGCTGTGGCCGGTGGCGGTCTTCGTCGGGGCGTGGGTGGTCGCCGTCGGCGTCCTGCTGGCCGTCGGGCTCCCGGCCGACGCCGTCCGCTCGCTCGCGACGCTCGCGCCGCAGCTCCTGTGGTTCCTCGCGGTCTACCTCGGCCTCGTCGTGCTCACGCCGCTCCTGCGTCGCGCGCTGCACGCCGCCGGCTGGTGGGCCGTCGCCGGGCTCGCCGCGGCCCCGCTTGCCGTCGAGGCCCTGCGGTTCGGCGCCGGGCTCGAGCGGCTCGCGCTCGTGAACGTGGTGCTCGTGTGGGCCGTGCCCTACGCGGTCGGGCTCCTCTACGCCGACGCCCGGTCGGGCCTGCGGGTCGTGCGCCGGGGCCGCGTCGTCCCCGTCGCCGTCGTGCCGCGGCCCCGCGTGCTCGTGGCCGTCGGGCTCGCCGCGGCGGCCCTCGCCGCCCTGCTCGTCGCCGTCGGGCCCTACCCGGTCTCGCTCATCGGCATGCCGGGCGACGCGATGTCCAACCTCGGGCCGCCGACCGCGCCCGTCGTGCTGCACGCCGTCGCGCTCGTCGCGCTCGCGCTCGCCGCGCGGGGACCGCTCGTGCGCTGGGCCGACGGCCGGGGGCGGTCCGTCGTGCGCGGTCTCGCGCGACGCTCGATGACCGTGTACCTGTGGCACCTCACCGCGATGGTGGTCGTGGTCGGGGTCGTCCTCGTGGTGATCGGGCAGGAGCTCCCCGCCGTGGGCGGCGCCGACTGGTGGGCGAGCCGGCCCGTCTGGTTCGGCGCGTTCGCCCTCGTGCTCGTCGGGATCGCGCGCGCCGTCGGGCGGTTCGAGGACGCCCCGACGGGGCGCCGCGCGCGTCAGCGCGTCGGGTCGGGCACCGAGTAGGGGAGCCGGTGGAGCAGCTCGGCCTGCTCCCGCGCGGCGGCCTGCGCACGGTGCGCCGTCGCGCGGTCCCGGTCGCGGCGCTCGGTGAGCACGGCGAGCAGGAACGTCTCGGGGTGGGTGCCGGGCGGCGGGCCCGGAGCGACGTACCGCTCGACCTGCCCCGCGAGCTCCTGGCCCAGCCGCGCGCGCGACGCCGGGTGCAGGCGGTCGGCACGCCCGAGGAACTGCCGGGCGGCCAGCGCGAGGCCGTCCGGCAGCCGGCGCATGTCGGCGTGCGCGGCCCACGCGGCGAGGTAGGGCGGCATCGCGAGCGGGGCGAGCGTCGGTCGTCCGCCCCGCACCCGGATCGCGTACGTGCCCGCCGCCATGTCGCCGAGCCGCTTGCCCTTGTCGTTCGTCAGCGACGCGACGAGCGCGACCGAGCCGAACGTCAGCCAGATCTCGCCGACCCCGACGAGAGCGCGCAGGAACGCGTGCCGGAACCGGACCGGGCCGCCGTCGTCGCGCACGACCCGGATGCCGAGCGCGAGCTTGCCGAGCGAGCGCCCGCGCGAGAGCGTCTCGACCGTCGTCGGGATGACGACCATGACGAGGACCGAGAACGCGATGAGGATCGCGGTGACCAGGTCGAGCTCGAGCGAGCCCAGCGAGGCGCCGAGCACGAAGAGCGTCGCGACGAAGAACACGAGCACGACGAGCAGGTCGAGCGCGAGCGCCAGCCCGCGCGTCACGAACGACGCCGGTCGCGCGTCCAGGACCACGCCCTCGCCGATCACGATGCCCTCGCGCACGCCCGCTCCCGTCCTCGCCGTCGCGGGTCCTGCCCGCCCGTCGGTCGGCGCACCGGCGGCACGCCCCGTGTGGCAGGGTATCGGTCGTGGACCTCGACGCCTTCACCGACGTGCACGGCGCGGAGTGGGACCGCCTCGACGCGCTCGTCCGCCGCCGCACGCTCGACGGCGCGGAGGCCGACGAGCTCGTCCGGCTCTACCAGGCCGTCGCGACGCACCTGTCGACCGTGCGCTCCGTCGCGCCGGACCCGGTGCTCATCTCGCGCCTGTCCGTGCTCCTCGGGCGCGCCCGCACGCGCATCGCGGGCGCGCACGAGCCCGCGTGGCGCGACGTCGTGCGATTCCTCACGGTGTCCCTCCCGGCCGCTCTCTACCGGATCCGTTGGTGGTCGGTCGGCGTGACCGCCGCGTGCCTCCTCGTCGCGCTCGTCGCGGGCGTCTGGGTCGCGACCACGCCCGAGGGCCTCGCCTCCATGGGCCCGCCCAGCGTCCAGGAGGAGTACGTGAACGACGCGTTCGCGTCCTACTACGACCCGGGCGTCGACTTCGCCGCCGTCGTGTGGACGAACAACGCGCGGATCGCGGCCTTCTGCGTGGGCCTCGGGATCACGGGGGTGTTCCCCGCATGGGTCCTGTTCCAGAACGCGGTCGGCATCGGCTCGATCGGCGGCATGATGGCCGCGCACGGCGAGCTCGCGCTCTTCCTCCAGCTCATCGCGCCCCACGGGCTGCTCGAGCTCATGTCGATCTTCGTCGCCGGCGCCGCCGGGCTGCGGATCTTCTGGGCGTGGATCGACCCCGGCCCCCTGCCCCGCTCGCGCGCCCTCGCGCAGGAGGGCCGGGCGCTCGTCACCGTCGCGATCGGCCTCGCGATCGCGCTCGCGGTCTCCGGCGTCATCGAGGGCTTCGTCACCGGGTCGGAGCTGCCGTGGTGGCTCAAGATCGTGATCGGGGCGGTCGCGCTCGCGGCGTTCTGGGTCTACACGATCGTGCTCGGCCGCCGCGCGGTCCGGGCCGGGGAGACGGGCGACCTCACGGCCGACCACGCGGGCGACACCGCGCCCGTCGCGGCCTGACCCGCGACGCCTCAGCCGTCGACGACGACGCGCGCCCGCGCGTCCGGCCACCCGCACCGCACCCAGTCCTCGGCGCGCGCGACGACCTCGTCGCGCACCGCGGGGTCGCGCAGGCGGTCGGCGAGGCTCGGCGCCTCGCCGCCGGGCGCGCCGGGGCCGCTCCGTGCGCGCAGCGGCCGCACCTCGACGTGCACGACGACGTCCGTCCCGTCGGCCGGGCGCGTCCCGTCGGACGGGTCCGCCGCTCGGGCGCCGCGCGCGGCCGGGGCCGCTGCTCGGGCGCTGGGGGTGCCCGGGTCCGCTGCTCGGGCGCTGCGCGCCGCCGGTGCCGCCCGGCGGGCCGTCCAGGCGCCCGCGACGCGGCCGTCGACGAGGACCGCCGCCGCGACCTGACCGTTGACGCTCACGACGCTCGTGACCGGCAGGTCCCCGAGGACGCGCGTGCGGTCGTCGTGGGACAGGAGCAGGTTGTCGAAGTCGCCCGCGAGGACCACGGGCACGGGCTCGTCGCCCGGCGGGCGCGGCGCGGCGGGCAGGTCGAGGAGCTCGGTGCCGGCCGGGCCGGTGAACGTCACGAGCTCGGGCCGCAGCACGTCGACCGCGGCGCGCAGCCGGGTCAGGCCCGCCCAGCGCTGCGCGTCGGCCACCGACGCCGGGCCGAACGCCGCGAGGTACCGGCGCACGAGCCGCACGCGCGCCGCGAGCGTCGCGTCCGGGTCCGTGGCGTGCGCGACGGCGTCGAGGGCGTCGTCGGACCGCCCGAGCCAGGCCTGCGCCGTCGTCCAGGTGGTCGTCGTGCCCGCGCCGCTCGCGCCCCACAGGCCGCGGGGCGGGACCTGCACGAGCGGGAGCAGGCAGCGCGCCGCGTACGCGAGGTGCTTCGGGTCGACGTCGGGCCACCGCTCCGCGAGTCGCCGCCCCAGCTCGACCGACGTCAGCGGCTCCGCGAGCAGGTCGCGCGCCGCGCGCTCGAGGTCGTCGAGGTCGACGTGCGCGAGCGCGGTCCCGTGCTGGTTCCGCGACCGCAGGTAGGTCGCCAGGCCGGGGCGGGCGAGCGCCGTCAGCTCGAGCGCGTCGTCGGCCGCGACGAGGTGCACCGTGCCGCGCAGCGTCGCGACGCGCACCACCTGGCGGTCGAGCAGGCGGTCGCCCAGGTCGTCCGGCGCGAAGCCCGCCAGGCGCGACCAGAGCGCCGGGTACGGCGACGACGGGACCTGCGACTGCAGGCCGACGAGGTGCCGCACCTCGTCCAGCACGGTCGCGTCGCGCGGGTCCGCGAGGTGCTGGCGCGCGAGCAGCGCCCGGTTGAGGTCGTCGTGGCTCAGCCGCGGCCCGAACCGCTCGTCGGCCATCGGCCCGTCAGGACAGGACGATCGCGAGCGCCGGGACGAGGAACGTCGCGAGCAGCGCCACCACGACGATGATCGCGACGCGACGGTTGCGCCGGACGCGCTGCCGGGGATCGGTCGGCTGCCAGGCCACGGGAGCCTCCTGAGGTCGGGATGGACGTGCTGGACGACCCTACCTCCCGCCCCTGACGGTCGGGGGAGAGGGCCCCTGCACCACCTCCCGCGAGGTAGAGGCCTGGCCTCCCGAGGTAGAGCCGTGGTTCCGCGAGGTAGAGGCGTGGGTTGCGCGAGGTGGAGCCGTGGTTGCGCGAGGTGGAGCCGTGGTTGCGCGAGGTGGAGCCGTGGTTGCGCGAGGTGGAGCCGTGGTTGCGCGAGGTGGAGCCGTGGTTGCGCGAGGTGGAGCCGTGGTTGCGCGAGGTGGAGCCGTGGTTCCGCGAGGTAGAGCGGTGGTTCCGCCAGGTAGAGGCGTGGTCGCCCAGGGTGGGCCTGCCCACGCTCGGAGGGACGACGACGTCGGGCCACCTCAGACGGGTTGCGCGCCGACCGGACGGTCGTGGCGCCCGACAGGGCGCTTCTGGTGGCCCGGCGCCGCAGACGGAGCCGGGATCCCTGCTCGGCGAACCCGGGCACCCTCGTCCCGTGAGACCTGGCCTCTACCTCGCGCGGCCTCGGCTCTACCTCGTGGGACGACGCCTCTACCTCGTGAGACCGGGCCTCTACCTCGTGCGACCGTGGCTCTACCTCGCGCGACCACCGGCTCCGGCTCGGTGGCCCCCGGCGGGGGCTCAGAGGCGGCCGGCCGCCTTGAGCGCGAGGTAGGTGTCGGCGAGGCGGGGGGCGAGGTCGTCGGGGAGGGCGTCGACGACCTCGACGCCGCGCTGGCGCAGGACCGTCGTCACGGCGGCGCGCTCGATCTCGCCGCGCGCGGCGGCCGCGGCGTCGTACACCTCGGCGGTCCCGGTGCGGTCGTCGCGCAGGGCGGCGACCTCGGGGTCGCCCGCCGCGGCGAGCACGACCTGGTGCTTGGCCGTGAGCTGCCCGACGACGGGCAGCAGGCCGGACTCGACGGCGGCGGCGTCGAGCGTCGACAGGAGCACGACGAGCGCGCGCTGCGACAGGCGCTCGTGGACGGTGCCGACGAGGCCGGGCCAGTCGGTCTCGAGGAGCGCGGGCTCGAGCGGCGCGAGGGCGTCCGCCATGGCGGGCATGAGGCGCGGCCCGGCGGCCCCCGCGACGCGCGAGCGCACGGTGCGGTCGTAGGCGACGAGCTCGACGCGGTCCCCGGCGCGCCCCGCGAGCGCGGCGAGCAGGAGCGCCGCCTCGATGCTCGCGTCGAGGCGCGGCGCGTCCCCGACGCGCGCCGCGGACGTGCGGGACGTGTCGACGACGACGAGCACGCGGCGGTCGCGCTCGGGCCGCCACGTGCGCACGACCATGTCCCGGCCGCGCGCCGACGCGCGCCAGTCGATCGAGCGGACGTCGTCGCCGAGCACGTACTCGCGCAGCGAGTCGAACTCGGTGCCCTCGCCGCGCACCTGCACCGCGGCGCGCCCGTCCATCTCGCGCAGGCGCGCGAGGCGGCTCGGGAGGTGGCGTCGCGACGCGAACTCGGGGAGCACGCGCAGCCGCCCGGGCACGGGGATCGACGCCTGGCGCGCGGCGAGCCGCAGCGGGCCGAACGAGCGGATCGTCACGCGGTCCGCGACGCGCTCGCCGCGGCGCGTCGGGACGAGCACGGTCGTCACGCGCGTCGCCTCGCCGGGCGGCAGGTCGACGTCGTGCCGGTTGACCTGGGTCCCCGCGGACGGCGGCCACGCGTCGCGCACGAGCGCGCGCAGCCGCCGCGGGGCGAGGTTCGTCAGCGTGAGCCGGGACGCCGTCGCGTCGGTGAGCCGCACGGAGCCCGCGACGCGCCGCTCGATCGCGACACGCCGCGGGGACGCCGCGAGGGCCGCGTCGAGCGCGCACAGCGCGACGACGAGCAGCGTCCACACGAGCACCGTCCCCGGCACGGGGATGAGCAGCACGGGGACGATCCCGAGCGCCGCCAGCACGACGGCGCGCCACGTCAGGGCCACGAGCGACGCCTCAGCGGGGGACGGGGACGGACGCGAGCACGGTGTCGAGCACGCTCTCGGCCGTCACGCCCTCCAGCTCGGCCTCGGGCCGCAGCTGCACGCGGTGGCGCAGCGTGGGGTGCGCGAGGGCCTTGACGTCGTCCGGCGTCACGTAGGAGCGGCCCGAGAGCCACGCCCACGCGCGCGACGTGGCGAGCAGCGCCGTGGCACCGCGCGGGGACACGCCGAGGGACAGCGAGGGGGAGTGGCGCGTCGCGCGGCACACGTCGACGGCGTAGCCGAGCACCTCGCGCGCGACCTGGACGCGTGCGACCTCCGCGCGGGCGCGGTCGAGCACGTCGCGCCCGGCGACGGCGCGCACCCCGGCGCCCGCGAGGTCGCGCGGGTTGAAGCCGGCGGCGTGCCGTGCGAGCACCTCGACCTCCTGCTCGCGCTCCGGCAGCGGCAGCACGACCTTGAGCAGGAAGCGGTCGAGCTGCGCCTCGGGCAGCGGGTACGTGCCCTCGTACTCGACGGGGTTCTGCGTCGCGATGACGAGGAAGGGGTCGGGCAGCGGGCGCGGCGTCCCGTCGACCGAGACCTGCCGCTCCTCCATGGCCTCCAGGAGCGACGCCTGGGTCTTGGGGGGCGTGCGGTTGATCTCGTCGGCGAGCAGGAGGTTCGTGAAGACCGGGCCCTCGCGGAACGAGAACTCGGCGGTCCGCGCGTCGTACACGAGCGAGCCCGTGACGTCGCCGGGCATGAGGTCGGGCGTGAACTGCACGCGCTTCGTGCCGAGGTCGAGCGACGCGGCGAGCGTGCGCACGAGCAGCGTCTTGGCGACGCCGGGCACGCCCTCGAGCAGCACGTGGCCCTTGCAGAGCAGCGCGATGAGCAGGCTCGTCACGGCGCCGTCCTGCCCGACGACGGCCTTGCCGACCTCGCTGCGGACGGCGGCGAGCGCCTGCCGCAGCTCGGGCGACGGCGCGGGCGGGGCGTCGTGCACCGGTGCGGGGGCCGGGGTCGCGGTCGCGGTCGGGGTCGGCGCGGCGGGCGCGTGGCCCTGGCCGTACGGCGACTGCGGGGCGGGTGCCTGCGGTCCGGGCCGGTGCGCGGGCTGGCCGGCGGCCGCGCTCACGCGGTCGGCGACGCCCGGGTCCTGGGCGGGCGGCGCGTAGCGGTCGGGCTGCGGCACGGAGCCGTCGGGGTGGTGCGTCACGAGTGGTAGACCTCGCTCTCGATCCGGTCAAGGTGACGCGCGAGCTCGAGCAGCGCCGCGTCGTCGGCGGGTGGTGGTCCGTACAGGAGCTGGGCGACCTGGTCGCCCGGCCGACCCGTCGCGCGGGCGACGGCGTCGACGACGGTGGGGGCGTCGGCCGAGCGGGGCAGGCCGAGGCGGTGCGCGAGACGGTCGGCGGCGCTCGCGCGCAGCCCGGCGGCGGCGTGGCCGCGCGCCCCGGCGCGTCGGTAGAGGCGGCCGCGGCCGCGCGTCGTCTCGGCGGCGCGCACGATCACCGGCAGGTCCTCCGTGACGAGGGGGCCCAGCCGGCGGCCGCGCCACAGCACGACCACGAGCAGCACGACGAGCGCCTGCAGGGCGACGACGCCGAACCACGGCGGCAGGGACAGCCCGGGGGTCGTGCTCCCGTCGTCGGCGAGCGACGTGTCGAACGGGTCGGGCACGAGCCACACGAGACGGTCGTGCGCGCCGAGCGTCCAGAGCGCGAGCGCGGCGTTGCCGTCCTCGGTGACCGAGTCGTTGCGCAGGACGGCGGGCGTGTCCACCGCGCGCACCGTGCGCCCGTCGGCCTCGTGCACGAGGTAGGCGCCCAGGGACGGGTCGTCGGGGGAGGGGAAGCAGAGGACGGTCGCGTCGTCGAGCGCGACGAAGCCGACGCCGTCGGAGCGGATCGAGCCCGCGGCCTGCGCGGCCGGGTCCGCGCAGCGCGCCGGTCGTGCCGATCCGCCGGAGCCCCAGTCGTACGCGAGCTCCGTGCCGCCGTCGGTCGCGGCGGCGAGCAGGTGGTCGGGCGGCGCGACGAGCACGAGGTCCGCGGGGGTCCCGACGAGCGCGTCCACCTGCTCGTCGAGCAGGTAGTCGCCCTGCGCGACGAGGAGCGTGCCGCCCTCCTCGGCGGCGCGCACCGCGTCGGCGACCGTGCGCACGTAGGTGACCTGCACGCCCTGGTCGCCCAGCACCTGCGCGACCGCGCGCGCCCCGGCGGGGCCCGGGTTGTCCGGTGCGAGCGGTGTGGCCGACGTCGCGGGCCGCGCGAGCGCCGTCAGCCCGGCGAGCAGCAGCAGCGCGCCGACGACGGCGACGGGCCAGCGCGCCCGGCGCCAGCGGCTGCGGGCCCGCGAGCGGGCGGTCGTGCCGTCGCCGACGACGGGCACGTAGGCGGTCGTCACGGCTCGCGGGTCGCCCGCCGCGCCCGCGGAGGGCGCCGCGCCGGGCGGTACGGAGGACGTCGTCGGGGCGCTCATGCGCCGTCACCGGGCGCGGACGCGGCGAGCTCCGCACGGAGCGCGGGGCGCGTCGCGAGCGTCCGCTCGTCGAGCGCGCGCAGGAAGGCGTCCGCCTCCGGGCCCACGGTCACGGCGCCGTACGCGACGTCGTCGAACAGGTGCGCGCCGCGCTCGAGCCCGTCGGCGACGTCGGGCAGGCGCTCGCCCGCCGTCCGCGCGGCCTCCCACGCGGTCCGTCCGGGACGCGGGTCGAGGACCGCGCGCTCCTCCAGCGAGCGCACGACGCCGCGGAAGCGTTCGAGCGCGGCGGTCGCCCAGTCGGCGCGGGCCGCGGCGGCGTCGGCCGCGGCCCGCATCTCGGCCGCGGTGCGCGCGTCGTCGTCGAGCACGACCACCGAGGCCTTCGCCCGGCGCGACAGGCGCACCGGGCCGGCGACCCAGTAGGCCACCGCCGCGACGAGGGCGACCGCCACGACGACGACCACCGCCGTCAGCGGGCCGCCGAGGTCGAGCGTGGGCGCGCCGTCGAACAGTCCCTGGAGCCACTCGAGGAACCGCTGCAGGAGCGACGGGTCCGTGCGGTACTCCGGCCCGGCGAGCTCGCCGACGAGCCACCGCCGGGCCTCGTCGGCGCCGGGCTGCACGGGCACGTCGGCCGCGAGCGACCGCACGGTCATGCGGGCGGCTGCTCGCTCGCCGCCGCGGCGAGCTCGACGTCCAGGCCCTCGCGGCGCATGCGCACGTCGATGTAGAGCAGGGCGACGATGCAGCCCAGGAAGACCGAGGTGAGGATCATCGAGAGCGCGACGCCGATCGCCTGCACGAGGTGGTACAGGAAGGTCTGGCCCGCCATGAGCAGGAACGACGCGGCGAGGCTCGCGGGGTACGCGACGATGCCGGAGACGAAGCTCATCGCCACGAGGGCGAGCAGGTAGATGCCGAACAGCCGCCAGAAGCTGCCGCGGGTGAGGAGCCACGCCCGCTTGACGGTTTGCCAGAACGGCTGCCCCTCCAGCGCCAGGGCGGGAGGCACGAGGCCGGTCCGCGTCCCGACCCAGACGAGGAGCATGGGCCAGGCGAGCAGGGCGACGACGATGAGGAACGCGCCGAGCCCCTCGGAGACCGCGAAGCCCGCGACGACGAGGAGCGTGGCCAGGCCGAGCGCCACGGACGCGGCCAGGCCGGTCAGCAGGGGGAACGCGATGAGGAACCACGTGCGCCGTCCGACCTGGGACCAGACCTCGCCGACGCCGGCCTTGCGCCCGATCGCGGACTGGCCGACGGAGACCGTGAGGAGACCCGCGATGATCGGCGCGGCGAAGAACGTGGTCACCTGGATGCCGAGGGAGCTCGCGAGCGTCGTGGCGAAGCTCTCGTCGAAGCCGGGGAAGGTGGCCTCGTCCAGCACGACGTCGAAGTACTGGGCGACGTAGCCGGAGAACGCCCAGCCGAGGAAGGTGCCGAGCAGCGTCGCCACCACGACGACGAGCGCGCTCATGCCGAGCACGACCCGGGGGTTGTGGCGGATCGCGCCGAACGCGCCGTCGAAGATCTCGCCGAGCGACAGCGGGCGCAGCGGGATGATGCCGGGCTTCGCCGCGGCCGGCGCGTAGGGCGCGCCCGCGAGGCCGGGCGGCGGGCCGTAGCCCGGCGCGCCGTACTGCTGCTGCCCGTACTGGCCCTGCCCGAACTGCTGCTGGCCGTAACCGGGCTGCTGGCCGTATCCGGGCTGGCCGTACCCCGGCTGCTGGCCGTAGCCGGGCTGGCCGTACCCCGGCTGCTGCTGGCCGTACCCCGGCTGTCCCGGAGCGGCGCCGGGCGCACCCCACGCGCCGGGTGCGGGCGGCTGGTCCGTCGGCGGGTGCTGACCGGGCTCCTGGCCGGGCGCGTACTGGCCGTACCGCGGCTGGGGCGCCGACGAGCCGGGCGCACCGTAGCCGGGGGCGCCGTACGAGGGCGCGCCCCAGCCGCTCGCGTCGCCGCCCGGACCGGGCGCGGCGGGCGGCGTGGGGCCGGGGGCCGCCGTCGGGTCGGGCGTGGCACCGTCCGGCGTGCCGGAGGTGTCGGGTGTGCTCATGTGCTCGTGGTCCCCCGCGATCGGCTCGGGCGTCGGTCCAGGCCGCCGGGCGAGGATCGGCAACGGCGGCGAGGCCACCCTAGTACGCGGCCCTGCGCGGCGGCCGACCGGCTCGCGCCGCCGGGTGCGCCCCGCCCGCGGGTTCACCCTCGCCGCGGGGCCCGGCCGCCCCGACGTCGGGCCCGTCGATGGCAAGATGTCCGCATGAAGGTTCGTGTGCTCGTGGTGGACGACGACACCGCCCTGGCCGAGATGATCGGCATCGTCCTGCGCTCCGAGGGCTTCGAACCGGTGTTCTGCGCGGACGGCGACCTCGCGCTCGAGACGTTCCGCACCACGCAGCCGGACCTGGTCCTGCTCGACCTCATGCTCCCGGGCAAGGACGGCACGGAGGTGTGCCGCCTCATCCGGGCGGAGTCGGGCGTCCCGATCATCATGCTCACCGCGAAGAGCGACACGGTCGACGTCGTGCTCGGCCTCGAGTCGGGTGCCGACGACTACATCTCCAAGCCGTTCAAGCCCAAGGAGCTCGTCGCCCGCATCCGGGCGCGCCTGCGCCGCACCGAGGAGCCCGCCCCCGAGCACCTGTCCATCGGCGACGTCGAGATCGACGTCACGGGGCACCGCGTGTCGCGCGGCGGCGAGCAGGTGTCGCTGACCCCGCTCGAGTTCGACCTCCTCGTCGCGCTCGCGCGCAAGCCGTGGCAGGTCTTCACGCGCGAGGTGCTCCTCGAGAAGGTCTGGGGCTACCGGCACGCGGCGGACACGCGGCTCGTCAACGTCCACGTGCAGCGCCTGCGCTCGAAGATCGAGCACGACCCGGAGAACCCGGAGATCGTCCTCACGGTGCGCGGCGTCGGCTACAAGGCGGGCGCGACCCGCACGTGAGCACGACGGCCGGCTCCGCCGACGGGCGCGGGCGAGGGCTCTGGCGCCGCGTCCGGCGCCGGGCGCGCGCGACCGTCCGCCGCGTGGTGTGGCGCTGGCGCTCGTCGATGCAGCTCCGTGTCGTCACGTCGGCGCTCGTCGTCGGCGTGCTGACCGTCGGGGCGCTCGGCGCCTACCTCACCGACGCCATGCGCGACGGCCTCTACGAGCGGCGTGCCGCCGAGCTCGACCAGGAGAGCGCCCAGTCCACGCAGCAGGCGCGCCGCACGCTCGACGCGTCGCCCGCGTCGACGCCGACCGAGGCCCAGTCGCTCCTCTTCGACCTCTTCTCCATGCTCCAGACCACCGGGTCGTCGCGCGACGTCTTCCTCTGGCAGTCCGGCGGGTCGGGCACGGTCGGCTTCCTCGACCAGTCGACCGACCAGCAGCTCGACGGCCTCGTGTCGCCCGAGATGCGCGCGGCGACCGTCGCGGCGGACGGCGAGCAGTACCTCCAGTCCGTGGCGATCCCGGTCGACCCGGCCCACCCGGAGTCGTCGGGGGTGGTGCCCGGCATCGTCGTGGGCTCGACCGTCGAGGTGCCGGTCGCGGGCACGTACGAGCTCTACTACCTCTACGACCTCGAGGCCGACCAGGAGACGCTGCGCTTCCTCCAGTCGGTCCTGCTCGTCGGGGCGCTCGTGCTGCTCGCCCTGCTCGTCGGGATCACGGCGCTCGTCACGCGCCAGGCGGTGCTCCCGGTGCGCCAGGCCGCGAGCGTCGCGGAACGGCTCGCGGACGGCCGCCTCGACGAGCGGCTCCCGGTCAAGGGCCACGACGAGATGGCGTCCCTCGCGCACTCGTTCAACGAGATGGCGCAGAGCCTCCAGGAGCAGATCGGGCGCATGGAGGAGCTGTCGATGCTCCAGCGCCGGTTCGTCTCGGACGTGTCCCACGAGCTGCGCACGCCGCTCACCACGATCCGCATGGCCTCCGAGGTGCTGCACGCGTCGCGCGAGGACTTCGACCCGGTCTCGCGACGCTCGACCGAGCTCCTGCAGGCCCAGCTCGACCGGTTCGAGGACCTGCTCGCCGACCTGCTCGAGATCAGCCGGTTCGACGCCGGCGCCGCGGTCCTCGACGCCGAGCGGCGCGACCTGCGCGACGTGGTGAACGCCGCCGTCGACCACGCCGCCCCGCTCGCCGAGCGCAAGGGCGTGTGGCTGTCGGTCCACCTCGGCGACGAGCCCGTCACGGCCGACATCGACCCGCGGCGCGTCGAGCGCATCGTGCGCAACCTCGTCGTCAACGCGATCGAGCACGCCGAGGAGCGGCCGGTCGAGATCACGGTCGACGGCGACGGGCACGCCGTCGCGGTGACGGTCCGCGACCACGGGGTCGGGATGACGACCGACGAGGTCCAGCACGTGTTCGACCGCTTCTGGCGTGCGGACCCCGCTCGCGCCCGCACGACCGGCGGCACGGGCCTCGGGCTCGCGATCTCCCTGGAGGACGCGCACCTGCACGGCGGGTGGCTCGAGGCGTGGGGCCGCCCGGGCCGGGGCGCGAGCTTCCGGCTCACGCTCCCGCGGCGCGCCGGGATCCGGCTCCAGTCGTCCCCCCTGCCGCTCGTCTCCGAGGCGGCCACCGGCCGCGGGCTGCCCGCGGAGTGGAGCGTGCGGACGCCGGTCGTCGAGGACGTCGAGGGCACGGCGGGCCCCGCCGACCTGCCGTCGGTCACGGGCGGCATCCCCGTCGTCATCCCGCGTGACCACGCGCCCCAGCCCGGCCGGGCGACGGTGCCCGGCTCCGGCGGCGGTCCGGCCGCCGGCCCCGACGACGTCCAGGAGGGGCGATGACCACGACGGGGACCGTGCGGCGTCCGACCGCCGGGCAGGCGGACCTGCGGCGCCGGGTCGGGCGCGCGCTCGCGGCCGGGCTCGCGGCCGTGGGGGTCGCCGCCCTCGCGGCGTGCGCCTCGATCCCCACGTCCGGGCCCGTCGTCGAGGGCGAGGCGACGCCGGAGGACCCGGGCCAGCCGTTCGTCAGCGCCGCCTCGCCCCGCCGCGACGCCTCGCCGGACCAGATCGTCCGCGGCTTCCTGGCCGCCCAGGCCCAGGGCGCGCGCGGCTCGTTCGACGTCGCGTCCGAGTTCCTCACGCGCGACGCGCAGGACGACTGGTCGCCCGTCTCCCAGGTCGCGATCCTCGAGGACGTGCCGCAGCTCGACGTGGACGAGGCCGCGATCGAGGGCGGCACGACGACGGTCCGCGCCACCGCCGACGTCGTGGGCACCGTCGACGAGCGCGGCGTCTACACGGAGCAGGCGCCCGGCCGGACCACCGAGGTCTCCTACGGCCTCGTCCGCGACGCCGACGACCAGTGGCGCATCGACGTGGTCGACGACGGGCTGACGATCACGGCCACGAACTTCGCCCGCACCTTCAAGCAGGCCAACCTCTACTTCCCGACCCTCGACCGGGCCTACCTCGTGCCCGACGCCCGCTGGTTCCCGAGCCGGAACTGGCAGGCGCTCGCGGTCCGCGAGACGCTGCGCGGACCGGCGGACTGGCTCGCAGGGTCCGTCGCGACGGTCGCGCCCGAGGGCACCTCGCTGAGCATCGACTCCGTGCCCCCGGGGGAGGGCAGGGTCGCGGTGCCCCTCACCGACCCGGTGACCGCGGCGTCGCCGGCCGACCGCGCGATGCTCATCGCGCAGCTCCAGGCCTCCCTCGGCGTGCCCGTCGACATCACGGTGGGCGTCGGCGGCTCGGAGCTCTCGGCCGACGACGTCCCGACCATCGGCGTCGCCACCACGCCCGACGAGCCGGTCGTGCTCTCGGGCGACCAGGTCATGAGCCTGGAGGGGCGCACGACGCGGGCGGTGACGTCGGCCGCCCCGCTCGCCGGGCTCCAGCCCACCGCGCTCGCCTTCCGCGGCCGGGCCGACGACGCCACGTACGTCGTGCGGGACGGTGCCGCGCGGCTCGTCACGGCGCCGACGGCGGAGGCCGGGCCCGTCACGCTCCTCACCGGGACGAGCCTCGTCGCGCCGTCGATCGACCGGTTCCAGTACGTCTGGAGCGGCCCGCAGGTGCAGGCAGGGTCGTTGCAGGTCGTGGACCTGCGGGAGGCCGGCAGCGACGCGGCGGTCTCCGAGGTGGCCGCGCCGTGGCTCGACGGGCGCACCGTGATGTCGCTGCGGGTCGCGCCCGACGGCGCCCGGGTGGCCGTCGTCAGCGACTCGGGATCCGGGGCGCAGGTCCACGTCGCGGGCATCGTCCGCGACGAGACCGGCCGGCCGACCCAGCTCTCCGCACCGGTCCGGGTCGGGCAGCCGATCGCCGCCGCGACGCAGGTGACGTGGGCCGACCGCACGCTTCTCGGGGTCCTCGGCCGGGCGTCCGGGGAGTCCGAGGTCGTCGTCCAGCGGGTGCCCGTCGGGGGACCGACGGTCGCCGCCTCGCCCGTCGAGGGCGCCGTCTCGCTCGCGTCGGCCACGGGCGTCGGCACCACGCTCGTCGGGACGAGCGACAGCAGCCTGTACGCCGCGGGCACGTCGAGCCTCTGGACCAAGATCGCCACCGAGGTCCGGCTGCCCACGTACCCCGGCTGAGACGCCGCGCGCCCGGCGGCGCGCGGCGTGCCGGGCGACCACAGGTTCCCGGACGGCGCGGGTCGGGAGCCAGCGGCGCGTGCGTCGTCCACAGGTGGCCGGTTCGCCGGTGCCGGACGCTCGCGCCACCGGGCACGCTGGCCCGGTGCTCCTCGCCGCCCTCGACGACGTCGCCCGCCTCGTCCTGCCCGTCGCGTGCCCCGGTTGCGACGCGCCCGACGTCCGGTGGTGCGAACCCTGCCTCGCGCCGCTGCGCGCCCCGCTCCGGCGGCGCGAACGCGGCGCACCCCGCCTCGACCGGCTCGACGGCGTCGCGCCCCTGCCGGTGTGGGCGCCGGCGGCGTACACGGGGCCCGTGCGCGGCGTCGTCGTCGCCTGGAAGGACCGCGGCAGGGCGGACCTCGACCGGCCGCTCGCGGACGCCGCGTGGCGCGCGGGCACCGCGCTGGGGCCGGTGCTCGGAGCCGTGCTCGGGCCGGGGCGCGGCCCCGCGCACGGTCCCGCGCTCGGGTCCGGGGTCGGGGCGGTCCCGGGGGAGGGCCCCCGGGGGTGCCCGGTGCTCGTCGTCCCGGCACCGACGACGCGGGCCGCGCGTCGCGCCCGCGGGCGCGACCCCGTCGCTCTGCTCGCGCGTGCGGTCGCCGCCGGCCTCGACACCTCGGGGACCCCCGCCCGGAGCGCCGCGCTCCTCGTGCACCGCGGGCGCGCCCGGGACCAGGTCGGGCTCGGCTCGCGGGCGCGCGGGGCCCGTCTCGGCACGGTCGCCGTCGCCCCCGGGAAACTCCTCGGGGTCGGTGCCGGAGGGCTCGTCCGACCGCTCGCCGGACGGTCCGCCGGAGCGCGTCGAGGACCGCCCGGGCGGCGCCCGTCGACCGGTGCGCCGGCACCGGCGGTGGCGTGCCTCCTCGTCGACGACGTCGTCACCACGGGAGCGACCCTCGCCGCGTGCGAGAGGGCTCTGACCAGCGCGGGCGCTCTCGTGCTGGGCGCCGTCGCGCTCGCCGCGACCCCGTCGCCGGGCGAACGACGGCGGTCCGCCGGGCAGCCTCCGTGAGGTCCGCGCCGCGGGGGCCGAAGGTCCCCTCGTTCACCTCCCGTTGGTGCTGCCGACACCCCGGACCGGGGGTTAGGCTGAGGGCCAGTCGCCGCGGACGACGGACGTGCAGGACACGTGCGCCGCCGCGCGAGCGTACCGAGCGCGCGGCCCTGCGCCGCAAGGAGGTGGTAGCCCACCGCACCCGGCAGCGGGTGCTCCTACCGAATCCGAACGAGGCGCCCGGACGCACCGGGCCGGGCGTCGCACTAGATCCTCGCGGAGGCTCACATGGAGATCGTCGTCGTCGGCAGGCACACGGAAGTGGCAGACCGCTTCCGCCGGCACGTGGAGGACAAGCTCGCCAAGGTCCAGCAGCTCGCGCCCACGGCGCAGCGCGTGGACGTCGAGGTCACCCACGAGAACAACCCGAGGCTCTCGGGGGTCCGCGAACGCGTCGAGCTCACCGTGCGGGCCAAGGGACCCGTCGTCCGCGCCGAGGCCGCGGCCGACGACCGGTTCGGCGCCCTCGACCTCGCGATGGACAAGCTCGCGGAGCGGCTGCGCCGCGCCCGCGACCGTCGCAAGGACCACCGCAACCACACCGTCGTGCCGCCCGTCGACGTGCGTCCCTACGACCCGGCCACGCACGAGGCACCCCCGCCGCCGGCACCGACCGCGCCGACCGCGCCCGGGGAGGCCGTCGAGACGACGCTCGGCGACTCGCCCGTCGTCATCCGGCAGAAGCTGCACACGGCGGAGCCCATGACGGTGGACGACGCGCTGTACGAGATGGAGATGGTCGGCCACGACTTCTTCCTCTTCGTCGACATCGAGACGTCGCGCCCGTCCGTCGCCTACCGCCGCCGCGGCTGGACGTACGGCGTCGTCGCGCTCGACACGTCCTGCGACTGCGCCGACGCGACGGTCGAGAAGAGCGCCTGACCGCACCCGACGCGCCCGGACCCTCGAGGGTCCGGGCGCGTCGTGCTGTCCGGACCCGTCGCCCGCTGACCGACCCCGCCGCCCGCCGCGCGCCGCGCGCCGCCCGCCGCCGACCAGGCGATCCCGGTCGGCCGAGCAGGTGGTCGTGGCGGGTCCGGCGGCCGGGACGCGCCAGGACCGCCTGCTCGGCGGGGGCGGGTGGGTGGGCGGGCGGGCGACGGGTCGGCGTGTGGGTGGGGGCGGGCAGGATCGGGGGGTGGTCGCCACGCCGTCGAGGTCCGAGTCGATGTCCCTGTCCCAGGCGCGCCGTGTCGCGCTCGCCGCGCAAGGGCTGCACCGGGAGCGCCCGGACGTCGCCGCACGTGCCGGGTCCGGCGGCCGCGCCCCGACGATGCGGCAGGTCCAGGGGGTCATCGACCGCCTGGGGCTCCTCCAGATCGACTCGGTCAACGTGCTCGCGCGGGCGCACCTCATGCCGCTGTACGCGCGGCTCGGCCCGTACGACACGGCGCTGCTCGACCGCGCGGCGGGCCGTGCGCCGCGTCGGCTCGTGGAGACGTGGGCGCACGTCGCGTCCTACGTGCCGCCCAGCACGTGGCCGCTGCTCGAGTGGCGCCGCCGCCGGTACCGCACGGAGGCGTGGGGCACCATCAGCGCGGTCGAGATGAGCCACTCCGAGGCGGTCCAGGACGTGCGGCGGCTCGTCACGGAGCGCGGCCCGATCACCGCGAGCGAGGTGCATGAGATCCTCGAGGCCGAGGGGCGTGCGCACCCGCGCGACCGCTCGCAGTGGGGCTGGAACTGGACGGTCGCGAAGCGCGCGCTCGAGTTCCTCTTCTTCACGGGCGAGATCACGTCCGCGCGGCGCAACGGCGCGTTCGAGCGCTGCTACGACCTCACGGAGCGCGTGCTCCCGCCGGAGGTCGTGGCGGCGCCGCCGGTCGCGGACGCCGACGCCGTCCGGGCGCTGCTCGAGATCGGCGCCCGCGCGCACGGGGTCGGGACGCTGCGCTGCTTCCGCGACTACTTCCGGCTCAAGGGGCCCGCGGTGCGGACGGCGCTCGACGAGCTCGTCGAGGCGGGCACCCTGCGCCCGGTGACCGTGCGCGGGTGGGACGAGCCGACCTACCTGCACGCGGACGCGGCGCTCCCGCGGCGCGCGACGGCGACGACGCTGCTCAACCCGTTCGACCCGCTCGTGTTCGAGCGGACCCGCCTCGAGCGGCTGTTCGACGTGCACTACCGGATCGAGATCTACGTGCCCGCGGCGAAGCGGGTCCACGGCTACTACGTCCTGCCCTTCCTCGAGGGCGAGGCGCTCACCGCGCGCGTCGACCTCAAGGCCGACCGTCGGGCCGGGGTGCTGCGCGTGCAGTCGGCGCACCGCGAGCAGGCGGCCGGGCCGCAGACGGCGGCGCGCCTCGCCGCCGAGCTGCACGTGCTGGGCCGATGGCTGGGGGTGCCGGAGGTCGACGTCGCCCCGGTGGGGGACCTGGCGCCCGCGCTCGCCGCCGAGGTCGCGGCGCACTGACGTCGTCGCGGCCGTTCCCGTCGCTGCCGTCGCCGTCGCGGTCGTCCCGACCCTCGCGTCGGCGGTGGACGAGGCGCCCGGCCCGGGTGGCCCTCGCCGTAGGCTGGCGGACGACGTCGCGGGGGAGAGGTTCGTCGTCGGCGAAACCCGGACGGGACCGGCGCGGCCCCGACTCCCCTACGATGTTGTGTGACGTTGCCGACGTCCGCTGCCGTGCGCGCCCGCGCGGCAGAGCGTCGGCTCTGCTCCCGGACCACCCGGCCCGGGCACCGATCGATACGGGAGTCCTGCGTGCCTTCGATCCTCGACAAGGTCCTTCGCATCGGCGAGGGCCGGATCCTCAAGAAGCTGTCCGGCATCGCCGACCAGGTGAACAAGCTCGAGCCCGGCTTCGAGGATCTCACCGACGAGGAGCTGCGGGAGGAGACCGACCGCTTCAAGGCGCGCCTCGAGGCGGGCGAGACCCTCGACGACCTGCTCCCCGAGGCGTTCGCCGCGGTGCGCGAGGCGTCGCGGCGCACGCTCGGCCAGCGGCACTTCGACGTCCAGCTCATGGGCGGCGCGGCGCTGCACCTCGGCAACATCGCCGAGATGAAGACCGGTGAGGGCAAGACCCTCGTCGCGACGACGGCCGCGTACCTCAACGCGCTCGAGGGCAAGGGTGTCCACGTCGTCACGGTGAACGACTACCTGGCGAAGTACCAGTCCGAGCTCATGGGCCGCGTGTACCGCTTCCTGGGCCTGTCGACCGGCGTCATCCTGTCCGGCCAGACGCCGGCGCAGCGGCGCGAGCAGTACGCCGCCGACATCACGTACGGGACGAACAACGAGTTCGGCTTCGACTACCTGCGCGACAACATGGCGTGGTCCACGGACGACCTCGTGCAGCGCGGCCACAACTTCGCGATCGTCGACGAGGTCGACTCGATCCTCATCGACGAGGCGCGCACGCCGCTCATCATCTCGGGCCCGGCCTCGGGCGACACGAACCGCTGGTTCGGCGAGTTCGCCAAGGTCGTGCGCCGTCTCAACCCCGGGACGGACTACGAGGTCGACGAGAAGAAGCGCACGGTCGGCGTGCTCGAGCCCGGCATCGAGAAGGTCGAGGACTACCTCGGCATCGACAACCTGTACGAGTCGCTCAACACGCCGCTCATCGGGTTCCTCAACAACGCCATCAAGGCGAAGGAGCTCTTCAAGCGCGACAAGGACTACGTCGTGCTCAACGGCGAGGTCATGATCGTCGACGAGCACACGGGCCGCATCCTGCCCGGCCGCCGGTACAACGAGGGCATGCACCAGGCCATCGAGGCCAAGGAGGGCGTGCAGATCAAGGCGGAGAACCAGACGCTCGCCACGATCACGCTCCAGAACTACTTCCGCCTGTACTCCAAGCTCGCGGGCATGACCGGTACCGCCGACACCGAGGCGGCCGAGTTCCAGGGCACGTACAAGCTCGGCGTCGTGCCGATCCCGACGAACCGCCCGATGCAGCGCGTCGACCAGCCCGACCTCGTCTACAAGAACGAGGAGGGCAAGTTCGACGCCGTCGTCGCGGACATCGTCGAGCGCCACGCGCAGGGCCAGCCGGTGCTCGTCGGCACGACGAGCGTCGAGAAGTCGGAGCTCCTGTCGTCCAAGCTGAAGAAGCAGGGCGTGCCGCACGAGGTCCTCAACGCGAAGCAGCACGAGCGCGAGGCGGCGATCGTCGCGCTCGCGGGCCGCAAGGGCGCCGTGACGGTCGCGACGAACATGGCCGGCCGCGGTACGGACATCATGCTCGGCGGCAACGCCGAGTTCATGGCGGTCGCGGACCTCGCGGCGCGCGGCCTGGACGCGGCGGAGAACCCGGAGGAGTACGAGGCCGCCTGGCCCGACGCGCTGGAGAAGGCGAAGGCCGCGGTCGCGGCGGAGCACGACGAGGTCCGCGAGCTCGGCGGTCTCTACGTCCTCGGCACGGAGCGGCACGAGTCGCGCCGCATCGACAACCAGCTCCGTGGTCGTTCCGGCCGTCAGGGCGACCCGGGGGAGTCCCGGTTCTACCTGTCCATGCAGGACGACCTCATGCGCCTGTTCAACTCGACGCTCGCCGAGTCGATGATGAACCGCGCCGGGTTCCCCGACGACGTGCCGCTCGAGTCGAAGATGGTGACGCGCGGCATCGCGAGCGCGCAGGGCCAGGTCGAGTCGCGCAACTTCGAGATCCGCAAGAACGTCCTCAAGTACGACGACGTCCTGTCGCGCCAGCGCACCGTCATCTACGACGAGCGCCGCCGCGTGCTCGAGGGCGAGGACCTGCAGGAGCAGGTGCAGCACTTCCTCACCGACGTGGTCACCGCGTACGTCGAGGGCGCCACGGCCGAGGGCAACCCGGAGAGCTGGGACCTCGAGGGGCTGTGGACCGCGCTCAAGGCGGTGTTCCCCATCTCCATCACGGTGGACGAGGTCGTGGAGCAGGCCGGCGGCGAGACGCGACTCACGAGCGAGATGCTGCTCGAGGAGATCCTCTCGGACGCCCGTATCGCCTACCAGAACCGCGAGGAGCAGCTCGGCGCGGCGAACATGCGCCAGCTCGAGCGTCGCGTGACACTCTCGGTCCTCGACCGCAAGTGGCGCGAGCACCTCTACGAGATGGACTACCTCAAGGAGGGCATCGGGCTGCGCGCGATGGCGCAGCGCGACCCGCTGGTCGAGTACCAGCGCGAGGGCTTCCAGCTCTTCCAGGCGATGACCGAGGCCATCAAGGAGGAGACGGTCGGGTACCTCTTCAACCTCGAGGTCAAGGTCGCCGAGCCGGGCGCGGCCACGGGCCAGGCGCCGGCGATCTCCGTCGCGGGTGCGGCGCAGGCCGCGCAGTCGGCCGCGGGCCAGGCGCTCGGCGGCGCGGCGGGTGCCGCGTCGGCGGGTGCGGCGGCCGGTCTCGCGGCGGCGGCGCAGCGCGACGCGGCTCCGACGCAGGACGCGCCCGTCGACGGCGCCCCCGTCGCGGACGAGCCGGTCGAGGACGCCTCCGTGGAGGACGCGCCCGTCGAGGACGCGCCGGTCGCGCCGGAGCCGGTGGCGGCACGTGCCGCGGCCGAGGGCCCGGGCGGCGACCGCCCCGGCACGCTCATCGCGAAGGGCCTCGACGGCCCCGACCGCCAGGTCCCGCTGTCGTACACCGCCCCGAGCGAGGACGGCACGGGTCAGGCCGTGGTGTCGGGCGACGCGGGCCGACGCTCGCGCCGCGCGCTGCACGGCGAGGCGGCGGCGGTCGAGAGCGACGGCCGGACCTTCCCGGGCACGCCCCGCAACGCGCAGTGCCCGTGCGGCTCCGGCAAGAAGTACAAGGTCTGCCACGGCCAGAACGAGGCCTGACCGGGTGCCCGTCCGCCGGGTGCCCTGACGACGACGGCGAGGCGTCCACCTGCGGGTGGGCGCCTCGCCGTCGTCGCACCCGGCCAGGGAAGGCCGTCGGGGCTGTCGGGTCCGGGAAGGGCGTCGTCGTGCCCGGTGCGGGAAGGGCTCAGCCGATCTCGAGCACGACCACGCGCCAGGCTCCGCGGCGCGCCTCCAGGCGCGCCGCGGCGGCGCGGACCCGGTCCCCGTCCTGGACGACGACCGTCCCCTCGGCGACGCCGTCGCCGATGCGCAGGACCCGCGCGCGGCGGACGGCGACCGGGCGGGCCGGGGTCTCGCCCGGGCCGTCGGCCACGAGCCGGGCGCGCCGGGCGAGCGCCTCGTAGATCTCCGGCGACACCCACCGCGCGAGCTGTCCGACCGTGCGCTCGCCCCGGACGACCTCGACCGCAGCCCGGACCACGGCGCAGCACAGCGCGGTCGGGTCCGGCAGCGGCACGGGCGTCGTCGGGCGCCCGAGGGGACGACCCCGGACGACGTGCTGCGGCACGCGGGCCGCCGTCGGGTCGGTCACGTCGACCGTGGCGACGGTCGGGTCGCCGAGGCAGCGGAGCAGCCGCGCCGGCGGGGCGGCTGGGACGCTCGTCGAGCGGAGCGGGCGGACCGTGGCCCCACTCGTAGGAGGGGCCGTCGGTGCGGGCGCAGGTGTCACGGTGGTGACCGGGGCGTGCGCGCCGGCCAGCAGGGGAGCGGTCATGGTAGGGCTCCTTCGAGGTCGGCTGGGGTCAGGCGGACGGCGCGACGAGGACCTGGCCCGGCCGGACGAGGTCCGGGTTCGCGCCCACGACCTGGGCGTTCGTGGCGTGCCAGCGCTCCACCGCCTCCGCGACCTGCCCGTCGGTGGACCCCGCGGGCAGGTGCCGAGCGGCGATCGACCACAGCGAGTCGCCGCGCACGACGACCACCTCCGGCGCGGTCTCCGGACCGGGCACGTCGCGCGTCACGGCCAGCGCCGCGTCGCGCTGGCGGGCGGCGTCCGACGAGGCCCCCTCCGCGGCGACCGTCGGTCCCGCGGCGCCGGAGGCCTCCGTTCCCTGGCCGACGACGCCCGCCCCGGGGGCGTGCGACCCTCCGGAGCCCGCGGGGTCTCCCGCATCAGCGCTTTCGGCGCTGGTCGACGGCGGCGCGACGGTCGCCGCGGAGGTGGCACCCTGCGAGCGGTGGGGGTCCGGCGACGTGCCGGCGTCCCCCAGCACCCCGGAGGGCGGCACCGAAGACGGCAGCACCGAGGTGACCGGCGCGGGCTGGCCTGGCGCGGCGTCCGCCCGGGTGCGCGACGGACCGCCGGAGCCCGTCGTGGAGCCGTCCGCCGTGGCGGACGAGGCGCCGGGGGTCGCCCGGGACGTCGAAGCTGCCCTCTCCGACGCGCCGTTCCCCGACGCCGTGCCCTCGTCCCCGGCGACGGCACCGCTGGGTCGCCACCCGAGATCGACGGCGACGACGCCCGGGTCGTCCGCCGGGGCGGCCGCGTGCGCCGTCCCGCCGGCGACGAGCAGGCCCGCGCCGACGGTGGCGCCGACGGCGGCGCGCGCCGCGTGCCGGACGACGGCCGGCGCCGCGCGGCGCAGGAGGCGTTCTCCCGTCGTCCAGGACCGTCCGGCGGCCTCGGCAGCCACGCAGGCCAGCGCGACGAGCGCGCTGAGCGCGACCCAGAGGGCGGCCAGCGCGCCCGCCGACACCGCGCCGAGCTCCACCCAGGGCTCGACGCGGTGCGTCGGGAGCACGGCGACGAGGTGCAGCGCCCGGAGCGACAGGACGGTCGTCGCGCCGCCCAGGACGAGGACGAGCGCGAGGAGGGCGAGCAGACCCCCGGCTCGTCGGGATCCAGCAGTACCCCGGTCCATCGTTGCCCCCTGCCTGCCGTCGCGCACTCGACAGCCTTTGATGTCATTTGATGTCGTTTGATGACGACACGTCGATCTAAGCGCGCAGGATCAACGCCTGTCCAGGCCCGTCCCGTGATGTGGACGACGGAGGGTCGGGTGCGGTGGCACCCCGCTACGGTGTGCCGATGCGATGGGACGCCCTGTTCGACGACCTCGCGGCGCAGCTCGCCGCGGCGGAGTCGCAGGACCGCGTCGCCGCGGTCGCCGACCTGACCCGGGCGGAGCACGCGACGGTGCTCCTCACCGAGCGGCTGCGCGCCGCGCCGGGGCCCGTGACGCTCGAGCTCCGCGACGCGTCGGCGGTGACCGGCGAGGTGCGGGAGGTCGCGCAGGAGTGGGCGCTGGTCGTCGACGGCCGCCGGCAGCACCTCGTCCCGCTGGACGCCGTGGTCGCGGTGCGAGGTCTCGGGCGGCACGCCGACCCGCCGCGCTCGTCCCGGTCGGCGACGCTCGGCCTCGGGCACGCGCTGCGCGCGCTCCAGCGGGACCGGAGACCGGTCCAGGTGCGGACGGCCGCCGGGTCCTGCTCCGGGTGGGTCGCCCGGGTGGGGAAGGACCATCTCGACCTCGAGCCGTCGCCCGGCAGCACTCACGGCGCGCGGGTGGTCCCGTGGTCGGCGCTCGTGTGCGTCAGCGAGGCGGAGACGGGGTACGTGCCGAGGTGAGCGCGCGGCAGGGGGAGCCGGGGGAGCAGGGACGCCGTCGCACGACGGCGTGGGGACGCGGCACGGGTCGGCGGAGGCGCGACGGCGTGCCGTCAGCCGTCGAAGTCGCCCGCCTCGATGCGCTGGCGCGTCTGCGCGTACATGCGCTGGATGTACGCCTCGAGCTCGCTCATCTCGACCCGCCACTGGCCGCGACCGCCCACCTGGATCGCGGGCAGCTCTCCCGACCGGACGAGCGCGTACGCCTGCGCCGCCGAGATGTTGAGCTCGTCCGTGACGTCGGCGAGGGTGAGGAACCGCTGGGGCATGGCGTCAGTCTGGCACGCGCGCGCCCCGTCGAGGTGCTCGTCCACAGGCGCTGCCACGCGCTCCGCCGACCGGGGATCATGAAGCCGCGGCACGGGCGACGTGCCGACCACCGAGGGGGAGATGGATGACGACGACCGTGGAACGACCCGTCCCGGGGGCCGCGACGCCCCCGCCCGCCGCGCGGCTGCGGCGGCCGGGCTGGAAGGACCCGCGGCTGCTCGTGGGGGTCGTCGTGGTGGCGCTGTCGGTCGCGCTGGGGTCCTGGGCCGTGAGCAGCGCGAGCCGGACGGTCGCGGTGTACGCGGCCGGGACGCCGCTGACGCCCGGCACCACCGTCGGTGCGGCCGAGCTGCGCACAGTCGAGGTGCGGCTCGGCGCGCAGACCGACCGCTACCTGCTCGTCGAGGACGGGCTCCCGGACGAGGCGGTCGTCCTGCGGACGGTGTCCGCGGGCGAGCTCGTCCCGGCGACGGCGCTCGGCGCCGCCACCGACCTCGCGGTGCGGGCGGTCGCGGTGCCCGTGACGTCGGGCCTCTCGGAGCGGATCGTGGCCGGCGCCGACGTCGACCTCTGGCACGTCCCGGAGGCCGCCGCCGCACCGTCCCGGGACGTCGCGCAGGACGCCCCGGACGGACCGGGTGCCGTGCCGGAGATGCTCGTCGGCGGCGTCACGGTCGCGCAGGTCGACGAGGGCGAGGGCACGCTCGTGGTCGGCGGGCCGACGACGGTGCACCTGCTCGTCGAGGTCGATGACCTCCCCGCCGTGCTCGCCGCCGTCGCGGGGGAGGGCACCCTCGCGCTGGTCCCGGTCGGCGGTGCGGGGTGAGCGGCGCGACCACGGTCACGACGGTCCTGTGCGCGGTCCGCGGGGCGCGCGAGGCGGAGGTCGTCACGACGCTCGACGCGTCCGGGCTGCGGGTGACGCGGCGCTGCGCGGACGTCGTCGAGCTGCTCGCCGCGGCGGCCGCGGGGGCCGGGCGGGTCGCCGTCGTCTCGCACGACCTCCCGGCGCTGGACCGGCAGGCCGTGGCCGACCTGCACGCGCACGACGTCCGGGTCGTCGCGCTCGCCCCCGGGGGCACGTGGGAGGAGGACCGGCTGCGGGCCCACGGTGTGGACACCGTGGTGGACGTGGACCGGTCCCCGGGCACCCTGTGCGACGCCGTCCGGGCGGTCGTGCCGGCGCGCACCGCGCACGCGGGCCCGCCCGGCGCGCCCGCCCGCGTCCCGGCGCCCGTGCCGGCCGACGGCGAGGGCGACCGGCGTGACGGCCGGACCGTCGCCGTCTGGGGCCCGACCGGGGCGCCGGGCCGCACGACCGTCGCGACGAACCTCGCGGTCGAGCTCGCGGGCCCGGCACCCGCGGGGCGGCCCCGGCGGCACCGCGCCGCACGCCGGGCGCACGAGGCCGACGCGGCTGCCACGGCCGCCGTCGGACCGCCGGCCGAGGTGCTGCTCGTCGACGCGGACACGTACGGCGGGACGGTCGCGCAGCGCCTCGGGCTGCTCGACGAGTCCCCGGGGCTCGCCGCCGCGGCCCGCAGCGCCGGTCAGGGCGTGCTCGACGCCGCGGGCCTCCGCGCGCTGGCCCCGGTGCTCGTGCCCCGCGTCCGCGTCCTCACGGGCCTCGCCCGGGCGGCGCGCTGGCCCGAGCTGCCGGGCCCGTCGCTCGACGCGGTGTGGCAGGTGGCGCGGTCGGTCGCGGACTGGACCGTCGTCGACTGCGGCTTCGGCATCGAGCAGGACGAGCTGCTCAGCTACGACACCCGCGCCCCGCAGCGCCACGACGCGACGCTCAGCGCGCTGGGCGCCGCGGACGTGGTCGTGGTCGTGGGCGGCGGGGACCCGGTCGGGCTCCAGCGCCTCGTCCGCGCGCTCGACGAGCTGGGAGACTCCGGGGCGGCGGTCGCCGCGGCCCGGGTCGTCGTCGTGAACCGGGTGCGGGCGAGCGTCGTCGGGCCACGGCCCGAGCGCGCGGTGCGCGACGCGATGGCGCGGTACGCCGGCGTCGAGGACCTGCACGTCGTCCCGGAGGACGCCGCCGTCGACACGGCGCTCCGGGATGGGAGGACGCTCGGCGAGACCGCCCCGGCGAGCCCTGCCCGGCGCGCGCTGGCCCGGCTCGCGGAGGCAGTGCGGGAGGCCGCCCCGTCCGGGCGTGGTGCGGCGCCCGGACCGGTGCTCGAGGCGGCACACTGAACCCATGCGCATCTATCTCCCCGCGACGCTCGACGAGCTCGACGCCGTCACCGTGACCGCCGACGCCGCCCGCTGGACCGTCGCCCCGCGCGGCGCCCACGCCGTGACCGCCGCGCTGACGCGTGCGCTGCCCGACGAGGACGAGGAGGGCCTCGAGTACGCGGCGGCGCTCGAGGCGGCGGACGACTCGCTCGCGCTCGTCGCGTCGCGCCCGGACGCGCCGCGGCAGCGGCTCGTCGTCACGCTCGAGGTGCCCGACGGCGCGGTCCAGGTCGTGGGGGCAGAGGACTCCGACGACGAGGACGCGCCCGCCCCGAGCGCCGTCGAGGTGCTGCGCACGGTGCCCGACGTCGCGATCGTGTGCGTGCACGTCGACGAGCCGGAGGCGGTCGCGGACGTCGAGGCCGTGCTCGCCGCGGCGGACGACGACGGTCCCGACGCGGACGCGGCGCTCGACGCGGCCATCGAGCGCGTGGGCGAGCGCGACCTGCTCTGGTACGACTGGTCCGAGCTCAAGGACGTGCCGCGCGGCTGAGGCCGGGGCGAACCCGGGGCGGACCGAACCTGGGACGCCGCAGGGGTGACGGGCCCCGTCAGCCCAGGCGGCCCAGCACCTCGTCGTGCAGCAGGCCGTTCGTCGCGACGGCGTTCCCGCCCCACGGGCCGTCGGCGCCGTCGAGCGACGTGAACCGCCCGCCCGCCTCGGTGACGATCGGCACGAGCGCGGCCATGTCGTAGAGCTCGAGCTCGGGCTCGGCGGCCGCGTCGACCGCGCCCTCGGCGACGAGCATGTACGACCAGAAGTCGCCGTAGCCGCGCGTGCGCCACGCGCCGCGCATGAGGTCGAGGAACGGCTCGAGCTTCCCGCGCTCCTCCCAGCCGTCGAGCGACGCGTAGGCGAGCGACGCGTCGGACCACGACGAGACGCCCGAGACGTGCAGGCGCGACGCGGCGGCGAGCGACTTGCCCGTCCACGCGCCGGTGCCCTTCGCAGCCCACCAGCGGCGGCCGAGCGCGGGCGCGGACACCAGCCCGACGACGACCTCGTCGCCGTCGGCGAGCGCGATGAGCGTGGCCCACACGGGCACGCCGCGCACGAAGTTCTTCGTCCCGTCGATCGGGTCGACGATCCAGCGGCGGGCGCCGTGGCCGGTCTCGCCGTACTCCTCGCCCACGATCGCGTCGCGGCCGCGGGCCCGGCCGAGCTGGCCGCGGATGATCTCCTCGGCCGTCCGGTCCGCGTCGCTCACGGGCGTCGAGTCGGGCTTGGACTCGACGTGCAGGTCGAGCGCCTTGAAGCGCGACAGGGTGTGGGCGTCGACCTGGTCGGCGATCACGTGGGCGAGGCGCAGGTCGTCGTCGTAGCCGCGCGTCGAGGGGGGCGTCATGGCTCACACCGTAGCGGTGCGCGCACGGGCCGGGGGAGGCGCCGCGCGGGGTGCGGGCTCAGGCGGCGCCGGTGCGCGAGGCGAGCACGCGCCGGAACGACTCGAGCCGCGCCGCGCGGGCGTCGCGGGTGGCGTCGTCGGGGGAGTCCGCCACCCAGTCGTCGAGCGCGCAGTCCGGCGCGTCGTCGAGGTGGGTGCACCCGCGCGGGCACGCGGCGGCTACGGCGTCGAGGTCCTCGAACGCGCGCAGCAGGTGGTCGACCTGCACGTGCGCGAGCCCGAAGGACCGCACGCCGGGCGTGTCGATGACCCACCCGCCGCCCGGCAGGCGCAGCGCGACCGCCGAGGTCGACGTGTGCCGGCCGCGCCCCGTGACGTCGTTGACGTGCCCCGTCGCGCGCCGGGCGTCGGGCACGAGCGCGTTGACGAGCGTCGACTTGCCGACGCCCGAGTGCCCGACGAACACCGACGTGCGACCGGTCAGCGCCTCGCGGACGGCGTCGAGCGGCTCGATGGCCCAGCCGTCCGGCGCAAGGCCGTCGGGCGCGCGCCGCGTGACGACGACGGAGACGCCGAGCGGCTCGTACAGCGCGCGCAGCGGCGCCGGGTCGGCGAGGTCCGCCTTGGTGAGGCACAGCAGGACGTCCATGCCGGCGTCGTACGCGGCGACGACGCACCGGTCGATCATGCGCGTGCGCGGCTCCGGCTCGGCGAGGGCGGTGACGACGACGAGCTGGTCCGCGTTCGCGACGATGACGCGCTCGTACGGGTCGGTGTCGTCGGCGGTGCGACGCAGCACCGACGACCGCTCCTGGATGCGGACGATGCGCGCGAGCGAGCCGTCGTCCCCGGTGACGTCGCCGACGAGGTCGACGCGGTCCCCGCACACGATCCGCGTGCGCCCGAGCTCGCGCGCCTTCATCGCGAGGACCGTGCGCTCGTCCTCGGCGCCGACGACCGTCCCGTCGTCGGTCCCGCCCACGAGCAGCGTGTACCGGCCCCGGTCCACGCCCGTGACGAACCCGGTCACCGCGTCCGCGTGCTCGGGGCGCTGCTTGGTGCGCGGGCGGCTGCCGCGCTTGCCGGGGCGCGAGCGGAAGTCGGACTCGTCCGGGACGCGGGCCATCAGCGGGCCGCCGCCCCCGAGCCGCCGAGCATCCGCTCCCACATGCCCGCGAAGCCGGGGAGCGTCTTGGCCGTCGTCGCGACGTTCTCGACGCCGACGCCCGGCACGCGCAGCCCGATCACGGCGGCCGAGGTCGCCATCCGGTGGTCGTGGTAGGTGCGGAAGACGGCGCCGTGCAGGGGGCGCGGCGTGACGACGAGCCCGTCGCGCGTCTCCTCGGCCTGCCCGCCGAGGCGCGTGATCTCGGCCGCGAGCGCGGCCAGGCGGTCGGTCTCGTGCCCGCGCAGGTGCGCGATGCCGCGCAGGCGGCTGGGCCCGTCGGCGAGGGCCGCGAGAGCGGCGATCGTGGGGGCGAGCTCGCCGGCGGCGTGCAGGTCCACGTCGACGCCGCGCACCTCGCCCGTGCCCGTCACGGTGAGCACGTCGCCGTCGAGGGACGACGTGGCGCCCATGGTCTCGAGCAGCTCGGGGACCATCGCGCCGGGCTGCGTGGTCGCCGTCGGCCAGCCGGTGACGCGCACGGTGCCCCCGGCGACGAGCGCGGCCGCGAGGAACGGCGCGGCGTTCGACAGGTCGGGCTCGACCTGCACGTCGCGCGCCGCGATCGGCCCCGGCTCGACGCGCCAGATCGCCGGGCGCGAGTCGTCGACGACGACCCCGACCTCCCGCAGGACCTCCACCGTCATCTCGATGTGGGGCATGCTCGGCAGCGTGTGCCCGACGTGCCGGACCGTGAGGCCCTGGTCGTAGCGCGCCGCCGCGAGGAGCAGCCCGGAGACGAACTGGCTCGACGCCGACGCGTCGATGTCGACGGACCCGCCGCGGACCCGGCCGCGCCCGCGCACGGTGAACGGGAGCGTCGTGGGCAGGCTGGGGCCGTCGTCGCCCGCGACCGGGACGTCCAGCGCGCTGAGCGCCGCCACGACCGGGCCCATGGGCCGCACCCGCGCGCCCTCGTCGCCGTCGAACCGCACCGCGCCGTCCGCCAGCGCCGCGACCGGCGGGAGGAAGCGCATGACCGTCCCGGCGAGGCCGCAGTCGACGTCGACCGGTCCGCGCAGGGCGCCGGGCGTCACGTGCAGCTCGGTCGGCGACGCGCCCTCCTCGATCCCGACGCCCAGCGCGCGCAGCGCCGCGATCATGAGGTCGGCGTCGCGGCTGCGCAGCGCGCCGCGCAGCGTCCCGGGGCCGTCGGCGAGCGCGGCGAGCACGAGCAGCCGGTTCGTCAGCGACTTCGACCCCGGGACCTCGACCGTCGCGTCGAGCGGCCCCCGCGCCGTGGGCGCGACCCAGGCGTCGGCCGGGGCGGGGGACGGTGCGTCAGTGGGCGCGGAGGGCTGCGTCGTCATGGCGTCCAGGCTAGTGGAGCGTCGCCGCCCGACGGCGGCCGGTCCCGCCGGGCGGACGGGCGCGGCCGTGCGGTGCGACGCGTCAGGCGACCTTGGCGCGGACGGCGGCCCCGGCGTCGTGCACGGCGCCCGCGGTGCTGCTCGCGGCGTGCTGCGCGGCGTCCTGGGCGGCCTTCGCGGCGCGGCGAGCCGAGCGCGACACGTCCTTCGCCGTGCTCTTCGCTCCCGCGACGACGGCCTCCTGCTTCGCCTGCTTGGCGAGCGCGAGGTCGTGCCGCGCCCGCTCGAGACGCCACTGGACGCCCGGGCGGCCCTCGTAGTCGGCGCCCGCGATGAGCGCGGCCCCGATGGCCCCGACGTTCGCGACGAACTTCCGCGTCCGCTCGGTGCGCGTGGCCTCGCCGCCCGTGAACGGCTGGTTGACGACGGCGAGCGGGACCGTGAGCGCGGCGAGCGTGAGCGCGGCGGTCCGGGGCGCCTTGCCGACGGCGAGGCACAGGCCCGCGACCGCCGTCGCCGCGCCGTGGGCGCGCACGAGCGTCGTCACCTGCCGCTCGCTCAGGGTGGCCTCGATGCCGACGCGCTTCTCGACGAGCTCGACGCCCGCGCGCGCGGCCCGCACGTGCTCCGCCGGCTTGAGCGCGGCCTGGACCCCGTCGTAGACGAACCACGAGGCCAGCATGGGCCTCGCGAGGTGACGCAGCAGCATCGGTTCTCTCCTCATCGCTGGTGACTCGCCGGTGCCCTGGGCGGGCGTCCTCCGGTGGGTCCCAGCCTGCCGCGCCCCCCGGGACGGCGCCACCCGCGGCGGTGCCCGGGCCGGGAATGCCCGGGGGCGCTCGCGGGTTGCACCCCTCGTGACCGCCCTGCTCCAGACTCCTGCACCCGCCGCCCGGGTCGCGTCGCCGACCCCGGGGTCTCCGGCGCCGGACGCCGCGTTCGCCGCCGCGTGGTCGGTGCCGGGCCGTGCGCGGGGCGCCTCATCGAACACCCAGACGAACGGGGGACTAGGCTCGTTGTTGATGACAGAGCGAATCTCCGGCAGCGACGTCTCCGGCAGCCCTGCGACGACGTCGGGAACGACGCCGGACGACGGTGCGCCCGCCGGCACGACGCTGCCCGCCGACGCGACGGACGCCGAGGACACGAACCGGGCCCCGGAGGCCGAGAGCGACGCCGCGCGCGCCGCCCGGTTCGAGCGGGACGCCCTGCAGTACCTCGACCAGCTGTACTCCGCCGCGCTGCGGATGACGCGCAACCCCTCGGACGCCGAGGACCTGGTGCAGGAGACGTTCGCGAAGGCGTTCGCGGCGTTCCACCAGTACCGCCCGGGCACGAACCTCAAGGCGTGGCTGTACCGGATCCTCACGAACACGTTCATCAACACGTACCGCAAGAAGCAGCGCGAGCCGCAGCAGGCGCAGACGGACGACGTCGAGGACTGGCAGATCGCGCGCGCGGCGTCGCACACGTCGCAGGGCCTGCGCTCGGCCGAGGCGGAGGCGCTCGACCGCCTGCCGGACTCGGATGTCAAGCGCGCGCTCCAGGAGCTCCCCGAGGACCGGCGCATGGTCGTGTACTACGCCGACGTCGAGGGCTTCCCGTACAAGGAGATCGCGGAGATCATGGGGACACCGATCGGCACGGTCATGTCCCGCCTGCACCGAGGCAGGCGCCAGCTGCGCGAGCTGCTGGCCGACTACGCCGCGAGGCGAGGACTGGTGGGCGCGAAGAGCCCCGGAGGTGAGTCGTGAGCACGTCAGAGACCCGTGAGCCCGGACGGGGTCCGGTCGAGGAGCCGGTGACCCCGATCCCGCACTCGACCGCGGGCGAGTCCGAGTGCGAGCACGCGCTCACGCACCTGTACGAGTACCTGGACTCCGAGATGACGCCCGACGACGAGCTGCGCATGCGCCAGCACGTCGCGCACTGCTCGCCGTGCCTGGCCGAGCTGAGCGTCGAGGAGCTCGTCAAGCAGCTCGTGCGCCGCTCGTGCCACGAGAAGGCGCCGGCAGGGCTGCGGGAGCGCATCCACACGCAACTCACCGTGATGGTCACGACGACGACGGTCGTCGAGACCCGCTGAACCGGGCCCTTGGGCCAGCCCCGAGGGTCTGCGCGCACGAGAGAGGGCCCGGACCGACGACGTCGGTCCGGGCCCTCTCCCGTGCTCCCCCTCGCGGGGGCTGCGCCGTCTCAGGCGTTGGGGCGCTTGCCGTGGTTCGCGGCGTTGCCCTTGCGGCTGCGACGCTTGCGTCCGCGCTTGCTCATGGTGTTCTCCTGACGGTCGGGGAGTGCTGCCGGTCTCGGCGGTTCTCGACGGGTGTCGACGTGGAACGACCGGTCTCGGCGTGTCCAGTCCGTCTCCCATGGTCCCACACGCGACCCCTTGTCACGGTCGAGCACGCGATATATCGTGTCTGGCGGAACGAGATATATCGCGAGTGCCTGCCCGGCCGTCCTGGTCGACCCGGCGCGCGCGGCGACCAGGACGGAGCGCGGGATGACGCAGGGGCTCTGGACCCTCACCGGTCCGCAGGCCATCGACCTCGCGCTCGTGCGCCGGCTCGACGCGACGATGATCGGCGGGCGCATCGACGTCGTCGCGCACGAGGACCCGGCACGGACCGACGCGCGCGTCGAGGTGCACTCGGTGAGCGGGCGCGCGCTCGAGGTGCGGCTCGACGGGGCGACGCTCCGGGTGGGCTACGGCCCGTTCGAGGCGGGCTGGAAGGGCTTCCTCGAGCGCTTCCGCACGTACACCGGCAAGGACGCCGCGGAGGTCCACGTCGCCGTCCCGGCGGGCGCGCAGGTCGAGGTCGCGACCGTGCAGGGCGAGGCGCTCGTCGCGGGCGCCCGCGAGGGCGTGCGGCTCGCGACCGTGTCCGGCGCCGTCATGACGAGCCGGACCCGCGGCCCGCTGCGCGTCGACACCGTCTCCGGCGAGGTCGCCGCGAGCGAGCACGACGGCCCGGTCCGGATGGAGTCCGTCTCCGGCGGCCTCACCGCGACGGGTGCCCTGCGCTCGCTGCGGCTCGACTCGGTCTCCGGCTCCGTGACCGTGGACACGCGCACGACGCCGGACGAGATCACGGTGAGCGCCGTCTCCGCCGACGTGCTCGTGCGCCTGCCCGACCCGGACGCGATGGACTACGCCGTGCGCTGCCTCAGCGGCCGGCTCGTCGTCGACGGCGAGGAGCAGCGCGGGTCCGCGCGCCCCTTCCACCGCGCGGCGCGGCTCGGCGCGGGCGCGCCCGTCCGCGTCTCGGCCGTCTCGGGCGACGTCACGGTCCTGCGGGGGACGGCCGGGACGTCGTCCGCCCCGGTCGATGCGCCCCCGGTGCAGGACGCGGCCCCGGACGCCCCGGCGTGGGGCAGCCCCGGTGCGCCCGCCGGGCGACCGGCCTCCACGAGCGGCCCGGTGGACCGCTGATGGCCACCGTCTTCGCCCACGGCCAGCTCCGGCTCTACCTGCTCGCGCTCCTCGCGTCCGGCCCCAAGCACGGGTACGAGCTCATCACCGAGCTCTCCGAGCGGTTCGGGGGCACGTACCGCCCGAGCGCCGGGACGATCTACCCGCGCCTCGCGCGGCTCGAGGACGAGGGCCTGGTCCACCGCAGCGCCGACGGGCGCAAGACGACGTACGAGCTGACCCCCGCGGGGCGCGCCGAGATCGAGGCGCGGCGCGCGGACGTCGCGGCGCTCGAGCACGGCATCGCCGAGACGGTGCGCCAGCGCGCCGAGGCGCTGCGCGCCGACGTGCAGGGCTCCCTGCGGGGGCTGCGCGCCGAGCTCGCCGCCGCCGCCCAGACGGCGCGCGCCCGCCCGCGCGACGGCGAGCACGACACCCGCCGTCGCGAGTCGACCGCGCGCCGAGCCGAGGCGGAGGCCGTGCTGCAGCGCTTCCGCGACGAGCTCCGCGCGGACCTGCGCCGGGCGGACGCGACCGGCGGGGTGCCCGAGCTGACGGTCGACACGCTGCGCACCGTGCTCGACAGCGCGCGCCGGGCCGTGCGGTCCACCCTGCCCTGACGTCCCGAGACCACCGACCACGCACCAGAGAACCGAACGAGGAGAAGCGCATGAGCACCGAGTCCTGGGTCATCAACGCCCCCCGGAGCGTCGACGTCGCGGACGTCCGGCGCGTCGTCGTCCAGCTCACGGACGGGTCGGTCGACGTCGTCGCCGACCCCGGCCGCGAGAGCGGGGCGCACCTCGACGTGAGCGAGGTGTCCGAGCGCCCGCTGCAGGTGAGCGTGCACGACGGCGAGCTGCGCGTCGGGTACGACTTCGCCGGCATCGAGGGCCTCGTCGACCGCGCGAGGGGCCTGCGCGACAAGGACCGCGCCGTCGTGCGGGTCACCGTGCCCGCGAGCGTCCCGCTCAAGGTGACGACCGCGCGCGCCGCGGCGACCGTCGTCGGGACGCGGGCGGACGTGTCCGTCACGACCGGGACCGGCGCCGTCCGCGTCCAGGGCGTCTCGGGCACGGCGTCGGTCCGCACGGCCACCGGCTCCGTCGACGTCGGCGAGCACGTCGGCGACGTCCACGTGACCACCGCGTCCGGCACCGTCACGCTCGGCGGCACGCTCGGGCGCGTGTCGGTCAGCACCGTGACGAGCGGCGTCGAGGTCGTCGCGCGCGAGAGCACCCCGCTCGTCGACGCGCGCACGGTCTCGGGCGACGTGGCCGTGCGCCTCGGCGCCGGCTCGGCCGTGAACCTCAAGGCCCGCAGCGTCACCGGCAAGGCCGTGCTCGACGGCGTGCGGCTCGACTCCAGCGCGCAGCGCACGACGTCCGTCGACCACGTCGACCAGCACGGCGCGGGCGGCGCCTACGTGTCGGCGAGCACCGTCTCGGGCGACCTCACGGTCTCGCGCGGCTGAGCGGTACCGCCCCGACGGCGAGGGGGAGGCGTGGTCCGCGACCACGCCTCCCCCTCGCTCGTGCGTCCCTGCGCGGGCTCAGACGGTGTCGTCGGGCAGCCCGAGCCACGCGTGCCAGCCGGTGTGCAGCACGAGCCACGCCATGAGCCCGTAGCCCGCCTGGCCGGGGAAGCCGTTCCCGCTCTGCGCGAGGTCGGCGAGCCACTGCTCGTGCGTGACGAGCGGGCTGAACGTGTCGACGTAGGGGACGCGGCGCCGGTTCGCGACGTCCGAGAACGCGTGGGACAGCTCCGCGAGGCGCTCCGCGTCCTGCGCGTGGCCCGGCGGCGGCCCGACGACGAACGTCGGCAGGCGGTGGGACTCCGCGACGTCGAGCACGTTCGCGAGGTTGAGGCGCGAGCGCGCGACCGACAGCCCCGCGTCGAGGTCGTGGCGGCCGAGGCCGATGACGAGGCGGTTGTCGACGTCCGGCTCGGGGGAGAACCGGCGCGCGGTCTCCGCCTCCCAGCGCTGGCTGAGCGCCGTCGTCGTCTCGCCGGGGATGGCGAGAGGGAACACGTACGCCGGCTGGGGGAAGCGTGTGCGCGCGACGACGCGCCCCGCCCACCCCAGGGCCTTCGCGTCGCCGACGCCGGCGCTCAGCTCGTCGCCGACGACGCAGATCCGTACCTCACGACTCACCGCGTCTTCCACGAGCGCCATTCTCCCCGACGCGGGCCGCGCGGGGCGATCCGAGCCGGTGCGGACGGCGTGTCGACCCGCGCGGGGGTCGCCGCGGCGCCCGGACGCGTCAGGCCAGCGTCGCTCCCCAGGTCACCTCGTGGGACGCGCCGGGCTCGAGCCGGACGAGGCGCTCGCCCGTGCGGAACGCGTCCGCGACGCAGCTCATCGGCTCGGCGGCGACGCCGGTGCGGCGGAACGCGACGTCGCCGACGTGGTCGCCCGTGCAGACCTGCCACGTGTCCATCGAGCCGTCCATCCACACGGCGGCCGTGCGGCCGTCGGGCGCGGTGAGGCGGATCCAGGACAGCCCGTCCTCGTCGCGCAGCACGTCGACGTACGCGTCGTCGAGGTCGACGCCCGCGAGCAGGCGCGGCTCGCGCAGGTCGAAGGTGCCGGTGGCGGGCTCGGTGCCGGTCGGCAGGAGCCGCTCGTCGGTCGTGACGCGGGTCGCCGCGTCCAGGCGCAGCGTGCACGCGTCGAGGTCCGCGCCGCCGGCCGAGAGCCACGGGTGGAAGCCGACGCCGTACGGGGCGGTCGCCGTGCCGACGTTCGTCGTGCGGACGTGGACGCGCAGCCCCGCGTCGTCGAGCGAGTACGTCACGCGGGCGACGAGGTCGAACGGGTAGCCCGGCGACGGCGGCAGGTGCAGCTCGAGCGTCGCGCGCGCGGCCTCGTGCTCGACGACCGTCCAGCGCTGCCAGCACGCGAGGCCGTGCAGCGCGGTCCCGCGGTCCGGCTCCGAGATCGGGACCTGGTACGTCGTGCCGTCGACCGTGTACTGCCCGTCGCGCAGCCGGTTGGGCCAGGGGAGCAGGACGGCGCCGTTGAACGCGGGCGACACCTCGTCCTCGCCGAAGGGCGTGAAGACCGGCCGGCCCCCCACCGCGTACTCGCGGACGGCCGCTCCGACCTCGGTGATCGTCGCTGCGTGGTCGCCGTGGGCGATGCGGACCTGGGCTCCTGAGGGGGCATGGGTGTTCACGCTCACATACGGTACTCGGCGTGCGCGGGTGCGCGATGCGCCCACGCCCGTCAGACTCGGTGCCCGGGTGTGTCTTCCGGCGCACCCGACGCAGCACGAGGAGGAACGATGGAACGACAGGTGCTCGGGCGGACGGGACGGCTCGTCTCGGTCGTCGGACTGGGAACCTGGCAGCTCGGCGCCGACTGGGGCGACGTGAGCGAGGACGACGCGCGCGCCGTCCTCGACGCCTCCGCGCAGGCCGGCGTGACGTTCTTCGACACCGCGGACGTCTACGGCGACGGGCGCAGCGAGCAGATCATCGGCTCCTACCTCGCCGACAACCCCGGCCACGGGATCACGGTCGCCACGAAGATGGGCCGCCGGGAGCCGCAGGACGCCGACAACTACACGCTCGCCAAGTTCCGCGAGTGGGTCGACCGCTCGCGCCGCAACCTGCGGACCGACCGGCTGGACCTCGTGCAGCTGCACTGCCCGCCGACCGCCGTCTACTCGCGCGACGAGGTCTACGACGGCCTCGACACGCTCGTCGCCGAGGGTGCGATCGCGAGCTACGGCGTGAGCGTCGAGACCGTGGACGAGGCCCTCACGGCCATCGCGCGCCCCCACGTCGCCACGGTGCAGATCATCCTCAACGCGTTCCGGCTCAAGCCGCTCGACGCGGTGCTGCCCGCGGCGTCCGACGCCGGCGTCGGCGTCATCGCGCGCGTCCCGCTCGCGTCCGGGCTGCTGTCCGGGAAGTACACGAAGGACACGACGTTCGCCGCGGACGACCACCGCACGTACAACCGCGACGGCAGCGCGTTCGACGTCGGCGAGACGTTCTCGGGCGTCGACTTCGAGACCGGCGTCCAGGCGGCGGCCGAGTTCACCACGCTCGTGCACGACGTCGTCGGGCAGGACCTCACCCCGGCCCAGGTGGCCATCGCGTGGGTCTGGCAGCAGCCGGGCGTGTCGACCGTCATCCCCGGCGCGCGCAACGTCGAGCAGGCGCGGTCGAACGCCGCCGCGGGCGACGCGGACGTCCTCGGCCCGCTCTTCACGTCGGGCGTGCGCGAGATCTACGACCGCTACCTGCGCGAGAAGATCCACGACCGCTGGTAGGTCGGCAGGACCGGCCCCCGGTCCGACGGCGACGGCGCACCGACGACGAAGGCCCCCTCCGGGCGGAGGGGGCCTTCGTCGTGCGCGGGTCGTGCGGGCCGGTCAGCGGGCGAACGCCTGCTCCAGCAGCACGGCCTGCTGCGCCTGGTGCTTCTTCGCCGTGCCGGCGGCCGTGGAGGCCGACGCCGGGCGGGAGACGACGCTCACGCGCGGCAGGTCCTCGGGCAGGTTGATGTGCACGAACGACCAGGCACCCTGGTTCTCGGGCTCGTCCTGGACCCAGACGACCTCGGCGCCCGGGTACTTCGCGAGCTCGGCCCGGATGCCGTCGACGTCGAGCGGGTACAGCTGCTCGAGGCGGACCAGCGCCACGCCCTCGTCGCCGCGCTTGGTGCGCTCGGCGAGCAGGTCGTAGTAGACGCGGCCCGTGCACAGGAGCACGCGGTCGACCTTCGCCGGGTCGGCCGACGCGTCCGGGATCACCGGGCGGAACGTGCCGGTCGTGAAGTCCTCGACGCTCGACGCGGCCGCCTTGAGGCGCAGCAGCTGCTTCGGCGTGAAGACGATGAGCGGACGACGCGGGCGGGCGTACGCCTGCCGGCGGAGCAGGTGGAAGTACGACGCCGGCGTGGAGGGCTGCGCGACCGTCATGTTGTCCTCGGCCGCGAGCTGGAGGAAGCGCTCGATGCGCGCGGACGAGTGGTCCGGCCCCTGGCCCTCGTAGCCGTGGGGGAGGAGCATGACGACCGAGGAGTACTGGCCCCACTTCTGCTCGGCCGACGAGATGAACTCGTCGATCACCGTCTGGGCGCCGTTGACGAAGTCGCCGAACTGCGCCTCCCACAGCACGAGCGCGTCGGGGCGCTCGACCGAGTAGCCGTACTCGAACCCGAGCGCGGCGTACTCCGAGAGCGACGAGTCGTAGACCCAGAACTTCGCCTGGTCCGCCGACAGGTACAGCAGCGGCGTCCACTCGGCGCCCGTCTCGCGGTCGTGCAGGACGGCGTGACGCTGCACGAACGTGCCACGGCGCGAGTCCTGGCCGGCGAGGCGCACCGGGGTGCCCTCGACGAGGAGCGAGCCGAACGCGGCGAGCTCGCCGAAGCCCCAGTCGATGTTGCCCTCGACGGACATCTGCCGGCGCTTCTCGAGGAGCTGCGCGAGCTTCGGGTGGACGGTGAAGCCCTCCGGCGGCGCGACGTGCACCTGGCCGACGCGCTCGAGGACCGAGCGGTCGATCGCCGTCTTCCAGCCGACCATGGTGCCGGCGTCCTCGAGCTGGGACTCCGGGCGCTCGAGACCGGCGACCGGCTCGCGGTCCGCGGCGGGCGTGAAGCCGCCCTCCTTGGTCTCGGTGAAGACGCGCTCGAGCTGGGCCTGGTAGTCCTGGAGGACGTGCTCGGCCTCCTCGAGCGTGATGTCCCCGCGCGCGACGAGGTTCTCGGTGTACAGCTTGCGCACCGAGCGCTTCGCCTCGATGAGGTTGTACATGAGCGGCTGCGTCATCGAGGGGTCGTCGCCCTCGTTGTGACCGCGGCGGCGGTAGCAGATCATGTCGATGATCACGTCGCGGTCGAACTGCTCGCGGAACGCGAAGGCGAGCTCGGCGACGCGCACGCACGCCTCGGGGTCGTCGCCGTTCACGTGGAAGATCGGGACCTGGTAGCCCTTGGCGACGTCGGTCGCGTACGTCGTCGAGCGCGACGACGACGGGCCCGTGGTGAAGCCGACCTGGTTGTTGATGATGACGTGCACGGTGCCGCCGGTGCGGTAGCCGCGCAGCTGCGCGAGGTTGAGCACCTCGGGCACGACGCCCTGGCCCGCGAAGGCCGCGTCGCCGTGGATGAGGATCGGCAGCACGGAGAAGCCGTCGCCGCCCAGGTCGATGCGGTCCTGCTTGGCGCGCACGATGCCCTCGAGCACCGGGTCGACCGCCTCGAGGTGCGAGGGGTTCGCCGCGAGGTAGACCTTGGTCGTCGCGCCGGTCTCGGCCGTGAAGACGCCCTCGGTGCCGAGGTGGTACTTCACGTCGCCCGAGCCCTGGACGCTCTTCGGGTCGAGGTTGCCCTCGAACTCCGCGAAGATCTGCGCGTAGCTCTTGCCCGCGATGTTGGCGAGCACGTTGAGCCGCCCGCGGTGCGCCATGCCGATGCCGACCTCGTCGAGGCCGTTCTCGGCGGCCTTCGACAGGATCGCGTCGAGCAGCGGGATGAGCGCCTCGCCGCCCTCGAGCGAGAAGCGCTTCTGCCCGACGAACTTCGTCTGCAGGAACGTCTCGAACGCCTCGGCGGAGTTGAGGCGGCGCAGGATGCGGAGCTGGTCCTCGCGCGGCGTGCGCGCGTACCCGGACTCGAGGCGCTCCTGGAGCCACTTGCGCTGCGTGCGGTCGGCGAGGTGCATGTACTCCACGCCGACGGTGCGGCAGTAGGAGTCGCGCAGCAGGCCGAGGATGTCGCGCAGCGTCGACTTGGTGCGGCCGCCGAACCCGCCCGTGGGGAACGTGCGGTCGAGGTCCCACAGCGTCATGCCGTGGTTCTGGATGTCGAGGTCGCCGTGCTTGCGCTGGCGGTACGCGAGCGGGTCGGTGTCGGCCATGAGGTGGCCGCGCGAGCGGTAGGAGTGCACCAGCTCGGCGATCTTGGCGGGCTTGGCCGCCTCGATCTCGGCGTCCGTCGTGTTGTCGCGGACCCAGCGCACCGGCTCGTAGGGGATGCGCAGCGCGGCGAACACGCGGTCGTAGAAGCCGTCCTCGCCGAGGAGCTTCTGCGACAGGATGCGCAGGAACTCGCCCGACTGCGCGCCCTGGATGATGCGGTGGTCGTAGGTCGACGTGATCGTCAGGACCTTCGAGATGCCCAGGCGGGCGAGCCGCTCGGTCGAGGCGCCCGCGAACTCCGCGGGGTAGTCCATCGCGCCGACGCCGATGATCGTGCCCTGGCCCTGCATGAGGCGGGGCACGGAGTGCACGGTGCCGATGCCGCCCGGGTTGGTGAGCGAGATCGTGGTGCCCGCGAAGTCGTCGACGCCGAGCTTGCCGCCGCGCGCACGGCGCACGAGGTCCTCGTAGGCCGCCCAGAACTGGGCGAAGTCCATCGTCTCGGCCTTCTTGATGCTCGGCACGAGGAGCTGGCGCGAGCCGTCGGGCTTCGCCAGGTCGATCGCGAGCCCGAAGTTCACGTGCGCGGGCTGGTTGATCGCGGGCTTGCCCTCGATCTGCGTGTAGCTCGCGTTCATCACCGGCATGTCGGCCAGCGCCTCGACGAGCGCGAAGCCGATGAGGTGCGTGAACGAGATCTTGCCGCCGCGACCGCGCGCGAGGTGGTTGTTGATGACGATGCGGTTGTCGACCATGAGCTTGGCCGGCACCGCGCGCACCGACGTCGCCGTCGGCACCTGGATGCTGGCCTCCATGTTCGTCACGACGCGCGCGGCCGGGCCGCGGAGCTTCTGCACGTCGTCCGTGGCCTGGTCCTCGGGCGCGGGGGCGCCGGCGACCTTGCGCGCGGGCACCTGGGCGTACGGCGCCGTCGCGGGCTGGGCGGTCGCGACGGGGCGCGACGCGTGCACGGCCTCGACCGCGGCGTTGACCGCCGGGTCGGCCGGGAGCTTCGGCGGCTTGACGCGCTGCGCGGCCTCGGCGGCGGCCGAGCCGTCCGTCACGGCGGTCGGCGCCGCGGGTGCCGGCGCGGTGGGCGCCGCCGGAGCGGGCGAGCCGTTCGCCGCGGCCGGGCGGGACCCGTTCGCGGGTGCCGCGGCCGGGACGGACCCGTTCGAGGGCGCCGCCGGGGCGTCGCTCGTGGTGTCGGCGTCCGAGCGCTCCGCAGGGCGGTAGTCCTCGAAGAAGTCCCACCACGCGGGGTCTACCGCGTTCTTGTCCTGGAGGTACTGCTCGTACAGCTCGTCGACGAGCCACTCGTTCGCTCCGAACACGGAGCTTGCGTCGCTGATCGCCTCTGACTCAGCCTTCGGGGACACGCGAGGATCGCCCACTTTCACACACAGGTCGCTGTCGGTCACAGCCCGCGACCGTGGCACGACGGCGCACCGCTGCTGCGGCGCCCCGACGTCGGCACGGGCTCGTCCGGGTTCCGGACCACTCCAGCCTAGGCCCTCGTCGTCGGCCTCGGGCGTTGGGCCGAGCGTTCCGGCGCGGCCTGTTCGCGGGTTCTTCACGCCGTGTCTGGGCCAGGCAAACGTGACCCCACGCGCACCTCGTCGGAGGGCAAGATCGCGGAATTCCACGCCATCCCGAGGTATCTCCGCGGGGCGATGTGACGCATCTCACGCCGGAGCGCGGGCGGGTGCGCGCGCTGTCAGGACGGAGTCACCGCACGTCGGGGTGCGCCGTGTACGACGCGTCCCCGTCCTCGGGCGGGAACGGCGCGGAGCCCGCGTGCGCGGGCAGCGTGACGCGCATCGTCGCCCCCCGGCGCGAGTCCGCGACCTCGATCCGGCCGCCGTGCAGGTCCACCGCCCAGCGCACGATCGCGAGCCCGATCCCCGTGCCGCCCGTCGAGCCGCCCGTCGTCGTGTGCGCGCCCGTCGCGCTGGCCCGGGCGAACCGCTCGAAGATCCGCTCGCGGTCCTCCTTGGCGATCCCCGGGCCCTCGTCGACGACCTCCAGCACGACGTCGTCGTCCACCGGGTACGCCTCGAGCCGGATCTCCCCGCCCTGCGGCGAGTGCCGGATCGCGTTCTGCAGGAGGTTGGTCACGACCTGGTGCAGCCGCTCGCGGTCCGCCTCGAGCACGAGGTCCGGGGGCGTGACGTCGACGACGTAGCGCAGCTGCTTGCCCGCCTCGACCATCGACACGGCCTCGGCGTTCTCCTCGAGGAAGTCGCCGACGTCGATCTGGGTGATGTTGAGCGCCGCCGCCCCCGCCTCGATGCGCGACAGGTCCAGGAGGTACGCGACGAGCCGCGTGAGGCGCTCGGTCTGCGCGAGCGACATCTCCATCGTCGCGGGCGTCGGGGGCGTCACCCCGTCCACGACGTTCTCGAGCTGGGCCTGGAGAGCCGCGATCGGGGTGCGCAGCTCGTGCGAGACGTTCGCGATGAGCTCGCGGCGCACCTGGTCGCTCGTCGCGAGGTCCTCCGCCATGACGTTGAACGCCACCGCGAGCTGGCCCACCTCGTCGCGGCTCGTGGCGCGCACGCGCCGCGTGTAGTCGCCGTCGGCCATCGCCCGGGCGGCGGCGGTCATCTCGCGCAGGGGGGACGTCATACCGCGCGCGAGGAGCTGCGTGAGCAGCAGCGACAGCACGATCGCGAGCGGGAACGTGCGTGACGGCCCGAGCTGGTTCTGCAGCCCGATCCACGTGATGAGGACGGCGAGCGTCACCGTCGCGGCGACCAGCACGCCGAGCTTGATCTTCAGCGAGCGGAACGAGTCGAGCGGCCGGACGTCCGGGAGGTGCGGCCGGATCGTGTGGGCCCGGTGCGGTCCCGGCCGCGCCGGGCCGGGGGCCTGCGCCTGCCCCGGGTCCGTGCCGCCGGCGGGGTCGGCGGGGGAGGAGGTCATCCGGCGGGCGGCTCGAACGCGTAGCCGACGCCGTGGACCGTGCGGATGAGGTCCGCACCGAGCTTGCGGCGCAGCGCCTTGATGTGGGAGTCGACGGTGCGCGTCCCGCTGGCGTCGGCCCAGTCCCACACCTCGGCGAGCAGGCGCTCGCGCGTGAGGACCGTCTTCGGCGAGCTCGCGAGCATGACGAGCAGCTCGAACTCGGTGGGCGTGAGGTGGACCTCCTCGCCCGCGCGGTAGACGCGGCGCTGGGCCTTGTCGATCGTCACGTCGCCCACCGTCATGGGCGGGTCGCTCGGGGCGGAGCTCGCAGCCTGCGTGGCGCGGTCGACGCGGCGCAGCAGCGCCTTGATGCGCGCGACGAGCTCGCGCATGGAGAACGGCTTCGTCATGTAGTCGTCCGCGCCGACGCCGAGCCCGATGAGCATGTCGGTCTCGTCGTCGCGCGCGGTGAGCATGAGGATCGGCACGGGCTGCTCCGCCTGGATGCGGCGCGTGACCTCGAGGCCGTCGATGCCGGGGAGCATGACGTCGAGGACGATCGCGTCCGGGCGCAGGCGCGCCGCGGCGTCGACGGCGGACAGGCCGTCGCGCGCGACCTCGACGCGCCAGCCCTCCGCGCTCAGCCGCTGCGCGATGGCGGTCGCGATCGCGGGCTCGTCCTCGACGACGAGGACCGTGGCCGCCTGCTGCGGGGTGCCGCCGCCGGCCACCGGGGCGGTCGTGGGCACGGGCCCGCGGCCGGGGACGGGACCGGCCCCCGCGCCGGTCGGTGCTGCGCTCGCTGCCCTCGGATCTGCCATGGGATACAGCGTGGCACACGTCGGCCCAGGTCGGCCGGATTTCGTCGTCGTGGGAGGACCAGGTCGCGCGCTCGTGCGGTGCCGCCCGGGGGCCGCCGGGCCGTCCCTCCCGGGCGCCGCGCGACGGGCGAGCGCTAACATCGTCGGCACGATGAAGAGCACCTCCCGATATCGGTGGAGCACCTCGTGGTAGGCGACTGGGTCATGGTCGCGCTCGGGGTGCTCCTCACCGCAGGTACCGCCGTCTTCGTGGCCAGCGAGTTCTCCCTGGTCACCCTCGACCCCGCCGTCCTCCCCGCCGGGGACGACGGCGACCAGGAGGGCGACAGACGCGGCTCCCCGCCGTCGGGCGGGACGGGCGGCCCCGACCGCCGCGACCGCAGCGTCCGAGCCGGGCTCAAGCACCTGTCGACCGAGCTCTCCTCGGCGCAGGTCGGCATCACCCTCACGACCATCCTCCTCGGGTACACCGCGCAGCCCGCGCTCCTCGCGCTCTTCGGGGACGCGCTGAGCTCGACGCCGCTCGGCCACGCGGCCTCCGCGGTCCTCGCGGGCGTGCTCGCGCTGCTCGTCGTGAACTTCGTCTCGATGCTCTTCGGCGAGCTCATCCCGAAGAACTTCGCGCTCAGCGCGCCCTACGCCACCGCGCGGCAGGTCGTGCCCGTGCAGCGGCAGTTCACCAAGCTGTTCCGGCCGGTCATCGCCGTGCTCAACGGCTCGGCGAACGCGATCCTGCGCCGGGTCGGCGTCGAGCCGCGCGAGGAGCTGTCGGGCGCCCGCTCGGCGTCCGAGCTCGCCGCCCTCGTGCGCCGCTCCGCCCAGGAGGGCACGCTCGACGTCTCCGTCGCGACCCTGCTCACCAACTCGATCGAGCTCGACGAGCTGAGCGCTGTCGACGTCATGACCGACCGCATGCGCATGGTCGTCGTGGACCGGGACGCGACCGCCGCGGACGTCGTCGACGCCGCCCGGCGCACCGGGCACTCGCGGTTCCCCGTCATCGGCGAGGACCGTGACGACGTCGTCGGCCTCGTCCACCTGCGCCGCGCCGTCGCCGTCCCCTACGAGCGGCGCCACGAGGTTCCCGCGGCGGCCCTCATGGCCGACGCCCCGCGCGTGCCCGAGACGGTGCGGCTCGGGCCGCTCCTCGTCGAGCTCCGCGGCTTCGGCCTCCAGATGGCGGTCGTGGTCGACGAGTACGGCGGCACCTCGGGCGTCGTCACGCTCGAGGACGTCGTCGAGGAGCTCGTGGGCGACGTCGCGGACGAGCACGACCCCCGGCGCTCCGGCGCGGCCCGCCGCGCGGACGGCTCGTGGCTCGTGCCCGGCGTCATGCGGCCCGACGAGCTCACCGAGGTCACCGGGCTGCGCGTCCCCGAGGACGGCGCCTACGAGACGCTCGGCGGCCTCGTCATGGCCCGCCTCGGCCGCGTCCCCGAGCCCGGCGACGAGATCGCCGCGGGCGAGGGCCGGCACCGCGTGGTGCTGCGCGTGGAGGCGATGGAGGGGCGGCGCGTCGAGCGGCTCTCGGTCCGCGCGACACCGACGGAGGGGGACGCATGAGCTCGACCACCGCGCTCCTCGTCGCGCTCCTCCTGCTCGCCGGCAACGCGTTCTTCGTCGGCGCCGAGTTCGCGGTGATCTCCGCGCGCCGCTCGGCGATCGAGCCGCTCGCCGCGCAGGGCAACCGCCGCGCCCAGACGGTCCTGTGGGCGATGGAGCACGTGTCGCTCATGCTCGCGTGCGCCCAGCTCGGCGTGACCGTCTGCTCCACGGGTCTGGGCGTCGTCGCGGAGCCGGCCATCGCGCACCTCATCGAGGACCCGCTGCACGCGCTCGGCGTGAGCACCGCGCTCGCGCACCCGATCGCGTTCGTCGTGGCGCTCGCGATCGTCGTCTACCTGCACGTGGTGCTCGGCGAGATGGTCCCGAAGAACCTCGCGGTCTCCGGGCCCGAGACGGCCGTCATGTGGTTCGGTCCGCCGCTCGTGTGGATCGGGCGCGTGCTGCGCCCCGTCATCGTCGCGCTCAACTGGCTCGCGAACCACGCGGTGCGCGCCACGGGCGTCGAGCCGAAGGACGAGGTGGCGTCGGCGTTCACCGCCGAGGAGGTGCAGTCCATCGTCGAGCACTCCCAGGCCGAGGGCGTACTGCGTGACGAGCAGGGGCTGCTCTCGGGAGCCATCGAGTTCTCCGAGCGCACCGCGCAGGACGTCATGGTCCCGGTCGCGGACCTCGTCACCGTCACCGAGGGCTGCACGCCCGACGAGGTCGAGCGCCTGGTCGCCAAGACCGGCTTCTCCCGGTTCGCCGTCGCAGACGTCACGGGCGACCTCGTGGGCTACCTGCACGTCAAGGACGTGCTCTACGCGGACGAGGCGACGCGCGAGGCCCCGGTCCCGTCGTGGCGCGTGCGGGCGCTCGCGGCCGCCGCGCCCGACGACGAGGTGGAGGACGCGCTGCGCGCCATGCAGCGCTCGGGGGCGCACCTCGCGCGCGTCGACGGTCCCGAGGGCGGGGGCGCGCTCGGGGTGGTCTTCCTCGAGGACATCCTCGAGGAGCTCGTCGGCGAGGTGCGCGACGCGATGCAGCGCCGGCACTAGGCCGGCGTCCCGGCCGGCGCGAGGGTGCCCGAGGGCGCTCCGCCGAGGCTCTGAGCAGGGGACTTGGCATCGCCGGAGCCCTTCGTTACTGTTCCGTGATTGATCGGTCATCGGTGGCTCGGAGCCACCCCGACGACGTGAGAGGCAGGTGGCGGGTGGAGTCGCAGCACGGCGCACCCGCCCTCGACTCACGACGGGCCCGGCGCGAGGCGGAGCAGGGCTCCCGGCGTCGCCGCCCCCAGGCACAGGTCTCCAGCCAGCATCGCTGGGTGCCGCGCGTCGCCGTCCTCGGGACGCTCGCCGCCGCGACCATCGCGATGCCGCTCTCCGCGGGCGCCGACGACGCGCTCGGCAGCGGGTCGCCCTTCGAGCCGGAGACCCGCCCCGTCGGCCCGAGCGCGCTCGACCTCGCGACCGCCGCCGCGACCGCACCCGCCGTCTCCCCGAGCGTCGCCGCCGCGCCCCGCGTCGAGGTGCGCCGCGAGGCGGCCTCCCGCTCCGCCGCGCGCGACCCGCTGCCGGGCTGCGACCCGACCGTCCGGCCCGAGGGCACGAACGGCAAGCTCGACGAGCACGCCCTGTGCGAGCTGTGGCAGGCGGACGAGCACCTGCGACCCGACGCGGCCGTCGCGCTCTCCGCGATGAACGAGGCGTTCCGGGCCACCTTCGGCCGGGACCTCTGCCTCGTGTCGTCGTACCGCACGCTCTCGACGCAGGTCTCGCTCAAGTCCTCCCGCGGCGCCTTCGCGGCGCCCCCCGGCTGGTCCATGCACGGGTGGGGGCTCGCGATCGACCTCTGCTCCGTGGAGACCGGCTCGCGCGAGGTCTACGCGTGGATCAACCAGAACGGCGCCACGTACGGCTGGGCCAACCCGGCGTGGGCCAAGCGCGGCGGCAGCGGCGCCTACGAGCCCTGGCACTTCGAGTTCGTCCAGGGCGTCGAGGAGATCCAGAACTCCTGACGCGCCCCCGGCCGGTCGCCCCGCGGGCGGCCGCCCCGCGCCGTATCGTCGGACCGTGGCCGACCTGCTCCTCGCCGCGGTCGTCCTGCGCCGTCCCGAGCACGCGCTCGCCGCGCAGGTGCTGAGCCTCGCCGTGGGCGGCCTCGTCCGCGTGGAGCCGACGGCGCCCGGCGAGCCTCCCGTCCTCGTCCTCCTCGACGCGTCGCGTGCCTCCGAGCACGAGCACCTCGCGCTGTCGACCCTCTTCGGCGGGACGGCGGGCGAGGGCGCGCGCGTCGCGCTCGACCCCTCCGACGACGCCCTGCGCCTCCGCGTGCACGACGCCGCCCGCCGGGTCGTGCGCAGCGCCCGCCACGACGGCTACCTGGAGTCGGGACGGTCACGCCGGCTCACGGAGAAGGGCGACGCGGTGCGGGCCGACCTCGTCGCGCTGGAGGACGCCGTCGAGCGCGAGGTCGCGGAGGCGCGCGCGCACGACCGGGCGCGCGAGCACGTGTCGCCCGGCGCGCTGCCGTGGGCGGTCCTGTTCGGGCACGAGCCCGGGTGGGTGCCGGTCGACGGGCGCACGGTCCGGTTCGACGTCGCCGCGGTGTGCGCCGCGGCGGACGCGCTGCGCTGACCCGAGGGCCCGCGGCCGGGCGCGTGCCCGCGCGGTGCCTACGGGCCGGAGAGCCGCTCGTTGCGGCCGAAGTCCTGGAGGAACCGCGGGCCGGACGCGGCGAGCTCGGCCTCGAACTCCTCGCGCCACGCGCCGTAGGGGCGGCCCGCGAGCGCGTCGTTGGAGAACCGGGGGTCGTCCGTGAGCTCGGTGACGCAGAACGCGGGGATCTGCAGGTCCGTGACGGGACCGGTCCGCTCGCACTCCGCGACGACGAGCGGGTGGTTCGCCCCGCCGAACACGTCGACGACCCAGCCGTCGGCCCCGACCCACACGGAGTAGCGGGTCTTGACGACGCGCGCACCGCCGCGGCGGATCATCTGGACGCCCACCGCCACGTCGACCTCGCGCTCCGCCTCGTAGCGCGTGCCGCCGGCCATCGGACCCTTGACGGTGAGCGTGCACAGGTCGACGGCGGGGGCGTAGCGGTCGAGGAGCCGGACCGGGTCGGTCGTGGCGTCCATCGTCGCGTCGACCGTGGGCACCTTGGCGCGCAGCCGCAGCGCGTAGCCCTCGTCGGCCAGGTAGTAGCTCTGCACGATGAGCGCGGGCGCGTCGCGCAGGTCCTCGGGCAGCTCGCGCACGAGGAACCGGCGCTCGAACTCGAAGTCCCCGTAGCCGCCGTCGGTCATGGGCCCACCGTAGCGGGAGCGCGCGGGTCGTGGCGGGACCTCGCGCAGCGGGCCCGGAGACGGCGCGAGCCCGGCCGCGCGAGGCGGGCCGGGCTCGTGGGAGCGGTGCGGGTGCCCTCGATAGGATTCGAACCTACGACCTTCTGCTCCGGAGGCAGACGCTCTATCCACTGAGCTACGAGGGCGAGCGCCGACGGTGACCGCCGACGCGATGCACGAGACTACCAGCCCGCAGGGGGTGCGCGGACCCGGCCGCGGTCGGCTGCCGACCGGGCGCGCCGACCGGGTGCGCCGCCCCGGTGCTCCGGCCCGGCGCGGAGACGCGGGGGAGCGGGCCCGGCCGCCGGCGCGGCGGGACGGGCGGCGGTGAAATGGCGCGACGGACGGCCCCCGCGCCTCGGTAGAATCGCCCGGTGACCCCCGACGAGCTCTCCGAAGCGCTGAGCGCTGCCCTGGCCGCCGCCGTCGCCGACGGCACCCTCGACCTGGACCCGACCGCGGTCCCCGAGCGCGTCCACGTCGAGCGACCCCGGCAGCGCGAGCACGGCGACTGGGCCACGAACGTCGCGCTGCAGCTCGCGAAGAAGGCGGGCACGACGCCGCGCGCGCTCGCCGAGGACCTCGCGCGCCGCCTCGCCGCGCACCCGGGCATCCGGGCCGTGGACGTCGCGGGCCCCGGCTTCCTCAACATCACCCTCGACGCGGCCGCCGCGGGCGAGCTCGCGCGCACCATCGTCGAGGCCGGCCCGGCGTACGGGCGCGGCGACTCCGAGGCGGGCAAGAAGGTCAACCTCGAGTTCGTCTCCGCGAACCCGACCGGGCCCATCCACATCGGCGGGGTCCGCTGGGCCGCCGTCGGCGACTCGCTCGCGCGCGTGCTCGAGGCGAGCGGCGCGGACGTGACGCGCGAGTACTACTTCAACGACCACGGCGCGCAGATCGACCGGTTCGCGCGCTCGCTCCTCGCCCGCGCCCGCGGCCTGGAGGCGCCCGAGGACGGGTACGGCGGCGAGTACATCACCGAGATCGCGGACGCGGTGATCGCCGACGCGCTCGCCGCCGGCGACCCCGACCCGCGGACGCTGCCCGACGCGGAGGCGCAGGAGGTCTTCCGGTCGCGCGGCGTCGAGCGCATGTTCGGCGAGATCAAGTCGTCGCTCCACGACTTCGGCGTCGACTTCGACGTCTACTTCCACGAGGACTCGCTGCACGAGTCGGGCGCCGTCGAGCGCGCCGTCGAGCGCCTGCGCGCGTCCGGTCACATGTTCGAGAAGGACGGCGCGACCTGGCTGCGCACGACCGACTTCGGTGACGACAAGGACCGCGTCGTCATCAAGTCCGACGGCGAGGCGGCCTACATCGCGGGCGACATCGCCTACTACCTCGACAAGCGCGAGCGCGGCTTCGACGAGGTCATCATCATGCTCGGCGCCGACCACCACGGGTACGTGGGCCGCATGATGGCCGTGTGCGCCGCGTTCGGCGACACTCCGGGGAAGAACCTCCAGCTCCTCATCGGGCAGATGGTCAACCTCGTCAAGGACGGCAAGCCGGTGCGCATGGCCAAGCGCGCCGGGAACGTGGTGACCCTCGAGGACCTCGTGGACGCCGTCGGCGTCGACGCCGCGCGCTACTCCCTCGCGCGCTCGTCCGCGGACCAGAACATCGACCTCGACCTCGACCTGCTCGCGCGGGCGACGAACGAGAACCCGGTCTACTACGTGCAGTACGCGCACTCGCGCACCGCGGCGGTGGACCGCAACGCGGCCGACCGCGGCGTCGCGCGCGCCGACGGGTTCGAGCCCGCGCTGCTCGACCACCCGAGCGAGGCGGCGCTCGTCGGCCGCCTCACCGAGTTCCCGCGCATCGTCGCCCAGGCGGCCGAGCTGCGCGAGCCGCACCGCGTCGCGCGCTACCTCGAGGCCCTGGCCGGCGACTACCACACGTGGTACCAGCAGAAGTCGCAGCGCGTCCTGCCCTACCCGGACGAGGAGGTCACGGACACGCACCGCACGCGCCTGTGGCTCAACGACGCGGTGCGCCAGGTCCTCGCCAACGGCCTGGGGCTGCTCGGCGTGACCGCGCCGGAGCGCATGTGAGCACGAGCCTGCCGGGTCACCCCGGCGAGCCGTGGTCGCGCGGCGTGCGGCGCCGGGACGACGGCGTCGTCGAGGTCGCGGGCGTCGACGTCCGCACGCTCGCGGCCGAGCACGGGACGCCCGCGTACGTGCTCGACGAGGCGGACTTCCGCGCCCGGGCGCGCGCGTACCGCACGGCGTTCGAGACGGCGTTCCGCGCCGTCGGGTCGGACGTCGACGTGTACTACGCGGGCAAGGCGCTGCTCACGGTCGCCGTCGCGCGCTGGGCGCGCGAGGAGGGCCTGCGCGTCGACACCGCGAGCGGGGGAGAGCTCGCCGTCGCGCTGCGCGCCGGCGTCCCCGGTCCCGAGATCGGCCTGCACGGCAACAACAAGTCCGACGCCGAGATCGGGCGCGCGCTCGACGAGGGCGTGGGTCGGATCATCGTCGACTCGCTCGTCGAGGTCGAGAGGGTCGCACGCCTCGCGGGGGAGCGCGGCGTCGTCGCGCCCGTCATGGTCCGCGTGACGACGGGCGTCCACGCGGGCGGGCACGAGTACATCTCGACCGCGCACGAGGACCAGAAGTTCGGGCTGTCGGTCGCGTCGTCGCGCCCCGCGGACGGCAGACCGGCCGGCGACTCCCCGGCGATGACCGCGCTGCTCGACGTCGTCGCGCGCCCCGAGCTGCACCTGCTCGGGATCCACTCGCACATCGGCTCCCAGATCCTCGACCCCTCGGGCTTCGAGGTCGCGGCGCGCGCCGTGCTGGAGCTGCGGGCGCGGCTCGCGGACCGCTCGGGCGTGCTCGTCGACGAGGTCGACATCGGCGGCGGCTACGGCATCGCGTACCTCCCGGGCGACGTCGCGCTCGACCCGGAGCGCGTCGCGAAGGACGTCGCGCGCGCGGTCGAGGCGGTGGCCGCGGAGCTCGGCACTCCGCTGCCGCGGTTCTCGATCGAGCCGGGGCGCGCGATCGTCGGGCCGGCCGGTCTCACGCTCTACACGGTCGGCACCGTGAAGCCCGTGACCCTCGACGACGGGCGCGTGCGCACGTACGTGTCGGTGGACGGCGGCATGAGCGACAACATCCGCCCCGCGCTCTACGCGGCGCAGTACCACGCGGAGGTCGTCGGGCGGGCGTCCGAGGCCGGGCCCGTGCTCGCGCGCGTCGTGGGCAAGCACTGCGAGAGCGGCGACATCGTCGTGCACGAGGTGCTGCTCCCCGGCGACGTGCGGGCGGGCGACCTGCTCGCGGTGCCCGCAACGGGGGCGTACGGCCGCTCGATGGCGTCGAACTACAACCTGCTGACGCGTCCGCCCGTGGTCGCCGTGCACGACGGCGCGAGCCGCGTGCTCGTGCGGCGCGAGACCGTCGAGGACCTGCTCGCGCTCGACGAGGGCTGACCTCACCGGGTCGTGCCCGCCGGTCGGCATCCGACCTGTGGGCACGCCCCGGGCGGGCGGACCCGTCGCCGTATCCTGTGCCTGCGGCTCCCGCGCCACCCGGGCACGACCCGGACCGTGCGCGGTGCCGCACCCGTCCTGACCACCCGAGGAAGGTCCGTCGTGCCGTCTGCCGCCGAGTCCCACCCGCCCCTGCGCGTCGCCCTGCTGGGGTGCGGCGTCGTCGGCACCCAGGTCGCGCGGCTGCTCACGGAGCAGGCCGACGACCTCGCGTCCCGGGTCGGGGCACCCCTGGAGCTCGTCGGGATCGCGGTCCGGGACGCGTCCGCGCCGCGCGACGCCGCGGTGGACCGGTCGCTGCTCACGGAGGACGCGGCGGGCCTCGTCGAGCGTGCCGACATCGTCGTCGAGGTGATGGGCGGCACCGAGCCCGCGCGGTCGCTGCTGCTGCGCGCGATCGAGGCCGGCGCCGCCGTCGTGACGGCGAACAAGGCCCTCCTCGCCGAGGACGGCCCCACGCTCTACAAGGCGGCCGACGCCGCCGGGGTGGACATCTACTTCGAGGCCGCCGTCGCGGGCGCCATCCCGATCGTGCGCCCGGTGCGCGAGTCGCTCGCGGGCGACCGCGTGCGCCGCGTGCTCGGCATCGTCAACGGCACGACCAACTACGTGCTCGACCAGATGGCCACGACGGGCCGAGGCCTCGACGAGGCCGTCCGCGAGGCGCAGGACCTCGGCTACGCGGAGGCCGACCCGACGGCCGACGTCGAGGGGTACGACGCCGCGGCCAAGGCGGCGATCCTCGCGAGCCTCGCGTTCCACACGCGCGTGTCCCTCGACGACGTCGCGCGCGAGGGCATCCTCGCCGTCACGGCCGACGACGTCGCGTGGGCCGCGCAGACGGGCCACGTCATCAAGCTGCTCGCCATCGCCGAGCGGCGCGACGGCGGGGCGACCGGGGAGGCGGGCGTGTCCGTGCGCGTGCACCCGGCGCTCGTGCCGACCTCGCACCCGCTCGCGAACGTGCGCGGCTCGTTCAACGCCGTGTTCGTCGAGGCCGAGTCCGCGGGCGAGCTCATGTTCTACGGGCGCGGCGCGGGCGGCGCCCCGACGGCGTCGGCCGTGCTCGGCGACGTCGTCTCCGCCGCCCGCCACCGCGTGCTCGGGGGCAAGGGGCCGCAGGAGTCCACGTACGCCGAGCTCCCGATCCTCCCGCCGAGCGCCGCGGTCACGCGCTACCAGGTGCGGCTCGACGTCGAGGACCGCCCCGGCGTGCTCGCGCAGGTCGCGCACGCGCTCGCCGAGCACGGCGTGTCCATCGAGGCGGTCCGCCAGCCGACGGCGCGCGGCGCGGCGGACGTCGCCGAGCCCGGCGTCGCGGAGCTCCTCATCACCACGCACGCGGCGCCCGAGTCGGCGCTGTCGGCCACCGTCGCGGCGGTCGCCGAGCTCGAGCCCGTCCGCACGATCACGTCCGTCCTGAGAGTCGAGGGAGCCTGATGGCCCACCAGTGGAGAGGCATCATCTCCGAGTACCGCGACCGGCTGCCGGCGCACGTCGCCGAGCGGATCGTCACGCTCGGCGAGGGCGGCACGCCGCTCGTCGAGGCACCGGCGCTCTCCGCGCGCACGGGCGCGCAGGTGTTCGTCAAGGTCGAGGGCATGAACCCCACGGGGTCGTTCAAGGACCGCGGCATGACGACGGCGATCTCCGCCGCCGCGGGGCGCGGCGCGCAGGCGGTCGTGTGCGCGTCCACGGGCAACACGTCGGCGTCGGCGGCCGCCTACGCGGTGCGCGCGGGGATGACGTGCGCGGTGCTCGTCCCCGACGGCAAGATCGCGATGGGCAAGCTGAGCCAGGCGATCGCGCACGGCGCGCGGCTGCTCCAGGTCGACGGCAACTTCGACGACTGCCTCGTCGCGGCGCGCAAGCTCGCCGAGGCGTACCCGGTCGAGCTCGTGAACTCGGTCAACCCCGACCGCATCGAGGGCCAGAAGACGGGCGCGTTCGAGATCGTCGACGCGCTCGGCGACGCCCCGGACATCCACGCGCTGCCCGTCGGCAACGCGGGGAACATCACGGCGTACTGGAAGGGCTTCCGCGAGTACGCGGGCCAGGGCGCCGCGGGGCACGCGGGGGAGGGCCTGCCGGCCGTCGCGACGCGCACGCCGCAGATGTGGGGCTTCCAGGCGGCGGGCGCCGCGCCGATCGTCGCGGGCCACCCGATCACGGAGCCCGAGACCGTCGCGACCGCCATCCGTATCGGCAACCCCGCGTCGTGGGAGCTCGCCGAGGCCGCGCGCGACGAGTCGGGCGGCGTCATCGAGGCCGTCTCCGACGAGCAGATCCTCGCGGCGCACCGCGTGCTGTCGAGCGAGGTCGGCGTGTTCGTCGAGCCCGCGTCGGCGGCCGGCGTCGCCGGGATCCTCGCGCGCGCCGAGCGCGGGCTCGTGCCCGCGGGCGCGCGCATCGTCGTCACGGTCACCGGTCACGGGCTCAAGGACCCGCAGTGGGCGCTGCGCACGCTCGACGGCACCGAGGTCGAGCCGACGCGCGTGACCGCCGACGTGGTGTCCATCGCCGACGCCCTCGGGCTCGACTGATGCAGCTCGGCGCGGACCACGTGCGGGTGCGCGTCCCCGCGACGAGCGCGAACCTCGGCCCCGGCTTCGACGCGCTGGGCCTCGCGCTCGCGCTCCACGACGTGCTCGACGTGCGCGCGCTCGCGAGCGACGACGTCGTGGTCGACGTCGAGGGCGAGGGCGCCGGAGAGGTGCCCGGCGACGAGTCCCACCTCGTGGTGCGGGCCCTGCGGGCCGCGCTCGACGTGGCGGGTGCGCCGCAGACGGGCCTGCACCTGACGTGCGTCAACCGCGTCCCCCACGGGCGGGGCCTCGGCTCGTCTGCCGCGGCCGTCGTCGCGGGCATCGTGGCGGCGCGCGCGCTCGTCGCCGACCCGTCGGTCCTCGACGACGACGTCGCGCTCGGCCTCGCGACCGCGATCGAGGGCCACCCGGACAACGCGGCGCCCGCGCTGCTCGGCGGCGCGACCGTCGCGTGGGAGAGCGGTACGCCCGGGGCCGGGGCGCGTGCCGTCCGGCTCGACGTGCACCCCGACCTGCGGGCGACGGTGCTGGTCCCCTCGGCCCGGCTCGCGACGAGCCGCGCGCGCGGGGTGCTCCCGGCGCAGGTGCCGCACGCCGACGCGGCGTTCAACGCGGGGCGGTCGGCGCTGCTCGTCGAGGCGCTCACGCGGCGTCCCGACCTGCTCCTCGACGCGACCGACGACCGGCTCCACCAGGGGTACCGCGCCGGCGTCATGCCGACCACGTCCGAGCTCGTCCGCGCGCTGCGTGCGCGGGGGCTCGCGGCGACGGTGTCGGGTGCCGGCCCCACGGTCCTCGTCCTGTCCGCCGCGGAGCGCCTCGACGAGGTCGCGGGCGTCGCGGACGAGCTCGTCGGGGGGAGCGCGGACTGGTCGGTCCGCCGCCTCGACGTCGACACGCGCGGGGTCGTCGCCGAACGGCTCTGACCGCTGTCCTGCCGGTGCTAGGATGGTCCCAGCCTTCGGTCACGCTCTCGCATCAGCAGTCGAGCGTTCTCCAGCGCGGAAGTGCCGCGACAGAGCCCGTCCGAGAGAAGGCAATCCAGCCCGCGTCAGATGACGTCGTCGTACCACTGACGCGTGGTGACACCTGCGCACCGGCCGTCACGGCCGGGCGTCGACCACCCGCGGTCCGCCCTCTGAGAGACGGACGCAAACGAGGGGGAAGGGTCCTTCGTGACAGACACCATCGACACCGCCACGAGCAGCGCGACCGCTGCCGGCGGTACCGCCCGGAACGGCGCGCTCTCCACGCTGCGCCTCCCGGAGCTGCAGGCGCTCGCGTCGCAGCTCGGGGTCAAGGGCACGTCCAAGATGCGGAAGGGCGATCTCGTGGACGTCATCCGCGCCCGCACGGGCGAGCAGGGTGCCTCCGAGCGCCCCGCCGCGTCCCGGCGCGACACGGACGCGGCGACCGCCGCGTCGCGTGAGACGAACGAGGCGCCCGTCGCCTCGGGGCGCGGCCGCAGCCGCCGCGCCGAGCGGCCCGCGGCGAGCCCCGCGGCCGGCACCGACTCCCCGGCGACGCGTCAGGACGCGCCGTCGGCCGCGAGCCGCGAGGAGCGCACCGCCGCTCCCGTGCTCGACCTCCCGGTGCGCGCCGACGAGCAGCGCACGGAGCAGCGCGGCGAGCGCCGCGACGGCCGCCGCGACGCGCGGTCGGAGGCCGCGGCCGCGGTCGCCGAGGCCCTCGGCGAGGGCGTGCGCACGCGCGACACCGCGAACGAGTCGCCCGACGAGCGTGCGGCGCGCGCCGCGGCCGCCGTCGGCCTGGTCACGGGCGAGCGCGGCTCGCGCCGTGCGGGCCGCGGTGCCGGTGCCCCGCGCACGGGCGAGGGCGACGGCGACGCGCCGCGCGCCGACCGTCAGCGCGACCAGCAGGGCGGCGAGCGCCAGCGTGAGCAGCAGCCGGAGAAGCAGTCCGGTCAGCAGTCCGGCCAGCAGGGCCGGGGCGAGCGTCAGGGCGACCGCCGTGACGACCGCCAGCTCCTGGACGACGAGCGCGGCGGGCGCCGCCGTCGGGGCCGCGACCGCGGTCGCGACCGCGACCGCAAGCGCGGCCGCAACCGCCAGGGACCGGACCTCTCGGGCCTCGACGACATCGAGGTCAACGAGGACGACGTCCTGCTCCCCGTCGCGGGCATCCTCGACATCCTCGACAACTACGCGTTCGTCCGCACCAGCGGCTACCTGCCGGGCAACAACGACGTCTACGTGTCGCTCGGCCAGGTGAAGAAGGCCGGGCTGCGTCGCGGCGACGCCGTGACGGGCGCCGTGCGCCAGCCGCGCGAGGGCGAGAACCAGGGCAACACCGCGCGCCAGAAGTTCAACGCGCTCGTGCGCCTGGACACGGTCAACGGCATGTCGCCGGAGGAGGCGCGCGAGCGTCCGGAGTTCAACCGGCTCACGCCGCTGTACCCGCAGGAGCGCCTGCGCCTCGAGAACTCCGAGGCCACGCGTCTCACGCCGCGCGTCATCGACATCGTCGCGCCGATCGGCAAGGGCCAGCGCGGTCTCATCGTCGCGCCGCCCAAGGCCGGCAAGACGATCATCATGCAGCAGATCGCCAACGCGATCGCCGCGAACAACCCCGAGGTCCACCTCATGGTGGTGCTCGTGGACGAGCGGCCCGAAGAGGTCACCGACATGGAGCGGACGGTCCGCGGCGAGGTCATCGCCTCGACGTTCGACCGCCCCGCGTCGGACCACACGATCGTCGCCGAGCTCGCGATCGAGCGCGCGAAGCGCCTGGTCGAGCTCGGCCAGGACGTCGTGGTGCTCCTCGACTCGCTCACCCGCCTGTCGCGCGCGTACAACCTCGCGGCGCCGGCCTCGGGCCGCATCCTGTCCGGTGGTGTGGACGCGTCCGCGCTCTACCCGCCGAAGCGGTTCTTCGGCGCGGCGCGCAACATCGAGAACGGCGGCTCCCTGACGATCCTCGCCTCGGCGCTCGTGGAGACGGGCTCGAAGATGGACGAGGTCATCTTCGAGGAGTTCAAGGGCACGGGGAACATGGAGCTCCGCCTGTCCCGGAACCTCGCGGACAAGCGCATCTTCCCGGCCGTGGACGTCAACGCGTCCGGCACGCGCCGCGAGGAGATCCTCATGTCGCAGGACGAGCTGAAGATCATCTACAAGCTCCGCCGCGTCATGGGCGCCCTCGACCAGCAGCAGGCGATCGAGCTGCTGCTCGGCCAGCTCAAGAAGACGCAGACGAACGTCGAGTTCCTGCTGCACGTCCAGAAGACGACGCCCGGCGGGCTGGCCGACGACGACAACGTCGGCCGCACGATCTGACGCGTCACCCGGTCACCGACGGCGGGTGGCCCCGGGAAGTTCTCGGGGCCCCCGCGCGTTCTGGCACAATGGTTCGTCGGCCTGCGCTCGTCAGGCCGCCTGTCGCCGGTTCACAGGTGCGGTAGCCGCACCTGACCCGGAGACGTCACCCCAAGGAGAAAACCGTGAAGTCTGGTATCCACCCCGAGTACGTCGTCACCGAGGTGACGTGCACCTGCGGGAACACGTTCGTGACGCGCAGCACCGAGGCGTCGGGCAAGATCAGCTCCGACGTGTGCAGCGCCTGCCACCCGTTCTACACGGGCAAGCAGAAGATCCTCGACACCGGTGGCCGCGTGGCCCGCTTCCAGGCGCGCTACGGCAAGAAGGACGCCGACAAGTAGCAGCACCGCAGCGCCGGTGGTCCGAGCCCGACAACCTCTCCAGGGGCAGTCGGTGCGCTCGGACCACCGGCGCTGTCGCGTTGTCGGGGGCCGGTCGGAACGCCGGGCCCCGGTGACGCGCCCGCGTGCGACCGCACGCCCGGCGCCCGCGCGCCGCGCCGCGACCGCCGTCCCGCACCGCCGTACCGCCCGAGGAGCCGTCCGTGACCGAGTCGTTCGCCGCCGTCGTGCCGTTGCTGGCCGAGCACGCCGAGATCGAGGCGCAGCTCGCCGACCCGGCCGTCCACGCCGACGCGGGCCGCGCCCGCACGCTCGGGCGCCGCTACGCCGAGCTGAACCAGGTCGTGGGCGCGTACCGCGCGTGGCGCGAGGCGAGCGACGACGCCGAGGCCGCGGCCGAGCTCGCCGCGCTGGGCGGCGACGACGGCGACGCGTTCGCCGACGAGCTCCCGGGCCTGCGCGCCACCGAGGAGGAGGCGCGCGAGCGCCTGCGCCGCGTGCTCGTCCCGCGCGACCCCGACGACGGCCGCGACGTCATCCTCGAGATCAAGGCGGGCGAGGGCGGCGAGGAGTCGGCACTGTTCGCGGGCGACCTGCTGCGCATGTACCTGCGGTACGCCGAGCGCCGCGGCTGGAAGACGGAGGTCCTGGAGTCGACCGACTCCGACCTCGGCGGCTACAAGGACGTCCAGGTCGCGGTGAAGGCGCGCAGCACGCCGTCCGACCCGGCCGAGGGCGTCTGGGCCAACCTCAAGTACGAGGGCGGCGTGCACCGCGTCCAGCGCGTGCCCGTGACGGAGTCGCAGGGCCGCATCCACACGTCTGCCGCCGGGGTGCTCGTGTTCCCCGAGGTCGAGGACGCGGGCGAGGTCGAGATCGACCCGAACGACCTGCGCATCGACGTCTACCGCTCGTCGGGCCCGGGCGGGCAGTCGGTCAACACGACGGACTCCGCGGTGCGCATCACGCACCTGCCGACGGGGATCGTCGTGTCGATGCAGAACGAGAAGTCGCAGCTTCAGAACCGGGAGCAGGCGATGCGCGTGCTGCGCGCGCGCCTGCTCGCCGCGCAGCAGGAGGCGGCCGCCGCGGAGGCGGCGGACCTGCGGCGCTCCCAGGTGCGGACCGTCGACCGCTCCGAGCGCATCCGCACCTACAACTTCCCGGAGAACCGCATCGCGGACCACCGCACCGGGTACAAGGCGTACAACCTCGACCAGGTGCTCGACGGCGACCTCGACCCCGTCGTGCGCTCGGCCGTGGAGGCGGACGAGGCGGCCCGGCTCGCCGCCGCGGGCGAGGCCTGAGATGGGCGACGCGCGCACCGAGCGGTCCGTGCCCGCCGTCCCCGCCGCGCTCACCGCGGACGACCTGCGGCGCGCGGTGCGGGCCGCCGAGGGGATCCTCGCGGAGGCCGGTGTCCCGTCCGCGCGCCACGACGCGGAGGCCCTCGCGGCTTGGAGCCTCGGCCTGCCGCGCCTCGAGTGGTACCGGCTCCCCGCGGGCGACGCCCCGCTCGCCCCCGCGCTGCCGGCGGGCGCGACCGACGGCTTCCTCGCCGACTACGCGGACGCGGTGGAGCGCCGACGGGGCCGCGAGCCGCTCCAGCGCATCGTCGGGCACACCGTGTTCCGGCACGTCACGGTCGAGGTGATCGACGACGTCTTCGTGCCCCGCCCGGAGACGGAGACGGTCGCGCAGGTCGCGATCGACGAGGCGGCACGGCTCCTCGGCGACCCGGGCCGCGCGGACCGGCCGCCGCTCGTCGTGGACCTGTGCTGCGGGTCGGGCGTCATCGGGATCAGCGTCGACGTCGAGGTGCCGGGCTCGCGCGTCGTCGCGGTCGACCTCTCGCCCGACGCCGTCCGCGCGACGACGGCGAACGCCGCGCGCGTGGGGTCGGGCACCCAGCGCACGCTCGTCGGCGACGTGGGCGACCCGGCCCTGCTCGCCGAGCTCGACGGGACGGTCGACGTCGTCGTGTCGAACCCGCCGTACATCCCGCCGGACGCGGTGCCGGTCGACCCCGAGGTCCGCGACCACGACCCCGACCTGGCGCTCTACGGGCGCGGCGCCGACGGGCTGGAGGTGCCGCGCGCCGTCGTGCGCGCCGCAGCACGCCTGCTGCGGCCCGGCGGCCTGTTCGTCATGGAGCACGCGGAGGTGCAGGCCGCCGACGTGCGCGCGGCCGCCCGCGCCGCGGACGCGTTCGTCGAGGTGCGCACCCTGACGGACCTCACGGGCCGCGACCGCATGGTCGTGGCACGACGAGCCGGTGCCACCGGTGACCCGGGGTCGCCGCACGGGCGTGGAAGGATGGACCCGTGAGCTCCGTCCACCCCGTGACCGACCCGAACACCTGGGGCGCCGGCATCGACGAGGCGGTCAACGCGATCTCCCGCGGTGGCCTCGTCGTGCTGCCCACCGACACCGTCTACGGCATCGGCGCCGACGCGTTCGACGCCGAGGCGGTGTCCGCGCTGCTCGCCGCGAAGGGGCGCGGGCGGCACATGCCGCCCCCGGTCCTCGTCCCCGACGCGCGCACGCTCGACGGCCTCGCCACCGACGTGCCCGACGACGCGCGCCGCCTCGTCGAGGCGTTCTGGCCCGGCGGGTTCACGATCATCCTGCGGGCCCAGCCGTCGCTCGCGTGGGACCTCGGCGAGACGCACGGCACGGTCGCGCTGCGCATGCCCGACCACCCGGCCGCGCTCGCGCTCCTGCGCCGCACCGGGCCCCTCGCCGTGTCGTCCGCGAACGCGACGGGTCGCCCCGCCGCGCTGCACGTCGACGACGCGCGCGAGCAGCTCGGCAGCGCCGTCGGCGTCTACCTCGACGGCGGGACGGCGCCCGGGGGAGTGGCGTCCACGATCGTCGACGCGACGTCCGGCGCGCTGCGCGTCGTGCGGCAGGGGGCCGTGACGCTCGAGCAGCTGCGCGAGGTCGCGCCCGTCCTCGGCCCCGACGACGAGCCGGCCGCGGACGCCGCCCCGGAGCCGCCGGAGACGGTGCCCGCCGAGGCTGCCGTCCCCGACGCACCCGCCGAGACCCGAGGCTCCGGCGACGCCGGGGAGCCGGAGGCGAACGGCGGGTGAGGGTCTACCTGCTCGTGATGCTCGTCGCCGCCGCGGTGACGTTCCTCGCGACACCCTTCGCGCGCTGGGTCGCGCTGCGCACGGGCGCCATCACGGCGGTGCGCGACCGCGACGTCCACACGATCCCGACCCCCCGGCTCGGCGGTCTCGCGATGCTGCTGGGGCTGGTGGTGGCGGTCGTCTTCGCGTCGCAGATGCCCTTCCTCGAGAGCGTCTTCGTCGGCGAGGTCGCGGGGCAGATGGTCGCCGACGCCCGGATCTGGGGGATCGTCGGCGCCGCGGCGATCGTCTGCCTGCTCGGCATCGCCGACGACATCTGGGACCTCGACTGGATGACCAAGCTCGCGGGCCAGGTGCTCGCGGCCGGGCTCATGGCGAGCCAGGGCGTCGTGCTGTTCACGCTGCCCATCCCCATCGGGGAGCAGCAGCTCATCTGGTCCTCGCGCCTCCAGCTCGTCGCCACGATCCTCGTGGTCGTGGTGGCCATGAACGCCGTGAACTTCGTGGACGGCCTCGACGGCCTCGCGGCCGGCCTCGTCGCGATCGGGGGCGCCGCGTTCTTCGTCTACTCGTACGTGCTCACGCAGAAGGCGAGCGCCGACGACTACTCGAGCCTCGCGACCCTCGTCATCGCGGCCCTCGTCGGCATCTGCGTCGGGTTCCTGCCGCACAACTTTCATCCCGCCCGGATCTTCATGGGGGACTCGGGCTCGATGGTCCTCGGCCTCGTGTTCTCCGCCGCGGCGATCGTCGTGACGGGCCGGGTCGACACGACCACGCTCTCCGGGGCGCAGCAGATCCCGGCGTTCATCCCGCTCCTCCTGCCGCTCGCGGTGATCCTCCTGCCGCTGCTCGACATGGCCATGGCGGTCGTGCGCCGCGTCGCGCGCGGCAAGTCCCCGTTCCACCCGGACCGCATGCACCTGCACCACCGGATGCTCGCGATCGGGCACTCGCACCGGCGCGCCGTGCTCATCCTCTACGTGTGGACGGCCGTGTTCGCGTTCGCCGCCGTCGCGCTGGTCCAGTGGCACTGGCACGGCGTCGCCGCAGGGCTCGCGGTGGCCGTCGTCGCCGCGGCGCTCCTCACGCTCGGACCGCTGCGCACGCGCGGGCGCTTCCTCGACGACGACGCCGCCGCGGCGGTCGACGTCCCGCCGGTGCTCGCGCCCCCCACCTCCTCCGCGCCCGGGTCCAGCGACCCGGCCGCGTCGTCCGCCGTCCCCACCCCGCCGAAGGAAGCCCTGAGATGACGACGAGCCAGCCCGAGCCCGCCCGCCCGGACGACCGACCGGACGCCAGGCCGGAGGGCAGGCCGGACGGCACGGTGGACGGCAGGTCGGGCAGCACGGCGACCGAGGGCGCCGTCGAGCAGACGATCGGCGCGCACGGCCGCGCGGTGCGTGCGGTGTTCCGCACCGCCCTGCGCGACGTGCTGGTGCTGCTCGGCGCGCTGACCGTGCTCGGCGTCGCCGTCGGTGCGCTCGTCGCCGGGCTGCCGGGCGTCTGGGGCGCGCTCCTGGGCGTGGGCGTCGCCCTGGTCTTCTCCGCGACCACGGTCTGGACGATGCTGCGCACCGTCGACTCCAGCCCGACGACGACGGCCGCGGTCGTCATGGCGAGCTGGCTCGGCAAGATGGTGGTGCTCATCGCCGTCCTCGTCGTGCTGCGCGGCATGGACTTCTACGACCGGTGGGTGTTCGCCGGGGTGCTGCTCGTCGGCGTGATCGGCTCCGCCGCGCTCGACTACCGGGCCGTGAGCAGGGGACGGATCCCGTACGTCGACCCCGCGGCGCGCTGACGTACCACCGGCGCGCCGCCGACGTACCACGGGGCCGCCGCGCGGGGGGAGGGACCCTCGTCCCGCAGCATGAGCAAAATGTCACAAGCGGCCGGGAACGGCGAGAGCACGCGGATCCATACGTTAGGCTACTGGCGAATCCATGACGGCCAGGTCCGACGGCGTGCCCACCCACGGGTGACGGCTGCCCGGACCACACGACCATTGGGAGTCCACCCTGTCCACGCTTGCGACCCCCGTGCTCCTCGCTGCATCCGAGAGCGAAGGTGGCTTCCACGCGCCGTCCATCGCCGACTTCTTCCCGCCGGCGATCCTCTTCGAGGGCACCATCTTCCAGATCGACCGGATCTGGATCGTCCGGATCGTGGCCACGATCGTCCTCCTCGCGATCTTCGTCGTCGCCGCGCGTCGGGCGCGCCTGGTCCCCGGGCGGTTCCAGAACGCGATCGAGATGATGCTGGACTTCGTCCGGGTCCAGATCGTCGAGGAGATCATGGGCAAGGAGCACGCCAAGCGCTTCGTGCCGATGATCACGACGATCTTCTTCGCGGTCCTCGCCTTCAACCTCACGGGCATCATCCCCGGCCTCAACATGGCCGGTACCGCCCGCATGGGCCTGCCCTTCCTGCTCGCGCTGTGGGTGCTCGTCACCTACTGGGCCGTGGGCATCAAGGCGCACGGCCTCGGCGGCTACCTCAAGAACAGCCTCTTCCCCCCGGGGATCCCGGCGCCGATCTACCTGATCGTCACCCCGATCGAGCTGCTCCAGATCCTCATCATCCGGCCGGCCTCGCTCGCGATCCGTCTCGTCGCCAACATGGTCGCCGGCCACATCATGCTGGTTCTGTGCTTCGCCGCGACGCAGTACTTCGTCTTCGAGGCGGTCCCCGCGATGAAGGCCTTCGGCGTCCTGACGCTCGCCGGCGGGCTGATCTTCACGCTCTTCGAGCTCCTCGTCGCGGCCCTGCAGGCCTACATCTTCGCCCTCCTTGCGTCGGTGTACCTGAACATCGCGCTCGAAGAGGAGCACTGACCCGAGGCCGCACCGCGCGCCCCGACCGACCCTCTCCCACCACGCACCACTCAATGTGACGCCCGGCCGACCGGTCGGGCGCCCAACGGAAGGAACGAGCACACGTGGACGTCACCACCCTCGCCGAGGTCTCCGGCAGCATCAACACGATCGGCTACGGCATCGCCGCGATCGGCCCGGGCATCGGCCTCGGCATCCTCATCGGCAAGACCGTCGAGGGCATGGCCCGCCAGCCTGAGGTCGCCGGCCAGCTCCGCGCCACCATGTTCCTCGGTGTCGCGTTCGTCGAGCTGCTCGCGCTGCTCGGGCTCGTCGCCGGCTTCCTCTTCCAGTGATGACGGCGCTGGCTGACGCCGCGCTGACCCTCGCGGCGGAGACCGGCGAGGAGCCGGCAGGCATCGACCTGTTCCTCCCCGCCGGCTACGACATCCTGTGGTCGGCCGTCGTCCTCGTCATCATCGCGGTCGTCTTCTACAAGGCGGTCCTGCCGAAGTTCCAGGCGGTCCTGGACGAGCGCACCGCGAAGATCGAGGGCGGTCTGGCCAAGGCGGAGTCCGCCCAGGCCGAGGCCGCGGCGGCGCTGGCGGAGTACCACCAGCAGCTCCAGGAGGCACGCACCGAGGCGGCGAAGATCCGTGAGGAGGCGCGCGCCGAGGGCTCGGCGATCGTCTCCGACCTGCGGGCCAAGGCGTCCGACGACGCCGCGCGCATCGTCGAGACGGCGCACCGCCAGATCGAGGCCGAGCGCCAGCAGGCCGCGGTCTCGCTGCGCAACGACGTCGGTCTGCTCGCGACGGAGCTCGCCTCCAAGATCGTGGGCGAGTCGCTCGCCGACTCGGCACGCCAGAGCCGCGTCGTCGACCGCTTCCTCGACGAGCTCGAGGCCGCGGGTCCCGCGGCGGCGAGCGCGGCGGGCACCGGTCCCGGCACCGAGGAGCGCTGATGCGCGGAACGAGCGGCGAGTCCCTGACGCAGGCGCGGGACCGGTTCGAGCCGGTCCTGCGCTCGGCGGGCGAGAGCGCGCTCGCGCTCGGCGAGCAGCTCTTCGTGGTCACGGCGGCGCTCGACGAGTCGGCGCCGCTACGGCGCTCGCTCGCGGACCCGTCCCGCTCCGGTGCGGACAAGGCGGCGCTGGTCACGGCCGTCCTCGCGTCGGGCTTCGACGAGCGCGTCGTCGACCTCATGGCCGGCCTCGTCCGGTCGCGGTGGTCGCGCGAGAGCGACCTCGCGGACGCGACCGAGCGCCTCGGCCTGGAGGCGGTCCTCGCGTCCGCCCAGTCCCGTGGTGCGCTCGAGCAGGTCGAGGACGAGCTCTTCCGGACGTCGCGCGCGCTCGTCGGGCAGCGCGAGGCACGGCAGATCCTCTCCGACGACACGATCGACCCCGAGCGTCGCGCCGCCTTCGTGCACGCGCTGCTCGGCGGGAAGGCCGACCGTGCGACCGAGGTGCTCGCGGTCCACGCGACGCGCGCGCTGCGCGGGCGCCGGTTCGTCCCGACGCTGGGTTGGATCGGTGAGGTCGCGGCCGAGCGTCGGCAGCGGCTCGTCGCCTCCGTGACGTCGGCGACGGTGCTCACGGAGGCACAGCTCGACCGCCTCTCGGCGCTGCTCGAGCGGGCCTACGGGCGTGCCGTGCAGCTCAACGTCACGGTCGACCCCGCCGTCCTCGGCGGGATGCGCGTCCAGGTCGGTGCCGACGTCGTGGACTCCACGGTGCTGGCCCGGCTGGCCGACGCGCGCCGACGTCTCGTGAGCTGACCGGCCCACCCTTCCGACCGACGACCGTCCTGCCGGCCACCGGCCGCACAACCGACAAACGTTCGACCGCACCCGAACCACGAGGTGCGGCCACGACAGGAGAAGAGCAATGGCTGAGCTGACGATCCGGCCGGAGGAGATCCGGGCCGCTCTGGACAGCTTCGTGAAGTCCTACGAGCCCGAGGGCGCCGTGTCCGAGGAGGTGGGCCGGGTCACCCTGGCCGCCGACGGCATCGCCCAGGTCGAGGGTCTCCCGGGCGCGATGGCCAACGAGCTGCTGCGCTTCGAGGACGGGACCCTCGGTCTCGCCCTCAACCTCGACGTCCGCGAGATCGGTGTCGTCGTGCTCGGCGAGTTCACCGGCATCGAGGAGGGGCAGGAGGTCCGTCGCACGGGCGAGGTCCTCTCCGTCCCGGTCGGTGACGGCTACCTCGGTCGCGTCGTCGACCCGCTGGGCAACCCGATCGACGGCCTCGGCGAGGTCGCGACGGAGGGCCGCCGCGCCCTCGAGCTCCAGGCGCCCGGCGTCATGGCGCGCAAGTCGGTCCACGAGCCCCTCCAGACGGGCCTCAAGGCGATCGACTCGATGATCCCGATCGGCCGCGGTCAGCGTCAGCTGATCATCGGTGACCGCCAGACGGGCAAGACGGCGATCGCGATCGACACGATCATCAACCAGAAGGCAAACTGGGAGTCGGGCGACCCGACCAAGCAGGTCCGCTGCATCTACGTCGCCATCGGCCAGAAGGGCTCGACGATCGCGTCGGTCCGCGGCGCCCTCGAGGAGGCCGGCGCGCTCGAGTACACGACGATCGTCGCGGCCCCGGCGTCCGACCCGGCGGGCTTCAAGTACCTCGCCCCCTACACCGGCTCGGCCATCGGCCAGCACTGGATGTACGGCGGCAAGCACGTCCTCATCGTGTTCGACGACCTGTCGAAGCAGGCCGAGGCGTACCGCGCCGTGTCGCTGCTGCTGCGCCGCCCGCCGGGCCGCGAGGCGTACCCCGGTGACGTCTTCTACCTGCACTCCCGCCTCCTCGAGCGTTGCGCGAAGCTCTCGGACGAGCTGGGCGCGGGCTCGATGACGGGTCTGCCGGTCATCGAGACGAAGGCGAACGACGTCTCGGCGTACATCCCGACGAACGTCATCTCCATCACGGACGGGCAGATCTTCCTCCAGTCCGACCTCTTCAACGCGGACCAGCGTCCGGCCGTCGACGTCGGCATCTCGGTGTCCCGCGTCGGTGGTGACGCCCAGGTCAAGGCGATGAAGAAGGTCTCGGGCACGCTGAAGCTCGAGCTCGCGCAGTACCGCTCGCTCGAGGCGTTCGCGATGTTCGCGTCCGACCTCGACGCGGCGTCGCGCGGCCAGCTCCAGCGTGGTGCGGTCCTCATGGAGCTGCTCAAGCAGGGCCAGTACTCGCCGTTCCCGGTCGAGGAGCAGGTCGCGTCGATCTGGGCCGGCACCAAGGGCAAGCTCGACGACGTCCCCGTCGAGGACGTGCGCCGCTTCGAGTCCGAGATGCTCGACCACCTGCGCCGCAACACGGACGTCTTCTCGACGATCGTCGAGACGGGCAAGCTCGAGGACGCGACCGAGGCGCAGCTCTCGGAGGCGGTCGACGCCTTCCGTGCGGGCTTCCTCAAGGGTGACGGCACGCCGCTCGTCGGCGGCGACACCGAGGACGAGACCGAGACGGAGATCGAGCAGGAGCAGATCGTCCGGCAGAAGAGGGCCTGAGCATGGCCGGATCCCAGCGCGTCTACAAGCAGCGGATCAAGTCGACGCAGTCGCTCAAGAAGATGTTCCGCGCGCAGGAGCTCATCGCCGCGTCGCGCATCGGCAAGGCCCGCGACCGCACCGCGGCCGCGGCGCCGTACGCCCGGGCGATCACCCGGGCGGTGTCGGCCGTCGCGACGCACACGACGACGCAGCACCCGCTGACGAGCGAGCGCACGGACACCAACCGTGTCGCGGTGCTCGTCGTCGCGTCCGACCGCGGCATGGCCGGCGCCTACTCGGCGTCGATCATCCGCGAGACGGAGCGCCTCGTGGAGCGGCTCACCGCCGAGGGCAAGGAGGTCGCGCTCTACGCGGCTGGCCGTCGGGCGATCCAGTACTACACGTTCCGCGGGCGCGAGCTCGCGGGCACGTGGTCGTACGGGTCGGACGCCCCCAACGCGGAGGTAGCGGGCGAGATCGCCGAGACCCTGCTCGGTGCGTTCCTCGCGCCGGCCGCCGAGGGTGGCGTGAGCGAGCTGCACATCGTCTACACGCAGTTCGTCAACATGGTCACGCAGCGCCCCCGCGTCGTGCGGATGCTCCCGCTCGAGGTCGTCGAGGGCGTCGCCCCCGCCGGCAAGCACGACGTGCTCCCGCTGTACGACTTCGAGCCCTCGCCGGAGGCGGTGCTCGACGCGCTGCTCCCGCGCTACGTGCGCAGCCGGATCTTCAGCTGCCTCCTCGAGGCGGCGGCGTCCGAGCTCGCGGCGCGGCAGCGGGCGATGCACACCGCGACGGACAACGCGGAGGACCTCATCCGCAACTACACGCGGCTCGCGAACCAGGCGCGCCAGGCGGACATCACCCAGGAGATCAGCGAGATCGTCTCGGGTGCCGACGCCCTGGCGGCGTCATGACGGGCCGCGAGGCCCGCGCGGCCAGCACCATCACCGACATCCTGACCGAACCCGCCGGGGACCACTCCGGCACTGCGAAGCGAGGCCAGCAATGACCGCCACCACCGTGGAAGCACAGGTCGAGCACTCCAGCGGTCCCGGCGTGGGCCGAGTCGCTCGTGTGATCGGCCCCGTCGTGGACATCGAGTTCCCGGCGGACGCCATCCCCGACATCTACAACGCGCTGACCGTCGACATCGACCTGTCGTCGCAGGGCGAGGGCGAGAAGTCGTTCACGCTCACGCTCGAGGTCGCCCAGCACCTGGGCGACTCGCTCATCCGTGCGATCGCCCTCAAGCCGACGGACGGCCTCGTCCGCGGCGCGCAGGTCACCGACACGGGCGCCCCGATCAGCGTCCCCGTCGGCGACGTCACCAAGGGCAAGGTCTTCAACGTCACGGGCGACGTCCTCAACGCCGAGCCCGGCGAGACGATCGAGATCACCGAGCGCTGGCCGATCCACCGCAAGCCCCCGGCGTTCGACCAGCTCGAGTCGAAGACCACGATGTTCGAGACGGGCATCAAGGTCATCGACCTCCTCACCCCGTACGTGCAGGGTGGGAAGATCGGCCTCTTCGGTGGTGCGGGCGTCGGCAAGACGGTCCTCATCCAGGAGATGATCCAGCGCGTCGCGCAGGACCACGGCGGTGTCTCGGTGTTCGCCGGCGTCGGCGAGCGCACGCGTGAGGGCAACGACCTCATCCACGAGATGGAGGACGCGGGCGTCTTCGACAAGACCGCCCTCGTCTTCGGCCAGATGGACGAGCCCCCGGGCACGCGTCTTCGCGTCGCGCTCTCCGCGCTGACCATGGCGGAGTACTTCCGCGACGTGAAGAAGCAGGACGTCCTCCTGTTCATCGACAACATCTTCCGCTTCACGCAGGCGGGTTCCGAGGTGTCGACGCTGCTCGGGCGCATGCCGTCCGCGGTCGGCTACCAGCCGAACCTCGCCGACGAGATGGGTCTGCTCCAGGAGCGCATCACCTCGACGCGTGGTCACTCGATCACGTCGCTCCAGGCGATCTACGTCCCGGCGGACGACTACACCGACCCGGCGCCGGCGACGACGTTCGCGCACCTCGACGCGACGACCGAGCTCTCCCGTGAGATCGCCTCGCGCGGTCTGTACCCCGCGGTGGACCCGCTCGCCTCGACGAGCCGCATCCTCGACCCGCGCTACGTGGGCCAGGAGCACTACGACGTCGCGACGCGCGTGAAGTCGATCCTGCAGCGCAACAAGGAGCTCCAGGACATCATCGCGATCCTCGGTGTGGACGAGCTCTCGGAGGAGGACAAGACGGTCGTCGCGCGTGCGCGCCGCATCCAGCAGTTCCTCTCCCAGAACACCTACATGGCGGAGAAGTTCACCGGCGTCGTGGGCTCGACGGTCCCGCTGAGCGAGACCATCGAGGCGTTCAAGAAGATCGCCGACGGCGAGTTCGACCACATCTCCGAGCAGGCCTTCTACAACATCGGTGGCCTCGAGGACCTCGAGCGCAACTGGGCCCGCATCCAGAAGGAGTACGGCGCCTGACCCGACGCTCGCACGGGGCCGGGCCGTACGGTCCGGCCCCGTGGGCGTCGCTCCCGACCCGGTCCGCCGCACGCGGACCGGGCGTCGTCCCGGACAGCACACCGGGCATGAACCGCCCATGAAGGAGTTCCCGTGGCACAGCTGAACGTCGACCTCGTGGCGGCGGACCGCAAGATCTGGTCGGGCCGCGCGCAGCGGGTCACGGCCCCCGCGGCGGACGGCGAGATCGGCATCCTCGCGGACCACTCGCCGCTGCTCTCCGTGCTGCAGGAGGGCTCGGTACGCATCGCGGGCGAGGGGGAGTCCCTCGAGGTCCGCGTCTCCGGCGGGTTCCTCTCCGTCGACTCGAACCAGGTCACGATCGTGGCGGACTCCGTCGAGTCCGTACCGGCCCGCTGACCTCCGCCCGACCATGACGCCCCTGGCCTGGATCGCGCTCGGACTGCTCGTCCTCGTCCTTGTCGCGATCGGGCTGGGGGTGTGGCGTCTGCGCGCCCTGTCGCACCGCGTCGGCTCGTTCGAGTGCGGCGCGCGGCGCGCGGGCGCCCCCGGGGCCCCGTGGGTCGCGGGCATCGCGCACTACGGCGTCGGCCGCATCGACTGGTGGCGGCTGTGGTCCGTGTCGCTGCGGCCCGCCCGCACCTGGTCGCGCTACGACCTCGTCATCGCGGGCCGTGAGCCGCTCGCCGGCGAGGCGTCCGACACCTACCTCGTCCGCTGCCGCTACCGCGGCCAGGACTTCGAGCTCACGATGTCGCGGGCCGCCTACGAGGGCCTCGCCTCCTGGCTGGAGGCCGCGCCTCCGGGGCGGCGCGACGTCGTCGTCTGAGGCGTCGCCCCGGGGGCAGACGCCGTGACCGGACCGCCCACCACCGACCCGGAGGACCCGCCTCATGCGCCTCGTCGTCGCCCGCTGCTCCGCCCGCTACACGGGCCGCCTGTCCGCCCACCTGCCGCTCGCGACGCGCGTGCTCATCGTCAAGGCCGACGGGAGCGTGCTGCTGCACTCGGACGGCGGGTCGTACAAGCCGCTGAACTGGATGAGCCCGCCGTGCTCGCTCGCGGTGCGCGCGCCCTCCGACGAGGCGCGCGAGCGCGGCGTCACGGAGGTCTGGGCCGTCCAGCACGCGAAGAGCGACGACCGGCTGGAGATCGAGCTGCACGAGGTGCAGCACGACAGCTCGCACGAGCTCGGCGTCGACCCGGGGCTCGTCAAGGACGGCGTCGAGGCGCACCTCCAGGAGATGCTGGCCGCGCAGATCGAGCTGCTCGGCTCGGGCCACACCCTCGTGCGCCGCGAGTACCCGACGGCGATCGGTCCCGTCGACATCCTCGCCAAGGACCCGCTCGGCGCGACGGTCGCGGTCGAGATCAAGCGCCGAGGCGACATCGACGGCGTCGAGCAGCTCACGCGCTACCTCGAGCTGCTCAACCGCGACCCGCTGCTCGCGCCCGTGCGCGGCGTGTTCGCCGCGCAGGAGATCAAGCCGCAGGCGCGCGTGCTCGCGACGGACCGCGGCATCGGCTGCCTCGTGCTCGACTACGACGCGATGCGCGGCGTCGACGACGTCGACTCGCGTCTCTTCTGACGCCCGTCCCATCGCCGAGCAGGCGGTCGTGTTCCGTCCTGACCCCCGGACGAGCCACCATCGCCTGTTCGGCCCGCCGGGACCGCCTGCTCGGCGGCTGACAGCGGCAAACTGGCCACTCGGCGCGCGCCGTCACCGCACCGCGCGCCGCTCCCGCGCCGCACGGGACGCGACCGTGCCGTGGTAGTTTTTGAACATGTTCAAAAAGAGCCCCGACGCATGAGCGCGACGCCGAAGTCCGAGCGGACCCGCGGGCACCTGCGCGACGTCGCGATCCGGATGCTGCGCGACGTCGGCTACGAGCGCACGACGATGCGCGCCGTCGCGGCGGAGGCGGGCGTGAGCACGGGGAACGCGTACTACCACTTCCCGTCCAAGGACGCGCTCGTCCAGGAGCTCTACCTCGACGTGCAGCGCGAGCACGCCGCGCTCGCCGCCCCGGTCCTCGCGGCGGGCGGGTCGCTCGCCGACCGGCTGCGCGGCGTGTGGGGCGCGGCGATCGACGCGTTCGCCCCCTTCCACGCGTTCGGCGCGGAGTTCGTCTCGGTCGCGATCCGTCCGGGTTCCGACGCGAGCCCGTTCTCGGCCGCGTCGACCGACGCGCGCGACCTCTCGCGCGACCTCTTCGAGGAGGTCGTGGCGGGGACGTCGTCGCGCGTCCCGGCGCACCTCCGGGCGCGCCTGCCGGAGCTGCTCTGGCTGGCGCAGCTCGGCATCACGCTCTTCTGGGTCTACGACTCCTCGCCCGGGTTCGCGCGCACGCGCCGCCTCGTCGACGGCGGTGCGGCGCTCGTCGGCAGCCTCGTCCGGCTGGCACGCCTCCCGGTCGCCCGCGGGGTGGTCGACGACGCCCTGCGCCTCGTCCAGGACGTCTCGGCGCCGGCCCCGACCCGGGGGGCGTCGTCGTGAGCCCGGCGGGGGAGGCGGTCGTCGGTCTGCTCGTGGCGCTCGGCGCGGTGGTCGTGCTCCCGCTCGGTCTCCGGCTCCTCGGGCCGCAGGTCGTCCCGGCGCCGCGCAGCGCCGCGTGGCCGCTCGCCGGCGCCGCCGCCGTCGTGAGCCTCCTGCTGCCGCACAGCAGGCTGGCCGTCGTGCTGACGCTGCCCTTCGTGCTTGCGTCCGCCGTGCTGCTCGGGGCGGGCATCCGCCTCGCCGTGGGCACGCTGCGCGACGTGGCGCCTCCCGCCCGCCCGGGGCGCGCGCACGCCGTCGTGCCCTGTGCCGGCCTGGGCGACGTGCCGCCGCGCGTCGACCTCGCGAGCCGGGCCGCGACCGTGACCGCGCTCGTGCTGCCCGCGGTCGGGGCGAGCGCACTCGTCGCTGAGCGCGCGGAGTGGGGTCTGCTCGGGTTCTCGGGCACGTACCTCGCCCTCACGGTGCCGCACATGCTCTACGCGGGCTTCGGGGCGGCGCTCGTCGCCGGCGCGGTCGCGCGGCTCGCCCCGGGCGACCGGCTCGCGACCGCGGGCGCCTGGGGCGTCCCGGCCGGGACGGCGCTCGTCCTCGTCGGGTACTTCGTGGGCGACGTCGCCGAGCTCGTCGGGGCGGTCGTCCTCACGCTCGCGCTGTGGGCGACGGCGGCCGCCGTCGTGCGGTCGCTCGCGCGCCCCGGCGGACGGCCGGCCGCGGCCCGGGCGCTGCTCGGCACGGCGGCCGTCGTCGTGAGCGCGTCGATGGTGCTCGCGCTGTGGTGGGCGGGGGGCGAGGCCCTCGGGTTCGCGCACCCGAGCCTCGACGTCATGGCCGCGACGCACGGGGTCGGGAACGCGCTCGGCTTCGTGCTGTGCGCACTGCTCGGCGTCCGGCAGCTCGCCCGTGACGGCACGACCCCGTCCCCGGCAGGGGACCCGGACCCGACGAGCCCCCGCCCGGGGGCCGAGAGGAGCACGGCATGACGTTCACCTACCCCGAGGTCGGGGCGACGCGCACGGACCGCTGGCCCGCCGGGTACCGGCACCTGCACGTGCGGCGCCGCCTCACCGACCGCGCCCGGCCGCCCGAGGACCTCGCCCGGCTGGGCGAGCAGCTCCTCACGTGGCAGGTGCACGCCGCGGCACGCGTGCGGCTCGAGACGGACGCCCCGGTCGCCTCCCCGGGCGTGCGGGTCACGACCTTGCTCGGCGTCGGGCGCCTGCGGCTGCACGAGCCGTGCGAGGTCGTGTGGGTCGAGCGCACCGAGCGACGCGTGGGTTTCGCCTACGGGACGCTCCCGGGCCACGCCTTCGTGGGGGAGGAGCGGTTCGCCGTCGAGCGCGACGACGCCGGCGACCTGTGGTGGCGCATCGACGTCTTCAGCCGTCCCGTGCTGTGGTGGGTGCGGCCGTTCTCGTTCGCCGTGCCGACGTTCCAGCGGCTGTTCGCCCTGCACCTCGGGCGGGGCGCGCGACGGCTCCTCGAGGCGTCGGACGGCTGACCCGAGAGGTTTGCACGCCGGGTGTACGAAGTGCGCCAGAATGGCACCATGACCGACGCCGTCCGCAGCCCTCGTCCCGACCAGCAGCCCGGCACCGCGCGCGTCCTCGCGGGTCGCGTCGTCACCCCGGACGGGGTGCTCGACGACGGCGTCGTGGCCGTCCGCGACGGACTCGTCGCGTGGGTCGGCCCGCGCGCGGAGGCGGCGGCCGTCGGGTTCCCCGAGGTGCCCGCCGGGGACGGGGCGACCCTGCTCCCGGGCCTCGTGGACGTGCACGACCACGGCGGCGGCGGGTCGAGCTTCCCCGACGCGACGAGCGCGGCCGAGGCGCTCGGCGGGGCGCGCGAGCACCTGCGGCACGGCACCACGAGCCTCGTCGCGTCGCTCGTGACCGCGCCGCGCGACGTCCTGCTCGCCCGCGCGGCGACGCTCGCCGACCTCGCGGAGGCGGGCGAGATCGTCGGCATCCACCTCGAGGGCCCGTTCCTCTCGGAGGTACGGTGCGGCGCCCAGAACCCGCACGACATGCTCGACGGCGACCCGGAGCTCGTCCGCGCGATCGCCGCCGCGGCACGCGGGCACCTGCGCACCATGACGGTCGCGCCCGAGGTGCCGGGCGTCGTCGGGCCCGGGGGAGTGATCGAGACGCTCGTCGAGGTCGGCGCCGTGCCCTCGATCGGGCACACGGACGCGACGACCGAGCAGACCGAGGCGGCGATCGCCGCGGGCGTCGCGGCCTTCGCCGCGGCGGGCCGGCCGGGCGCGCGGCTGACCGCGACGCACCTGTTCAACGGGATGCGCCCGCTGCACCACCGCGAGCCGGGGCCCGTGGCCGCGTGCCTCGCGGCGGCCGCGCGCGGCGAGATGGTCGTCGAGCTCGTCGCCGACGGCACCCACCTCGCGCACGGCACGATCCGCAGCGTCGTCGAGCTCGTCGGCCCGCACGTGGGGGCGGACGGCGCGGTCGCCGGGCCCGACGCCGTCGCGCTCGTCACGGACGCGATGGCCGCGGCGGGCATGGCGGACGGCGCGTACGAGCTCGGCCCGATGCGCGTCACGGTCGCGCACGGCGTCGCGCGTCTCACCGACGGCGGGGCCATCGCCGGCGGCACCTACCACCTGCTCGACGTCGTGCGCGAGACGGTCGAGGCGGGCGTGCCGCTCGTCGACGCGGTCCGCGCGGCGTCGTGGACCCCGGCCGGGGTGCTCGGTCTCGACGACCGCGGCGGGCTGGTCGCGGGGCTGCGTGCCGACGTCGTCGTGACGGACGGCGACCTGCGCGTGCGCGAGGTGCTGCGCGGCGGGGAGGGCGTCGACCTCTCCGCCTGACCCCGGACCCACCGGGGACCGATCGAGCCGCCGGGCGGTGCTGCCGCCCGGCGGCTCGTGCGTGTCCGGACGTCCGCGCAGGTCGGGGCGCGCAGCAAGAACGAGAGAGCGTGCTCTTGCCCGACGGACTTGACGCCAGCCATTTGTTCAACCAATACTCGTAACATCGAAGCGCTTCGACGATGCGTTTCGACGAAGCGCTTCGACGGCCGAGGTGCGGGACCGGACCACAGGGGAGTGGTGAGGATGGCGACGATGCAGGACGTGGCGCGACGCGCGCAGGTCTCGCTGAGCACGGTCTCGTACGCGCTGTCCGGCACGCGTCCGGTCTCCGACGCCACGCGTCGGCGCATCGAGGACGCCATGGCCGAGCTCGGCTACCAGCCCAACGCGATGGCCCGCGGCCTCGCGTCCCGCCGCAGCCACGTGCTCGCCCTCATCTACCCCGCGATGGAGAAGGGCCTCGGCGGCACGGTCGCGGAGTTCGTCTCGTCGGCGGCGGAGACCGCGCGCGAGAACGGCTACCACCTGGTCCTGTGGCCCTTCCGCACGACCCAGGCGCCCGAGGTCCGCGACCTCGTGCGCCAGGGGATGGCGGACGGCGTCCTGCTCATGGAGGTCGCGCTCGACGACGCGCGGGTCGACGTGCTGCACGAGGCCGGGGTCCCGTACACGATGATCGGCCGGACGCGGGACGTCTCCGACCGGCCGTCGGTCGACATCGACTTCGAGCGCACGACGGACGACGCGGTCCAGCACCTCGTCGACCTGGGGCATCGGCACGTGGCGCTCGTCAACCACTCGCAGGCGACGGCGGACGACGGCTACGCGCCGACGTTCCGTGCCGAGGAGGGCTTCGAGGCGGCGATGCGCCGTCGCGGGCTCGAGCCGGTCGCGCTGCGCGTCGACGAGTCGCCGAGCGCCGGCCGCGACGCCGTCGCGACGCTGCTTGCGCGTGAGCCCCGCCTCACGGCGTTCGTCACCATGAACGAGATCGCGACGTTCGGCGTCGTAGCCGAGCTCCAGCAGCGCGGCGTCGCGATCCCCGGCGACATGTCGATCCTGTCGATCGTCACGTCGCCCGGCGTCGGGGAGATGAGCAACCCGCCGCTCACCACCATGCACGCCCCCGGGGCCGAGCTCGGCCGCCTGGGCGTGCACAAGCTGCTGTCCCTCGTGGACGGCTCCCGTCCGAGCACACCGAACGTGCTCATCCCGTGCGTCCTCGAGCCCGGCAGCAGCGTCGCCCCCGCGGCCGGCCGGGCACCGGACGACGACCCCGAGCCCGCGGCTCGCTGAACACCGACCGGCCGGGCGACGCCCGGCCGCCCTCCGGCCCCCGCCGGAACTCGATGAGGAGGACACGCACATGCTGCGATCCCGGAAGATCTCGCTCGTCGCTGCCGTGGCAGCGCTCCCACTCGCCCTCGGGGCGTGCGGGAGCTCCGGCGGCAGCGGCGGGTCCGACGACCAGACCCTGACGATCTGGCACTACGAGAACGAGGACTCGGCCATGGGCCAGGCCTGGGCCAAGGCGATCGAGATCTTCGAGGAGGAGAACCCGGACGTCGACGTCGTCGTCGAGAAGCAGACGTTCGAGCAGATCCAGAAGAACGCCAAGATCGTCCTCACCGGCGACGACGTGCCGGACGTCATGGAGTACAACAAGGGCAACGCGACCGCCGGCCAGCTCGCCGCGCAGGGCCTGCTGACCCCGCTCACCGACGCGGCGACCGAGCGCGGCTGGGACGAGAAGCTCAGCGGCTCGCTCCAGACGACCGCGACCTACGACGACCAGGGCCTCATGGGCTCGGGCGAGTGGTACGGCGTCCCGAACTACGGCGAGTTCGTGCAGGTCTACTACAACAAGGACATGTTCGCCCAGTACGGGCTCGAGGTGCCGACGACGCTCGAGGAGCTCGAGGCCGTCATGCAGGCCTTCAAGGCCCAGGGCGTGACGCCGCTCGCCGAGGCCGGTGCCGAGTACCCGATGGGCCAGCTCTGGTACGAGCTCGTGCTCGCGAACTCGGACCGGGACTTCATCGACCAGTACCAGCTCTTCGACGGCGACCCCGACTTCCACGGTCCCGAGATGACGCAGGCGACCGAGAAGCTCGACTCCTGGATCAAGGACGGCTACGTCGCGTCCGACTCCGCGGCGCTCACCGCCGAGGACATGGGCGTCTCGTTCATCAACGGCACCTACCCGATGATGGTCTCCGGCTCGTGGTGGTTCGGCCGCATCGTCGAGGAGATGGACGCCGACTGGGGCCAGTTCAACTTCCCCGGCAACACGCTCCAGGTCGGCTCGTCCGGCAACCTGTGGGTCGTCCCCGCGAACGCGGACTCGCCCGACCTCGCCGAGGAGTTCATCGACGTCACGCTGCGCCCCGAGGTGCAGAACATCCTCGCGGAGAAGGGCGGCCTGCCCGTCGCCGGTGACGCGTCCGTCATCACGGACGAGCGCACGCAGCAGCTCACCGAGAACTTCCAGGCGATCCTCGACGACGACGGCCTCGCGTTCTACCCCGACTGGCCCGTGCCCGGCTACTACGACGTGATCGTCAGCGAGCTCCAGTCGCTCATCAACCAGTCGAAGTCGCCGACCGAGGTGCTCGACGGCCTCGAGTCCGCCTACGTGGACGGCAAGGCGGACCTGCTCGACAGCTGAGCGGAACCGCCCGTCCCGGGCGGCCGGCCGGCACCTGCGTCGGCCGGCCGCCCGGGCACCACCCGAGCACCACCCGAGGACCTCCCGCGAAAGAGACCGTCATGACCACCCGCACCGACACCGTGCCCGAGGCCGGGCCCGGACCCGCGCCCGAGGCGTCGCGCGCGAGCACGGCACGCCGCCGTCGTCGCCGGCCCGCCTGGCTCCCGTACCTGCCCTACCTCCTGCCCGGCGCGGTGGCGTTCGTCGTCGTGATCGGCTACCCGTTCGCGATGAACGTCTACTACAGCCTGTTCAAGTGGCGCGGCGGCATGGCGCCGATGCGCTGGTACGGGCTGGGGAACTACGCCGACCTGATGCACGACTCGGCGTTCTGGACCTCGTTCCAGAACTCCATCGCGATGATCCTCGCGATGGTCGTCGTGCCGACCCTCGTCGGCCTCGTGCTCGCCGCCGTGCTGTTCGACTACCTCGGCCGCCGGTTCGGGCCCCGTGTCGCGGCGTTCCTGCGCGCGACGTACTACCTGCCCCAGATCCTCCCGGTCGCCGTGGCCGGCGTGCTGTGGAACTGGATCCTCAACGCCCAGACCGGCGCGCTCAACGTCATGCTGCGGGGGATCGGGGTCGAGAACCCGCCGAACTGGCTGGGCGACACCTCGACCGCGCTGCCGAGCGTCATGCTCGTGCTCATCTGGGTGCAGATCGGCTACCCGGTCGTCATCTTCATGTCCGCGCTCCAGCGCGTGGACCCCGAGCTCTACGAGGCCGCCGAGCTCGACGGCGCCGGCTGGTGGCGGCGCTTCGGGGCCATCACGATCCCGCAGATCCGTCCCGAGACGTTCGTCGTCACGCTCACCTGCACCGTCGCGGCGCTCAAGGTCTTCGGGCCCATCTACGTGCTCACGCGCGGCGGCCCCGAGAGCTCCACGCTCGTCCCGAGCTACTACTCGTACCTGAACTTCTTCGACAAGTCGAAGGTCGGCTACGGCGCCGCGGTGGCGACCGTGCTCACCCTCGTCATCATCGTCGTCGCCGTCGTGATCCTCGCGCTGCAGAGCCGCGCCGAGCGTCGTGAGCAGGAGGGCCGCTGATGTCCACCGTCACCACCACCCCCGCGGACGCCGTGGCGCCGGGCGCCCGCGCGTCCCGCCCCCGCCGCGCCCTGCGCGCCACGCGGCAGGACGAGCGCTACCGCCGCGGGATCGGCCGCTGGTTCGTGCTCGCCGCGGCGGTGCTCGTCGCGCTCCTCATGCTGTCGCCGTTCGTCATCATGGTGCTCAACGCGTTCAAGTCCCCGGCCGAGTACTCCCAGGACGGGCCGCTGAGCCTCCCGAGCGAGCTCTACCTCGACGGCGTGCAGAACTTCTGGACGCGCACGAACTTCCCGCAGAAGCTCTGGAACTCCGTCTTCATCTCGGCGCTCGTCGCCGTGTTCGGCACGCTCCTGTCGCTCCTCAGCGCGTACGCGATCGGCGTCGGCCGCATCAAGGGCCGGCTGTGGATCGTCACGCTGTTCCTCGTGGCGAACATGCTGCCGCAGGAGGCGCTCATCTACCCGCTGTTCGACATGGCGCAGAAGGTCGGCCTGTCGAACTCGCAGTGGTCGATCATCATCATCTTCACGGTCATCCAGGCGGCGTTCGGCACGTACCTGCTCTCGTCCGTGCTCGGGACGTTCCCGCCCGCGCTCCTCGAGGCGGCGCAGCTCGACGGCGCCGGCCGCTGGCGCATCCTGTGGCAGGTCGTGTACCCGATCGTGCGGCCGACGCTCGGCGTCCTCATGATCTTCTTCTTCATCTGGACGTGGAACGAGTTCTTCATCCCGCTGGTCATGCTGACGACCAACGACACCCAGACGATCCCCATCGCGCTCGCGTCGCTCCAGGGCGACCGGATGATGGACGCCCCGACGACCAACGCGGGCGCGCTCGTCTCGCTGATCCCCGCGCTGATCTTCTTCCTCATCTTCCAGCGCACCCTCACCCGCGGCGTGACGGCCGGCGCCGTCAAGTGAGGCCCCCGGCCTGACGCCCCGAGACACCGATACGCACCGACGAAGGAAGCACCACCCATGAAGTTCACCGACGGGTACTGGCAGGTCCGGCCCGGCATGCACCCGCTCTACGCGGTCGAGGTCGACGACGTCCGCGCGGACGAGGCGGCCGGCACGCTCACCGTGTACGCGCCGACGGCGAAGATCCGCGGCCGGGGCGACACGCTCAACCGCCCGATGCTCACGACGACGTACTCCTCGCCCGCGCCCGGTGTGATCCGCGTGCGGGTCGAGCACCACCAGGGCGCGGTGCGTCGTGGCCCGGCCTTCCAGGTGGCGGCTGAGCCCGGGTTCCGGCCCGAGGTCGAGGTGCACGACGACGTCGCCGTCCTGCGGTCGAAGGACCTCGCCGTGCGCGTGCACCGGGGCGACCGCTGGCGCGTGGACTTCGAGGCGGACGGCGAGGTGCTGACCTCCTCGCTGCCGAAGTCGGTCGGGCACGTCACGTCGGACGACGGCGGCGCGTGGACGCACGAGCAGCTCGCGCTCGAGCCGGGCGAGCTCGTGTACGGCCTGGGGGAGCGGTTCGGCCCGTTCGTCAAGAACGGCCAGGTCGTGGACATCTGGAACGAGGACGGCGGCACGTCGAGCGAGCAGGCGTACAAGTCCGTGCCGCTCTACCTCACGACCAAGGGCTACGGGGTGTTCGTCGAGCACCCGGAGAAGGTCTCGTTCGAGGTCGCCTCCGAGGTGAACACGCGCGTCCAGTTCTCCGTCGAGGGGCAGTCGCTGGAGTACCTGGTCATCCAGGGCCCGACGCCCAAGGACGTGCTGCGCCGGTACACGGCGCTGACGGGCCGCCCCGCGCGCGTGCCGGCGTGGTCGTTCGGCCTGTGGCTCACGACCTCGTTCACGACGAGCTACGACGAGCAGACCGTGAACGGCTTCATCGACGGCATGGCCGAGCGCGACCTGCCGCTGTCGGTGTTCCACTTCGACTGCTTCTGGATGCGCGAGTACCAGTGGGTCGACTTCGAGTGGGACCCGCGCACGTTCCCCGACCCCGAGGGCATGCTCCGGCGCCTGCACGACCGCGGGCTCAAGGTGTGCGTGTGGATCAACCCGTACGTCGCGCAGCGCTCGCCCCTCTTCGCGGAGGCCGCGGAGCAGGGCTTCCTCGTGCAGCGCGAGGACGGGTCCGTGTGGCAGTGGGACCTGTGGCAGGCGGGCATGGGCCTGGTGGACTTCACCAACCCCGACGCGACCGCGTGGTACGTGGGCAAGCTCGAGGGCCTGCTCGACCACGGCGTCGACTGCTTCAAGACCGACTTCGGCGAGCGGATCCCCGTCGACGGCATCGCGTGGCACGACGGCTCCGACCCGCGCAAGATGCACAACTACTACGCCCAGCTCTACAACGAGGCGGTCTTCCGGCTGCTCGAGCGCAAGCGCGGCGAGGGCGAGGCGGTGCTGTTCGCGCGGTCCGCGACGGCGGGCGGCCAGCAGTTCCCCGTGCACTGGGGCGGCGACTGCGACTCGACGTACGCGTCGATGGCCGAGTCGCTGCGCGGCGGCCTGTCGATGTCGATGTCGGGCTTCGGCTACTGGAGCCACGACATGGGCGGCTTCGAGGGCACGCCGGACCCGGGTGTGTTCAAGCGCTGGACGGCGTTCGGCCTGCTGTCGTCGCACTCGCGCCTGCACGGCTCGGGTTCGGTCCGGGTCCCGTGGGCGTTCGACGACGAGGCCGTCGACGTGACGCGCAAGTTCACGCACCTCAAGCTCTCGCTCATGCCGTACCTCGGGCGGGTGGCCGAGGAGGCGCACACCGACGGCGTGCCGATGATGCGGCCGCTCGTGCTCGAGCTCCCGCACGACCGCGCCGGGTACACCGCGGACACGCAGTACCTGCTGGGCGACGCGCTCCTCGTCGCGCCGGTGTTCCGCGCGGACGGCCGCGCGGAGTACTACGTGCCGGAGGGCACGTGGACCCGTCTCGTCCAGCCCGACGACGGCCCCGCCCTGAGCGAGACCGTGACCGGCCCGCGCTGGGTCACCGAGACGCACGGGTTCGACTCGCTCCCGGTGCTCGTGCGCCCGGGCACCGTCCTGCCGGTCGGCGCCCGCACCGACCGGCCGGACTACGACTGGGCCGACGGCGTCACGCTGCACGCGTTCGAGCTGCCCGACGGGTACGACGAGCTCGTGGTCGTCCCGCCGTCGGACGGCGCGGCCGGGGCCACGTTCCGCGTGCGCCGGTCGGGCGCGACCCTCACCGTCTCGTCCGACGACGCCCCCGCGGCCTGGTCCGTGCGGGCCGGCGCGGCGACGGCCGAGGCGCACGGCGCGACGCGCGTGACTCTCGACCTCGGCTGAGGACGTATCCTGGGCGGACGCACCATGGAAGCGCTCCCATGACGCGTCCGCCCGGCGTCGTTGCGCCGGCCACCGACCCGACCACCGTCGCGGACCACGTCGTCCGACGACCGACCAGCGAGGACCCTCGTGACCACCGACACCACCGCCCCCGTCGCCGTCGACGCGCAGGCCGCGCCCGCGTCGTCGGGCCGCCGCACGTTCCCGACCGACTTCCTCTGGGGCTCCGCGACCGCCGCCTACCAGATCGAGGGCGCCGCCGCCGAGGGCGGCCGCACGCCGTCCATCTGGGACACGTACTCCCACACCCCGGGCCGCACGCTCAACGGCGACACGGGCGACGTCGCGGACGACCACTACCACCGCTGGCAGGAGGACGTGCAGCACATCGCCGACCTCGGCCTCGGCGCGTACCGGTTCTCCATCTCGTGGTCGCGCGTGCAGCCGGGCGGTACCGGCCCGCTCAACCCCGAGGGCGTCGCGTTCTACTCGCGCCTCGTCGACGCGCTGCTCGAGAAGGGCGTCAAGCCCGTCGTCACGCTCTACCACTGGGACCTCCCGCAGGAGCTGGAGGACGCCGGGGGCTGGGCGAACCGCGACACCGCGTACGCGTTCGCCGAGTACGCCCGCCACATGGCGCGCGAGCTCGGGGACCGGATCGACACCTGGACGACCCTCAACGAGCCGTGGTGCTCCGCCTACCTCGGCTACGGTTCCGGCGTGCACGCGCCCGGCCGCACCGAGCCCGCCGCGGCGCTCGCGGCCGTGCACCACCTCAACCTCGCGCACGGCCTCGCCGTCCAGGCGATCCGCGACGAGCTCGGCGAGGACGCGAAGACGTCCGTCACGCTCAACCTGCACGTCATCCGGCCCGACGACCCGTCGTCGGCCGCGGACCTCGACGCGGTGCGGAAGATCGACGCGCTCGCCAACCGCGCGTTCCTCGCGCCCATGCTCGACGGCCAGTACCCCGCCGACCTGCTCGCCGACACCGCGCACGTGAGCGACTGGTCGTTCGTGCGGGAGGGCGACCTCGAGACGGTGCGCCAGCCGCTGTCGATCCTCGGCGTCAACTACTACTCGACCGTGCGCGTGCGCCACTTCTCCGGCGAGGGCGAGCGGTCCGAGAACGACGGTCACGGCGCGTCGAGCCACAGCCCGTGGATCGGCGTCGACGACGTGGAGTTCGTCCAGCAGCCCGGCCCGTACACCGCCATGGGCTGGAACATCGAGCCCGCCGGCATGACCGAGCTGCTCGTGTCCGTGGCGACGACGTACCCGCACCAGCCGATGATGGTCACCGAGAACGGCGCCGCGTTCGCCGACGAGGTCACGGTCGACGCCGACGGCACCCCCCGCGTGCACGACGACCGCCGCGTCGCCTACCTGCACGACCACGTCGACGCCGTGGGCGCCGCGATCGACGCGGGCGCCGACGTGCGCGGGTACTTCGCGTGGTCCCTGCTCGACAACTTCGAGTGGGGCTACGGGTACGAGCGCCGCTTCGGGATCATCCGCGTCGACTACGACACTCTCGAGCGCACGTGGAAGGACTCCGCGCACTGGTACCGCCGGCTCGCGACGTCGAACGCGCTCCCCACGGTCGACGAGACCGCCTGAGCCGTCTCGCCCCTCACAGGCCCGCCCGGTCCGCCGGGCGGGCCTTCGTGCGCTCGTCCGCGACCACGGCCCCGGTCGAGCGCGGTCGTCGGGGGGCCGTCACCGAGGGGTGACCTTTGTCGCACGGGCGCGGCGCGCGGTGCGACACGCCGAAGAAGCACGACACGCCGACGAGTTCACCGGCCGTCGTGTCCGGATTGGGCTGATTCGCGCGGGCGGTGGCGCATCCTCAGGAAGGCGGGTGCAGGCTGGTGGAAAGGCCTCGACGGCTCCGCACAGGGTGTGGACCGACGTCGTCCCCACCCTGTGGACGGCGTCGTGCCGTCCGCGGGAAGACGCCGTTCCGGGCCGGTCAGATCGGTGGACGACGGGCTGTGGACGAGCACTCCGGGGGAGTGTCGGAGGGGCCTGGGACCATGGATCCATGACGGCTAGCACACCCGCCGGGGTGAAGTTCCACCACGACATCTAGTGCAGTGGCACGGTCTCGACCACTAGGTATAGTGGTTGCACACCCAGGGGGCCGGAGGCCTCCTGGCGAATCACACAGACGTAGTTCCACCGGTGTCCTTCGAGGTCAGGGATGTTTCTCCCTCCCCGAGGACCGTCCCGGACGAGAGCGCGAGACGAGGAGCCACCCCCATGAGCGTCACGGTCTACAGCAAGCCGGCCTGCGTCCAGTGCGACGCGACGTACCGCGCTCTCGACAAGAAGGGCATCGAGTACTCCGTCGTGGACATCACCCAGGACGCCGAGGCGCTCGAGCTCGTGCGCGGGCTCGGCTACCTGCAGGCTCCCGTGGTCGTCGCCGGGGACGAGCACTGGTCCGGGTTCCGCCCCGACCAGATCACCGCCCTCGCGCAGAAGGTCTCGCCGGTCGTCGCCTGACCGGCCTCCCCGGAGCGCCGCGAGAGCGCCCGGAAACCCGTAAGGAAGCAGGCGGAGCAGGGCAGGACGGAGGTGCGTCCCCGTGGGGTCGCTCGTGTACTTCTCCAGCGTCAGCGAGAACACGCACCGGTTCGTCCAGCGGCTCGACCTGCCGGCCCTCGGCATGGACGTCCAGCGCATCCCGCTGCGTCCGACCGAGGGCTTCCTGCGCGTCGAGGAACCGTACGTGCTCATGGTCCCGACCTACGGGGGCGGCAACGAGGGCGGTGCCGTCCCGCGCCAGGTCGTGAAGTTCCTCAACGACGTGCACAACCGGTCGTTGATCCGCGGCGTCATCGCCGCCGGCAACACCAACTTCGGCGAGGCCTACTGCATCGCCGGCGACATCATCTCCGCGAAGTGCCAGGTGCCCTACCTGTACGCCTTCGAACTCCTGGGAACAACCGAGGACGCCGCGCGCGTCCGCGACGGATTGGGACGATTTTGGCAACGACAGTCACGGATTCCGGCGTGAGCGTGGCAGGTGGTGGCACCGTCACCGAGGTGCCGCTCGCGAGCACCCAGCTCGACTTCCACGCGCTCAACGCGATGCTCAACCTCTACGGCCCGAACGGCGAGATCCAGTTCGACAAGGACCGTGAGGCCGCGCGGCAGTACTTCCTGCAGCACGTCAACCAGAACACCGTCTTCTTCCACGACCTCGCGGAGAAGCTGGACTACCTCGTCGAGAACAAGTACTACGACCCGGCCGTCCTCGCGAAGTACGACCGCGAGTTCGTGAAGTCGTTGTTCGAGTTCGCCTACGCGAAGAAGTTCCGCTTCGAGACGTTCCTCGGCGCCTTCAAGTACTACACGTCGTACACGCTCAAGACGTTCGACGGGAAGCGCTACCTCGAGCGCTTCGAGGACCGCGTCTGCATGGTCGCGCTCGGCCTCGCCGACGGCAACGAGCAGGCCGCGCTGGACATCGTCGAGGAGGTCATCTCGGGCCGCTTCCAGCCCGCGACCCCCACGTTCCTCAACGTCGGCAAGGCGCAGCGCGGCGAGCCCGTGTCGTGCTTCCTGCTGCGCATCGAGGACAACATGGAGTCCATCGCGCGCGGCATCAACTCCGCGCTGCAGCTCTCCAAGCGCGGCGGCGGCGTCGCCCTGCTCCTGTCGAACATCCGCGAGCACGGCGCGCCCATCAAGCACATCGAGAACCAGTCGTCCGGCGTCATCCCCGTGATGAAGCTGCTCGAGGACTCGTTCTCCTACGCGAACCAGCTCGGCGCGCGCCAGGGCGCCGGTGCCGTGTACCTGCACGCGCACCACCCCGACATCATGCGGTTCCTCGACACCAAGCGCGAGAACGCGGACGAGAAGATCCGCATCAAGACGCTGTCGCTCGGCGTCGTGATCCCGGACATCACGTTCGAGCTCGCGAAGAAGAACGAGGACATGTACCTCTTCTCGCCGTACGACGTCGAGCGCGTCTACGGCAAGCCGTTCGCCGACATCTCGATCACCGAGAAGTACGACGAGATGGTCGACGACTCGCGCATCCGCAAGACGAAGATCAAGGCGCGCGACTTCTTCCAGACGATCGCCGAGCTCCAGTTCGAGTCCGGCTACCCGTACATCATGTTCGAGGACACGGTGAACAAGGCGAACCCGATCAAGGGCCGCATCACCCACTCGAACCTGTGCTCGGAGATCCTCCAGGTCTCGACGCCGTCGACGTTCAACGAGGACCTCTCGTACGACCACGTCGGCCGCGACATCTCCTGCAACCTCGGCTCGCTGAACATCGCCAAGACGATGGACTCGCCCGACTTCGCGAAGACGATCGACACCGCGATCCGCGCGCTCACCGCCGTCTCCGACCAGACGAGCATCGAGTCGGTGCCGTCGGTCAAGCGGGCCAACGAGTCCGGCCACGCGATCGGTCTCGGCCAGATGAACCTCCACGGCTACCTCGCGCGCGAGCGGATCCACTACGGGTCCGAGGAGGGCATCGACTTCACGAACATCTACTTCTACACGGTCGCCTACCACGCGATCGCGGCGTCGAACCGCCTCGCGATCGAGCGCGGGCGTGCGTTCGGCGGCTTCGAGGACTCGAAGTACGCGACGGGGGAGTACTTCGACAAGTACACCGACCGCGTGTGGGAGCCCGCGACCGAGCGCGTTCGCCGGCTCTTCGCCGACGCCGGCGTGCACATCCCGACCCAGGACGACTGGGCGGCTCTCAAGGCCTCGGTCATGGAGCACGGGATCTACAACCAGAACCTCCAGGCCGTCCCGCCGACGGGCTCGATCTCCTACATCAACAACTCGACGTCCTCGATCCACCCGGTGCCGTCGAAGATCGAGATCCGCAAGGAGGGCAAGATCGGGCGCGTCTACTACCCGGCGCCCTACCTGACGAACGACAACCTCGAGTACTACGAGGACGCGTACGAGATCGGCTACGAGAAGATCATCGACACGTACGCCGCCGCGACGCAGCACGTCGACCAGGGTCTGAGCCTCACGCTGTTCTTCAAGGACACGGTCACGACGCGCGACGTCAACCGCGCGCAGATCTACGCGTGGCGCAAGGGCATCAAGACGCTCTACTACATCCGCCTCCGTCAGATGGCCCTGGAGGGCACGGAGGTCGAGGGTTGCGTCAGCTGCATGCTGTAGTCGCCTGAGGCAGCCACCGGTTGCCTCGATGCCCGGTGCCGTCGGCCACCCTCTCGGAGAGGCGTGGCCGGCGGCGCGGGGTCCGGTCCCACGAAGTCGTCCCGGTCGGTCCGGGGTCAGCAGGAGAGAAGAAGGCAGATGTCGCCCACGGGGAAGCTCAAGCTCATCGATCGCGTGAGCGCGATCAACTGGAACCGTCTCGAGGACGAGAAGGACCTCGAGGTGTGGGACCGCCTCGTCGGGAACTTCTGGCTGCCCGAGAAAGTGCCGGTGTCGAACGACATCCAGTCGTGGAACACGCTCACCGCGCAGGAGCAGGAGCTCACGATGCGCGTATTCACCGGCCTGACGCTGCTGGACACGATCCAGGGCACGGTCGGCGCGGTGTCGCTCATCCCCGACGCGATCACGCCGCACGAGGAAGCGGTGTACACCAACATCGCGTTCATGGAGTCGGTGCACGCCAAGAGCTACTCGTCGATCTTCTCGACGCTGTGCTCCACTCGTGAGATCGACGACGCGTTCCGCTGGTCGGAGGAGAACCCGAACCTCCAGCGCAAGGCCGAGATCGTCATGGACTACTACAAGGGCGACTCGCCGCTCAAGCGCAAGGTCGCGAGCACGCTGCTCGAGTCATTCCTCTTCTACTCCGGCTTCTACCTGCCGATGTACTGGTCGTCGCGCGCCAAGCTGACGAACACGGCCGACCTCATCCGCCTCATCATCCGCGACGAGGCCGTGCACGGGTACTACATCGGCTACAAGTTCCAGAAGGGTCTCGAGAAGCTCTCCCCGGAGGAGCGCGACGAGCTCAAGGCGTACACGTTCGAGCTGCTCTTCGAGCTGTACGAGAACGAGGTGCAGTACACGGAGGACCTCTACGACGGCGTCGGGCTGACCGAGGACGTCAAGAAGTTCCTGCGGTACAACGCCAACAAGGCGCTCATGAACCTCGGCTACGAGGCGCTCTTCCCCAAGGACGAGACCGACGTCAACCCGGCGATCCTCTCGGCGCTGTCGCCGAACGCCGACGAGAACCACGACTTCTTCTCCGGGTCCGGCTCGTCGTACGTCATCGGCAAGGCCGTGAACACCGAGGACGACGACTGGGACTTCTGACCCTCGCCCGCCTTCGCGCCGAGGGCCCGGGTCCGCGCAGAGCCGCGGGTCCGGGCCCTCGGCGTCTGGCATAGTCCCGCCATGGGCATGCTCAGGGAGCGGCTGCGCGCCGCAGGGCTCGACGACGTGACCTCGGTCGAGCCGGTGAGCGGCGGGCTCGCCGCGACGGCCGGGCTGGCCCGGCGGGCCGACGGCGCGCCGCTGTTCGTCAAGGCGTTCGACACGGACGCACCGGGCGACGACGTCTTCACGGTCGAGGCCGAGGGCCTGGCTGCGCTCCGTGCCGCCGGGCTGGAGACCCCGGACGTCGTCCACGCGGGCCGGGACCTGCTCGTGCTGTCCGCGCTCGCCCCGCGGCCCTCGACGCCGGCCTTCTGGGAAGACCTCGCCCGTTCGCTGGCGCACGTGCACACCACGACCCGCAGCGAGCGCTTCGGCTGGCACCGGGACGGCTGGCTCGGCCGCCGTCGGCAGGTGAACACCTGGACGGAGGACGGGTTCGACTTCTTCGCGCAGCACCGCCTGCTGCGCTGGCTCGACGAGCCGCAGGTCGACGCCGCCCTCGACGCCGCGGACCGCGCCGCGCTCGAGCGTCTGTGCGCGCGGCTCCCGGAGGTGCTGCCGGGAGGGCCCGCCTGCCTGACGCACGGCGACCTGTGGGCGTCGAACGTCATGGCGACCGCCGACGGACGCCCGGCCTTGATCGACCCGGCCGTCTCCTACACGTGGCCCGAGGTCGACCTGGCCCACGTGTGGACGACCGCGCCCCCGCCCGAGGCCGATGCCTTCTTCGGGCTCTACGCGGAGCTCACCGGCCTCGACGACGACTGGCGGGAGCGCCTGCCCGTCGTCCAGCTCCGGCAGCACCTAGCCGTCGTCGCGCAGTTCGACCCCGACCGGGGCTGCGGCGGACGCCGTCCGCGCGACGCTCGCGCCCTTCCGGACCTGCTGACCGACGACGGCCGTCCGGTCAGTCGTTCGGCCGGGACTGCGCACCCTCGACGGGCGGGTCGGCCGACCACGGGAACGTGATCCAGAGGTCGGTGTCTTTCCACGAGTAGTCCGGCTGGATGATCGTGCGCGGCTTCGTGTAGAGCACCGCGGAGCGGGCCTCGGCCCCATGGGTGCTGAGCATGTCCATGACCAGGGCGAGCGTCCGGCCCGAGTCGGCGACGTCGTCGACCACGAGCACGTGCGCGCCCGGCAGGTCGGACGTGTCCATGAGGGGCGGCAGCACCCGCGGGTCGGTGAGGGTCTGGCCGATGTCGGTGTAGAACTCGACGTTGAGCGTGCCCACGCCCTTGGTCCCGAGTGCGTATGCGACCGCGCCGCCGGGCAGGAGTCCGCCGCGGGCGACCGCGACGACGACCTCCGGGCGGAACCCGCTCGCGACGACCTGCTCGGCGAGCTCGCGCGCGGCGACGCCGAAGGTCTCCCACGTGAGCACCTCGCGCTCGGGCGGGGCGGCCGCGGGGGGCGGGGGGGCGTCGTCGGGCACGGGTGGGACCGAGGTCGTGGAGGCGTCCGTCATGCGTCGAGCCTACGACCCGCCCACGCCCCGCCCGACACGCCCGGACGCACGGAGGGCCGCACCCCGAGCGGGGTGCGGCCCTCCGTGAGGCGGCGGCAGGTCAGTAGGCCGCGAGGATGTCCACGACGAAGACGAGCGTCTCGCCCGCGAGCTCGTTCGTGTTCGTGTCGCTCTTCTCGCCGTAGCCGAGCGACGGCGGGATGACGAGGAGCACCTGGCTCCCGACGGTCTGGCCGGAGAGGCCCTGGGTCCAGCCGGCGACGACGCCGCTCAGCGGGAAGGTGGAGGGCTCGCCGCGGTCCCACGACGAGTCGAACTGCTCGCCGTCGAGCTTCCAGCCCGTGTAGTGCGCGATGACCGTCTGGTCCTCGGTGACCTCGGGGCCGCTGCCCTTGATGAGCGGCTGCACGACGAGCTCGGTCGGCGCGGTGTAGCCCTCGGGGATCTCGACGGACGGCTTGCCCGTGTCGTCGAGCGTGACGACGGGCAGTCCCTCGGCCGGGGTCACGGCCTCGCCCTCGGCGCGGTCCGGCACGTCGGCGGGGTCCGGCGCGACCGGGGCGTCCCGGACCTCGGTGACCTCGGCGACGGTGAGGACGGCGCTTCCGTCCTGCCCCGGTGCGGCGAACAGGAAGCGCGTGCCGACCTTCTTGCCGACCAGCGCCTCGAGCAGCTGCGGGTACACCTGGTCGTCGAGGACGATCTGCTGCGCCGAGTCGTCCTCCCACGTGGAGCCGAGCTTGGACGCGTCCGTGCCGGAGTACGCGGCCTGGTGCAGCGTCACCTCCTGGCCCTTCGCGATCTCGTCGCCGTCGCCGTCCCCGAGCGAGAGCGCGACCGGGCCCGAGACCTCGAGCGGGGCCTCGAACTCGACGGTCGGCTCGCTGCCGGGGTCGCCCGTGACCGTCACGGCCTCGAGCGCCGCGACGTCCTCGGGCGACGACGTCGCGCCGTCGGAGGCGGACGGGCTCGCCGACGTCTCGTCGTCGGAACCGCCGCCCTCCGACGAGCAGCCGGAGAGGACGAGGGCGGCGCCCAGGGTGAGCGCGGCGACGCCGCGCAGGGTGCGGTGCTTCACGAGGAGGGTCCTTCGGTCGGGGGGACGGCGGGGCCGTCGGGTCTGGGCCGCACCCGCACGACGGCGGTCGTCGGCGCCCGGGGACGGGCCACCTCGCGGTCGGACGCCGGGTGCAGCACCGGCGCGGACACTCTAGCGGTCGAGACTGGACGCCCGCTGGGAGGTCCCCGGCGGGCCGCGGGGGAGAATGGGCCCATGCCGTCCCGTCGACCGTCCCGCAAGCGACCCTGGGGCGCGGAGCCCGCGCCCCTCGACCTGGACCGCGCCCTCGGCGGTGCGCGCCGGGAGTCGGGAGCCGACGGCGAGTGGCAGGTCCGCACGGTGCGCGGCGGCGCGAAGACCTACCTCTGCCCGGGCTGCCAGCAGGAGATCCCGCCCGGCACCGGGCACGTCGTGGCGTGGCAGGACGACTCCTTCTTCGGGGCCGAGACCGCGCTCGACCACCGTCGCCACTGGCACAGGTCGTGCTGGGAGGCGCGCGACCGCCGTCGGCCGCGGTAGACGCACTAGGCTCGGGACGATGAGCACCGCACCCGAGACCGCGCCCGATCCCGCCCGAGCCTCGACGGAGCCGACCCCCATCCGGTCGCTCAGCGTCCTGCCCGCGCGGCGCGAGGACGTCGAGCTGCACACCGCGGACGGCCTCACGCTCGTCGGCGAGCTGGCGCTCCCCGCGGACCGCGACCCGGTCGCGACCCTCGTCACGCTGCACCCCCTGCCGACGCACGGCGGGTACATGGACTCGCACGTCTACCGGAAGGCGGCGTGGCGTCTGCCGGCGCTCGCGGACCTCGCCGTGCTGCGGTTCAACACGCGCGGCACGTCGTCCCCGCGGGGGACGAGCGAGGGCGCGTTCGACGGCGGCGAGGCCGAGCGCTTCGACGTCGCGGCGGCGATCGAGTTCGCCGAGTTCCACGACCTGCCGAACCGGTGGCTCGTGGGGTGGTCGTTCGGCACGGAGCTCGCGCTCAAGCACGGCACGGACCCGGCGGTGGAGGGCGCGATCCTCCTCTCGCCCCCGCTGCACCGCGCGACGGACGACGACCTCGACCGCTGGGACGCGTTCGGCAAGCCGCTCGTGGTCCTCGTGCCCGAGCTCGACGACTACCTGCGCCCCGACGAGGCGCGACGACGCTTCGCGCGCGTGCGGAACGCCGAGGTGATCGGCGTCGAGGGCGCCAAGCACCTGTGGGTGGGGGAGTCGTCGGTGCGGCGCGTGCTCGACGAGATCGTGGGGCACGTGCGTCCCGGTTTCCCGCTCCCGCTGCCGACCACGTGGGACGGCGACGCGAGCGGCACGGCCGACCGCGACACGGCCGACTCGGACCAGGCGAGCTACGACGCGAGCCGGTCCGACGGCGTCGTCGACTGACCCCCGCCGCGGCGCGAGGCGCCGCGCGCACCCGACCGACCCGAGGAGGACCACGTGACGACGGCACCGCTCGAGACCTTCACGCTGCGCGAGGGGTACGGGACACCGCTCGTGCTGCTGCACGGCTTCCCGCTCGACCACCGGATGTGGGCAGACGTCGCGGAGGCGCTGCCGGGCGAGCCCACCGTCGTCGCGGTCGACCTCCCCGGCCTGGGCGCGAGCCCGCTGGGGGGCGAGCCGCCGTCGATCGAGGCGGCGGCCGACGCGACCGCGGACGCGCTCGCCGCGGCGGGGATCACGCGCGCAGTCGTCGCGGGCCTGTCGATGGGCGGCTACGTGGCCCTCGCGCTCGCGGAGCGCCGGCCGGAGCTGGTCGCGGGGCTCGGGCTGGTGGACACCAAGTCCACCGCGGACTCCGACGACGCGCGCGCGAACCGGCTGCGCATCGCCGACGAGGCGGCGAGCTCGCAGACCGTCGAGCCGGTCCTCGGCATGCCGGGGGTGCTCCTCGGCGAGACGAGCAAGGCCGCGCGCCCGCACCTGACCGCGCGGCTCGAGGAGTGGATCCGCGCGCAGCGGCCCGACGGCGTCGCGTGGTCGCAGCGGGCGATGGCGGCCCGCCCCGACCGCACGTCCGTCCTCGCGGGCTTCGCGGGGCCGGTCGCGGTGGTCGTGGGCGAGGAGGACCAGGTCACGCCGGTGGCGGAGGCGGAGCACATGGTCGCCGCGGCGCCGACCGCGCAGCTCGTGCAGGTGACGGGCGCGGGCCACATGAGCGCGGTCGAGGACCCTGCCGCGGTGGCCGACGCGCTCGCGGACCTCCTGGCGCGGGCGACCGTCTGAGCCGCTGACCGCGCGTCAGCGCCCGTCGAGCACGAGCGCGAGCGCGTCGGCGAGGTCGATCGACTCGCCGTCCCGGCCGCCCTTGCCCAGCACGAGCGGCGGGTCGGACGGCTCGACCGCGACCCCCCGCAGACGCGCGCGCACGCCGCCGGGCACCGAGAGCACGTAGAACTCGCCGTCCTCGCCGACGGCGACGCTGTGGTTGCGACGCAGGTACCACCCGCGGAGCGGGGTGCGGTACGTCGCGGTGCCGTCGAACGCGCGGGCGCGGAGCGGCTCGGGAGCCAGGCCCCGGTCGCGCGCCCGCGCGACGAAGTCGGCGAGCAGGGCCCGGGCCGCGACGCTCTCGCGGGCGCGCTGCCGGTCGAGCTCGCGCTGCTGGTGCGCGGCGGCCTCGGTCCGCTGCCGACGCCAGTCGTCGGCAGCGGACCCCGAGGGACCCGACGGGCCCGCGGTGGCCGGCACGGCGTCAGGCCGAGGCGGGGGCGTCGGGCTTCGCGTCGGCCGTCTTCGTGCCGCCCGACTTCGCGCCGGCCGGCTTCGTGCCGGTCGGCTTCGTCTCGCTCGGCCGGGCGTCGGTGGACGCCGCGGAGCCACGCTCCGCCGGTGCCTCGACCGTCCCGACCCGCTGCCCGGACTCCTCCGGGACGACCGGGAACTCGGCCGTCATGAGCGTCGCGGCGCGCGCCTGCTGGGCGGGCGTCCCCGCGGGCACCGCCTTCTTCGCGGGGGCCTTGGTGGCCTCGTTCTCGCTGCCGAGGAGACCACGGAGCTCGTCGAGGTAGGTGTTGATCGAGTCGTGCTGGCGCGTGAGGTCCTCGAGCTGGCGCTGGGCGACGTTGCGCTGCTGCTCGGCCTCGGCCTTCGCGTCGCTCACCGTCTGGTCGGCGAACGCCCGGGCCTCGGCGACGACCTGGTCGGCGTTCCGGCGCGCCGTCGACAGGAGGTCCTTCACGTACGCGTCGGACTCGCTGCGGACCTTCTCCGCCTGCTGGAGCGCGTGGGCGACACGCTTCTCCGCCTCCGCGGCGTGCTCCTCGGCCGTCGCGACGAGCTTCTCCGTCTCCGCCTTGGCGGCGGCGTGGCGCTCGGCGTTCTCGCGCTCCGCCTCCTCGCGGCGACGCACGACCTCGAGCTCGGCGTCCGCGAGGGCGGTGCGGGCCTGGTCGCGCAGCGTCTCCATCTCGGACGTGACGGCGTTCGCTGCCTCGGTCGCCTTGCGCTGCGCCTCGTCCACCTGGCGCTGCGCCTCGCGACGCGCGTTCTCCAGCAGCTCGGCCGACTCGCGCTCCGCGGCCTCGCGCTGCGCCGCCGTCTCCGCCGCGACGCGCGCGCGGAGCTCCGCGGCCTCGCGCTCGGTCGTGACGCGCAGCTCCGTGGTCTCGCGCTCCGCCGTCGCGCGCAGCGTGCCGAGCTCGCGCTCGAGCGACGCGCGGCGCTCGCTCTCCTCCGTGGCGAGCGCGCTGTGGATGCGCGCGGCCTCGCGCTCCGCGGAGCCGACCAGCTCCTCCGCGCGGCGCTGGGCGCTGAGCAGCGTGCCCTCGGCCTCGGACGCGCTCGTGGAGCGGATCTCCTCCGACTCCAGGCGTGCGCTGTTGAGCAGCTCGGCGACCTCGTTCTCGGCGCGGGACCGGACCTGGCCCGCCGAGAGCTTCGCGCGGGCCATGATGTCGGCCGCCTGGGCGTTGGCCTGCGACAGGATGTCCGCCGACTGCTCCTCCGCCGAGCGCAGGAGCTGCTCGATGCGGGACCCGAGCCCCGCGTACGACGGCCGGTCCGCCTCGCGGAGCTGGCGCTGGGCGTCGTTGAGCTCGCTCGTGAGCTGCATGGCGCGGGCGTCCGCCGCCTCGACGCGCGCCCGCGCGTCCTCCACGGCCTTCTCCAGCCTCGCGAGCTGGGCCTCGACCTGGACGCGGTCGTACCCGCGCATCGTGATGGGGAAGAGCGTGCGCTCGTCGGACACGTCGATGACCTCCGGTGCTGAGTCGTCGCGGCTTCCGCCGCCGGTCGGCGTCCCCTCCCGGGGAGGGAGGGCGCGGCGGTCGTGCCACGGCCCCGCCGTGCTCCGACCAGGATACGGGGATCACGCTGTCCTGAATACCCGGATTGGTGGGGGTGAGACGATGGTCGCAGTGCTGCGCGCGCGGTCTTCCCTCGCGGGAACGGCGGCCCTCTCGGCCGCCGGGCACGACGTTCCCTGGGAGCGGTGAGACCGTCCCGGGAGGGGCGCGTGAACGGTTCGTGAGGATCCACAGGCGAGGCGTCTCGGTCGATCCACGAGGGGTTTCGCACCTATCCTTGAACGTCGATCGACGAAGGGAACCTCGGTGCTGCAACGAATCATCGCCGCCCTCCTGCTCGTGGGAGGGCTGGTCGCCGTCGGCCTCGGTGTCGCGTCCGCCACCGTCTGGCGGGACAGCGACACGGTCGTGGCGACCACGGCGTACACCGGCGACGGCACGGTGCTCGTCACCGCGCCCGGGGTCCTCGACCTCGTCGCCGAGGACGTGACGATCCGCGCGACAGCACCCGGTGAGCAGCAGGTCACCCTCGCGATCGGCCGCGAGGCCGACGTGACCGGATGGGTCGGCGAGGACCCGCACGGTCTGGTCACCGGCCTGTCCGACTGGGACGCGCTCGCGACGCGCGCCGTCGACGCGCCGGCCGCGGAGGACGAGCCCGCGGAGGGCGAGACGCCCGCGGACGGGGAGTCGCCCGCGGAGGGCGAGAGCCCGGCCGACGCCGAGGCACCCGCCGACGCCGAGAGCCCGGCCGAGGGCGAGACGCCCGCGGAGGGCGACGCGGCCGCGGAGGCCCCCGTCGTCGGCGTCGACCCCGCCGGCTCGGACATGTGGCTGGAGGAGGCGACGGGCGCCGGCTCGGCGAGCCTGCGCTGGTCCGACCAGCCCGGCCGCTGGCAGCTCCTCGCCGCCGGCGTGGGCGAGGACGCCGTCGCCCCGACCGTCGAGCTCTCGTGGCCGCGCCAGGTCGAGACGCCGTTCCTGTGGCCCGGCGTCATCGGCGGTGCCGTGCTCATCCTCCTCGGTCTCGGCATCGGGGCGGCGAGCCTGCGCCCGCGCCGCCGCGGGCCCTCGGGCGGCACCACGACCTCCGCGACCCCGGCGGTGGCGCCGGCCGGCACGACGGCGGGGACGTCGTCGGACGACGCCGACGCGCCCGACGGCGAGGTGCCGACCGACACGGCCCAGGTGCGCATGCTCACGCGGCGTGAGCTGCGCGAGCGCGAGGAGGCCGACCGCCTCGCGCAGCAGCAGGCCCGCGCCCAGAAGCCGCGCCGCGCGTGGCTCACCGGCCAGATCCCGATCGTCGCGCGCGGCGAGCGCCGCCCGCGCACCGCGGCCCAGCCGACCGTCGACGCGAGCGCGCACCCGACCACGGAGGACAGCGCGAGCACGCGCGCAGACGCCTGGCGCCGGGCGTGGGGCTTCACGCCCGGCAGCGACGAGAGCGCCCCGGCGCCTGCACCCGAGAGCGACCCGGACGAGACGAAGGACAGCACCCGATGACCAGCACCGCCCGCGACACGGCCCGCGCCCGCCGCGCCCGTCGTCACCTCGGCGGGGTGGCCGGGGGACTGGTCGGCGCGCTCCTGCTCGCCGCCTGCTCCGCACCCCTCCCGACGCCCGAGCCCGACCCCACGCAGGACCCGCCCGCGCCCGTCCTCACCGAGGCGCAGGAGACCGCCGTCCTCGACGCGGTCGCCGCCGCGCTCGCGGCGGCGAGCGAGACCAACGACGCGGCCCAGCTCGAGGGCCGCGTCACGGGCCCGGCGCTCGCGATCCGCACGAGCCAGCTCGCCGTCGCCGCCGCGCGCGGCAACGCCGACCTCGTGACCGAGCTCCCGACGGAGGCGCAGCAGGTCGTCATCCCGACGACGCAGACCTGGCCGCGCACGTCGTTCGCCGTGAGCGTGCAGCCCGAGAACCTGCAGACGCCGCGCCTGTCCGTCCTGGAGCAGGACACCGCGCGCGACGACTACCAGCTCTGGGCCTGGGTCCGCCTCCTCCCGGGCGTCACCATGCCGAGCTTTGCGGACCCGAGCATCGGCAGCGAGGACGTCGCGCCCGACGACTCGAGCCTGCTCGTCACGCCGACGGACGCCGTCGCGCAGTACGCCGACGTGCTCAACCTCGGCACGGGCTCCGGGTTCGCGGGGGCCTTCGAGGAGGACTCGTTCCGCACCCTGCTCGCCAAGCGCGCGCAGGACTGGACGACGGCGCTCCAGCCCGCCGCGGGCGCCTACGCCCTGACGTTCACGCCCAACCCGGACGAGCCCGTGCGCGCGGTCCGCACCGCGGACGGCGGCGCGCTCGTGGTCGGTGCGATGACCTCGCAGGAGTCGATGACGGCCGAGGAGGGCGCGCAGGTGCCGCCCGACACGGAGTCGATCAAGGCGCTGTACGGGGACAAGACTCCGACGAACGTGCTCAAGGTCGGCTACGTCGACGTCGTCGCGCTCTACGTGCCGCCCGCGGGCTCCGAGGAGAAGATCCGCGTGGTGGGCAACGAGCACGTCGCGACGTCGGTCGCGAACGCCTGACGCTCCGTAGGATTGCGACCATGAGCGAACCCACCCAGCCCACGTTCGACGTGCGCGGCGCGGTCGACCTGTCCGCGCTGACCAGGCCGCAGTCACCCCCGCCCGGCGAGGAGGGCGGCGCGCCCGCCGCGGGCGGGTACGTCGTCGACGTCACGGACGAGACGTTCGGCCAGCTCGTCCAGGACTCGGCGCAGTACCCCGTCGTCGTGCTCCTGTGGATCCCGACGGACCAGGCGAACGCGCAGCTCGGCACCGACCTCGGCGCGCTGGCCGACGAGTACGCCGGCCGCTTCCTCCTGGCCCGCGTCGACGCCCAGGCGTACCCGCAGATCACGGCCGCGTTCCAGGTCCAGGGCGTGCCGACCGTCGTCGCGATCCTGCAGGGTCAGCCCGTGCCGCTGTTCCAGGGCGCCGCGCCCGTCGAGCAGGTGCGCGCCGTGCTCGACCAGGTGCTCCAGGCGGCCGAGGCGAACGGCGTGACCGGTCGTGCGCCCGCCCAGGGCGCCGACGGCGAGCCCGAGCGCCCCGCGGAGCCCGCCGCCGAGCCGGAGCCCGAGCTCCCGCCGCTGCACCAGGAGGCGTACGACGCGATCGAGCGCGACGACCTCGACGCCGCGGTCGCGGCCTACGAGAAGGCGATCAAGCAGGACCCGCGCGACGCGCTCGCCGTCGCGGGGCTCGCGCAGGTCCGCCTCCTCCAGCGCACCCGCGACGCCGACCTCGCGACGGTCCGCGCCGCGGCCGCCGCCGCACCGCAGGACGTCGACGCCCAGCTCGCCATCGCCGACCTCGACCTGCTCGGCGGGCACGTGGACGACGCCCTCGACCGGCTCCTCGACCTGCTGCCCGGCGCCGACGCGGACGGCAAGGAGAAGCTCCGAGTGCGCCTCCTCGACTACTTCGAGGTCGTGGGCCCCACCGACCCCCGCGTCGGCAAGGCCCGCCAGCGCCTCGCGATCAGCCTGTACTGACACACCCGCGCTCTACCGACGCACCCGCGTCACGCACGACGGCGGCCGGTCACCGTGAGGTGACCGGCCGCCGTCGTGCGTGGAGGTCACCGCGAGGAGACCGGCTGCCGTCGCGCTGAGGAGGCAGCGCCGGGGGTGAGACGAACCCGGTGGGTGGGGTGGTGGCGCCGGGTCGTGGCGGGCCTGGCGGGAGCCGCGTGGAACGAGCGGCGGATGGTAGACCCGGCGCCACCACCCCACCCACCACCCAGGGTGACGACAACTCGCCGTCGGCGGGACCAGGCCTCTACCTCGGCGACGAGGCCTCTACCTCGGCGGACCGGGCCTCTACCTCGGCGACGGGACGAGGTACAGCGCGCCGAGCGGCGGGACGCGCAGGACCGCGGAGTACGCGCGCCCCTTCCACGGGACGGGCTCCGCCCCGACCTCACCGAGGTTGCCGACACCGGAGCCGCCGTAGACCTCGGCGTCGGTGTTGAGGACCTCGCGCCACGCGCCGCCCGACGGCAGGGCGACGCGGTAGCCCTCGTGCGGCGTCCCGGCGAAGTTCACGACGACGGCGACCTCGCTGCCGTCGCGCCCGCGGCGTACGTAGGCGAGGACGTTGTGGTCGGCGTCGTCGGCGTCGAGCCACTCGAACCCCGCGGGGTCGTGGTCGAGCTCCCACAGAGCAGGGGTCGCGCGGTACAGGGCGTTGAGGTCACGCACGACACGCTGCACGCCCTGCCGGCCCGGGTCGGCGGCGAGGCCGTCCCAGTCGAGCGACCGGCCCTCGTTCCACTCGGAGTGCTGGCCGATCTCGCTGCCCATGAAGAGGAGCTGCTTGCCGGGGTGCGACCACTGGTAGGCGAGGAACGCGCGCACGCCGGCGCGCTTCTGCCAGTCGTCGCCCGGCATCTTCCCGTAGAGCGAGCCCTTGCCGTGCACGACCTCGTCGTGGCTGATGGGGAGCACGAACTGCTCGGAGTACGCGTAGACCATGGAGAACGTGATCTCGTGGTGGTGGTACCGGCGGTTGATCGGCTCCTCGGCGACGTAGCGCAGGGAGTCGTTCATCCAGCCCATGTTCCACTTGAGCCCGAACCCGAGGCCCCCCGCGGAGGTGGGCCGGGTGACGCCCGGCCACGCGGTCGACTCCTCGGCGATCATCATGACGCCGGGCGTGCGCCGGTACGCGGTGGCGTTGGCCTCCTGGAGGAACGCGATGGCCTCGAGGTTCTCGCGGCCCCCGTGCACGTTGGGGTGCCACTGGCCGGGGCCGCGCGAGTAGTCGAGGTAGAGCATGGACGCGACGGCGTCGACGCGCAGCGCGTCGACGTGGAACTCCTCGAGCCAGTACGTCGCGTTGGCGACGAGGAAGTTGCGGACCTCGTTGCGGCCGAAGTCGAAGACGTACGTGCCCCAGTCGGGCTGCTCGCCGCGCAGCGGGTCGGCGTGCTCGTAGCAGGGCGTGCCGTCGAAGCGGGCGAGGGCCCACTCGTCGCGCGGGAAGTGCGCGGGGACCCAGTCGACGACGACGCCGATCCCCGCGGCGTGCAGGCGGTCGACGAGGTAGCGGAAGTCGTCGGGGTGGCCGAACCGGGACGTCGGGGCGTAGTAGCCCGTGACCTGGTAGCCCCACGACCCGCCGAACGGGTGCTCGGCGACGGGCAGGAGCTCGACGTGCGTGAACCCCTGCTCGACGACGTACGCCGTGAGCTGCTCCGCGAGGTCGCGGTAGGACAGGCCCTGGCGCCACGAGCCGAGGTGCACCTCGTAGATGCTGAGCGGCTGCGTGTGGGGGTCGTGCGCCGCGCGCTCGGCGAGCCACGCGTCGTCGGACCACTCGTACCGGGACTCGACGACGACGCTCGCCGTTGCCGGGGGCACCTCGGCCGCCTTGGCGAGCGGGTCGGCCTTCTGGCGCCACGAGCCGTCGGGCCCGAGGATCTCGTACTTGTAGCGCGCGCCCGCGACGACGCCGGGGACGAAGAGCTCCCACACCCCGGTGGACCCGAGCGAGCGCATCGGGTGCGTGGGGCCCCAGCCGTTGAAGTCGCCGATGACGCGGACCGCGCGCGCGTTGGGCGCCCAGACGGCGAACGCCGTGCCGGTCGTGTCGCCGAGCGCGCTCGGGTAGGTGCGGACGTTCGCGCCGAGCGCGCGCCACAGCTCCTCGTGCCGGCCCTCGCGGATCAGGTGCAGGTCGACGTCGCCGAGCGTGGGCAGGAACCGGTAGGGGTCGTCCACGGTCGTGGACTCGTGCCCGTAGCGGGCGCGGACGCGGTAGTCGGGGGCGTGCCGGGTGCCGTCGGCGTCCTGGTGCACCGGCACGACGGCGGCCCACACCCCGTCCTGCTCGTGCACCGCCGGGTGCTCGCCGTCGGCGGCGACGACGACGACCTCGTCCGCGAGCGGGCGCAGGACGCGGACGACGGCCCGCGCGTCCGCGGCGTCGTCCGCGAGGTGCGGGCCGAGCACGGCGTGCGGGTCGAACGTGCGCCCGCCCGCGGCCGCGGCGAGCGCGTCCTGCGGCACGACGACGGGGGGCGGGGTGGCGGAAGCGGCGGGCCCGGTCATGGGGCAACCTTTCCACGTCCCGCGCACCCTCACAGGACGGGCTCGCCGGACGGTCCGGTACGTGCGGCCGGGCGACCGCGCACGTCAGGCGTTGCCCGCGAGGAGGCGGTCCACGGCGGCGAGGGGGATGGGCTCCCAGTCGGGACGGTTGCGCGACTCGTAGACGACCTCGTAGAGCGCCTTGTCGAGCGTGAGCGCGCGGACGAGCGCCTCCGAGGTCGCGTGGTCGACGCCCGCGGTGTCCGCGCGCTCGTACGCGTCGAGGAACGCGGCGCGCGCCTGGACGGCCCACGCGGCGTCGGGAGCACGCCCGACGGCGGCCGCGTAGTCGAACGAGCGCACGATCCCGGCGACGTCGCGCAGGGCGAGGTCGGGGCGGGTGCGCTCCGCGACCGGCCGCAGCGGCTCGCCCTCGAAGTCGAGCACCTTCCAGCCGAACCGGCGGGCGTGCAGCACCTGCCCGAGGTGCAGGTCGCCGTGGACGGTCTGGAGCCGCGGGAGGGCGTCGGGGACGCGCGTGACGGACGCGAGCCGTGCTGCCGTGCGGTCCCAGAACGCGGCGATCTCGGTCGCGCGCCGGCCGAGCGCGCTCGACGACGTGACGGCCTCGTCCGAGCGGCGCCGCAGGTCGGCGACGAGCCAGCGCGCGTCGACGGGGGAGCCCACGTCGAACGCGCGCCGGAGCGCGGCGTGGAGGTCGGCGAGGACCCGGCCGAGGTCGGCGGCGAGGTCGGCGAACGAGGAACCCTGCCCGGCGTAGGCGCACGCGAGGTCGAAGCCGTCGCGCGCGCCGTCGACGAACTCGCTGAGGATCGCGAGGTGCGCCGAGCGGGGCGACGCCGGGTCGGGCGCGTGCCCGGGACCGGCCGGGTCGTCGGTCGCGTCCCAGCCCACCTCGAGCCACGCGAGCGGTCGCGGGACCCCCGCCCACCCCTGGGCGGCGAGCGCGCGCGGGATCGTCACGTCCGGGTTGGGGCCGATCGCGATGGCCCGCAGGACCTTGAGCATCGTGCCGCCGGCGACGCCTGGCAGCAGCACCGAGCTGTTCGACTGCTCGACGCTCAGCGCCCGCCCGCCTCCGAGGTCGAAGGGGTCGGTGCCCGCACCCCCGGCCGCGGGGGTCGTCTCCCAGTCGGCGACGGCCAGGAGCGCCGCCCAGCACGCGGGGTGCGCGGCGCCGTCGTGCACGACCCAGGCCGTCCCGGCGGTCGCGCCGCCCCCGGCGTCGCGCACCGTCCCGAGCGGCGCGGCGGGCGCGCGCCCCGGACCGGCGGACGGGGCGGCGCCGCCCGGGGTGTGCGCGTCGCCCGGGGCCGCGGGCGACGCGTCGCCCGGCTCGAGGACGAGCGGCACCTGCACGACGAGGTCGACGCCGTCGCCGAGCAGCCGCAGCAGGTGGAGGACGACGCGCGGGTCCCGCGCCGGGTCCTGCCCGGCCGTCGCCGGGACGTCGAGCGCGAACGACAGCCACGGCACGTGCCGCACCGCGACGCCCTTGACGGGGTACCACCGGCGCTCCGGCAGCCACGCGTCGAGGAGCGTCATGAGCTCCGAGGAGGGAAGGTCCGTCCGTCGGAGCGTCATGCGCGCCTCCCTGTGGCTGGGTCGTCGGGTCGTCGGCAGGTCGTGGCCCGGGGGTGCCCGGGGGCCCCGCCGTCGGGTCACGACGGCGGCAGCCTCCATCCGACCACGACGCGCCCGATCTCGCCGGGCGTCAGGGGGTCGTGCCCTCGGGGCCCCCGACGACGAGCCAGTAGAAGTCGCGCGAGCCCCAGGTCATGACGACGCGCCCGTCGTCCCCGACCGCCGGGAAGTGCGCGCCGCCGAACACGTCGGTGAGCGTCGCGCCCGCGTGCCCCGGCACGTGCACCGCCGCGGACCGGGCGGTGGCGGAGAGGTTCGCCACGCACAGGATCGTCTCCGTGGGCGTGCGCCGCAGGAACGCGAGGATCGACTCGTTGTCGCACTCGAGCGCCACGAAGTCGCCCGTGCCGAACGCCTTGTGGCGGCGCCGGACCTTGAGCATGCCGTGCACCCAGTGCAGCAGCGACGTCGACTGCTCGAGCTGCGCCTCGACGTTGACGTAGCCGTAGTGGTGCACGAGCGACTGCACGAGCGGCAGGTACACCTTGCCCGGGTCCGCGGTGGAGAACCCGGCGTTGCGGTCGGGCGTCCACTGCATGGGCGTGCGCACGGCGTCGCGGTCGGGCAGCCAGATGTTGTCGCCCATGCCGATCTCGTCGCCGTAGTACAGGCACGGGCTGCCCGGGAGCGAGAGCAGGAGCGCGTGCGCCAGCTCGACCTCCTTGCGCGAGTTGTCGAGCAGGGGCGCCAGCCGACGGCGGATCCCGACGTTGGCGCGCATGCGCGGGTCGGGCGCGTACCACCCGTACATCGACGCGCGCTCCTCCGTCGAGACCATCTCGAGCGTGAGCTCGTCGTGGTTGCGCAGGAACGTGCTCCACTGCGCGCCCGCGGGGATGTCGGGCGTGTCGGCAAGGATCTCCAGCACCTGGTTCGCGCGCTGGTCGCGGATCGCGTAGAAGATGCGCGGCATGACGGGGAAGTGGAAGCACATGTGGCACTCCGGCTCCTCCTCGGTGCCGAAGTAGTCCACGACGTCGCGCGGCCACTGGTTCGCCTCGGCGAGGAGGATGCGGCCCGGGAACTCGGTGTCCACCATGCGCCGCACGCGGCGCAGGAACTCGTGCGTCTGCGGGAGGTTCTCGCAGTTGGTGCCCTCGGCCTCGTAGAGGTACGGCACCGCGTCGAGGCGGAACCCGTCGACCCCCATCTGCAGCCAGAACCGCGCGACGTCGAGCATCGCGTCGGCGACGCGCGGGTTCTCGAAGTTGAGGTCGGGCTGGTGGGAGAAGAAGCGGTGCCAGAAGAACTGGCGCCGCACCGGGTCGAACGTCCAGTTGGACGTCTCCGTGTCGACGAAGATGATGCGCGCGTCCTGGTAGCGCGTGTCGTCGTCGCTCCACACGTAGAAGTCGCCGTACGGGCCCTCCGGGTCGGCGCGCGACGCCTGGAACCACGGGTGCTGGTCGCTCGTGTGGTTCATGACGAGGTCGATGACGACGCGCATCCCGCGCGCGTGCGCCTCGCTCACGAGCTCGGCGAAGTCCGACGTCGAGCCGTACTGCGGCGCGATCGCGGTGTAGTCGGACACGTCGTAGCCGCCGTCGCGCAAGGGCGACGGGTAGAACGGCGGCAGCCACAGCGCGTCGATGCCGAGCCAGTGGAGGTAGTCGAGGCGGTCGATGAGCCCGCGCAGGTCGCCCGTCCCGCTGCCGTCGGAGTCGGAGAACGCGCGGACGATCACCTCGTAGAACACCGCCGTGCGGTACCAGTCCGGGTCGTCGGACAGCCCGGGGCGCGTCTCGACGGGCGGCGCCGGCTGACGGCGCGGCGGGAGGGCCGCGACGGGCACGGGCGCGGTGAGCGGGGGCACGGGAACGGGACCGGCGGCGGGCCCCCGCACGGGGACCGGGGCCGCGTCCCGGGGGAGCGTCACGAGGCCCTCACGTGGATGACGTGCGCGACCTGGCGCAGCGGCTCGAGCCGCACGTACACGTCCTGCCCCCAGCCGTAGCTCTCGCCGGTCAGCTCGTCGTGCGCGACGAACGACGGCGCCCAGGGGTCCTGGCCGTCCGCGAGCGGGGGGAGGCCGAGGGCCGCGAGGTCCAGGTGCACGTTCGACTCCTGCGGGGAGTGGGGGTCGAGGTTCACCACGACGACGACCGTGTCCGCCTCGCCGGTCGGCGAGTGCTCGGCCGGCAGGTGGCGCGAGAACGCGAGCACCTGGTCGTTCGTCGTCGGGTGCACCGTGAGGTTCCGGAGCTGGCGCAGCGCGGGGTGGTCCCGACGGATCTCGTTGAGCCGCGCGAGCAGCGTCGAGATCCCGATCTCGTCGGCGAGCGCCCAGTCGCGCGGCTTGTACTCGTACTTCTCGTTGTCGATCTGCTCCTCGACGCCCGGGCGCGGCACGTTCTCGACGAGCTCGTACCCGGAGTAGATCCCCCAGGTGGGGGCACCGAGGGCGGCGAGCACCGCGCGCACGGCGAAGCCCGCCACGCCGCCGTGCTGGAGGTACGGCGGGAGGATGTCGTGGGTCGTGGGCCAGAAGCTCGGGCGCATGTAGGCGCCGGCCTCGCCCGAGACCTCGGTGAGGTACTCCGCGAGCTCGTCGCGCGTGTTGCGCCACGTGAAGTACGTGTACGACTGGTGGAACCCGATGCGCGCGAGGGTGTGCATCATCGCGGGCTTGGTGAACGCCTCGGAGAGGAACACGACCTCGGGGTTCGTCGCGCGCACCTCGGCGAGCAGCCACTCCCAGAAGTCGAGCGGCTTGGTGTGGGGGTTGTCGACGCGGAACGCGGTGACGCCGCGGTCGATCCACACGCGCACGACGCGCAGCACCTCGGCGTAGATGCCCTCGGGGTCGTTGTCGAAGTTGAGCGGGTAGATGTCCTGGTACTTCTTCGGCGGGTTCTCCGCGTAGGCGATGGAGCCGTCGGCGCGCGTCGTGAACCACTCGGGGTGCTCGGTGACCCACGGGTGGTCGGGCGAGCACTGCAGCGCGAGGTCGATCGCGACCTCCAGCCCGTGCCGCCGGGCCTCCTTGACGAACGCGCGGAACGTGCGCTCGCTGCCGAGCTCGGGGTGGATCGCGTCGTGGCCGCCGTCCTTCGAGCCGATGGCGTACGGGCTGCCCGGGTCGCCGGGGAGCGCGGTGAGGGAGTTGTTGCGGCCCTTGCGGTGCGTCGTGCCGATGGGGTGGACGGGGGTCAGGTAGACGACGTCGAAGCCCATCTCCGCGATCGCGGGCAGACGGCGCGCGGCCGCGGTGAACGTGCCCGAGCGCCAGCGCCCGTCCTTGAGCCGCCGGGCGCCCTCGGAGCGCGGGAACATCTCGTACCACGCGCCCGCGAGCGCGAGCGGGCGCTCGACGCGCAGCGGGTACGTGGCCGACGCCGTGACGTGGTCGCGCAGCGGGGCGCGCTCCAGGACGTCGCGCACCTCGGGCGACGTCGCGGCGACGAGCCGGGCCTCGGCGGGGCGGGTCGCGTCGGCGAGCGCGGCGAGCGCGTCGGCGAGCGTGCGCTCGTCCGCGGGGGTCCGGCGGCCGGGCGTGCCGTCGCGCCCGGGGAGGGGGACGGCGTCGGCGAGGACGCGTTCGAAGAGCCGCACGCCCTCGGCGAGCATGAGCTCGACGTCGACGCCCGCCGCGACCTTGACCGTCGCGTCGTGCGCCCACGTGCCGTAGGGGTCGCTCCACGCCTCGACGCGCAGCGACCAGTCGCCGACCGCGTCCGGGTGGAGCGTGGCGCGGAACCGGTCGAGCCCGGGGGCGACGTCGACCATGGGTGCCGTGCGCTCGGTGCCGTCGGGCGCGACGAGGACGGCGGTCGCGGCGACGGCGTCGTGGCCCTCCCTGAAGACGGTCGCCTCGATCGGCACCATCTCGCCGACGACGGCCTTGGCAGGCCACCGGCCGCCCTCGACGACGGGCGACACCTCGAGCACGGGGATGCGGCCGACGGGTGCGGCGGGGGCGGGGGCGGGGGCGCCGCCTCGGGGGCGAGGGGCACCGGTGGCGCGGGGGCGGTGCGGCGCGAGGGCCGGAGGGGTCGACGTCACACGCACAACGTATCGAGGGGCACGGGGGCCAGGCACCTGGGGGAGGGGTCGGCGCGTCGCGGACGGGTCGCGCACGATACCTGGGTGAAATTTCATGCAAGCGTTACACACAGGTTGCGGCGCGGGGGTGTGCACCGGCGTCAGGCTGCGTAGTCTCGTCCCCGTGAGAGCCATCCGACGGTTCACCGTCCGCACCCTGCTGCCCGCCGAGCTGCGCGACCTGGACGAGCTCGCGCACAACCTGCGCTGGTCCTGGCACGCGCCCACGCGCGACCTGTTCGCCGGTATCGACCCCGAGACGTGGGCGGCGGTCCACGGCGACCCCGTCGCGCTGCTCGGTGCGCTCGGTCCCGAGCGCCTCGCGGAGCTCGCCGCCGACGGCGCCTTCGTCGAGCGCGTGCGGGCGGCGGCGGCCGACCTGCGCCACTACCTCGACGACGCGCTGTGGTACCAGCAGCGTGCCGCGGAGGCGTCGGAGGGCGGTGGCTCCCTGCCGGCCGCGATCGCGTACTTCTCGCCCGAGTTCGGCATCACGTCCGTGCTGCCCCAGTACTCCGGCGGCCTCGGCATCCTCGCCGGCGACCACCTGAAGAGCGCGAGCGACCTCGGCGTGCCGATCGTCGGCGTCGGGCTCCTCTACGGCGCCGGCTACTTCAAGCAGTCGCTCACGCGCGACGGCTGGCAGGTCGAGACGTACCCGCTCCTCGACCCGGACGGCCTGCCGCTCACCCTCCTGCGCGACGACGACGGCACGCCCGCGCGCGTCTCGCTCGCCCTGCCCGGGGGTCGCACGCTCCACGCGCACGTGTGGGTCGCGGCCGTCGGCCGCGTGCCGCTGCTCCTGCTCGACTCGAACGTGCCCGGCAACGACGAGGCCGCGCGCAAGGTGACCGACCGCCTCTACGGCGGCGGCGGCGAGCACCGCCTCCAGCAGGAGCTGCTGCTCGGCGTGGGCGGCGTGCGCGCGCTGCGCCTGTGGTCGCGCCTCACCGGCGCGCCGGAGCCCGAGGTCTACCACACCAACGAGGGCCACGCGGGGTTCCTCGGCGTCGAGCGCATCCGCGAGCTCGTCGAGCAGGGCCTCACGTTCGACGCGGCGCTCGAGGCCGTCCGCGCCGCGACGGTCTTCACGACGCACACACCCGTGCCCGCCGGCATCGACCGGTTCGGCCGCGACCTCGTCACGCAGTACTTCGGCGGCGACATGGCGGTCGACGGCCTGCCCGTCGAGCGCGTCCTCGCCCTCGGGGCCGAGGACTACGACGGCGGCGACCCGACCGTGTTCAACATGGCCGTCATGGGCCTGCGCCTCGGCGGGCGGGCGAACGGCGTCTCCCTCCTGCACGGCGAGGTGTCGCGCGGCATGTTCGAGGGCTTGTGGCCGGGCTTCGACGCCCGCGAGGTCCCGATCACCTCGGTGACGAACGGCGTCCACTCGCCCACGTGGGTCGACCCGGCGCTCGCGGCCCTCGAGGCCGAGCGGCTCGGGCTCGACGAGCTCACGGCCGAGCACGCGTCGTCGCGCTGGCTGCGCGGCGACGGGGAGGGTGCCGTCGGCGACGGCGAGCTCTGGGCGATCCGCCGCGAGATGCGCGGCCGGCTCGTCGACGAGGCGCGCCGCCGCGTGCGCAAGTCCTGGCGCGAGCGCGGCGCGACCCCGGCGGAGCTCGGCTGGGTCGACGACGTCCTCTCGCCCGACGTCCTCACCATCGGGTTCGCGCGCCGCGTCCCCACGTACAAGCGGCTCACGCTCATGCTCCGCGACCCGGGGCGGCTCAAGGCGCTGCTGCTGCACCCCGAGCGACCGGTACAGCTCGTCGTGGCGGGCAAGTCGCACCCCGCCGACGACCAGGGCAAGCGGCTCATCCAGCAGCTCGTGCGCTTCACGGACGACCCCGAGGTGCGGCACCGCATCGTCTTCCTGCCGAACTACGACATCGCCATGGCGCAGTCGCTCTACCCGGGCTGCGACGTCTGGCTCAACAACCCGCTGCGCCCGCTCGAGGCGTCCGGGACGTCGGGCATGAAGTCGGCGCTCAACGGCGGCCTCAACCTGTCGATCCTCGACGGGTGGTGGGACGAGTGGTACGACGGCGAGAACGGCTGGGCCATCCCGACCGCCGACGGCGTCGAGGACGCGGACCGTCGCGACGACCTCGAGGCCGCCGCGCTCTACGACCTCGTCGAGCAGCAGGTCGCGCCCCGCTTCTACGACCGCGACGCCGACGGCGTGCCCGGCCGGTGGCTCGAGATGGTGCGGCACACGCTCGCGACGCTCGGCCCCAAGGTCCAGGCGACGCGCATGGTCGGCGAGTACGTCACGCGCCTGTACGCCCCGGCCGCCGCGGCCGGACGTGCGCTGGCCGCCGACGGGCTCGCGCCCGCCCGGGAGCTCGCGCAGTGGAAGCACGCCGTGCGCGACGGCTGGTCGCGCGTGCGCGTCGACCACGTCGACTCGGCCGGCATCGGCGAGGTGCCGCAGGTCGGCGACCGCCTCACGGTCCGCGCGTACGTGTCGCTCGGCGACCTGCGCCCCGAGGACGTCCAGGTCCAGGTCGTGCACGGTCGCGTCAGCGAGGCCGACGTCATCGAGGAGTTCACGGCCGAGCCGCTCGCGCTCGCCGAGACGTACGAGGCCGGCCGCTACGCGTTCGCGGGCGAGGTCGTGCTCGACGCGTCCGGACCGTTCGGCTACACCGTCCGCGTCGTCCCGACCCACGACGGCCTCCCGAGCGTCGCCGAGCTGGGCCTCGTCACCAACGCCTGACACCCCCCCCGCCGAGGTAGAGCCTCCGGTCGCGAGGTAGAACCCTGGAGGTTCTACCCCGCGACCGGAGGCTCTATCTCGCGGAATCGCGATGGGTGACGGGCGCGAGGCGGACGGTTGACGGTCGTCCACAGATCCGCCGTCGCCCCTGGCCGACCCCACCGCGCTCGGCCAGTCTGAGCCCATGAGCGCGGACGGACGCGAGGTCGAGCACGCACGTCGGACGGTGAGCCGTCCCCGGAGCGCGGGGCGCCCGCCGGGTCGAGCAGACGACGTGCGTGCCCCGGCGACGCTGCCGTCGGTCGTGCGGTTCTCGGCGGAGCGGCGCGCGGAGATCGCCGCCGCCGTCCGCAGCGGCACGCTCGTCCGGGTGCGTCAGGGTGACTACGTCACCCCGCCCCCGCCCGCGGCCTCACCGGCGCAGCGGCGGCGGGACGCCGTCGTCGCGCGTGCGGTCGCCCTCGCGGGACGGTTGACGACGGACTACTGGTTCAGCCACTCGACCGCGGCCGTGCTGCACGGCCTGTGGACCTGGCGCCTCGCGGACGAGGTCCACGTGACGCAGCTCTGCAACCCGTCCGTGCGCCGGACCGATCCCGGGTTCCGTAGGCACTGGACGGCACTGCCCGAGAGAGATCGCGCCGAGCTCGGCGGCCTGCCGGTCACCTCGCTGGAGCGCACGATCGTCGACTGCGCCCGCTCCCTGAGCGCGACGTCAGGCATCGTGGTGGCGGACTCCGGGTTCCGTGCGGGGGCCGACGTACGGAGGGTCGAGGAGGTCCTGGAGGCGGCTGCCGGTGGGCGCGGCGTCCGGCGTGCGCGTCGGCTGCTCGCCGAGGCAGACGCCCGGTCGGAGTCGCCGGGCGAGAGCGTGGTCCGCTGGTTGGTGGTCGACGGAGGTCTCCCGCACCCCGAGCCGAACCACACGGCGACCACCTGGCGCGGCACGTACCGGCTGGACCTCGCGTGGACGACGTTCCGTGTGGCGGTGGAGTTCGACGGAGCCGTCAAGTACTCCGGCGGCGAGTACGGCGACCCGCGGGGCCGTCTGCTCGCGGAGAAGGCTCGGCACGACGCGCTGGTGGAAGCCGGCTGGCTCGTCCTGCGGGTGACGTGGGACGACCTCTCCGATCCCGACCTCCTCCTCGGCCGGATCCGGGCCGCGCTCGCGCGACGCGCCGCGAGATAGAGGCACCGGTCGCGAGGTAGAACGCACAGAGCTCTACCTCGAGCCCACAGCCTCTATCTCGCGGACGGGGGTGGGGCGAGGAGGTCGAGGTAGCGCGAGCGCGCGCGCAGCACGTCGGCGAGCTGGGTCTCGATGCCGTCCACGAACTCCTCGCGGTACACGGCGTCGACCTGCACGGAGATCGCGTAGTAGAGGCCGGTGAAGGTCGCGATCGCGACGGAGACGCGCAGCAGCGTCTGCGTCACGACGAGGTCCGCGCCGCCGACGCCACCCCCGCCGACGAGCGAGAGCGTGCGCTGCCAGGTGCCGCCGTCGACGTCCCACAGCGCCATGACCTCGGGCGTCACCGTGAGCGTCCCGAGCGCCATGAAGAACACGCCCATGCCGAGGCTCACGACGAGGACCTGGAGGAGCTGGCTCGTCGCGATCATCGTCGCGAGGTTCGCCGTCTGGCCGCGGCTGAAGCGCGCCGCACGCTCGTGCCCGGGGTGGCGGGCGGCGGTCTCCGCGAGCGCCTCGCGCGCCTCCGCGGGCGAGCGCAGCCCGACGAACAGCACGACGAGCAGCGCGAAGAACGCGCCGAGCACGAGGTCGGCGACGCCGTGCGTGCGGTCGAACACCTGCCACACCTCGGCGTTGTAGAAGAGCACGAGGGAGAACACGAGCAGCAGCGGCAGCAGGCGCACGAGCCGCAGCAGGGCGGCGCCGAGCTCGTCGGTGACGCGCGCGAGCCCCCACCACAGCGACGACAGCACGCCGTACCCGACGACGACCCGCACGACCCCGAGCAGCACGAGGTTGCCGACGACGGTGAGCAGGGCGTCGCCCCACTGCCCGCCGAACACGACCGGCAGGAGGGCGGGCACGAGCACGAAGAACGCGAGCTCAGGGACGCCGACGGACTGGGGGAGCGTGGACCACGGCCGACCGCGCACCACGTTGAGCCCCGCGTACGCGGCCGCGACGAGGGCCGCGGCGCCGAGGAGCGCGAGCGCGTTCGCCCACGCGGGCCAGCCCGAGCGCACCGCGCCGGAGAGCTCGGCAAGCAGCACGACGAGCAGGAACGGCGCCGACCGCCCGAACACGTCGCGGTCGAGCGAGTGCCCCTCGACGAGCAGCGGGAGACCGTTGCGGCGGAACAGGCGCTCGCACGCGGGGACGTCGAGGTGGTCGACCGCCGCGGGGGCGCCGGGCGCGGGGGCCGGGGACGCGTCGTCGGGCACGGTCATGGTCGCCGACCCTACCCGGGTCAGCCCAGGTCGGCGGCGACCGCGCGGCCCGCGACACGGCCGGAGTAGAGGCACCCGCCGAGGAACGTCCCCTCGAGCGCGCGGTGGCCGTGCACGCCGCCCCCGCCGAACCCGGCCGCCTCGCCCGCGGCCCAGAGCCCGGGCAGCACGGACCCGTCCGCGCGCAGGACCCGCGCGGAGGTGTCCGTCCACAGGCCGCCGAGCGTCTTGCGCGTCAGCACGGAGAGGCGGACGGCGAGCAGCGGCCCGTCCTTCGGCGTCGTCAGGGGTCGTGGCGGCGACACGCGGATGAGCCGGTCGACGCGGTAGCGGCGCGCCATCGCCGTCGCGACGACCTGCGGGTCCTTGCCCAGCCCCGTGCGGACCTGCTCGTCGCGCAGGCGGACGACGCGCGCCAGGGCCGCCGGGTCGACGTGCCCGCGCGAGCCCGGCGTCGCCTCGACGAGCGCGTTCATCCGGGCGGCGAGCTCCTCGGGGGTGTCCGCCCACACGAACTCCGGCGACTGCTCGGCGAACCGTGCGACCGGCCCGACGGCGCCGGGCAGCACCCGCTGGGCGAGGAGCCGCACGTCCTTGCCCGTGAGGTCGGGGTTCTGCTCCGAGCCGGACAGCGCGAACTCCGACTCCATGATCGCCTTGTTGAGCACGAACCAGGAGTGGTCGTCGCCGCGCTCGGTGACGTGCTGGAGCGCGCCGAGGGCGTCGAAGCCGGGGAACAGCGGGGCGGGCAGCCGGTTGCCGTCGGCGTCGAGCCACAGCGAGCTCGGTCCCGGCAGGATGCGGATCCCGTGGTCCGTCCACACCGGCGAGTGGTTCGCGATCCCCTCCGGGTAGTGCCACATGCGGTCCTCGTGCACGAGGGCCGCGCCCGCGTCGGCGGCGACGCCGATCATGAGCCCGTCGGTCGAGTCGGGCACTCCGGAGAGCATGCGTGCGGGGAGCCGGCCCGCCGTCTGCGGCCAGCGCGAGCGCACGAGCTCGTGGTTCGCGCCGATGCCGCCCGAGGTCACGACGACGGCGCTCGCCGCGATCTCGACCTCCCCGACGACGTCGCGCGAGGACAGCACCCCGCGCCCGGCGTCCGACGGCGCGAGCACCTGCGCGCGCACGCCCGTCACCGCGCCGTCGGTCACGACGAGCGACGTGACCCGGTGCCGGAACCGCACGTCGAGCAGGCCCGCGGCGCGCGCGTCCAGGGCGGCGCGGACGAACGGCTCGAGGATGCCCGGGCCGGTGCCCCACGTGACGTGGAAGCGGGGCACGGAGTTGCCGTGCGCGCCGGCGGCGGACCCGTCGGCGCCCGAGCGCACCGGGTACCCGCCGCGCTCCGCCCACTGCACGAGCGGGAACCACCGCACGCCCTTGTCGTGCAGCCAGCCGCGCATCTCCCCGGCGGCGAAGTCGACGAAGCCCTGCGCCCACGCGTAGCCGTGGCGGTCGGGCCCCTCGCCGCGGTCCGCGCCGGGCGCGAACTGCGCGGACCCGAGCCAGTCGTCGAACGCGAGCTCGGCGGAGTCCGTGACGCCCATGCGCCGCTGCTCGGGAGAGCCCACGAGGAAGAGCCCGCCGAACGACCACCACGCCTGGCCGCCCAGGCTCGCCGCCGGTTCCTGGTCGAGCAGGACCACCCGGCGACCCGCGGCCGTGAGCTCGGTCGCCGCGACGAGGCCGGAGAGCCCGGCCCCCACGACGACGACCTCGGGGTCCTCGATCGTGGGAGAGGTGGGGGAGGAGTCGACCGCGCTGTCACTCATGCGGGAAGAGTAGAGCACGTGTCCAGACCTCGGCGGGCATGAACGACCACGCCTCTACCTCGGGTGACCAGGCCTCTACCTCGCGAGACCACGCCTCTACCTCGGGGGACCTCGGCTCTACCTCGGGCGACCTGGGCTCTCCCTCGGCGGGGTGGGGGAGACGTACACGCGCAGGCTCAGCGCCTCGAGCCCGACGACGGCGCCCGGGCGGGCGGCGCTCTCGCCCGGGGCGCGGTCCGGGTCGTCCGGGTGCTCCCAGTCGGAGTCCCACACGAGCTCCCAGCGCTCGGGCTCGCCGCCCGCGGCGGCCCGCAGACCCGGGAGCGTCACGTCGACCGGGTCGAGCGCCCCGGTGAGCACGACGAGCACGTCGGCGTCGCCCGGCTCCGGGGCGGTGCGCAGCATCTGGAGCGTCCGGACGCCCGGGTCGTGCCACGCCCCGTGGTCCAACGGTCCGCCGTCGGCGTCGAACCACGCCAGGTCGGGCACCGCCGTCGGGCGATGGCCCTGGCCGCTGCCGGCCGCCGTGCCCGCCCCGGTGCCGCCCTCTCCACCGGCCGCCGTGCCGGCTGCCGCACCCGCCTCGGTGCCGCCTTCCCCACCGGTCCCCGTGCCGGCTGCCGCACCAGTCCCCGCACCGGACACCGCACCGGCGGGGCCGTCCGGCGCCGCCGGGCGCGGGCGGCCGGTGAAGAACGCGTCGGGGCGCAGCGCGGCGTGCTCGCGCCGCAGCGCGAGGAGGTGGCGCGCGGTGGCGAGCAGGTCCTTGCGCCACGGGGACAGGTCCCACGACACCCAGGACGTCTCGTCGTCCTGCACGTAGGCGTTGTTGTTGCCGCGCTGGGTGCGGCCCATCTCGTCGCCCGCGGTGATCATCGGGGTGCCCGCGGCGAGCACGAGCGTCGCGAGGAGGTTGCGGATCGAACGGCGCCGCAGCGGGGCGATCTCGACGCCGAGCCCGTCGAGCACGCCGCCCGCGGTGGCGTCCGGGGTGACCGGGCCCTCGAGCCCGTGGTTCCAGGACCGGTTGTCGTCCGTGCCGTCCCGGTTGTTCTCGCCGTTCGCGAGGTTGTGCTTGTGGTCGTAGGCCACGAGGTCGGCGAGCGTGAAGCCGTCGTGCGCGGTCACGTAGCTCACCGACGCGACCGGCCCGCGCACGAGCGGCGGGTCCGAGTGGCCGAACAGGTCGGCCGACCCCGCGAGGCGCGTCGCGAGGTCGCGCACGCCGTGCCCCGGGCGCCCGTGCGACGCCTCGCGCGCGTCCGCGAGCCAGAACTGGCGCGCCGCGTCGCGGAACCGGTCGTTCCACTCCGCGAGCGGCGGCGGGAACTGGCCGGTGCGCCAGCCGCCGGGGCCCACGTCCCACGGCTCGGCGACGAGCTTGAGCCCGCACAGCACCGGGTCGGTCTGGAGCGCGACGAGGAACGGGTGGTCCGGGTCGAACCCGGTCGCGCCGCGGCCCAGCGTCACGGCGAGGTCGAACCGGAAGCCGTCGACCCCGACGACCTCGGCCCAGTACCGCAGCGAGTCGAGCGCGGCCCGCACGACCGCGGGGCGGCGGAAGTCGAGCGAGTTGCCCGTCCCGGTGACGTCCGCGAGGCGCGCGGGCGTGCCACCGTCGTGCAGGTAGTACCCGGCGTTGTCGAGGCCGCGCCACGACAGGTGGTACCCGTCGGCCCCGCCCTCGCACGTGTGGTTGTGCACGACGTCGAGCAGGACCTCGATCCCCGCCTCGTGCAGCAGGTGCACCATGCCGCGCACCTCGTCGAGCACGGCGGCCGGCCCGGCGTCCTGCGCGGCGCGCGTCGCGTACGCGGCGTGGGGCGCGAAGAACCCGAGCGTCGAGTAGCCCCAGTAGTTCGTGCGGCCGCTCGCGAGCAGGTGCGGCTCCGGCACGTTCGCGTGCACGGGGAGCAGCTCGACGGTGGTCACGCCGAGGCTCCGCAGGTGCTCGATCGCCACCGGGTGCGCGACGCCCGCGTACGTGCCGCGCAGGTGCTCGGGCAGCGCCTCCAGGCGCTGCGTGAGCCCGCGCACGTGCGCCTCGTAGACCACCGTGTCGCGCCACGGGACGCGGGGGCGGGGAGCGAGCGTCCCGGCCGGCTCGGCGACCACGACGGCGTGCGGGACGAACGGCAGCGAGTCGCGCGGGTCGGGCGGGCCGTACGGGTCGTCGCCGACCTGGCCGCGGATCGCCGGGTCGTCGACGAGCTCGCCGACGAGGCCCCGCGCGTACGGGTCGACGAGCAGCTTCGCGGGGTTGTGGCGCAGCCCGGCCGCGGGCTCCCACGGGCCGTGGACGCGGAAGCCGTAGCGCTGGCCGGGGCGGACGCCCGGGACGTGCGCGTGCCAGACGCCGTAGGCCGGCCCGGCGAGCGGGACCCGGCGCTCGCGGTAGCGCGCCGGGTCGTGCGCGGGCAGCGCCGGGTCGACGACGTCCACGAGGCACAGCTCGACGGCGGTCGCGTGCGACGCGAGCACGGCGACGTCGACGCCGTCCCCGGCGGGGCGCACCCCGAGCGGCGGGACGAGGGCGTGCCGGTCGACGCTCCCGGGCGCGGTCGGCGGGGCGGGTCTCGGGTCGGGCGACGGCTCGTGCACCCGTCCATTGTGGCGGGTGTCACCGGCTCCTCCGGTCGCCCGCCGGTAGGCTTCGGCGGAGCGGGCCGGGTACCTCTCCGGCCGACCGCCCAGCGCACAGGGAGAGCAACCGATGCGGATCGTCGTCGCCGTGAAGTACGTCCCGGACATCCACGCCGACCGGGGCTTCGAGGACGGCCGCGTGGTGCGCCGGGCCGACGAGGGCACGCTCAACGAGCTCGACGAGAACGCGGTCGAGGCCGCGCTGCGCCTCAAGGAGGCGCTGCCGGAGGCGGAGCGCGAGACCAGCGAGGTGGTCGTGCTCACCGTCGCGGGGCCGGACGCCGACGGCGCCGTGCGCCGCTCGTTCCAGCTCGGCGCGGACCGCGGCGTGCGCGTGAGCGACGACGCGATCGCGGGCTCCGACTACTTCGGCACCGCGCGCGTGCTCGCCGCCGCCGTGCGCCGCCTCGCGGACGAGGCCCCGGTGGACGTCGTCGTCACGGGCATGGCCGCGCTCGACGGCCTGGGCTCCGTCGTCCCGGCGCTCCTGTCGGCCGAGCTCGGCCTGCCGCAGCTCACGCTGGCCGGGAAGCTCGAGGTCGAGGGCGAGCCGGGCGCGCGCACCGCGCGCGTCACGCGCGAGCTCGACGGCGTCGAGGAGGTCCTCGAGGCGCCGCTGCCCGCCGTCGTGTCGGTCACCGACCACGCGAACGACCCGCGCATGCCCAACTTCAAGCTCATCATGGCGGCGCGCACGCGCCCCGTGGAGGCGTGGAGCCTCGCCGACCTCGGCGTCGACGCCGCGCTCGTCGGCGACGCCGGAGCCCGCACGCGCGTGCTCGACGCGTCGCCGCGGCCGCCGCGCCCCGACGCCGAGATCGTCGTCGACAAGGGCGAGGGCGGCCGCGCCCTCGCCGAGTTCCTCATCCGCAACGACCTGGTCTGAGAGGCGTCCGCACATGAGCACCCCCGGGGCCCGTACCGTCCTCGTCCTCCTCGACTCCGCGGCCACCGAGCTGCGGACGCCCGTGCTGGAGCTGATCACCCTCGGCCGCGCGCTCGGGCGCGTGGAGGCCGTCGCGCTCGAGGCGCCGAGCGTCGGCGTCCTCGCCCAGCTCGGCGCGCACGGCGTCGCGCTCGTGCGCCAGGCCGAGCCGTCGTCGGGCGGGGAGGTCGTCACCGGCGACGCGCTGCACCTGACGCCCGTCGTCGCCGAGGTCCTCGCCGCCGCCACGCGCGCGTCGCACGCCGACGCCGTCCTGCTGACGTCGTCGTTCCCGAACAAGGAGGCCGCGGCGCGCCTCGCGTTCCTCACGGGCGCCGGCCTCGTCGTCGACGCCTCAGCGCTGCACGACGACGGCACCCACCTCGTGGCCGACAAGCGCGTCTTCGCGGGCTCGTGGGACGTGCGCAGCGAGATCCTCACCGACCCGGCGGTGCTGACGCTCCGCGCGAACTCGGTCGTGCCGCAGCCGGCGGACGCCGCCGTCGCGACCGAGGTCGAGGCGCTGCGCGTCGAGCTGACCCCGGCGGCGACCGCGGCGCGCGTCGTGTCCCGCACGGTCGACGCGTCCGCGGGCGCGGGGCGCCCCGCGCTCGGGGAGGCTGCGATCGTCGTGGCCGGGGGCCGCGGCACGAACGGCGACTTCGGCCCCGTGGTCGAGCTCGCCGACGCGCTCGGCGCCGCCGTGGGCGCGACGCGCGACGCCGTCTACGAGGGCTGGCACGACCAGTTCGTCGGGCAGACGGGCGTCACCGTGGCGCCCCGCCTGTACATCGGCGCGGGCATCTCGGGCGCTCCGCACCACCGCGGCGGCATGCAGGCCTCGCAGGTGATCGTCGCGGTGAACAACGACCCGGAGTGCCCGCTGTTCGAGATCTCGGACTTCGCGGTCGTGGGCGACCTCGCGGACGTGCTGCCGCAGGCGGCCGAGGTGCTGCGCGAGCACCGGGCGTCGCAGGGCTGAGCACCCGGCCGGCGCCGAGAGTTCACCCGGTGTCCTCCGGGCGGTGGCCAGCCGGTCATCGATCGTTCCTAGCGTCGGGCCGACTCCTCGGTGACGGGGAGGCCCCCCGACCCGTGGAGACGACCGATGACGATCACGCCTGCCCCTGAGCATCGCCCCCTGCTCTCCGTCGCGCCGCACGCGCGCGGCAAGCGCAGCCCCGTCACCTGCCGGCTGAAGTGCGCAGACGCGTGCTCGCACCCGGTCCCCAACGAGAGCGCGAACGAGACGTTCCGCGACGTGGTCGCGGGCGCGCTGTCGCGCCGCGCGCTGCTCGGCGGGCTCGCGGTGGGAGCCGCGGCCGTCGTGCTCGGAGCGCAGACCGTCGCCGCGCCGTCCGCCGCCGCCCAGGGCGTCGTGGCGCACGGCGGCCACGGCGGGGGCCGCCCGCAGAAGGGCCTCGCGTTCGGCGCGATCTCGCCCCAGCCCGCGACGCGCGACGCGCTCGTCGTCCCCGAGGGTTACCGGTGGCGTCCGGTGATCCGCTGGGGCGACCCGATCCTGCGCGGCGGTGCGCCGTTCGACGTCTCGCGCCAGACCCCGGAGCAGCAGGCGCGGCAGTTCGGCTACAACAACGACTACCTCGACATCCTGCCGTTCGAGCGCCAGCACGCCCTCGCCGGCGGCCGTGGCGCGGGCAAGGGGCCGGGCCGGGGGACGCGCGGGCTGCTCGTCGCGAACCACGAGTACACGAACCCGGCGATCATGTTCGACGCCTCGTACGACGCCCCGACCCGCCGCGCGATCGAGCGCGCGGCGCACGGCATGTCCGTCGTCGAGGTGCGCCGTCGTCGGACCGGGACGCCGTGGGACTACGTGGCCGACAGCCGGTACAACCGCCGCGTGCACCTGACGACCGAGTTCCGCCTCACCGGGCCCGTCGCGGGGTCGGACCTCGTCAGGACGGTCGCCGACCCGTCGGGCACGCGCGTGCTCGGCACGCTCAACAACTGCGCGGGCGGCACGACCCCGTGGGGCACCGTGCTCTCGGGCGAGGAGAACTACAACGGCTACTTCCGCACGTCGGGCACGGGTCACGACGCGCGCTACGGCCTGCGCGACGCCGCGACCGGGTACGGGTGGGAGCTCGACGACCCGCGGTTCGACGCCCGCAACCCCGGGTACGAGAACGAGCCGAACCGGTTCGGCTGGATCGTCGAGATCGACCCGTACGCGCCCGACGAGCCGCCGGTGAAGCACACCGTGCTCGGCCGGTTCAAGCACGAGGGCGCCAACGTGATCCTCTCGCGCCGGGGGAACGCGGTCGCGTACATGGGCGACGACGAGCGCTTCGACTACGTGTACAAGTTCGTCTCGTCGCGCACGATGCGCCCGGGGAACAGCGAGGGCGCGCGCCGCCACAACAAGACGCTGCTCACCGAGGGCTCGCTGTACGTCGCGCGGTTCCGCGGCGACTCGCCGGCGTCCGAGATCGACGGCTCGGGCGCGGTGCCGTCCGACGGCGCGTTCGACGGCCGGGGCGAGTGGGTCCCGCTCGTCGTCGACGGGCGCAGCGAGGTCGAGGGCATGAGCGTCGAGGAGGTGCTCGTCTACACGCGCGTCGCGGCCGACAAGGTCGGGGCGACGAAGATGGACCGCCCCGAGGACGTCGAGCCCAACCCGGTCACGGGTCGCGTCTACGTCGCGTGCACCAACAACACCGCGCGCGGGCCGGCGGCGGCCGAGGCCGCGACCGAGCCGAACCCGCGCAACACCAACCGCGACGGGCACGTCGTGGAGATCGTCGAGGACCGCGACGACGCCGCGTCGCTGACCTTCCGCTGGAACCTGCTGCTCGTCGCGGGCGACCCCGCGACGAACACCTCCACCTACTTCTCGGGCTACCCGAAGGAGAAGGTCTCCCCGATCTCGTGCCCGGACAACCTCGCGTTCGACGCCGAGGGCAACCTGTGGATCTCGACCGACGGCCAGCCGAGCACGATCCAGAAGTGCGACGGCCTGTTCAAGGTCACGCTCGACGGCCGCGAGCGCGGGCGGGTCGAGCAGTTCCTCTCGGTGCCGCGCGGCGCCGAGACGTGCGGGCCCGTCGTGGACTCGGCGGACCGCATGGTCTACGTCGCGGTGCAGCACCCCGGCGAGGACGGGACGTTCGACGCGCAGGTGTCGCACTTCCCGGACTACCTCACGCCGGGCGCCCCGGTGCCGCCGGGAGCCTTCGCCGGGCCGCGGCCCGCGGTCGTGCAGGTCTGGCAGGACTGACGCCCGGGCCCCACGCCACGACGGCCCCGGCGCCACGACGGCGCCGGGGCCGTCACGCGCTCAGAGCCCGAGCTGCTCCAGCCACGCGACGGCCGCGACGCCCTGGGCGCGCTGGAACGGTCGCAGGCGAGGGATGGTCGGGATCGCGGGCTGCCGCGCGGAGTGCAGAAAGTACCCGGCGATCCCCGCGACGACGGCGCGCAGGTCCGTGGGGTGCACGTCCTGGCCGAGCGGGTGCGCGGCGAACGTCGCAGCCGCCCAGGCGCCCCCGCGTGCGCGTCGCGCCGGGTCGGCGCTCACGGTGACGGGCTCGCACACCTCCCGGACGCCCTGCATGACGACGCTCGGCAGGAGCATCGCGAGGTCGAGCCACGCGGCGCCGCGCGACGCGTACGGCCAGTCGACGAGGTACACCTTCTCCGGGGTCAGCAGCACGTTGTCGGCGCGCAGGTCGCCGTGCACGAAGGACTCGCCCTCGCACGCGACGAGCGCCCCGCGCTCGGCCTCCGCGAGCGCGTCGAGGTGCGCCGCGGCCCAGGGCACGAGCGTGGCCAGGCCGGGGTCGGGGTGCGCGCGCAGGGCCCGCCAGCCGGTCGCCATGTCGGCGAAGTCGGGGCCGGTCGGCGGCAGGCGCATCGCCCGGGCGCCGGGCACGGACGCGACGCGGACGAGCGCCGCGAGCACGCGGTCGAGCTCGTGCGGGTCCCACGGCGTGCCGGGCGAGCGCCCGTCGACCGCCTCGTACGCGAGCGCGACCCAGTCGCCGTCGCCGTGGCCCCAGGCGAAGCGCGGCGCCGGGACCGCGCGGGGCAGCCGCGTCGCGACCTTCGCCTCGGCGCGGTGCAGGTCGGCGGCCACGGGCTCGTCGGCGGTCCGTGCGGCCTTGACGAAGAGGCGGGTGCCGTCGTCGAGCGTGAGGACGGACGCGAGCCCCGGGCTGAACCCCGCCGGGACCGACCGCTCGTGCACGACCCTGCCCCCGGCGACCGCCTCCAGCTCGTCGCGCAGCGCGAGCGGCAGGTCGGCCCAGAGCAGGCGCCGGCCGCCCGAGGCGACCGGGACGTCCCCGGCGGCCTCGACGGCGGGCGGCGCGACGTCGTCGGGCATCGAGAGGCCACTTCCCCTGTCGGTGGCTGGACGGTCCCGCCCGCGGCACGTTCCCGTCCCGCGGCGACGTGTGGCGCGCGACGGCGGTCCTGCGACCGGGCGAGCGCCCGGCGACGGCCGGGCGTAGATGTCCCACAACCTAGCGCTTTCCGCCGGGATGTCCAGCGCCGCCCACCCCTCGGACCACGAGCGCGGCCCTGCGGTTCGTAGACTGGGTGACCGTGACCCCTGCTCCCGGCCCCGCGACCGGCGCCCGCCCCGGCGCGCACGGCGGGCCGACCCCCGTTCCCGTGACGGCGTACCTCGACCACGCCGCCACGACGCCGCTGTCCCCGGCGGCGCGCGACGCGTTCGTCGACGAGCTGACCCGCACGGGCAACCCGTCGTCGCTGCACGCCGCGGGGCGCGCCGCGCGGCGCACGGTCGAGGAGGCGCGCGAGTCGGTCGCCGCCGCGCTCGGCGCGCGACCGAGCGAGGTCGTCTTCACGGCGGGCGGCACGGAGGCCGACAACCTCGCGGTCAAGGGCCTGTTCTGGGGCCGGCGCACCACCGACCCGCGCCGGCGGCGCATCGTCGTGTCCGCCGTCGAGCACCACGCGGTGCTCGACCCCGCGTTCTGGATGGCGGAGCACGCGGGCGCCGAGATCGTCCTGCTGCCCGTGGACGCCGAGGGGCGCGTGGACCTCGCCGCCCTGCGCACCGAGATCACGGAGCACGCGGACGAGATCGCCCTGATCTCCGTCATGTGGGCCAACAACGAGGTGGGGACGCTGCAGCCCGTGCCGGAGGTCGTGCAGCTCGCGCGGCCGCACGGCATCCCGGTGCACTCCGACGCCGTGCAGGCCGTCGGGCAGGTGCCGGTCGACTTCGCCGCGAGCGGCCTCGACGCGATGACCGTCTCCGGGCACAAGCTCGGCGGCCCGGTCGGCGTCGGCGCGCTCGTCGCCCGGCGCGACGCCCCGCTCACGCCCGTGCTGCACGGCGGCGGCCAGGAGCGCGGCGTGCGCTCGGGGACGCTCGACGCCCCCGCGATCCGCGCGTTCGGCGTCGCGGTCACCGAGGCGGTCGCGCACCGGGCCGAGCGGGCCGCGCACCTCGCCGCGCTGCGCGACGAGCTCGTCGCGGGCGTGCGCGAGCGCGTCCCGGACGCCGACCTCAGCGGGCCCGAGCCCGGCGCGCACGACGACGTCGTCCGGCTTCCCGGCAACGCGCACTTCACCTTCCCCGGGGCCGAGGGCGACTCCCTGCTCTACCTGCTCGACTCCGCGGGCGTGCAGGCCTCGACCGGCTCGGCGTGCCAGGCCGGCGTGCCGCAGCCGTCGCACGTCCTGCTCGCCATGGGCGTCCCCGAGGCGGACGCGCGGGGTGCCCTCCGCTTCTCGCTCGGCGTGACGTCGACGCGCGACGACGTCGCGCGCCTCCTCGACGCCCTGCCCCGAGCCGTCGAGCGCGCCCGGGCCGCGGGCCTCGCGTCGAGCCCGGCGCGCACGCGCGTCACGAGCCGCACGGGAGGCGCCGCGTGAGGGTCCTGGCCGCCATGTCGGGCGGCGTCGACTCGGCCGTCGCCGCGGCGCTCGCGGTCGAGGCCGGGCACGAGGTGGTCGGCGTGCACATGGCGCTCTCGCGCGACCGCGACCAGTTCCGCACCGGCTCGCGCGGGTGCTGCTCGATCGAGGACGCGGGGGACGCGCGCCGCGCGGCCGACGTGCTCGGCATCCCGTACTACGTGTGGGACCTCTCCGAGCGGTTCGAGGACACGGTGGTCGCCGACTTCCTCGCGGAGTACGAGGCCGGGCGCACGCCCAACCCGTGCGTGCGCTGCAACGAGCACATCAAGTTCGAGGCGCTGCTCGACAAGGCGACGGCGCTCGGGTTCGACGCCGTCGCGACGGGCCACTACGCGCGCGTCGAGACGCGCGAGGTCCCCGACGCGTCCGCGCCGGACGGGGTGCGCACGGTGCGCGAGCTGCACCGCTCCCCGAACGCGGCGAAGGACCAGTCGTACGTCCTCGCGGTCATGGGTCCCGAGCGGCTCGCGCGGGCGGTCTTCCCGCTCGGCGGCTTCGCGTCCAAGGACGAGGTCCGCGCCGAGGCCGCGCGGCGCGGCCTGTCGGTCTCCGCGAAGCCCGACTCCTACGACATCTGCTTCGTCGCCGACGGCGACACCCAGGGCTTCCTGCGCGCGCGCCTCGGCGCGCGGCCGGGCGAGATCGTCGACGCGGAGGGCACGGTGCTCGGCGAGCACGAGGGCGCCTACGCGTACACGGTCGGGCAGCGCAAGGGGCTCGGGATCGACCGCCCCGCGCCCGACGGCCGCCCGCGCTACGTGCTCGACGTCCAGCCCGCGAGCAACCGGGTGGTCGTCGGCCCGGCCGAGCTGCTGAGCGTCGACCGGATCGAGGCGGGGTCCGCCGTCTGGTTCGACGACGCGCGCCCGCCCGCGGGCGAGGCGGCCGACGTCGAGGTGCAGGTGCGTGCGCACGGTGCGCCCGTCCCCGCGCGCGTGCGCGCCTTCCCCGACGGGTCGATCGAGGTCGAGCTCACCGGCACGCCGCTCCGGGGCGTCGCGGCCGGTCAGTCGCTCGTCGTCTACGCCGGCACGCGCGTGCTCGGGCAGGGCACGGTCGACCGGGCGTACCGGGCCGGGCGAGGCTCCGGCGCCCCGCGCGAGCCGGAGGCTCAGCCGACGCCGACGGCCGCCGGGTGAGCGAGCGCCCGCACGAGCGCCGACTCGTCGCGCACGCACCAGTGCTCGGCCGCGCGTCCCTCGGCGAAGCGGAGCACGTGCATCTCGCGGACGCGGAACCGGCGGCCCGTCGGCGCGACGCCGCGGAAGTAGCCGGTGTGCCGCGCGCTGAGCTCGACGTGCAGCGCCACGAGGTCGCCCTCCGCGACCGCGTGCAGCACCTCGACGTGCTGGTCCTCGAACGCGTCCGCGTACCAGTGCATGGTCGCGACGAGGCCCTCGTCGCCGCCGTCGCCGCCCGGTGCCGCGTCGTGGTTGCGGAAGCCCGGCGCGAGCAGCGCCGCGACGGCGTCGGCGTGGTTGCCCGGGATCGCGTGCGTGTGCACGGCGACGGCGGCGGCCTTGTTCTCGTGCGTGCCCATGGCGGGGTCCTTCCGCGGGACGGCCGTGCGGCCCCCGGACCCCGGCGGGGTCGCGGCACGGCTCGGTGTTCCGGTGTGCTCCTGGAGAGAGGTGGACGGCACGTGGTTCGTGACGAGGTGCGCGGTCTCCCGCGCGAGGCGGCCCCCGGGGGTGCGGCATGACCGCGGTGAGCGGGCTCGGGCCGTGGCCCGGCGGAGAGGGCGCGGACGTCCTCGAGGCGCAGCTCACGGTGCTCGGCGACCTCGCCGCCGTGCCGACGGGCGTGCGGGGAGTGCCGTTCCTCGTCCAGCTCCCGGGCCGCGGGCCCGGCGCCGACGCGACGGGGCGGACGGCGGCGCTGCTGCCCGGGCTGCCCGTCGAGCTCGGCCCCCACGGCTGGAAGCTCGCGGACCACGGCGGCGCGGACCTGCGCCGCGCGGAGGCGTACCTGCGCGAGGACGTGGAGGCGCTCGCCATCGCGGGCGCCGGGTACGCGGGGCCGCTCGCCGTGACGGTCACCGGGCCGTGGACGCTCGCCGCCGAGGTGTACCTCGCGCGCGGCGACCGCGTGCTGTCCGACCGCGGCGCGGTGCGCGAGGTCGTCGAGGCGCTCGCCGCGGGCGTGGCCGAGCACGTCGCGCAGGTGCGCCGTCAGGTCCCGGGGGCGGACGTCGTCGTGCAGGTGGACGAGCCGCTGCTCGCGCAGGTGGGCGCGGGCGTGCTGCCCACGTTCTCGGGCTACTCGCGCCTGCGCGCCGTCCCCGGTCCGGACCTCGTGGACGGGCTGCGCCCGGTGCTCGACGCCGCGCGCGCCGCGTCCGCGTCGACGGTCGTCCACGTGGGCCCCGCCTGGGTGGGCGTCGCGCCGGTCGTCCTCGCGGGCGCCGACGCGGTCGGCCTGACGCTCGGCGCCTGGGACGAGCGGTCCTGGGAGACGGTCGCGCGCGCGGTCGAGCGCGGCGTGCGCCTCTGGGCCGCGCTGCCGCCCGCGAAGGTCTCGCAGTGCGCGGGGCCGGCGCTGGGCGAGCTCGCCGACCTCGTCAGCGTGCCGTGGCGCCGCATCGGGCTCGGGCTGCCGGCGCTCGACGACGTGACGCTCCTCGGTGCGCCGCGGTCCGGCGTCGGCGGCGGCCCCGGTCGCGGGGTCGCCGACACGCCCGACGAGCACCGTGCGCTGCTCGCGAACCTCGGCCGCGTCGCCGACGTGCTGGCCGAACGGGCGCACGCCTGAGCGTCGCCCGGACACGCCCTGAACGCTTTCCGCGCACGGCTCCGGGTGCGTACGCTTGACCTCGCGCGACGGTCACGACGGCGACGTGCGGACGGCCGTCCCGCGGCCTCCGGACGGCGCGGGAACGGCCGGGCGCAGACCCTCGTCCCCCCACCGCGAAGGATCTCCATGCCCGTCCTGCGAGCCGTGCTGTTCGACCTCGACGGCGTCCTCACGCCGACCGCCGAGCTCCACATGCGCGCCTGGGAACGGCTGTTCGCGCCCTACTGCGCCGCGCACGGCCTCGCCCCGTACACCGCCGCGGACTACTTCGCGTCGATCGACGGGAAGCCCCGGTACGACGGCGTCGCGACGTTCCTCGCGTCGCGGGGCGTCACGCTGCCGCGCGGCGAGGTCACGGACGCGCCGGGGGAGTCCACCGTGTGCGCGCTCGGCAACCGCAAGGACGAGATCGTCAACCGCATGTTCGCCGAGGAGGGCATCGCGCCGTACCCGGGCTCGGTCCGGTTCCTCGACGCCGTGACCGCGGCGGGCGCGGCGGTCGCCGTCGTGTCGTCGTCGCGCAACACGCCCGCCGTCCTCGCGGCGGCCGGGCTCACGCACCGGTTCGCGGTCGTCGTGGACGGGAACGTCGCGGCGCGCGAGCACGTCGCCGGCAAGCCCGCACCGGACACGTACCTGTACGCGGCGCAGCTGCTGGACGTCCCCGCCGCGGAGGCCGTCGTGGTCGAGGACGCGCTCTCGGGCGTGCAGGCCGGCGCGGCCGGCGGGTTCGGTCTGGTGCTCGGCGTCGACCGCGGGGTGGGCGCGGACGCGCTGCTCGCGCACGGGGCCGACGTCGTCGTGGCCGACCTCGGCGCGCTCGACGCGACGGTCCTCGACCGTCCTCGCGCGGCGACCGCCGACGCCGTCCGTCCCGCCGTGACCGCCCCCGCCGACGAGGAGGCGGGCGCGTGATCCGCCGGACCGCCGACGAGCGCGGCACCGTCGACCGCCTGCGCTTCCCGGCCGACCCGTGGCGGCTCGTCGAGTCGCAGTTCTCCGCGGAGGACCTGGGCGTCACCGAGACGCTGTTCGCCGTCGCGAACGGCTACCTCGGCATGCGCGGCAACGTCGAGGAGGGCCGCGAGTCCCACTCGCACGGCACGTTCGTCAACGGCTTCCACGAGACCTGGCCCATCCGGCACGCGGAGGAGGCGTACGGCTTCGCGCGCGTCGGGCAGACGATCGTCAACGTCCCGGACGCCAAGGTCATCCGCCTCTACGTGGACGACGAGCCTCTCCTGCTGCCCGTCGCGGACCTCATCGACTACGAGCGCTCGCTCGACCTCCAGGACGGCGTCCTGCGGCGCGAGCTGCTGTGGCGCACGCCGTCGGGCAAGCGCGTGCAGATCCGCTCGCAGCGCATGGTGTCGTTCGTCGAGCGCCACCTCGCGGTCATGACGTTCGAGGTCACGCTCCTCGACGCGGCCGCGCCCGTCGCGATCTCGTCCCAGATCCTCAACCGCCAGGACGGCCAGGACGAGTACCACGTGCGGTCCGCGTCGCTGGGGGAGGGCTTCGACCCGCGCAAGTCGAACCAGTTCACCGGGCGGGTGCTGCAGCCGCAGACGCAGTTCGGCGACGACGAGCGCCTCGTGCTGTCCTACCGCTGCACCAACTCCGGCATGACGCTCGCCGTCGCGGCCGACGACCTGCTCGAGACCGAGAACGAGTGGGACGTGCGCACGCTCGCCGAGGACGACCTCGCGAAGCACGTGTTCCGCGTGCACGCCGAGCCCGGGCGGCCGATCCGGCTCACCAAGCTCGTCGCGTACCACACGTCGCGCGGCGTGCCGTCGCGCGAGCTCGTCGACCGCTGCCGGCGCACGCTCGACCGGGCGCGCGAGACCGGCGTCGAGGCCCAGCTCGCGCTCCAGCGCGAGTGGCTCGACGACTTCTGGGCCCGCTCCGACGTCGAGATCCCCGGCCAGCCGGGCGTCCAGCAGGCCGTGCGCTGGAACCTGTTCCAGCTCGCGCAGGCCACGGCGCGCGCCGAGGGCAACGGCGTGCCCGCGAAGGGCCTCACCGGCTCCGGGTACAGCGGGCACTACTTCTGGGACACCGAGATCTACGTCCTGCCGTTCCTCACGTACACGAGCCCGCGGTACGCGCGCAACGCGCTGCGCTTCCGCTACCAGATGCTCGACGCCGCCCGGCGCCGCGCCGCGGAGCTGTCGCAGAAGGGCGCGCTCTTCCCCTGGCGCACGATCAACGGCGAGGAGGCGTCCGCCTACTACGCGGCCGGGACGGCGCAGTACCACATCGACGCCGACGTGAGCTACGCGCTCGTGCAGTACGTGCGCGCGACCGGCGACGAGGACTTCCTGCGCCGCGAGGCCGCGGACATCCTCGTCGAGACGGCACGCATGTGGGAGGACCTCGGCTTCTGGCGCGCCAACGGCGACGACAACTTCCACATCCACGGCGTCACCGGGCCGGACGAGTACACGACCGTCGTCAACGACAACCTCTTCACGAACGTCATGGCGCGCTTCAACCTGCGCGCCGCGGCGTACGTCGTCGAGCGCATGAAGGCCGACCACCCCGAGGACTACGCGCGTCTCGTGGACCGCCTCTCGCTCGGCGCGTACGAGGCCGCGGAGTGGGTCCGCGCGGCCGACCACATGTCGATCCCGTACGCCGAGAGCATCGGCATCCACCCGCAGGACTCGCACTTCCTCGAGCGCGAGATCTGGGACCTCGCGCACACGCCCGAGGACAAGCGGCCCCTCCTGCTCCACTACCACCCGCTCGTCATCTACCGCTACCAGGTGCTCAAGCAGGCCGACGTCGTGCTCGCGCTGTTCCTCCAGGGGCAGCACTTCAGCGCCGAGGAGAAGCTCGCCGACTTCGAGTACTACGACCCGTTGACCACGGGCGACTCGACGCTCTCGGGCGTCGTGCAGTCCATTGTCGCGGCCGAGGTGGGGTACCACGAGCTCGCGCTCGAGTACTTCGTGTCGTCGATCTTCGTCGACCTCGCGAACCTGCACGCCAACGCGTCCGACGGCGTGCACGTCGCGTCCGCGGGCGGCACGTGGTCCGCGCTCGCGTACGGGTTCGGCGGCATGCGCGACTCCGAGGGCGACCTCACGTTCGACCCGCGCCTGCCCCAGGAGTGGGAGTCGCTCACGTTCCGCGTGCAGTGGCGCGGCTCGCGGCTGCGCGTCACCGTGCTGCCCGACGCCATCGAGCTCGACGCCGAGACCGGCGACGGCGCGCAGGTCGTCGTGCGGGGCGAGCAGGTGAAGGTCGTCCCGGGCGAGGTCGCGCGCGTCGCGCTCGACGGCCAGGGCCCGGTCAGGCCGGGCCGCCCGAGCCTGCGCGCCCTCTCCGGCAACCGCCGCGAGGACGGCACCCTCATCACCGCGACGGTGCCGCACTCCTGAGGCCCGCCCGCACCTCGCCGACCAGGTGGTCCTGGCGCGTCCGGTCTCGCGGACGCGCCAGGACCACCTGCTCGGCCCGGCGGGAGCGCCCGGTCAGCCGAGGCGCTCGGCGAGGAAGCGGTAGTGCACCGCGGCCATGTGCGCGGCCTGGGCGTTGTTCGCGGCGCCGCCGTGGCCGCCCTCGATGTTCTCGTAGTAGGTGACGTCCTTGCCCTCGCCGAGCATCTTCGCGGCGAGCTTGCGCGCGTGGCCCGGGTGGACGCGGTCGTCCTTGGTCGACGTCGTGAACAGCACGGGCGGGTACTCGCGCTCGGCGTCGAACAGGTGGTACGGCGAGAACGTGCGGATGAACTCCCACTGCTCGGGGTCGTCCGGGTCGCCGTACTCCGCGGCCCACGACGCCCCGGCGAGGAGCTTCGTGTAGCGGCGCATGTCGAGCAGCGGCACGCCGACGATGACGGCGCCGAACAGCTCGGGGTACTGCGTGAGCATGTTGCCGGCGAGCAGGCCGCCGTTGGAGCGGCCCTCCATCCCCAGGTGCTCGGGCGTGGTGATCCCGCGGGCGACGAGGTCCCGCGCGACGGCGGCGAAGTCCTCGTAGGCGCGGTGCCGGTTCGCCTTGAGCGCGGCCTGGTGCCACGCGGGCCCGTACTCGCCGCCGCCGCGGATGTTCGCGACGACGTAGACGCCGCCCTGCGACAGCCACGCGCGGCCGAGCGCGCCGGAGTAGGCGGGCGTGAGCGAGATCTCGAAGCCGCCGTACCCGTACAGGAGCGTGGGCGCGGTGCCGGTCCCGGTGCCGCCGTCGCCCGTCCCCGCGACGAGGTCCGCGCGGCCCACGACGAAGTACGGCACGCGGGTGCCGTCGTCGGACGTGGCGAAGTGCTGCGCGACCGTCATGTCGTCGGCGTCGAAGAACGCGGGGTTGGACTTGACGACCTCGGGCGCGCCCGCGTCGCCCGGGTGCTCGCCGAGCGACAGGAGCGAGAGCGTCGTCGGCGTGAGGTAGTCGGTCGTGACGAGCCAGAGGTCGTCGGTGTCGACGGGGTCGACGGCCCCGACGGCGACGGTGCCCAGCGCGGGCAGGCCCGGGATCTCCGAGCGCACCCACGGCGCGTCCGCGGCCTCCTGCCCGACGGCGCCCCCGGCGTCCGGCGGCGTCAGCACGTGGAGCCGGTTCTTCACGTCGTCGAGCACGTTGACGACGAGGTGGTGGCGCGTCCACGTGGCGCCGGCGAGCGACGTCGTCGCCGTCGGCTCGAAGAGCACGGTGAAGCCGCGGTCGCCCGCGAGGAAGTCGTCGAACCGCGCCGCGAGGAGCGACCCGGCGCGGTACGTCGCGCCGCCGACCGTCCAGTCGTCGCGCAGCTCGACGAGCAGCCACTCGCGCCGCACGCCGACCTCGGCGGAGTCGGGCACGTCGATCTTCGTCAGGCGCTGCTCGGGCGTGCCGGTGCGCTCGGCGAGGTAGAGCTCGTCGGAGTAGAACGCCTTGGAGCGGTGCACGAAGTCGCGCTCGAACCCGGGCGTGTGCGAGCGCCAGGCGGAGATGTACATGTCCTCGTCGGTGCCTTCGTAGACGGTCACCGCAGCGTCGAGCGGGGTGCCGCGCGTCCAGCGCTTGACCACGCGCGGGTACCCGGACGGCGTGAGCGTGCCCTCGCCGAAGTCGGTGAAGACGTACACGGTGTCGGCGTCGATCCAGCCGAGCGAGCCCTTGGCCTCGGCGCGGTGGAAGCCGCCGTCCTGCGGCGCGACGAACCGCTTCTCCACGAGGTCGAACTCGCGCGTGACGTCGGCGTCGGAGCCGCCGGGGGAGAGCTCGACGAGCGCGTGCCGCCAGGGCTCGCCCGCGGCGAGCTGCTCCGGCGTCGGGCGCAGGACGCTCGCGCCGTGCCAGACCCACGACTCGCCCTCGGCCGCGGCGAGCGCGTCGAGGTCGAGGACGGTCTCCCACTCGGGGTCGTCGGTGCGGTAGGACTCGAGCGTCGTGCGCCGCCAGACGCCGCGCTCGTGCTGCGCGTCGCGCCAGAAGTTGTAGTACCGGTCGCCGATCTTCGAGACCTCGGGGATCTTCGCGTCGGAGTCGAGCACCTCGCGGATCGCACGCTCGGTGGCGGCGAACTCGTCGGCGGTCTCGAGCGTGTCGGCGACCTCGGCGTTGCGGGCGCGGACCCAGGCCAGCGCCTCGTCGCCCTCGACGTCCTCGAGCCAGAGGTACGGGTCGTGGGGGGTGCCGTCCGGTCGGTCGGTCGCGGCGCGGCTCTCGGTCGCGGGCGAGGGGCTCGTCGTCTGCTCGGCGGTCATGGTCACCCACCCTACGGCGCGCTGGCCGCGGTGCGGAGGTCACGAGGAGGCGGGGACCTTTGGCCCGCATCGGGGCCGGACCCTTGTGGGGACGCGCGGCTTGTGAAAACCTTCACAAGTAGAGAGACCGCCGAAGGAGCCGGGGCATCCCGGCCCCGGCACACCCGCGGCCGACGCCCGGCGAGGTCGGGCACCGGAGGGGACGCATGAGCGCGAAGAGCGCCAGCACGAAGGTCGAGAACCGCACCGAGGACACCCGCACGACGCACGAGATCGACGTCCTCGTCGAGCGGGCCCGCAAGGCGCTCGACCAGTACATGAGCCTCACGCAGGAGGACGTCGACCGGATCGTCCTCAAGGCGTCCGTCGCCGGCCTGCACCAGCACGGCCACCTCGCGCAGATGGCCGTCGCCGAGACCGGGCGCGGCGTCTTCGAGGACAAGGCGACGAAGAACATCTTCGCCTGCGAGCACGTGCCCAACTCGATGGCGAACCTCAAGACGGTCGGGGTCATCGGTCGCGACGAGCTCACGGGCGTCGTCGAGATCGCCGAGCCCGTCGGCGTCGTGTGTGCCGTGACACCGGTGACGAACCCGACGTCGACCACGATCTTCAAGTCGCTCATCGCGCTCAAGACGCGCAACCCCGTGGTGTTCGCGTTCCACCCGAGCGCCCAGCGCTCGTCGGTCGAGGCGGCCCGCATCGTGCGCGACGCCGCGGTCGCGGCCGGCGCGCCCGACGACTGCATCCAGTGGGTCGAGCACCCGTCGATCGAGGCGACCAGCACGCTCATGCACCACCCGGGCGTCGCGCTCATCCTCGCGACGGGCGGCAACGGCATGGTCCGCGCGGCCTACTCGGCCGGCAAGCCCGCCCTCGGCGTCGGCGCGGGGAACGTCCCGGCCTACGTCGAGAAGAGCGCCGACCTCGGCCGCGCGATCAACGACGTGGTCATGTCGAAGGCGTTCGACAACGGCATGGTGTGCGCCTCGGAGCAGGCGCTCATCCTCGACGACGCGATCTACGACGACGCGATGCGCGAGCTCGCCCGCCTGCACGCCTACCGGGTGACGCCCGCCGAGAAGGCGATGCTCGAGCGCCTGATCTTCGGGGTCGAGGCGAACGGCACGAACTGCGCCGGGGCGAAGCTCAACCCGAAGGTCGTGGGCAAGTCGCCGGTGTGGATCGCGCGCGAGGCGGGGTTCGAGGTCCCCGACGACACGTCGATCATCCTCGCCGAGATCGACGACGTCGGCCCCGACGAGCCGCTGAGCCGCGAGAAGCTCACGCCCGTCCTGGCCGTCCTGCGGGCGCGCGACACCGAGCACGGCGTCCGCCTCGCGGAGCGCATGGTCGAGCTCGACGGCCTGGGCCACTCGGCCGCGATCCACACGTCCGACGAGGCGCTCGTCGAGCGGTACGGGTCGCGCGTGAAGGCCGTGCGCGTGCTGTGGAACAGCCCGACGTCGCTCGGCGGCATCGGCGACATCTACAACGCGCTGCTCCCGTCGCTCACGCTGGGCTGCGGCAGCTACGGCGCGAACTCGGTGTCGAACAACGTGTCGGCGGTCAACCTCATCAACGTCAAGCGGATCGGGCGGCGCAACAACAACATGCAGTGGTTCAAGGTGCCCGCCAAGACGTACTTCGAGCCGAACTCGATCCAGTACCTCGCGCAGATGCGCGACGTGCACCGCGTCACGATCGTCACCGACAAGGTCATGAGCCGCATCGGCGTCGTCGACCGCGTGCTCGACGTCCTCGCCCGCCGCGAGGAGAAGGTCGCGATCCAGATCATCGACGCGGTCGAGCCGGAGCCGAGCGTCGGCACCGTGAACCGCGGCGCCGAGTCGATGCGCGACTTCGAGCCCGACACGATCATCGCGATCGGCGGCGGGTCGCCGATGGACGCCGCCAAGGTCATGTGGCTGCGGTACGAGCACCCGGAGATCGAGTTCTCCGACATGCGGGAGAAGTTCTTCGACGTGCGCAAGCGCGCCTACAAGTTCCCCGAGCTCGGGGGCAGGGCGAAGCTCGTGTGCATCCCGACGTCGTCGGGCACCGGCGCGGAGGTGACGCCGTTCGCGGTCATCACCGACCCGGAGACGGGCTTCAAGTACCCGCTCGCGGACTACGCGCTCACCCCGACCGTCGCCATCGTCGACCCCGTGCTCACGGACACCATGCCCGCGAAGCTCGCGGCCGACTCGGGCTTCGACGCCCTCACGCACGCGACCGAGGCGTTCGTCTCCGTCTACGCGAACGACTTCACCGACGGGCTGTGCCTGCAGGCGATCAAGATGGTCTTCGAGCACATCGAGGACTCGGTCACGCAGGGCGCGGCGGCCCCGAAGGCCCGCGAGAAGATGCACAACGCGGCGACCATCGCGGGCATGGCGTTCGGCTCGGCGATGCTCGGCATCGTGCACGCCATGGCGCACACCGTGGGCTCGACCTTCCACCTCGTGCACGGGCGCACCAACGCGGTGCTCCTGCCGCACGTGATCCGCTACAACGGCCAGGTGCCCACGAAGCTCACGAGCTGGCCCAAGTACGAGCGCTACGTGGCCCCGGAGCGGTTCCAGGAGATCGCGAAGCACCTCGGGCTGCCGGCCTCCACCCCGGAGGAGGGCGTCGAGTCGTACGCGAGGGCGGTCGAGGAGCTGCGCGCCAAGGTGGGCATCGAGGCCACGTTCGCCGCGCAGGGCGTCGACGAGCGGGCGTTCATGAGCCGCCTGGACGACCTCGCGCTCCGGTCGTTCGAGGACCAGTGCGCCCCGGCGAACCCGCGGATGCCGGTCCTGGAGGACATGCGCGACATCCTCGTCGCGGCCTACCGCGGCAGCAGCCGCGAGGTCGTGCGGGCAGAGCGTCTCGCGGCCCACGAGGGCGCGAGCACCGAGGACGGGCAGACGGCGACCCCGCCTGCCGGGAGCGTGGTGGCCGGCTGACCCTTCCCGGCCCCACGAAACCCGGAGCCCGACGGCGCGAGTCCCCTTCCGCCGTCGGGCTCCGTCGTGTGACGGGAGGGCCTGCGATGTGCTATCTATGAGTAGCACGCGTCGCGCGGGCGCCCCTCGCGGAGCGGGGGGAGGGGGTCGTTCGAGAACGGGGTGATACCGATAAGTCTGTAGACCGAGGAGTAGCGCTGGGTGACGGTTGCGCGCGTGCAAGGAGATCTGCAGCGCGCGCTGGGTGAGAACCTGCGGACCCTCCGGGTCGGCCGCGGGATGAGCCAGGAGGACTTCGCCGAGTTCCTCGGCGTCCACCGGACCTACATGGGCGGGGTCGAGCGCGGGGAGCGCAACCTGACCCTCCGCTCGGTCGAGAAGCTCGCCGAGCGGCTCGACGTCGACCCCGTCTCGCTCCTCCGTCCACCGCCTTCGTAACGGCGCGGTCCGGCGTGTCGGACGCCCCCGGCATCATGGTCCCGTCGCCGGGGAGGTGATCGGCATGACCGACGTGCTCGACAGCACGACAGGGGGATCAGCAGTGTGGGCTTCGCCGCTCGGGAGGCCGTCCTGGCAGGTGGACGACTGCCCGCCGTGGTGCGTGGCCGTCCACGAGGAGGGCGACCACCCGCACGACCGCAAGCACCTCGGCCCGGAGCTCACGGTGCCCGCCACGACCCTCGCGGCGCACGCGTCGCCGGACGGCGTGCAGCGGGACGAGCGGTCGGCGTCGGAGCTCGTGGTGTCGCTCCACCGCAGGGACGGGTCGCACGACACGTGGGTCTACGTGGGCGACGGGTTCGAGCAGCGCCTCGAGGTGCTGCTCGGCGACATGTGGCGCATCGTCGAGGCGTTCGGGCACGCGGTCGAGGGCCTGCCCCCGGAGGCGTGAGCCGGCTCAGGCCGTGCCGCCCGGCCGCACGAACCCGGCCTCGTACGCGAGGATCACGAGCTGCACCCGGTTCGTCAGCCCGACCTTGGTGAGCAGCGACCGCACGTGGCTCTTCACGGTCGCCTCGGTGAGGTGCAGCTCCGCCCCGATCTCGCGGTTCGACAGGCCGCGCGCGACCGCGAGGAGCACCTCGCGCTCGCGCGGGGTCGCCGCGTCGAGCCCGGTGACCGCGGACCCGGTCTCGACGGCATCGGAGGCCGCGAGCGGCGCCTGCCGGGCGAGCTCGACGTAGGTCGAGATGATGCGGCCCGTGACCGCCGGGTCGAGCAGGGAGTCGCCGGCGTGGACGCGGTGCACGGCGTCGACGAGCGACTGCGGGTCCGCGTCCTTGAGGAGGAACCCGGCGGCGCCCGCGCGCAGCGCGCCGTAGACGTACTCGTCGTCGTCGAACGTCGTGAGGACGAGCGTCCGCACCGCCGCGAGCTCGGGGTCGGCCACGATGCGCGCGGTCGCCTCGATGCCGTCCAGCCGGGGCATGCGCACGTCCATGAGCAGGACGTCCGGGCGCAGGGCGCGCGCCATGGCGACCGCCGTCTCCCCGTCCCCGGCCTCGCCGACGACCGTGACGTCCGGCTCGTTGTCGAGGATCATGCGCAGGCCCAGCCGGATGGTCGCCTGGTCGTCCACGACGACGACGCGGACCGGCGTCGTGCCCGTGCCGGGGGCGCTCACGCCGCCGCCCGGGGGACTCGCGCCTCGACCGTCCAGCCGCCGCGCCCGTCCGGCCCGGCGGACAGCGCGCCCCCGGCTGCGAGCGCCCGCTCGCGCATGGAGGTCAGGCCGTGCCCCTGCCGCCCGTCGGTGCTCGGCAGCGGCGGCCCGGGGTCGTGGACGCGCAGGCGCAGGTCGCCCGCACGGTCGGTCAGCGTCACGGTCACGTCGTGGGCGAGGGAGTGCAGCAGCACGTTGGTCAGGGCCTCCTGGGCGATGCGGACGACGGCGAGGCCGGACTCGGCGCTCGTCGCGGGCCACGGGTCGGGGAGCGTGAGGTCGACGGCGCGCCCGGCGTCGCGCAGGCGGCGGGCGGCCGCGCGCAGCTCGTCCGCGGCCCGGTCGCCGTCGGGCGTCGGGGCGAGGGCCGCGGTGCCGCCGTCGGCCTCGGTGCCGCGGCGCAGCACCTGCACGACGGACCGCATCGCGGTGAGCGCCTGCTTGCCCTCGTCGGCGATCCACCGCACGGCCTCGGCCGGCGCGTCCGGGCGGTTCGCCGCGACGCGGTCCGCCGCCTGGGCGCGCACGACGATCGCCGACATGTGGTGCGCGACGACGTCGTGCAGCTCGCGCGCGATCCGCGTGCGCTCGGCGAGCACGGCGCGCTCCGCGAGCTCGGCCTGGAGCTCCTGGAGCTCCGCGTTGCGCTCGCGCAGGCTCTCGGACGTGAGGGCGAGGCGGCGGAAGAAGTACCCGGCGGCGACCGCGACGAGCACGAGGGCGAGCGCGAGGACGACGTCGGAGGGGGAGTTCGCGACCCAGAGCTCCTCGACGAAGAAGGGCCGGGGAGGCAGGACGAGGCCCGGGCGCCCCGCGAGCTGCAGCGCGAACGCCGCGAGGCCGGCGCCGACCGTCGCCAGGACCGGCGGCACCGCCCCGGACCGGGTCGCCGCGAAGGCCGCGATCATGAGCGGCACGAGCTCGAACGGGGTCTGCATGATCCAGGGGATCGCGAGCGGGTAGAGCGTGACGGTGCCCCAGAACAGCGGGCCGGGCGCGACGCGCCGCAGCGCGAGCGCGAGCACGATCCCCAGCCCGGCGACCCGGTACGAGTCGGGGAAGCGCGGGTACCAGTAGTCGCCGCGCTCCATGACCATGACCACGGTGAACCACACGGCGCCCGCGACGAGCGCGGTCGCGAGGTCCTGCGCCCACACGGGCAGGCGGGTCGGCTGGGGCACGCGTCAACGGTAGCCGGGGCGGGTCGTGCGCGGCACCGCCCCGGGAGGGAACCCGGACCGTGCCGCCTCCGCCCCAGGGCGGAACGACGTCGGGCCGGGGGCGGACGCTCCCCGTCCGGCTGCACCGCACGGCGGGGTCGAGGAGTCGCCGTCGGGTCGATGTGGCGCGAGGTCGCCGCGGGCGAGCCTCGTCCCATGACCACGACACCCCTGCGCCCCACGCCGCCCGCCCGCCACGTCCCGGGCCCGCGCGGCCCGCGGCGCGTCACCCGCACCGTGCTCGGCGTCCTCGCCGTCGGCGCGCTCGGCGCGGCGGGCGCGCTCACGTACCTCACCGTGACGACGCACGACGGCGACGCCGTCGCCGACCCGTCGCCCACCCTGCGCCCCCAGACCGCGACCGGGCTGGACCCCGAGCTCGAACGCCGCTTCGACGAGGCGCGGGCCGCCGCAGACGCCGAAGGGGTCGAGCTGACGCTCACCTCGGGGTGGCGCACCGCGGCGGAGCAGGAGCAGCTCGTCGAGGCGGCGCTCGAGCGCTACGGGTCGCCCGAGGAGGCCCACCGGTGGGTGCTCCCGCCCGAGACCTCGGAGCACGTCGCGGGCCTCGCGATCGACGTCGGGCCGACCGACGGCGCACTGTGGCTCGGCGAGCACGGCCCCCGGTTCGGCCTGTGCCGCACGTACGCGAACGAGATGTGGCACTTCGAGGCCGCGACGGAGCCGGGCGGGACGTGCCCGCCGATGCACGAGGACGCCTCGCACGGCTGGGGGTGAGGGCCCGCCGGGGTGCGGTCCGGGGGCGGCGGATGTGGGCGGTCCGCGCGATGATGTGCGGGTGAGCGAGAGCACCCCCGCGACGTCAGCGCCGACCCCCCCGACCCCGACGGACGAGGACGTGCCCGCGGCGTCGTCCGCCGCCGAGCTGGACGAGGCCGCGGCGCAGCGGCGCTGGGCCGAGCTCGTCGCCCAGGTCGAGGCCGACCAGCGGGCCTACTACGAGGAGGACCAGCCGGTCTCGTCCGACGCGGAGTACGACGCGCGGATGCACGAGCTGCAGGCGCTCGAGGCCGCGCACCCCGCCCTCCAGACGCCCGAGTCGCCCACGCAGCGCGTGGGCGGCCGGGCCGCGGCCGGCTTCGCGACCGTCCAGCACCTCGAGCCCATGCTCTCGCTCGACAACGCCTTCAGCGCCGAGGACCTCGCCGCGTGGGCGGCGCGCGTGCACCGCGACCTGGGCGTGGCCGCGGACGCCGAGGTGGACTACCTGTGCGAGGTCAAGATCGACGGCCTCGCCATCGCGCTGCTCTACGAGAAGGGCCGTCTGGTGCGGGCCGCCACGCGCGGCGACGGGCGCACGGGCGAGGACGTGTCCGCCAACGTGCGGACGATCCCGAGCATCCCGCAGCGCCTCGCCGGCGACCCCGCGACGCACCCCGACGTCATCGAGATCCGCGGCGAGGTGTTCATGGGCGTCGCGGACTTCGCCGCGCTCAACGAGAAGCTCGTCGCCGCGGGCCAGGCGCCGTACGCGAACCCGCGCAACACCGCGGCCGGGTCGCTGCGCCAGAAGGACCCGGCCGTCACCGCGAGCCGCAACCTGCGCATGTACGCGCACGGCGTCGGCGCGCTCCAGTGGGAGGCCGGCGAGCACGCCGAGCTCGCGCGGCAGTCCGACGCCTACGCCCTGTTCGAGCAGTGGGGCGTGCCGGTGTCGCCGCACAACCGGGTCGTGCACGGGCTCGACGAGGTCATGGACCGCATCGCTTACTTCGGCGAGCACCGGCACGACATCGAGCACGAGCTCGACGGGATCGTCGTCAAGGTCGACGAGCTCGCGCTCCAGCGGCGGCTCGGCGCCACGAGCCGCGCGCCCCGGTGGGCCATCGCCTACAAGTACCCGCCCGAGGAGGTCAACACGCGCCTCCTCGCGATCCAGGTCGGGGTCGGCCGCACGGGACGCGCGACCCCGTACGCCGTCATGGAGCCGGTCAAGGTCGCGGGCAGCACGGTGCGCCAGGCGACCCTGCACAACCAGGACGTCGTCCGCGCGAAGGGCGTGCGCATCGGCGACATGGTCGTGCTGCGCAAGGCGGGCGACGTCATCCCCGAGATCCTGGGCCCGGTCGCGGCGCTCGCGGACGACGGCTACCCGCGCGAGGACTTCGTCATGCCCGCGGACTGCCCGGAGTGCGGCACGCCGCTGCGCCCCATGAAGGAGGGCGACGTCGACCTGCGCTGCCCCAACGCCGAGTCGTGCCCCGCCCAGGTGCGCGGCCGCGTCGAGCACATCGGGTCGCGCGGGGGGCTCGACGTCGAGGTGCTCGGCGAGGTGACGGCGGCCGCGCTCACGCAGCCGCTCGAGCCGGCCGAGCCGCCGCTGCGCACGGAGGCCGGGCTGTTCGAGCTGAGCGTCGAGCAGCTCGTCCCGATCCGGGTCGTCGTGCGCGACTCCGAGACCGGGCTGCCGCGCGAGTACGACGGCACGGGCGAGCCGGCCGAGATCACGATGCCCGACGGCTCGACCGCGACCGTGAAGTCCGTGTGGCCGTTCCGGAAGAAGCGCAAGCTGTCGAAGGCCGCGGAGCGCGAGGCGATCGAGGCGGGGGAGCCCCTCTTCGAGGCGTCGACCAACGCGACGAAGCTCGTGGAAGAGCTCGAGCTCGCGAAGACGAAGGACCTCTGGCGCATCCTCGTCAGCCTGAACATCCGGCACGTGGGCCCGGTCGCGGCGCGCGCCCTCGCGGACTGGTTCGGCTCGCTCGACGCGATCCGGGCCGCGTCGCGCGACGAGCTCGCCGCGGTCGAGGGCGTCGGGCCCGTGATCGCCGACCAGGTCGTCGAGTGGTTCACCGTCGGCTGGCACGTCGAGATCGTCGACCGCTGGCGGGCGGCCGGGGTGCGCTTCGAGATCCCCGACCACCCCGGCCCCGGCGCGCGCCAGGAGCCGACCGGTCCGCTCGCCGGGCTGACGGTCGTCGTGACGGGGTCGCTCGAGGGGTTCAGCCGCGACGGCGCCAAGGAGGCCGTGATCGCAGCGGGCGGCAAGGCGTCCGGGTCGGTCTCGAAGAAGACGGACTACGTCGTCGTCGGGGCGAGCGCCGGCTCCAAGGAGACGAAGGCGCGCGACCTCGGGCTGCCGATCCTCGACGAGGAGGGCTTCGTCGCGCTCCTCGCCGGAGGGCCCGACGCCGTGGCCGACCGCCTCGGTGCGGGCCCGGCGTCGGACGACGCGGGCGACGCCCCGGCCACGGACGGCGGGGCAGAGCCCGGCGCGGACGGCTGAGCCGCGCGTCGGGCCGGGCGCCTACGATGCTCCGGTGCTCGACGCCACCACCGCCCCGTCCCGGACCCTCCCGACCCTGCGCGGCGCCCACCTCGTGGGCTCCGTGAACCTGCCGACCGCGCGCGAGACCTTCCGTGCGGTGGGGGAGCACCTCGGCGACCACGTGCGCCGCGTCCCCGACGGGGAGGTCGGCGAGCGGTTCCACTGGATCCTCTTCCAGGGTGAGCGGTTCTCCGCCGTCGACGGACTCGCGCGCGTCCCGGTGGACCCGGTCGTCGTCGCAGGGTTCGACGTGCGCCCGCACGTCCTCGACGGCTCCGTCGACGCGGCCGACCTGCGGTTCGGCCCGCTCGGCTACGCCGACGCGGCCCTCGCCTCGTACGCCGACTTCGTCGCGCTGCGCGAGGAGGGCGCCCTGCCGGCCGGGGCCCGCTTCCAGGTGTGCCTGCCCTCGCCGCTCGCGCCGGTGACGGCGTTCGTCGCGCCCCAGGACCGCGCGGCGGTGCACCCGGCGTACGAGGCCGCGCTCGTCCGCGAGCTCGCGGCGATCAGCGCCGCGATCCCCGCGGAGGACCTCGCGGTCCAGGTCGACCTCGCGACCGAGTTCGCGTTCGTCGAGGGCGCGAACCTCGGCGGCGGGGCCGTGCGCGCGTGGTTCGAGGCCGAGGCCGGGGGAGACGAGGACGTCGTCGTGGGCTGCGCGCGCCGGGCGGCGGCGTTCGCGCGGCACGTCCCCGCCGGGGCCGAGCTGGGGTTCCACCTCTGCTACGGCGACGTCGCGGAGAAGCACTTCGTCGAGCCGGAGAACACCGCGAACCTCGTCCGCGTCGCGAACGCCCTCGTGGAGCACCTCGACCGGCCGGTCCAGTGGGTCCACCTGCCGGTCCCGATCGCGCGCGACGACGTCGCGTACGTCGCGCCGCTGGCGGACCTGCGCCTGGACCCGGCGACCGAGCTCTACCTCGGGCTGCTGCACCACGAGGACGGTGTCGAGGGCGCACGCCGCCGGCTCGCCGCGGCGGCGTCGGTGCTCGGCGACGGCCCGGTCGGCGTCGCGACGGAGTGCGGCTTCGGCCGCGGCCCGAGCGAGCGCACCACAGGCCTGCTCGACCTGCACGCCGCGGTGCTCGCGGCGGTCTGACGGCTCAGCCCCGGGGCCGCCGGGCGACGATCTCGCGCAGCCGCGCGACGCCGTCGGGCGGGACGGGGAGCGATGGCCCGCGCGGGGGAGCGGTCGGTACGCCGAGCAGGGTGGCGAGGGCGTGGAACCCGCTGACCGGGCGCAGGTCGGCGAGCACGGCGGTCAGGTCGTGCAGCCAGCGGGCGACCCGCGCGTCCGGCACCGTGCCCGCGGTGCGGGCGCGGCGGAGCGCGACGTACTCCGCGGGGACGAGCGCGGCGAGCCCGGTGTGCCAGGCATCGGCCGGCTCGGCGCCGCGCACGAGCGGGACGTCGCCGCTCAGCCCGACGCTCACGCCGAGGCCGTCGGTCGCGTCCCGCAGCTCGGCGACCCGCCCTCCGGGTCGCGCGGGCGTCGACGCCGCGTCCTTGACCGCGACCACGGTCGTCGTGCGGGCGAGGTGCGCCAGGGCGCCCGGCGTGAGGTCGTACGCGGTCTGGACGCTGCGGTTGTAGAAGCACACCGGCAGGTCGACGTCCGCCGCGACCGCCTCGAACAGCGCCACGACCTCCGCCTCGTCGAGCGGGAGGTAGGAGAACGGCGCGAGCACGAGCCCGTCGGCGCCCGCGTCGCGCGCAGCACGGGCTCGTGCGAGGACCTCGCGCGTCGACGCGCCGCTCACCGCGACGTGGACGGGCACGGCCGTGGCGCCCGTCGACCCCGCGGCCACGGCCGCCCGCACGACGGCTTCACGCTCGTCCGGGTCGAACGTGACCCCGGCGCCCGACGACGCGAGCACCACGACGCCGTCGACCCCGGCCCCGGCGGCGTCCCGGACCAGGCGGCCGAGAGCGTCGAGGTCGGGGACGTCGTCGTCGGTGAGCGGCGTGATCGGGTAGGCGAGCAGGCCGCGGAAGGCGGTCACGCGCGCGGGCTCAGCGGCTCGCCCAGAGGATGCCGCGCTCGACGATCGTGCGGATCGGAGGCACCTCGAGGTCGGCGAGCTGGTGCCCCGCCGCGCACACGAAGATGCGTCCGGCGCCCCAGCGACGCGTCCACACGGCGGGCGACACGACGGGCTCGTGCCACGGGTCGCCGTCGCGCGGGAGGATCGTCGTGGTCGCGAGGACGTCGTTGTACGAGTCGGCGAGGACCCAGTACTGCTCCGAGTGCAGCGCGATCGAGTCGATCCCCGCGACGATCGGGTGGTCCCCGCGCTCGGGCACGATCTCGATCGTGTGGTCCACGAGGTCGTGCGCGTGGGCGGCGAACTGCCCGCCCACCATCTGCAGGTAGTCGGTGGCGAGCCGGAACGAGTCGACGATGCCGCCGTGCCAGCCCGCGAACCCGGTGCCGTTCGCGATGGCCGTGCGCAGACCGCGCATCTCGTCCGGGAGGATCTCGCCCATCGTCCAGCACTGCACGACGAGGTCGAGGCTCGTCATGAACTCCTCGTCGGCGTACGCCTCGAGCGACCCCTCGAGCGTCACGTCGTAGCCGGACGCCTCGAGGAACGGGATGAACAGCTCGGCGGCCTCCTCGGGTGCGTGCCCGGGCCACCCGCCCCGGACCACGAGCGCTCGACGGTTCCGCTCGGTCATGACTCCTCCTCGTGCTTCGTCACACTCGTCGCGCCCGCGCGCGCGGGCAGCGGCCCCCGTCGACCGCGCTCAGGCGATGAGCGCGTCGATCGCTGCGGGCGAGAGTACGTGATCGACGGCCATGGCGCTCGCACCGAGCACGCCGGCCTGACCTCGTGCCTGCGAGGTGACGATGCGCAGGTGCTGCGTCGCGAGGGGCAGCGAGCGCTGGTAGACGATCTCGCGGATGCCCGCGATGAGGTGCTCGCCCGCCTCGGCGACGATGCCGCCGATGACGATGAGCGAGGGGTTGAGCAGGCTGACGCACGCCGCGAGGACGGAGCCGATGTCGCGCCCGGCCTGGCGCACGGCCTGGCTCGCGGCGAGGTCGCCGCCGCGCACGAGCGCGACGACGTCGGAGCTGGTGGTCGCGTCGAGGCCCGCGGCGGCGAGGGCCGCGGCGACGGCCTGGCCGCTCGCGACGGCCTCGAGGCAGCCCACGTTCCCGCAGCGGCACGGGACGTCGGCGGCGCTCGGGACGGCGACGTGCCCGATGTCGCCCGCGGCGCCCTGCGCGCCGCGCCGGAGCTCGCCGTCGGCGATGATGCCCGAGCCGATGCCCGTCGCGACCTTGACGAAGAGCATGTCGGTGACCGCGGGCCACGCGGTGCGGTGCTCGCCCAGCGCCATGATGTTCACGTCGTTGTCGACGAGCACGGAGGCGTCGAACCGCTTCTGCAGGATCCCGGGGACGTCGACGTCGTCCCACGCGGGCATGATCGGCGGGTTGATGGGCCGTCCGGAGGAGTGCTCGACGGGGCCGGGGAGGCCGACGCCGACGCTGACCAGGTCGTCGATGCTGCGCCCGGTGGTCGCGACGAGCTTCTCGCCGGTGTCCGCGACCCACGACAGGACGACGTCGGGACCGTCCGCGATCGCGAGGGCCGCGTCGGTCTCGGCGAGCACGTTGGACGCGAGGTCCGTGACGGCGAGGCGGGCGTGGGTCGCGCCGAGGTCCACGGCGAGCACGATGCGCGCCTCAGGGCTGAAGGCGAAGGTCACGGGCGGGCGCCCACCGGTCGAGCTGGCCTCGCCCGCGGGGGCGATGAGGCCGGCCGTCATGAGGAGGTCGATCCGGGCGGCGATGGTCGACCGCGCCTGCCCCGTGATCGCTGCGAGGTCCGCACGGGTGCGCGGCTGACCGTCCCGGAGCAGCTGGAACATGTCGCCGGCACCGGTCGGGCGCGGCGCGAACTTCAGCAGTTCCTCCATGGGCACAGTGAATCACGGAGCCTCTCGTCGGTCGTCCGTACCAGGCGGACGAGTCATCGGCTTTTGCTTGACGATCGCCAAAAGGTACCCTACTGTCCCCTCCCAAGGCGACATGGACGTCGTCGAAAGGTGTGGAGGCCCGACGGTGGGCCTCCGGTCCGGGCGACGACCGCCCCACGAGCTCCCCCTGGTCCCCGATCGCACGTCGCATCGTCGGCATCCCTGCTCGTACAGGGCTTGCCGGACACTATCGCCTCCGCAGCACCCCGTGGCACCCCGGGAGCGGCGGGAGCGTTCCCATCCGGCGACCAGGGCGCGCACACTTTTGTCGGTCACGGAGTGGTAACAGTGGCAAAAGACGTCAACCTTATGATTGACGCTCGTCAAAAGGTTCGCTAGGTTCACCGCATGGTCACCGCAGACCCTCCCCAGCCGCTCCTGCAGATGCAGGGCATCGTCAAGGTCTTCCCCGGGGCTCGTGCGCTCGACGGCGTCGATCTCGAGATCCTCCCGGGCGAGGTCCACTGTCTCCTCGGCCAGAACGGGGCCGGCAAGTCCACGCTCATCAAGGTGCTCGCCGGTGCCCACCAGCCCACCGAGGGCAGGATCCTCCTCGACGGCGAGCCCATCACCATCTCCGACCCCGTCGCAGCGCTGAAGCACGGCGTCGCGACGATGTACCAGGAGCTCGACGTCGTCGACGGCCTGACCGTCGCGGAGAACGTCTACCTCGGGCACGAGCTCGCGACCATGGGGTTCTCCCAGCGCCGCGAGGCGGTGCGCAAGACGCGCGAGCTGCTCCAGCGGCTCGGGCACTCGGAGGTCTCGCCGAGCACGGAGGTCGGACGGCTGTCGGCCGCCGGCAAGCAGATCGTCTCGATGGCCCGGGCGCTGTCCCACGACGCGCGCGTCATCATCATGGACGAGCCCTCGGCGGTGCTCGACTCGGAGGAGGTGGGCAACCTCTTCCGTGTCGTCAAGGAGCTGACCAAGGCGGGGGTCGCCGTCGTCTACATCTCCCACCGGCTCGAGGAGATCCGCGAGATCGGCGACCGCATCACCGTCCTCAAGGACGGCCGGACCGTCGCGCAGAACCTCCCGGTGTCCGAGACCCCGACGGCGAAGCTCATCACGCTCATGACCGGGCGCTCGGTCGAGTACGTCTTCCCGGACTCCGACGGCCCCGTGGACGCCGCTCCCGTCGTGCTCGACGTCGCGGGGCTGAGCCTGCGCGGCGTGTTCGCGGACGTGTCGTTCCAGGTGCGCGCCGGGGAGATCGTCGGTCTCGCCGGGCTCGTGGGCGCGGGCCGCTCGGAGATCATCGAGACGGTCTACGGAGCGCGCAAGGCGACCGCGGGCACCGTGACCGTCGACTCCACGAGGCTGCGGCCCGGGTCCGTGGCCTCCGCCGTCGGTGCCGGGATCGGGCTCGCGCCCGAGGAGCGCAAGAGCCAGGGCCTGCTCCTCGACGAGCCCGTCTACCGCAACGTCACGCTCTCGACGTTCTCGCGCTTCGCGCGCTTCGGTCTCCTCGACGAGAGCGCCGAGCGCAAGGCGGCGAAGGAGCAGGCCGACTCGCTCGAGCTGCGCCCCACCGGCGTCGACCGGGCCATCCGCACGCTGTCGGGCGGCAACCAGCAGAAGGCGATGCTCGCCCGCTGGCTCGTCCACGGCTGCCGCGTGCTGCTCCTCGACGAGCCCACGCGCGGCGTCGACGTCGGCGCGCGCGCCGAGATCTACGCCCTCATCCGCAGGCTCGCCGACGAGGGTGCCGCCGTCGTCGTCGTGTCCAGCGAGATCCCCGAAGTCCTCGGCCTCGCCGACCGCGTCCTCGTCGTCTCCGAGGGTCGCGTCGTCCACGAGGGGCCCTCGAGCTCCATCGACGAGCACCAGGTGCTCGACATGGTCATGGAAGGAAGTGTCGCGTGAGCGAGCAGCAGGTGTCGGCGTCGATGCCGACGAAGAAGCCGGAGGCCGACGAGTCGGCCCGGGTCGAGAAGGCCGCGGGCGAACGCCGCAAGAGCGGGTTCATGTCCGGCGCCGCGGGGCGGAACATCGGCCTCGTCGTCGCTCTGCTCCTCCTGTGCGCCGTGGGCTTCGCGACGGCGGGGGAGCGGTTCGCGAGCGTCAGCAACCTCATGACCATCCTCAGCCTCGGGTCGGTCACCGGCGTCCTGGCCATCGGCATGACGTTCGTCATCACGACGGGCGGCATCGACCTCTCGGTCGGCTCCGTGCTGGGTCTGTCCTCGGTCTGGGCGACGACGCTCGCGACGCAGTCGTACGGCTGGGTCGTCATGGTGATCTGCGCGCTCGCGGTCGGCCTCGGAGCGGGTCTCCTCAACGGCCTGATCATCGCCTACGGCCGGGTCGTGGCATTCATCGCGACGCTCGCGATGCTCGTCGCCGCCCGCGGCCTCGCCGAGCTCATCGCGCAGAAGCGCACGCAGATCGTCCAGGTCGACGCGTTCAACGACATCTTCCGCGGCAACCTCCTCGGGGTGCCGAAGATCGTGTGGATCTTCGCGGTCGTCGCCGTGCTCGGCTGGTTCCTCTTCAACCGCACGACGTTCGGCCGCCGGACGGTCGCCGTCGGCGGCAACGCCGAGGCCGCTCGTCTCGCGGGCATCAAGGTCAAGCGCCACCTCCTGTACGTGTACGCGCTGTCCGGCCTCACCGCCGGCATCGCCGGCGTCATGATCCTCGCCCGCACCAGCGCCGGGTCCTCGACCAACGGTCTGCTCCTCGAGCTGGACACCATCGCGGCGGTCGTCGTCGGCGGCACGCTCCTCGCGGGAGGCCGGGGCACGATCGTCGGCACCGTCCTCGGTGTCCTGATCTTCACGACGCTCACGAACGTCTTCATCATCAACAACATCGACAGCTCGGTGCAGCAGATCGCCAAGGGCGCGATCATCGTCGGCGCGGTCCTGCTCCAGCAGCGCCTCTCCCGGCGCACCACCTAGCGACCCCGGGCCCCGCGGCGCCCCCGCACCACGCCGCAGCCCGACGAGCCCCGCACCACCCCCACCCCGCCAGTTCCCCTGAGGTTCCACCCGCAGGACAGCATCGAAGGAGATCCCATGTCCGCACGCACCACCCTCCGCCGCCGCATCACGCTCGCGACGGTCTCGGCCGCCTCGATCGCGCTGATCGCGACGGCGTGCACCTCCAACACGCCGCAGGACGAGGGCACGGCCGAGGGCGACGGCGGGGGCAGCGCCAACCAGGCCGTCTCCGACAACGACGCCCCGGGCGACCCGATCGTCATCGGCTTCTCGGCCCCCGCCGCCGACCACGGCTGGATGGGCGCCATCACGACCGCCGCCGAGGCGGAGGCCGCGGAGTACGAGGACGTCGAGCTCCGTGTCGCCGACGGCACGAACGACGTGAACGTCCAGATCAGCCAGATCGAGGGCTTCATCAACGACGGCGTCGACGCGATCGTGCTGCTGCCGTTCGACGGCGCCGCGCTCACCGAGGTCGCGACCAAGGCGATGGACGCCGGGATCCCCGTCATCAACGTCGACCGCGAGTTCTCCAGCCCGTTCGCCGCCCGGACGACGGTGCTCGGCGACAACTACGGCATGGGCGTGAGCGCCGGCCAGTACATCTGCGAGCAGCTGGGCGACAACCCGGACGCCGTGGTCGCCGAGATCGCCGGCATCGACTCGCTGCCGCTCACGCAGGACCGCAGCCAGGGCTTCGAGGACGCGCTGTCCGACTGCGGCCTCGACGTCGACAACCGCGTCGCCGCGGACTTCACGGTCCAGGGTGGCGAGGCCGCGACGGCCAACCTCCTCCAGGCCGCGCCGCAGATCGACGCCATCTGGAACCACGACGACGACCAGGGCGTCGGCGTCCTCTCCGCGATCGAGAACGCGGGCCGCGACGAGTTCTTCATGGTCGGCGGCGCCGGCTCGAAGCAGGTCATGGAGCACATCCAGGCCGGTGACTCCGTCCTCCAGGCGACGGTCGTCTACCCGTCGACGCAGGCCGCGGACGGCATCAAGCTCGCCCGCCTCGTGGCGCACGAGAAGAACCTCAGCGACCTCGCGTCGTCCGACGTGCCGCGCACGGTCCAGCTCTTCGCGCCCGTCGTGACGAAGGACAACGTCGACCAGTACCTGCCCACCGCGTTCCAGTCCTGACGGACCCGCTGACACCCGTCAGCACGCAGCAGGAAGCACGCGGACCACGCCCACGGTCCGCCCGGGTACCGCCCGGCCGGACCGTGGGCGTGCGCCGTGAGAAGCACGGAAGGAACGTCATGGCAGGAAACGACGGCGCGCAGCTCGGCGTCGGCATGGTCGGGTACTCGTTCATGGGGGCAGCGCACTCGCAGGCCTGGCGGACCGCCCCCCGGTTCTTCGACCTCCCCCTCGACCCGCGGATGCGGGTCCTCGGCGGCCGCAACCCGGAGGCGGTCGCCGCCGCCGCGCAGCGGCTCGGCTGGGAGTCCACGGAGACGAGCTGGCAGGCGCTCGTCGGCCGGGACGACGTCGACCTCGTCGACGTGTGCACCCCCGGCGACACCCACGCCGAGATCGCGATCGCCGCGCTCGAGGCCGGCAAGCACGTGCTCTGCGAGAAGCCGCTCGCGAACACGGTCGCCGAGGCCGAGAAGATGGTCGCGGCCGCCGAGGCCGCCGCGCGGCGCGGGCAGGTCGCGATGGTGGGCTTCACCTACCGCCGCGTGCCGGCGATCCAGCTCGCGCGCCAGCTCGTGGCCGACGGCCGCATCGGCACCGTGCGGCACGTGCGCGCGCAGTACCTCCAGGACTGGATCGCGGACGAGGACGCGCCCCTGTCGTGGCGTCTGGACAAGACCAAGGCCGGCAGCGGCGCGCTCGGCGACATCGGCGCGCACGTGATCGACCTCGCCCAGTTCATCACCGGCGAGCGGATCACGAGCGTCTCCGGCCTGCTCGAGACATTCGTCAAGGAGCGTCCCGTCGCGACGGAGTTCGCCGGTCTCTCGGGGCAGGGCGGCACCGAGCGCGGCCCCGTCACCGTGGACGACGCCGCGATCTTCCTCGCCCGGATGTCCGGCGGCGCGATCGGCACGTTCGAGGCGACCCGGTTCGCCTACGGCCGCAAGAACGCGATCCGGCTGGAGATCAACGGGTCGAAGGGCTCGGTCGCGTTCGACTTCGAGGACATGAACGTCCTGCACTACTTCGACGCCGCCGACGACCCGGCCGTCGCGGGCTTCCGCCGCATCGTCGTGACGGAGCCGCAGCACGCGTACGTCGGGCACTGGTGGCCCGCGGGCCACGGCCTCGGCTACGAGCACGCCTTCACGCACCAGGTCGTCGACCTGGTCGAGGGCATCGCCGCGGGGACGCACCCGGCGCCGACCTTCGCGGACGGCCTGGTGGTCCAGCGCGTGCTCGACGCGGTCGAGCGCAGCGCGGCGTCGGGCGGCTGGGTCGAGCCCTAGGTCTCGACCCGCCGCACGGACGGCAGACCGGTCGTCGGCCGCGCGCAGGTGCACGGCCGACGACCGGACGACGAGAGGAGGTACGACCGCCGCGCTGGCGGCGAGGAAGGTGCCCGGCGGAGCACCGAGACAGTCCGCCGACGAGCCCGGGACGGACGGCAGGCCGATGGCGCCGACCCGGCGGAGCGCAGCACAGTTCCCCATCTCGACGAGGAGACCTTGTGAGAAACGTGCTTGGAGGATCGCTCGCCATGAGGCGCACGGTCGCGGCAGCAGCCGCGGCGGCGATCGCTCTCCCCCTGACCATCGCGACGGCGGTGTCGGCCACGGCGGCCCCCGCCGCCGGGAGCGTCGCTCCGGCGGCTCCGGTCGCAGCCGCCGCCGACACCGCACCGTTCGACGTGCTCGTCTTCAGCAAGACCGCCGGGTTCCGGCACGGGTCGATCCCCGCGGGCATCGCGGCGATCCAGCAGCTCGGCGCGGAGAACGACTTCGACGTGACCACGACCGAGGACGCGGGAGCGTTCACGGACGAGAACCTGGCGCAGTACGACGCCGTCGTGTGGCTGTCCACGACGGGTGACGTCCTCAACGACGACCAGCAGGCCGCGTTCGAGCGCTACATCCAGAACGGCGGCGGGTACGCGGGCATCCACGCGGCGTCCGACACCGAGTACGACTGGCCGTGGTACGGCGAGCTGGTCGGCGCGTACTTCAGCAGCCACCCGCAGAACCAGGACGCGACCGTCAAGGTCGAGGACCACGCCCACGAGTCGACGGCGCACCTGCCGTCGCGCTGGGACCGCTACGACGAGTGGTACAACTACCGCACCAACCCGCGTGACACCGTGCACGTGCTCGCGAGCCTGGACGAGACGTCCTACACCGCGGGGTCGGGCGCGATGGGCGCCGACCACCCGATCGCCTGGTGCCAGGCGTACGACGGCGGCCGCTCGTGGTACACCGGCGGCGGCCACACGAACGAGTCCTACGCGGAGCCGGAGTTCCTCCAGCACCTGCTCGGCGGCATCCAGACCGCCGCGGGCGTCGTGCCGTCGGACTGCGCCGCGTCGCAGTCGGACAGCTACGAGGTCGTCTCGCTCGACGAGGAGACGTCCAACCCGATGATGCTCGACGTCGCCCCCGACGGGACGGTCTTCTACGTCGAGCGCGACGGGCGCGTCCGCCTCATCGACCCGGAGAGCAACCAGACCACCACGGCGATGACCCTCGCGGTCACGCAGGCCAACGAGGACGGGCTCACGGGCGTCGTCCTGGACCCGGACTTCGGGGAGAACGGCTGGGTCTACCTCTTCTGGTCGCCGCAGGACGTCGGGACGGACGGGCCGCACAACCGCGTCTCGCGCTTCACGTACGACGAGGCGACCCGGACGATCTCGGCCGCGAGCGAGGAGAAGGTCCTCGTCATCCCGACGCAGCGCGAGACGTGCTGCCACGCGGGCGGTGACATGGTCTTCGACGGCGACGACAACCTCGTGATCGTGACGGGCGACAACACCAACCCGTTCGAGTCGGCCGGCTACGCGCCGCTCGACGAGCGCGCGGGCCGCACGTCGTACGACGCGCAGCGCACGTCGGCGAACACGAACGACCTCCGCGGCAAGGTGCTGCGCATCCACCCGGAGGACGACGGCACGTACACGATCCCCGAGGGGAACATGTTCGCCCCGGGCACGGACAAGACGAAGCCCGAGATCTTCGCGATGGGCTTCCGCAACCCGTTCCGCATCGGCGTGGACCAGAAGACGGGCAACGTGCTCGTCGGCGACTACGGCCCCGACGCGCAGAACGCCAACCCGAGCCGCGGCCCGGGGAACACGGTCGAGTGGAACATCGTCGCGGAGCCGGGCTTCTACGGGTGGCCGTACTGCACCGGTGACAACGCGGCGTACATCGACTACAACTTCGCGACCGGCCAGTCGGGCCAGGCGTTCGACTGCGCCAACGGCCCCGTGAACGACTCGCCGAACAACACCGGCCTGACCCAGCTCCCGCCGGCCGTCGCGGCCGACGTCTGGTACAACTACGCCGGCAACCCGCTCTTCCCGGAGATCGGCGGCGGTGGCGCGCCCATGGGCGGCCCCGTCTACGACTACGACCCGGAGCTCGACTCGGACGTCAAGTGGCCCGAGTACTGGGACGGCAAGGCGATCTTCGGCGAGTGGAACCAGGGCAAGATGTACTCGTTCCAGCTCGACGGGGAGAACCGCGACGAGCTCGTCGACATCAACCGGATCCTGCCGAAGCACTTCGACCCCGCGGCGGGCTTCTACCGCGCGATGGACTTCGACTTCGGTCCGGACGGCTCGCTCTACGTCATCGACTGGGGCCAGGGCTTCGGCGGCAACAACACGACGTCGGGCATCTACAAGGTCAACTACGTGCAGGGTGACCCGACGCCGATCGCCCGCGCCAGCGCGGACGTGACCAGCGGCGCCGCGCCCCTCACGGTGCAGTTCTCCTCGGAGGGCACCCGCCACCCGGCGGGCGACCCGATCTCGCTGCAGTGGACGTTCGGCGACGGGTCCGACCCGTCGACCGAGGCGAACCCGGTGCACACCTACACCGAGAACGGCAGCTACACCGCGCAGCTCGTGGCGACCGACGCGAACGGCCAGACGGGCTTCGCGAACGTCAGCATCGTCGTCGGGAACCAGGCGCCGAGCGTGACGATCACGTTCCCGGACAACGGTGGCGTGTTCGAGTGGGGCGACCAGGTGCGCTACGTCGTCGAGGTCGAGGACCCCGACGGCGAGGTGGACTGCTCCAACCTGCAGATGATGACCGCGCTCGGGCACGACGCCCACGCGCACCCGATGGAGGAGCTGACCGGCTGCGAGGGCGTCATGCAGACGGCCCGCGACGAGGGCCACGGGCTCGAGGCCAACATCTTCTGGGTGCTCGAGGCGTTCTACACCGACGACGGCGGCGAGGTGGGCGTCCCGCTCACGACGAACTCGCTCCAGATCCTGCAGCCGAAGCTGCTCCAGGCCGAGTACTACACCTCGACGGGCCGGCTCCCCGGCTCGGCGAGCACCGGTGACCCGGGCGTCCAGACGGAGCAGACCAGCGACAGCGCGGGCGGCGGCCAGAACCTCGGCTACATCGAGGTCGACGACTGGTGGGCCTACGAGCCCATGTCGCTCTACAACGTCGAGGGTCTCGGCATGCGCGTCGCGTCGCCCTCGGGCGGCACGGTGTCCGTGCGCTGGGACGCGCCCGACGGTCCGGAGATCGGCCGGGTGACCGTGCCGAACACCGGTGACTGGCAGGCGTACACGATGGCGACGACGGCGATCACCGACGTGCCCGAGGGCACGGGGACGCTCTACTTCGTCAACGTGGCGGGCCAGATGAACGTCAACTGGCTCGAGTTCGACGGCCGCGGCGTCACGGACAACGTGCGCCCGACCATCGACACGTTCGAGGTCACGCCGACGGAGGGCACCGCTCCGCTGGAGGTCACGGCGTCGGTCACGGCGACCGACCCCGAGGACGAGGCCGTCACGTTCGCGTGGGACGCGGGCCTCGGCGACGGGTTCGTCGACGGCACCGACTCGTTCGCGGTCACGTACGACCGGCCGGGCACCTACCGGCTCCAGGTGCGGGCCACCGACGAGCGCGGCGCGTACTCGGTCGAGTACACGACGGTGACCGTCAAGGCGCCCGAGACCGGTCCGGGGCTCTGCTTCTCCGGCCGCTCGGACGACTTCCTCGGCACCGACCTGGACGAGGACCGCTGGACCGTGACGAACCGCGACCAGAACCTCGTCGTGCGCGACGGGCGCCTGGTGGTCCCCACGGCGACGCGGGACTTCTACGGCACGGACAACACGGCCGTGCCGAACCTGGTGCTCCAGGACCTCCCGGACGGACCGTTCACGGCCACCGCGAAGGTGACCCTGCCGGCCCGCCAGCAGTACCAGCAGGCCGGTCTGCTGATCTGGGAGGACCAGGACAACTACGCGAAGATGGTGCTCCAGGGCCGGTCGGCCGCTGCGGACCCGGCGACGCGGATCTTCCAGTTCATCCGTGAGGAGAACGCCCAGCCGAACGAGGTCAACGAGTCCAACTCGGCCGCGCTCGGTGCCGACTACCCCGACACGGTCTACGTGCGGTTCGTCAGCGACGGCGCGAGCCTCCAGGCGGCGTACTCGGCCGACGGCATCGACTTCACGACGATGCCGCAGACCAAGTCGATCGCCGACCTGGAGAACGCGAAGATCGGGCTCGTGGCCCTCAAGGGCAACAACACGACCACCCCGGTCGTCGACGCCGAGTTCGACTGGTTCCACATCACGCCCGACGACACGGCGGCGGCCCCCGGGCCGGACGACGAGTTCGACGGCGACGCCCTCGACACGTGCCGCTGGTCGATCGTCCGCGAGGACCCGACCGGCTACCGCGTGGCGGACGGCTCCCTGCAGATCGACACGACGCCCACGGACATCTACGGGACGGACAACCGCCCGGTGCCGAACATCGTGCTGCAGGACCAGCCGGGTGACGAGTGGACGATCGAGACCGTCGTCGACGGCTCCGCGTTCGACCGTCAGTACCAGCAGGGCGGTCTGATCGTCTACGGCGGCGACGACGACTACGTGAAGCTCGACTACGTGGTCGACAACCAGGCCGGCCAGGCGCGCAACGCCCGGATCGAGCTGCGCAGCGAGGTCGGCGGCGTGGTGCAGAACCCGCAGCCGCAGACGGGGAGCCTCGCCGAGTCGGTGTGGCACCTGCGCCTCACGCGCTCCGGTGACACGTTCACCGGCGCGTACAGCGCGGACGGCGAGACGTGGACCACGTTCGACGAGAGCGTGACCAACGCGCCCGCCGCGGACGCCAAGGTCGGTCTCTTCGCCCTCGGGGCGTCGGCCGACACCGGTGCTCCGGCGTCCTTCGGCCACTTCCGGGTGGTCGAGGACGAGGCCGAGCCGATCGCCGTCACCATCACCGCGGAGACGCGGTGCATGGCCGGCAAGGTGTTCGTCGCGGTCCGCGCGGCGAACGACGACACGGTCCCGCTCGCGATCACGCTCGAGACCCCGTACGGGTCGAAGCAGGTCGCGGACGTCGCGCCGGGTGCGAACGCGTACCAGTCGTTCGCGTCGCGCGCCGTCGCGGTCGACGCGGGCACCGTGACCGTGACCGCCACGGACGCCGAGGGGAGGACGTTCTCCGGGACGGCGGACTACGCGGCCCGGTCCTGCTCCTGACGAGCTCCGGCGGGTCGGTGCGCTGAGCACCGGCCCGCCGGGCACCGCGCTCGGCGCGCGGGCGCTCGGGCGTCCGGGCGGCCCATCGGCCGGGCCGACCGTACGCTGCCCGCACGACGAGCACGACGGGGACCTCCGGGTCTCCGGCCCCGGCGCCCGGGAACGGGCGCTCCGGCCCGGCGCCGGGGCACCCCGGGGGACCGGCGACGACCGCCGCCCCCCACCGCACACGGACCCACGACGAGGTGATGACCCGATGTCCCGTACGCCCCGCCAGCGCACCAGCCCCCGACCTCCGGGCGGCACGCGGCTCCTGCCGCTCCGCCGGACGACCGCCCCCGTGCGGCGCCGCCCCCGCGCGCTCCTCACCGCGGCGCTGGGCCTCCTGCTCGGCGGCGTGCTCGCGCTCGTCGGCGCGGCCCCGGCCGGCGCCCACGGCGGCGACGTCGTCATCTCGCTCGGCACGGACGGCCAGGGCGGCGTGTCCGCGAACCTCACCTGGAAGGTCGACGGCCACCCCGTGGAGGAGGCGGCCGACGTCTCGGTGACGGGGGAGTCCGCGGCCGGCGAGACCGTCGGCCCCCTCACGCTGCGGTCGGCGTCCGAGGGCGTCGGCTGGTACATGTCCGACCCCGGCGTCCTCGCCGACGGCAACTGGACGCTCACCGCCACGATCACCCACCCCGCCGAGGCCACCGCGACGGCGCAGGTCGACGTCGTGCCGCTGCCGGAGCCCGCCCCGCGCGAGGGCGACGACGCGGCCGCGCAGGAGGGCGGCGAGGCCGCCGGCGCGGAGGGTGACGAGGCGGGCGCCGACGCGGCCGGCGACGACGCCGCCGCAGGCGACGACGCCGCCGGAGAGGGCGCCGCGGGCGACGGCGCCGCCACGGACGACGGGTCGACGAGCGCGCTCGTGTGGGTCGCCGTCGCCGTGGTCGCCGCGCTGCTGCTCGCCGGGGGCTACGTCGTCGTGCGGCGCCGCTCGCGCGCGTCGGGCACCGACGAGGCCGCGGGCGGCACGCCCCGCCCCCTGACCAAGACGTCCGCCCGGTGACCCCGGGCACGAACCGAGAACGACCGAAGGAGACACGACCATGGCACGACCGATCACCCTCTTCACCGGGCAGTGGGCCGACCTGCCGTTCGAGGAGGTGGCACGCCTCGCGTCCGGCTGGGGCTACGACGGCCTGGAGATCGCGTGCTGGGGCGACCACCTCGACCCCTGGCGCTGGGACGACGACGAGTACGTCCAGGGCAAGCTCGACCTGCTGGCCAAGTACGACCTCAAGGTCTACGCGATCTCGAACCACCTCAAGGGCCAGGCGGTGTGCGACGACCCGATCGACCAGCGCCACCGCGACATCCTGCCGGACGTCGTGTGGGGCGACGGCGACCCCGAGGGCGTGCGCCAGCGCGCCGCGGAGGAGATGAAGCACACCGCGCGCCTCGCGGCGAAGCTGGGCGTGAAGACCGTCGTGGGCTTCACGGGCTCGGCGATCTGGAAGTACGTCGCGATGTTCCCGCCGGTCTCCCAGGAGGCGATCGACGCCGGGTACCAGGACTTCGCGGACCGCTGGAACCCGATCCTCGACGTGTTCGACGAGGTCGGGGTCCGGTTCGCGCACGAGGTGCACCCGAGCGAGATCGCGTACGACTACTGGACGACGGTCCGCACGCTCGAGGCGATCGGGCACCGCGAGGCGTTCGGCCTCAACTGGGACCCGAGCCACATGGTGTGGCAGGACCTCGACCCGGTGAGCTTCCTGTGGGACTTCAAGGACCGCATCTACCACGTGGACTGCAAGGACACGAAGAAGCGGATGCACAACGGCCGCAACGGCCGGATGGGCTCGCACCTGGCCTGGGCGGACCCGCGCCGCGGCTGGGACTTCATCTCCACGGGCCACGGCGACGTGCCGTGGGAGGACGCGTTCCGCATGCTCAACACGATCGGCTACGAGGGCCCGATCTCGGTCGAGTGGGAGGACGCGGGCATGGACCGTCTCGTCGGCGCGCCCGAGGCCCTGGAGTTCGTCAAGAAGTACGCGTTCGACGCGCCCGACGCGGCCTTCGACGCTGCGTTCTCGACCAAGTAGCACCGCAGTCTCCCCGCCGGCCGGCGTCGCCGGCCGGCGGGTGGGGGCAGTCCGACACGCCACCGCCCCCGGTCGTTCCGACGGCCGGGGGCGGTGGCGTGCGCGCGTCCGGACACGACTGTGTGAGCCTTCACATTTGTTTTGCGGGCAGGGTTATATAACCGTGACGGTCAATGTTCGGCTTTTGCTTGACCCTCGACATAAGTGCCCCTACGTTGTCATCCATGCGAGCCGACGACGTCGCGCAGGACGTGCGTACCCCGGTGCTGGAGCCGGGGACGCCCCTCCCGGGAGCGACCACGCCAGGGGCCTCGACCGCCCGAAGCACCTTCCCCGCCAGCAGCCCCGACGAGCTCGGGCTGCCCGCCGCCGGGTACCGCGCCGGGATCCTCGGCACCGGGTTCATGGGCGGGGTCCACGCCCGGGCCGTGCGCACGGGCGGAGGCCGCGTCGTGAGCGTCGCCGCCGCCGACCTCGACATCGCGCGCGCCGCCGCGCCGGGGCTCGGCGCCGAGCGCGCCGTCGCGACGGTCGAGGAGCTGCTCACGGACCCCGAGGTCGACGTGGTGCACGTGTGCACGCCCAACCACCTGCACGTCCCCCTGGCGCGCGCGGCGCTCGCGGCCGGCAAGCACGTGGTGTGCGAGAAGCCGCTCGCGACCGACGTCGCGGGCGCGGTCGAGCTCGCCGGCCTCGCGGCCGAGGCGCGGGAGCGGGACGGGCGCGTCGCCGTCGTGCCGTTCACCTACCGCTTCCACGCCATGGTCCGCGAGGCGCGCGAGCGCGTGCGCCGCGGCGAGGTGGGCACCGTCTCGCTCGTGCACGGCTCGTACCTGCAGGACTGGCTCCTGCGCGACTCCGACGACAACTGGCGCGTCGACCCCGCGCTGGGCGGCGCGAGCCGCGCGTTCGGCGACATCGGCTCCCACTTCTGCGACCTGCTGGAGTTCACGACGGGCCAGCGCATCGTGCGCCTCGTCGCGCAGGCGGCCACGGTGAACCCGCACCGCCGGGGCGCCGACGGCGTCGTGCACGAGGTCGCGACCGAGGACGCCGTGACGCTCCAGTACGCGACGGACGGCGGCGCGCTCGGCTCGGCCGTGATCTCGCAGGTGTCGGCCGGCCGCAAGAACCGGCTCTACCTGGAGATCTCCGGCTCGGAGTCCACCCTCGCGTTCGACCAGGAGCAGCCCGAGACGCTCTGGGAGGGCCGGCGCACGACGTCGCGCCTCCTCGTGCGCGACCCCGAGACGCTCTCCCCGGCGGCAGCCCGGTACTCGCGCCTCCCCGCCGGGCACGCGCAGGGCTACCAGGACTGCTTCGACGCGCTCGTCGCCGACACCGCCGCGGCCATCGGGGGCGCCGTCCCGGACGGCCTGCCCACGTTCGACGACGGCCTGCGCGCCGCACGGCTCGCCGACGCCGTGGCCACGTCGGTGCGCACGGGCGGCTGGGTCGAGGTCGCGTCGTGACCGCGACGACGACGCGCGAGCCGCGTCCCGCCGCGGGGGAGGGCGACGACCGGCCGCTCCTGCGCCTGCGCGGCATCGGCAAGGAGTTCTTCGGGAACTCCGTGCTGCGCGGGATCGACCTCGACGTGCGGCCCGGCGAGGTCCACGCGCTCGTCGGCGAGAACGGCGCCGGCAAGTCGACGCTCATGAAGATCATCGCCGGCGTGCACCGCCCCGACGCGGGCACGCTCGAGCTCGACGGCGAGACGACGACGTTCGCCTCACCGCTCGCCGCGCAGCACGCGGGCGTGTCGACGGTGTTCCAGGAGTTCAACCTCCTGCCCGAGCGGTCCGTCGCCGAGAACGTCTACCTCGGCCGCGAGCCGCGCCGCGCGGGCCTCGTCGACCGGCGGCGCATGCACGCGGACACGACCGCCCTGCTCACCGAGCTCGGCCTGACGGGGCTCGCGTCGTGGACGCGCGTCGGCTCGCTGTCCGTGGCGCAGCAGCAGATCGTCGAGATCGTCAAGGCCGTCTCCTACGACGCGCGGATCATCTCGATGGACGAGCCGACGGCGGCGCTCGCCGACCAGGAGGTCGAGCTCCTCTACGAGCTCGTGCACCGGCTCAAGGAGCGCGGCGTCGCGATCCTCTACGTCTCGCACCGCCTCAAGGAGATCTTCGACCTCTGCGACACCATCACGGTGCTCAAGGACGGCAACCACGTGCTGACGACGCCGACGGCGGACATCGACGCGGACCGGCTCGTGCGCACGATGGTCGGCCGCGACTTCGCGGGGTACTTCCCGGACAAGGACCCCGCGATCGTCTCGGGCGAGGTGCGGCTCGCGCTCGAGGGCGTCGGCAACACGCAGGTCGACGACGTGTCGTTCGAGGTCCGCGCGGGCGAGATCGTCGCGCTCGCCGGGCTCCAGGGCTCGGGGCGCACGGAGATCGCGCACGGCGTCTTCGGCATCGCGGGCTTCACGCGCGGCCGCGTCCTCGTCGGCGGGAAGCCGGTCGACGTGCGCTCGCCGCGCCAGGCGGTCCGCGCCGGCCTCGCGCTCGTCACCGAGGACCGCAAGGCCGAAGGGCTCGCGCTGGGCCAGTCGATCCTCGCCAACGCGCGCCTCGTGCTCGACGCCGTCGTGCCCGGCCAGGCCGACCGGCGCGCCAAGCGCATCCCGGGCATCCTGTCCTCGCTCGAGCTCGTCGCGAGCTCGCAGGAGGCCGAGGTCCAGTACCTGTCGGGCGGCAACCAGCAGAAGGTCGTCCTCGCGAAGTGGCTCGTCACGGACCCGCAGGTCATCGTGCTCGACGAGCCGACGCGCGGCATCGACGTGGGCGCCAAGCGCGCGGTCTACGACCTCATGCGCGAGCTCACCGCGAACGGCGTCGCCGTCCTGTTCATCTCGTCCGAGCTCCCCGAGGTGGTCGCCATGGCCGACCGCGTGCTCGTCATGCGCGACGGCCGCCTCGCGGGCGAGCTCCCCGCGGGCAGCGACGAGGAGACCGTCATGGCGCTCGCCACGGGCGCGGGCGAGGACACCTCCGGCGAGCACGTCCAGGTCGACCTCGGCGCCCTCGCCGACGCCGACGACCTCCCGGGCGCCGACCCCGGCACCACGCCCCGCAGCGCCCCGCACGCCCCCGACGGCCCGAAGGAGCACCGATGAGCACCGCGGTCGCGACCGCCGCCCCCACCGCGAGCCGCGCCCCCGCGCGCCGCCGCCGGCTGGGCTCGACGGAGATCGTCTACCTCGCCCTCGTCGGGATCCTCGTGATCGCCGGCGTCCTCGTGGCCGTGGGCGGCGGCAACCTGTTCAGCACGGCGAACACGGCGTACATGCTCACGCAGACGAGCCTCCTCGGCTTCGTCGCGATCGGGCAGACGTTCGCCGTCCTGTGCAAGTCGCTCGACCTGTCCGTCGGCTACGTGGTCGCGCTCAGCTCGATCGTCGGCGCGACGACCATGGCGGGCGACCCGTCACGCGTCTGGCTCGGCGTCCTCGCGGCGGTGGGCGTCGCGGCGGTCGTCGGCCTCGTCAACGGGCTCGTCATCGCGAAGCTGCGCGTCAACGCGTTCATCGCGACGCTCGGCGTCGGGCTCATCATCAAGGGCTACCTCGACACGCAGTTCAAGGGCCCGGCGGGGGAGGTGCCCGCCTCGTTCCAGATGTTCGGGTACACGCGCGTCGGCCCGGTGCCGGTCTCGACGGTCGTCATGCTGCTCGTCGCGGCCGTGGGCGTCGTGCTCCTGACGCGCACCCGCCCCGGGTACCACATGTTCGCCGTCGGGGGGAACACCGACGTCGCGCGGCTCTCGGGCATCCGGACGGACCGGACGCTGGTCCTCGCGCACGTGCTGTGCTCGGTCTGCGCGGGCGTCGCCGGTCTGCTCATCGCCGCGCGCTTCGGCACCGGCAACGCGCTCGTCTACTCCTACGGTCTCGACCTCGACTCGATCGCCGCCGTCGTGCTCGGCGGGACGCTCCTCATGGGCGGGCGCGGCTCGGTCGTCGGGACGGTGGGCGGCGTGCTGATCCTCGCCGTGCTCGACACGGTGTTCAACGTGCTCGACGTCGACCCGTTCTTCAAGGACGTGCTGCGCGGCGTCATCATCATCGCCGCCGTCGCCCTGTACGCCCGGCGCCAGATCGACCCGGCGAGCAGCCGGGCCCGCTTCCGCCCGACCCGCACCGGAGGTGCGTCCGCATGACCACCGACACCACGCGCCGGACCATCCCGGCGCGCGCGCCGCGGGCCGGCTGGCTCGAGCGCCTCACCGCGGGCGGCAGCTGGACCGTGTTCGCGCTGCTCGTGCTCGTCTTCGCGGTCATCCTCGTGATGAACCCGTCGTTCGGCGAGCCGATGTCGCTCATGGCGTTCGTCAAGAAGGCCGCACCGCTGGTCATCCTCGCGATCGGGCAGTACTTCGTCATCGTCTCGGGCGAGTTCGACCTGTCGGTCGGCTCGCTCGTGGGCGCCCAGGTCGTCATCGCCGCGAAGCTCATGGACGGCGAGGACTCGATGACCTGGACCGTCATGGCCCTCATGATCGTCTTCGGCCTCGCGGTCGGGCTCGTCAACGGCCTCGTGACCACGCTGCTCAAGGTGCCGTCGTTCATCACGACGCTCGGCATGATGCTCGTGCTCTACGGCGCGATCCGGCTCTGGACGGGCGGCGCCCCCACGGGCGCCCTCACCGACGGGTTCCGGCAGTGGGGACGCGGGGGCATCCCCGACAACCCGGGCCAGTTCCAGGTGCCGTACGCGCTGCTCGTCGTCGTCGTGCTCGGCGTGGCCGCGGCCCTGCTCATGCGCCGCCCCTTCGGCCGCACGCTCGTCGCCACGGGCGACAACGACGTCGCGGCGGGCTACGCGGGCGGCTCGGTGTGGTGGGTGCGCACGCGCGCCTTCCTCCTGTCGGGCTTCCTGGCGACCGTCGCGGCGATCCTCATCGGCGGGTACGCCGGCGTCACCGCCCAGGTCGGACAGGGCCTGGAGTTCATGGCGATCACCGCCGTCGTGCTCGGGGGCGTCGTCCTCGGCGGCGGGCGGGGGACCGTGATCGCCGCGATGGCGGGCGCGCTCACGCTCGAGGCGCTGTTCACCCTGTTCAACCAGCTGAGCCTGCCGTCGACGATCCGCCCCGCCGTGCAGGGCGTGATCATCATCGCGGCCGTCGCCTACGCCGCGCTGCCGCGCCGGTCGCGGCGCCGCGCGTCCACCCCCGACGCCCCGCCGGCGGCGGGCCCGACCCCCGCACCGAAGGAGCCCGCCCCCGCGAACGCCTGAGCCCCGCGCGCCCGGCGACGACGCCCGCGCCCCTCCCCGCGCACGACCCCTGCCGGACCCCCGCGCACGGCCGTGCGGCAGCACCCGAGCTGTACCCCCTTCCCCGCACGTTGCGGGACGACGACGTCTCACCAAGGAGAAGAAGGACATGCGACGTACACGAGCACTCCTGGCCGGCACGGCGGTGGCCACGCTGTTCCTCGCGGCCGCCTGCACGACCGACACCCCCACCGACACGGGCGGGGAGACCTCGGCCGAGGAGAGCCCCGCGGGCGAGGAGTCCGGCGGCGCCGACTCCGAGTGGTTCGTCCAGGCGGACTACGACCGCCAGCTCGCCCAGCGCGAGGTCGTGCCCGAGGGCCCGGCCGACCAGCCGTGGCTCCAGGCCATCGAGCCCGAGTACGTGGACACGGCCGAGTTCGCGAGCGCCGAGGGCGGCAACACGCTGTGCTTCTCGAACGCGTCGGTGTCCAACCCGTGGCGCGTCACCGGGTTCATCACCATGCAGCAGCAGGTCGACGTCCTCACCGAGGCGGGCGTGATCGGCGAGTTCCGCGTCTCCGACGCCGCCGACGACGACAACAAGCAGATCTCCGACATCCAGGCGTTCGTCGCGGCCGGCGACTGCGACGCGATCGTCATCTCGCCGTCGACCACCGCGACCCTCACGCCCGCCGTCGAGGCGGCGTGCGAGTCGGGCAAGCCCGTCATCGTGTTCGACCGCGGCGTCAACACCGACTGCATGGTGACGTTCATCCACCCGATCGGCGGCTACGCGTACGGCGCCGACGGCGCCGAGTTCCTCGTCGAGAACCTCGAGCCCGGCTCGAAGGTCCTCGCGCTGCGCATCCTGCCCGGCGTCGACGTGCTCGAGAACCGCTGGGCCGCTGCCGACAAGATCTTCTCCGAGTCGGAGCTCGAGGTCGTGGGCGCCGAGTTCACCGGCGGCGACGGCGCGAAGATCAAGGACATCGTCACCCAGTACCTCCAGCGCGGGGACGTGGACGGCATCTGGATGGACGCCGGTGACGGTGCTGTCGCGGCCGTCGAGGCGTTCGAGGACGCGGGCAAGCCGTACCCGGTCTTCATGGGCGAGGACGAGATGAGCTTCCTGCGCAAGTGGAAGGACACGGACATGACCGCCATCGGCGCCGTGTACTCCAACTTCCAGTGGCGCACGCCGATCCTCGCGGCGCAGATGATCTGGGCCGGCGAGCAGGTGCCGTCCGAGTGGGTCCTGCCGCAGTCGCCGGTCGTCGCCGAGGACCTCGACGCCTACCTCGAGGCGAACAAGGACATGCCGTCCCTGCACTACGCGAAGTTCGGCGGCGAGGACCTGCCCGGGTTCCCGGAGGCCTGGACCGACCGCTGACGCCAGCACCACCCCGGTCCGGCCGCGCGGCCGGACCACCTGGGGCCGCCCGGTCGCCGTCCGACCGGCCGGGCGCCCCGCCCGCCCGCCCGACGGCGCGGCGCACCTCCCGCACGGGGGCGCGCCGCGGCGTCGGGCACGCGGGCGGGACGGCCGAGTGCTCGGACCCGACGAGAGAGAGCGACGTGGCTCTTCCCGGCCCGACCCCCGCGCACCGCGCGACCGACCTGCTCGCGCCCGACGGCGCGCCCGTCCCGGTGCGCCGGCGCGCGCTCGGCGTCAACACGTGGGTGTGGACGTCGCCCCTGACCGACGACGCGCTGCGCGGCATCGCCCCGCGCGTCGCGGGGTGGGGCTTCGACGTGCTCGAGCTGCCCGTCGAGAACCCGGGGGACTGGGACCCGGCGACGGCGGCCGCCGTGCTCGCCGACCACGGCCTCGCCGCGAGCGTCTCGCTCGTCATGGGCGAGGGACGCGAGCTCGTCGCCACGGACGCCGCGACGGTGCGCGCCACGCAGGACTACCTGCGCCACGTCGTCGACGTCGCGCGGACCGTCGGCGCCCCGGTGATCGGCGGCCCGGCGTACGCGTCGGTCGGGCGCACGTGGCGGCTCGGCCCGGCCGAGCGCGAGGCCACCTACGAGGAGCTCGCCGAGCACCTCGCCCCGGTCGTCGAGCACGCCGTGGCGGCGGGCGTCGTCGTCGGGCTCGAGCCGCTCAACCGCTACGAGACGAGCCTCGTCAACACCGTCGACCAGGGGCTGGAGGTCGTGCGGCGCCTGCCCGCGGCCGGCATCGGCCTCATGCTCGACGTCTACCACATGAACATCGAGGAGACGGACCTGCCCGCCGCGGTGACTCGCGCGGGCGAGCGCATCGCGCACGTCCAGGTGTGCGGCAACGACCGCGGCGCACCGGGCACCGACCACCTCGACTGGCGCGGCCTGCTCGCCGCGCTCGACGCGACCGGCTACGACGGACCGCTCGTCATCGAGTCCTTCACCGCCGAGAACGCGACGATCGCCACGGCCGCCTCGATCTGGCGCCCGCTGGCGCCGACCCAGGACGCCATCGCCGTCGATGGCCTCGCCTACCTGAAGGGACTGATGCCCGAGCCGGAGAGCACGTAGCCGTAGTCGCAGACGACCGCCGGCGCCGGCACGCCGCGGGATGACGACCACCCTGCCCGGACGACGACGTCCGGGCCCGCACGTCATGCCCCTGGAGGCACCACGATGACTGCACGACGCCCACGCAGGGCGAGATCGGTCGCCGCCGCACTGACCGTCGGGGCGCTCGCGTTCACGCTTGCGCCCGTCACGACGGCCGCTGCCGCGGACGACCCCGTCCCCGCGGAGGACGAGCACAAGGTGCTCATCTTCACCAAGACGACCCAGTTCCGGCACACCGAGGCGATCACGCAGGGCACGCCCGTGCTCGAGGCCGCGTTCGCCGAGGTCGGCATCGAGTCCGACCACACCGAGGACTCCTCGGTGTTCACCGACGACAACCTCGCGCAGTACGACGCCCTCGTCATGTTCCAGACGTCGGGCGACCCGTGGAACGCGGACGAGAAGGCGGCGCTCGAGCGCTACCAGCAGGCGGGCGGCGGCATCGTCGCCATCCACAACGCGACCGACATGCGCGGCAGCTACCAGTGGTGGGACGACATGATCGGCGCGCTCATGCCCGGTCACGCCGCCACGGGCAACAGCCCCGGCCTGCCCGGCACGGTCCGCGTCGAGGACCGCACGCACCCGTCGACCGAGCACCTGTCCCAACGCTGGACGCGCGCGGACGAGTGGTACAACTTCTCGGCCAACGTCCGCGGCAGCGCGCACGTCCTCGCCACGATGGACGAGACGACGTACGACGCCGGCGGCAACAAGATGGGCTACGACCACCCGATCTCCTGGTGCAAGCCGTACGACGGCGGTCGTGCCTGGATGACGGGCATGGGCCACTTCGGGGCGCACTACACGCAGGAGCCCGACTTCGTGCAGCACGTCGTCGGCGGCGTGCAGTGGGCCGCGGGCCTCGTCGAGGGCGACTGCGGCGGCACCGACTGGGGCTCGTTCGAGAAGGTCGCGCTCGACTCCAACACGAGCGCCCCCTTCGGCATGGACGTCGCGCCCGACGGCCGCGTGTTCTACACCGAGCTCGTGCGCGGCCAGGTCCGCGTCTACGACCCGCGGACGCAGAACACGACGACGGCGCTCACGCTCCCCGTGTACTCGGGCGGCGAGGACGGCCTGCTCGGCATCGCGCTCGACAAGGACTTCGCGGAGAACGGGTACCTGTACCAGTACTACTCGCCCGCGAGCTCGAACGACTCCGACCCGGCGAACTTCTTCAACCGCGTCTCGCGGTTCACGGTGTCCTCGGACGGCCCCGGCGCGACCGTGATCGACCCGGCGTCGGAGAAGGTCCTCATGGAGATCCCGGCCGGGCGCCTGCCCGACGAGCCGGGCCACACGGGCGGCGGCCTGCTCGTCGACCACGAGACCGGTGACCTGTACATCGGCGTGGGCGACGACGTGAACCCGCACTCCGAGCCGTCGGGCGGCTACGCGCCGATCTCCGAGCGCGACGGCACGTTCCACGACGCGCGCGCGACGTCGGCGAACACGAACGACCTGCGCGGCAAGGTGCTGCGGGTCCACCCCGAGGACGACGGCACGTACTCGATCCCCGAGGGCAACCTCTTCGCGCCGGGCACCGAGAAGACGCTGCCCGAGATCTACGCGATGGGCTTCCGCAACCCGTTCCGGTTCACCATCGACCCGAAGACGGGCAACCTCGGCGTCGCCGACTACTCGCCCGACAACGGGTCGGACAACCCGGCGAACCGCGGCCCCGCGGGCATCGCCGAGTGGAACCTCATCAAGGAGCCCGGCTTCTTCGGCTGGCCCCTGTGCATGGGGAACAACGAGCCGTTCCGCGACGTCGACTACCGCACGAGCCCGGTCACGGTCGGTGACTTCTTCGACTGCGACGCCCCGGTCAACGACTCGGTGAAGAACACCGGCCTCACCGAGCTCCCCGCCGCGCAGCCGGCGGACCTCTGGTACGGCTACCAGCGCTCGTCGGTGCCCGGCGTCATCAACGCCGGCGGCGGCCTCGCGCCCATGGGCGGCCCGTTCTACGAGTACGACCCGGAGCTCGACTCCGACACGAAGTTCCCGTCGTCCTACGACGGCAAGGCCTTCTTCTACGAGTGGGCCCGGAACAAGATGTACACGATCGACCTCAAGGACCCCGAGGCCGCTCCCGGCGTGACCGACGTCGAGAAGGTCAACCCGTTCCTCCCGCAGGAGCAGTTCCTCGCGCCGATCGACTCGAAGTTCGGCCCCGACGGCGCGATGTACGTGCTCGACTGGGGCGGCGGCTTCGGCCGCGACAACCCCAACTCGGGCCTGCACCGCATCGACTACCTGTCGGGCTCGCGCTCGCCGGTGTCGAAGCCGGTCGCGACGCCGGACTCCGGCATCGCGTCGCTCGAGGTGTCGTTCGACGGGACCGGGAGCACCGACCCCGAGGGCGAGGCGCTCACGTACGCGTGGGACTTCGACGGTGACGGCACGACGGACTCGACGTCCGCCGCCCCGAGCCACACCTACACGGAGAACGGCGTCTACGACGCCCGCCTCACGGTGACCGACCCTGCCGGCAAGGTCGGCACGGCGACCGTGCCGATCACGGTCGGCAACACGCGGCCCGAGGTCGACTTCGGCCTGCCGCCCACCGGCTCGTTCTTCACCTTCGGCGACGACATCACGTGGGACGTGGCCGTGACGGACGCCGAGGACTCGCCGGACGGCGAGACCATCGACGACGAGCAGGTCATCATCCAGCCCGCGCTCGGCCACGACGCGCACGCGCACCCCTCCGAGCCGCTGCACGGCCGGACGGGCACGGTCGCGACGAGCCTCGGCGGCGGCCACGGCGAGGACATGAACGTCTTCTACGTGATCGACGCGCGCTACACCGACCGCGGCGGCGTGGACGACGTCCCGGCCCTCACCGGCTCGGACACCACGCTCATCTTCCCGAAGAAGCGCGAGGCGGAGTTCCACGCCGACTCCGACGGCACCACGACGATCCCGAGCCGGGACGTCGAGGGCGGCGGCTCGGTCATCACCGGGTCGAACGGGGCCTGGGCGTCGTACGACCCGGTGAGCCTGTACGGCGTGCAGGCGCTCACGCTGCGCGTCGCCGCGGCGGCCGAGGGCACGATCGAGCTGCGGCGCGACGCCGCGGACGGCGAGCTCCTCGGTACGGCGGAGGTCCCGCAGACGGGTCTCGGCACGTTCACCGACGTGACCGTGGACGTCACCGACCCCCGGGAGCCGTTCACGCTCTACGTCGTCTTCCCCGGCGCGGGCGAGCGTCGCCTCAACTTCGTCGAGGCCGACGGCAAGGGCGTCTCCGCCACCACGCGGCCGAAGGTGCGCATCACCGCGCCCGAGGCGGGCGTGCGCCTGGAGCAGGGCGAGATCACGGTCACGGCCGAGGCCGACGACTCGGAGAACACGGTCACCGAGGTCGAGTTCTTCGTCGACGGCGAGTCGATCGGGACCGACACCGAGGCGCCGTACGAGGCCACGTGGGAGGTGACCGCGGACAACAACTACGAGCTGACCGCGGTCGCGACCAACGACAAGGGCCTCTACACGCGGTCCCGCGTCGTCGTGGCGCAGGTCGGCGACCTCTTCGGGGGCATGAAGACCTTCACCAACGCGAACGGGACGTTCGAGCAGCTCGCCGAGGGCAAGTACCTCATCACGTCGGGCGGCGCGAACATGTGGCAGGGCACCGACGAGTACTCGACCATCTACCGCGAGCAGGGCGCCGACGAGAACTGGTCGGCGACGGTGAAGATCACCAGCCAGGGCAACTCGAACGGTTCCGCCAAGGCCGGGATCATCGTCCGCAACGACGTGACGCAGACGGCGAACTCGCCGGGCTACGCCGCCCTGGGCATGCGCCCGAGCGGCGGCTTCGAGTGGCTCCGCGGCAACGCGGCCGGTCAGCTCGTCACGTCGTCCGCCGCGAGCTCGACGAGCTACCCCGCGTGGGTGCGGATCGTGCGCGACGGCGACCTGTACACGGCCTCCTGGAGCAAGGACGGCGAGAACTTCACGCAGATCGGGGAGCCCCAGGCCCTCCCGGGTGCGGCGTCCGTGCAGGACGTGGGGCTCTTCGTCACCGCGCACAGCACGTCGGCCACGAGCGCCGTCGAGTTCCAGGACTTCGCGTTCGACGACGACCCGCAGACCGGGGGACCCGGTGAGGAGACCCCGCCGCAGTGCCTCGCGCAGGCGTCGGACGAGTTCGACGGCGACACCCTCGACCCGCGGTGGACGGTCGTCCGCCAGGCCGACGGCAAGCCGATCACCGTCGCCGACGGCCACGCCGTCCTGCCGGTCGTGCAGGGCGACATCAACGAGGCGCAGACCGGGCCGATCAGCTACCTCGGTCAGCCCGCACCCGCCGGCGCGTGGACGCTCGAGACGAAGCTCGACGTCCCGCTCGCCCGGCACTGGCAGCACGCCGGCCTCCTGGTCCACGTGACCGACGACGAGTACACGAAGCTCGCGTTCACGAAGAACCAGAACGGCAACCGGTTCCTCGAGTTCCAGACCGAGACCGGCGGCGCCCGCACGTGGCACGGCCAGACGAACGTCGCCGGGGACTTCCCGACGTCGATCCACCTGCGCCTCGTCTCGGACGGCTCCGCCATCACGGCCGCGTACTCGGCGGACGGCCGGACGTGGACGGCGCTCGCGGGCTCGGCGCCCGTGAAGTCGGGCGCGACGTTCGGCGTGATGGCCGGCGGCGACACCGCGGCCGCCGACTCGGTCGCCAAGGTCGACCACGTGCGCGTCACGGGCGACGGGTCGGACGACGGCGAGCGCGAGCCGAGCGACGAGTTCGAGGGCGACGCCCTCGACGGCTGCCGCTGGGACGCGGTCGTGCGCTACGACGGGTCGAAGGTCGCCGTCGCCGACGGCGAGCTGCGCATCACGACTCAGCCGGGCGACATCAACGCCGGGAACAACGGCGACCCGCGCAACTTCGTCCTCCAGACGGCACCGGAGGGCGACTGGGTCGTCGAGACGCGGTTCAAGGCGCCGCTCGTGCACCGGTGGCAGCTCGCGGGCCTCATCGCGTACGGCGACGACGACAACTACGTCAAGGCCGACGTGCTCGCGAAGAACGCCCCGGGCGCGGCGCTGAACCTCGGCGCCGAGCTCGTCTCGGAGAAGGGCGGCCAGTTCGGCAACGGCGGCAACCGTCAGCTCGAGCTCGCCGACTCGACCGAGTCGGGCTACTGGTACCTGCGGCTCGAGAAGGTGGGCAGCACGTACCAGGGCTGGGTCAGCGACGGCGGGGTGAATTGGACGCCGCTGGGCGACCCGGTCACGAACGACGCCGCGCTGACCAAGGTCGGCCTCATGGCGATCGGTCCGGAGCAGGAGACGCCGGTCACCGTGGCGTTCGACTGGTTCCGTCTCACGACGGAGTCCGAGCCCGAGCCCACGGTCGACGTCGAGGTCACCGCCTCGGCCCGCTGCCTCGCGGGCAAGGCGTACCTCGCCCTGCGCGCGACGAACGCCGACGAGGCGCCCGTCGCGATCACCCTCACCACGCCGTTCGGCTCCAAGGAGTTCGGCGCGGTCGAGGTGGGTGCCAACGCCTACCAGTCGTTCGCGTCGCGTGCGACGGCGTTCGAGGCGGGCACGGCGACGGTCACGGCGACGCTCGGCGACGTCACGACCGAGATCGAGGTGCCGTACGACGCCGTGAGCTGCGGCTGACGGCGGGCCGGTGACGGGAGACCCGCCACCGTCACCGGCCGCCTCGCCGGCCCGGCCCACGGGCCGGGCCGGCGGACCCGGCGGGACGACCACAGGACAGGAGCGACAGGTGGCACAGCGCACCTCGGCACGGACGCCGACGACCCGGACCCCGGCGGGAGGATCCCGGAAGGGCTCCGGCCGCACCGGCGGCCCGACGACGCCCGCACGCTCCCGTCCTGCCGACCGGGGCGGTGCCGGCCGCCCCGAACCCCGGCCACCGGTGCGCGTCCGCGCGCGCCGGTGGTTCGTGGGCCTCGACCCGTGGCGCCGCGTCCTGCTCGTCGTCGGCGCGCTCGCGCTCGTGGCGGTCGCCGTCGCGGCCGTCGTGGGGCTCACGCGCGGCGGCGCGGCCGCTGACGACGGCGGCTTCGCCGTCGACCCGGCGCGCGTCGCCGAGCTCGAGGCGGCCGAGGAGGCGCGCGACGCCGAGAACCTCGTCGCGTCGATCGACCACGCCCGGTACCTCCAGACCGAGCTCGTCCCCGTCCTGCACGGCCTCCACGCGGTGCTCCCCGTCGACGGGTCGAGCGCCGTCCCCGCGGACCCGGCGTACGTCACCGCGTGGCGCGCGACCGTCGACGGCCTCGTCGCCGAGACCGAGGCGCTCGCGAGCGGCTCCTCCGAGCACAACATCGTCCGCAACGGGATGCTCACGTCGCTCGAGCTCGTCGGGGACGCGCTCGACGCCGTCGGGCTCGCCGCGAGCGCCGACTCCGCCGCGGCCCCGGACCTGTACGCCCTCGCGGGCGACCTGCGCACGCGCGCCGTCGAGACGTGGGGCCTCGCCGCCGTCCAGCTCGACCTGCGCTCGACCGCCGGCGGCCAGGGCCACGTCCACGTCTTCCTGCCCGTCCACCCCGACGACTCGCTCGACGGGGGCCTCGGCCTCGGTCACACGGGCGGTGACGAGGGCGGCCACGAGGGCACCGACGGCGAGGACGCGCACGACCACTGAGCCGACCGACCACCGTCCACCGGACGACCGCGGCCCGCACGGGCCGCCCACCGACCTCCCGGTCGGGCGCCCTCCGGGGTGCAGGCCGAGCCCGACCGGGACCTCCCGTCCGTCAGCGGCGGGGCAGGGCCATGACGACGTCCGCATGGGCCTCCCCGCCGACGACGTACGTCCGGCTCCCGACCACGGCGAACCCGTGCTTGCGGTAGAAGGCCTGGGCGCGCGCGTTGTGCCCGTTCGTGCCGAGCCAGAGGGGGAGCCCGGGCCCGAGCAGCGCCGCGGCCCCCGTCGTCGCGGTCATGAGCACGCTCGCGACGCCCGTGCCCTGCGCGGCGGGGTGCACGTAGATCTTCGACAGCTCCACCGCCTCGCCCGGCCCGACCGCGGCCGCCACGTCCGGGTCGTCGGGGAGGCCTCGTGCCAGCAGCGCGTACCCGAGGGGGCCGCTCGCGGCCTCGGGCGACCCGGCGTCGCTCGCAGTGACCGCCGTGGCGGTCGAGGTGCCGGTCGAGGTCCCGGGCGACGACGCCGCCGTCTCGACGAGCAGCAGCGCGTGCGCGGCGCTCGCGGCCCACGCGCGGAACCGGTCGGGCGAGAGCTGCGTCGCGACGTGCTCGGCGATCGCGTCGGGCGACGTGCCGGGCGGGCACGCGAGCGGGAACGTGAGCGCGGCCAGGTCCGCGAGCGCGGCGGCGTCGGCCGTCGTCGCGCGGCGCACGGCCGTCGTGGCGGTGGGGGTGTCGTCCGGCATGCCAGGAAATCTACGCCCGCGGTCTCCGCCCACGGCACGGTGGGCACCGCGGTGACGCAGCGGTGGCGCACCGGTGGGGTCCGCGGCGGAGCCCGCCGAGCGCGCGTCCCGGGCATGATGGACGCGTGACGCGCATCGACCTCAACGCCGACCTCGGCGAGGGCTTCGGACGCTGGACCCTCGGCGACGACCATGCCCTGCTCGGCCTCGTGACCAGCGCGAACGTCGCGTGCGGGTTCCACGCGGGCGACGCGACGACCATGCGGACCGTGACGCGGGACGCCGCCGCGCGCGGGGTGCGGGTGGGCGCGCACGTGAGCTACCGGGACCGGGCGGGCTTCGGGCGGCGGTTCATGGACGTGGACCCCGGCGAGCTCGCCGACGAGGTGCTCTACCAGCTCGCCGCTCTTGACGGGTTCGCCCGGCTCGCGGGGGACCGCGTGCGGTACGTCAAGCCGCACGGCGCGCTCTACAACGCGATCGTCCACCACGAGGCGCAGGCCCGGGCCGTCGTCGACGCGGTGCGCGCCTACGACCCCACGCTGCCCGTCGTCGGGCTGCCCGGCTCGGCCGTGCTGCGGCTCGCGGACGCGGCGGGCCAGCCCACCGTCCGTGAGGCCTTCGCCGACCGCGGCTACCTCCCGTCGGGCGAGCTCCTCCCGCGCGGGGAGCCGGGCGCCGTCGTGCACGACGGCGACGAGGTCGCCCGGCGCGTCGTCCGGCTCGTGACGACCGGCACGGTCGAGGCCGCGGACGGCACGTCGCTGCGCGTCGAGGCGGACTCGGTGTGCGTCCACTCGGACACCCCCGGGGCGGTCGGGCTGCTCGGGGCGCTGCGGACCGCGCTCCAGGAGGCCGGGGTCGTCGTGCGGCCCTTCGTCGACGCCCCGCACGGCGGGTCGGGCGCGGACGCCGTGCCGTGACGGCCGGAGGTTCGCCCGCTCCCGGGTCGCCGGTCCGCGACGTGGCCGACGGCCCCGACGGCGAGGTGACGGTGCACGCGTTCGGCGAGGCCGCGCTGCTCGTCGACCTGCCGGACCTCGCCGCCGTGCGCGCGCTGCACCGGGCCCTGGGCGACGCGCCGCCCGGCGTGGTCGACGTCGTCCCGGCCGCCCGCACGGTGCTCGTGCGCTGCGCGGCGCCCGCGGACGTCCCCGCCGCCCGGGCGTGGCTGCGCTCGGCGGTGCGGCGCGCGTCGACGACCGGCCCCACCACCCGCGTCGGGGAGCTCGTCGAGATCCCCGTGCGCTACGACGGCCCCGACCTGGACGACGTCGCCCGCTGGGCGGGCCTGAGCGTCGAGGAGGTCGTCGCGCGGCACCACGGCCGCGAGTACGACGCCGCGTTCGGCGGGTTCGCGCCGGGCTTCACGTACCTCTCCGGGGTCGATCCCGCGATCGCCGCCCCGCGCCTGGCCACCCCGCGCACCCGCGTCCCCGCCGGCTCGGTGGCGCTCGCGGGCGGGCTCACCGCCGTCTACCCGGGGGAGTCCCCGGGCGGGTGGCGCCTCCTCGGCAGCACGGACGTGCAGATGTTCGACGTCGACCGCGACCCGCCCGCGCTCGTCGCGCCGGGCGCGCGCGTGCGGTTCGTGCCGGTCCGCGCGGCCGTGGCCGCGGGCGTCGGCGCGCTCGTGCCGACGCGAGCGGAGCGGCAGGACGGGAGCGCGGGGACGCCGCGCGTGCAGCCTGCGCAGGTCACCAGCCCCTCGCCGCCGGCCCCGCGCGCCCTGGAGGTGCTCGCGACGGGTCCCCTCGCGCTCGTCGAGGACGCGGGGCGCCCGGGGCTCGCCCCCGTCGGGGTCGGGCCGTCGGGAGCGGCCGACCGCGCGTCGTACGCGCTCGCGAACCGGCTCGTGGGCAACCCGGACGGTGCCGCCGCGATCGAGGTCACCCTCGGTGGTCTCGCCGTGCGGTTCGCCGGCGGGGCGGTCGTCGCGCTGGCGGGGGCGGCGGTCCCCGCGAGCGTGGACGGGAGCCCGGTCGGCATGCACGCTGCCCTCCGGGTGCCCGACGGCGGGACCCTCCGCCTCGGCCTGCCGGCGCACGGTCTGCGCACCTACGTCGCGGTGCGTGGCGGGCTCCGGCCGCCCGCGGTCCTCGGGTCGCGCTCGCGGGACGTGCTCGCCGGGCTCGGCCCAGGACCCCTGCAGCCGGGCGACGTCGTCGCGGTGGGGGCCGCGCCGTCGGGCACGCGGCCGTGGCCCGACGTCGCACCGGTGCGGTTCCCGCCGGGCGAGCCGCGTCCTGGTGAGCGGGCGGGCGCGGTGCTCGAGGTGCTGCCCGGGCCGCGGTCCGACTGGTTCCTCCCCGGTGCGGGGCACGCGCTGCGCGCGCTGCGGACCGTGTCGCCGGACAGCGACCGCGTCGCCCTGCGGCTCGACGGCCAGGCGGTGCCCCGCAGGCCCGGGGAGCTGGCGTCCGAGGGGCTCGTCCGCGGCGCGGTCCAGGTCCCGCCCGACGGGCGTCCCGTCGTCTTCCTCGCGGACCGCCCGGTCACCGGGGGATACCCCGTCATCGGGGTGCTCCGCGAGCGGGACGTCGACCGCGCGGCCCAGCTCCGACCGGGAGACCGCGTGATCCTGCGGCTCGCGACGACGGTTTGAGCGCGGCGCCGGGGGAGCGCGGAAGAGCGGGGCCGACGGCCGCACGTCGTGCCGTGCGGCGAGCGGCGACGTCCCTGTGGGCCGGGTCACCGGGGAGCGGCTTGACCATGCCGCGCGGGGCCGCGTAATGTTCTGGATGTCGGCCCGACAGGGAGGAACAGACACCGCCTCGAACGATCGAGGGTGGCTGGTCCCGGGGTCGAAACCCTTCCACCGCATGGCGTAGAGTGTTCTCTGCCCGCGACGAGGAAGACCACGGTGACTGGATCACGGCGAACAGCCGGGGTTGAGGAGCCGGGGAGGACCTGGTAAGGTTGAAGGGTTGCCCCAAGCGAGGTTCCACCCGGTCGGGTGGTGCTGAGTTGGTGTGTGTCGGTTGTTTGAGAACTCAACAGTG